>JAABUO010000010.1_pt1 | contig 657172 bp, 580 predicted proteins | sample 5559291 | NCBI WGS metagenome assembly JAABUO01 (sample SAMN10711878, study PRJNA513372) | rock metagenome | isolation source: Antarctica rocks | place: Antarctica: Victoria Land, Finger Mt sud
CCCTAACCCTAACCCTAACCCTAACCCTAACCCTAACCCTAACCCTAACCCTAACCCTAACCCTAACCCTAACCCTAACCCTAACCCTAACCCTAACCCTATATAATCTTTATTATTTATAAAAATCTTAAATTATATAACTTTTTTTTCTAATTAGAAAGCAAAGAATAAGTTTATATATTATAACAAATATTAGATAAATAAAAAGCTTATTTCTTATTATTCTTTAATAATTAATTTTACTATTATTTATTTTATATAATTAAAGTACAATAATAAAAGTTTATTATATCTTATATTTTTTATATTTTAATACGTTAATAAATAATAAACATAGTTGTATTTTATTAAATTTTTAATAATATTAATATTATTTAAGAAAGAGAAAAAATTAAAAAAAAAAATTTTTTTAATTTTTGTATTAATAATTTTTAATACAATTACAAATCTTGTAATTTTTATAATCTAAAAATAATTATTATAAAATCTTTTTAAAAAAATACTTCTTCTTATTATTTAAATTATTAATTAATATTTGTATTTTAATTTTTCGAAATTTCTTAAATTTCTTTTTAAGATATATTTAAATTAGAAATATTATCTATTGTTCAAAGTTAATAAATATTAGACTTAAAATATTTAATCTTATATTGTATTTTTATTATATTAGATAATATTAATATTTAAGATTTCTATATATTTGTAATATTAATAAATATTTGTAGTTAAATATAATTATATAATTATATTAATAATATAATTTCTTATTTCTTTAAAAAGATAAAGATAAATACTTAATTATAAGTATATTTTCTTTAATAATTTAATATTTTTGTAATATTTTGTTATCTTTTATAATATAATAATTAAATTATATTGTAATTTATAATTCTTAATCTTTGTTTAATTAAATTAATTGTTAAGAAATAAATATTTTTAAAAGAAAGTTAACTTATATAATATATATAATATATAAAGTTAATTCTTGTAAAAATTAGTCTAGTTTAACAATAAAATAATTTTCTTTATTAAAAAATAAATTTTATATTTGCTTTAATATTGTAATTTCTTTATATATAAAAAGTAATATAATTAATAATTTTAATTTTAATTTAAATAAATTAATTTACTTAACTTTAATTAATAATTATTAGAAAAAAGAAAAAAATAAATTAATAAAAAATATTAAAGAACAATTATATAAAAATTAAAAAAAAAGAATATTAAGTTAAATATAAATAATAATATTAATTTTAACTTTTATATTTAAAATATTATTAATTTATATTGTGCTTTTAGTATTTCTAATGCTTCTTTATTATTAAAAATTTCTATTTCTTTTATCTTTTATAAGCAAAAAAAAAATTAAAAATTAAATTAAAAATTTAATTATAATTAATAATTTATAGAGAAAAATAATATTATTTTTGTTAATATATGTGTAATTAGATTTACGAAATATAATATTAAAATTATATAATATTTTTAAAATAAAATTAGAAAGAAATTTAAAACAATAATATATTGTAAATATATTAATATTAATAAATAAATAAAATACTTAATAAGTAAAAAAAAAAAAAAATTAAAATTTTATATAAATTTAATTATATAATATAAAACAATAATTAAACTTAAGTTATTAATAAATAAATATTTATATTTGCAACATATTAAAAGACAAAAAATTAAAAAAATTTATAACGAAAAATAAAAATAAAAAAGAATATAAAATATAAAATAAAAAGAAACAAATTTAATTAATAATTAAAGAATAAATTAAATTATAAAGTTTTTTTTTTCTTCTTTTTTATTATTTTTATTAGTAATAGAAAAAACTTCGAAAATTAAAGCAATTTTAAAGATAATAATTCTAATATATTCTTTAATATAAAGAAGAATATAAGAGAATTAAAACTTATAATAAAAACAAGTTTTTTATTTAATAATAATATAATATAATAAAAGATTTAAATTATAAAGAAAATATTAATAATAATTAATATATAAAAATATAAACTTTATTTAAAGATAATAATAATTATTTATTTATATTTTTTAAATCTTTATTAAATAAATTTATATTATTAAAGTTTATAAAATATTAAAAAAGCAAAATTATAAAATAATCTTAAAGTAATAAAAAAAATTTAAAGAAATTTAAACAAATATATATAAATATAATAAATAATAAAGATTTAGAAATTTTGCAAGATATATTAATTAATTACTTTAAAAAATTAAACATTATTAATAAAAAAATTATTAAAATAAAAATCTTTATTAAAGAAAATAAAGAATATATTTAAAAAATATTTAATAAAATATATTATAAAAATCTCGAAACTTAGATATTATTTTAAGAAATTATTACATAAATATTATAAAAAATATATTTATTTTTAATAAATTAATTTGTTTAAAAATTTAATTAAATTTAATAAAAATATAAAATAACTAAAACAATTATATAGAAATAATAGAAAAAAATTTATAACAAATAATAAAAAAAATAAAAAAAAAAATAAAAAAATATTTTAACTTTAAGAAAATAAATTGTAATATTAAATATAAAAAGAAGATATTTTTATAAAAATATATATAATTTAAGATAAAAATAAACTAATTGCGTCAAGTTAAGTTATTAAGTTTAAGTTAAATTTTTAACTCGTTAAGATTTAATTTAAATTAAAAATTTTAACTTAAATATTTAAATTAAATTAAAGAATAAATATAGAATATTTAACGTATAACTTAATTTAATTTGTTAAAACTTAAAAAATTTAGATTATTTTTAAAAAAGTGCATTAATTAATTTAATTAATTTGTTTATAATATTATATAATAATGTATTTAAATAATGCATTTATACGTTATTTATGCGTTATTATTTTTAAACTATTTTTAATAATTTAAATAATATAAATTTTTTTAAAAATAGAAAATCTTAACATTTTAACGTTATTTTCGATTGTTTAACAAGTTAATTAAATTAAGTTAAAAAATCGTTAATTTAAGTTAATTTTAAGTTAAGTTAAAAGATTAATATTAAGTATTTAAATTAAATTAAAATGTTAATATTAAAACTTAATTTAACAATTAATCTAAATAAAAGTTATTATTATTATATTTTCTTTTTCGAAGTTTTACAAATTTTATTTAAAAAAAAAGAAATAATAAAATATTTAATTATTAGACTTTTATATATAATATTATTTTTTACAAAAATATTAAATATATATTAAAGAAATATAATGCGCAAGTTTTAATATAAATAAATATAAATTATATTTATTTTATTAATAACTCGAAATTTTATTTTTAAATAAAAAAAATAATAATTTAATATTTAATTGCATTTATATTAATAATATTTCTAAAAAAAATTTAGAACAAATAAATAAAATTTAGATTAAAAAATATTTATATTAATAATATTATTTATAATTACAATTCTTTGTTAAATTAATAAAAAAATTCTAATTATTAAAAATATATAAATAATTATATTATTATAATAATTTAATATAATATAATAAGAAATAACAAAAAAGAAGAAAAAGAATAAAAATTATTTTCGAAAGTTTAATTTAAAAAATTTCTTTATATTTTAATAATTAAATAATAATAACAAAATTTAAAATAATAAATATTAAAAATTAATATTAAAAAACTTTATTAAAGCTAAATATATATATAAATATAAGAAAAAAAAATTAGTACTTTTATAATATAAAGTTTTCGAAATTGCTAAAAATTCTATTAATTTGCAAATATTTTAAAAGATTAAAAAATTATATTATAAAGTAAAATTTTATTTAATTATTTTATAAATATATATAACAATTAATTAAAAGAATTATTATTAAATAAAGATTTTTAATTAATTATAATTTAACTTTTATTTATATTTTATTTATATTTTAAAAATATTAAATATTTATAAAGTTTAAATTAAATTAAAGAAATTTTTAACAATAATATAAGCTTTAAATATTTATTTATTAAAAAAAAATCTTTTATTTATATAATTTAAATAAAAAGATATAATATATAATTAATAAATATAAATTTTATTATTATATAATTAAAGTTTTCTTTAATTTTTAAGAAAAATTTTTAATTAATTTTGCAACTTAAACTTCTATAATATTGTAATATTATTTATTTTATCTTTATAAAAATTTTAAATAAATTCTATTAAATTATTTAAACAAATAATAATTAGTTAAATTATTTAATATAATTTTTTATAATTATAATAATAGAATTTTTATCTTATATTTAATTTGTAAAACTTTTAAAAAAAAAATTTAATAAACTTTTATATAATATTTTTATCTTTAATTTTTCTTATTTTTTTTATTACTTTAATGTATTTCTTAATATATATATAAATAAGCGTTAAATATTATCGAAATATATTGTTATATTAAATTTTAAAATTATTAAGAAAATTATTAAAACTATAAAAGAAATAAAAGAAAAAATAATTAAATTATTTTATTAATTTAAATAACTAATAAGAATAAAATAATTTATATAAAAAATAATAAAAAGTAAATTTAAAAAATAATTTAATATAATTATTTTATTCGATAATATTATTAACAAAATAATTAATAAATAATCGAATTTTCTTCTTATTAAATTACATTATATAATAAAAATATTTAGAAAAAATTCGATTTACATTTGCATTTTAAAAAACAAATTAAACTAATAAAAATTAAGATATTTGCAAGATTTTACAAATCTTATAAATCTAATTATTTTATATATTTAAATTAATATTATTAAAGTAAAATTTACTTAAAGAATTCGTTTTTTTTTCTTTATATTTAATAAAATTGCGAAATCTTAATTAACGTAATTATTAAATTAAGTTTTAATTTAATTAAATTAATTTGTTTAATTTTAATTCTAGAATTAAACAAATTTTCTAATTTAATAAGATAAAACTAACGAAAAAAATGCGTTAAATATTTAATTTAATTTATTTAATTACATGATATTACGTAACGCGTTAATTATATATAAGAAACGCAAATTTTGCGCTAATTATATATAATTAACTTAAATTTTGCATTAGTTTAATTAAGTTAACGCATAAATAAAATAAGATAAAATAAATAAATATTAATGCGATAAAGTTAATTTAAGTTCTTAATATTAATTTAATGAAACTTAATTTTAAAATTAAGTTTACGTCTTAATTTTAACTTAATTTTATAAAACTTAAGAAAATAAATTAAATTAAGAAAAAAATGTTTAATTTAATTTAACAATTATATTAATCTTAATTAAGTTAAATTATATTTTAACGCATAAAATTTTAATATTTGCGATGTATATAAACGTTTGCAATTGTTTATTAATTATATAATTATATTAAATTATTATGTTTTTTAATTTAAACGTTAAATTTTGTCAATTTAAATAAACTTTACTTTTAAGATAAATCTAATAAATTAAAAGAATATATATGTATTTTACGTAAACAAATTATAATTATTATATAAAATAAACGTATTTATGAACATAATGTTAAAGAATATTAAATACGTTTCTTATAAAACTTAATTTAAACTTTTAAATTCTTATAAATAATGTAAAATTTACAAGTTTTAATTTTAATCTTACATAAAATTTAAATATTAATAATAGAAAATTGCGATTTTGTTATAAAAAATCTAGATATATTTAGAACTAAAGTTAGAATTTATCAAATACAAATATGAATTAAATTTAAATCTTTTATATTTTATTAATTTAATATATAAATATTAAGAATTATTAATTTAAAATATTAATTTAAAATAATAATAATAATAAGAATAAAAACAAAAACAAAAACAATAATTGTACATATATTTTAATTGTTATTAATTAATTAATTAATTAAGACAATTAAAACATATTAAATAAAGTAAAAAAAATTAAGAATGTATATTATTAATAAAAGAAAACAAAAATTAATTAAATATAATAATTATTAGATTGCAATTCATATTACTTGATCTAATATAATGCGAACGAGTTAACAATTCTAGATTTTACTAGTTTTCGCAAATTAATTAAATAATTGTATTAAATAAAGTTGCGCAATCTATTTAATAGAGCATCTTAAACAACTTCTTCTAAAGAAGAGCATCGAACTTAATTGACAACAATAATACGCATTCTTTAAAGAAACATTTATTTCCTTCGTTAAAGTTCATTTTCTAGAAAAACATTTATTATGAATGCTATATAAGACAATGTTAGTCGTAAGATTTTGAAGAAGAACATCATTTTACTTAGATTATTATACAAGAAGTCTAAAAAGTTAGTAGAAAACTCTTTGTTACAATAAAGATACGAAGTTTCTCTTTAGACAATTGACTATTAAACGTAAATAAGATCTAGTAGTCAATTTAGCGTTTCTCTCGACCTTAAGTAATAATTCACGAAAGATGATAACGATCTATATGGAAGAATATCAAGACACATAGGATTTAACTATTAGAATGGCTTCAAATATAGATAATCTATAATCGATAAAGGATGCGTTCACAAGAATAGCTACTATATTAGAGCGAGCGACGATCAAAGATTAACTACTCAAGCTTTATGCCAAGTCTTAGACTAACTTCCGATTTGACAAACAAGTCAGATAAGAATATCGACGTACTTGTTGAAGAGATGATCGCCCTCAATCGTGGCAGAATCTTTTCCCGACTAAGGTCTAGACACGCAAAACGATCCATTAGAAATCATGATAAACCCTCGATCGTTGTCCAATTAGCTGACGCCGTCTTAGTAGTATCGGCGCTGAGCACGCTACGACTTATCTCGAAGGTTAACCTCAAGAGTCTTCACGCAGAAGTGGAAGAACTGCAGCGCTTGTTTAGGCAACTGGAAGCTATGACGGAGGAACAAGCGAGATCTTAGAAAAGTCATAAGATTCTCGCAGGCCTCCTGAGCTGTGCTCACTCGCTTGCTTCGCAGAACGACCTTAGGGAGCTCTTTAGGTCCCTTTCCCGGAAGATTCGGACCACATGTGAGGTCGAGTTTACCGATAGCTGTTGGCAAACTCGGGCGTTACTATTCCACGTGTAGCTTTCTCATCGTCGCCGCCCGAAGATTATCGATTTTCAGATCTATCCGAGTGGAGAGCGTGAGACTAACATTACCAGCTTTACCGTCATCATCGATCACTCAATCTGAACCTTCCCTGTCTGGAACCTTGGATCGAATCCTTGAGCCGCAAATGGAGAGATGGACACAAAGATGGGCCAATTCACTTGGTTCAGCGGAAGTCAAGTCTTGCCGGTAGTTGGCCGCATCTCCCCAGACGTACAACATCCATGCTGAGATACAGCTCCTTTTTTACTACGACATGCACCCCGAAATCAGGCGGCTAAGAGTAATCTGCTCCAGCAAGAGTGCGTGCTTTCTCTGCGACCTCTTCATTAAGGTTCACGGGAAATTCTACGCGGCGAGAACCCATGGAGTACTCTACGATAAATGGATGCTCCCGAGTCAGGAAACGATCCGTTTCCTGGGGAAGGAGATGAAGGAAATAACCAGGGTTGTGGAACGATTCATCGCAACTCTTGAAGACAGAATCAGATGGACTCTACCAATGTAAAGATGCCACGTTTTTACCCGAATGAAAGCGTAATGATAGAACCCGCTCTCTGGACTCCGTCAGCCACTTCTCTGGCTACTAGTATAACTCCACAAATCTTCGCAGCAACACTCAATCCAGTAGTACGTCTTGAAGACTAGCCAGACGCGGTGGCTAACGTCGAGGTATTCGGGAGTGATCTAGCCCCCTTCACGACCGCAGATGAGGGCGCCGTTAAAGGAGGCAGGAGCTCGACTGATCGGACGTTGTCCGGGCCCACTCTAGAAGGCGGTGCGAGCTCTGGTGTTCCTACTTCCGCGTCAAGCATAGAAATGCCGGCATTTGATCGTAAGGGTCCATTGGAGCTCAGTGGACGAGAGGATAGGATCATTAATGGTGAGATTGGGCGAGCAAGCCTTGCGTTACTCTTTAATAGGCCAACATGCGCTTCTTTGAAGTCACCCGGATCCACCCCGAAGGATGAGCATATGATAGACATTGCACAAGTGGACTTCTCCCATCACAGTAACCCGATATTAGTGGATCCGTCTATGACTTGAACCCTTCGTCGTCAATACCGTGTTCTGGCGTTATCGCACCAAATTACAAGCCGCTTATTCGAGGAACGTGGATAGAAAAAGAATTGCCAACAGGCGGACCACCTAAGAAACTAAGCACAAGACTCATACACTTCGTGTGTTATCCTATGACTGGGCCGAAGTGACATAAAAAGTGGCTACTGTAGAATGGTAACAGAAGAGGCAAGAAAGCTTGAGTTCGAACGGGTGTTATCTGGTGAAGGTCAAGTGGCTGGGACCGGACGAAGAGCCTAGAAGAAGTAGCGAGCATAGAACAAACATTGTAGATCTAGACAATAATATGAATGAGAGTATAGACGAGACCTTGAGCCACGGCGCAGCAGCTTCATCAACGGAACTGTACATTCGTCGCCGGATTGATATCGTTGCCATTAAATTTATCACGAAAGAATAGGAGATGGTAGTCGCCTTCGAGAAATATGACATCTTGACGCTGCATCGTTCCGTGGATCCATGATAGGGTGTAAATCTATCGTGATGGAGTCTGGTGATGCGATCTTGGTCGCTGGCATGACTAGGACGCGCGTTGGGAACGCGACACCAACTTCGCAAACCCACAATCTAAAGCATTTTCTAGGACACTTCTATGCTTGTCACTTCGTTTAAACATTTTCGACATTAAAAAGTGCAATACTTTAAGTAAACGAAGATTGTCTTAGAACGCTAGTAAACCTAAAGTAGCATCTCGCGTAATGCCTAGTTTTTCGTTATTTTCTTTATATATGAACGTAACGAAGCGACTTGACCCCGTCTAATTAATTGATTCGCTTGGTTATCATCTTTATGAAGTCTCCAAGTAGCGATCTCTTATCTTCAATTATCAAGACTTTGAATTCGTCATTCTTCATCGAAATACTTATCTTATATCTAAGATAATCTCTTAGCAACATTCGCAAATTCTTGTCATCTCTTGCGAATTCGTTCATGTTAGCGTAAACGTATCGCAATAAAGCAAGAATGTTACTTGTTCGTTCGCGATAAAGAGTGTAGATAGCAAGCGTATTATGGAGCTCTTCTAGAGCCAACGTCTTTAAGGGCTAGATGTCGTACTTGTTCGCAAAGACATATAAGCGCGCATGGGAAAAAAATATTTTCGTGTAGTCCTCATTGACTCCTTGGTTCGCGCGCGTTGGAGATAAGCTAGTTATTTCTTGGCGAACGACATGCTCACGACGAATAAAAGATGCTTTTAGCTCCTGTCTCGTCTTCGCTTTCTTGCTTTTCTTGCCCGATTTGAAATTTCCCCAATCCTAGGTTGTTCCGACTTCGCGAGAGGGTTTGCTAGAGATTCCAGCATCCACTCAGTCGTTTCGCACTCCTCTTTGCTAGATGAAACTGGTGATGGAGGGCTGCTGGCCTTCAATTCGAAGTTGGCGACCGTGTACTTCCCCTTGTAAGCCCATTCGATGAATCTCTCAAAGATTCCTTCGTCAATCTCTTCCAAAACTGCAAAGTCTTTCTAAGCCTCTTAGTTTCTCAAAGCCGCGAGCTGAGACACAATATAGGCAGCAGATATCGTAAAATCTAGACGGTAATTTCGTACAACATAGATTTCAACCTTGTTAAGCAGCCCACCCTCCCTTCCCCTCTTCCCAAAATTAACTAGTAGGCGCTTAAGTAAGACTTGGATTGAGTAGCACTTCTTCGAAGCTTGAAATTACAGGATATGTTCAAACTCGTAGACAGGGTTCAGAGCTTATCCACGTTATGAAAGAATAACCGCAATTACGGAGAGTAATCTACCCAGGCCACGAAGTCAGTAGACTCAGCTCAGAACATGCTCGATTCTATGTTACATCTATCCATCTACGCGCCCACCGTTTCTAGCACGAGACCACTCGTAGGTCCGCCCAGTTATCCGCCAGCCTGACACTTCTCATACGGCCACCAAACGCGCGCCTGAGTGTTGCCACAGCTCGTACTATCGCCATTAATGGGATCGTTCTTCGCATTATTATTAGGAGCACACTTAATCAGAATGCCACCGCATTCAAGGGTTCCGATGAAGCCGTCCGGCTTATCGTATTTGCATTGATCCCATTGTGCGTGAACCGGGAACTTCGGTAAAATCTCACTAAACTCGCCCTCCCAGACCGGTTTCGCCTTGCAGGGGTCGAGCTTGCCGTCATCTTGATGGAAGATGGCCCAATTGGAGACCTCGTTTGCGGCTTGCTGGAACCCCGGACCGGAACTCGCCACGAAATGACCGAAGAAGTAGATTGTGGGCGCAGGAGGGGGCGGGGGGGGGGGCGGTGGGACCGTCGTGGTTGGTCTGGGTGTACAGTTCGGGATGGTACTCCAGGAATGGTGTATCAAGTTGGTGTCACCGGGAAACTTACGTCCATACTGCACGACACATCTATCCTTATCGGTGGTGAGGGCCTCTGGGGGCTTGGTGCTCGTAGCTTTACTCATGGGGCCATCTTCGCCTTCATCCTCGTTTGGATCCAGCGTAACGATAGGGCAGGAGCCGCCGGTGGTGGTTGTCTTGGCGGTAATGTCGCAGCCGCGGACAAGCGATGTGCTAGTTGTCTTGCAGCTCGATTTAGAGCCGGAGACTGATGAACAGGAGACCCAGTAGTCCGTGACCACCGACTTCGTGCATTCCCCTGTACTGGTGGGCTTCTTACTGGTGGGCTCGTTGCTGTTGGGGTCATTGCTACCATTGTCACCACCTGGTGGATCTCCCCCAGGTGGCCCTGGAGGAGGATTGGGATGAACCGGATCAGGGCCGCCAGTGCCGGGTAGACCAGAGCCCCATGGAAGGTTGAAACAGTCAAGGAGGCACATATCGGTGCAAAAGGGTCCGGAGCATTTATGTCCGCAATGCCTCTTACACCTGTTTCCCGGTTCTCCAGACTGGTGCGTCCAAGAATCTCCAGTCTTCGACGGTGGGTGAATGACGGGTGTATGGTTTGGCCTTGGCGGATGAAAGACAAACGGTAGACGTGTGATAGTGGTTGGTTCCGAAGGGAGAAAGGGTGATGGCGGTGTGGTAGTGGAAGAGCTTGGCCTTGGCGGGTGAAAAACGAAGGGTAGTCGTGTGATGGAGGAAGATTCCGAAGGCAGGTTGAATGGAAGCCGTGTGATAGTCGTAGAGGAAGAACCCGAAGAGAGGACGAATGGTAGTTTTGTGATGGTGGAGGGTTCTGCAGAGAATATGGAGCTTAGTGGAGCAGTCGTGGAGGCGCTCGAAGGTTCCGGGGGAATAACGAATGGTAATCGTGTGATCGTAGATGAGCTCCCAGGAAGAACGAATGGTAGCCGTGTGATAGTGTATGAGTTCGTGTCCGTGGGAACAATGAGTGGTTGCGAGGCGCCACTGAGGGAGCCCGAGGCTTCCGGAGAGTGAACGAATGGTAATTTTGTGATTGTCGAAGAGCCTCCAGGTGGCACAAATGGTAGCCGTGTAATGATGGAGGAGCTTGCAGGAATTGTGAATGGTAATCCTGTGACAGTGGATGGGGCTAAGGTTTCCGGAGGGAGAACGAATGGTAATTTCGTAATTGTTGAAGAGCCTCCAGGGAGGACAAATGGTAGCCGTGTAATAGAGGAGGAGCCCGAAGGAAGGGCGAAGGGTAAACCTGTAACAGTGGATGGCGCTAATGTTTCCGGAGGAAGAGCGAACGGTAATTTTGTAATTGTTGAAGAGCCTCCAGGGAGAACAAATGGTAGCCGTGTAATAGAGGAGGGGCCCGAAGAAAGGGTGAATGGTAACCCTGTTATGGTTGAAGGTTTCAGAGCTTGTGGAGATGGTCGTGGTAGGACATTCGCACTCGGGGATTGACCATCTGCCGACGGCACGTCATTGGAGTATGGATATGGCGGCGGTGTTATTGTTCGCACAACGTGTGGGTGGCTGACGCCGGACTCCGATCGAGGATTAGGGTCATCTGTAATGGTGAAGGGTGGCGGCAGAATACTGCTGGTCAGCTGCACCGAGGCGCTCGTAACGCCAGAGCTAATATGGACGTTCCACAGATTGATCTCGGTCGTAGTAACCGGTGGAATCGTGAGAACCGTTGTTTGAGTGGTTCTCTCGATGCCTGTAGAAGTCGACACTTGGCCATTCTGGAGAGTAGTTATCTTTGTAGTTGACCACGCCACCTCGAGGGATGTCGTGAAAAGTGGGAACGTGATCGTCGTAGTGCTCTCTAACGACTTAGGCGGGAAGATGTAGACACACGGTGGAATGCAATTGATGACCCGAGGATGGCCAGAAGACCAGATACTGGGGTCAAGGTAGACGTCACCAGAAGGGCCAGAATCGTGGGTAGAGGAGTCACAGGGGCCGGATATACAGCTTTCACCGCAGAATTCTTGATCGTCACCGCAAAATCCCGAAGACGAACAACAAGCGCCTTTCGCCCATGAGCCGCAAATTGATTTGCCGTGGAGAGGGCCGCAGGTGCCGTCGGTGGTCTGACCGCCCATCAAGCAATTTCCAGACTGGCAACCGGCTCCACAGTGGTCATGTCCGCTTCCACAATAGCCGGCAGCGGAACAACACTGTCATGGTGGACATTGTCAGTAACTGAATCGATCCTTGCATGATGAAGAGTCAGAATCAGGGGGTACAGGTTGCTCGACAAGATGTCGATGAGGGCAAGCGGGCAATGTTACAGCGAAGCACCGGAACACTTACGCCACCTTCTTTCCAATTACCGCAGATGGTGCCTCCATTCTTCGGTCCACATCTGCCATCCGTAGTGACTGGCGCATTGTTTTTCGGATTGCCGTCGTTGCTAAATGCGAAAGTCAGCGATCTAGAAGATAGTGGTCAAACAGAAACCAAACCTCCCACTTCCGGTTTCGAAGTCGACACTCCATATCATGGTCCCGCCGAAACAATAGCCACTTGCCCACTTTCTCTTCATCGCTGTGGTCTCGAGGTCGTCGTATCCAATCCACTGATCTTCCCATGTGATCTGCTTCATCATCGCCTCTTTCATAAGCTTAGGCTTGAGACCTTTCTCGGCTATGTACGCTTTGATCTCTGCGAGAGAGAGAACACCGTGAAAATTCGTGCAGGGGCCTGGCAAGCTTGGCCCAGCAAAGGGGCAATTCAAATCCTTACAGCTGGGATCGGCGAGCGTATATCCTATGCACCCGTGACTTTAGCATTGCCTCCCGAACATGGCAGCTTGAACGGCGATTTACCTCGTCCATAGTAAGCTAGACCCATGTTGATCTTGGCCGGATTGAGCGCATCAAACCAGAGAGGGAGGGTGTCATTATGAATCTCTCGAACATCCGCTTGGCCCCGAACCTTAGACCCGAGAGTCTTGATGTCGGCGTCCCAAGATCCATGAAGATCGTATGCCATGAAACCAAACATGTCCACGTGATCCTCCATGGCCTTGGCGTCGAAACCACGAAGGTACCAGTAGTCGGGAGCAAGAGTCACACTGATGCCGTACTGGCCTCCGAAGGCAGCTTTCATCTCCTTTACGAGAGAGACAAAGTTGGCAGTGTCCGCTCGCTTGCCGCCTCGCTGAGGGGTACCTGGATATTCCCAGTCAACGTCAACGCCCTGAAAGCCATACAGTGACATGAATTTCTTTAAAGAGGTGATAAAGGCGGCACGGTTGCCTTGCGTAGAGCATAAGTCACTCCTGTAAAATCTTTAGTTTAATCGACGCCGGTGTGGCTTGATCAATAAGGGCGGACTCACCACGTTGTGTGGGTGGGGCCAGGGTCCGAGAAATCAAAGCCTCCAATAGCGATCCAGGTCTTCAGGGACGACGATTGAAGTTTCGTGAATTCCTTATATCGAGGAACGTCACCTTCATTGCCAGGAACGACTGCGAAACTCTTGTGGTCAATCTCAGCGAATGCAAAGTACAGATGAGTGAGCCCCTTCGTGTTGATCTGACTTGGACCTACGCGGTCGCAAAGGCGGTCTCGTGTGTTTGATGCTTGGTAGTATCCGATAGTACGTTTACCGGCTGAATTTGCTCCCTCGTCGCATTTCGGAGAGGGAACGGTCTTGCAGAGGCCAAAGTCCTTCTGACACGGTGCTTTGCCATTGGGATCAGGATTACCGCAATGAATCTCGCTGGTCTAATCGAGGATTCAAAATTCGGCCTCCTGATGATATTGAGAGTTTGACTTACGCCACACCAGCCGTAATAAGAGCAGCACAGATTCATACCACACTTTAGGTTGCCACCCTCACTGTATCTGCCACACACTAGAGATGTTCAGACATAGGTCTTGGATCGGGCTTGTGTTAACGAGACTTACTAGCAGTAGCTTTACAATTGGACGAACAGCCGGAACCACAGTAGTTAGGCCCGTAGCCACACTTACCGCCGGAGCTACAGCAGCTAATCACATGAGAATTAGTAAGTGCAATATACCTCGAGGGTCTGGCTGACTTCACCTGTCATCAGGACATGGCTTGCCCACCGAACAAGGCTCAGCGCCGGCTCGCTTGGAAAGTGGGTTTAGCATGGCCGGCGTCATGTCGGCATGGCCGAAATTACGATGATTGAAAGGCTCGATCTGTCGGTGATGCATCTTCAATGTTGAATTGGAATAAGAATCGTTTGAGCCTAGGGTGGTACCATTGAGAACTGCGAAGATATGATCCGCTGAGATGTCCAAGATCGGTAGAGTAGGTGCGAGTTGGAGATTTTGGTGGGCCCAAGAACGATTACCTAGGTGAGTGTCAAAGCTGGAGACGGAAAAGAGGCAGCATGCACCGACGACTACCATCTGGAGAAGAAGATTCGTAGAAGATTGAAAGTCCACTCATAGCTCGAGGCGCGACACGAGACCACACGCTCGGTCCATTTGTTCCTGATGCGAGGTAGGGTAGCAGGCAGATAGAGGCAGCAAGAAGACATAGCAGCTGCAAGGCTCTAGCCATGATTCTGCCGAAAGCCATGACGCCCAGAGTGCCTCGAGAACGATAGTGCAATGTCGGAAGGCAAAGATCAGGCCAAGCACTGTGACTTCGTTGATGCTGAACAGCGCAGCGACATCGATGGAGATGCTGAAGGGTTGTGAATCTATGTTGCCGGTTGGAACCTTTTAAGTTCGATCAAGAGGAAGACTGTGTGAAGACACAGGCTTGGAGGCTTCATGGAGTCTTTGTTCATCTCTCTTGTCAAGGTTCACCATCGAGGCACAGCATGATGAAAGCATGGTGACATCGTTGAGCCCAGCTCCGCTATCGTGGATGACCCTCCATTCATTGATTATTCGAGTGATGTGGAAGACAAATCCACGTGGTTGGCAACAGCTGTCCAGATCATTTGTGAGGGATAGCGACGGATGCTGGCTCCAACCTCCCTTTACCTAGTATATTGATTGCGTCACGCGAAGATACAGGTTGTGATCGCTGTCGTCCATGCTTGGGAGTCGGTGGGGCGTCGACGGTTTTCACGTGTTGAGAGCAAGCCTTGGACTGACCGAGACCTTCACCACCGTATTGATTCCACTAGTCACGATGCCTTCCTTGGGGGAAGCTGAATGCTTCGTCGTCCAATCCACTCCAATCCTTCACCCTCTCAAGGCGCTACGGTCATCGTGTTCCGCCAGTTTTCCTACGCTTTGCACACTCTCCCAAGTTGGGACATCTACTCTCATATCAGTCGATCATTGCCGAGAGCAAGATGCCCTTCCTCACGATGTCTCGGCGTGGCCTCCGAGCCTTTCTAACCCTCGGGATCTCAGTCTCTTTCTTCTTCGCCTCTCAGCACCTTCGTGGTGCCATCCCAGGTCTCGACGAGCACCTTGCTTCGGTTCGCACTGTCAATCACAAGAGCCTAGGAGCCCCCGCTCAGTATCTCCCCGACCAACTAGCCAAGCGAGTCGCTATCCCATTCGGTGACACTACCGCCTACAGCTTCTCTAGCCCACCTGACCAGGAGCTCAATGCGGATCCAGATGATCCAAACATCGTTAAGCGAGCGTCATGGTCATTAGAGGTCAACGTCGCCATCTGCAAAGGCCAGAAGCTCCTGGATAGAATGGCAGATGCGTCGCAGAACGCGCCCGGCAGACAGGTCAACATGGCCAGCATCAAGTTGAACGGCTGGACAGTCACAGACAAAGACTTGCAATTCCTACCAGCGCCCGTGGTAGCGGCCATGCAGGCCTATGGAGTCGAAACGGCCGACACCAAGCAGAGGAACGCAGACTTGGATCATGACTTCCCAAAGAACGGTATTATGCAGGTAAGTTGGACATTCTCCCGGTCGCAGCCAATTCAAAGGTGAAAGGTCTGTTACTGATTTCCTCGCTCAGCCACACGATTGCGGTATGTATAACAACGGTTACAACGTCAAGGCGGGCGCTATCGTCGCGATCGAGAATGCCAGCCCGGAGTATTGTGCCGCGCAGGTAGAGAACCCTCCCACTGGAGCTGCATTGGCGGCACTGGTCCCCGATATCAATCGGTGGTCCGATGTAGTATTTGGCATCTGGGCAGATACTGCAGGTAAAGTTATGAGCCACGGTCTGAACTACATCTTCCGCGACAACGTAGTGAATGAAGATACCAAGCACATCATGGACGTAGTAATGGGACAGGGTAATGACGTGGCTACTGGGAATCTCCATGCAACATACCCTGGCCGCGAATTCAGCACCGACACTTGGCAAGGTCAGTGGATTTCCGAAGATACCTTACCACTTTTTGAAAGTTCGAAAAGCTTGCACGACATCTTAGAAGTATCCCCTCTAATGACTTACTTTATCCTCTTGCTTTAGTAAGTACAGCTGACTCAGAGATCTATTCAGGGTTGGCGCTTTTAGGAACACCTCACGGAAGTGGTATCGCCTGGCTGTTAATAGATTGGGTTGAGACTCTCGGAAAGCGAAAGATAAAGATACGGGCCTATACTGGTATCGACGACACGAACGGAAGGAATCAGTACTTTCTAATTTTCGACATCGCTGAGAGCGCCTGAAAACCCTCTCCAGGTTCTTCAGGTCTGTGTCTACCAGTACTCTCTGGCTCCGGTTTCTGCTAGTGAACGTTGACGTGGTAGAGGTTAGTAGGTATGCAGACTGGAGGGATTTCCTATGCAGACAAATAGATGAGACGAGCTTGCACCTGGAGGCAGATGCCCTAGATCATAACTTAGCCCGGATGCTTGAATAGAAACCCGTGCTTGTAGAGGATGTGTCCTTGTCTGAGATTCCACGCTGCAGCGTATGACACGCGCGCTCGATCTCGGGGATCTTCAAGGCTGTCATTCTCAGAAACTCTCACTCCATGGTCTCACACACACTTTCACCCCTTCCTGTAGCATCAAGACCTGGCGATACGTGGCAAGTAGATTGGACGTCGGCTCTTCATCTTGAGTCAGATCTGGTTGGCTCAGAGGAATCAAGTTCTTGGAGTGCCGTTGAAATGTTTTTCAGCTTGTCTCTCGTTACAAACGACTCCTGAAGTAGTGGTTGCATTGCCCATAGGCTCCAATGCAGAGGTTTTCCCCAATCTTTGAAGTATTGGCTGCTCCACGATGAAGAGTGACCAGAAGGGGAACGCGGGAGAAACCGGATCCGGAAGCTAATAGCGCTTACTCTTGGATTTTACTGTGGCTTTTGATTGGCTCATTTGCCGCGCCTATTCCTAGGCCGGGCCCATGATGTTCCGACGTTTAGTATTGATGTTCTTCAGCAATCAGGTACAAACTATCACAGCTGCTTCCAGAACGTATTCACGACCGTTCACACCTGTTCAACACTGCGAACAAGGCTCACCTAGCCGCAGTCAGACATTAATCTGATAGCACGTGTCCGCAACATTACATGGAAACCTCGTTCAGCGCCCTATGGCTCATCGCGAAGCTTGCAGCATACCAAATGAACCCTTTCATCGCGTTTCCCACATCGACAAGGGACTAGCAGCCCACCAGAAAGCTGGCAGTGGACGAATCAGAACTGTAGAGTAGTGGTGCCAGAGGTGCGCTATGCTGCGTGGCCAAGCTGCTATAGCGGGGCTCAGCATGGCAAGTAAATCTCTAGCCAAGGCATGGGCAGTACGAGGTGGGTATGCATATACAAAGGTTCCCCCCTCGTGCCTTGAGTAACACAAAGGGCGGATCCTAGGCAGGGGCTGGGCAACGACTTTCTGAGGACGGTTTGTCACCGAAAATGTCTGCAGGCTTTTCCGAGGCAATCGTAGACATCGAGAAGGATAAAGACAACCAGCAAATGCTTGAATGTTGCTAAGGTAGCGGGACCATTCCTCCTTCCATAGCCACATCTAAACATCACCCCGCAGCGACGATATTTTTGCGGATTCCTTTGTCTGGGTATGGCTGATTTTAGCGAGGGCTGGTGTGTGTTGGCGTGCGCTGTGATTCGTATAAGAACAGTGAGGTATTAGAGGAGGAATGGGAGGAGAGTGATCAGGCGGTCGGGTATAGGGAGGTGCAGTGCGTGGGGGGCTTGGGTCTTGCTATGAGCTGTAGGGACTGGGGATTAGCACGGAGAGGATTCGGTTCTGGGAGGGGGAGGTGCTGGGTAGGTGCTGGAGCTCGTGAAGAGGATGGTTCTCTATGGCCGTTAAAGCCCTTCAACGAATACGCGGATTGTGAGGGTTGATGCGACTCCCGATTGAGCATGCTCGTTATTCGCCAGGGAAGTTCACTTCATATACATGTTCGGCTTAGGCACAACTTCAGCTTTACATATTGCATCTAACACACCGAAAATCCCGCCTCCTCGAACACAGTCTGGTAAACATCTCCCCCCCTTCCACTTGCCCCCCCCTTTTTTCAAGCAAGGAAAACCTCCTGCTTACTCCCCCAATACCTCGCCCTCACCCTCTCCTCCTCCCCCATATCCCCTCCCCCCATCATCCAATGACATCTCCACCAGCACATCCCCCGAAACATCATCATCACCCACGCCTCCTTCACCGTCTCCCCATCCACGTCACAAATGCCCTTCAGTTCCTCCTCAATGCTTGTCAGGTAGTCCCAATAGCAATGCGCCCCCTCCGCCATCCAATCTCGCTGCCCAAAATGTTCCCTCCCCCTCCCCTCCCGAATATTGCTCCACGCGTCGTTCCAGTAGTTGACCGCATGCTTGATATGCGCAGCCATGAGATCAGCGTATACAAGGCGATGAACCTGCCGGTTCTCAAGGGCGTGAAAGTATTCCGTCGTGCGATCCCAGCTATCGTGGACAGATTCCAGGAATTCGAGCGCGCGGGCGTTGGCGTGCTGGTTGGCTAGGACTTCGTCTTCCCATTCGGGGTAGGTCAATGCTAGTGTAGTTATTTGTTCGCTGACCCACGAGATGTGCTCCGAGACAGGCCCCTCCTGTTCATTGATGAAGGCAGATAGCCGGGCGCGGAAGACTACGAAACCGGGCCTGCTGCAAGTTAGACCGGTACAGTATTGTGTGGGTGTTGGGATGCGGATGATGGTGCTGCCGCGGAGACGGAACATCGGGGCGGCCAGGGGGATGAGGTCTGAGAAGCCGAAGGCAGAGTCCGGGCAAATGCCGCGCACGTCGCGGACTCTCTGGCTGGCTTTGCGGGTGGGATCGAGGTGGTTGAGGGTGGTGTAGATGTCGGGGGGGGAGCTGATGTGGTAGTCTGGGAGGTTGAGGGCTTTGCAGCCGGGCAGGATCCCGAAGCTGAGCATCGCTGCCTGGGGGGTTGGGATCATGATGTCGGCTACTTCGAGCTCGGTCAGCGGAGTTCCTGGGAGCATGGCTGCATCCCCAGTAGTTTTATAATGTAAGAGGGTCCCGAGACGGGGTTCGAAGGTCGAATAGAGAACACGGTTCTTTCCTGTAGCCGACAAGATACCCTCTTCCGGTCTGAATACAGTCCATTGCATACCCATGCGGCGGGCAATGCTCGCAATATCGTGCACGGTGACTGTGATGGGGGCCAGTTGAGGTTTTGTAAGGTCGTAATTGATTTCGAACGCTGGACCGATAAATTTAGTGTTCGGTGGCGAAGTGTAAGCGCCGTGTTCTTTGTATTGCGCTTCAGCCTGGCAGAGGTCGTTTACGAAGAGAGTCTTTGAACGGATTTCCTGGGAGGCTAGCTCACCCAACGGTGTATTGTGGTGACCTCCACCGTGGTGGGCTTCGTGGGTGCATCGAGTGCAGAGAACTTGGTTGACGTTACCTGTAGGGTCTCCACTGCGAAACATCCAGAGAAAATTCTCGGCAACTGTAGTCCTATGTCGGCGCTGATGCTCATCCAAGTGAAACTCCAGCAAGATCATTCTAGGGCCTTTGGCTGAATCGGAGAGTAGCTCTACCCATTGTCGCCATAAAAGAGAATACTGTGCCCGCAGGTCCGCGAGCCAGGCCAAGACATGATGCTCATCACGGAAGGCTATCAGCTGTGGAGCGACGCTGAAGATTATACAAATAAGAAGGATCGGTGTCCAGTGACCAAGTACGGCAGCGGTGATAGCAACCGCTATTAGAGCGCTCTTTACAGCCATACTCAGTTTGTTGAACGTTAAAGAGGAGAAAGTTTTTGTGAGGCCTGCCGACTCTAGAGGGGGTGTATTGTATGTGTACTTTGAAAATGGGTAGCGTTTAGAATTCTTGGATTTTCCGAGCAGAGAGTGTCTAGGAAGGGTATTTATATACCTTTCACAGAAGTGAAGAAGACTGGAGTCAATGAGAACATGCCAGAAGAAACGCATTCATATCACACAACCAATGAATCCGTATATCTGGGGAGCAAGCAATCCTGCGTGATTCGACAAACAACAGATGACTCCAAGTTCACATATGCTTAGCGCTCACAGTTGCCGCTTGTGTAAACAAGCTACAGAATTGTGCAACAATGCAAGGATATTGATAAGAAGTTCAAACAACCATATCCAAAGGATTTCAACGAGCCACCCCGGGTCTGCATTTGGTTTCACCTCGTTGTACTCGATGCCGAAGCCCGCTCCTTGGTCCGTGAACAAGGGGGTATCGATTTTTCCAGAGTCAAGCGGAGCAAAGGAACTGGCGAATGGCTCAGCCCCCGCTATGAAGATTTAGACTCCCGACCCTGCGTGTTACAGTGAATATACAAGTAGGCATCGACAGCACTTACGGCTCTCAAAATGGTAACCTAGATCTACGCTACGACGAATGCAGGTTTTGGGAGCTAAGATGTTCGGAGGTCTCAGGAATCAGGAATGTTCATCTGTAAGGGAGCGCTCCGAACCCTTCCTCGACCTGCAAAAGACACACCGGCGGCTTCGAAAATTTCAACGGGCCTGTGTCAATGATTAAACCTCGACCGAGGGGACATTCTATCAGAATGGACTCCGCCTCGTGCTCCATTCAGCAACCTGTTGAATGCAGCAGCTACAGATCTGGCGTACTGGGCAGCCGTCTCGAAGCTGAGAAATTGGCGCCGTCTTCCCCCTTCGATAGGGTCTCGTTTTCCGACGTCGATTCACCCTTTTTTGAAAGGTTCGGGTTCAAATATAGGCACAAGAAAAAGAAAAAACACTGCTCCCTAGGCATGGTAGACATCCTGCCACTCGAGATACGCAACCAGATATTTCTCGAGCTCGATGTCGCGAGCCTAGTCGTCATACCGGGCGTCAACCACATCGCCCGACGGGCAGTAGATGCCCTTGTGGAGTACAGAACCATTCGAGCCCAAGTGCCAGAGCTTGTGCGTACTATCCTAAGCCTTGGTATCATCAACCCAAGACCCATCTCAGAATTACACGCTGCACTATCGAAGAGGGGGTGCGACTACTGTGGTGGCGTTGAAGAGTACCTCTATGTGCTGACCTACAGCCGTGTTTGCTCCCACTGCTTGACAACAAGAAAGGAACTTCTCCCTCTTTCGACATCAGATGCGAGGCTCGGATACGGCCTCGACGTAGCAAGTCTCTCTCGCCTTCCAAGCATTTTATATCTACCCGATACGTACCCTCACCGGCGGCTTGCATGTGGAGATAACGCGACCTTGGTCGACCGGTCAGCGGCCGAACGAGCCGGCATCGCGCTTCATGGATCTAAAGAAAGAATGACTAAAGCGGCAAAGGAACACCGTCACGCCCGTGAGATGATATGGCTGGAAGAGGAGATATGGCAGAAGCGCGTGCAGCGGTACAAGTCTGATCTGGCGTCCCAGGCGCGGTCGACGCAATCCCAAGCCGATCTTGAGTTCGATGCAGACCGGGCGAACCCTTATCGCTTTGCAGCGGTAATGCGCATCCCATGGCCTGATCGTGATGGTATAAAGGTAAAAAGTGGTATTTTAGGTAGAGACCGTACAACGAATGAGAAGGTCAAGAGGCGGGAGAATTTTCATCCTCCAGGGTGGCGAGAAATATATGACTACGCCGGCTTCATGGAAGACGCGCATGCCCGCATTGCGTCGGACGAGATGTCGGCTGTATCCGCCACTGAGGGCGACAGGCATTGAACTGCAAGAACCGTGAGGAAACATTCCATTCAGCAGACGATAATCACCTTCAGCGTTCGTATCTAAGTAGAATAGCTTCGATACTTCTCGCGTCCGCACCCTGATCTCTAAACTTCTTTGCAAGCTGAGCCGCCGTTTCATCGTGATCGTTCCGTACCTTCGTCGACGCTCCCGCTTCGAGAAGAGTATTGATAGCTGCCAGGTTCTGTTCTTTGACTGCCAAATGCAAGGCCGTGCTCCCGTCTAGACCACATACGGCATCCAGTTCGTCTTGCTGCCTCCACTTCATCAGGAGTTCATACATGATGTCCGCATTAGTATCCATATCGAATTCAGCCCTTGGAATCACGCCGCCCTTTCTCTTGTGGACGTCATGGAACGCCATCGCGCACCGGTGAAGAGCGGTAAGGTTGCGTGACGGTTCAACAATAAAGTCAACAGGGTTTACCTCAAGATTCAAGAGGTGATTCAGGCGAGCGAGTGAATAGCGTGCATTCGATACGATGATATGGCCGAGTACGGTCAAAGGGCGGTCTGAAGCAAACAGCCCTGACTTGTTGGCAAGATGATTGGGGTCGGCGCCCAGAGACATAAGCTCCTTGGCCAGATTGAAAGCGTTGTGGCGCAAAGCGACTGCGAACGGCGATTCGATGTCGTGTGCTGCGGCGTGGCCATTCTCGAGTGTCAATGTACTCACTTCAGGGAAGGGGGTGGTCGTGACCTGCTTGTCGCACCCTTTCAGTGAATTGGCGCTAGCTGGCCCATCTGGAGAAAGCCCTAAGCCAACAAGCCTTGATACTACGGCAAGATCAATATCATGACCCTCATGGGCAAATATATGCAATGCAGACCAGTTGCAGTCCTCAGGCGAGAAAGGATTGGCAGCCAATGCCTGAATGTCTGCTCCGCGATCGATAAGTGTTTGGACAAGAGCTTCTCGATTCCATCATATCACCTCCAAAACAGGCATTCTTTGGGCACCACCGATAGGTTTGTTGATCGTATCGCCAAGCCAATCGCGTTGAAACATGTAGTCGACAACCTCGTCATGAGCGCTCGATACGGCGGTGTACAGCAAGCTCCCTTGCAGCTGGCCTTGGAAGCTGACAAGCCTGGTCTTCTCCCGCAGAATATCAAACGTGGAATGGAGCCGATTCAGGTAGTCGGCTCCGCCGCGGAGAATCATTGAAAATTTGTCGGCTGCTCTCTCGGCTTCTCTCACGACTGGCCCGTAAAGCAGGGCGTGTCGTTTATCAATTTCGCCGTCGGTGGTCTTTTGGGTTACTTGACTTTCGAGATGCTCAATTATTGCTTTCAGACATTCATGGTGATGATAATATGCAGACAAACCCAGGGCGCTCAGAGCTGAACCTTCAGATACCAGGTTGGGATCCGCGCCGGACTTCAGCAGCATTCGAACAATATGAGGGCGGTTGTCGTGGAACGGCCAGGTCAGCGGTGTCCCTGGCAATTGGAAGTCGACATCAACATGCCCAGATATCGGGAGTGGCTAACACGTTCTCAGGTTACTGTATTGACCACAGCTCCGCTTGCGATCAAATCCTTCAGCATAGGCTCAATGTATAGATCGTCGAAATGGATAAGCCAGTGCATTGGGGTTTCGCCGTTTCTGGCGGCGATAGAGGCATCCGCTTGCAGCTTTTGTAGACATAGAATGACTATGCCACCATGTCCAGAGCGACAAGCGCATAGTAAAGCCGTTTCTCCCAACGGGTTTTGCAGGTTGATATTCATCTTGAATTCCAGTATCAGAGACTTAAACGGCTTCCAGCGTCCGCACATAACGGTGAAATGCAACACTGTATCTCCTCGCTTGTTGAAGATGAGTTGGGAAAGCGGCCTGTCTGCACTACGAACCCTGTCCATGAGCCATTCATCCTTGATCCACTGGGATTGCGTGTGCCCATTGAGCATTTCAGGAGTCGAAAGCCAGTCAGCACCCACGCCTCCAGATGCATCGGTTATTCAGCGTTCAATGCCATCAAGCTTGTGCTTGGATCCAACCTTGCGCAGCTCCTCAAGAGCAGGTCGCGACCCGGCTTTCGCATAGTCTTCCAGGTACTTTTTACCAGGGTTATCTTCTTGAGGTTGGCACGCTGCCCAAATCCTGTGTAGAAACGCCCGTGATGGATGATGTACTAGGTCAGCGGCCTGCTGCAGCTTGCTCAAAGCTTCAATGACGTTGGATCTACACCCGTATCCATTGATGTAACAAGCGCAGAGTACGAAGAGTTCCGGACTGTTGCTGGAGTCTTTGGAGCCATCGAAGGAACTAACGACGAAATTCTGCACTGCCGGCTCGAGCTCTCGGGTCTTCTGCCAGGATAGCCAATGATGCTGTAGTCCTTAGCAGAGTACAAGACAGCATTCTCGACAGCCGTACCTTGTATCCTCTACGCTCCCAGTATGCCAGATCTTGAATAGTAGCCGCGTTCTGGCGCTGTGGTTGATCGATCACAGTCATATCACCAACATCAACAGTCTTTCCGGCAGGGATCTCGACAACAGTCTTGATCTCGCCATCTTGATCATTGATCCTGGTGTGTGAAAAATGCTTTAAGTCATCTGAGTGGTTCGTAGCCAGGCTTGTTGTTCCTTTCTTGGGTAGGACATTCACGAGTTGCTGGCTTTGATGCTTTTGAGCTTCCTCCCTGGCCCCTTTGACGTCGGACTCTAAGATGACAATTATCAAATCGAGATCCCTAGATTCTGGACTTGATTGTAACGAATAGTCGAAAATGTCATCAAGACTTTTGACGAGCTTGTTTTGAAGAAACTGGGATTCGAGCCTGGCAAGAGCTTCGTCGCGGATGTTAGAGAACAGGCGCATCATCTCCAGCTGCGCACTGCCGTTAGAAGCTTTCTGGGTTGCCACCTTCTCCACCGCTGCCTCGTACATCTCCTCGATCCTCGGACCGCCCTTCGCTCGAACATACCGAGTGAGCCACTCCTTGCCCTTAGCAACAGACAGAAGACGATCATCCTTCTTGAGCTCTTCCACTTCACTGTTCCCTTTGCAATGCTCCAGGACAAAGTCGAAAGGGCTACCACCATCCAAGCAAACCGACCAGGCCAACAACCCGAAGGAGTACGTATCGGCGAACTTCGCAGCGTTAATTCTTACAGGTCCGTCCCTGATCTCCGGTGCTCGCCAAGGGTCAGTCCCACCTATCCAAATTTCGGCCGATTCGGTTGCCGCGATCACAGAAAAGCCGAAATCAGATAGCTTCGCCACATACTTCCGGTTTGGGCTTCTACAAATCAAGACGTTGTCCGCCTTGATATCGCCATGGACCAATCCAGATTTATGAAGTGCGGATAGACCTCGCGTGACGTCGAGGCACAGCAGATGTCTGACATCGAACTCTGGATTTGGCTTTCTCTGCAAAAGCTGATTAAGCGTACCGTGTTCTGCATACTCGACGATCAGAGCAGGAAGCCTATGCTGTGGAGAATAGGGATTGGATCCCCATGCCATACCGAGGAAGTCGATCACGTTTGGGTGGCTGAACAGTGCAGGGCTGATCAAAGCATGAAACTCGGTGAGAACACTCTGCAAAGCTCTCCTATATTCGGGAAGGGGCTCGCCCTTTTTGTCGAATGCAACCCTTGCGGTTTTGTATACCACATGGGCTGGTCTCGGAGGAGCGGCCTGAGACTTCGTAACCGACAATCCTCCCATGTGAGTGGTAACCTCGATTTTCTTCGGACCCTCGGGGATCTTTTGAAGGCTTGCGGTGAAGCTTGCGCCATGGCCAAGCAGGACTGAAGAGTCTACAGCTTCTGCTTCAAGGAAAATTGGAGGAATATGCTGTTTAGTGAGACTTATAGCGTCACGAGCAGGGTAGACGAGATCGAAGACGTTGGGAATGTAGCCAGGGACAGGTTGAGTAGGCTTTGCGCTTGTACTCTTCGCTCCAACGAATCGAACTTCACCAAAGCTCAGGCCAGAACGAGGGGGCGTACGGGGTCGATCAGGAGACATGTCGGTTGTTCAAATCGCAATTGGACCACGCGCAACACGAGGTATCCGTTTTCATGAAGTGGAAGGGCTCTGAAGGGTTCCAAATGATTGGGACTGGGTATCTAATGTACGATCAGGTCGATGGTCATGGTCGGATGTCAAAGGTAGGGTACTTCACCTAAAGACTCTGTATACGCGCTAAGACGCCAACCCCACCAAGTGTCATGCAGTAAGCAGCCACTAGTCTTGGCAGTGTCTTAGAAGCAGTCTCACGAGGCTACATCCGATACCAGACAGTATACAAATTGGTCCGAGACCCCAAGACATAATGTTGTGAATAGACCATTAGCATCGTGAGTGACCCTCTCTTCTGGTAGACGTCGACGGTGTTACCCAAAGGGCAGGTTGGAGAAGGTATTCTTACAGAGGACCAAACCTACCCACAGTTGCGCTTGTTAAAGGTGCTCACATAGTTCAGTCGATTGTCGCACAGTACTGTCAAGAACAGCTCACATCGTATATAACTTTTCTGTCTCCACAGTCGATCACTGCAGGCTTCCCAGAATGGATCCAGTGTCTGTTGCAGGACTTGGTCTAGGCGTGTCGACTGCGCACAACCTTAGCGAGGACAGCTCGACGTTACTATGCATGTTGAATCTGCAAGAATACCGGTTGACCGATTGGGCTCGTCGTGCCGGTCTACTTTCGGAGAGCCGTGCTTTAAATAAGAGGCTCAATGAGACCATAGTGCAGGCTATGCTGCAAGAGCTTCAAAACCTGCTTACTGACACTGACAAGCTCAAGAGTCGTTACAAGCTTGGGCTTTCGGCGACTTCGTCGGCAGGGAAGGCCAATGTGAACCTACCAGTCGTGCAAGGCATACTTGGTGGAGTCATATCCGACGATGTTCGCCGAGACATTCTGTTCAAGGCCCAGCTCATTCAGAGCAGGAACAACTTCCCTCAGCGACTATGGTGGACCGCTGTAGACAAAGCGAAGTTTAAAGAGTACATTGAACAAGTTCGAATCTTCGTAGAGGAGCTGTGGCGGCTTCTTGACCCCTTACGTCAAGACGAGATGGCTTCAAGACTCCAGCTGGTTCTATCCCACGTCACTGGCATGAACAATAAAATTTTGATGATCTGAGCTCCTTGCAGGACACTCTGCACCAATCTGCTATTGCACCTGAGGATGCGCCAGACAGCAACCAGTACTCTTCGCTGGCGAGCGTTGCAGAGATCAAGGCAATCATTTTGAGCATCGACCCAGGCCCTGGAAGTCATTCCTTGGGGGGAGCATTGTCCTCAAACACTGGCCAGAGTGAGGGCTTTACGGACAGCGTCAAACGAGGCGCTTGTACTGTCCATTTGACGAGTCAACTGCTCCGAGACTTCGTGGCAATCAAAGGCAATCCAGAAATGGGGGTTGCGCGGTACGACCGTGAGATCGTTCTCGTCGAATGGAAGACCCTTCCTATCTATTCTCGAAACAAGATCATGACAAGAGTGCAAGATCTCGCAATTCTACCCAGCGCGTCGAAACATCCTAAATTTCGTTCGCTGCGTTGTATAGGCATCACACGGGATCCCGATGGTTCCAAGGTTGCGTTCGTATTCGCAGTTCCTGGATCAGATGACTTCTTTCAGCCCCCTCAGCCTTTACGGAGTATGTTCGGGAGCAGCCCAAGCGTTACGGAACGTCTAAGGCTTGCTCTTAAAATAACGGAGAGTGTCAGACACTTTCATACTGCTGGGTGGCTACACAAGAATCTGCGATCCGAGAATATTCTTCTCCTTTCGCTTGGACACCCTAGCCTCTTTGAATTGGCCCCTCTCCTCTATCCAATGCTGGCAGGATTTGCTTTTTCTCGTCTTGATTCGCCTTCTGAAATCTCCGAACAGCCATCAGCGGACCCGCAACGCGACATTTACCGCCATCCCGAAGCCATGAGAGAGCCTTCCACATCGTTCAGTGCTGCAAAAGACATTTATGCTTTAGGGACAATCCTCTTAGAGATTGGCGAGTGGCGTTCGCTGAAGAGCTTAATAGAGAAAGTGGTCGACGTGGCAAAGCCCGATGTGGCATTGACCCAGCTCGCGAAGATCAAGCCCTTCCTCCTAGATGACGGGCCTAAGGGAGGCTTGGCAACACTGAAGTTCCGCATGAGAGATATTTACACCTCTGTGACCAAGATGATGATCAGTGGAAATGTACCAAGGCAAGCTTTTGAGGTCCAGAGCGACCGGGGGAGAAGTATCAGAGTTACCCGAACGCATCAGGCGAGATATTCGAACCCAATCTCTTAGACGTTGCTGTACGAGAGCTGAGCCGTTGCCTGATATAACAGCCATTATATGAAGAATCCAAAACGGCAGCCTATCCAATTCCGCAAGTGGATGATTCGGTGCTTCAGTGGACTATGATGAATGCCGAGTTCAGACAGCTAGGAGGATCGTTCAACTTCCTTAAAAAGTCGAGCTTCTGGTAATCCTGTGGACTAGGATGGCTGCGGTCGACGGCAGGGATAAGATGTTGTTACGTACTTGCGTACTCCTGCTTAGCTGTGCGATCTTCTCGTCAATTGTACTAGCTTAAATTGCAGACAGCTTCCATTGCGATCTAGCTTTCGAGGAATTTCACTCGTTTGATCATGCTGCAATGTTCTTGAGCGGCCTGAATTCCAACTCTTTGAAATGAAGCTTCGAGAGCTTGTTTTACTTAGATTAGTCCAAATGAATAATGGAGACCGGCTTCGCAACACAAAAACAGGCAGGCAGGATTGAGTATCGGGAGCTTCAATAGTATATTAGCTTCCTATAACGGTATCTCTTCAAGCATGAATTTCAGAGGGCTCTGAGCGGCGAAGCAACGTCATCTTTGACAAATCTAAGCAATTGTGTACCGGTGACTCGTCGAGCACTACTAGCAGAATATCCTCTTGTAGCTCTTGTAGTCTGAGTTCAGTCATGTCTGCGAATTCCCAGTCGTTCGAATACCAGGATACTTCACTCTATGTAGATGGCAGCAGTGACCAAGGCCTCCGGCTCACAGATATTTCTCCAAGCGCATGTCCAGGCGAGTAGAATAGATACAACGTATTCGATATTGTGACCATCTTGTACGCAAGAAAAGTCGTTGACGAGCAGCATAGCATGGGACCTCACCACTCAGGAGGGAACCCGCCCATATCGCTGCTAGATCTCTGCCGCTCGCGGAAGACTCTTATTGTGCGCGCTTGAGCTCATCGGCTCGGCAATGGATCGATGTTTGCAACATGTTCCGGAACAGTCTTCGTGATACGCTGAGCTTGCCGGAAGGGCCCCAGACGACTTGGTCTTTATCCTGAACATGGCCTTCCTCAGGGCCATCGCGAGAAACTCCTGTGGATACAAGTCCATCTTGTCGCCTCCTGAGGTTGAATACAAGTACAAGAACAGTCGGACAAATATCCTTCGCAAAGCCGAATCTGGCATCGTCTTACCATACACATAATCGACGGTCTCGGGTTTCGCGAACGGGACCTCCCTGTTTTTGGTGATGAGCTCAAAGAAGGCATCGAGGGTCTTGTTCTTGAGTCGAGGCGAGCATATTTTGTCGGCAAATATCCATAGCTTCCCCAGATGCAGCCAGCATTCTTCTTCATCAAAGTTGTATCGCAGTTGTCCTGTGTACACCCAAGCTCGGTATATCCTGAATATTTGGACGTCATCCTCTGGAAGTGACATACTCTGGTCGTTCCCTTCCTGGAAAGAGCCGTTGAAGGCGGTTTTGAAGAATTCCGCATCCCGACACAGCATTTTCTTATACAGATGGAAAGGGCGGGCTTCAGGGCCAACATATATGGTGACCGAGTCCTCATAAAGATCACTGATGCGACATCAGTTATAGCTCGCGTTACGTTGAGCAAGGTGGGGTTCCTACTATACAATATCCTGCTCTCCTACTAATCTTCGTCTTTTGGTGGGTTGAGACGAAGGATCTTGGGCTGGCCACTGCGATGCTGGAGTAGCAGGTTCTTCGCGGGTTCGCTTCTGGGTCTCCATTGTGGAAGTAAATATGCGCTATCAAAGCAAGAATAGCTGAGTAGAGCTGGGAATTCTGCGACGCGATTAGAGGCAGCCATGAATACTCTGACTCTGCGATTGACTCTCTCTGGGCGCCGAAATTTAACCGGCTAGCGCGTCATACACTACAGCCGCCCAGCCCCTATTCCAACTTTCATTTCGACAGCCTTGCGTATGCTCATGACAGACTTGTGCAAGAAAACCCGCTACCCAGCTGTCACTGCGGCTTATCCGTTGTAACGGAGGGCGCGGGAACGCCCATCGCTGCCGCAGAGGCAAGATTGCTGGCGGGCAAACCTTTGGCAATGTCTGGTATCATAACCTCAAATCATCGGTCAATTCACTTCTCTGGAAAAGTCCATGTAAATAAACTAATGATCAGTGCTCTCAGTTCCACCGTGAGTAGCCCGGCAGTAAGCTTTTTCCCTCCTATTCTATGATTTTCTGTAATAGATCTTCCCCGAAATCTAGTGGAGGGCCTGGCATACTTGAACCTCCTATATCTAGTCAAGTCCTCTCATCCTAACAAAAGCCTACTCGACTCATCTGGATGTTGTACTACACAAGTAAGGTCCAATGGTCCATTCTAGAAACCAAAAAAGCTGCTGCACAAATACGACGCTCCTGTCGATACCACAATGAATTAGGTCAAAGACAATATATGACTTACCCACGGCGGTTTGGGCCTACGGACTATTTGAACGCTCTTGCGGATGTTGGACCAAAGTAATCTTCTTCAAGACGTCTAGCCAACGTTGCAGCGAGCCTAACCTTTTGTAGATCATCTACGTCATCCCACACCGAAAGGCGTACACGTAACCATGCAAAAGCTCGGAGTCTCGAACGGACAACAATCGATGTACGCAGAGTGGGTGAGTTAGACCGCTGCCTCCTTTAATATGTCTTCAGATGCTCTATCATCAGTTCAATCATATGCACTTTTCGACATCTTAACCCACTGTGAGGCTTATGCAGAGGTGCGGGACCTGAAGTTTCAGTCAACAATCAAAACCTTTGGCTCTCCATTGCAGAGAAGCTCTGACAGCCAACCTTCGTCTCCTCTCCTTCAGATTCTTACCAAGAAATTTGCGTTGGTTCTACCAGGTCTACGAGATGTATCTCCAGCATTTTGGCATCAGAAGGTTGTGGAGCTGCTCAGCGCACTCACCGAATCCAACCTCAGCGAAAGCTATGATAAAGGCTCGATTGGTATACGGAAGACTCTTGCTACTGCATCTGCGGCCATGATAGAATACTGTGCCAGGGGCTCGCTTGGCGGGTATCCCAAATACAAGGCCGCAAGGGCGCAGGATTACAATGATACAACCCCGGACAGTGTATACTTAGCATGGGGCGACTTCCTACATCAGATCGTTTACGGGAATCTACTTGAAAGACTATTCGCTAAAGCTGCAACTACTGATCAGTTGACGGATCATGAGCCCTTGGTGCAGGCAACGCATGAATATGTCTGCGTCATGTAGGGTTCCTTCGTTTTCCAAATCTGTTTCGGATCCTAATTCGCGACCCAAGACTTGCTTCTTTCCTCCACTATGTTCTTGTTGTCTCACCGCGAGGGCAATCACTTCTCCCTCTCCTCACACGGGCTAAAGACATGATGCCGTGGTTCCTTGTCCGTCAGACGCTTCGAGTAGGGAACGCAGCATCAATGCTGAATGGTATGGTCAAGCTTCTGCTTGCGAAGATGAACATCAGTACAGTTACGCAATGGTTTGGAGCAGCAAAGTCGGATAAGGGAATGAACCTACTGCAACAGTAACCTTCCCAAGTTTATGTTTACCTATCTTCAGCTGACGAGCCCAGAATTATTTCTACTGTCTTGGGATGGGACATCACTGAGCTGAAGAAGCGATCGGTGGCCATAGAAGAGGACAAGAATGTTCCAAGCAAAGAGCAGCTTGACACATTGAGAGCGTATTGCGAACAACCTGCTACGGTTCACCAGCAGTATCGGGCTGAGAGCGGTCAGTAGGCTAATCCTCGGACAGCGGATTCATTGCTTACATCATGCGCCCGCAGAAAGCCAATCGAAATCGATAATTATCTTCATCCTTTCCAAATCATCCGCGTCTGCCCAGCTCTCGGAGCAGCAGCACCAACTTGCCTCAAATTACCTTGCTGTACATCTCGCAATGCGCGATCGGCAAGAATTGATCAACGTCCTCTGCAGCCACCAGCCGGATCTACTAACATCGTCCGTCCAAGACATGGTCAACGTCTATGAACCCATCATACGTGCTTTGCACAGCGCTGTCGACCTCAGTAGCAGCACGGCAGATCTACAAGCCTTCCTCAACGACCTCGTAGGTATGTCAAGCTTGAGTGCAAAGAGCGGCGACAAGCAACCGCCAAAGGTGGAGGATTTCGTGCGATTATTGAAAAAGCATCAGGGCAGCTCCCACCGTTTCATCAACCAAGCGCTTAAAAACTGCCAAGAGCTAACGGAATGGTATCGTGCTTATGTGGAGCATGCGGCTTCGCAATACCGACAGAAGACCGATAGGGTTCTTGCTCCCTCTGATAACAGTATCGCAGCAGCGGGAGATATGACACCAGAACTAGACAACCTTGTGTGCAATCTTTCAGAGGAGGATAGGAAAACGGTCATCAAAGAGCTCGATACTCATGCTGAATATCTGCAAGCACTCGCCCAGGTCTCTGAACAGAGATTGAAGACCGTTGTCAAGAACACGGCAGACGGAAAATCCGAAGTGTCCTACGGCCCCGGCATGTTCCTCGCTAAATGGCAATCCCTCATCGACGAGACTCACATCACACCTGCAGCTCCGCGAGGCCCAGTGCGATATGGTGGAAGCGATAGCGTCATAGAAGCTACACGAGTAGACGTTGATGGCTCGAAGAAAGGTGCTGCAGCACCTTCGGAGAAAGAAGGCGCTTCCGAACCGACGCCTCCCAATGTCGAAAATACGATACGACTATTACAGCCTGGATTTCGAGAGCTATTAATACGGATTGCGAAAGAATTATAGATGGCGTTGTGGTGGCTTGGATATGCCAGCGGTCAGGTATATCTTATGCCCGTTGGTACTCACTATCCCCGGACATATTGGTCTTCGAAATAGACCCAATGCTCACGGCCTGCACGGTATTGATAAGGTGACGGTCATAGGATCACGGCAGTAGATCAATTGCAAACAAACGTTTATATGAGCATCAATTAGTTCTGCTAAGAAGAAGTGCATTCGAATGAACCCATGGAACTTTTGTGTCGATGGTCTCCGCGAATCAATTACAAAACAAGGAAAAATGCAGAAAGGCTCCGGTGAAGGGCCTCGAAGCCTCGAAGCCGCATCACCAGGGTGATCTTTGGAGCCGCAGTGTTCTCACCAGCTTTTTGCATTGGTTTTCCTTCTTTACCTCCGCGATGGCGTGAGGGTTTGTGATTAGATTTATGCCCCCGTTAATGTGTAATACGCCTGCTATAGTTCTGTGCTCGCTCCAATTGGATATGTGAGCCCGCTCGTTTCATGGATCTTCATGTAGTACATTCTTCTCCACCACGCATGAGCTTACAGTCGATGTCCGCAATAACATTGGCTACTTCCTAACAGGGTACTTCAGTTAGCATAGGCTAGCCAGCTTCTGCTTTCTTTGTCAGTTTCTCATGTCAATTCTTATGTTACCTGGATCCTACCACGACAGCGACGTATTCGTGGTCCCACAGTCTAGGAGAAGCCCCATCTTCCCTGACTGCAGCTATGATTACTCTCGTCCCCGGGCTCGATGACCCGGACAGCCAGGATAGGGCGGCATTAGCTGTAACTCTGGACGGACCGCTCTGGACGAACCGTACACCGGCAGGAGAGCCAACTGCCACTCATGTTTGATAGCCACGGGTCGGCAAGATCCAAGGAGAGCTTACGCAAGCAAAGCCTGAGACGGCATTGCAAGATGGATACTGTCGCCCACAGCATTAAGAACGGAAGCTGTGCTGCTACAATGCAAGCACCTTCATCTTCCTTGGTGATAAATCTCAATTTCCTCCTTGTTTCTTTTTTCCTCTAACAGTGTCGTTCGACTCTCGGAAAGACAGCAGCAACGATCCATTTTATCGCTGGTTCAAGGCTTCCCGTATACCAATATATGAACAACAGACAGAAAATCCCAAGCCAACCACAGCCGGAATGCGCTCACAATTACTCTAATCCTCTCGTCTTCGCCCTGCGCGGCATCAGCGGCACTACTTTGGGTTACTCCAGCGTAAAGGGTGTCAAGCTCAGGGCCAACAATCGGTCAGATCTTCCCCAACCCCACTCAACGCTCAGCGTTCGAATGTCACGGCAGCAACAAGGTCCCCTCCCAGCCTGGGAACAAGCTAACGCTGGGCGACGGCTCTGTTAGCAACCCTATCTTCGCGGTGATTGCTGTTAACTGGGTACGGATTTCTAGGTGGTGTTGAGTGCTTGGTGTAATGCTCGTGCTCGAGTATATGGGGCTCTAAGCGATGAATAAGAAGAGTGAATGGGTCGTTGATCATTCGCTGCGTTCTCATCCTCTTTTGCAACTTCCTTTCCCAGCTGCTAGTCATTTTTTGGACTAATCCGGTCTCACAGGACAGTACACTCAATTTCACATTGCATATCCTGAGCTCCTGAGCTTGGCTGGCTTATCTTTGGAATCTCGATCGCCCAGTCATTGAAAATAATCCGACTGTATCAAGCGTGTTTCTGGCACGCCTTTCAACCACAACCTAAGCCATGTTCGAGGTAGAAGATCGTGCCACAAGCTTGCGAGGCTGAGAAGTTCTCACTACAGATCGAAATTGGTTCACGTATATAACGCATGCCACATCGCCGGGTATGTGAGGTAGACCACCATTCACCGAGCCTTTGAACTTTGAAGATATGTACATCCTCTGCTACTTTCACGTTATCAGAGCCCTGTTCTTGCAGGGTAAAGCTTTCTATTCAACTCCAGGTTTAGCTACCAAGTTCCAGTTTAATATATTATACGCAGGTCCCGACACTTTATCTCGAGCTCTTCCTTTACAAGTCGTTATTTGCAAAATTTGGAAAAAAACGAGAGCGTCTTTGGCGGAAAGTAAGATATATCATGTGACTTGGTTACACACTTGGCTCTTTCATAGGATCAGGTAAACCCATCGGCCAGGTTCAGTGGTGTGGTCTTTGAACGAAGGGCACTATTACTTCGAATAATCAGAGACACCCCTCGAACCCCAAGGCCTACAACCTTCACATGCCCAAAGTGTCGAAATCATCCCTAACGTCACATGACACCCTCAACATTAAAACATGGACACATCTACTCTCGTTCAACACCTCCCACTTCACTCACCTGACCAACGCCTAAACAATATTTATAGATCCTGTCCCCTCCTCTCCAACCCTCCCTCACACCTCAACAAGACTCCTCCTCCACACCATCTCACCCAACCGCAAACCAACCGCAAACCCACCAACCCAACCTCAAACCCCCCAACCATGCCCTCACCAAAACTCGCCGACCTCCTCTCAGCCTGCACCACCTTCAACGCCTCCGTCCCCTACCACGGCGACACCAGCACCAAACCTCCGCCCAAACCCCACTCCTCGGCCAGCCCCAGCAGCAAAGCCGCCTCCCTACAGAACAGCCTCCGGATCACACACGCCACCACCTCCTCCAACGCCACCACCTCTTCCGACCTCCTCACCTCCTTCGAACCCACCCCCTCCAGCTTCACACCTCCCTGCATGACCGACCGCCCCACCACCACCACCACTCCCTTCCAACTCACCACCCGCCCAACCGCCTACCCACCCCCCCACTCACCAATCATCCTCCCCACTCTCCCCCCCCTCCCCCTTCTCTCACCCACCCAAGCCTCAGCAGCCTGGACCGCCTGCCTGCTCGAAGCCTCCGACGACGTGCGCTACCCGCCCGTCACACCCGTACATAACCACTACAGCACGATGGAGGAAATATACGCGGCTCGGAAACGTGGCGATGGGGATGAGAGTATGGCTTTTCTGTTTGGTCATTTGGCTTCTGATTCGGGTTCGCCTGCCCTTTCTGTCTCCTCTGTACCCCCATTATTCCCCCCCTGTTCTCCCTCCCCCACCCCTCCCTCTTTACCCTTCACTCTCCCTCCCACCCCCTCCCCAAACAACGCCACTAATCCTCCTTTCTTAACCCAGTAAATCCCTTCCGCCGCCCCCACGGCCCCTCGCGCACACATATCGCGTTCATCCAGAAACTCTTCTGGGAGGATGGCATGTCCGTGGAGCAGATCGCAGGGGTGATGGTGGAGGTGTACCCGAGTTTGGAGCGGGGCGCGAAGGGGGGGAGGGAGGTGGAGAGAAGGGAGATGGTGTGGGGGCTGGTGAATGTTTGGGTGTCGAGGTGGGCGGAGAGGGTTGTTTAGTGTGAGGGGGGTGGGGGGTGCTTGCTTTGGGTATGCAGTTTCTGACGAGATTGACTGGGCTAGTTGAGGGGCTGGGAGGAGATGAGTATGCCGATGGAGCGAGCAAAAGGACTCAGCGTAGCAAGATTGCTCTCGTTGAAGCATATTGTGTACGGCGAATTGGCCTTCAAATTGCATGTTCGTGGCTTTTCTCGCAGGGTTGAGTAGATGAAAGCTTTTCTAGTGCCTCCTGACGCACGGCGACTGTGATACAAAGGCCGCTTGTCTCGTTTAGAGATTCTCTCATTCAGCCAATGCTTGCATCCCAGCAGTCACACTTCCCATCACCAGCCCTTCATTCACCACTTAGGAGTAGGAGTACCTTGTTTGCCTTTTGGCGGTCCAAAGTCCCATGTATGCTGGTCAGTCGGTTGGCCAAAAGCGCCGGACTGCCAAGAGCTGGAAGTTGCCGAGCCGCTGGCCTGGCCGAAACCGTTGTGCTGTTGGAAACCACCGGTGGGAAAGAGTGGCTTAGGTTCTGCTACTGCCTTGGGTTTCGACTCAACTGGAGGGGGCGTAGCACCCGTACTAGGAGGTGGCGTAGGTTCTCCGCTACTAATACCTAGGAAGCTGGGGAATGGTGCAGTCCCCGCGGCTGCCGGAGGCCGATGGTCTTCGATCTTCGGTTGAGGGATTGGATTGGGGCTAGGCAATTGGTCACCTTTCTTCACTTGAGTGGTTGTCGCATCTTTATGTACTGTCTTTCGCGGCGGCCGGCTAGCAAAGCGTTTGCAGATATCCAGACCAGACCTTAGCACTGTGAGCTTCCGACTTAGCTGTTCGCGCTCAACTTGGCTGTCCTCGGGCTCGCCTGCAATTGATGCGATGAGACTTGCACCCATCTCAAGGATCGAAGTGGGGGAGAGGATCTCGCTGAGACCGGAAAGTAGGCTAGCCTCAACCGCTTGGGCCGCTACGTTGTCGACGAACGTTTTCATTGCGACCTGACAGAGTCAGCTTTGAGCTCTAGTAAAGGCGGACGAAACTGAGGGAAGGCAAATAGGGCGCCGCTGGCAGTAGTCATATCACGTAGTCTCCGTTGACAGTATGCTGCCAGCGACTAAGTGAAGCAGACACGGGAGAGATACAGGCTCGAGAGCTTCCGCTTACCTTGTAGTATGCTTCCATACAAATCAGGATCTCAGAAGCAGCATACTTGTCCATGTCGGCCTCGGTCCGAGACGATAAAGCTGAAATCAAGTCGGATACCTTCAAACTAGCGCCTATTGTCTTAGCAATTTTATCATCCCTGCTTGCGTCGCCGTCGAACAGACTCGGCGATAGTTTGCGTAGGCGATCTGTAACATCCTTTTCGAGACGCTTCTGACGGATTTCTTGGATCGTCTCGGTGAAGTAATGATTGTAAGTGATGGGGTGTCCGCGCGTGAAAGGTATCAGTATCTCGTCCAACTTGAGATTGATCTCTTTCGCACGCTCATGGGTCAGCGGTCCGATTACGTCGTGAAGTAGATTTGAGGCCGTATTTTCGTCTGCCAGGTGAGCCAGAGTCTGCTCAAGGAATATTTCGACAGCGTCGCAGATGTTTTTGATGTGAAGTCTGGCCTTCCCCTCCCAAGGCTGAGACTGGTGATGGAACAGCTCACCTACTATCAGCGGATTAAACATTCCTGGAAGCTCTTTGCCTCTGTTGCGCTTCAAGAGGTCAACGATCTCGCTTTCATACTCGTCGCGTGTGATTGACTTTGAGCTTCTCTGTCTCCCATCCTTTGTCGCAGACCGCTTTTGATCCACAATTCGTCGCCGTTGGCCCTGCGTCCGCATCATCTCCGCGAAATCAACGTTCATATTCTGTACAACAGCACGTAGACGTTTGGAGTCACCCTGGTCCGAACTCAATTCACCGAAGAACGGATCGACATATATCCCATCAACAGCCGCCTTAACCAAGGCTTGAAAGGACTGGCCTATACGCAGGAGGAAAAGTCGTTGTTCGTCGGCGGTGACACGCTTTTCTCCAAGCTTTTCCAGATGCTTCGTGGCGTCTGCGACACCATTCTCGATATCCTCGACCAGTGTTGGAAGCTCAGCTTTGATCTGATTGAGAAGGACCTTGCTTAGCCGCGCCTGTAAAAGAGTTATACCAACCATTGAGCGCGGGAGGTCTTTCCAAACGCCTGCAGAAAAGAACTCGGCTTCCGCTGCGTTCCGTTCTTCGGTTGAAATGTCCCGTGTCTCGTAACTCCGGTTTTTCAGAACGTGCCAACCGAGACGGAATGTAACATCTTCGTTCTTAGCAAGGTCGACAAACGCAGCTTCGCTTTCAGACCCGACCGACAGCGTGTCTGGCTTTGTAACGATCCCCAAGGTGCGATGGCCAGACTTGTCTACCTCTTTGGCAAGCTTGAGAATAATTTGATTGGCATAATCGTTCTTGGCAGAGACGATCGCCAGGATAATGCTTCGAGGGTTTTGCATATACCCACGAACCATATCTGAGACCAGCGCGACATCGGCAGAGCTCTGTACTTTATTCTCCGAGTGGATCAGTCCTGGAAGATCGACGATGGTCAGAGAAGGTCGATCCGGACCAGATATCTCGACCCGAAGCACATCGTTTGAGAATGCGCTAGTTGTTGCAGATATTCCCATGACCGTCTTCGCTCTCTCAACAACAGCTGGGAACTCTTTTAGATCAGCCAGTATCTCACAAAACTGCGAAAGGCGGCTGCATTCCGCCTCCGATCGTGTTTGGCTGGGAACAATCCGTACGGATACGCTAGTGGCGGTAGCTTTGCGAAGAATCACTTCGGTAGCGAAGCGTGTGCAGAGAGTATCCTTAGTGGGGAAAGAGATCCCGGATATGGCCTCCAGGACGGAGCTCTTCCCAGAAGACTGATCGCCACATACTATAAGCTGTGGTAGCGAAACGTAATGGCTGATGCCCTGTGATCGCAGCTTGTCGATCTCGTCCAGCAATTTCAGATGATCGCCTGTCTGCAAAAGGTGCGTTTGATCTTGCTTTTCGCTGGACGCCATCTGGGGAAAAGTGATGTCAGCTCGAGACTGTCACTAGATTCTTGATACGCAAGAGGTCAAGGTAATCATTTTGAACTTACTTTCGACTTAGGTGAGCTGGCTTGCTCTGAATTCGATGAAAACAGAATGTTGATGCTAGGCGAAGTGAGGTGTGACTTCTATGTCACTATCCGCGCCAGCAAAGTCGCGTCGAAACCTGCATCGTTTCAGCAAATGCAGATTGAAGGTGTAAACAGGTTTATTGACAGGTGGAGGTTTGGTTATCAATCGACAGGTAGTTCAAGGCACGACAGAGTCTGCAATGAGTACGTGGCAGGCAAGGAATTGCTGCAAATGCAAGATGGAGGTGAAGTCGCGTTCTGCCGAGGTTAGATTACCCGAAAAGCCTTGTGGGGCTGCTAGCGTTTTCCTCGGCAATTGGCTTACCCCTGAAACACTCAAGCCCGACTGCATGATGCCCAAATTGGACCTAAGCAGAACACATCCGCAACATCAAAGCACATATCCTTCGTCTTTTGCTCCATGGGACATCACCCGCAGAACATGATCCCCATGTGACAGGCTCACATTGGCATTTGGCAGACAAGCTGAGGAACAAAGCGCTACCGATGAACAAAATTTCGCTCCTCAACGCGGTCAGAAGACCACCTTGACTGAGGCCGTCGCCATATCAATACTATTGAGGATCAAGCCCTTACGCACCCACAAGGTAAAGTCAAAGCTCTTCCAAGTAGGCTGGCGTTTTCCCTTGAAGAAAACTTTGAAGCCGTGGCCACATCCCTGAGCCGCGCGCTGAAGAAGTGGCTGCCTCAGTCTTCTGGAGGGTGACACGGAAGGCCGGCAAAGTCACTCCGTTTACTTCGCCATGATCATCCAAAGCGAAATCAAATTGTTGCATGCTTCGTTCCCCATATATGAACGAGTCCACATCATTGATGAGGCAGAAATCGATGACGCCTTTGGAATCTCTGTCGCTCGGCACAACAGTTGCTCTCCAGGACTCAACGCCATCAATTGGGCGAACCTTGGCCGGCACAAGCTGTACCCTGCCTTGGTCGATGTCTCGTTCTCCAGTCATTAGATGGGTAAATTCCCTCAGGAAGTCCGTGCCATTAGATATCCACGACTGGACGACAAGCCCTGAGCTGCCATCAACTTCCAGAGTTAAGGAAGAGTTGAGGGTTGGGGATTCGTAGAAGCCGGAATACTTTTCTTTTGTCTGATCCCTGGCAATTTTCTCCACACCAGTCACAACGGTGGTGATGACTTCGTTGTCAAGCCAGCTGAGAGCTTTGCTGTCTCCGGCAACCAGAATAGTGAAGCCCAAGTCGTACTCGGGCATGAGTACGATATGAGAGACGTAGGCGAACAGCGCACCAGCTTTTGTGACAAGTGTAATGCCACGGTCAGTATCTAGTAACAAAGTTGTCGTTCGAAAGATCTCCCACGGCATACCAAAGGTAGCCGTCAGACTAGATGACCATGATCGCGGTTTGAACCACGCATTGGTCGTCGCCTCATCTAGAAGCTCAGAGTTGAGTATACCTCGAAGAAACCTCGAGAGATCAGAAGAGGTGGAATAAATACCACCAGTCCTGGTTGGTTTGAAATTAGCGCATGAAGAATTCGAGTCAATGACCGGAAAGGGGATGCTTACGGATCGTAAGCTCCAGCAACGTAGTACCAATCATTCCTCATTGCTGGAATGACACCTTCAGAGTCTTCGGGTTTTTGCACCGTTGTCTTTCGCATCCCCAATGGCTGCAGTATGCTGCAGTCAAGCGCCTCTTGGTACGTCCTCCCGCTGACTTTTTCCAGCACGAATCCTAGGAGAACAAATGCTATATTGGAGTACGTTGACTGATAATTCGGAGGAAAGACAGGGTTTCTTCTTTTGGAACCCTCGATGATGTCTACATACGAAAAGAGTAAGCTCGCTGTCCAAATGGCGGGCGGACCGCAGGAGTTCACCTTTCTTGAAGCAAGTTTTGCTGGTCACGTGGTTGCTACCACACGTAGGAAGCTCTTCGTCGGACAGTGGAGGCAGTCCGATGCCGACTGCGTCATCGATACCATACCAGGCCTGCTGGACCAATCGATCGCTCAAATCACTTTGACCATCTAGAGGCACGCGTTAATGTGATTATTTCCCACAGTACCCACGGAAGTCACATACATTCTCTAGCAACACCGCTCAATTGACTCGCCAAAGAATCTAGGCTGATCCTGTCCCACTGTGTACCGCCGTCGTTCGATCCTTCAGCGAGCTCAGGGATATACTTCGTCACTGGGTCTTTCATACTGAGGTTGCCTTCTTGTTGTTGCAGCAGAATGGCTAGGACAGTGAAGACCTTGGAGATACTCGCAATACGAAAAACCTTGTCACCATCAACAGTGATATTTTGCGAATCTGGGTACTGTCCCAATTGTGGCGCCGTATGGTACGAACGCCATAGCGTTGTCTTTGCAGACGTGACTTCGATAGCAAATGAGGTCACAGACGTGTTCCATGGCGCGTTGCCATCGCAGGCGATCTGAGCAAGGCGAGCCTCGAGACTTTGAAAGATAGATCGGACGTCAATGCCGTCAGGCTTCAATGTGGGCGCGGGAAATGGTTCGCTTGGGTTGATGCACGAGATTGCGAAACCAGAGAACAGAAGCTGGGTCAATATCATAAGTATAGCAGTACAGAGCACAGAACGTGAGCTTGGGTATTTCATTTCTGCGACAGCTCTGAGTTGGCCAAGTTTAGTAAGTGTCGAGAATGCGTGGGGCGAAGTCTTTGAAGTATACAGCAGCTTAAGCACAATTGCGATGATAGATGCAATGGGATTCAAGCTGCGACTACAGTTGCCTTAGAGACATGATGACTCAACAGGCCCCCGACATGCTGCTACTTGATGATCGTGAGGTTCGCGGCAAGTCACACGGTAGTGTCTGTATATTCTAAGGATGATTTTCGCAGCAAAGGTTTGAAAATTCTCGAAAGGCTACAAGGTGGAAGGGATTCCTACTTAGGGCTTGTATAGGGCCGTACTGTATGCCTTGGCACTGAGCCCGTGGTCCCTTCACCTTATGACAGATTTGGACCATTTACTATCTCAGGTCTCCAACGATATTGAAGTCGCACGTTGATGATATTAATTGGTCTCAGAGGTGACCAAAGTACAGCTAAGCAACCAGGTCGCTCTAGACCATTATCTGGGAAATGCGCAATGTAAAACCCACCACCGTGATGGGTCTCCGCTACCGGCATTTGGGCTCGTGTTGCGATTACTTTACCTAAGATATAATCGGAAGAAAAACTCTGATCTACGATCAGACTTCACTTAAGAGAGCTTTTCACGTCAACAATGCGGCCGTAGATAGCTCAGACCTCGTACCCTTCCGTATCGTTTTCGTATATCAGCCGTCAGTGACGAAAGCCTGTCTCTCCGAACCACTGCGCTCCCGTCCCTCTTGTAGTGTCCGTCAAGACTATCCTAGCTATAGAGCCCATACCAGTCATGCCATTTCTTTGTCATAGGGCTGTCCTTTGTTATTTTCCAGACTTATGGGCTCTTGGGTGATTGGCTTCTCAGCTTTTTTTCCCTTGTATTTCGTGCCCTAGTAGTGAATCTCTTCTGGCGGGGGGAAGGACCATGAAGTACTGATTGTGGGGGGTGCGGCTCCGAGGGCCCTGTTGAATATCGCGACGTGGTATGGAACATCATCATCGGCCAGAAGTGGATCGCTGTTTTCGTGCCTATTTTCAATAGCCCAGTAGTGGCGAACTTCTAGACCCTATCTTTGATACTAGGACTCGATATAATTAGGTGATACATGGACTGATCGCAGAGGAATGAGACAGAGCTTCCCGGCGGGCTTTCCCTGTGGCTGTCGTCTCTTGAGCCTTGCTCAGGGCTGATCAATTCATTTACAGGCTTTCGCATCCATTACCATCAATCGGTATGATAATTCTCGCGCTTTGACTCTTCCATGTTGCCAATGCGAAAGCAAAAGATCATGCGTTACTTGCATCGCGCTTGTGGCGCCCAATCGGCCTGGAGCCTGCACCTGTCAGCAGAATCTCAATGCGGAATCTCGATGCGATGGTGCTGAACCTGAGACTTGGCTTGGCATTTAAGCAGTGCACGAGCCGGCGATCCAATGAAAAGTCCAAAGATTGGCTGGATCAAGGTGATGGCTTGGGTCACGACTCACAACGCTCAGACTGGCAGCCGAATGAGGCTCTATAGGATGGAATCTGCCTTGTCTTTCTTGGCACGACCAGATAGTCATTCCGCTGAGCAGTTTGTAAGTGATTGCCTATAGAACATGGAGAGAAACGGGGTATATAGATCGAAATCTCCGCTGGCAGAATTTCGGATAGAAGTGGTTGCAACAGCTTCTCCGCAGACCAGTATTGCTTGATTGTTGCAGGCACGATTCGAATCCAGGCTTTGATTGAGTATTAGACTTCATCAACTGTTCTTTCGCGAGCTTCTCAGTATGGCAGGGCAGACGGACTTCTCTTGTACGCAGAGACATAATCATTTGTCCTTTTGGCGGCTGATCGTGCTCAGTGTACGCGTATGCTCCCAACAAGGGGGCAGCAATAGCCTTCTGCGCCTTTTTTGCAACTACGATGGCCGTCCACACTTTCCAATGTTGGTCAGTGTGTACAATCGGTTTCGGAATATTGACTGACTGTGATTTGACAGCAAATATAAATCCTGGCGTATCACTGGTCCCTTGCCATGGGCGGCACTGCTTTTTGTTGCTGGCTTTGTACTGCGCGTCGTCTCGATATACAAGGATCACGACTTGGGTATCTTCATCGCTGCAGTTGTACTACTTCTAATTGCTCCGTCAGTAAGCCCGATCACTGGTGGTGTCCGCAAGCTAATAGAATTCAGACCTGTCTATTCCCTCATGAACTACATCGTCCTCTCCCGAACGTTGTATTACGTCCCATACCTGTCACCGATCCATCCGGGAAGAGTCCTCTCCACATTCATAGGCCTCGATGCTATTGTTGCAGTGTTGACAGGCAACGGAGCTTCACGTATCGCGAATATGCAAGCCACAGTAACCGATGTCAAGGTTGGCCGAGGTCTGATCCGAGCATCAATATTACTGCAGATGGCCTGCTTTGTCGGCTTCATCGCTCTTGAAGCGACCCTTCATCGGCGGCTTGTGAACGCTCGACTTCTCACATCAAAACTAAGAACAATCATCATACTATTATACGCAAGTAGCGCCATAATTATGGTCAGAAACATCTATCGGGTTGTCGACGTCTGGGAGGGCTATACAGGCTACCTCGAAATGCATGAGGCTTTCTTCTACGTCTTCGATGCTGCAGTGATGTTGGCCAATAGTGTGGTGCTGAATGTCTGGCATCCATCGATATAACTGCCGAGCGACAACAAGATATACTTGGCTCGAGACGGCGTTACCGAAAGGCAAGGTCCAGGTTGGGTCGACAAGAGGAACTTCTTGCTGACAATTTTCGATCCATTCGATATTGGAGGTTTGATCAGGAGGAAGGATAACAAGGACAAGTTTTGGGAGGAGCATGGAGCCCCTGTCAACGATATGGAATCCAGTAAGGCTGTCGCATGAATGTCGACGGAACTAACCGCCAGTCGGCTGAAAGACCCTGCACGCCTAGGCAAACGTTGGCAGTCAGGAACCCATCGTCAGAGAACATGGAAGATGAGTTGCAGCCGTATCGGTTCACTAAGTGACATGGACGTTAATCTTCAAAGGCTGTGAGTTGGGTTCAAGGTTAAGAATAACAAAGACGACCAAACCATTCAGAATACTGCAATGGATGGAGTGGATCTTTTTCAACAAAGATCGCACGGACTGCTGATATACAGTATATGGGATAATAGCAACATGGTGTAGAAGCCAGACGAGAATAGTCGAAGTTGCCTTATATTTGACCTGATGGCTTCTTTTGGATACTCTTCTTTCGCGCAGAATGGAATCACATCCGGGGCCATTGTAGGTAGTGTAAGCAGACATCGATAGAATGCAGCTAAGCTCCCCCATACGTGTGGCCGCCATCATCAATCTTGGTCCAGTGGCGCAAAAGAAACCTCTATGGAAGGATATGCACAAAAGGACTCCCATGAAAGTAAGCATCCCGCACCCTGTCAGAGCCACTGTACCCAACAATTCGATGGAGTCACGAATCATTCTTGGCAGCGCAATCAACGAGGGGCAGAACAGGTCCTTTGCGCTGCGATCAGTTTGAAGCTCGAGTCGAAGCTTTGAGGAGACATGTTTCAAGTTCGCATGAGATAGCGTCAACGGGGGGGGGCTTTGGGACGGTACTCCGTACATCAGAATTGATGGCGGCCACCAAGAATGCCATGTAGAAGTACCTTCCCTGATTTGCGTTGATTGCGTGCAGTACGTGTTTCCGTCGGCCCCTTGGGTACTGTGGTCTTCGCAGCGGGATGGTAACGGACGTCCTGTTCCGGAAGATTGCTCCGGAGGATGTTGTAGCTTACGACCGAACATTCTGCCGCCACCCTAGTCAATTGCATAAACTTGTATCCGCTAATTTGTTAAATATTCCTAGTGGGCTCTTCCATGGCAGGGATGACGGCACGCGAGAAATGTACAGATAGTTTAGGCGGGGTTTAGCCGAATACGTAGGCTGGGACACCCTGTTGACCTTGAAGACTCTCCGCGAAGGCAGACGCTCATGGTCTTCGTCTGTGCCCGGGAAGACTATAGCGGACTTGTCAGTAAATAATGGCCTCTTCAGTGTACCACTCACGGCCGCATTGTGATGGACCGGTCGACAGGCTCAAGCCCGAGCAAAGTCACAGGTAGGGGGTATAACCCAACTATCACTAGCAGATACTGAGCAGTGCTAGTCGAGTATACCGACCCTTCAAACGTGTATCAGTCGATCTCGCGAGATCTCGCCAAACGATTGCCTCTACGGAATCTCCACTGGAATTCCTCGACCCGACCGTTGCGCTCAATCAAGTCCCTACACGTCGATTTAGTGCCAGATGACAGGAGGCAATCTCAACATACTTCCCCTCCTCCTTCGCGTGAAGGCCTTGGGGTAGCACAGGATGGAACAGGAGATGGCGTATCCGATCGGGCGAAGGGTAATGAGCGCCCTGCATCTGGTGCGGCTTCATCAGCCCGGAAGGAACGAAGGCATCAAATACCTGGGCTCAGAGAGACCCCCTATCTGAAGGTCTACCTGTTACGCTGCGAGGACCTGGATAGTTATAAGACTGTATCAAGAAAGGCTCTGCGCGAATGGGTCAAGGAGCATACGCCGCCTTTTCAGAAGAGCAGCAAGGCGAACAACCAAGAGTATCATGACGCCTTCGAATGGCTTATCATTCATATAATATCGCCCGAAGATAAGGCCGCTCAAAGATCGAACGATACCAAAGCATCGTCGAGGCGCGACCCTTCCCAGCTCGTCGAAAAGATTCGAACCGATTTCAACGGTACATCCAAGTCGGCCGTCGATCGTGTTGCGCAGATCCAGCTGAATGAGGGACAACCTGGGACTACGCCGTTGGGACAGAATCCGCAGGATGGAGACACAGGATGGGGCGATCTGATATTCAAGCTCAAATCTTTGATCCTAGCCTCCTTCGACCTGCGCGTGCGCCAGTACGAGGAGGACCTGAAAGAGAAAGAGTCACAGCGGAGTCTGCCGGGTTGGAATTTCAATACATTCTTCGTGTTGAAGGAGGGACTGGCCAGAGGGTTTGAAAGCGTAGGCTTGGTGGAAGATGCTTTAACCAGCTACCATGAGCTCTCAGTAGGCCTTCAATCTGTCTTAGAAGGGCCAGAAGAAGGCCAATCTGCTCCGCCCACGGCAAACTCTCTACGTAGCTTTACCGACGACATAGCAGATGAGCTGAAGAGGGCGACTAATGAACCATCTAGCATCACCAACGGAACACCTGGGGAGGAAATCTCAGTTAATGGTACCGTAGAATTTAAGAATAAACTTACAGACCTTGGAAGCGAAATACTTGATACTGGAAGGAAATCCTTTCGAGAGCTGATACTTGCAAATCAGATCTCTGCTTTCGACTTCCAGTGCTACATCTTTGCCCGACAAGTCGCTCTACTGCTAAGACTGGCCAATGCATCTTCCACTGCGTCAGGCTCTACACATATCAGCCAAGAGGACACATTTGACAAGTACGATAGCCAGTCAAAGTCCGGCACACCGTTTCCACGTTCAGGGGTTGAGCTGGAGAACCTTCCACTGCTGGCGGATATATGTCGCCGAGCTGTGGAATTCATCGTGTACACATCTGGCTCCATGCGCGATGACCTCAATCATGCGGCCGACTACCTCAGAGAGCAACATCTCGACAAAGAATCCGCGAGCGTTGCTCAGAATTCTATCGTGGACAATCTTGTGGGCTCTTGGTCTTGCTCAGTGGCTGAAGTCATTCTACAGAGGACACGGACCCAATCTCTATCTACACAACTGCAGCCACTGTTACGCCAACTGCGGCCCCATACCAGCCATGACAGCTCGACCGGCCAGACTGACGGAATTAAGAGCACCCTTCAGCGACAGAGCTTCCCAGACAGAACAAGTTCTCTCTCACCATCCACGACAGGAACTGTGAGATCTCCGAGCCCGGAAAAGTACCCGTCTGTAACATCGCTCGATGCAATGAGACTGCTGCCGCCAGGTCCAGTGCAGACTGGCTCCTCGGACCTGGCCGCCCACAGAGCCGACCTCATGTTCCTCAAGAGACGTACCCTTCGCTCATTAGGGGCCAGATGTGGTGGCTGGAAAGCTGGATGGCCGGCGTTAATCGCTTCGCAGGCTTTACGCGAAGATGACATGGAGGATGTCTCTCTTGACGATGTGTCGGAAGAACTTCATAAAAATGCTGATATCACGAATCATGAGACTGAAATTTCTTCCAGTCAAGGGATACGTAACGCCGCCTTACAGGTAGCCCTAACTACTGAACAAGCGTTCTTCGAGGCTTATGAGAGTCTCACAGCATCGACACTTGCGCTGTACGTGCTAGGTGAGAGGAGGAACTCTGCAGAAGCTATGACCACCGATATCGCAGCGGCTCGGTTCCAACTAGGGGACTACCCTGCTGCTGCATCTTACTTTCGTCAACTGGCTCCGATTTATGCTAAAGGTGGCTGGACTAATCTAGAATTGCTCATGCTCGATCTGTATGCCCAATGCCTAAAGAAGCTTGAGCGGAACGATGAGTACGTCGGCATTGCACTGAAGATACTTGCCAAGCAGGTTCAAGGGTGGAAGGCCGAGCTTGACGAAGCGAACGTTAAGTCGCTATCAAGCCGGACATTGAAGCCCGGAGGCGGCGTTCGATACTTGGAGGACGTAGTCGCCGTTTCGAGGAGCCTACAAAGTGGTCTATCGGTCCCGATCGATCACTGCTTCGGCGAGGCGGTTTTAGACCCTCAAATACGCCATCAGGACAACAAGGATGGATTCTCGATGCATCTTAGTCTACACCACGTCGTGCAAGAGAACCTTATGGTGGATGAGGTCAAAATCCGCTTGGTCAGCGTAGATGAGGACCAGCGGAGCGAGCTCTTGCTCTCGCAAGTGAAGCCACCTTGCTGGAAGTCTGGCTTGGTCACCATCGTTGCATTGTCTCAAGTCATGCAACCCGGATTGTACACGTTAGACAAGATTTTGATCAACGTTGGTAACATCACTTTCCACCAAGACACATCAGCGCCTGAAGCTGGCTCTTTCAAACTTCTACAAATTGGCGAAGCTCCCGTGGGCTTATCAGCTACCAGTCAAAAGCCTCGTGTTCACGTGTACCCACAACCCAAGGCGTTGGAAGCAAGAGCAGAGCACTCTAAAGACATCCATCTGGAGAAGACTAGATCGATCGAAATTACACTCTCTAGTGGCTGGAACAGCATCTCTAGCGGCAAATTATCCGTACGAGCTGGTACTGCTGGTCTCAGGCTTCATACCGCGAAGGCAGAGGTAGCCGGTGGTCAGCTCGAAATTTCAGACAGCTCAAAGCCCGGCTTGCTTGGATTCGGCGAGCTTGCTGCAGAGAGTAACATCAAGATAATCGTACCCTACACCGTCGAAAACGATCTGAAAGATATTACCGTCCGCCTCGAAGTCACATACGCAACCGAACACGGCGAATTTGTCTTTGCCTGTGCACCCAGTATCTCAATCCTCCTGCCTCTAGGCGTTAACGTGCAAGACATCTTCAACAAAAAAGCGCTTTTCTCCAAATTTTCCATCTTCACTGCCAATGCAATACCATTACGACTACTCGACTGCAACATAGAAGGCACCGACGACTTCGAAGTTCTGTCGCCGCCCTTGGACCGAGGATTAGATATATTCTCCCGACAACCAATCTCCCTCCTTGCCAAAATCACCGCGAAAAGTCGTCAACCCTCCGACCAGCCCCTGCAACGAAAGCTCCTCCTCCAAATCACCTACACCTGCCTCGACGAAGAAGTCTCCACCACAATCTCAGATGCATTCACCACCTCCCTCTCCACCTCTCCCTTCTCTCACCTCTTGCGCCTCCTCCTCCCAACTATTCCTCTCAACCTCCAAGACATCGAGACCACCGCGCTCCTCCGCTCCATCACCCTCCCGCCCTACCAACCCTCAACCTGCACCCCCCTCCTCCCCGCCATCCCCCCCTCAAGCCACCAAACCCTCCTCCACCACCTCCACTCCTTCCACACCACCCACACCACCATCCCCCTCTCACCCACCACCCCAAAACCCCACACCCTCACCATACCAGTCGAAATCCCCACCCTCTCCATCCTGCACACTGCCACCCTCACGCTCCCTCCTACTCACCCAGTCCACCTCAACACCCCTCTCCCAGCCGAACTCCGCATCAGCCACACCCGCGCTTGGGGCACCGATGCCGCGCCTAATGCTTCCTTGGATTTCGCCTACGAGGTCTCAGCGCCGGCCGATACATGGCTGATAGGCGGGCAGCGGCGAGCGCATTTTTCGGTGAGAGAGGGCCAGGAGATGACGTTCGCGCTGCTGCTGCTGCCGCATCGGGCGGGATATCTGCTTTATCCTGGGGTGGAGGTGTGGCATGTACCCGCTGGGCGAGAAGATGGTGAGGGAAGTGGAGGTGGAGTGGAAGGGCAGGGAGGCGAGGCACTGAGTTGCGAGACGGACTACAAGAGCCAGGCAAAGAGCGTGCATGTCGTGGCGGGGTTGTCGAGGACGACGGTGGTGGTGGATCATGAAGCGCCGGAGAGGGGGGCGTGGGTCGTTGAAGCGGAGGAGTGGGGGAACGGTTGAATGACATTGAACACAAGAATTGGGCCAACAGTTGGCTGTTTATGTGTATTTTGTCCGGTAGGTGTCAATACTCGCCTTCAACAACATTGGACGCGAACTCTGACCAGTGCCCCCTACCACATCCTGATCTCTCGCCTACGCTCAACCTCTAGGGCTGACCAGGTATACCCTGGATTACCGCTGCAATCCCAGGTACATGTCGTCGATTCTTAGCAAAACCAACGTAAACTGCGCAACACCGTATTTCAAACCGCCCACCACCCAATGTACCACAAGAAAAAACAAATTGACAAGCGGATATACTTCCTGAACCAGAAGCCAAGGTAGGTGTGGCTAGAACTATCTAACCGGCTCGGCACGGCCAAGCTATCTCTCCTACATATTCAGGCTATAAGAAGTGGTCGCGCCAAAGATAGCAACACCTCTCCTTTCCTATTTCGAAATGCGGAGCTAGAAGATACGAAGCTTGGGAAGCTTGCGAGTTGTCACGATGCCTGCAATGAAAGCGGGCTTAGCGGATGCATTACTAGTAGCCTCTATCCCGTGCGTTGGGACGGTGCTTATTCGTAGGGTCTGGCAAGTCGAAGAAGGCAGGTGCTTTGTGTTCTGGGAGTAAGGGGTTGATGCGAAGGCGAGGGGGTTGAGAGGCGGTGGGGAGGCGGGGGTGGTTGGTTGTGTCGTTAGAAAGTATTTTTGAGAGGACGAAGGAATGAGAAAAGGGAGGTTTGAGGTGTGGAGGAGTCAACGTGCGGTATCAGCACCCACTGATACTAACAGCCAGCGCTTGGGACATGTCGTGAAACTATATACACAGAAGGGAAAACACGCGAATCTCCCAGCTTGCTCAGTCAGGGTCCACGTCGTCCGAACAGTGAGACTGGTTGAGATCAAGCACCCATCAAGCCCCTCCTCACCCTCGACGTCTTCCCCGACGCACACTGACAAGTCTGCCAATCCGCCGTCAAGCTCCCCGGGCAGGCCACCTCCTCATACTTCACCACCGGATTATTCCACCCCAACGGCCCCCCCTGGCTCATAATATCGAAATGCGCACCGAAGCCATACTGGTTCTCCGGCTGGCTGCACCACTGCTGATTGCCATTCGCCGGACACAAATTCGTCACCATAACCGTAATCGTATCCCCAGAGCCGGTGCAGTCGCCCTGGCCCGCCGCAGCAATGGCGCCGGCATTGGTGAGCTGGTAGCATTTCCCACAGCCGGAGCCGCACCATGAAGAGCTGCTGCTGGGGCCGTCGAAGAGGTTCTGGCTCGAGGCGGCGGTGTAGAGGTTGGTGCCGCCGGGGGAGGCTTGCCAGGGGGACATGGCGGTGCCGGTGGAGCATCCGCAGGCGCCGGCTTGGCCGTCGTAGTAGTGCGTTGTGGTTGCGTAGCCAGATTTGGAGCCTTTGTAGGCGGCACAGGTGCCTGGGGTAAGGGTTTTGGAGGCCGGGGTGATGGGGGCGGGAGCGGCTTTGGGGGGAGACTGGGGGGTGGAGGCTTTGGGGAGGTTGGCGTTGGAGAAGGAGCCGGTTAGAGGGGTGGAGCTGGAGTCTCCGGTAGTGGCGGTATTGGTGTTGCTGGTGGAGGCGCTGCTGCCGCCGGTCCATTTGGGGTCGGTAGAGAGACATTGGGAGTAGTCTGTGGGGATTATTAGTGGATGTAGATGGAGGGGGGGAATGGGGACGCAGACAGTCAGATTGGCAGTAGCATTGCAAGCCGGAGTCGCAGGCGGTGGGGCCGTTGAAGCCCTGACCACCGCATTGCTGGTACATGCCTGCGGTGGCAGCTATGCTTGTGGCGCAAAGGCCGGAAAGGAGAGTGAGGATCGTCTGGGTCTTCATGATGAACAGACGTTTCGAAAAGGACTGATACTGCTAGGGGTTGGAGGAAAGAGAGTGGGTTGGTAAAAGAGTGAAGCACAAGAGTTCCAGCTCTTGTGGGGTATTGAAATATAAACGAAGGTAGTGCCTTGGCAGGTCTGATTGAGTGTTGGAGAAAGAGAAGTGGAATATGGCGATTTCCAGACCTCTTCATATACTCGAGGCACCCCGAGCGAAGGAGGGGAAGCATCCCGCTGAGGAGCTAGTAGATTGATAGGAAGGTATTCGTATGAGATTGAGCACGATCCAGGCAGTCGGAGGATTTATCCGAAACGCAGAAGCGGGACGACGAGTCGACGGTTTGACGGGATGGCTAGTTGCCTACTGAGACCCAGCCGGACAGGTCGAACTTGTCCAATCGGTGCATACAGGCCATCTCCACTCCCACATGGACAGCGGCTCGCTGCGAGACAGCCTTTACTTGTAAACTCAACGTTATTGCAGCCGAGATCTGTACCCAACAGGTTTAACGGTTGCCCGAGATACGCGTGGAATTGCTTCCTACCTTGTCGGTACCTGGAATATACTAACAACAATCAACATCTTCTGTAGATATCTCCGATCTTAGGGACCCCTCGAAGGACATCCTCGAATCCCCCTGACTGCTTCTTACCTTCCCGGATCTGGCTCCCAACGCCCATCTGACCACCCCATCCCGAGACTGGACTGCTACCCAGCCGTACAAAAGCAGAGTCAAGGCCGACATGAAACAATCCAATTTGAGACTAGCCACCCTATCTGCGTGCGACGCGGGGATCTGAAGTAGCGTCACCTAGCCCGGGGGGTCCAGATCCATGATGTTTCCCGCGTTCTGTCGCTGACCTCCCTTATCCATCACCACTGCGGTCAATTACACAACGAAGGGTATCCCAGACTCGGTTCTCTACCGCGGGTTATAGAGCTTCCTGTAGGATCAAAGCGGGACATTCGGAGTATTCTCGAAAGACGGAAAGGAAAAGAAGGAGGCGGTAAGGAGTGAAAGAGGGATTACTTTAGACCGTAGTGGTCCCGAACGGCCAATCGTAGAGCTGTCTGTACCTGCATTAGCCCTGCCTAGACGCCGAGGTAAAAGGTTTTAGGCCCCCACGAGGCTAGGCGAAGCTTGGCATCGAGGGCCCCACGGGCCACCGCCAACACCTGAAATTTGCCTCTCCCCACCCTTACCGGACGATGTAGCATAGGCTATCTAAATGCGACTGTCAAACGGGAGCAGGGGAGTGGGATACTACGGGAGGCGTGGTTTTGGAAGAAGGATGTAAGGCCTGCAAGAAAGTGGAGTCAAAGGCGGTTGAGGATCGTGGGCCGGGATGTAATATCCAGTGTTGGTTTGGTCGGCGGGTAGGGGGGGATGTCCTCGGGATAGTAACGTGTGAGAGGGGAAGAGTCGAAGGAATGTACGGGACAGTCAAGTTGTAGGCAGGCTCTTTGCTATTGTGGGATCGGACGTCGGTGTGGCAGTCAACCAATGTCGCTCAGCCCCATTTGAAAAGCTGCCTGACGTCTTCCCGCCCTACCTCACTCAGGAACAATGCTTGCCACGCTCCTCCAGAAATCGCACCTCGTCCCTCTGCCGCCCTCCCACGTATACGCATTCACAATCTCAAATGCGTTCTGCAACCCGGGCTCAGTGAATTGCGTGATATTCGGCGCCGAGGCAGCGAAGCTCGTGGCCGAGTAAGGCGTGCCCCCGCTCTCGTTCAGATTGAGCTGATAGGGGGAATTGATCGTGAAGGGAGGGAAGTTGGTGGCTGCGGAGGTCACGGGAGAGGAAGAATTGGTAGAGCCGGCAGCGACGGAAGCGGAGATACTTGGGTTGGAGGTTGTGACAAAATTGCCCCAGATTGCTGACCGGCAGAGTAAGTATTGATTCTGTTCCATTGCCGGATTGGATCACTGTGTGTGCACTTACTCATAAACGCTCTCACGAAGTCTGGGCTCTGGTTTGGCGTCGCTGGTCCGAAGATAGCGCTGACATCGCGACCATGGGCCCCACCTATCACTGAATACTGGTATTTATATCCTATGCGGCCCTTGTTGGTGAAGGCTTCAGTGAGCCAATAGGAGGGGCAGACGAAGGTCGTTTCGGCGTAGACGTTCTGATGTGCTGTTAGTGTCTTGAACCTGAGAGCTAAAAGGCTGCAAATGCTTACATCAGCCCTTTGTTGCTGGCCTATGCCGAAACTGCTCTCATTCAGTGCCGTGGGATTGGTGGTCCCAGATGTAGCAAAGCCGGGACTGCTCATGACGGAGGCGTTGCTGGAAGGATAGTATAGTAAGACTTTTGAAATGTCGTCTTCTGTAAACAAAGGGAAGGAGTTTTGGAGGAAGTTGATGAAGTCTGCCTCAGTCACAATGTTCTGAGGGGTAAACGACGGCCCTTCGTTTGCGTTGTTCTGTCAAACCATCAGCCATCTACGCCCCTTGTTGATTGAAGAGTAGGACTTCACCCCAACGAGAGCATTGATTCCATTGACCTGTTTCTTGAGCAGTTGCTGACTAGGTAGTTGCTGGATGTATGTCCCATCCGTAACTGGTAGGAACCCCCAAGTCCCAAAACGGCCAGATCCAGAGATAACTGCGCTGGCGTTCTGAAGTGTCAAGGTATCCTTCGTTGTTAAGCATTTGAAAATAGATGTCGTGGTGATATTGCTTTGAGGCATTCCATTGAAACATCCCACGGCTTGCGCAAAGGCGTAGTAAGATTGCGAAGGGACAAAGTCTCCATAGTTCCATTGCTGTGGGAGGTATGGAGATGATGCAATGACCTGTGTTGTTGTCAACCAAAGCCATTTATAAGGATCCTCGTCGTTAATTGATGCATGTAGGAGCCATACCTGGCGGAACAGAGAGGTCCCTAAATCTCCTCCAAACGCCATACTCTGAAGCATAACAGCACCCCCTGCAATGAAGTCAGAAGTATACTCTTACGTTTGTATCATGCAGGCCCCACCTCCTGCGCTTTCTCCGCTTATGGTCACCGCCGAAGCATTACCCCCGAAGAGGCCAATGTACGATTGCACCCATTGAAGAGCGAATGTCATATCTTTCAAACCTGCGTTTACGGTACCGTAGCGATACACCTCGTCAGAAGATAGGAAACCGAAGGCTCCAAGCTGCGCCGATGGTAAGCATTTCTTCTGATGTTCTCCGCTCGCCTCCTGGATATACGCACGCGATACTGAATGGCGACACCAACGAAGTCGTTGTTGTTCGTATTGATGATAGGCGATAAATCTTGAGACCCGCTTCCTGCGCCGTATCCTCCACCATCTGTCAAGAATCAGTCTTCCCATCCCAAATACAGCTTCAAGGCATGTATCTCATGTCCACGATTACATCGAACGCAAACTTTATACGACTCCATTGATGTGTTTTGGAGGCGTGAGAGGGATCACAATGGATTCGAAGACTTACGAATCCAGACCAATACTGGCAAGTTTGTCTTGTTCTGCGGTGCGTACACACTCAGAAGAAGACAGTCTTCGTTCCCGGTAAAGTTGTATCCCGCCATTCTGCTATGCAATTAGTCTTGTATCGGGTACATCATGCACGCAAGGACAGGACTGACAGTGGCGCGTCCGGAGATTGGGGGCAACGTTGTTCCAACGTGTCAGCTCTCAGCACTTGTGCCCTGTTCACCACCGGCGGCTGCGGTGGCTGCCATCTCAAAGAACCAATGGGCGCAGCCGCATATCGAATACTACAGACGAACTCTTAGTCGGCAGCTGCGCTGTCCAAGCAGACGTTGCCAGTTACCCTTTCCATGTGTTCAAGCCTGTGCTTCGATTTGCAACTCCTTGGTATTGCTCATATCCCAGATCGACAATGAGTCCGTTGACGGAAGTCTTCTGGGGGAGCTGACGCGCTGAAAGGAAGGGATCAAAAGGACGTGCATTGTAAGGAGAGGCGGACACAATGGAGAGTGCAGCGAGACAAGAGATCGAAGACCGTATGAGAGAAAGCATATTGGAATGTATAAGACTATCCGCGTGCGAACGCAGAGATCTAAGGGAGAGACATGTTCAGGTCTTATGTTCTGCGGGTTTACAGATCTACCGTATACTTTCACTTTTATTAGCAATCAACGCGAGCTAGAGTTGGCACGGCCAGCTTCAAGCGGTCGCGAGCTTCAAACGAAGTGGAAGCGATTGGATACGAGACCTTGCACTGGCATTCAGGCCGCAAACAATGTACTTCAAACTTTGGCTTTGACGTAAACGACACTTGCGCCGTTCTTCCAGTGAGGGGTTCGGCTAGGATGGATGTGCGGGGAAAGGATCCGAACGACGGCAAAGGTACCTGCTCGATGGACCAGATCCGTGGAATCTCCAGTGCCCGCATGCATGTTGACGCGTGTCGATGAGGTACCTTCGTGATCTGGCACTCGTGAGGTCAAAAATCCCCGAGGAGCATAATCCGTACGGAGTACAGGAATGCTGCAACAGTGCCTCCTCCGATCCACGTAAAGTCGTAAACCCATCTTTCCATGCAGGCACCCATGTCTAACGAAAACTATATCATTCACATTCCTCAATGATTTTGAATAGGCAAAGCTGTGCACCCGTTTGCGAAACGTTAACGTTGCTAGCAAATGTCCAGCTAAAACCAAAACCCGACCCGGTTGCCATTCGACGAACCCGTCTCATTAAACCTCAAAGCGGCTAGCGCCGGCTCCGCTGACACGGGGAGTGGTCGTTTGAACACCCTCGACGGGCTCACTACATCCGTAGAGCTGATGCCTCGCAGGACTCGCCTTCTCCGCGAAGCCTCTTCTGCTTCGTGCCTTGAACTCATATGAGTATTCAGAGTGGGGAGGTCGCAACCCAGGAAATGATGCTGTCGTGTCTCCCGATCCAAGCTCTTTCTGAGCAAAGGGCAAGTATTCAGAAGATCATCGATAGTTTGAATACGCTACGAACACGATCTGTCCATTCTCTTTTACTCCTATCACATATGTTTCAAGCGCGGCACGGGTAATAAGACCCAGGCCTGGAAAGAAGCCAAAACGCTTAAACGCCTTTTCCTATCAAGAAACCATATCCACCTCCCATGCCTTGGTAATTGAAAATCTGTCAGTCATGGTCCTTTTAAACGCTTCATTTTGGACCTTGTCACTCTTATTTAAACAGATTGCTTTCATTGTTATAAGTGAAGTAGGACTGGAGCGTATGGATGTACTTACGGTGGGACATGCGCTTGACTGAGGACCACAAAGTCAGGGCGCTTATGTCTTGGGGCGCTCTTCAGCATGTGATCCAAGATACTATGCATGTGTACTTTGCGCAGTTCTGGCTTGTGTAGCCAGTACCTGCCCTGACCGACAAAGTACAATGTCTCGCGTTGGCCGGAGGTGACGACGTTTGCGCGTGGGCGATCACCCATGAAGCCAGCTAAGACCGTCAGTTTGGTGGTAAACATTGGAAGGACATATCATCTCTCTACCACCAGTGCAAACTAGTGACAGTATAACCACGTTATACTTAGAGCCTGATATCGTCAGTGTCTTACGTGGCTGTATCTATAGAACAATTCATACCTTGTGACGAGTCAATCGTCAAGATGCGCTTGACATCGGGCCAGTCAATCTCTTTTGCCACTCGTCCTAGAAGCTTCTTCTGACCGAGGTAGCCAGTGATGACACAGATCTCGCTTTTCTTGATGCCAGTCGCAAGATGGCCCTTGATCTATATGAATTCAGAGTCAGCAAAAGTTTGAGGCACATGGTACGCCTTCCAAGGTGATACTGCCGGAATGCGAAGTTCATGAAGCGCTCCAAGAGAGGCGGGAGACGCTCGGAAAGAGTGACTTACGAGACCGTTGGACCACCACGGCTTCCTCCTCGTTCCAGCTGGTGCCGCCTTCATGTGACTTTTTAGCCCCATTGGGAACGTCCAGGAAGTGCAGGAACAAGCAGAGCTGATACCTGTCTTGCGCTGTCTCTACTAAAACAGAGCGATCGAGTATGTTCTGGAGGAATTCTGACGGCTCACTGGTCAGACGTTCGGACGAGACTAGGGTCTGGATTCTAATCACGTACTGCGTGACTCGCGAGTGCACTAGCTGAAATATCTAAGCCGGAATTACTGTTGAGAATTATGAAATCTGGTGTTTACTAGATGTGAGTGAACATACAATAAAACCAGTGTACTCCAAGAAAAGCCCAAAGTGATTGCGTCAAAGCGTGTTTTCGTCGAAAATCCCCACCCTATACTTTGACAAATCTGTGCGCGCTAAATTCTGGCGCGCTTGTCGCGAGGCTAGTTCCAAACGATACTTTATCTACCACTGTGTTTCGTGCCCACCTTTCTTGTTTCTTCAGCGACAACGGGGCCTCCAGAGTGCTGAGTAGTTCACATCCTGACATCCCGTTGTCCTCATTCAGAGTGCTGACTCGTTCACACCCTGGCTTCCCCCTGCCACCATCCCCCTCCAAAGTGCTGATTCGTTCAGGCCCTGACTTTCCCTTGGCCATGTCCCCCTCCAGAGTGCTGATACGTTCAGCACACTGACTTTCCCATTCCCAAACTTTGCACTTCGTTCCGTACTCGTATCATCTCATCCTGGATACTACTGCTTCCTCGCCTTGACATCAGTATGTACTGTCCTCTGCGTTACAAGATTGGAGTGACAAATGCGAGGCTATGCTCACCGGGGTGATAGTGGCTTCTCTTCCGCCCCGTCCTCCGCCGGCTTCTCTTCCAACCCTTCCTCCACCGGCTTCGCTTCCGTCCCATCCTACACAAGCACAACCCGATGCATCAGATCATGGTCAATGGCATGGCATTCGCGTACAGTTCGCCCGTCTGCAATACCGGGACAACGAAGATCAGGACTGGTTGACGATTGATGACAGCTACGAACCATATGCTAAAACGAGCAAGGTTTCAGAGCCATACAATGTGGAGCAAGTGTACTTCTTAGAAACCGGAGGCATTCAGCTGAGACAATGCGATACGCAATGGGACCCCCAAATAAATAAAGGCGGCCATAAGGAGATCGAGGTCCCGATATCCAGCTGGATCGTCACCTTCAAAGGCATCTCCAACATAATCGTCAGTGAGAAAGAGGACAAGTATAAATGGTGCATCTTTCTGTTTACCTGCGTCGAGGCTCCTAAAAGTGAGCATGAGATTCTGAGGCCTGAGGTACGAGATTTTCTTGTCAACTGCACGTCCATCTTGGATGCAATTGTTATTCACTCCTCAACGATGTAGCGATTCTAATATTAGTGTGTATTAGATCGAGACGGACGAAGAAGTTGCGGACCCCAGCACGTTTCCCTTAGCTGCGTTGATCCAGGATCCCGTGTCAACCATTATAGCCAAACAATTTCGTCTGGCGTTCCAGCGGAAGACGTTCAAGTCTAAGAGCTTCGCTTTCACCTGGCCAGCGGTACTCAATTGTCTAGCGGGCATACCGTTCGTGTACAAGAAGAAAGACGACTGGGAATATAACTTGTCGCTGGATGAATGGGCAATGAGGAACAAGAAGAGTCTTGCGTCGTTTACGCTCAGGGATGTCCAGCCGAGGAAGCCCAACGAGCCGTGGTCCGAGTGGCATCTGGAGCGCCCGCAAGCGCTGTCGGTTTTATCTGATCTATGTTGCATGGTGGTCAATGGACTGACATTGCAGATAGACAAGCTTCTCAACTGAAATCTTCAGCATCCACTCCGCTGTCGCTTCCAGGCCCGTACAGCTCATTGCCGGTGATTCGATCTCCGTACGACTCGACCATGAATTGGTCGTCATCCGCTGCAGGGCTGGCTCCTCCCTTCGCTCCAGTGCTAGCGCCATCATCAAACGCTGAGTTGCCGACCTTCGCCCCGCGTTCCGTTGTCCAAATGCCACCAAGCATTCGACCGCCGCAAACGAGCCGGACATATGACGAGGCAATAGAGGAGGGAGACGCTATGGCAATGGAGGGCGTGATACAGGCCTTGGCAGAGACATTACGGCAGAAGAAACTGCGGGCCGAAGAAGCGCAAATGGAGGCCGATAAAGCGCTCAAGGAAGTCATTAGAGCGCGGAAGGAAGTCGATAGTGCGCAGCTGCTTCTTAACGACGCGAATCGGAAGCAAAAACACATGTTCATAGCGGAGAGGAGTAAAGGGAAGTGAGTCGATGGTGTTTGTGGGGTTTTCAAATGTCGATGGCGTCCTTTATACGTGCCTTCTTTGTACAGATAGCAACTCCCACTCAATACACGCCTCATCTTGCCCGTTCTCGTTAAACCGGTATGCGACAGCATCTACTCCTAAGAGCATTCTCTACCTGATTCAAGTGATTGTAATGGTGCACGGACATCTGCAAAAGGTAGCTCGCTTCTCAACGAAGTAACCTTCGCTGGGAGGAAATGGACAACACCAATGAGGTTGCCAACAGCACCAAAGGAAAAACATAAATCAACATTAACACGACAACACGTTGGAGATTTCAACCAACTCGGGCCTACTGTAACAGCGTCATTGAGCCTTTCCGACTCGACCCCAGCGTTAAACTTGATGCTCCAATTTCTTTGCATGAGCGTTTCAGTAAAATCGGCCTGAATACTTATAGCAAAACATAAGATCCACTTGGAGCCACACACGTACGGAAAGGCTTCGATGATGCAGCAATATCTTGCAACTCTTTCACCTACGTAGAGCCGTAATTCCAGGCACCCATGTCTAAGGAGAGAATAGTCCCAAATGAATTCTAGTAGGCAAAGCTGTAAGGTACACCTAGTTGCTGATGGCATGAAGGAGCGCAATACCTGCAGCTGAAAGAACCCGCCAAGAACCCGAACAACCCGTTGCCGTTCGAAAGACCCGTTTCATGATACCTCAAAGCGGCTAGCACCTCATGGACAAAGATGCCTCGGCATCTTAGCTTTGGATATGCGCCGATTCGGCCGTTGTATTAATCGCAGCTGCAATGTTCGCCAGACGATCCTCCAGGGTCTGCTGCCTGCTCTCAGGCGTGAAGGTCTTGTTGCTGATTTTCCCCCTCTCTTTTTGTATCGCAAGAGCCTGGTCGACCCTCAATGTCTACCATCTCAAGCCTAGCAAAACTGCGTGCTTTCCTGGGTCTTTCCAGCCGACCAAGCGTATGGAAACTCCTTGTCATTCTTTACGCATTGTTGAACCTCAAGAACCTTCCCGGCGCATGGCACGTACGCGTTTTCTACGCCTTCATCAGCCAGATCTACCGCACTCGAAGCCCCCTCCATCCTACCACTACGCCCGCTACCCTCTTCCAACCTCTCATCATACGGACCCAGCCCACTTGGTATGAGTGCGATTGGAACATCCACAAATCCAACAGCACCTACTTCAGCGACTTCGACGTCGCACGCTCTCATCTTGTAACATGGATCTGCCGCCGAGGGCTCGCCAAACTCCCGAAAGAATTCAGCGCATCGGTTGGCGTTATGCTTGGGGGCGCGCACTGCAGCTTTAGAAGGGAGATCAAGCCGTACCAACAATTTGAGATCTGGACGAGGGTGCTGTCCTGGGATCGAAAGTGGTTGTACATCATCAGTCACTTCGTGAAGAAAGGGGAGGTGCAGCCTAACGGATGGACATTACAGCCGTGGAGAAAGTCGGAGAGCAGGAGGAGGAAGCATGAAGGTGCCAATGGTCATGCAAATGGCAATGCAGAGAAGAAGCCAGCACAACCGCATCCTGCGATCTATGCCTCTGCGATCGCGAAATATGTGCAAAAAGGGTCACCTTACTATCCAGCCTTCACGGGTGCTCGAAGGATCTGGGCTCCTGCCGCCAAAACCCGATGAAGCCTCTGCGCCCGATACTATACCTTCCCCGAAGCCGAACGAACATGCGAGCGCACCGGGAGGGATTCCGTCGGAGCCGGCTGTGGAGGAACCACAAGGTCATGAATCAGCGAAGGATCTCATCGATGCATCTTTCACAACGCTCAGCTCAGATGCGCAGGAGTGGAATTGGCAGAGAGTCGAAGACGAGCGATTTAGAGGCATAAAGCTGGCAGAGATGTTCAATGGCTTGGACGGGCTGAGTGGGGAATTTAGGGGAGGGGGTGATCATGCACTGGGAATCTTCGCTGATCCATTCTGAGCGTAGAGGTATGTATAGATCTTACTTAGAAGGTATGCACGATTGAGAGCTCTTGAACGATAGATTTCTATGACAATGATTATATATAGGGAGCCTTTCTCCGTACCCTGCATTCGGTAATCGGATAACCAGACTCCCCTGGTGGTATAAGCGGTGGCGTATTCGTGACCCATGCCTCGAAGAGTCTTACGAGAATACTCCCGTAATGCTTGAATTGCTGTACATGGCTGTGGCCGATTTAGGTTCCTTGTCCAACTTCTCTTTTCAACGTCCCAATATCCTCGACTCTCCTTCCTCTTTAAATTCCTGTTGTTCGCTAGAAGCTATAGTGCTTCCTCCACCCGCAGGGCCTATACAAATCAAGAAACTTGCACCGATCAGAGAACACAATGCCACGAAATCTTTCGAAAAAGCAGGCTGTTCACCAACCGCGGCCTTCGGTGATCCTTGATGCAGTTACACAACCGTCCCGAATGCCACTCCAAGAGGACAAGTGCTGCTTGCGATGACTGCCCAGCTACTCGGAGCATTAGTGGCCTTCTGTTGGCGTACACCTTGACCATTGCAAGAAAGCCACCGTCTAATATCCCTACTAGCAAAAAACGGTCCACCCTTAGTTGTCACCTCTCGCAAAGCCGTCCTGACAAAGTGACGAAGAATAATCAGCCAAGGTTGAGGCATAGCAAAAGAGCCAAACCCATCCTCGATCAGAGCCCTCGAGAACATAACGCCAGAGACAACAATTCGGCAGTCTTTAAAATGCTACCATACCGACTTCCCCTTAAGATAGCAATAAGCGTCTTCCAAATCAATACCTTAGAGCGAAGTGCAGGGCCGACTACCCACCCCATAAGCCATCTAAGTACTAATAATAAAACCAACTGACTGCAAGACGTAGATGAACAAAGTGTCGCAAGTATCTGCGGACAACTGCGAAACAAAAACGTCTATCAATCTTAACAACGATAAAAGTCACATCATGAGTTCTGTTCGTAGAGGCCTGGCTATGGCGCAACGGTGTCCAGAATTGTATGAGCACTCTAACGGGTGGCTCGATCAATTCCCCTTCACCGTTGCAATTTTTTTTTGGATTTCATATCAGTATAGTAACGACAATAGCTTGGATAGGAAAGTGGTGGGTGCTGTGGAGATATGGCTAAACTTAGAGAGCACTGCGGACAGTCTACGGGCATATCCTATAACGGGACCAGCAGCGACTACCTCCCAAGACGAACAGATTTGAAATTCGAAAAGTGTATAGGTGACCCTGAACGAATCAGAGATGCTCGTTTCCGTTACGAGGTACCTTCGTTGAGCTGGCGTTCGAAGTGGTAGAAGGATAAAAAGAATTTCAGTGCATACTTTAGGGCAGGATGTCCGATAAGTAGCTGACATGGAACAACATTCCTATCTACATGCAACTCTCCCCCCAGTACCCTGATAAGCCTGGAAGTCTAGATCTCTTCATCCTCCTCCACCGCAGGAGCCACTGCTTTGCCATGACCATTTAGCTTCGACATCAGGACATCTTCCTGTCCCGACATAGCAACAGCCTGTCTCCCTGTCTCTGACGCTTCCAGGAACTCTCTAAGCCGCTTCTTAAACTCCTCGATTGCTTGCGCCGAGGCCGCATTCGCCATTTGGAACATCGGGCCCCAGAGGTTGAGCGTGTAGGTGATCCAGCTGCCACCGGCGAGGACGAGGCAGAACATTATCCAGACAGGGTTGCGGAGGACTTTTGGGGGATGTCAGTACATGATCTTACCCGGATGGTCCCTGAAGGGGGAGGGGAATGACTTACCAGCAAGAATCTCATTCCACCCAAGAACAAGTAGAAGGGCATAAAAGTACAGCGGTATTTGCGTGATGCCTCCGATCGCGCTCCGTTTGGCTTCGACGTAGACACCGTCTGCCGTCTTTTTGAAACGTGTCGTGATATCTTGTCGTTTGGCATCAGTCAGGATCGTCATCTCTTCCTCCAGGCTCTTCCCCTCTTCCTCGTCAACACCTCCAATGGGCGATAGATCCTCTTCATCTGCAGGCGTCACTGACTCGGGAGCATGCCCAATCCACTCATCCAGTGGCGGCGGATCGCTTGTATGCGAAGATTGAAACCTCGAGAGCAGTGGTATGAGCGTTAAGGTCGACTCGCGGGCCTTAGTGTATAGGCCCTCAATATCGTCCGTGGGCCGCCATATTCTAGGCACACCAGCGTCGTCATACCGGAACTTATCCTCGAAGTTCTCTCGAAGTTTCAGGAGCAGATTGCCTTCCATCATCTCCTCCTCAATCTTGGCCCGCAAAACACCCCATGATTTGCGGCGCAACCGCCAGAGTCCAACATCCACTTCGGCCGGGCTGGCATCGAAGCTTTTGGCGCGCTCTGTAAATCTTCGATCGGCTTCTTGTACCGTTTTCGTAAAGAGAGCCCATATCCTATCCCAGATGCCCTTTTCTTCTGGCTTCTCCCCGGATTCCGGTGCACCGGAGCCGCCGCGGCCGGAGCCTAAAGCATTGAACTCCAAGCCCACTGACTCTCCCAGCCGTGACCGTACCCACCGCTCAACGCGAGTCGCAAGTCTTCGCATCTCTTCACGCCTCATACGACCACTTACTTCGTTTAGGTCCTTTTGGTAGAGAGCCATCTCTTGCTTGTAGTTGCTGAATGGTGCACCTTCGACCAGAACCCCTCGGGCTTCTTTGTCGTATCTTGACACTGCGTTCTTCTTCTCCCTGTCCACGATCTCAGCAAAATCGTAGCTGGCGCCCTTCTTCTGCCCGGCTTTGACAGCCCCACTGACCGCTTCACTGAAATCACGAACGCCAGACTTATGGGCGGCCGACAATTGACCTTGGAACAATATCTTCAGGCGCCCATCTATCTTGCTTTCGAGCTCACCCTTCTTGCGTGAGTATACGCCTTTGTGGTATCTGCTAGCTTCCGTGTCAAAGTTCTTGACAGTCTTCATCCTAGCCGCACGCATGGCTGCGCCGAGCCCGCCCAGGATCTCCAGCGCTCCTGATCGAATGCCTTCTGCTTGCTTATTCTCGAAGGGCACAATGGCCTCATCAAAGCCTTCAAGTGCCTCCCGAGCAATCTCGTCGCATCGAAACTGCGCCATCAACTCTTGCTGTGTTGGCAGATCCAGGTCCTTGTTACTGACAATTTGGTTCCAGACATTTTCGGCGTACATCGGGAAACCATCCGCTGGTATACGACGATGGTATTCGGGCAGGAAAAGCCCGCGTTCTAAATCCTGATCATCCAACAGGGCATCCCTCCTAGCGTTGCGATGTCCTTCTCTAAACCTTGCACCAAGCTTTGATACTTCGGACACGAACTTCTCAGGCTGCAAAATCTTGTGCGGTAATGCAACAAAAGCCATGTCAAAGTAATCATCGATCTTGGATTTCTCCATGCCCTGAGGCTTTGATAGGCCTGACCATATGCGTTGCAAATCCTGAATGAGAGTATTGCGGAGGTTGGCAAGCGGTGTAGTGCCTAAATGATCCCGAATGACGAACAAAAGGAGAGAGCGTGGATTATCCCTAGCCGGGTCAGCATGCGCCAGTACAGGTGTTGAATGAGACTGTACTTGTTTCCTTTTATAAAGAGCTCCAAATTGACTTCGAACACCACTTTCAGCAGCCCCATGTTTGCGCCCTGGTATAAGCCGACTTGATGCTCCCATATGTTGACGATCAGGACCTCGCTTGTTGCCAGCGCAAACAGAGCGCTCTTTCTTTCAAAATCTTGATCCTCTCCTCTTTCTCGGCCGTCCGTGCCTTCGACGTCCATGACTAAAATGTTATCCGACATATGCTTGGCAACTCCATCCGCATGATCCCTCTTGTTTTTTGACATCCAGATGCCTTTCGTCGTTTGCTTCCTATCTGTCTCCGACATCACCCCAAACTCGGTACCGAATAGGTGGTTGAGAAGCGTTGATTTCCCCGTCGATTGGGACCCAAAGACAGATATGAGGTGGTAATTGAAGCCAGCTTGAGCGACCTTCTCGAAGGATATGTAGCTAGGGAGTGAAGGACTGGAGTGCAGAGCATGGTCAGCAGGATTCCACTCGTAGGATGGCCGATGAAATACTTGAACTCTTGGACTTCGTTGATGACCTGTATGCCATGCTCAAAATGCTCCTTGGTTGGCTTTTCGCCAACATTGGCGAAGTGGCCATTGACGGTCATGACTGAAGGGGCAGTAGGATGCCTCGTTTTACTTGTTGGTCGAGCGCCTCTTGTAGCCCGCTCAGGGGACAGAGAAGCCATGACGGAAGGTGATTGTTGTACAACGCTAAAAGCACGATGAACAGCGCGTGACGCAGATGGACCACATACTTCGGTTATTTTGGTTGTCAGTTGGCGTTGTAAAAGCGAATCCAAAGACTCGAGGCCGGCTTGGCAAAGGCACATGCGTACTAACCATATCGGGGCATCAATCTTGGCACTTTAGCTACATGTATGTTGAACGACATCGCGTCAAAAACAATCAACGATGATTCGATCTACCTGTATGGGAGAGCTCTCTGATCAACGCGTTGGAGGCCATAAATCAACGTCCCATAGCAAAAGCCCGCCTTGAAGGTTTCCCTGACCTCTTCACCCCTAGACTGGTCTTCGGCAGCAATAGGATGTTCAAAAAGAAGCCTAACGTCAAGCCGCTGTCGCCCCTCAGATCTTCTGATAGGAGAAAGATTGCAGATCAGATCATCGCGAATTTCAACATTGAGGTTCCAGGCGATGATGTCGAGCTCAAAGGTCCAGAGCCAGAGGGTGACCAAACCAAGGGCACGTCTGGCGTAGGAGCTATTCGTAATTCGCTACTTCCGGAAGGGTGTCAGTCTGCGAGATTCACTACCACTGCTGGCCCCGACCTTAAGCAGATTTCAGGGACAGTTTATGTTGGTGCTTATCCCGGTAAAGACCAACGAGTACTATGGCTCAGCATCAATGACAGACTCATCCCTACAATCTACACACTATGGAGGCACCCGGCCCTGGTGCCCTTGCTGCATACGCAGGATTTTGTTCTCTCCAAGATGCAAGGTGGCGCCGATCTCATGACTCCTGGACTCACTCGTGGCCCGCCCTTTCCTGCAAAGGCAATGAAAGGCGCAATTGTAGCTGTTGCAAGTGTTCAGAAGCCTAGCGTGCCGCAATGGGTGGGAACATGTGAGATAGACGTAGCATCACTGCAGAGAGTGCAAGGTGCCAAAGGTCATGCTGTTCGTGGTCAACATTGGGCTGGTGACGAAATCTGGGCATGGAGTCCGTCCCGGAAAGCTGGAGAAGCTTCACCTGAGCACATTGACGGATGGGATGTGAGCCAGGATGCGGGCTCCATCACCTCGGGCGTCGAGCATCTAGCCATTGAAGATCCGGACGATAGCGAAGCTGGGGGTGTATCTCTGGACACCATTGAAGGCACACAATCGTATGAACCCCACAACAAGCATGTGGAAGGCGAAGATGCGGAGCCATATCAAACAGTCGATGTATCAGCGAAGGATTTGTCTACTAAAGGTACGTTCGAGGTGGCCATGCTGATCGCTTGCGTTCTACATAGCTGGATCTGCTGTGACTTTCAATGCAAGTAGGATTCAAGCGTTTGCCAGCATTTGCCCCTTGCGAATGGCAATACGGCATTCTAGCCACCCACAGCGTGCTGTGTGGAAAACTAGGGTCTCTTCCTGTTTTCCTGTTTATTACTGATGGGATAAAGCTGACACTCTTGTAGACATCGACGAGATATTCTGGAACGCTTTCCTTTTCGCGGCCCAGCATCATCGAAATTCCAATATAAATGCACCCAACCATGGTCTCAACTTCCCACTACCTCAATCTCTTGTGATTTCGAACCTAGTCTTACCATTTCTTCCGATCACTACTTCATCCCAAGCCACATCGTTGCAAATCAAAAAGACTAGCTGGAAGAACGCTAGAAAATTCATTAAGGCCTTGGACAAGGCAAAGATCGCCAGATCCAAAGACCGAGATGGCGGCGAATGTGTTATCCTTGATATCGATTTCGAACATGCGCAAGTGACCAGCTTTGCACCCTACAAACTTCCAAAGAAAGAAACTCCTGGTGCTGAATCCAGTGGGGGAGGCGGTGGCAAGGCGATCGCTGCTGGTAGTTCTCCTAATGACTCCATCGGGCAGCAGCTCAAGCTTATCAACTTGTTCCGACCAAAGAGCCAATTGGCCCCTATATTCGAAGCCTCAAGTGCAGATGTGAAGGCATTATATCTGCCCTCCGAGCTTCGTCTCATAATCATAGCCTACATCGATGCCGAGAATCTAGTATCAGAAACCAACAAACGCCTCATCAAGATCGATCCCGTACTCGCAAACGCAGTCTTCGACGGTTCCACATCTCTAGATCGTGAAGTACTCGCCATAGGCACAGTCCCCCGCGACGCCTTAATTGACCGCATCACACACAGCTACTCCCCCTTCTGGGTCCTCCTCCGCAATGATGAGACACGAGAAAGTGGCCGGGCGAAAGCAGGTCATGCGCCAAAGATCCATATCACCCTCGAAACAAGGTCGGGGAATAAAACGGTTACCAAACTTTCTGGTGTTGAGGCCTTTCATATCAACCCGCATCCGCTGGCAGAGGAACTGCAGAAGACGTGTGCGGGTTCGGCGAATGTTAGTCAGTTGGTGGGGAGCAGTCCGAAGAATCCGGTGCAGGAGATTATGGTGCAAGGGCCGCAGAAGGATGCGGTTGTTCGGGCGTTGGAAAAGAGAGGGGTCCATAGGCATTGGGTGGAGGTGCTGGATAAGACGAAGGGGAAGAAGAAGTCATAGGTATATCCGTCATGGACCTGATGTTGTTTATATGGTTGATTACCTAGGGGGCCACTTCCTAGCTAAGGTATGTACAGTGGCATTATGATGAGACAGGAAAACAGCGGAATATCGGAACAGACAGGTCAAGCAGCCCTTGCGCTACTGTCAACTCCTTTGAGGGAAGACTCGATTTTGACACTGAATGAAAAATACCATTGTATATTTACCCGCAGTCTCTTATCTTTCGGGACGTGTCTAAATTGGTCGATGGCAGAAAGGGTCTATTCAGCAAACAATCTTTACAGGCTTGACTTTCGCTGTTGTATCTTGTCGCTGTAGCTAAAGTCTGAGGAGGGCTAGATCCGTCATCCTTGTAAGGCTACAGTCCTGTCACTAACGTTACGTCACGGCTTGAAGCCCAGCCTCTCCAAGCTGCATGTCGGCTCTGCTTACCCATTGACATTTAATGCATGCCTAAACTTCCTTCTTTTGCTACCCCACTGGTCTTGAGGCTTATAAGCTCATTGCGAGCTTTCCGGAGCTCTCCGACACTCATCATCCTCTCCCCAGCCACCCGAAATGAAGATCCTTACAAGGGAAGAGGAGCAGCAGCATTACAAGTAACGGCCGGCCTCCCGTACCGGAGATCGCATTGCTTATTGAGACAGCGCAACTCTGCAAGGCGGCATAACAGGCGGGGCAGTCGGTCTAGCAGTCGGCGGCTTAGGAGTCTATGGCGCCGGCCTTCGATTCCCTGCCTTCAGGCAATTAACGGTCCCACTACGAGCATTTCTAATGACGTCCGCGGGCACATTCGCCGGTATGAAAACTCCTCGCCTGCAGCTATGAAGGGACGGTACACGTACACTTCGGTGGAACAGCATTACGGAAATCGTGCCCCTCACATTCCATCCCGGTGAAGCTTCGCCCGCCTTGTTCCGGACGCCCGAACTGGCGGAGCCGCTCCACGACCGAATGGAACGTTGTGGCCAAATTGAGATGAACCTCTGCACACATAGTATACGCCTAGCTAACGCTTCCATGTCTCAGCCATCATCTCCGCTGACCGCGCCTCCCGTGGCTTTGAAGCCTCCCGCCACCCCGAAGAGGGCTACAAAGACGAAACCGCCCGTCTCCGCAAAGAAGCCGAAGCTCGCAAATCATCCTCCGAACGCGTCACAGATTGGTTCCGGGCGAACCGGTACTCGATAGTCGGTGGCTCATGGGTAGCCTCGATGGCTATCGCACTGGGAATCGTCGGCCGAAGCCCCTACCTTACCACGCAGCAGAAGCTAGTCCAGGCTAGGGTCTACGCGCAGGGGCTGACGGTGGCGGTCCTGATAGCGACGGCGGTGTTTGAGATCGGGGATCGGAATAAGGGAGAGGGAAAGTATGAGACGGTTCAGATTGTGGATCCGAATGATCCGGAGCACAAGCATTTGATCGACAAGAAGGTGCATAAGGAGGAGTATGTGGGAGAGGATCAATGGAAGGGTACGCTTTTGCCGGCGACGGGGTAGCGGTAGTGGTTGATGCTGATGCCGAACAGATATGATTGACGTTGAGGAGCGGAAGATCAAAGAAAGGGAGCAGGAGGCGCACGAGCTGGCATTGAAGGAGAAATCGAAACATCATGGGAAAGGCAAGCCAGCACCCAAGAAGCATGATGAGGAGAAGAATCATGATGAGGAAAAGAAGCACAAAGATCAGAAGGTAGAGCCGGACAAAGGAAAATCAGCAAGGGGATGACGAGGTTGTGAACATGACTGTGTACATATGCGTCGTGTCTCCCTGGTTGTTTGATCCTGTAATCCGATCGCACCATGTGTTCGACTGGCGTTGGGTAGGGTCGATCTATAAGTATTGACTTCGCTGTTTCTTCGATATTCGAGCAGCATCAGGATCTCCATCAGAAAGAAAGGCAACAACAGGTAACGATCATCTCTTACAATTGGCCATCGTGACCCCGATCACATAGCTGAATTGAACATATGATGAAGAGTCACTTGTATTGCAGCCAGCTATCTACCGGCAGGCCCAAGGACACAACCCATCCGCGAATTTCCTTTCCATCACCACCACAGACATGAAACCACTCTGCATACTAGCCACAGCACAAGCTGAATGGAAGCATCTCAAAAGAGCCAGAGGAGACAAAGAACTTGAGCCGGTATAGCAGATGCCATTGTACAATTCGCTTTAGAGGCACGCATCCACTGCACAGCTATCCCTCACGACACTCTGTTGACGACCCATCCTTCAAGATACAACAGTCAGCACAGTGATGGACAGAGGCAGCGGATGACTTACAGCTAAAGCATCTTGGCGACTGGAGCAACTGTCTTCCCACCATTATCTTCAGTCGCGGAGCCAGCCTCAACAACTTTGGACACGGAGACAATCTTTGGGACGGGAGCACGGCCTTTGGCGATGCTCGTCCCAGCGCGGTTGATGGACATCTCCTTGTTGATGGCTTGGACTTTGGCGATCATGTCTTTCATCGTCTCTGTGAGAATCATGCTTGTGCTAGTGCTCTCCTTGTTGAATGCTTGGACTTTGGCGGTCGTCTCTTTCACCTTCTCTGAGAGAGTCATGCTCGTACCAGCGCTGTTGATGGAGATTCCCTTGTTGAACACTTGGACTTTGGCGGTCGTCTCTTTCAACTTCTCTGAGGGAGTCATGGGTCGCTTCTTGTGCTTCACGGCAGCCAAGCCAACTGAAAGCATGGTGGATACTGCTTTCTCGAGAGCGGCAACCTCGGCACAACGAGCTTTAATCTCGACAGATAGCTCCTCGTCCTCGGAGGCGTCCTCGGAGGCGTCCTCTTTGGCAGACAACTCCTGCAATGCGTTCTCCTTGGCAAGGGCACGTTTCAAGGATTCAGGGAGATCGTCAAAAGCCACATCCTTCGTGGTCATGCCGAGCTTCTTGCCCTTGAAGAAGATATGGTTGGTAATCTTGACTCCACTCTTGGTCTCGTCTGCACAAATGCAGGCTTCAATGTGGGTTTTACCGACAGCTGCTGCTGCTTCCATCAGTACTCTGCATTCGCTGATATCTATCCTCACAATGTAGGACACTCACCTGCTCCAACCTTGTTGTCTTTGACTTTGATCTTGGTGTCGGAGCCAAATGCAGGACCGGGAACTTCGTCGGAGTACTTCTTTTCGCCTGTGTACTTTGTCAGTCACCATGTCGTCATCAACCTACCACAGCAGTATGGTCTAGGATGCTTGTAGCTTCACTAACCTGCAACCACATTTCCAGCCATGCCTTTCTCGGGATCTTTCTGCTGGAGCGGAATGCGGCGCGGCATTTCGTAGCGGATACCAAGAGCGATAACGCCGAGAGTGAGCAGCACGATCAGAAATGTGATCTCGACCGCAATCACGACCTTGAGAGCCCAGAACATAAGGTCACCAATAGTATCGGTGACCATGATGCAGTTGGACGATTTGTCAATGTTGCTCATGATTGTACTGAGTTGCGAGAAATTGGAGCTTGGATACACGACAAGAATGATATTGCCAGGTAAGAGTTGAGGTGGATGGCAATATACAAGAGGCGGGGCAAGAAGTGAAGTGTTGTGAACGCGTTAACTTAGGCGTTGCGTAGTGAATATCAGGCTCCATAACGCCGCTTTAACAACGATTGACGGATTGGGATATTGGTGTTGAAGAAGGAGGCATGTCAGGCTCACTTGGTGTCTAGCAAGGTGAAAGACTCTATTATCGTGCATGTCATCTCTTCATTGCAGAGCGCTCTTTACAAGGGGTTTTCCTCGTTATACTCCCTTGGGTTTATGTAGTTCTACAAGGCTCTTGAATTTATAGCAGGTTTATAGCAAAGATTCTATACAAGTTCGTGCTACGAGACTACAGCGACTTCGTGAATCCTTCCACCCAGGGTGGCTACAAAAGCATCTTCTTTGTCCTTCCATGTGCCTAGCAACCGACTTCTGCCTCGATGTATCCACTCTACGACAGACATGTGCCTGTCAAACTGTCAACACTCCTCAAGGACCCACTCCTTCGATAAGAAAATGGGTCAGCAGCCCTCTACCAGCCACTCAACGTCAAGGAAGTGGAGCACCTTGGATGAGCAGCTCATTTTGATATCACAAAGGGCCCCACAAAAGATATCAGGCCCTAAGGCAGGTTAGTAACGGTGACGAGCATAAGATCACCATCTTCACACCTCCTCCCCTCTTCCTCTTTCTATCCACCATCCTCCTCCTCTTCCTTTACTTTTCTCCTTCAAACCCTCCATAACTGCCTGCTATCCATTTAACAACTCTACAAACACTCTTTACACAGTCAAAACAAACAAAAGCAACGAGCTCTCACCATGAAGTTCATCGCTGTATCCGTCGTGACCGTCGGGGCCACCCTCACCGGTGTGCTCGCGGCTCCTATTATGACTGGTGGTGATATCGCGAACTTGGCTGCAGCCAACATGGTAAGCACAACGTTGCACTTATCACCACATTTTGTTCGCTTCGATACTGACATCGTGGCAGGAGAAGCGTGAGGCTGTTGCTCAGCCCGATCAGATCCAGAACGGGATTTTCGATATTGGTCTCGCGGGTGAGGGTGATCCGTACTGGTGTGGTTCTCCATTCTGCGACAAGGTATGTCGGCTAGTCCAGCACCTTCCATCCTCCACTCTACATCCATACTGACCAAGTATAGGAGAAGCGTGAAGCCATCGCAGAGCCCGGCTACCTCCCTAGCGTGGGACTCGAGATCGGTCTCGACATACTAGGCGATCCCTACTGGTGTGGTCAACCATCCTGTAGCCCGGTATGTCGCCCTCCATCCACCTTCCTTTACATGTCTGTATACTGACCGAGAAGCGTGACGCCGCGTACGACGGCAACCCGCCCATCAAACCCCGTGCTGCTGAAGTAAATCCCCGTTCCCCTCTCCTCTCTCCCTATCCCCAAACACCGATCATTACCAGTACTAACATAATTCCCAGCCCGCCACCGTCATCGCCGAGCCCGCCACCGCCCTCACTGAGAAGCGTGAAGCTGGTCCTCAGTTCGAACCCTGCGGCCCTTACGAATGCTGCGACGCCAGCTGCGAGCCTCAATTCGGACCTCCAGTCAAGCGCGAAGCCGAAGCCGAAGCCGTGTCCGAAGTCAAGCTCGTGAAGCGTCCATTTGGTCCCCCAGCCGGGTTCCCTCATCCCAAATGCGGAAACAACCTCTGCGTATGTCTTCCCTTCCTCTCCCCTATCCTACATCCCTCGCTTCCTCTCCGCCATCCAACTCCCTTGTCTACTTCACCATCCACTCCACCACCGACCCCACCGTCCTTGACTCCCACCACCCACCTCCTCAACCTCTCACCACCCCTCCCATCCCTTCCGCTCCCACCACCTCCCCTGCCACACCCTCATCACTCAACTAACACCCCCCGGCACAGCAACCCTACGCCCGCCCCGCCTCCCCACCCCTCCTAGCCCGCGCCACTCACGCCCTTACCGAGTTCATGAAGCGACAATACGACTGCGGCGCGCCTTTTTGCTTTGGCGAAAAGAACACTTAAATCGCCTCAACTGATCCAGAAATTCTGGTGATTTGGTGGCGGTTGTGGGATGGATGCAGAGAAATAAACAACGATACAATGGCGCACGGATGGTTTTCAATTCGGTTCGATGGAAGTTTTAACAGGGGGTTTGGCTACTTGCCTAGTTAGGTAGTTGAAAAAGGGAATCAATGAGTTATCAAATGGTTTGTGTGGCTGCTGCATATTCGTGGTGCCTTTGCTGTGCACACTCGTAGCTTACCTCCACCCTTTTTACACCATCATCCACCAAACCACCCACAGATCACCACTCAGCAACCCAACACCCCCTCTCCCTCTCCGCTATCCAAACAAACATCTCCCCTACCCCACAACCCTCTTACCCTCAGACAACCAATCCTGCATCCGAACCCTCTTCCCCCAACCCTGATAAGTCAATCCAGCCTTGCAACAGCTGAATTCCACACGTCCCACCGCACTAGCACCAGCATACTATCATCGATCCACATAACATCCACTCCTCCCACCTGCCTCTCCTATTCGTCTTTCCCACGGCAGGGTTGCAAGCACACCACTCAAAATCCCCCTTACCAAGCTTCTCAAACCCATCTCAACAGATCTCATCTATTCAACCTCAATCGAGAAAACCTCAATCGAGCCTCTCAAACCATCTCAACGACACGATCTATCTTCGACAAGTCTTCAGAAACCCTTATTACCCAACGGTTCTTAATCGACTTATCTGTATTCGACACCAAAGCTCGAGAATACAACGATCGAGCTCTTCAATCCATCTCAACAGTAAGTCCTAAGTATTCGACCTAGTCTTCGAAATCCCCATCTCCCCTCTTAAAACCATTTCAACAACTATGCCTCTGTTCGACGCTACTGCTGTTGGGAATCAAAACAGCGCAAGGACAAGCCATTTTCTAGATATACAAGAGGTGTTGATCTCGTAGCATCTCGTCGTCGCCAAATAGGCATATGGTAGAGAGGCCGTTGACCGGAAGGGTTATCAGGACTGCTCCGAGACCGGCTAACTCTCTCCTATCTAGGCGGCAGGAGCAGAAGGAGTTGGAGGGCGGGTCAAGAAGAAATCAATGCAATGAGGAGGGAAGTGCAGTGGGCGGTCACTATGTTGAATGGTATTGCAGGAACGGTCAAGCACTGCCCCCTTGATCTCCCTCGTCCCCGGCACTAGCCCTCCTGTCATGCGGGGTTCTATTTGGGGAGCTTGATCGAGGTTGCCTTGAGACTTGTCGAGCACAGATCGAGTTGGTTGAGATGTTTTGGAGAGCTTGGTGGGTGTTTTCTGTGGCTTTGATTTTGGATATTTGGGAGATGGATAGAATAATTGAAGGAGTGGCGGAGCTTTGTCGAATATAGACTAGGTTGTTAAGATGGTGTGGGATCTTCTTGAGAGTTGTCGATGACAGATCAAATTGTTGAGATGGATTGGGGAGTGAGAGTGGGGCTTTGAGAGTTCTGTCGAGTAGATCAGAGTATTGGGATTAGAGCCCGGTGGATTTTTTCTCGAGTTTTGATATTGAATACTTGGGAGGTGGGAGATAGGAGAATTGAGAAGCATTGGATGATAAGAGCTTCTTGAACCTTGCTCGAATATGGATAGATGGGTTGGGGATCTTGACTGAGGTTCTCTGAGGACTTGTCGAAGACAAATTGAACTGTTGAGATAAATCGAGAAGCTTGATAATTGCTCTCTTAGCCTTTTGTATCGAATACCTGCAAGGTGGGTAAGATAATTCAAAAGCGTTGAATAATAAAGACTTCTTGGACTTTGCTTCAATATACCTCACCTTGCTGAGGGTGTTGTAGAGACTCGGTTGAGGTTTCCTGAAGACTCGTCGAGTATCTCGAGTTGTTGAGATGGAAGCTCGATAATTATTCTCCCTGGCTTTCGTGTTGGAAACTTGATAGATGGATAGTAACTGAGAAACGTTGAATGATAAGAACTCTTTTGGCTATTTTCGACCATAGGTCAGGTTGTTAAGACGGGATAGTTTGAGAAGCTCGGTGGAGTTTTTTCTCGATCTCTGTCGAATGATTCAGGCTGTTGGGATGGTTTGGAACCTCAATTGAGGTTTCTCTTAGTCTCTGTCGAATCGATCAGACCGTTGAGATGGTATGAGAGCTCGGTGGTTGTTCAGATGGTCTGAAAAGCTCGATTGGGATTCAAAACGAGCGTCGTCGAATCTGAAGTTGTTGAGGTGGTTGGTGGAGGGTTCGAAGACAGTGTCGAATACATAGCAAGGTGTTGAGGTGGCTCGTGGGGATCCCTGGGCGTTTTGTTGTTGAATACAAGATACAATTTTGAACTAGTCTGCTCTGTCCAACACGTTAAGTTATTTCAAGAACTCCATCAAGCTCTCTTCGCTCTTCATCGAACCCATCTCTCTCTGCAACCCTTCACAAATGGCGATGCTAGAGGAGCTTCATAAACATTATCTTAAGCTTCATTCACCTTCTCAAACACTAAGCTTCTTCCAAAAATCAGATCTAGATCCTCTCCATCTTCAATCCTAACCGTACCAGTTCTCAAGCGCGATTGCAATTCCCTTACTAGGCAGCTCTCAAGCTGCAGAGAATGAGCGAGATATCAGCAACGACGCATGGGATGGATGGATAGTATGTGATAAAGAATAAGCATTACGGGTTAAGCAAGTACAGATAAAGTAGGCGAATGGATAGAATACTCGTACCCCCTCCCCTCCCCATGTCCTTGTCCAAAAGGGGGGACGGCCATCCCAAGGTCCCAATTCAAGTGATACAGAAAAACAAATGGGGGGGTAAACTAGTGTATAAAACAGCGCAGGCAAAGAATTTCTGTGCATAGAACTCCAGGAAACCAGCTTCCAAGCAATTTGGTCGGCTGGAAATTCGCAGTAACGTCATTGCGTCAAAGCGCCAGAACGCCATCGCTTTGGTTCGAGGGCGGAAAAGGGGGGCCTCGAGTCTATGTGGGTACATGATATAGTAATGTGTCGTGGGTCTCGTGATTCATTCGAGACATCGTCAGGGGTAGGGTTGGCTAGCCGATTTCGATGATTCTGGGTACCTCGTGCTGCGTCCCTGGAGGCATACGGCAGGAAGAAGTGCCTGGGCTGAAGACCTGTGAGAGCGCATCCCAGAGCCAGGCAAAGGCCATGGAGGCGATGTGCCAGATTTGTGGGAAGCGGTTCCAGAACATGGCGATCATTACTAAGATGAGAAGCGGTATCTAGAAGTAGCACCGTCAGTGAAATGAACTATAGTAACAATATTGAACGACCTACCCAGACCGTCCATAATTTCCGATCATTCCGCAATCCTTTGACCTTTTGGTTCCTTTCAGCTCTCAGCTTCTCGGTCTGTTCGCGACTGAGGCCTTTGCCGCCGATGGTAACACGCTGCATGACCTTTGAGCTTTCTGCTTCAGCAATAGGAAGTTCGAAGAGCTCTGTCGCCTTTCGGTCCATAAGAGCATCCCCGACAGCACGAAGGGTGGATCGGGTTTTGAGGTCCGAGATACGCTGGTCATCTTCGGCGAGAACATCGTGGTAAGAAGGTGGAGTTTCTGTAAAGCCTTGGCCCGAACTATGAGTGCGCGTATGCTGGGCAATGCCCGACTGCTGGTGCATGTTGGGTCCCTGGGCCCATTGGGACAACATGTTTCCAACGGGATATTGTTGAGAGGCTTGGCCACAATCGAATGGATTTTCGGCGCTCTGTCCCTGGATAGGGTACGAAAGGGCTTGTGGCGCGCTCATGTCCGAATCCTCGTCAACATAGGTGTACAGGTGGTTCGTGGCTATACTGGGTGATGGTAACCGCTGCGGATTTGGGTATACGAAGCTTATTTTAACAGGACCTGCTCGGTCGCCGCGCGGGACTCGGCAAGACAGAGTTTCTCCACCAGCCAAAGACCGCACTTCAGTCGCCCTATGATCCCCAAAGAGAACCTGCAAGTCGGATCGAAAGCCTCTGCCGATGAAGATGCACAGATCACCCCCTACGATGCTACCTTTACCGGGCGCAATGTTCTCTATCACCGGAGGTTGGAGTGCCGTCTGAGCCATCGGAGGCTGGGGTTGTGATTGGGGAGGCGAGCTTCGATGCGCCTGTGTGTTCGGCTGCGGGCCCGGCCCCGATTGGGACGTAGGTCGTGAATGCGTGTATCCGTTAGTTGCCTCAGCATTGCGCAACCCCTGCTCCAGTGCCTGGGCCAGTTCGGGCTGATAGCTGCTGAAAGCGTCAGCATTGGGGCTATGTGATCGACTTTGATAGTTAGAATTAGGTGCAGAGAATATCGCGGTGGAGAAGTCTCCCATGCTTTGCGAGCGATTGGCCTCAGTCAAGGCGCCAAAACCGCCGTTAAGAGGTGATGGTGGATTCGTTCTGAAGCCAACCGCATGATTAGAATTGGCAAAGCGGTGTGTACAGATAAATTGATTTTGCGCCGGCCTCCGAGCGGCAACGGCTGCACGGTTCGGAGCCTTGCCGTTGATGTGGCGATTGGGAACATTGTTATTTAACGCATTGCCGTTTAGGACGTTGCCATTCGGAGCATTGCCATTGAGGGCATTGCCATTCAGGGCATTTATATTGGCAGCATTGCTAAAGTTGTAGGCCGTAGACTGCCCGTTCTGAGCTTGCGGAGACTGCATTGGCGTCATCCGCAGTTGCTCGAACATGCGTCCCGAGACGCTGGCTTTACGTTTCTTCTGCTGTGGTTCTGGTAACCTTGTGGGCGAAGCCTGTCTTGAGCGATTCTGAGGGGTTAGTATTCCCAGCGCAACGTTCGACGCGCTCGCCATATTGTGGTGGGGCACGTGGGTGACTGGATATTGCTGGGGCGCTGCATAATTCTGTGGCGTTATGAAGCCGTAGCCGTTTGCCATTGCCATTAGGTTCGGCGTCGAGTATGACTGTTGAGGACCTGCTGGATATTGAGAGGCCGTAGGCACACTTGAAAACATAAATTGGCCAGGAGCCTGCGTGCTAGCCACCGGATCCGGAGGTGTAGGTGGAGCAGAGTCCTTCCTTTCCTTGTCCTTGTGATCGTCGGTTATCATGATTGGCTTCGACATTTGTTGGCCGAATACTTTGCCAAGATGGTCTGTCAAGGTGAAAACCACTCTGTCTGATGTCAACCAAGAGGCCTCTGAGATCTCGATCATATGACTTACTCAAAACCAGTCACTTCGTGCTGATGTCGACAGTAGCAGCAGATTCGCATTTGCACATCAGCCCCGACTGTGCCTGCCTGAATTGGCGGCATCGGCAACTTTTTTTCCGACTTTTTCTTCTTGCCCCCATCAACGGTCTCCGTTGACGAATGTTGTCTCAGCAATTGCTCAGCGGCATTCTTAGAGTTAGGGGACTTCCAGTCTACTACCGTAGGACTATTGAAGCCCAACAAACAATGTGATGCTTTGAACAGCCATTCGTCAGTCTCGTCTGGCTTGCGTTTACTTCTGCACAGCCGCTTCCTCTCTCGAGCGACGCAGCCGTCACATATCTTCATTGGACTTCCTTCCATCGGTTTATAGTCGTTGGTCTCAGCTGAAGTCCTGCTCGATTCCCTGGTGAGCGCCTTGTTCATCGCCATTTGGCGGTCGTTTGCTGTCTTCATGGCGGTGTGCAGAAAGGCGGTAACGTGGAGCTCCAGAGTATCCGGAGTCAGCGGCGTATACGCGTCTTTCATTTGCTTGATCTTAGTCAAATGATCCACGTGCATGCGCAGCTTCGAAATCCCAGCTGGGGGTTCAGTGAAGACTAGACGAATGTCCAGTGCAGTCTCGACTCGTGTCGAAACACGGTTAGTCAAAAGGTCAAAATACCGGCCTGGGGAGCGATATGGGTCGGGGTCCTGAGATAGATACATCAACTTCAGACACTTTTGCGGCTTTTGAGACTGTTGCGGCTGTTGAGGATTAGCTGGACACTGGCTTTGATTGTGCCATTGACTAGGATGGAAATGCTGAGGCGCAGGTTGGAAGATGTTGTAAGTATGTGGGGCATTGATGGGGATGTTCTGTGGAGCTTCATGCATTACTGGGTGTGCATGGGCGGGCTGAGCTAAGTTCATTGCGATTGGAGAGGAGCTGGATGAATCCTAGTAGCCTGGCGTCAGCAGTAGCAACTGGCATTGGGTTACGGAAGCCACTGAGAAGCTCCAGTGAAAGCAGGACTTACCGTAAGGGTCTCGTGGTATATTTCGTTGGTGATTGTGGGATCAATGGAGAGATTTGGAGATGGCTCGTATGGCATCGCCATTCCCCCAATCCTGTCGCTGGAAGCCGACTTCGATCCAAGGGAGTCTGTTGGGCTACTCTCGGCGCTGTTGACAGCAAGATCGTACGTCATCTGATTCATCGTCTCCATTCCCCAGAGATGGGGCAAATAGCCGTTTGGCTGCGCGTTCGGCACAACAGTACTCGTACCGTCGGAGAAGTTGTCCGGAAGCCCATGGTTTGATATTGCCGCGGTATCGTCAATTTTCTCGGAAAATGAGGAGCGTGCCGACCCGTCATTACTCTTCTGTCTCTTCGAAGATACCGACGATGAGTCCGAGCGTGTAGGAGACCGAGATGGGCCGCTTTCCTCCTTGACTGCGGGACTCGAAGGCTCTTGATCGAAGTTCATGTAATCGTCGATGTTGAAGTTGAACATATCAGGCGAGCTGGGACGTAAAGTCTCGTTCATTGTCTGGTAGAAGCTGTTGCCTCCAGCATACTGGTCGGCCGTGACCCCGAGAGTCGGGCTGAATGGGCTCTGCGATCTTTCGGACAAAGGAAGGGAGGGATCGTTGGAGGGATCCTGGAGGCCATTGGTGGAGCGCTCTGGCATGGGGTTTTGATATCTGAGGGACTGGAACATGGTGGAGATGGCGATAGTGGATAAGGGCGATTAGCCTGCGATAGGAGCCATTTGCGAGAGGAAGGAAAGGGCAATTGTACAGTATGTAGCTGGCGATGGAGCAAATCCAATAATAGTATAGCTGTCGAGTGTTGCGGCCGACGTTGGATGCCGTTGAATTCGTGATGGACAAACGTTAGGTCAGAGCCAATTCGAGATCACGGTGGAGCCTCCCGAGCGGCGAGCCCCTCGTTCGTTTTGCCGACTCGCCGATGCAGCTCGAAATCGAAACCTGGGGTACCGAGGCACGCTAGCCCCTCGAGAGCATAGCGCTTGCCGAGTCTTTTGTATCAACTGTCTGTCAGAGTAGGGGGCTGTTGATATATAGAGTACATAGACGGCTGCTCCGACAGTACGACAGTATCGTCTATTTGAAGGTACTCAGATCGACTTTGGAACATCGGCAACTTGCGCTTTTGACATTGGTTACAAGGGGCAACGTCTTCGATTCTGTGGTACTGTCACAGTCTCTCGGCGCATTTTCTCCTAAAACCTAAGTGGCTGCTTGCTTACAAGGCAAATAACTCTTCCGCAAGACTCCGGACCATGGTAGACACTGCTCTAATGACTTGTCACCTTCCTATTCAAGACCATAATTTACTGGAACTGGTGACACATGGAGCTGAACGAATACCGGAACATCAGCCAAAGGCTGCGCGAGAGTTCATCTGTTCCCTGCTCCCTATCGGAAGGCCTCCCGAATGTCGACTTGCAAAAAGGATGGTAAGTCTATAATATTTGTTCAATTAAGTCTAATCCGCTCATTCATCGTTACCGCACGGTACCGGATCGTTTTGGGATGTCAGAGTAGCGCATCGACCGGATGAGACATGGCTAAAGCGCTACGTGGCAACAGCCATCCTTGTACTGCGACACCTACCAAGCTTCGACTGTTCCAATCGTGGTGACCAGTCCACGCCGACTGTTGCCTCGTCACGCTGCCACGTACGACCAGCTTATATAAGCCCAGCGCCAGCTGCAGACATGCGAATGGTTCCGTCCTTTCCCATCCTGTCCTCTTCGAAGATATGAGGGATTTCCACGGCGACCGTCCCTGCCCATCCTAGCTTCCTAGGAAGCTTTAGGCACTTCCATGGCCACCGGCGGAAGGCCTAATCCGTTCCTGTTGCGGAAGAAGAGGACACCCTTGCCTTCACCTTCGGCTCCCTCGCTCGGCTCGACCCATTGGCACCATCGCGCACTCTTCCACATGCTCTTCAGAAAGCCCACAGCGCCGCCTTCGGTATCGGAGCGATAGTGCCGACCCATGATGGGCTTAATGGCTTCGGAGGCTTCGTCGGCATGGTAGAAGGGAATGGTCGATACATAGTGGTGTAAGACATGGGTCTCGACGATGCCGTGCATCAGAGTTCGGCCGATGAAGCCAAATTCGCGATCGATGGTCGCGGCCGCACCACGAGCGAATGACCAGGCCTCTGGGGTGTAATGTGGGAGAGATGGGTCCGTGTGCTGGAGGAACGTAATCGCCACTGTCACAGGTCGCATCAGGAGGGGGCTTGCTAGAAGTATGGGTTTGGGGAAAGCTTACCGAGCCAATGGTTTACCCAGAGGTATGGTATGAAATACCAGACCGCCAGATTTGCCCAGCCAAAGTTTTTGCCAATCAGAAAAAGTACGGTACCAGTAATAGCAAGACCAAGATCACTCAAAAGGATTAAGTTCGCATCCTTGGCCTCGTACAACGGACTCGACGGATTGAAGTGGTTGACGCCCTGGGTCCATCCATTCACCTTCCCCTTCCCACGTCCTTCGGGTTGGCGCTCATGCTTGTTATGTCCCGTGACATTGGCGCCCACGTACAAGAACCAACCCGCAAATTGCTGTCCGACCATATGAGCTGCCGTCATGATGGGCGTCTCCTCCATGAGCTCGCTCAATTCGTGGGCGTAGTAACCAAACTTCGAGGCGTACTCTTCGCGGGTCTTGGGCACGAAGACCATGTCTCGCTCCAGATGGCCAGTGGCTTTGTGGTGTTTGCCGTGGGAAATCTTCCACGAGAAATAAGGGACGAGCAAGGCGGAGTGGCAAATCCACCCAACCGTGTCGTTCAACCGCTTCGAGGGCGAAAAGGATTGATGTCCACATTCGTGGGACAAGACCCAAAGACCCGTGCCAAAGCATCCTTGTATAAAGGTATATGCCGCCCACAGAACGGCGCGCAGGGCGGTCGAAGGGATATTTTCCGGAGTCAAGTACGTGTGGAAGAGGTAGAACGTGAGGGCGAGGGATCCAATGTCGCGGGCCACATAGCTCAAGCCCCGGACGGCGGAGCGTTCGAAGCAATGAGCGGGGATCGCGTCCCTGATCTGCTTGATGGTGAAGTCTGGGATCTGGAACTCGTTGCCATAGGTGTCAAGCAGTTTCCCATTAACCTTCTCGACGGCGAAAGCGGAATCGAGAGAGGACAACGATGTGCTAGACGGCGAGTGACGTGGGGTGTCATCGGGCGAGGCAGAAGTGGAGTTGGATACCGATGATGGCGAAGAGTCGAGGGTAGCCATGCGCTGCAAGAGGCTACTACGAGGTAGGGCGGTCGTGGCCATGATCAGGTCAGAGAATTGAGGTATAGCGGGAGACAATGAGTGAGGATATTCAAGTAATAGATTAGGAGTGTCGTGCAGTTGAGCAATTAGAGCAAGTAGAGAAGGGGGGCGAGGGGACTTTGTGTTGTTGACTTTCACATGCGCAACGTAAGACTCCAAACTCGAGTAGTTGAATCGCCAACAATAATCGAATGAATGTGCTACCGGGTGGATTGGCTCGCCAATGACTTCACTACCAATTACTGTCACAGAATTCGGAAATCTCAGGTGAAGACGGCTACGGGAGTGAGGGAGGTGAAAGACTGGGAATTTGTACAAGATGCTGTGCACGCTAGTGCCCTGCCGAGCATTCGCAAAGGGTTAGCTCAGGGACCGCAGTGGCTGGTGCAGATGCAGGGTGCCCGTCTTTCAACACACCTGCTCTCGAGCAAATCTCAGGATGCCGAAGAGAGTCACAGCTTTGATGTTGGCTGATTAACAAACGACGAGCCTGCTGAGTAGAGATCCAATTTCAATTTCAGCTTCTTCCATGCTCTCGCGCCATCAGGTACGACAGTAATGTCGTAACAGCAACGTTCCCTCCTCCCGTCGATTGCTATCCCGCGTGAGCGGAATCCAGATCTCAACTTAATGCAACTAGGACGATCATTTCGAAGCCAAGCAGCACACCGCTCCGGCTGCATGTGCCATTGGCCTGACCGGCCTCGAGCCTTTGTCGACTAAGAAAGTCGACTCGACGAAGTGACGCCAACACGGTCAAAGCATCTGAGGAGAACCACCTGATGTACTGTAGTAAAGTCAACACTGGCCAAGGTCAACAATGTCGTATGTGTGATTGAGCTGATAGGACCTCGGCGATGCTCGCTGCCGCTCTTGGTTGCATCTAGCATGTGCAAATCATCAAGCCACACCAATTTTTGTTGGGAATCGGCGGCAGATTGAGTTTAGCCGCCACCCGTCCCTTGAACTGACGTATGTGGGGGACTCGCTAGGATCAATCGATGTTCGGAACCAAATGACGCGATCCAATCTTCCCCTCAATGGTCCTGAACGCATCTTAAAGTACCCTTTTACAGTCGTTGATCACGAAGAAAACAATACTTCATGGCTGGAGGCTGAACTGCTGGAATTCCACAAGCTAATCCTGACGAGGGTCAGCTGTGACATTGGCCGGGCAGGTGCAGAAGCGAGTTTTGACTTCGCTACTCGCACATACCTCTATGTGGCATTGCTGGCTACACAGCTGACATTGATCATACCCTAGAGCATCGTGTTGAGTCCGACGACTGCGCGTACCCTGGAATGTCAGAGACAGACTCTAGGACCGACGAGAGCGCCTCTCAGAGAAGGTACAGCTCAATCTCTTCCCTGTCTTGTTAGTCGATTTTCAATCTAATATCTGTAACATTCCCCAATCTAGAGGACATGGCTAGTTCTCCCCATCACAATGCGAGTCTCTCTACGAATTACTGTCGCTCAAATGTCTTGTCTAGGCTTGCCTTAGACGCTGAGTGCTCTGAAATATCTTCTCATGGCGCTATTGTCTCCTACCTTCGTTCATCGGGTGCCTTTCCGCTTGGTCTCAAGTCTTCGATAGACCACAAACACCTGTAGAAATATCGCACAGCTTTGTGTCGTTTTCAAATCCAAGCTTCTATGCACAGAAGCACTTTCATCTTCAGTCGTGTATACCCAAACCAAACTACGCTCACGGAAGTTACCACCTTGCGGAATATCATAACCAGGACCAACCGCCCCCTCACCTTCGGACACTTCGCTTTAACCTCTCTTTCTTCCCACCATGTCCTCACAATCGCATTTCCCAGCCGCTCCACCGCCCACCGACAAGGCTCTTATAGCCCTCATAAGTACCTTCGCCGAGAAATGGATGTCCCATCCTGTCTACGACGCCTCTCACGACTGGACCCACGTCCGCCGCGTCCTATCCCTCTCTCTCCATCTCCACTCTATCGAGAGCACCCATGATTGCCCCCCCTACAGCCGCACCATCATCATCCTCGCTGCACTGCTGCACGACTGCGCCGATAGGAAATACTACCCCACTCTCTCCAGTCGCACCAATCTGGCAGAGCTCCTCCCTCTGGCGAAATTCGTGCAATTATATCCCGAGAACCTGGCAGAACTGATCCTAGAGTACCATGGAGCGGCGCCCGAGCTCGCTCATGCCGTGCAGGAAGTCATTAACGGGATGTCGTATTCTAGTGAGATAGCGAAGCCCGAGCGAACACGCTCAACGCTCGAAAAGCATCCCGAGCTGGCCATCGTACAGGATGCAGATCGACTAGATGCCCTCGGCGCAGTCGGCATCGCGAGGACATTCACGTACGGCGGCGCGGTGCAGGGGAGGATGTCAGCCAACACTCGTGACGATGGATCGCAGGTTAGGGATGGTTTCTCAGCAGAGAGAAGGGTTGGGAAAGGTTTGGAGTCTACGATTGAGCACTTCACTGAGAAGCTGGAGAGGCTGGAGGGTATGATGAAGACGGGGGAGGGTAGGCGGCTGGCGAGGGAGGGGACGGAGAGGCTTAGAGTCTTCAAGCGTTGGTGGGATGAGGAGGCTACTTTAGGAAGCGGGAGGGGTCATCAGCATGGGGAATGTGAACGGAGTATGGGCGATGGAAGTAGAAGGGTGGGCTAGGTCGATGACGAGGCGTTGTGTCCGTCTCACGGCCCTCGGAAACGGCAGTTCAATCAGATAAGGACGTCGATGGATCTGGGAAAGGGTGGCACTGTCCGGTGGATAAGCTGCAGACACTGAATGAAATACTGATGCGGGGTTGGAGGGGAAGACTGACTGGCGAGACCGAAATTTCCCGCGCCAGGATGAGAGGAGGCGGTCGCTCCAGGTGGCAAGAAGCATGCGATTGAAGACAGCAAAAAAGGATGGGCGTACCACGGGATCTCGTGCTAAGACGGAGGGAGGAGGTCATGCTCTGTCGGGGCTCCACTGTCTCAAGGTATGCTCATCCTTGCCCCTAAAAAGTCCTTCACATCATCGGCACTCACACCACCGCACCCAGTACACTCATCCAAACACGTTACTCCGACCCCTCAGCCTCTATCCCCCGCCCTAAAACCATACAACGACATCATTCTACAAGCCCATCAACCCCTCCTAGCCAGTCCGTCTGCTGTTCAACGTTGGGGGGGGAGAAGGGGGGTTGCGGTCGGGTGCGGGAGGGGAGGGGAAGGGAACGGGGGTGGGGGTGGGGGTTGGATGTGGTGTAGCTGAGGGCGATGTGGGCGATGTGGGCGTTACGATAATGGTCACGAAATCCTCGTTCTAAGGCCACACGGAGGGGGGTTAAAGATTGTGGCGGACCAGACCGACGATAGAAGAGAAATCTGCGGTATGCGCGATATGGTGGGGAGTGGTCAGGCTTGAAGACGTGCGAGCAAGCCGTAGTTACCACTCCATTCTCCCTCCCATGCGCACAACGCGAGTATAAGCCAGAGTCAACTCCGAATAGAGCATGCGAGTAGATACAAGATCGTTGGCAAGGGGTATGTATGTACATCGAGGAAGAAGCATACAACATGCGCAGTAAACGATACTAGCAAGTGTTGCGCTCAAGAACCATTGATCTCATGTCGTTGATCGGAGGCTCGTTATGCGAAAGTTATTGCACGCATTGTTACCCTTAGGCCCTCAGACTCTTACGAGATCCTCAGAATAGTCCGCAGGTCTTCATCATGACACGCTCACCTCCCGCTGTAAATACACACCAAAGAGCAGGCTTTCCAGTATGCGTCAACATGCCCACCACTCATTGTCAAGTGATACCAAAGAGCAGGCTTTCCAGTCTGCCTGCTACGCACAACACCTCAAAAGACATCCTCATCCCACTCAAACTCCTCCCTCTGAATCCCCGGCAGCGGTTTATCCACAGCGGTCTGCCCCTTCTCAAACTTAGGCGGACTTTCCAAGACCTTCTCAACCTTAGACGGACTATCCAATCCCAAATTCGCATTAGGATCCTTATCCTTCACAGGGCTCAAAACAGTCATACCCGGATCTCTGGGATATGGCGGTAACTCTTTTCCCTCCATCGACTGCGTCAGCGGCGCGACCACATCTTTCTCTTCTTCCTTGGCTGCCTGATGCGTAATCTCCGCAAACACATCCTGTGCCGTCTTCCTGACGCTGACAGGGCTGTTATTCGGCACCTTCTGGGAGCGGGAGCGCAGCGAGGCTTTGCTGATAGAGGGTTTGAATTTGGGAGAGGGAGAGCGAGGCGGGCTCAGGGTTGGGGAAGCGATGTGGTTGAAGTGGGTGGTTGAGGTTACGTCGACATTCTTGTTGTCGGGGAGCCGTTTGCCTAGGAGGTCGTCGATTTGGGTGTCTGTGATTAGGGGATAGGCTTTTTTGAGATTGATGGTGTCGGAGGCGCTTTGCCCGAAGGGGAGCTGATAGTCGGCGTTGGGGCGCATGAGCATGATCTTGACTTTGTCGACATGGGAGGGGTGGAATGGTGTTGGGAGGGGGGGGACAGGTGGTGCTGTGGCGGTTATTCGCTTTCGTGAAGGTAATTTAAGCGATGCTGGATTGGAGGTGTCTTGTCTGGAGTAAGTGGTGGTATCTGTTTCCTCAATTTTGGGATTCCGTCGAAGTTTCTTTGCGGCGCTCTCCGTAGTCGCTATCGGATCTACATCCCCTTTGATTCCAGGACCAGTAGGGTTCAACACGTTATCGGTTCTCTGGCTGCTCGTTCTCTTGCGAGCTGACGGCAGGTTTGGAAAGATGATCGGTAAGCTTCGACGTTCATACTGATGATCCATCGAATACCTGCTTTGAAGTCGTAGGCCGGGTAGCTCTTCACTGGTAGATAGAATATTTGATTGACCATCATTGATGCCATTCTTTGGAAGAAGGTCTTTGAGCAGTCTTTCACTCGGTAGAGAAGGTAGAGCACCAGGCATGAATGGCTTGGGCCTTATGCTGGGCAATGTAGTACCTTCATGCGTGATCTCTTTGGTCGCTTCGAGCTCGTCGAGCTCGCGTCTGGCAGCTTCTAGCTGGCTTTCTAGATTGCTGACCCTTTTGTACAGTCTCTTTTGCTTCAACATATCTTTCTTCGATGGTTGCTTTCTGATTTGCTGTCCATCAACGACAGAGTTCACCGAGTCGGTGGCTGATCGAATGCTCTCTTGCGCAGAGTGTCGTTTGGCTGATGGTAATTGAAGGTGCGAGCCGACTCTCTTGAGTGTCGAGAGAGATGGCGTATGGAGATTGAGCGAAGATCGGCGGCTGCTCACACGAGGCATTAGGGTCACCGATCGCTGGACTAGTGGCACAGATGGAGCAGGCATCACATTGTTCAGTTGGTTCTCCTTATTCTCCACCGAGGGTCGAGATTCTTCCATATCGATGGCTGAATCGCGGAAGGAAGCCGTTTGGGAGCTTGAGGGAACAGCGTCATATTGATTTGAGTGGATATCTCCGGTCATCGGCATTCCTGTGGCAGCTCGCGTTCCTGTGAAACCGCTCTTCTTCAGCTCCGCGTAAGCTTCAAGGATATTTTGCTGTGGGTCAACCTGGGGTTCTTTGCTGCTCCACCGTCCAATCCAAGCACCAGGAATAAAAGCATTAGCTATCGCTCTTCCAAAGCGATACATAGTAGACGGTTTGTCTTGGTCGATGCCAGCATCATAGACATTGTTAGTATCCTGAGCTGGACGGGTGATTGAAGGGCGTGAAGTCGCTGGCCCAGCCATATACTCCTCCATGGCTTCTTCATCGCGAGTGTATAGACTTGGGGGCCTCTTGCTTGGCTTATCATTCATAGAACCTTCAGCGAACTTGGAGGGGCGTGTCGGATAAGGCGAAGTCGCCCTCGACCTTCGCTGCCTCGGCGATCTTCGCTGCCCTTGGAGGTCTTCATCCTCGTTAATCTTTGTAGTGCTGCGCCGACGCTTCGGTGGTCGTGAAGGTCCATCATCGACTATATTGTCGCCTTCTCTTAATTGATCCGCCGGGTCGTCAATCCTTGTGCGCTTTCGAGAATTGTGTTGAGGGGGTGGTGAGTGCTCTAGCTCATTCTCCAATCCTTCCATATTCCTGCCGTTGGGGATCTGGTCACACGAGTCGTTAACCATAAGGTTATCCGAATGGGCAGCGGCAGCGTACATGCGGCAACGTTCTCTCGGGTTACTCACCTGCGGTACACAAGAAGTCATATACAGGTTTGCAGCATCTATGGCGAAGTCATCAATCCAATTGGGGAGCTCTTCCAAGACGTACGCAAGACGAACTACCAAAGCTTGAAAGGACGATCTTTGAAAATGTTTGAGGAACTTTTCAATGGTCACCGGAGAGAGTGGGACAACTATTAGGAACGGCGTAAACACTTCCGCTGCGCAGTAACCACTTAAGGTTAAGCGCTACACGCCCTTATTCTCCAGTTGAAGTTCAGAAGTTGAGAATCTTCTCCTTCGATCACTCTGCGCGCTGGCAAGGTATGAACCCCAAGGACTTACCAGATTTGCGTTCGCGGAAAAGGCGATGATCAAAGGGTTTGGACTGAATCACCGGTGGTGGCGCGGTTGCAAAGCAGCAAAACGTCGAGGGATGTCAGTGATCTAACTTAAAGGCTCTGGAGGAAGCAGCACGAGAAAGCTTCCATTGGCAATTCGATGCAGTATCACACCCACTGATACCAGCGTATGAGACCATGGTTCTGAGACTGTGATGCTACCCAAAACTGATACTTTATCTTCGCAGAGTCTCTGAAACGATGGTGGATCATGCGTGCCGTGAGAACCACGATCAAGTGGCCAAAAAAAAACATACATACACTCTCGCGGCTCGGGATAACCTCTTGAACGTTTACACTCTGAAGCCTAAGGCAACCCCTTGGTCTAGATGATCGCCGTCCACCTAGGAAGAGACTATTATTTATGCTTGCTTGGGATACAAGAAACATCACAGCGGAAACTCAGAGTTTCTACATCGCCCCCTTCGAAGCACCTTGTTCCGCAAAAGATGACGAACATAGCCTTGTAAGAAAGATATCATGCAGGTAGCAGTAAGTTAAATGGTCAGTGCACATTTTCTACTCTGTTTGCGCTCGCTGCTGCGCTTTCTCTTCAGCTTCATGATCTCTATGTGCAACAAACTTCGCAGGGCGGACCTGAGCTCCTTAAATTTCGCTTCTTATTCTTCGACGTCGGTATTGTTCGAAAGTTTCTCGTACTTTTTATAGTTCTCTCCATACTGCTGAATTTTCTCGTTGATGGCCTAGTAACAGTCAGCACGGCTATCAACACACCATATTAGTATAGGAAGAAAATAGTACCTTGTATCCATCGCTTCCAATGACGACTCTTAATGGAGGATCCTCCATGATGGCCAGCTCATACATAGCTTGTCCACCCTTCTTTGGGTCATCAGCCTGTTTCCCATGACGCTCGCCCATCTGCTTCCTAGCATCAATGTGGTCGTAAGCTGAATGACGGCGTTCGGCGAACACCATCGAACGACCAGCCCAGTCGGTTCTGCAGTAAGAATCAATATCGATGAATCTCTCGATATGGGGATCAGGACGAACCTGAAGCCTTCGGGCTCGACTAAAGTGAATCTGATATTCCACTTAGGCTTCACCTCCTTCGACATCGCCTCTGTGAACCCTTCCACGGCCCATTTCGAGGCGCAGTAGCTGCTGAACATTGGAACACTGGGTGTTGTTAGCATGGTCCTTGATAAGAAAGCCCGTGGGCTCGTGCGACATGCCCTCTCTGGCCACCAATACTGGTAACCTGCTGAATCAGCCCACCACTGGGCTTTTGTTCCCTCATGACCTCCATAGCCTTCCTCGTCACCTGGAGCAGCCCAGAGAAGTTGACCTCCATCTGTGTCTTGATCTGCTCAGGCGTGAGTTCTTCGAAAACTCCGGAGAGGCCATATCCAGCATTAGTAACGACGACATCCACGCGGCCGAACTTATCGAGAGCCTGCTTGAAGACGTGCTCAATATCACTATCGTTCGTTACGTCCAGCTCCAAAGGCAGATAGTTCTTGGCGGATGTGTTTTGGAATGAGAGGGACGAAGGGTTGCGCGCAGTAGCAATGGCGGTCGCCTTTACCGATGACTTCCTGTACCAGGTGGTAGCCGAAGCCTGTGGATGTACCCGTGATGAGGAAGACGCGAGGCATCGTATATCGATCTATCAATCGGAAAGGAAACGAATTGGAGAAATGCAATCGACAGGAAGGACATGCTATATACCGATATTGACCGGATGACATCACCGGCACCGTCGGTTTTAAATTAATCTCCGAACAGACTTCGCCGTCTTAGCCGGAAACATTGGTCATGCACTGAATCAATTGTCGACCCTGGCGTTACGATACATCTCACCCATCTTTATTCTTCGCTTGACCAACCTGAGGCTATTTGCCAGGACTAGCTCCGGTCGCGCTCTCAAGCAGGCAGCTGGCCTTCACTTCCGCGACCAGATTATTCATCAACGCAGCCCGTGCATCGCTTTCGGCATGATGATGGTTCAGATGTCGTTGCATTGCATCTTCATCCTTGAGTACGTTGTAGAGTATGGGTCGCTCGCCGCACTCTTCGCAAATAACCAGCTGGTCGCTCAGTTGACGACAGAAGACCCATTCGCAGTCGGGGCGTTGTAGGTACTCCTTGAAACAATCGTACGACTTGGAGTGCTTGCTCTCCGACACGAGCATTGGAAGAAGGATCGGTGCAACACGCATTCCACGGAAGACCTTGATGAACTCTTGGCACCCGGCTTCGTCGAGCGACTCACAGTGATCGTCGACGTATGACCTCAGTGTCCCTATATCGAAGTTGCAGGTTCTCTGCGAAAGCGGTGAACGCATCAGGGCTCCTTGCATTTCTGGGCCGTCTACGTTGTCGGAGAGTTTGAAGACACCTGGAAAGTCAGCTCCAACCAACCGACGCCAGGAGGATGCCACCTGCCTTGTTCCTTCGTGTAGTCGTACGCTTCTATTTCAAGCATATAGGTGATCCAGAGAATGGCTGGATTGAAGGCCCGAAGCCAATAAAGGTCGTTAGAGGTCTGCTTGGAGATTGGTATGCCCATTGTTGGCGATACGAAAGTAGAAGGAAACTTCTTTGTAAGTAAGTCTTTCTGTACAGTATGTTTTTTCGAAGCTCCAGGCTTGACTGCTTGAATCGGTGGGCATCCTCGCCCCTTTATAGCGTGGCAATGGTTCATCGCATTCCCAAAAGGACCAGCGCTGCTCTAGCCGAGTCTGCTTCGTTGTGCCGCTTAGGTGGAACGCCTAGGAAGAAGGAAATTCGAAATTAATGAACCTACGCCATGTTTCCATAAATAGTGCTGAGACTAGGAACCTCATGTTTGGGTCTCCAACATTCACGTCTGTTCTCCCCGACCTCGGCCGGCCGTTTTCAAGCCATTTTTTCTGGGGACATTGACAGATGCCTTCACGCTACCTCTTCACGTCCGTGGGATATATTTAGCTTCTGACAATCAATGTGGAATAGCAGATATACTTGAGACAGCGAGGTAGCTACTTGCGACTTCGAGTTAATACTCCAGTGATTCGTGAATAAGGATAATATTCTGATTTTGTTCCGGTGTCCATGCAAAGACGGAGCAAAAGTGACTTTCAGCTATTGACTACGGTTTTAGTGCGATCAAATCTACATCAAATATGCAAACAAGGCACTCTTCAAAAGCACATCTCATGGAATACATAATTGATTCAGTACAATGTCGTCAATACTGGAGGAACTGATATAGCAGGAGGCAGTCAACATATCTAGAACCAAATTCTGACATCGGGCTCAAGTCACCCCAAGCGCATCTCTCTGTGCCATTCCTGCGCCCCTTTATTTTAACACCATTCCCTTATTAGTCGAAGCCCCACAGGTGCCTGATGTTGCAATGCCCATTCGAACGCCTCGCCTGGCGCAAAAATCTTCTCCCTGAGAACATTCCTCAGCTGCTTGGCCTCACCTCGCCTCAGACCCTCATGCTCGCACACATGCGTATCTGTCGAGCTGGCATCATCGACAAGCACAAACAGAGCGGGGCAAGAGTCGCACTTCTCGCAGTATGCCAACAGATCAGCCAATTGATCGCAGATGCGGAGACAACGATTCTTATCGATTTCGGGATCAATGCGTCGAAGCCCGAAATGAGTTTTGAACTTCGGATGGTCCCCGCAGCCTCTGAGGACGATTGCGCTTCGTCGGAGATTGGCATGGTTTTCCTTGCTCCAGAGAGAGGAGAAATCGGCAGTGTAGCTGTTCACGGCGGCTTTGATTTGGTGCTTGCTGTTGGTGAGCGGCCTGGATCGTCCGAGATCATAATCGAATCCGTGTTTTCGCGCGATAGACTCACCGATACCTGCGATGATGTAGGAAACGTCATGGTCGGCGTGGTATTGGCCGTCGAGATCGAGACGGGGCTTCTCGACGGCCCACGGGTAGGGGATGGTATGATCCATGCCGTGAGGGTCAAGGAAGCTGTGTAGGCCTTGCTGATCGTTTAGAAAGGTGTGCCTGCTCGCTGAGTCGAATTGTGGAAGGGAGGGTTTGCTTGATCTGTGCGCAGATTGGTTCAAAAGGTAAGGTACCGTCTTCCGTCTGCCAGCAGACTTCTTTCATATACGCAGATGATTCTTCAGATTTGCAAGTATTTTTCCTATGCAACAGGAGTGGTGGAAGCGATTGCGCTTGGCTCTTATATACCTGAATTCATATTTCGAAAGGTACAACCAATATCCAGATTCACAAAATTATCCATTCCTTCCCGCTTCAACATAGGGTTCAAACGCCCGTGAACGTCCGCGAGATATACAACCCTTGAGGCTAAGTGATTGTGGCTTCATAAGAAAGAGAATGTGGCTATAAATGTCCGTCACATAATTATGATGGGCCAGGGCGAGTTGCAAGATCCACCATATGATCACGGGCTAATTGCTACATTGCTGCACAAGCATTTCACGTCCGGCGCCTAGGTTTGAGACTCCCAGATTCGAGGCTTTTGTGTCTCTTCAGATCAAGCGCTACATGCAGGATGCACGCTCACAGCTCCGATTCTAGGCCAGTTACAACATGAATTAGTTGACTTCTAAGGTGTTATTGCATTTCGCTTTGTAATTATTAACATTAACTTTATAATTTTTTAATAAATTTAGTTAAGCTAAAGTGCTCTTTACTAGATAAGTATTATCTTGCTCTCTAGTGCTCTCTTCTGCTCTGCTCTCTTCTCAGGGCTCTAAACGTTTTCCCCAGTCCAGGACTGCTGGTCAAAGGCTGAATGATCTTGACCTCCTGTAGTATCACCGTCATCTGCTTGTACCCTGTCCTCTCCCGTTCATGCTCTTTGAGATGCTTGAGACTAGCTTTCTGATCCTCCACTACCTTGATGTAATTCACCACGACACCACCACCATCCTTCATGCTGCAAAAATGGCAATTTTAACATATATAACCCTAGAAATAGACTTAACCCTAAGACACTGAGGATGGTGCAAATCCTCCGACTTCACAGCAACATTTGATTCCGGCTTCGTGTTCAGGCCGTTTCAATGAGACTGCCTTCTTCGCACGACCTCGGAGGCTGAAACACGAGGTACAATATTCCCACCTATTACCAAAGACCACACAAACAGCTTGCCCAAATTAGGCTGCTCGTAGCACCCGCAGATGGCATCTCCGACTATCACCCTCTACCGAGGCTTCCCAAGCTCTTCATCATATGTTTGGTCACCTTTCGCCACGAAGCTCGAAGCCCGCTTTCGCTTCGGCGGCCTCGCCTACAAAACTGATCAGGGTGCACCTCCGAAAAGTCCTCGCGGGAAGATTCCCTATATAGCCATTTCCAAGGATGGCGACACCACTACTGAAATGCTGTCAGATTCAACCCTGATCAGCGGCAGATTGATGGTCGACGGGCTGGCGGAGGACCTGAACTCGAAACTCACGGCGGCGGAAAAGGCGCAGGATATGGCCATCAGGGCGTTATTGGAGGATAAGCTGTATTTCTACCAGGTTCGCGACCGCTATAGGTTTTGCTTTGTCCGCCGATTCCAATATCTGTCTACCACGTCTAAAGAGAACATAGAGGCTGATTGTATGTGGCCGGCTTATCTCAGAATTTCGAACGCTGGGAGCAGAACTACTACACCATGCGTCTCAAAGTACTCGGCGCTCTCCCTTACGTTATGCAGGTCCTTGTTGGACAATTGGCATACCGCAAAATGACAGCTACTCTGTGGGGCCAGGGAACTGCGAGGTTTACGCCCGAGGAGATTACCAAGTTCAAGACCGAGGTCTGGGAGAATATAAACGCGTTGTTAACGGTCTCGAGTATGAAGCGTGGGTCCAGCGGCCCGGATGGAATGTTTTTCCTGCTAGGAGGCAAAGGACCCACGGACGCGGATACGACTTTGTTTGGGTTTATTGCTTCGGGTTTGGTCTGTGCTGCGTAAGTATTTCCTCCTTCATTACAATTCTCGCTCGTATCCCAGACATGCTCGGTGCTGCTTTAAGGGGAGCTGAACGGATGATCACCTCTAGGGCACCCGAAACACAGAATATCATAAGGAGCTTCCCAACAATTATGGACTATGCGGACAAGATTCACAACCATTATTTTCCTGACTATGAGCACTGGGAATAAGAACGCCATGGCATAGTGATCTATCGCACTTCCCACCACTTTGAGAAATCGCCCATGCATGCTCAAGAGGCCGCCGTGGAACTTGCAGGTGCGTCCAACGACCGAGTCAATCAGTGGACGTCATTGCAGAGGCCTGAGTGTACTGGGTTACGCGTCCAACATTCAAGAGTGTCATCTCCTTTTGTGAAGTCGCTTTTCAGCCGCCAGTTCATCGTTCTTCAGCCTCGAGGTATTCCGTATTCCCAAATCCCGGAACAAATCGTACTTCTCGACCTACGTCCCAGTCTCACAATTGCGAGCATCATCAGATAGTTCTTCTAGCTGAGTCAACCACAATGAACTCAAGGGCCACAGACGCTATCCCAGCCGCTTTGTAAATGCTCGACCTATGATGAAATCTACTTTGAGAACAACAATCTCTACCCCATAGTCGTGGAGGCATTCACCGAAATCGTTTCTGAGGTACAAAGCGAATGTACTGCTATGAATGCCGCAAGTATCAGGTCATACTTCGAACGTTATACAGGGGACGGTCTAACCAAGCTCTCCCAGAGCGTCCTGGAGAATGATCGCAGCGAATGCGGAAGTCTCCATCCTAGCCAGGCAGTCGAGTACCCGGTATTCTGTCAGGTCAAGGATCTCCTCTCCTATTGCCAAATCTGCAGGGATTATCCAGGGGTGCTTCTAATCCTGCTTCTGGCTAGAGACCACAATTTGCTGGATAAGTATTGGACGGAATCTCTTTTCATTGCGCCAAAAGATTAACTACTTTTGAACCTCGTTAAATTCATACTTCCCAACAATAGCCTGGGTCCCTATCAGTTTAACCATCGCCCCCGGGATGAATACGAGCCAGGACATATGGAAATGTACAACCAGTTTGTTGCGTCAATGGTGTCGAGGTCATTTGGCCTTAAAGCTTAGGAGCTAGACCATACCAAATTAGCAGCGGGCCGAGATGAGGAGTCCAGATAGGCTACGGGGGGTTGCTGCGTATAGCTGCCCTCTGAATGAGTTCGGCTGATAGTCAGTGCAGCCGTCATATCTTGGATCTCAAGAAAGAGATGAAGGCCTCGTACCTGCAAAGGCGAATAAGTATAGGATAGAGCGTAATACTGAGAAGCGGTAGAAAGCACATTCTTTACCGTTATCTCATTATACCAAATCATTCTTCTCATCATAGTTTCACAACGCTCGTTTACTGGATCGGGCGGATGATAATGTTGAGGAGCCTCTATTTGTACCCTACATTTACTGATTGGACCCCATATTTCCTATGCGGATCGTGTTAGATTTTCTCTATTCTATGCCTTGACATGGTGCACCTTTCGGGGGTCAGGTTCAATCGCCCAGGCATTCAACATTCAGCTTGATTCATTGCACAATCGCGATCCCTTGCCCGTGCAAGTGAATGCTTTGACGTTTTCCCTCTTTAGCTAAGGACCTTCAGTGGCTGATCTGCCTATCACCATCTCGTTGAACCATTTTGGGACGTTCCATGGCCGAAGGATGTATTGCTTGGCTTCGACAGTCATAGCTCACACACTCCTGCCCATGCTCGCAAATCGTGGTCAGGGCGATTCATACAGACGCGATACTTAGGGGAAGAGTTGAATTGTAAAGCCAACAGAGCTATGAGCGAAAGCGGCATGTTGAATGCCAAATTAAGAGGTATAGCTAGATGAAAAGGAGAGAACGACTCTCATGGACCATGGTTTCCATCTGCAGCTAGTCTGTTCAAGCAGCTGCAGCAGCGTCACCGACAACACCATCAAGTGGATCCTCATCATCGTCTTCGTCGTCGGCGGGGACTGAGTTCCTGTGATACAAACCTACCTCGCGTACGACCCGGCCAACAGGAGGGAAGACATCCACGTTGTCGGCATTGAGTCTCTCGACCCCAACAGAATATCCATGCATCAATCGAAGCCCTCTGACCTTATGTTCCCGGGTCTTCTGTGGCGTCGGAGCTGCTTGATCCTCCGCAGTCGCTAGTGCTGACCATGATTGTCAACTCAGTCCCTCTTCAGATCCTTGGATACAACAACGTACCGACAGGATTCAATTCCCAGCACAGCCTCGGCGCCGCGTACAAGAACGTGAAATGCTGCAGCCACAACAGCAATCTGCCTTCATGCTGGCAAAGGTGCGCAAGGCATTCAGCAGAAACCAATGGCTGCATATACGGCAAGAAGACCCTGCCGATGACCCGCTTATGCTGCTCTCCGAGGTCTTCCCAGCGAAATACTTGCGACGAGCGACACTCCTCCACATGGATCGCTTCGTCTTCGTCCGAATTCGAGCTCTCGGACTCGTCGCCATTGAACTCGATGTGGCGCGCATCGAATTCGTCAACAGCGCTGATGGCACGAAGCATTTGGCGCTAGAGGTTTATGAGATGAGGTCTCGAAGAAACTATGGGATCTTACCATGGCTTTGTTGAAGATCTCGCAGACTTCGTCGAAAGACGGATTGAGCCGTTGACCGATCATCTGCAGGAGCCTGCGTCGGACCAGCAGCAGCCGAGTCTCGTCTTGGATGCTGAGCGCATCTTGGGTTCTATGTCCGGGCCGCTCTTTGCTGATGACCATGACCTTGCCGGAGCGGACGGTTTCAGCTAGGGCTTGAGGATCCATTGGCAATTATGTTGAGACTTGTACTGGCGTTCTGATTGGGACAGGATAATCAGGCCTGGTCTTTTAGTGTTGCGGTTTAGCAAGACGGCAGCGGAAGTTTTTCTTATATGTCTTTCGATGCTCAGACTGAGGTCCATAGGCCCATTGCAGCACGCCAGAGAAGAACTTCGCTTGCTCGGCCCCTTTTGCGGTGGACAACAATGGCACAGACGAATGCTGTGTCCTTGAGCAACATATCAATCAAGCGCCGACGTTACGGCGACACCTCTGGTTGTATCCCCGTACTTCAGGAGCGTACGACTCCGTAGCCTGTTGTTGTGTTGTGCGTACTTGGAGTGAGGCTAGCATGACACAGCTTGGGCAGCAATTTGCAGCTCAAGAGCGAATATTTGGGGAACGACTCCTCCACCGCGACCGAGCTGCTGTGCTGCCCCGGACGCGAATACCGATCGCTTCGGCCGCCATCATGAGCTGCTGGAGTACCATCATGACTGGCTTTAACAGCCGGTGGAAACGAACCCTATCCTATACGCTGGCCTCGTGCACTTTCCAGGCGTTTAGCGTATCATACATGACTTTAGGTTTTCCCCCCAGTCCAGCTATCATTGATTGAGAGGAAAGCTTTGACGCTTTGCCTCTTTAGCTTTGGCTCTTCATTGGTGCTTTAGCCCATCAACTTTCCGTCTTTACGTGCTTTGATGCATGCCAAGGATCGAGTGCATCACTTTGTGCCGGCGTATGAGATGGCGCTGCTGATTGTGATCAATCGAATGAATGTGATAGATTTGCTTGAAGGTCAGCAGAAAGCCTCAATGGGAGATGGTCATGGTAGTTCAAACCGTAATCGTGGCTGTACTTATATTAATTTTGCTTTCGCAAGGTCATGGAAAGATAGGCAGACCGACTGTCATCTACTGCCAGGAAGGTATCAAGGACTGGCGAAGGCAGCCAAGACAATTGGGCACCTGCTACATGCCCAGCCAATAAGTCTCATTCAACGAACAAGCTTTCAATATAAACTCTGTCTCAGCCAATGGTGTCTTGTTGCTTGCCACACAATACTAAACTATACCCATGAGCCCTGCAAGTGAGCACTCAGTCCTCCAAATTGGGGAGTATAGCTCCCCGCACGACTATCGGGCCACCAGCAAGCTTGAGAGCGAAACACAAAAACTCCTCGATCTGATCTTCGTCTATTTGCTTCCCACTCTTGACATCTTTATGTGCGCCTTCGCTAATCCTCTGGGAGACACTATCCCAGAATACTCGAAGAATACTCCTTCTCGTACCGGGTCTCATGCAGTCCCATCGAATGCCAATTGAGGCGACGTCTTGCTTACATGCCATCTCTGCGTCGACCGTAGCTACCGCATGCAGCATTATAGACTGTATGTTGGAGCTCAGGTCAGACTCCGTTGCCCCTGGCTTTTGGGAACTTACTATCGCTGCCTCAAAGTAGTAGTCTGGGGGGTGCTTGGCTTGGATGGGTACAAGCAGCTCAAGTAAGTGGTCTCGCATTAATTCGCCCGACTTCGCTTCTTGAAACAAGTCGCTGGGTATCTGGCTTCGCAGCTTGGGCCGAGGTTCGATGATCGATTTGACAGACACGATACCTTCTGTTCGTTTCTGTGGTGGAAAAGACTTGACCTGGATATGTTCCTTCTCTGACTCCATAATGCTGGCTTGCCAACGGAAAAATTGTCGAAAATCCGTGGGCTTGATAAGCCATGTCAAGGTATTCACTACCAACTGCCAAAAGATAAAGTGTTATTGGAATCTCTTGACTTCATACTTTCAACACATATTCCGTAAAGGGTGGAGTAGAGTAACGCTGAGACATGGGCACGAGGAAGAGGATTATGGAATTTGCTTAGTGGTTGAAGGACCCGTGAGCAAGTGAAGAGACTAGACGACAGAATCACGCGACTGTCGTCCAACAATGTTCGAAAATCAGAAAAAGACTTCCTTGAGCTGCTTCGGTAGTGCTATTGAGTGGGTCATGCCAAACGTTGCACCTAAGCTCGATCATCCAGCCTTCGTGTGAACCTACCAAGGAAAGCACGCAAGCGCTGGTTGCAGTATTCGGAGGACAGCACTGTAGTCATACAGGCCATGTGGATCCTGTTAGGGCGCCTGCACTCTCAACCTGTCATTCAGTACTGGGGCTGCATAAGCAGAACCCAGTATGACTGATTCACGGAAGCGTGGGCGGTTACAAAGATATAAAATGAAGATCTGATGAGCCGCTCACATAAGTTCCAGGCATACTTCGAAGCCTCCTCGTCAATAAGGTCGCCCATCAGAACTCTCAGTGCAGGTGTTACGATTATGTCACCAAGACACTTCGAATACTCGACTGTTCCATACACCAAGGCAAATGACTACTTCCTGGCGTCTATACGGCAACGTCATCCACACCTGCGGTGGCGTGTCGTTCAAATGATATACAACCCGCATGTGCCTTTAGGCAGACAGCGTAGCGCCGGCGCTCTGAGCAACAGATACAGAAAGCACCTGTGTCGAGCTCCAGCCTCTGATCCATCTCCAAGTGCGAGCCATCAACCATCGACATAAGTACTGGATGCTCCGCTCAATCACGGGCGCAACGTGGGGCCAGTCGATGTTGCACAGAATCTGAGATATTTCATCATTTTGCGCTGTCATGACATCGGGTGATCTCGTTGTGATGATCTGAGCAAACGATATGCTTTGATGCTTTGCCTCAGCTACTGGACCATATATTCAAATTCGGATGCAAGATTATCGTGCGGCCTTCGATGTAAATTGACAGACGGCAGCATTAGCCCGATGCCGCACCTGAAGATATGGTTCAAGAGTTATCGAGCCTGCATCAGGCGCGTGCCGATGGTAGATCGATCAATAATCGCCCAGCACAGGTCTTTCTGCAAAATTAAGGGACTCTTTTCGAATTCCCATAGGGAAATCTGGTCAATATGTATAACAATTCATCGTTAGGAAATCAGACAATCGAGGAAGGCTTTAAGGATCAGTTGAAAGGTGGATAAAACCGCCAAATTCAGTTGCTCGTCGACCTGATGATGAGGACTCATCGTCGATAAATCGATTGTGTTTTTCCCATAATCTTAAAATCAATCAACATTTGCTTCCCAAAACCCTCACATACACCGTGCTTATCAGTGAATCTCTCGAAATCGACTGTTCAATATTATCGTGCAGGTATCTTATCATCAATAAGACATCCTTCTGACTTCATCGACCCGCATTATCGGACCCAAGCACCACACCCCACACCGTCATGCTTTCCTCTCTACGCCAACAAAGCTCGAGGTACCGCATACCCATCCAAGCAGATTGCCAAAGCATTAAAAAGCTGATATCCCGGGGTAACACGAGCTCAACTAGACGAAGCGCATTCAGAGACATGTGCAACGGAAATGCAATCCCTCCACCTTCAGCGTGTTCAGCATCACCCCCATAGATTTACTAGCCACCGACATTCAGAACGCTGCCAAGCCTGGCTTCACATTCAATGCCGCTACCGCAAAGCGCGTATCCCTGCTAGCGGTAACTCTATCTTCACGACTCAGGCTCGCCCGGTGGTGAAGGCTTCCACGTCACACAAGTACTTCGTGCTGTGCGACCGACTTGTACGTACACCATGATTGCCTGTTTTCTTTGCTTCGGGAGGTGTAATATTACCTGCAAGATGGGACACTTTGAGGACTCGTATCTCTACTGGCTCTCATCTGTTCCCAGAACCCTCACATCTCAATACTTTGTCCTGCCATAATCACACTACATTCATAGCCCCTAAAGCAGTTGGAAGTGTAATTCTTATTGTCTCAAGAAACAGTCTTGGGAGCTTTTGCAGGATCTACGACTCAGAGCCTCCCAGAGAAGAGTCGACACCCAACGATCCCCAAGGATATCAACGATCACGGTTCAGAACGAGCTCGCTACCCTCGAGCTATTGCGGCTGTACCTTCAAGATGCTATAACCATTGTCGTAGTGCATCGCGATCATCTTCTAAATACTCCACCTCCGGGTCTATACAATGGGTCTCTGTGACAAACGGCTCCTTTACCTACCCTTCGGAAGCCGGCTCTCGTTCGCGAGGCACGAGTCACTCTTCGGGCGACCCTGGTATACACCGTCAGAGCAGCAAGCCGTACTACGAGGAGTATGTAGCGATTCGTAACGATCGTTTGACATCCATCCAAGCAACCGAGGTTCCTGACGCCCATGATGCGGGCCATCCTCTGGAGTCGCTCTCTGCACTCGGTGATCCCTTAGCAGCTTAGGTAGCCTCGGAACGTCCTCACTATCTCGTTGGTTCATCTGCAAGAAGCCGTCAATATGAGCATGCCATGGTGAGTGGCATTCTGAAAAGTCATTGGGTCTAAAAGCGGCCTACTACGAAGGTCAGCTGGGTGAGGAGGAGGCTGGGCTTTCCCACCTCAAGATCCTTGTGAGGTCTATGAAGACCATTCGCTTGAGCCAGGATTTCTGCGGTGACAGAACTGAATGGCTGAGCACACCTTGAGTCTCCACGAGCCGCAATCGCGATGTCAGGATCTTTCTTGCCATCCACCGTAGAAGTCTATTGTCCAACGCAACTCTGCCAGCCGACTTGACACCCTGTCTTGAGTATAAACGTAAGCAGGTGGTTGTGTAGCTTCTGGAGAATAGGAAGCTCGGAGTATTGTGGACCTGCTGGTACAAATACCTAGCGGTAGTCGCAATCTCAATCCTCGAACTGTAGCTTAACAATCATTGTCCCATGCGGTGGCACTGCAGGTGCTTTTTCCCGTCAAAGTCCCTATGAAAGCCCTCTCCTGCTGCGTCTACACGGATCTTCTAATCACGTCGTCGATATTCCTTGATGTTTTTACCGCTTTGCCAATTTTCCATGACTGTTCATCGTCTATGATTAAGTCGCCAACACATCGTTCAAGAGTGCAGAGCTTTCTTTTTCTTGGCCCAGTCAGCCAATGGATTTAGCACTCTGCCAGCGCATGGGATGTTTTGCCCGCTCTTCGGCTAGGTTGAGGTAACAAAACCTCAATACGGATATCAATGCAATACTGACTACCTAGTCTATGGGTTTACATACATAAGTAGTTCCGAGCGTTAGCAGCGTCCGCCTCTGGTCTTTCATTTTTGTGCTACCACGCTAACACCGTTCAGCTAGGCGCCACAACGTATCCCTGCGAGTATTTGGCTCGTACGATTTGACCGAAATTGCCAGGGCGCATAACGCTACATCAAAAGCTATTGGCAACCCCATCCCGAACCGCCATGGCGGAGCACTTTGTACACCCCCGTCCAATTCGTTCGTTGCACAGCATGCTCCTAGCAGAGTATTCCACCAATCATGACTCCAATGAAAGGAACGTAGCAAAGAACTTGAGGCAAACATCGAGTGGAGGAGTATGACACTGCTCGAGAGTAGGTCCCATGCCTACCTCCACGTCACGGGGCAGCCATGCTACAGTCATGCCTAACCGCTTGCCGCCCATTCTAGACAGGAGGTTCGCGGCCAAGAATTCCTGGGCAGAATCAGGGTAATGGTCATTCTCACTCATGACCATAACTACCATTGCCCGTCGCTTCCGCAAATAACATCGAATAATGCTTACTTTCCAACCTCTCTACCTGTTCCTCTATTCTCTCAATTTGTACTTCGCTATGATTCGCTCGCTGACCCGCTCCTTACTCCAATGTGTGCTCCCATCAAGCATCTGTCGTTCGAGACTTCTGAGAAGAGACCCTCATTCCAGGCCTAACCATGATGCCGGAAATGAATTCATCGTCATCCGATCGCTCGCCGAGTACAAATATTTCCTCAGCAACCTTGCAGATTTCTTTCCTGAGGAATCTATCGCCGAACTGCCATCCGAACAGGCCTGCAGTATCTGCCGCAGACGCTACGAAGGAACACACGACGACTTCCCTCCCTTAACCCGGATGACTTATGAGAACGTCGCACCATGGCCGCCCTCTCTCCAGAACGGCCACACCGGGCTTGATGCCCGCGAACTCCCCTTCGCGAACGACCCTCGGAACCTCGTGCACGAAGAAGGTCCGATCCAAGATACCCCCAGCCCCAGCCCCGTCCCTTCAAGCAACTACAGCCGTACCCTGGGTTTCGAAGACTTCCAAAGCGATTACAGCGTCTCGACTGACTCCGTGCTCAACGATCTCAACGACAGCCCCGATTTCGCAAGCCTGAACGAGATCACCGATCAAGACTCAGCGATCAGGCTTCCCTGCGGGCACATCTTCGGGCTAGAATGTCTCCGGCGGTGGTTTGCCCCTCGTTCGGAAATGGGCGGAGGCGGAACGACGTGTCCGCTTTGTCGGCGCGTGGTTTATGTCCTGGATATGGGATACGTCGGTTCAGCGTCTATGGCTTGGGATGAGGAACAGATGGATGCCCTTTGGAGGGAGGTGTGGGGGTATGAGAGTGAAGATAGGAGAACAGACCGGGTGATAGCGGCTCGGGATCGTGCCGCTGCCGCGGGTCAGGAGGGGCCGGGAGGAGACCGAGTTGTGGGGGATTTGGGAGAAGGGGGTTTGCAGCGGCATCAGAGAACGCAGCGGCAAGTATGGAGTAGGTTGGCGGGGGTGGTGGTAGGTGAGAATGGGAGGGTTAGGAGGCGCGATGGGCTTCTGACACCAGTGCGGAGGGGGTCGTCGTTCTAGATTATTTCTGAACGCAACAATAATTTGGAGACCATGTAGCTGGCCTACGGTCTATCCTGTGTGTGCTCGTTATATCATTGACGGCCATTGACGCTTCTCGTTGTTGATCTCTATTTCGACTTCCTACTATTGACTGGTTCATTTAAACGACAGTACCTAGCCTCTTTAGCAGATGGATTACCCATAGCTGACCAGTCCTCCAACCATCTTAGGAGCTGCGAATGCTCATAAATCACAAGCCCCAAAAGACAGGACTATGCCAGCGCGCACTCAGGATGGAGCGCTAGCAAGCCGGCACTCGTAGTGAAAGACCAGCGTCAGCCCGAGTCAATCCGTGAGGCCATGGTCGTTTCGTTGCCAACGAGGTTACCGCCGGACGGACACCAAGTCACCTACTACGTTCGTCGTAACCAGTCTAGGCCCCTGACAGACGTGGAACAATGCCACTATATGTAGTCCACGAACCCTCGAGTGGAAGGGGAATGATCACTTCAGCTGACCAGGAGACAATTTCGAGAGACCAGCAGACAGTTGCTGTCCTGCATACATTGAGCCTGGCGGGCAGACTTGGTGCTCAGGCGTACAACATCTGATGAGAGTCCTGGCGTATGCCGGAGATATGGGCCTCTGACTCTAGTTAAAGCGCTAGCCTGTTGGGACATGATAGACCGTTCAATCCGACATGTTGCAGGTTTTCGTCTGGGAAATTGCTGTTGAATAGCGAGTTGGGTAGAAAGCCTTGCATCTTGTCGAGCAGGGTCTCGTCATCTAGCTGCCTATCGTCAAATGATTGAGATGGCGCGTCCATCTAAGCGCCTTGACGGTCATGCTGTTATCAGGTGAATGAACAAGACGCAGGGTACATTGGCCTACTTACGAGTAGGACCTTTTGACTGAATCCAAGGACAATGGGCGCTTGGAAATCCCTTGCTTAGTGCGGTTCGACTCTGAGATTGCTCCGGAGACCTCATAATCAGGTGCCACAACGTAAGATGCCATCAAACACGGCGAATGAATTGCTAGCATCCTGTTGCAATCATGTGGGCTTCTGATGCACGTCAGTGTCACCTTGGCCCGTTGTCGTTGGGCTAAAACGCCACCACGTTGATCAATGCCCAAGATGACCGGCTTATCTCTCAGCTAGACGTCTCCCCAGCCTCTTTCTCGTCGCGAGCTTGTGCATTTGATCCGTAGACAGAGCGATTTCCTGGAATTTTCCCTGAGATTTGAAAGGAGCAGTGGCCCGAAGTCTTGAAGCCAAAAGGGGTGTTCGAAAGAAAAGACGAAGGGCTAGCTCCCCCGAGAGCTCTGCGGAAGAGGACTTGGCCACTTGTCGTCGTATCTTTCAGCAGCTGAAAGCGGATAAGAAGTTGGAGCATGACGCTTCAACCTGGAAGCAGCTCAAAGCACTCGAGGTACGGCTCAGCAAAATTGAGTCAGGCCCCGTCGTAGGTGATGAGCCTGGAGAAGCAGTGGCTACATCGGAAAATCACCACGACTTTGCAGATCGACTCGATGAAGTAGAGGACATTTTGGGCTTGCGATATCCATTTCGAATCAAGCTCCGCCATACCTCGGTAGCAGAGTGGATCTGTATTGCGAAAAATTGTGACAAAGTCTACACAAGAATGGATCATATGCGGAAGCATATTTCCCACTCTTTCGATCTCGCCCACTCCTTGCTTGCCGAGCTTCTCAGCCAGACAGAATGTAGAAGGTGCAACATGGAATTCGATACTCCTCGGAAGCTTGTCCACCATCGTGGTCGTCATCACGAAGAAGCCCTGAAGGGACTTCAACTTGAAGGAGCTTTGGCCATATATGGGGACTAGCGTAAATAGGCCAATGGACAACTGCGGACGGTGACGGCCCAGGATTAGACCAGGTCCAGCTGCGAGGGACTAGCCTCCACAAGCGGCATGAAGAATTTCGAAAGCAACGGCAGAAGAAGGTGGTACTATCGTGCGACTCCGAAGACGGTACTGTCTATCATACACCGATGTTGGGGCCCAACCATCCCTGCTCAGCAAGCCATTCGGCAAATGAAGACGACATCTCCCAGTCTGGTAGCCCAGGGAAAGGCCATTCCTCTCCAGTGTCAAGCACTGAAAGGCCTTTTGTTCGGCAAGACCTGGAGATGGAGACCGAGACCAAGTCAGAAGCCCAAAGCCTTGTCAGCAGTCTCGACAGTCCGACAACGCCCATCACGGCTCCGCCTAAGTCGAACGAGCAGAGACAATCCAGTGGATGAAGTGCCTAAGCTAGTGGACCTTATGCGGCCTATAGAGGGCAGGTGACAGCAAGCATCAGGAAAAACCAGTCAAAGAGCGTTGACCCATCTCCGTAAAGGCAACTATCGTGGGAAGCTGCGAATAATGGAAAGGCCCGTCCAGATGTTTTCCAGCTACACGTCGAAAGGTTTGGTTTCACAGTCCGCGTTTTGTAGTTCGAGAACTTCTTGAGTGGTGTCAGATAGCGAGCAGCCCAAGACTCGGCCGATAGGACTTTGCATTCCCAATTAGCTAGCTGGGTTCTCCTGAGAGTTGGATATCTATGGATTAAGAAAGTGCGGATTGAGACACTCTGATGTATGCATCTGCCTAACCGGTGAACGCCCTGCCTTAGGGTACTCATTTGCATTCCTCTGTCCAGGTGATTATTGTTGTCGATAGCGACTGGTCCATCGATAAGGAATCTTCAGATGGGTGACTGTGCTCTGTACGAGGGTGCAGCAAGTCTAGCTCATTTACTTGGAAAAACCTGAGAGTTACCTCCCAATTCGGAGTTTTCCGAATGTCCACTATCAATTAGGGGCGAGAGTCGTCGTTGAGACGCCGCATAATGCGCACATTGTTAACGCCCCAAACATTCTCTTCCAAGAAAGGTTCACACGAGGCGTTCCCGAATGCCAATGACCAGTCCCAAGACTCCGCCTCCAACGGCTTCCATCTCCTCATGTTGGCCTTCAATGGTCTGTAAGCCCCTTCTACCTCCCATTCCTTTAACGGACACTTGTTACAGCAGAATTCCTCACCCGGGATAACATGCTGGCATTCACAGGCCCCTCCCTTCTCCCTTTCCCGTCGATGAATGAGCAAAACGACAGCTGTCTCCACTTCCCGGTTAGTTGCCTCCATAACAGCGCCGCTTCCTGGACTGGACACGTTCCATATCCGAGGCTCTCGCCGCACGATCCCGAAACCCGTCAATCGCGGCATGCGCCGCATCACCACTTCCTCCATTGCAGAGTAGGCTTCCTTTTCTTCATGGCGTGATACCGCAGCTATGAGGTCGGGATCACTGCCCCTAATAATGATCCCCAATGCACCACGCCCCGCTCGTTGCACAATTGTCGGCGCAACCCCTCTCACATGCCTCATCCCGCCAAGTGAATTCCATTGCTGCATCGTTGGCGGAGCCAAGATTAGCCTCTCCAAGCCCCGAAAGCTGGCCAATAAAGGCCAAAGGGACCAGTCCGCGAACTGCTTACAGCATCTGATCTCCAAGCTACGGATCTCTGATAAAGCCCAGGGTGCGAGATCCGCCACAAGGCGAGGCAGCGATTCAATGCTGATTGCAAAATGGTTGTTGTGATAATACAGGGACCCGCCAAGGCTGTAGAGTGAGCGGCAGGTGAGCATGATGCTAGTGGAGGGACGGTAGTAGTGGAGTTCGCCGGAGGAGGGGGGGAGGATGCACCGCGCCAGGCAACAGCGGTGAGGGCTGGTTAGAGCCCAATGGCGACGTATCGGAATTGTGAAAGGGAAGATAAGGAGGGGCCGGAGAATATGAATTAGAATTTCTGGTGGAAGAGAGAGCAACGGTTTGGTCGCAGGGCTGCTGGAGACAGTGACATGGTCGAGCGGGGTTGGAAAGAGCTGGGAACCTAGACTTGAGAGAGTGAGGAGGGAGAGTGAGGAAAGAGACATTGATGCTTGGATCAGGGAGGTCGTTATGGTGGAGACCTGCTCTTGCATGTCTAACCAATAATAAGTCTCAACAGAAGGAACGTCTGTACCTCTGGGCGCGACGGCGCTAAAGGTGAATCAGCTTCAGTTTCTCGTAGACGAGCCACTAACGTCCAGCGTGGGACTATGGCTCCAATCTACTTGCATTTTCGTGTTTGCATCTGACGTTGAGCGACAACTGGGCTTTCATCGCCGGCGCTCGGTCAATCTTCGGAAAAACTTCGGTCCGAACTCGAAGCGCCCTCGGGCTCAGTCGCAATATCATTCAATTTGACTCCCGTCAATCTGCCATTGCTGCTTTTGACTTCCTTGTCCGTGCAAGTGGAATACTTTGATATTCTACCTATTTAGCTATGATTCTTCACTGTTTGATCTGCCCATTACCACCTCGAAGAACAGCAGCCAAGTAAGGGACATCACCAAAGCAGCCCCAGGGTTTGCATGTCAAATCGACTTCCATTAACGGAAGCGTACGAGGCAGTCCCTCTGAATGCGGAAGGTCTCGAGAAAGATTGATCTACGTCTTCCACTGGTTGAGTGTTCGGTCGACGCCTACCGAGGTGTGGCTTATCGCAAACAAAAGGAGGCCTTTAATTCGGATGCTTCCACCGCAGGAAGTGAGCAAGAAGGAGAATTCTAGAGAGACAGATGTTAACACTTATCGAAGGCCGAGTAATCGGGTTTTCAAAGTAATCATCACTTTGACGCCTCCTAAACCGCCACTGATAGCATCCAGTCTCTCTCAACGAACCAGCCGTGCTACTATAAAGTCATACGTGACCAAGTGTTCCCTCCAAGAGACACACTTGGCGTATCGGATACGACCACACAATCGCGACCTCGCTTTCAATCTCAGCTCCAGATATCAGTGCCCATCAGCATGTAAGCCGATGCAGCTAAGGCCGTAAATTTTATCAAGGAGGCAGCAATGGCATTCGCGGTCCAATCCGCCAGCGACCATCTCAAAGGGCTTGTTACAAAGTGCCGCATTGGTCGTTCGGAAAGGTGACGAAACCGATAGATCGCATTCGGAGGAGATTTAGCCTTCCCAATCGAGAGCACGGCGCAGGAAGCAGGCCAGCAGGACTATGAGCGAGGCCAAAGTAAACCCTGTAGAGATAGAAAGGCACTTCGCAGAGGAGGTTCTAGAGTGACGAGAGGAGCTGAAATGTCCTGGTCTCTGATAATCACTGCAGCTCGATCCACGTGTACTGACACACATTTGGCCTGATAATCATGTATCCTCGGGCTTGATCCTTGATCACGGCTCGAGCTAATAACGCCAGCATCATGCTTGTTTATAGGCTTGTAAGCATCTTCTGAATTGCTCCTTGATCAAGTATTCTACTGCTCAATTGAGGAGCCTATTGCATTCCTATCTATGAATCAGCACTCTCGAGGGCCGTTTCTTTAACGACCTGCTACGATGGTACATGCATTAGGCGTACTGCGATTACAGGTGTAACATCGTAAAGTTGTCCAGTGGTATCCAGTACGACTGACTGTGGGACCGAGCATAAATAACGTAGGACGGTCATGGAATACACCCACGCTGCCTCGTAGTATATGACTGCAGCGAGTGTACAAAGCTAGCGTCGCAGACTGCGTGGAGCAGTTCCCCTTCCTAATAGCTCTCATCTTCGCTTTTGGCCGTTTGACTTGACATTTGACCCCGATGAGCCCGGAAAGCTGAACATAGCGTCTTCATACCGACCCCTTGCGTTTTATAGAGACGTATAATACACCTTGCTGCGTCAGCCTCAAACCAACTCCAGGACCCAGAGCTACCAGTGAGAGTCTACTGCCATAGCAGAGTAGGTTTTCAGCCATCCTTTACAGGCGCGTGCCTTGCAGATCGAGAGCATTCTTGACCATGGCAGGTGCCAAGTTCTTCCGCCGCGCCGTGCGCTGTGCGTTGGTTATCTAGCGCCTTGTATAGTCCCCATGTCCACGTGACCCTATCTCTAGTCATTGAAAGTAGCTGAGAAGTCTTTCAACCACGGAAAAACTCTGGTAGGCTCCCAGGTTCGTGTAATTCTCGTGCGATGGCTGCCATATTCCTTGAATTTCAGCAAATGCGTGAAGGCTTCTTGTCTATGACCCCAGAGTCATCCGCGGTCTCCCAGTATTTCGATAAGGACCTTCCGTGAATGAGCAGTAATATTCCATCCGGGATGAGTACGTTTTGTGTTGCTGTCTCGGCTTCCGTGCCTTTGAGTGTTGTAGCCTTCGCATGCGATTCAGTCGAAGACATGTAGCCTATGCCACCCTTCTTTATAGTGAGCAGCACTTGGCGTACATAGCTTCCCAAGATCTTCAGGAGGTGGACATACTCCCCAAAGGACGCCAAGATTGGAACACCCTCAGCAGAGTCATATCTCGCTGCCATATAAGGTATTGGAGGAACAGATGATTTACCTCCATCGTGGTCTGTTGGCCCTCTGTCCGGTCAGAGGTTCAGACGAGGGATATGTTGAGTCAGGTCGAGTTTCATGGGCGTCATTAGGGCTTGATCTGCTGAGGGAGAGTCAGGAGCTGTTCAAGATCAGAAGTGGCTATCGTCGTCTTACGTACCAAGATGCCACGAACACGGGTCAAAGAACCGATGCTGATTTCAACTACAATCCTTTATTTACCATACTGCTCCCTACCGCGATGTGTATAGTTTGGGATGTCCTCAGCTGACAGCTGCCTGTGTTTTGTGTGTCGTCGTATCTTGGAGTTGACACCTTTGGGCGTCTTTGCTCCATATCTTTGTGCCGTGTCTGGTGACGACAATCCAGTTCCCATTCTCCCTGGCTGTGATATGCCAGGAACTCCTGTAAGAGCAGCACTCTCTCTGGCCCGTCTCGCCCACGCATTCCAGTATTTATATGTCGCAGTGTTGGATCGGCGATGGCGTCCCAAATACGTCGACGTCGTTCTCGCAATCGTATTGTACCTCCCGAACTTAGGAGACATCGCGCGGCTCCTATGTAGTTCTGACGGCCAAGTCCTGCGTACGGCTGAGGCTCGCAAACATATCAGGCTCTCCCGAGTCTTGAGGGCCTTAGACGCCTCTGGTGATACGCAGCGCGTGAGGTCGAGTATTAGCAGTGACTTGCTCAATTGGGCGCTTTCCAGGGAGTCCGTAGCTGTGGAATAACTCCGTTGGTGTTCTGCGCACTCCATTCGGTTGAATCAAGCTCAACCGGGGTCATTCCATAATATGAAGTTCAATAGTGACAACCAGCCTTATATGCTCTGTGGTGATTGCGCCCATAGGATCTAAGAGTATGTTATTAATCATTCTAGAAGAGTTAGCCGCCCTAGGCACACGCCAAGATGGTAAAGCTCACCCCCTTTCCAGCAGTTGCAGTTCTTTGCAGGGTTTCACATCGAAGATGGACGATTTTTCAGACTTACTTCATTACTATGTAGTGCTATAGACGGATCCCAATCGAAGTTCTAATTCCAGACCCAAATCGCATGGGGAGCCGCTTGAGAGAACACCATGCTTCAGCCCATGAACATGCATCTTCCCCGTTCCATCTGCCTCTCTTTTGAACGACGTTTCGAAAACCCAGATCGAAATCCTGTTGACCTCTAGTTGATTTTGAAAATTCCTTGGATTACGATTCCGAGAGCACCAAGCTCTGGCCCCAACCTAGCCCTGATCCCTTGCCTCCGCACTGCTACCGCCCATAGTGTGCTCATTGTGAGGTCGAATACGCTGTAGAAGCAGTCCTTATAGTCGCCTTCCGCCTCCGTCATAGCCACCATAGCCTCTTCCACCATGTTCAAGGCCCGGTGTAGCATCCGCGTCCCGTTCAATGGTAGCATGCATTTCAGCAAGCAGTCTTGTAGCGTCATCCACTTCGGCCGCCGAGGAGGATATGGAGCAAGGGCGCTTCTTCTTCTATAAAGCTTCGCCGTGCGTAATGACGTGGGATGTAGATGTGTTTGATGCAGAGACTTCTCCACTTGCTTCGCCTCTGGGACCGCCCATTGTACCGTATCTTGACCCCTTCTCTTGATCCGCCAGCCCTGCCTCATCCATGCAAGTACGGCCTCAACATATGACCCTTGTTGGCGTACGGCCCGAGCGAGATTCTTTTGGCCACTCCTCACTTGCTGGAGTGTAAGGTTTTCGATCGGAGCCGCTTCATTGGATATGCCGCCCGAGTCAGTGCATTTCGTAACGGTGCGGAAAAGGGTTTGGCAGAAGCTTGGACACGCAGTTCGTGTATGAAGCGCAGGAAATCGGCTGGATTAGGAGTCAGCAGGAACAGGGTCAACAGAGCAGAGAAACATGTACTCACCGCCTGTGCCTGTCTGGTTCAGTGGGTTTCGTCTGTGAAAGTGTGGACCGCTTCTCAGTGTCGAGATCATGCACTGCGCGGAGACAATATGCTCGCAAGTTCCTTAACGCCCGGATCAATGATGTGAAATTCAACAGATAGGTCACTGATTGCAGGAAGGAGATGTAGTTGGCTGGAACGCGAAAAAATTGAAGAGAAGAATTCATTGATTGTATTGCGAACCTCTAAAAGCTACCCGAACAAGATGATGCAAGAGCAAAAACAAAGAAGCGCCTGTGCTCAGCAGAGCACGGGTGGTTAATTGCGCTCATAAGGAGCACAATAAACAGAAGCAAAGAAGCGCTCGTGCTCAAATTAGCACGAAGGTTAATTGTACTCAGAAGGAGCACAACAAACACAAGACAGGAGGACAAGCTCAGAATCCGGGATGATGATGCGCGTGCTCGTCACTCTTTCCAGTGCGCAAAGTCTTCCCCGAAATGTCATGCCCTTGTTTGCAATCCTTGTTATTGCACACCCCGTCGTCATGATAATCACCGCAAGTGACCTGGAGGTGCACCTTTCTGCATCGGCACTGGAATAATCAGCTGCGAGATAAGCTTGGACGAAGCAGCATGTACTTACGGAATTCTTGGATTTGAAACAGGCTTCACCTGCTTTTGGAGTCGAGTCACAGACACCACGGTGACGGGGAGAACGGCAGACGCCTCCGTGGCGAAGGAAGCAAGGGCAGATTCCAGCGAGGTTGGCTACGACTGGTGTCCAGGGTTTGTCGTCCGCGACGCGGATCCAGCCCACGACTTCCGTATTCGACATCTCGTAGGCGTCTTTCTCCGTGCCATAGATCTTGTCGTAGATGCGAGTGTCTGCGTACACCCACCAAGATGCAGGACGTGGGAAGGAAAGCGTTGCGGCCGGAAGAAGAGGATGGGATTTGTTGGCCTCTGCAGAAGGAAGAGGAGGTGTAGGTTTAATTACAGAGCCTGCTGCTACGAGAGGAGGTGTAGGGAATGGAGACTCCTTTGCGGTGTGGTGGGACTACGCGGAGATGAGGTGGGGTCTGTTCGAGTGGCACGGCACCCTTGCATGCAGCGAGAGGCTATACCACATCAGAAAGGGTAGATGGCGCCAAAGGCAGTTTGGATGAGCGCGAACTTACAGCTGGCAAAGGCTCACCAGGAACAGTAGGTAGTGAGGCTAGGGCCTTCATGAAGGCTGCGTCGTGCTTGGATAGTAGGATGTCGGACATGGTGAGTCAAGGTCCGAGGGCAAGCAGATTGTATGAATGGTATAGGGAACGCTTTGGAAGAACTAAGGAGGCTTAGCATGATGTACGGAAGGGTTGGGATGCTACCTGATATAGTATAGAAAGAAAGTTTACAAAATCTTGAAGTCGATCGTGTTGATATCAGCGAGGACATGGGCCGGGTAAACAGGGTGTGAAAATGGGATTACGCTAAGGGACTCGGTTGTTTTCGGTTTCCTCGCTTCACAGAAGTGGAAACAGGCAGCAGTGATGATAAAAGGAGCGTGCCGTTTCTTAGTTCTTTGATTGGTTGGCTCCGTGATATGTTGGTATCTGTAGTGGAGCTCAGAGGCGGGCCCGGGATTTCTTTTTGGCGGAATCCTTCTATTATCAGGCGAGGATCACTCGATTATGGAATGGAAGTAAGGAAGAAAAGGAGATTTCCGAGGAGAGGAGGCTCTATGGGGTGGGTATTGGTTGTGAGAGGGTGAGGGCACTGGAAGTTGATACTGCAAAAATCCGGAAGGATTCTTCGATACTCCGGAACGCTTGAATGTTTTGAGAGACCACGCTTTGATAGATACCCCGCTGTCCATTGTAATACTGTATACCCGCCACCGTCAGCAGACTCATGAGTAGTGGCCCAGCATGCATGATTCGTAAGAGAGCATGGGGATGAAGATCCCAGCCACGTGAAAGACAGACCCGCCGCATGCCTATCTATCGTAGCTCGATCAAACGTGTTGAGTCCAGCGTCTCGCCAAAGAACAGTCAAGAGAGGGAGCGCAAGAAGCGTAGCCGCTAGTGTAACGAGCGAATTTTATATTCGGTCTTTGGAGTGGTGCTACTTTCGGAACCTGGGTGCGTAAGCTTTCGAGAATTGAGCGCCAGTCGATGCACAGGCTTCTCCAAGAAGCGTATCGCCCATTAGATGCGGACGAGCAGTGGGTGCTTCTGCGGCCTTCTTGAAGCTATTCCTAAGGCTCGGAGATTTTTCTGAATACTTCTATCTAGATGCTGGGATTCTGGCCCGTTGAGTGGTCTTGAGGAGCGGGTTTGTCATATGTTGTACGGGAGCTGCAGGTGGTGAAGGGAGTGGGTCTTGGAATGGGTGTTCGATTATCGGGCGTGTGTAAAATATCAGCCGTTGTGGTCAAGGCACGTTCTAAGCTTACCCGGCTTTAACGCTAATGGCAGCTGGTCGGCTTCATGCGGCTCGGTATCTGAGTTAGTGTGGAACGATTATGGCAGGGATATGGGTTTTCGATGCATTGTTGTAGATATTTCCAAAGCATGGCTATTTGGGAAACCCAGCATCTTCTGTCAATACCGACTAGGACTGTTTAGACGTAAAGGAGCTTTACCGTGTTCATTCGGAAGGAGCATACTTCTTTTGAATGAGATATTGTAGGATGTACCGCTCCTAGCATCTGGTTAAAGCTGGGCTGGTCATGTGGTGATTAGCTGTTCACCAGATATCGATGTCTAAGCAGTTTTGAAGAAGCCAAGGTTCCCAGATATCTTTTCGAAATCATCTTTTCCTTCGAACGTACTCCTATCTGTATATGCATACTTGGTGTACCGTGATACAATACAACCTTTCCCAGAACCAAGCCTAGATCATGTGTCCCTTGTTTGTAAAAATATTGTATTGTGTTTCCAGAATGACCGCGATGCTCGGGGACGTCAAAGGAACGTAGGGCATGCATGCATTCTGAAAGATGGCTTGGACCTGCTGCGGTTTGGCGAAAGAGCGGAACAAGTCTCGAAGTTGCGATAGATCTGATAGGTAACGCTATTGTTGCCAAGGATCAGCAAGCAAAAAAGGCAAAATGTTAAACAGACGCAAATGAACGTATGACAAACAGACCTTTACTCTTCACTCTACAGTCGAGGGCCTGGAAGATGAACGCCCAAAGCTTGTATAGCTTCTGGTTGCTGGTCAAACAAGTAAGTAGAGAACACCGCACTTTCTCAAAGGTAGCGAAAGATGGTTTGGTAAATTTTGTTCTCCACCTTCTCCTTACTATCAAGCATCAGCGCCAGCGCCCTTGCAAACAGCATGTCCAGACCCGAAGCGGCCGAGTCCACAGACAGACCGTCATACCGACCGTCTACTCTCCGCTATTGCTCCTGCTGTCTTCATTCCTGAGACGTTTCCGCTCAATGTCAGCCGCGATTTTCGCCGCTTTTTGCATAAAGAAGTCGTTAAATTGGCCTGCCTCATCACGAACTGGCTGTCCGTAGTCAGTGCCAGGAGGAAATATATGCGCTTTCAAGATAAGCTTCAGCGGCGTCACCTCGTCTCTCTTCCACCATTCATGCTCTACGATATGTGTTCGCATCGAGCGGTCGTCCTCGGTGAGCACGAAGAAGATGGGATTTGCCGCGCATTTCTGACAGTACGCCAACAGATCGCACAGCTGATTACAGAAAGATAAGGTTCGGAGCACATTGGGCTTGTGGATATGGCTGGACATGCAGTACCATTTCGGCTTTGAGTGGTGATCGCATATTTTGAGGATAGAGGCGGTCCGCTTGGGGAGGGAGTCGAGTATCGTACTCCGGGTCAAAGGGAAATAGGTACAGTAGTCCTTGATGGCGGCTTTGAAGGGGTATTCGTCGGCGAGCTCGTTCTTTGGAATGTCTTCACCGATTCCGTTCTTTCGCTTGATGGCGTGCTCGATGGCGTCGACGACGATAGATACTTCAGGATCGAGCTTCCAATTCTTGATTCCGTCATTGGCGTCTTGGCTGATCGTATAGTAAGGTAATACATCCATCGTGCGAAGGCGAAAGATTGGGTGGAAAAACTTGCTGGGTTATGAAGACGAGGTGTGATTGTTGTCCACAGGATGGTGTTGAAGGATCAAGGCGAATGGCTGGTACGCAAATAGATTTGAAGGGGATATGATGATCTGCCAGCAGATGTAGGGAATTCGAGGTCTGATTATCGCGAAGCGGGCGTATATGGTGTGCAAGTCAGTTTCTCGAAAAGCAGGGATACCGGGCCATATATATACCAAAGCAAGTCAGCAAGCGCACAGTCGAGACCTCGCTTCACGTACTCTTCTTCCCTTCTCTCCCCTACTGAATATTCACGGAAACCCCATTTGAATGTTTGTGAGACATTATTCCCGTGAGATTTGTGAACACCAGCGTGACAAACGAATCCATGTGAGTAGAGATTGCATTCTCAGTGTTGCGAGAGGAGGCAGGGAACTGGGAGAAGCGGCGGATGAATAGATGTTAGTGCGTTCCAATCTTGGGAATATTCGCTTGAGTGAAGCCATCAAGAGGAACTTCGACCGCAACTGGTTTGAACCCTGACGGTTAGCGCCTATCTCCACCAAGTTCCCTACATATATCGAGTATTTCTTACACTCCTCGAAACCCTTGCTCTTGTATCAGTATCACGAGTACTGGGTGCCTCCCCAAGTGCGAGGAATGGCTTTCCGTTTGCAACCAATGTACTGGTAGGCGGGCTCAACAGTATCAAGGGAACGAAGGCCTACCTTCTCTACGTACCACACTTAGACCCCCCTTCAGTAACTTGCAGACTTACATATAACTCACAGGCTTGGCCCCATAATGATACTCGACATCGTCCACTGCATCGCAGAGTATAGGTGTTTGCGGTCACGCAACCCAGCACGGGCTCATATACAAGGCCACCTGCATGGATAAGATCAATGCCGAACCAAAAACATTCTTTCAGCTATCATTATACATCTCATATTACGTCGGCGTTGAACAAACGTCTAGGGACCTAACACGCTATCATCCTCTTCCCAAATCGATCCCTCCTCATCTTACAACCGCCGCCGCCGCCTGTTGGCGTTGGCGACGCATTAGGGCAGCACTTGATCGAATTGTCGCCGGGACAATAGCCACTGATGTATGCTCCACCGGCGCACGCGGTACTCGTATCCTGGCAGATCCCCGTCTTCCCTGGAGGAGCGCACGTTTTTGGCGAAGAGTCGTCACTAGGCAGCACTGGATGGATGCGTCTCCGGGACAGTACCCCGAGATATAAGCCCCACCAGCGCACGAACTGCTTGTGCTTTGGTATACACCAATTTCTCCTGGTGGTTTGCAGGTTGTCGGAGATGGCGCAGATGTACTGGCGTCCGGGCAACACCTGATATAATTTGTCGCCGGGACAGTAGCCCGAGATATAAGTTCCACCAGCACAGGATTTGCTTGTGTCCTGGCAGATGCCCGTCTTGCCGGGTGTTTTGCATGTCGTTGGCGTATCGCCAGAACCCGTATTCGACAGGGGACTCGCAGTCGGAGTTGTCCGGGAGGCACCTTCAAGGCCTGCAATCGGCAAAGGAATGCAGCTTGATCCAAGAGGCTGAGAAAAACCGAGGAGCTGTTGTGACCACGAAGGCTTGGGGTTGCCGTCGCCGAGTTTCACGTCAATCTGAAGACTGAGCGATTCGTCTGCTTTGTTTTCAAGCTTGACTCCCGTTTTTGATGCGCCTGCGTCTTGGCTGCACAGACCTTTAGAGTCTATAACACATATCAAGGTCAACGACTTTCCTTGACATCTTCCCAGACTTACTCACCATAGTCAGCCGACAGCGCCGATGAAATCTCTGGCAATTTCATGGTCACCGCAACATCAACGTTTCCAACGTCTGTCAGTTCTATACCTTAAGCAAGCTTGGCCTGTGAGAAAGCTGCTAATGTAATGGAGGCAGATGGTTTTGTGAGTTCGAAATTAGGAGTTAGCGAAGAGCCTTGCCAGCCAGTCGCAGAGCTATCCATAGGGCTGTTGACATCCGTAACGACCTTGGCTCCGTTTGGAAGGCTTGCTGTGAGTCCAAATTCCGCAGTGGCCGTACCGGCAAATGTTGCACTGGTGCCGACCTCGTAAGAGACTGTGGCTCGCAGCTTAAAGATACCTGTAACGGTAATCCCAGCGCCTGGAATCGGTGCTGAGAAGAGCTCTTTACTCGATTGCACACTGACTGGCTCTTTGCTGGCAGTAACGGTCGCCTCAAGCTCCAGTTTCGCCTTGAAGTCTTGGGGTGCAGCTTCTAAGGTGAGATCTTGCAATGCGAAACCTTTGACCTGGGACCCAGAATCAGTGAGATATCACAGATGGGTCGTAGCTATACAGACCACTAAATGACCCTGAATGCCCCAGCTTCCGGTGATATAGCAATCGATGCAGTCAATGGAGAAGCGTCCTTCGTTATCGGAATATATGCTCGTCTTTCGGCCAGGCTGGCCCACATTTACTGCACAATTGACACTTTGGCTAAGATCGGCGTTGCCCTGTGCAGCCTCCAGTGCATCTTTACCCACGTTTACTATGTCCCCCCAGAAGCTACGGGGCCGCAGCCTCTGGGTCGTCTGGCGCAATGCTGCCTTGCCAAAGTCAAGATCGTATGAGCCGGCAACCTCAGACCATGCTGCGATCGTTGTTCTCATGCTTATCGTGAGATCCGCAGCATCTTCCTTGACGATTGATACTCTAATAATCTTTAGACAACACAGACCGGTGTCAATCGATGTGACTTACTTGTATGGCTGCCTTTGGTCGTTGGGCCCACAACCGTCATGATTAGCTATCAAGAGGAATTGCTTGTCATCATCGTCGTTGATGTACTGCCACCTCTTCAACGCATACGTATATGCGTCCCCCGATTTGAAGGTCAGGGACATTGCGCCATCGTCGCCTTTACAATCAACCCGCTGAGGTAAGACCTTCGAATCGCTCCATCAAGATGATCGGTAGTCCATCCGGCGCATAGAGAGTCATGTTGGCAAGCAGGAGCTGGCCATCATCTAGATTTTGCCTGCGTCAGCGGCAGAACGTGCGCGAAGGCAAGTGGTCAAGGTAGGTACCACCTAGTCTTCCATATATGAGTTGCGATCGCGTGCTGGGATCAAGATCCGAGAAGTCCTCTTCACTTCTGCGTCGCAATCCTATCGCAGACTCGTAGTCGCGAAAGTTGATGGGACGTAACGCCGAAGAGTCTTGAGCTGTGGCAAGATTTTGGGAGCGAAAGTGACCTTGGACATGAACTGCTCCCGCGAGTAGAAGGACACAAGCCCAAGCAAGCATATTCACAATATCCAAGCAGTGGACAAGTCTGTTCAAGCAGAGTGCGACAATCCCAGCGACACAGAAAATTTGTTTCTACTTTCTTTTCGTTGCAGTAAGAGTTCCCTTGGACACACCATCTAGGCAAAGCATCGAGTAGCAAGCAATCCGCGATGAGCTCACGCCCCCCACGCCATATATGAGGATTCTCAGCATCCTTAGCTCCGCCAGCCGTTCACGGGTTGATGTGCAAGGCCAAGACTCTCGTATGGCGTGGTCCGTCATCACGAGATTGCACCCTGTCATCAGGGTACATAGGGAGGCTCATCTCGAGCAGTCTGGAGAAGGACGTTCATGGTTTGTCGCTGAAACAAGCTATTCCGTATAGTCGGCGGGCCCTGGCAGATCCCGCCTGGAGGTCCTCCGCTGATAGGGCGGAATGGATAGTTTTTGGGGGTGGACTCCTGGCGCTGGGCTGCCAAGAAGCTGCGCCGCACCCCAAATTCTGATCTGACGGCGTCGGGCGTGGACTAGCTAATGTTGACGTTTGGTTGGACAATTGGAGTTGTTCGACTCGCCGGTCTCATCACCAGCTCATGCCCACATGTTTGACGAATGGGCATGGCATTTATCGAGCTCAACCTCTTTATCGGACTTGCGACACCGAAGAAGTGAGGACCACTTACCGTATGTCAGTCTACTCTGGGGTTCATCAAGGTTTCCGACGACCTCGATTAAATTGTGGAAGTCCATAATATGCTGGGGATATATCATCAACATGTGGATTTTAGAACCTCAGCGAAAGATTTGTATGTGCTAAAGCATCTGGGTATTGACCATGTTGGCGGCACTTTGTTGAAGTTGTACCGGTGGTAATGTATTGCTTATACATTGTCAATACAGAACCTGAGAAGCTTCAACAATAGAACAGATATTACAACGTTCAAAGTCTGTCCGGGCTGCCTTACAATTTCGAAAAGCCTTGTCGAAGTCCACTGTTAGTCATACCTGGTTCCTCTGGATGTCCCATGCAGTGGCAAGAAATTGTGTATCATCGCCTGGCCTACTGAGAAAAGACGCATTAACGGGTTTACTATGGACTAGACAGCCATCAAAGGCATATGGCTCAAAGGGTAAATCATCAAAACGATTGACTTACTCAGTTCGGCACCACGTAGGAGAAGTCAGACAGGCAATGAGCATCACTACGATATGCGACGAACCCTTTTGAACGTGTACCGCGCCACCGCTTAAGATGTTACCAATTGAACTTGGGCCCCAAACCTGTGGGGGAGCGAGCTGTAGACGCTGTGGCTCTTTTGTTGTATAAGACCATTAGCGATGCCCGAGATCCCATTGGTAGTGAGTACGCAGCTTTCATTGGGTTCACCAGATCTTGCAAGTCATGCGCTCCCAATTTTCCATACGCCCGACCTCCAGATAATGCTGGAGTCCTTGCCGATCTGCATGCCGCTGTCATCGAAAGTCTCTGACAGAAACCAACCGCGTGAGACCGTGAAGAGCTGCCAAGCTAGATACTTAATGGGACAGCTGATGAAGTACGACTGAGAAGCATAGGATATCCGCAAAATATCGCACGTGTAATCACAGATCCATCAAACAGAAAAGGAGGTGGGTGGAAAGACTCAGGTTAAATTTCCCTCGTGATACCAACTTTTTGCTTTGCTAGTACCTCTTTCATCTTCTATACGTCCGATAATCATTCCGCCTGTGAATCTGTACAACCGCGCCCCAGATGAGCTTTCGGAAGTCGTTCCCGAGCTAGCCAGCTTTGAACTCGGCCATTCGCCAACCTCGAATACTTTGACGTCCCACGCCTCTGTCGGCACGAGGTCCACCCTATAGCGCTCGCGCTGGTCAGCGTTGGCAGAGGCTACCATTCTCAATTGGTTGTGCACCCTGCCCATCCACATCGTTCACGCCTGCGTCAGCGACGTCTCCAATTGGGGTTTCGGTATGTGCCCAAGCTGACCATGCTGAGACATCATTGTACCTTTTTGCGACTTCTGATCTCCCAGCACGTGAAGTAATTCTCACAAGACATCCGGCCGGAGATGTCGAACACGAGAAGCAGTACGACGCCGTGATATGACTCTCGGCATTGCTGGTATACTTTATGACTTCCCCTTCCCAATCCCTCTACCCACGGTCTTGCCCGAGCTCACAAAAACCATACCGAACCCACAACATCCACCCGCCCCCCCCCCTTCACACCCAAACCCCCAACAAAAAAAACCCCAACCAAAACCCCATCTCCCATCCCTCCCTCCCCGACAAAACCAAGTCCCCACCCCCCCACCCCCCCACACCCCAAACCATCGCTAAAACCAACCCCCCACACAACCCACTCCGCCTCAAATGCGCCATCCCCCTCACTCCAGACCCATCAAAGCCAGAAGTCGAGATCCATGGAGATGGAGTGTCCAGGCTGTGGATCCAGAAGAGCGACGGAGCGGGGGCGGGGATGGGGACGGATTTTGCGGTTGGAGGGTGGTGTAGGGGATGAGGGGGGGGAGGGGGTGGGGGGAAAGAATTGGTAGAGGAGTAGATTATGACTGACAAGAAGGAAGTGAAATCGATGTGTATACCATCTCCATGCTCAGAACTCTAAGGTCTACGAGGAAAGACATCCAAGAACGAAGCTTTAGAATGGTATAGCATACCCCCAAACCAAGACATGCTCATCATTCCTTCTTAACAGCCATGTATTCTCGATGGTTACCGCTGCTGCTCCAACTCACAAATCTCCTTGACTTCCATCTCCGAGACCTCCACTTCCCTATGACTCGAACTCCTCAGCTTCCTAGCTGATCGTTCCAGGAACGCCCATCTGAAGAACGAGGCTGCACCTTTAGGTATTTTTCCAGAAGCCAGGGTCTGTAATATTGTGCTGTTGCTTTGTCTGCTGCATTTGCGGCTACCGACAATATTCTCTTCGATCTTCCATTCCAGATGGGCAAGGACGGTGCTCAGAGGTTCCCAGTCGTCGGAAAGCTCGACGTACCAGCCTTCCCATCGCGTGGAGCTTGAAAAACGTTTGTAGGCTTTGATGGAAAGCCACATAAGGGGGAAAGCTATGGGCTAATAGAATGATATGTCAGTATAAGGGGTCCTCCCTAGGCTGATTGCTATGCTGAAGAGAAAAGGGTGGGTTGTGTGTTGCAGGGCGCTTACTGCGGTGTATGCGACAGCAAACTTCTTTACCGTGATATCTCCATTCCATAGTCGGGCGCTATTGAATATTAGGACTATGGAGAGACATCCTATCAGTCCAAGCCATGCAACGGCGGGCTGGAAGTATGAAAGAAGGCTCGAGAATTGGTCGTGGCATTCCATGCGCTGCCGCCGGTTGTACTTGATGTGTGGACCTGTTAGGTTTTGATGATGAATGTCGAGCCTAGCATGATCAGATATGAATATCAAGACGGTGCTGGGAAAACGAACCATCTACGATATCTGATAAACGCAAGGCACTGGGAGGCATACTAGGAGGCAGGCCACGCTACCAGTTTGAATCACAATAATCAGTAGCTGAGAGGACGTTTAGTTTAGTGTGACAACACGCCGCCAAGATAGTATTCGACTTACATTTTGAATGCTGTAGCCATGCTTTAGGTAAAGGAATGGGAGCCAAAAGAAGGACACGGCGGAAATCAGTAACGCCCTCATGGACCATACTTCGTGATTGGACGGGATCTCCCGAGTCAGGCCGAAGAGCGTCCTGGACGCGACATACAGCGCTGTATTAGCACAACTGAGTATGCAAAAAATCGCGCATCCGGCGAGAAAGCCAGGCAAAACTCTGATTGATGCCTCCGATGGTGCAAGGAGTAGAATCGGTATGCTTGGATCGTCGTGCTACTGCTTTAGGGACTCAGAAACAGGCAAACAAGGCCTAAATAGGCCATTTTCTATATATACAAGAGGTGCTTGGCTACCGGCTATCTCGTAGCATCTTATCCTCGTCTATTAGACGTACAAAAGAGGTCGCCAATAGCATAATATTATCGAAAGAATTATCAAAATTGTTTCGAAGTCGACTAACTCTCTTCTATCTAGACAACAAAAACAAAAAAAGTAAAAAAAACAAATCAAAGAGATAAATGCAATAAGAAGAAAAGAAGAAAAGTATAATATATACTTATTATACTAAATAGTATAACAAACAATCAAATATAACTTTCTTAATTTTTTTGTTCTCGATATTAGCTTTTTTATTGTGCAAAATTTTATTATTGCTTTAAAGATTTAGAAACAAGCAAACAAAATTTAAATAAATTATTTTCTATCTATATAAGATATTTAATTATTAATTATTTTATAGTATTTTATTGTTGTTTATTAGATATATAAAAAAGATTATTAATAATATAGTATTATTAAAAAAGTTATTAGAATTGTTTCGAAGTTACTTAACTTTTTTTAAGATTTAAAATATTGTTGCTAGAAAAAAAATAAGAATAAAATTTTTCAATAACAATGTAAAGTTTATAGAATTAAACTAATCTTAATTTTAATATAATAAAAATAAATATTAAACTTTTATTAATCTAAAAGTATTATTATAGTTTTAGATATATTAGAATTGTATACTTTTATAGTTGCTTTGCAACAAAAAAAATAACTAATATAATATTTATTGTATTCTAAGAATTAAAATCTAATACAAAAAATTAGTGTAATCGTTGAATCGAATCGAACACTTTTTTCTTAACTCGACTCATTCTCTTGAGTCTCGTAGGGTTAGGTCAAGGTTAAGGCGCGAACTCAACTCTAGAGTTGAGTTTTGTTGAGTTAATGTCAAGAATTTAAGCTAACTTCGTCGCGTTAGCATTCGCTTATCTTATCTTATCTTATCTTATCTTATCTTAGCACTAACTCGATTAAGCTAGCGTAAAATTTATGCTAGCTCGATTAGACTAGCGCAAGGTTCACGCTAGCCACATATGATTAGCGCGTCACGTGACGTCACGTGATTGGGTGAATTAAGTTGAACACTTAGCGCACATTAGGAAATTTGCCTAATTCTAGGATCAAGGTTGAGCGAGTTAACTCAATCGAGTTGAAATCCAACCTGACGATCACACTACAAAAAATATTAAAAAAAAATTCTTATTAAAGATATTCTTGCTAGTATCAAATAGAAATTTGTTAAAATAACTAGAAATTATTATAAACATTTTTCTTAAAAAAACAATTATACGATTAATATTGTTAATAATAACAATTTCAAAAGTAATATTTTTGCAAAAGAAATTTATTTTCGAGATAAAAATATTAAGTTTAAATCTATTTGCTAGCAGTTTAGTAGATAATCTAGTAATAACTTAGTTAACAAATTTTGTATTATTTAGATTGTATTACTTCTATATAAACTTGTTATCTTATAGAAATTTTGCAAAAATAAGATAGAAAATAATATACAATATAGTGTCTAGTTGTTTAAAGATATTAAATATAGAAAAAATATCTAATAAAATATTGTAAGTAATTGTTTTCTAAATTTTATTACAAAAAAATATTTATTATTATTGTTACAACAATAAGATTACAAGCTTGTTGCAACTTTATAGAAGATAAATATACTTTTATTATTAAATTATTAAATTTAATATTAAGAAACTTAATTGTAATGTTTGTTTATTTTTTCTTTTTATTGTTTTGTAGTTCTAGAAGATTGTAAATCTAGTTTTATTGCTTTTGTTTAAAGACTAGACTCGAAATTACTATTAAAAGAGATATCTAAATAATATAACTAGATAAAACTTAAATCTATACTAGATTTAATATACAAAATAAAAGATATTAAAAAAAAAATAGAATAATATTAACTATATAAGATTGCAGACTTTATATCTAGCAAAAATTAGTTTAGATTCAATCTAGTTTAATAAAGATTTAATTTAAAAGATTTAATTTAAATTTAATCTAATCTAATTAAGATTTAATTTCGAAGATTTAGTTTAAATTTAATTTATTTAATTAAGATCTAACTTAGAAGATTAAACAAGATTAAGACAAAGATGAATTAAATTAACAAGCTTAATTAACTAATTGCTAGTCTAATATTATAACAAGAACTTTTCTCTACAAAATAAAGCTTTTGCAAAACAATTAAAACAATATAGCAAATTATCGAAGAATTGAAAAATCAAGATTTATAAAATAACAAAAAGTATAAAACAAAATAAAATAAGATAATAAAATTTATTAAATTAAACTAAAATAAGGCAAGACAAAATAAAACAAAATAAACAATCTAGATTTCTTAATTTAAATTAATATAAGCAAAACAAAATATCTAAATTTATTAAATTGTTAAAGAAGATTATAAATAATTAAGCGCATTTTAAAATAACAAAGTATTGTTAAAACAAAACAAAAAGATTTTTGCTATCTAAGCGAAATTAAATAAAATTAATCTAAATTAGTTAAAACTAAACAAGACAAAATAAAAATAAAGATACAAAATATATTTAAAGTAACAAAGTACTATTAAAATAAAATAAAAAGATCTTTGTTATTTAAACAAGATTTAAGCAAAACTAAGCAAAATTTATACAAAAGAGCTAAAATATATTTAAAGTAATAGAATACTATCTAAGCAAAAGCTTGCTATCTAGATAAAAGATAAACTAGATTTGTTAATATTAACAATCGAAAATAACGCAAAATAATATATATAGTTTCTCGACAATAGAGTTAAATAAATAATATTTATCAAGAGTTTGTTAACAATTATTTAGAAGATTAAAAGATTTTTAGATAGAAAAATAATCTTTTTAGTTAATATAGTACTTAAGTAAAAATAAAACAAAATATCTATTATATTTAAAGTTTAAAATACTATTAATATATTAAATTTTTTTGTTATTTTTAATAATAATAGATTTACAAAATTTCTAATACTATTTAGACAAGAAATTAATAGCAATATAATTAATAAAAATAGTATAAAAAACAAAATAAACTTTTATAGATGCAAAAAGCTTAAATTTAACAATTAGAATTTTTTTTAGAGATATGTTTTATTTTAAAGAGATTAATATATTACAAGCTTATTAAAGCTATATTAGTAATTTAGATTCTACGCGCTAAGAGCAAATCTACTATTATGTTCGATATACTAGAAAAGCAAGTATCTCGAGTATAATATTTAATATATTTAACAAACAAGTATTGCAAGCAATTATATTTGCTATATTTAACAAACAAGTAAGACAAACAATTATTATTTTCTTAAGTATATAGAAACTTAGATACAACTATTAAGTTGCAATCTTTTGTTATTAAGTAATTGCTTATATTGCCTAAAGATATCTACAAATCTCTTTAATAATATAATTCTCTCTAATATTTTTTAAAGAAGTATTAGTATAATACTTTAAATATTTTAAAAATATTTGTATTAAATTAACGCATCTTTATTCTAAGCACTAGCTTATTAATATTATGTCGATTAATGTTTAGTAAAAATAACAAGATAAAAATTAACAAATTTGACGTCTACTATAGAGATTGTATTGATCTAAAGAACTAACTTATACAAGTAGATATTTATTTTATCTTCTACTTTATTTTAGCAAATTAAAAGACAATTTTTGTATTAATATTTTTTAGAGAAAGAGTTTAGTATTAGCTTAAGTTAAATTTATACAAATATTTGAAAATTATAACAAAAATCTTTATACAATATTTACAAACTTCAATAGTTTTTAAGAAAACTTCGAAAAATATTTAAAATATTTAATAAAAAACTATTACAATTCTAGCTCGAAACAATATAACATATAATCTACAACGCAATATATAGCACAAAGCACAACTATCTTGTTACGCTAATACTTTCGTAAGAGATATTAAAGAGAATTTATACTATTGAAAAGATTTGTAGACGTCTTTAGACAATGCAAGCAATTACTTAATAACAAGAGTTATAATTATAGACAATCTTATATTTAATAAATCTTTATAGAATATTTAATAAATTAGAGTAATAATAAGTAAAGACTTAAAATAAGTTAAACACAATTTATAAGAGAGTTGCGTTTAAAAGCTATATATCTTTCTACTATTTAAAATTTAAGATATTTAAGATGTTCAAAATTTCAATTATCTTAATTTTCTTAATTCAAAATTTAAGATATTTAAGAATTAAACTATCTTAATTATCTTAGTTTTATTAATAGATCTTTTCTTTCTAATTATCTTGTAAAGAGTAATGCGCAATAGATAATATCTATTAGTATGCAACTTATAATACTATTTCTTCTCTTTAAAAAATTTTGTTTCGAAATTATTTGTTCTTTCTTATTATATTAATTAAGCTAACTATTGAATAATATTGCAATTCGATTGTTAATTGTTGCTATAAATATATCTTTTTTACAATGTGTTCTTGTTAAGTTTGTATTTTATTTAACGTATCTTGTCGAATAAATAAAAAATATCTTAAGTATAAAAAGTATTATCGAAAGAATTGAAAATATAATTTAACTTCTAACTATCAAAAAATAGATAAAGCTATTTAAAAAATTAAAAAGCTAAATAATAAAATAACAAAATTGCGTCTAAGAATTACGCAAAAGACAAAATAAAAAAAATACTAACTTTATTGTTTAAAAGATATAAATAATACAAAGTTAAAAAATATTCTAAAGATTAAGAAAAGCAAAAGAGAGATTAAGTATATTTAAAAAATATTCGAAATCTTGTTTAATATTACTATTAATTTCTTCATTGTTTGCTCTTTTGTTTTTTAATACTTTGTCAACTCTTATAAGTAATTTTGTTGCTAACAAAATTATTGCAATTTGTTAAAGTATTTCTTCAAATTCTTAAATAACTTTTATATATTTTTGAAGATAAAATATTCTTTTTACTTAATAAGATATTTTTAATCTTTCTATTATAGAATTTTCTCAATCTTATATTGTTTCTCTTTTTATAAATAGAAATAAAATATATTTTATAAAAATATAATTAATTTTACTAATTTCAACAATAAGATATAAAATACTAAAAATATTTTAATATTTTTAAATAAGTTAAGTTTATAATTAACTAATTTCTTTGTCTTTTTAACAAGAAACAATTCGACTTTAATATAATTTAATTTCTTACTTAATTTTTTTATCTTAAGATTTTTTGTAAAAAGTTATATTTTATTTCTTTTCTTTAACTAAGATGTTATTTTTTGTTTTTTGTTCTAATACTTAATTAATTTCTCTTGCATCTTTAAGATATTGTTGTATATCTTTTTTAATATTGTTATTCTTTTAATGATTAACTAAGTTAACAAATACTTTTGCTCTTCTTTAAAGAGATTAAGTTCTCTATTATAGTTAATAAAGAATAGTGTTATTTTAATAGTATTCGAAATCTTTGCATTAAGTATTAGTTATATTATAAATAAAAGTAATATTTAATGGCTATAAATATTATTAACGTAATATCTCAAATATTGCTTTAAACTCTAATTTGTATATTCTATTTAATTATTTGTAATTAAATAATAAATAATAAATATTCTAAATCTTGTTTCTAATATTAATAGAAGAATTTTTTAATAACTAGACATAAAGAGCTTGTCTCTATTACTAATTAGTTCTTTAAATATACTATAATACTATATAAGTTAATTTAATATAATATATCTTAGTTATTCTACTATAAACTTTTCTTTGTATATAATAATATTCAAATATTTAATAAGTTTGTTAACTATTATTAGTATTAAATTATATTTATTTTTAGTTGTTAAATTTGTCGATTTAAGCAACTTAATAATAAAGTTTATTATAACTTTATTCTATAATCATTTAAATAGTTTCTAATATTAAATTTTATTATAACTTGTATATATATTATATTTGTTCTACTAATAACTAAGATATTATTTAATATATATCTTGACAATTTATTTTATTTAGAAAAACTAATAATATTAATATAAAAGCTAAAGAATTTTAATTATTTTCGAATACTTTTGTAATAATTTATTATAATATTTTTTATATATTTGTTAATTTTATTAATAAATATCTAAAGTTTTTCTTTTTTTATTAGAAATTTTTTCTTATTATTTCTAAGTATTTGTAAAATAATATTTAGTTTATATTTATTTATTAATAGTAATTCGTTTTTGTTAATCTTAATATATTATAATTAAATAATTTCTTTATTTTTATATAATAATTTCTTTTGTTAAGTGCGTTTACTTTACTATTATTTTTGTCTAATATATATTATATCTTAAACTTATATTGTTTAAATTACTTTAACTATTGTATTTTCTTTTTATTAATAATAATAATAAAGTACAAAAGATTCTTGTAATCTATAAAAATTATAATAGCAAGTAATTTCTTGTTGTAAATATTATAATTTTATTTAATTAATTTTTTTTTAAAAGATATATTATTGAGTATTATATATCTTCATATTTTTAATTAAAATATATATTGATAACTAGATTTAATATATTAATTTTAATTTTACTTAATAATTGTAAATTATATATTTTTAATATTAATATTAATTTTTTTAAATATTTTAATTTAAGATTCTAAAATAATTTCTTTTTTGTTAATTTTTATATTTATAATATCTTCTTTTTTATAAAATTCGTTAATAATATTACGTTAACAAAGTAATTCTTAATAAATTTTCTATTATAATTTATAAAATTTAAAAAGAATTAATTTTTTTAATGTTAATAAATAATTTTTATTCTTTAATTGCTTATAACTTTTTAAAATTTATATATATTTTATATTATTTAACAATAAATTTAAGAAAATTAATTTTTTCTTAACAAAACTTGTATTTCTTTAATTTAAAACTTGTATTTCTTTTATTTAAATTTTTTAATTTTTTAGAAATATAATTTATATATTTTTTTAAAATATTTAAGTAAATTATAATATTATTTAAGTATATTATAATAAATTAATTTAAATATTATTATAATATATTATTAATTATTTTTTAATATATTGTCGAAGTATTTATAAGTTCGAACAATATTATTGTATATTTATATAATTTATATTGTATACAAAAAACTATCTTTAACTTTTTTATTTCTATTTTAATTTAATTGTATATTTCTTATAAATTTAATTTAATAAAATATTTTATTTCGAACAATTAATTTTGAAGTTCGCTAATATTAAATAGTAAATACTAATTTTTTATTATAATATTATTTAACTTTTGATAATTAATATATAAATAAAGAATTTTGTTCTTCTTAAATATAAAAAGAATTAAATATTCTATTTGTAATTAAGATTTTTTAATCAATTTTATTTTTTATTTTTTATTTTTTGTTAGATATTTGCAAAGTATTTTTAATTTTTTTTCGAATAAAATATATATAGATTTAAACGTAAATTGTTTATTTAATTTAAATTTAATCTTGTAAATTTATAATCAATATTTAGATAAAATCTCGATTTTTTTCTTCTTCTAAAATAGATACTTTTAATTGTTGTATATTTGTAATATATACTTTAACAATTCTCTTATTATATTAGATAATTTAAAATTCTTAGAAAATGTGTAGTTTTTTTTATTTACTTTAACTTTATAATTTAACTAATTTTTGTCAATATTTATTAAATTGAATTTTGTTAAATTTTTTTTTATAAGAATGCAAGCTTGTAGACTAATTGTCGATTTAATATTCGATTCGAAATTTGAAATTAAATTGAATTGTTAAGAAATTAAATAGAATCGAATTGCTTAAAGAAGCTAGCTTATTATTATAATAAGTTTAGCTTAGTCGAAAAGTTCCTATTTTAAGCAATTTAATTTTAGAAAAAATTAAGATTTCAAATCTTAATACTTTTACGTAATATTATCGATTTCTTGTAATTAGTCTATAAGCTTGCTATTTGCAATCAAATTTCTATTTAATTTTTTATCTATTATTAAACGCTATTAATATATAGATTAAATATAAATTGTATAATTATATTACGCAAATCTAAATACTTATATATTTTAATTAACTTCTAAGTTATATTATTTTAATTAAGATATTTCTAGAACAATATTATAAACAATTATTTTTACTATATTAAAGATTAATTTCTTGTAATATTGTTAAATAGTTATTAATAATAACTTTGTTTTTTTGTCTACTCTTTTATTCTCTACAAGTAACAAGTTTTTATCTACAATTATTAGATTGTAAATATTAGACTTTTTTTAAGTAAAATATTTCTCTCTCTTTATAAATGCTTTAACTATAAAATTATCTATTATATTAAAATTAACTATTGCTATAAGTCGACAATTATTAATCTTAACTAATATAATAAAATATTATATATATATTGTTAAATTTAATTGCTATTATTAGACTAATATATTACATTTCTTTAATATATTCTTTATTAAAAAAAATTAACTTTTTTTTGCTTTTATATTGCAATTTCTGCTTTAAGTATTTATCTATACTAAGTTTTCTTTTGTTACTAAATTGTTAACTTCGACTTCTTCGAAAATTAATTAATTTTTTGCTTGTCTTCTAGATAAGTTTAGTATATATTGTTATAATATATAGTTTAACTAAAATCTATATATATCGTAAAATTTAATTATTTTATAATAATATCTAGACTAGTCGCGCTAACCTGGAATTGTCACGTGCAAATGCCAAGATCTAGGTCAAAAAAAATTCGAGGAATCGAATCGCTCAAAGTAGTTTAGTCGATTACTATAAGTAGTTTAGCGCGAAGCGCGCTAAACTAATTTGAGCGATTCGATTCCAAAAAATCGTCGCAACTCGATCTTGGCGTCGAGTCGAACTAGAGAAATAATATCATAACTTGACTTGACGATTAGTCTAATAATATCGAATATATTTTTTTCTATAATAATATTGTTTTCTAACTTTTTCTTATATTTGTTTATAATCTTCGATAAATTTACTAAAGTTTCGAGATAATTTATAATATCTTTTATATATTTGTAAGAGTCTCTTTAGTTATACTTTTTGTTTAAATTAATAGCTAAGCTATAAAATTCAATAGTTTTCTAAAATACTTAATAAACTTTTTGCGTAAATATAAGTATCTTGTCTAATAATATTTTATCTAGAACTTTCTATAACTAATTTAAATTCTTTATTAGATAATAATTGTTATTTAATTTAATTTTAAGAGTATTTGTCTCTATATTAATTTGCTCTCTAATATTGTTTTAACTATTAAATATCTCTCTTAATATAATATTACAAATCTAGCTTAAAACAATATAATATATAATCTACAATACAATATATAGTACAAAGCACAACTAATTGCATATCTAAAAACTTAATAAACAAATAATGTTCGATATATTTAACAACAAATTAAGCGAACAATATTTAATATACTTAATAATAAGCTAAGCAAACAATATTTAATATATTCGACAACAAGCTAAACAAACAATACTTGATATACTTGACAACAAATATAACAAACAAGAAAAAAAATTCTTTAGTATATAGATCTTCGAATATTTTTTTTTTATAAATTGTATTTAATTTATTTTAAGTTTTTACTTATTATTACAATTATTAAATTACAATTTCTTGTTATTAAGTAATTGCTTGCATTGTCTAAAGATATCTACAAATCTCTTTAATAGTATAATATTTTTTAATATTTTTTACAAAAGTATTAGCGTAATACTTTGAATACTTTAAGAATATCTATATTAGATTAATGCGCTTCTATCTTATGTATTAGCTTAATAATATTATGTCAATTCTTTGTTAATAATAGATTGATCGTTGGTTCGATTTTCGATTTTAACTTCTAGAATCGACTTAAATTGACAATTCAACTTTAGGAATTAAATCGAAAATCGATTTAATTTCAACTATTTTGGAATCAAATCAAATCGAATCGAAGTTAATTTTCGATTCAAAAATTAAAATCGAATCGAATTGCCAAGAACGTCAAGAATTCTAAAAATAGTATAAATTTAGTTTAAGTTTAGATTTTTTTAATTGTTTTCTAGATAATGCACAATAGTAATGCATAATATAAAAACAATCTAATATATTTATTAATTAATTTAAATAGATTAACTATTTCTATTAAACTATTAATTAATTGTTACTAAAAATAATTAAATTATTACTAAAAATAATAAAATTTACTAAAAATAATAGTCTTGACGATTCGATTCGATTTTTCGATTTGATTTTCGATTTAAAGATTAAAATTAAATCGAATTGTTAATTTCAACTTTAGAAATCGAATTGTCAAGACTTTCGATTCGATTCGATTTGATTTTTTAAATCGAACTTGATTTCCCAAACTAACGCAATTAGTCTAGTTAATAAAGACGACAAAATAAGAATTAATAAGTTTGACGTCTATTATAAAGATTGAATCGATCTAAAGAATTAACTTATGCAAATAAATATTTATTTTATCTTCTATTTTGTTTTAGCAAACAAGAAAACAATTTTTGCATTTATAATTTTTAAAGAAAAAGTTTAGCATTAATTTAAATTAAACTTACGCAAGTATTTAAAAAATTATAATAAAAATTCTTATATAATGTTTACGAATTTCGATAATTTTAAAAAAGAGCTTCGAAAGATTTTCGAAACATTTAACAAAAAATAAGTTGCGAAAAGAGTAATTTAGTATTTAATTTAACAAATTTTTGCAATAGATTACGCAACAAGATTTCAAAAGTATATTAATTTTATTAAATAAAACAATATTACACTTATAACAATGTTTCGACAAAATTTTAAAAACAATCTTAAAAATAAAATTATGCGCAATAACAAATTTGTTAACGATATATTTAATTTTATCGAAGTAATTATCGATCTTAACAACAAATTATATAAAAGAACTATAAAAAAGCAATATAATTAATCTTAAAAAAGAGCAAAAATCTTCTTTAAATTAACAATTAAATATTAGTAAAGAAAATTTTGTTCTAATCAAAAGTACAATAATTTAAATTATCGTAAATTTGCATTTATAAAATTGAATTTTACTTAACAACGCAAAGAAAAGAACTTTAAAGAAAAGCAAAATAACAAATTTCAAAAAACGTGCTATTTATATAATAAATCGAATTATTTTGCAAGAGATTATTAATTATAAAACTTAATAAATTGTCGATAAATCAATATTATATTAAGAGAAATATTTAATAGTTAAAATAATATTAGAAAGCAAATTAATATAGAGACAAATATTCTTAAGACTAAATTGAATAACAATTATTATCTAATAGAGAATTTAGATTAGTTATAGAAAAATCTAGATAAAATATTATTAAACAAAATACTCGCATTTACGTAAAAAGTTAATTAAGTATTTCAAAAAACTATTAAATCTTATAATTTAATTATTAACTTAAATAAAAAATATAATTAAAAGAACTTTTACAAATATATAGAAAATATTACAAATTATCTTAAGACTTTAGTTAATTTATTGAAGATTGTAAACAAATATAAAAAGAAGCTAAAAAACAATATTATTATAAAAAAGAATATACTTAATATTATTATAAGACAACTAAATCTTACAATATATGCGAATCTTAATTAAAAAACTTGTTACAATAACTTATACTACACTTATTTAAAAGAAAAGAACAAAGTTAACTAATTTTTTAAAAAATTAAAGTTAGCAATTTAGCAAAAAAAAAAAGCTTAACGCAAATAGACGTTTAAAGCAAAAACTATAGCACAAAAACAAAGAAAAATTCAAATTTCTTAATAAAGAGTATATTAGAGAAATACAAGATATTAGTTTAATAACAATAACTAAACTTAATAATATACGCACAATACTTTATTATATTAATTAAAATTAACAATTGTTAATATATAATAATAATTAATTTTAATATAGTAAATAATTTTATAATTAAAGCTTTTATAAAAAGAAAAGAGTACTTTATTTAAAAGAAGTCTAACGCTTATAATCTAATAATTGTAAATAAAAATTTGTTACTTATAAAAAATAAAAAAGTAAACAAAAAAATAAAACTATTATCGATAACTATTTAGCAATATTACGAGAAACTAATTTTTAATATAGTAAGAATAATTACTTATAATATTGTTTTAGAAATATCTTAATTAAAACAACACAATTTAGAAATTAATTAAAATATACAAGTACTTAGATTTGCGCAATATAATTACGCAATTTATATTTAATCTATGTATTAATAGCATTCGATAATAAATAAAAGATTAAGTCGAAATTCAATTGCAAGTAACAAATTTGTATTTTTGCAAAAAAACAATTTAATAAAGTTTGACTTAATAGATATTAACAAAGATTAATCAAATTATAAAATTAAAATAAGTAAAAAAAATTGCGAATTTTTTAAGAATTCTAAAGTATTTAATATAGCAAGAGAATTGCTAAAGTAAATATTATAAATATATAATAATTAAAAGCATTTATTTTAAAAAGAGAAAACAATCGAAATTTTATCTAAATATTAATTATAAAATTATAAGATTAAATTTAAATTAAATAAGTAATTTATGTTTAAACTTATATATATTCTTTTCAAAAATAAGTTAAAAATAACTTTGCAAATACTTAATAAAAAACAAAAAAAAGAAATTTATTAAAAAATTTCAATTATAAACAAAATATTCGATTCTCTTTATATTTAAAAAGAACAAATTTTTTTGTTTATATATTAATTATCGAAAGCTAAATAATATTATAATAAAAAATCGATATTTATTATTAAATATTAGTAAGTTTTAAAATTAATTATTCGAAGTAAAGTACTTTATTAAACTAAATTTATAAGAAGTATACAATTAAATTAGAATAAAGATAAAAATAAATAAAAATAAAAATTTGTATATAATAAAAATTATATAAATATACAATAATACAATAATATTATTTAAATTTACAAATATTTCGACAATATATTAGAAAATAATTAATAATATATTATAACAATATTTGAATTAATTTGTTATAATATACTTAAATAATATTATAATTTATTTAAATATTTTGAAAAAATATATAAATTATATTTTTAAAATATTAAAATATCTAAATAAAAGAAATCTATATTTTAAATTAAAAAAATACAAGTTTTATTAAAAAGAATTGATTTTTTAAATTTGTTGTTAAACAATATAAAGTACACATAAATTTTAAAAAATTACAAGCAATTAAAGAATAAAAGTTATTTATTATTATTAAAAAAGTTTAATTCTTTCTAAATTTTATAGATTATAATAGAAAATTTATTAAGAATTATTTTGTTAACACAATATTATTAACAAATTTTATAAAAAAAAGATATTATAAATGTAAAAATTAATAAAAGAGAAATTATTTTAAAATCTTATATTAAAATATTTAAAAAAATAAATACTAAAAATATACAATTTACAATTGTTAAACAAATTTAAAATTAATATATTAAATTTGATTATTAATATATACTTTAATTAAAAATATAAAGACATATAATACTTAATAATATATTTTTTAAAAAAACTTTTATTAATTAAACAAAATTATATATATTATTTACAATAAAAAGTTACTTGCTATTATAATTTTTTTAAAATTATAAAAAGTATATATCGAAAAATTATCAAAACTTACAATTTTTACAAATTATAATTTTTTTTTGCACTTTACTAATATTAAATAGCTTAACAAAAGATAAATATAATAATTAAAATAATTTAAATAATATAAGTTTAAGATATAATATATATTAAATAAAGATAACAACAAAGCAAACGCACTTAATAGAAAAAATAATTATATAAAAACAAAGAAATTGTTTAATTATAATATATTTAAAGTTAATAAAAACAAATTATTATTAGCAAACAAATATAAGTTAAATGCTATTTTACAAATACTTAGAAATAATAAGAAAAAGTTTTTAGTAAAAAAAAAAAACTTCAAATATTTATCGACAAGATCGACAAATATATAAAGAAATATTATAATAAATTATTGCAAAAGTATTTAAGAATAATTAAGATTATTTAGCTTTTATATTAGTATTGTTAGTTTTCTTAAATAAGACAAATTGTCGAAATATATATTAAATAATATCTTAATTGTTAGTAAAACCAATATAATATATATACAAGCTATAATAGAATTTAATATTAGAATTTATTTAAATTGTTATAAGATAAAGTTACAATAAACTTTATTATTAAATTGTTTAACTTAATAAATTTAACAATTAAAAATAAATATAATTCAATACTAATAATAATTAAAAAATTTATTAAGTATTTATATATTATTATATACAAAGAGAAGTTTATAGCAAAACAACTAAAATATATTGTATTAAATTAACTTATATAATATTAAAATATATTTAAAGAATTAATTAGTAATAGAGACAAGCTCTTTATATCTAACTATTAAAAGACGCTTTTATTAATATTAGAGATAAGACTTAGAATATTTATTGTTTATTATTCGTTTACAAATAATTAAATAGAGCAAACAAATTAAAGTTTAAAGCAATATTTAAAATATTATATTAACAACATTTATAGCAATTAAGTATTACTTTTATTTATAATATAACTAATATTAAATGCAAAGATTTTAAATACTATTAAGATAACTTTATTCTTTGTTAATTATAATAAAGAATTTAATCTTTTCAAGAAAGAGCAAAAGCATTTATTAGCTTAATTAGTTATCGAAAGAATAGCAACAATAAAAAAGATACACAACAATAGCTTAAAAATATAAGAAAAATTAATCAAATATTAAAACAAAAAACAAAAAACAATATCTTAACTAAAGAAGAGAAATAAAATATATCTTTTTACAAAAAATCTTAAGATAAAAAAGTTAAGCAAAAAAATAAATTATGTCAAAGTCGAATTATTTCTTATTAAGAAGACAAAGAAATTAGTTAATTACAAACTCGATTTGCTTAAAAAACTTAATGTATTTTTAATATTTTATATCTTATTGTTGAAATTAATCGATTTTAATACATTTATATAAAAAACATTTTATTATAAAGTTTAGAAAGAAAGCAAATACAAAGTAAAAAAGATTCTAAAGTAGCAAGGTTAAAACTATTTAATTAAGTAAAAAAAGTATTCTATTTTAAAAAATATATAAAAATCAAAGAAGAATCTTAATAATTGCTATAATTTTATTTAGAAATTTTATTAAAATTCGAAGAATTATTTAGCATAACAAGAAATAATTAAAGAATAAAAAACAATTTGACAAAAATATTTGCAATAAAACAATTAAAGAATTCAAAAGTATTTAACTCTTTTATTTTCGACAATTAATATTGTGTTTTTTGTTTTGTTTTTGTATTAATTTTATTTTATTTTTATTTTGTAGCAATCGAGTTATAACTAGTGTAATCGTTGAATTAAATCGAACACTTTTTTCTTAATTCAATTTACTCTCTTGAGTCTCGTAGGATTGGGTCAGGATTAAGGCGCGAACTCGATTCTAGAGTCGAGTTTCGTCGAGTTAATGTCAAGAACTTAAGCTAACTTCGTCGCGTTAGCATTCGCTTATCTTATCTTATCTTATCTATGCGCTAACTTGATTAAACTAGCGCAAGAATTCACGCTAACTATATGCGATTAGCGTAGACTTTGCTCTAGCTTAATTGAATTAGCGCGTCACGTGACGTTACGTGATTGAATGAATCAAGTTAGACATTTGATGCGCATTCTTCGTTCATTTCACCTTGTTAAGCTAGGAAATTTGCCTAACTCTAGAATCAAGGTTGAACGAGTTAACTCAATTGAGTTGAAACCTAATCTAACAATCACACTAAGTATACGTTAAACTAAGTGAAACAATGTATATTTACAAGTTATTTAAGAAGCTTATTATTTATATACAACATTGTTCTTAATGTTAATTTAATTAAACATATTGTTATCGCAAATACAATAAATTAATATCTTTATTTATTTTGTTCATTTCGTTTTATATTATAGTTATGAACTTTGTTCTAATTTTATTTATAACGAATTTACAATAATACAATTACGTATTAAACGTTATTAACAAGTTCTTAAAAAGAGTTCTATCTATATCTAATAAATTTACGTTCAATGTCGCTAAGTAAATTAACAAGATGTTTGACAAATTGCAATTAACGAATTAAAATATATTGATTTCAATTATCTCGAATCGTAATTCTAAGTTTTTATTAGATTTTTAAATCACTATGCTTTAAAGATTAAACGTACAAATGTTATTTAGTTTCGTAAATTATTCTTAGATTAATAATTTTTCAAAACGCATTAATTAAATCTTTAAGATAGCTTTTTGTTATTTTATTTTTAACAATTTTAATGTCGACTAAATTAAGACATTGTTTAACTTGTAAATATGCTTCAATAACTTATTTAATGCTTTGACAAAAAAGTTATTTAACGAAGTATGTTATAAGTTTAAGCTTAAAAAAGCAATTTATATCTTCACTACATTAAATAAAAACGTAAACAAAAATATTAAGATACAATTAAATAGTCTCGAAGCGATGCGATTTCGATATTGATAAGAAATTGCGAACGTTATCTTTTACGTTAGCGTATTATTTAAAATTAAATATAACTTAATGCATATCTCGCTATTACTTAAATCAAGAAATAGAGTATTTTTTTAACTTTATCGTAATTATACATTTCTTAACAAGCATAATAGAAAGCTTAATAAATAGTGAATCGAATTCTTTCTTATTAAGCGACGCATAAATTAATTAGCATACAAATTCGATTTATTACTTAAATGACGCGTGCATCTCGTAATATTAATTATTTAACTAAAATTAATTCTTAAGAGCGACGACTTTTATAATCGATCACATTTAGACTATTCTTTAAAAATTAAAGTTAAAAACATTTTTAACATTTTATGAATAAAGTTCTACGAGATGAACAATCTAGTTAATAAACGTACTAAAAAGTACAATTCTACATAGATAGTTTAATACTTTTTACGTTAAAAAAGTTACGAACTTAAGTATAATAAGTGAAAGTTCGTTATTGCGCTCAAAGAGTTCGTCGATTTAATAAAGAACTACGAGCTTATTTATCTTTTTAACATTTTTATAACGAAATAATTAGTTAAAGTTATAAGATCTATTGTTTTTTTATTGAAATAAACGATTGCGAAGCAAATCTTATCTATTACTCTATTTGTATTAAGATAGATTGCAACGTTTGCTATCGAAGCATCTTTATTAACGTCGTCGCAACAAGAAGTGATGCTTCGTCGATCACAAGTGCTTATTTACGTATTATTTGAAACATTTCTACAAGCATCAATACTATTAATAACGAACAAGAATTTTGATTAAACATCGACTTTGCGACGAAGCAATCGTTTTTAATAACTTTTTTTTCGCTTTTTTTATCTTTAGCTTACGACTTATGTTTATGATATAACACTATAATTTTCGCGAATTTACTATGACTATTTACAACGAAAGCGTTGCACATTTTTTAATTAATAGCAAGTTGTTACGATATTGCACTTATAATTAGACTACTTACTACTAGATAACGAATCAAGAATTTATAATTAAATAATGTGATAATCTCGATTAAATCTTGATGCATCTAGATGGGCAAACGCATTTGACAATGTATATAGTTATCGTTTATAGCTTCGTTAGATCTTAACTCTTTTACATTTTATTATTGTTGCTATTATTAAGTTGCATACAATTAAACTTAAAATTATTAAATTATATATAATTATTTAGATTAATAATATTAGATAAGATTGTAAAAGATATAAAGAAGACTTTAACAAATAAGCGAAAGCAAAGCATTTTCGAGTAACAATAGATACTATCTTTTTTGCTTAAATAAAAATTGTTAAGATTTAAATTAAATCTTAATTAGATTTTAATTAAATCTTAATTAGATATAATTTAGATTTAAGACTAGCATATCTTGACGCATTACAATAGTTTCTTTTATTTGTTTTTCTTCTTAGTACAATTTTATCTTTGCACTTTCTATTAATTTCTTAATCTTTAGCAAGTTTACGATATTCTAGATACAATATTTTATTAGTTTATTCGAATATTTAATTTTATATTATAGATAACTCTTAAATAAACTTCGCATATATAAGCGATAAGCGCAATTATTGTTTATCAAGTTCTTAAAAATATATATTAATTTTCTTATAAAAGAATAATAACAATTCGATTAATAAGATAGAATTCGAGATTTTTAAAGCATTGCGCAATTCTTTTAAGCATAAAAAAAAGATATTATTACTTAACAATTAAAAGAATAATATAATAGAGATATTATTATTATAAATATAATACAATATAAATCTATTTTTAATTATAGAAATACTTATTAATTAAATGCAATTTATTATTAATCTTGCGTTTGTTAAGAGCAAGTCTCGAAATCGAAAAATATATCTTTTATACTTGTTTTAATCTTTTAACGTCGAGCTTAACATTATATTCTTAGAGATTAATTGTACAAAGTTTATATTACAAATTTTCGAATTTGTAAATAGACAAAAAAATGCAATATTATTATGTAAGACTTAATATTGTATTAATATTTTTATTTTATAAAACAAGATAAAACGACGTTCGAAATATATCTTTATATTAAAACATAAAATTGTTAAACGCAAGATATATATCTTTTTACAAATTATGTTTGTTATTAAATATAATATCGAAAGTTATAAATCTTAAATTAATTTTCGATAAAAATTTAAATTGTCAATACTAATAAAATATGTATAGAAAAGAATAATTAATTATATAAAAAGTATCAAGAATTAGTATAACAATAATATAAAGAATATTTTTGTATTGAAGAAAATAAGAAAGATATTGCTTTTGTCTCTTTCTATTATAAATAAAAATTTATTTAATTGTAACTTTATAACGCAATAGAAAATTGTTAATCTTATATAATAGAGCAAATTTGCAATATAATTAAGAATTATTACAACTTTATTAGTAATAGAAAGTTGCATAATTATGTTTAGATTTTATTATTAAAATCGACTTTTTTAAGCAAGAATATCTAAGATATAAGTTTGTTTATTTTTATTAACTTCTCGCTAAATTACAATTAAAAAGAGCAATTTAAACTATTTATAAACATGATAATAATTAAGACTTTTATATCTTTGTTTTTTAATAATAATTAAGAGAGTTTTAAAATTAATTCTTTAATTAAATATATATTTAATTCTATAATTTTAGAAGGAATTAAAATAATAAGAATTATAATTTGTTATTGTATTAAGAAGTATAAACACAAGACACAAATATTTATCTATTTCAAAGAATAATATATTAAAGATATATATTTTATTTTGTTAACAATTGTAATCTTTATATTTATAATGTGTTAACAAATTTTTACAAGAAAATATAACAAAAATAGAACAATTAACTTATAATACAAAGAGAGAAATATATATAAAAATTGCGACAAAAAATTGTATTTTGCAACAAAAAAGTTATTAACAAGTTCGATAATAACAACATTTTGTATATTTCTTTTTAAAAGTTTCTCTTAAATTAAAATATTAGTAAATTGAAATTCGAATATTTGTTAAAACAATGTAATCAATAAAATAATAATAAGAATTCGATAAATACTTTAAATAAAATATTTGTATTTAAAAGTTTAAGAAATAGCAAAATATATAAAAATAAGTTAATTAGAGCAATTAATTAACAATTCTAATAAAGAAAAAACGTCAAGTATATAAGTAATAGTTGTATAAATATAAGTTACTTAGAGAAGATTTAATTTAGTTTTAACAAATAATTACGAAAATATTAACTAATTGTAAGAATATTTATAGAGAAAAATTAAAAATTAAAACAATATTAGAGTAAATATTTTTAATCAAAGATACAAATTTAAATTAAATTTAAATTAGTTCTAAGTTAAATCTTCTCTAAATTATCGAATAACAACAAAAGTATTAATTAATTACAAGAATACTTATAGAAAAAAGTTAACAAATAGAACAATATAAAAGTAAGTATTCTTAATCGAAGAAGCAAATATAAATTAGATTTAAGTTAAATTTTGTCTAAATTTAACAAATAACAAATATAATATAAATTAATTGCAAGAGATATTTACAAAAAGAATTTAAGAAAAACAACAACATTTAGATAGACTTGCTTATAAATAAAGGGAAGAATTTAAATTAGATTTTGTCTAAATTTAATTAATTAAGAGCGTACTTATAGAAAGAGATTGCTATATAAAGTAATATTTAGATAAATATTCTTAAATAAAGATATAAATCTAAGTTAGATTTTGCTCAAATTTAACAAATAATAATATATATATTAATTGACAACAAGAATACTTATAGAGAGAATCTAAAAAAAAGAATAATATCGAAGTAGACTTTTTCGATAAAAGATATTTTGTAAAGATTATATTAAATTAAATATTAAATATTTATATTTATTTGCAATTAAGCAATTACAACTTCTTAAGAAATATAGCAAAAAATATAAGTTGTCTTTAATAATTATAACTAGATTTTAAATTAATCGAGACTAACTAAAGAGCAACAAATAAAATATATTAAAAAAAAGAAATATTAATATAGTAAATTGCGTTTGTTATCTTTGTATTATTATTTGTGCTAATATAATTTGCGAACAAGTTAATTGTTAAATCGAAAATCAATATTAAGAATAATCTTTAATAAGATAAATATAGAGCTCAAGTTAAAAGACAAGAGAAGAATATATTGTTATATTTAATACTTAGTTAAATTGCTTAAAGAAAAAAGCTAGATATTAAAAGTAAAACAAATACAATTTAATATACAAAGAAAAAGAGAATTTTTTTATTAATTGTAAATAATATAGAGAAATACAAAAAATTTGTTGCTTATACAAAAGAATATTTGTACGTAAATATTTTTATAAATAATAAGAAAAAAAACTTTTACTTCTCGTAGAAGTATAATATATATATAAGAAATATATATTTAATATTTAAAGTATCAAGCATTTTTATAAGCGCAAATGCATTTAATATTATAATATAAATCAAATAAATTATATTAGAAATTGCAATACTATTGTATATATAAGTTGCAATCAAATAAGAATCTAAGTAGTTATAAATATTAGAAATATTATACTTTCTATAATTTATAATATAAGTATAAATTAAAATATTGCAAAATAAATTAAGAGAAATATTATAATTTACAACAATATTGTTTTGCGAAAATAAATACTTTAATTTAAAACAAGTTCTAAAGTAACTTTATATTGTTAATATAACTTTAGAACTAAAATATTAACACAACAATCTTAAGAGTCTTAAGTCGCTAATAGAGTTTCTAGAGAGTTATCTTAAATTGTTAATATATTTTTTTATTTTTAAAGAATTATTTAATTGCAAATTAGACTTATTTATTAATATTAAATTATATAAAAAATCTTTTAATATAAAGATTAAAAAGCTTAATATATTTATTAACAAAATAGATAACAAATTAGTTGATATTTATTATTTATTAAGACAACAATTAGAATTGTAATTTTTTTAACAAAATATATATATATATTTATATTTATACTTTAAGTCTTTGTTACAATTGCAAGTTTTTCCTAATCTTAATAAATATTGTTATAAATAATTTATTATTTATTAAGTAATAATATAGAATTTTTGTACAAATATTAATAAGAAAAGTTTAAATCACTCTTTAAATATATTGACAAATCTTTATTTTATTTTCGAAAAAAATAATATTTAATAAAGAGAAGTATTTTATTTAAAACAAATAACACAAGTTAAGAATTTTTTATAATAAAATCTAATAAAGATAAAGATAAAGATTTTATAGCTTAATATAATTATTAAACAAAAATAATAGAAAGTAATTATTTAAAGAAATTGTGTTTTTAATAAAGTTTAAAATATAAAGCTAATAATAATATAAATATATATATCGAAATTGCCAATAAAATTATCAAGATTTTTTATATTAGAAATATTAATTTTTTTAAATACAATTATAATAAAAAGATTAACAATAAATTTTATAATATTTTTAATATTTAGTTTGTTATAAAAGATATCTTTAAAATAATAATAGAAAATACTAGAAAATATAATAGCAACAATATTAAAGCTAAAAAAGATATTTATAAAGATATTTCGATTTTTTTGTTAATATTATTGTGTCTAAAAACACATATATATTGACAACAAAAGTTAAAAAAACAAATATATATATATTACTTATTATTAATTTTTGCAATTGTAATTTCTAAGTAATAAAAATATTCTTTATTGCAATTCTTTGTCTTTATATATTAAGTTTTTTCTTATTATCTTTATTCTATAACAAAGAATAATATTTTTGTTATTAATAGAAATTTTATTTTAATTCTTTTTTTAATTCTTTTTTTATAATTTTTCGACAATAATAAAGTATTGCAAAACAATAAAAAATAAAACTACAATAAATAACAATAATAAGAGATATTTTTTAAAAAAATTGTTGCAATAAAGTTTCTAACTTTGTATATATTTAAATTTTAGATATTATCTTTTAAATACAAAAGATACAATAAATATAATTATTAACAACAATAGTTTTAGAGAAACTCTTAAAGATTATTTTAACAATAATCTTATTGTTGCAAGATATTATAGTAACAACAATACAAAAAAGAAGGCTTGCAAAAATTAAATTGTTAGCAAAGAATAATAAAATAATACAAAAACAACGTAATTAAATCGAAAAATTCAATTAATAATAACAAGTTTTAAAGAGACAAATACAATAAGAAGAGAAGAAGAAAAGTGCAATAGGCAGTTACTATACTAAATAGTATGGCAGACGACCAAGCACAGCTCTCTTAATCTCCTTGTTCTCGACACTAGCTTCTCTGTCGTGAAAGACTATTTATATTGGATGCACTTCGCTGTTCCAATGGACGTAAAGAGCTATCGTTCTATTTTATACTAACACTTCGTCGAGAACGATGAGGAATTCAAGTACAAAGGCGACATACGCAATCCATTTGGCGGAGACCGGAGGGCTCTCGGATTCCTGGCCTCGAAAGCTATGACAGCAATAATATCGACATCCAGGAAGCCATATGCAACTATCGGAAAGGCAACACTAGTTAGATGTAATTCCGGAGCGAACTTTGTTACAAGATTGGCGCCAATTTTGCTCACCAGACGACAGAGGCAGTATTATCTGCAGTGGGAAGTTTGAAGTGGAAGCCATCTTCAAAGTCTGGATATCATTATGATTAGCGCATGCTTGATGTCCGGGAGCTTGACATACAGTCCAAGTGACCTGCTACGGATTAGCGTGTTGACGTGTTAACGTGACACAGTTGGTAGAAAGCAGACCTTTCCCAGCAAGAACATACAAAAGCATGATGCTTCCCATGACGAAAACCATCTTAATTGCACCACCAAAGCATTCGATATATCCATAATACTAAAAAGTGAGCCGCGTATACATCCGTCATCGTTTTGAAGCAGTGATCTGACCTTGACGCCCGAGCAATTAATGGTCAAAAGAAGTAACGGACACAGAATGAAGAGAATGAAACTCTGCCATTCTCGAGCGAGATGCCAGTATCCTGCGGATTCGGCAGTGGCAATGATTAAGGCCGCGAAACAAGATGACCAAGAATACCTGTAGTAGTCTACATTAGCTAAATATGTTAATGATATCAGCAGGTATCATACCAATAAGCTATGCCGACGACAGTAGCCAGATCCCCGTCAACGAAAGCTTTCACAAATTCCATCATGGCGTTGGAGACGGGCCACAGCTCGATCATCTGGCTAAGGCCCTCCATTACAAAGATGGCCACCAGCCCCACGGCTGCAAACGCAGTTAAAACCCCAGCAGGGCCTGCCATAGCCAGGATTGCACCACTTGAAGAGAAGATGGTAATGCCTCCTAGATATGCCGCTGATGCCAATCATCTATGAGTTCGTCAATACTAGGACATCCCGGCTTCCAGTATTCTTGAGTGGACTGACGAAGATCTGACCCGAGCGAAGGTCTCGGCTGTAGTCTTTTGTCAACTTGGCCCAGCTGGTCGATCGCAATTGGATCTGCGATGAAGCTTCGAAGCCCTTACCTAAACTTTTGAGGTGGACCCATGGGGTCCTCCATTTTTGCGTAGCTTGACCGACGGTACTTTGCTTGACAGCCTTTTATAGAAGAAACGAGAAAGGCATCTCACTTATAGGGAGGGTTTTTCCTCGGTGATTCCCAGCATTATGTGGTCCCTTATGAGGCTGAAGCCATCTCGTATTCGAACGGCGCGCTTAAAGGCAGGAGTGATGGTTGCCATCTGCCCGGAATCCTGCAAGCCATACACGTGTTCGATAAATCGAGACACATAGATCGTACTACCCCACAATTCGAGTACAGCTTATGTAGCTCCGTATTGTTACGGAAGGGTAAGAACCAGGCGGCGAAGCGTAATTTACCTGCAGGACCTCATGATGCTGCACGAATTATCTGCATGCCTTGAATTCTTTTACGAACTGAAGATCGGACCACATGTCACAGTAGACAACGCTCCGGCAGATGCTGCCCCTGAAGTCTAGACCATGGGCTTATCAGCCGACGAAGCTTACTGGCTCTTAACGGTCGAAACCCACGAAACCGGAGATTTTCCAAGTTCCAAATTTCCTAGAATCGATTGGGGTTTAAGCCTAACCATTGGTCGGTTGTAATTCAAGCCTAGCAAGGAGTGAAGTCAAGTTTGTGATACATCATCGCTCTGGCGAAGAACACGGGGCGGTCGGGCTCTCATGCTGCGCAGTAAGTCGACAAGACACATCAGCATTGTCTGATTGTGTTTTGCGATTATCTCCCGAACAATGGTGTAGTCCAGAAGACTTTTGGCATACCGCAGATACGCTCGAAGGCTTACACCTATGTCCAGGATAGTATCTTATAGCCTCGTTGCTGTAAAGCTGGAGGACAAATCAGTTCATCTGCCTCGACTGTTAGAGTACCCGCTTCCCCAGCCGCGACTCATAAACTTCTTGCCTTGGTGCTACTATCCCTAGTAACACGGATGCAAAGCTTGTACGAAAAAAGGTTGGGCCATGTATGGTTATAAGCGCTCTGTCAAATTTGGGGCGCTAGCCTGAGCCCCAAGATACTTACGCGGCAAACGGATGCTGCATGCTGATGACATGTTGGGTTCATTTGGCTGCAGGGTCGTCAAAACTCCAATCTATATCCCTTTATGAGTGAGTCGTATGTCGCGCATGCAGGTGGACCTGCAATCGTGCAGTGGCTAGAAAGGTGCACAGATTTCTCGGGTCAACCGTTTTTCTGGCTTGGCCAGCCTTGCCATAATCTCAATGGAATTCGTCAAGTAGCTTTTCTAGTTTCCCAAAGTCATGCAAAGATCTCAAAGATGCCGAGTCCGAAGCTACCATCAGCCATAGCGTCTTTCTACATCGTATGCACTGGTAGGGTACTAGTTCCACGGCTGGCTGAACCAAGTACTCAATAATGTACGGAAGAACTTGTTGACGAAATAGCGATGGACCGAGCAACCACTTATGGCTTCATGAAGAAGCGGTAAAACGTCAAAGCAAATCAGAGTATAGTCGAAGAACCCAAGAAAGCAACATGAGAAAAGAGTTTTCGTCAGTCTTGCCAAGCAATTAGCACCCAATGGTGCCCCAGCGCATACTTAGACGGCCGCAATTCCGAATGTGTTGACCAAACTCGGGCTTTAGGTATTGAGTGCTGATGTAGGAAGTGTCTGTCTTCGTCAAGCTGAGATAGACCGTGAGCTCACTAGAAAGTGCGCAAGCAGAGGGTCTGGCATCAACCCTATAACAAGTCTTCATTGCTAGACCTTCTGCAAGTGTGGCCTCATAGTGTTGAACCATGCAAAATGCGCACGCACTCTCATGATTCCTGAACGATTATTTATACTTCAACACATAGTCCGTAATCCTTTGGGCTTGGTTGATTGTGGAAATGTAGACAGCGCTGGAACAAGCCCCTCATATTAAGACCCTCATATAAGATCGGGATCGGTCAAGCTGGCTGACGCAGGCAGCTTCGCTAGCGGACCGGCAGTGATGGATGCGTTCGTGTGCCTAGTTCAGGAAGATTGTCCAGCCCTCTGAAGATCAGTGATAATTATAACGATCGTCGAGGACGAGCACACTCTACGCATGTTTGTACGTGCCGCATTTGAGCCTAGGCGTATCATTCAGCGTGTGACACGATAAATCATCCTCGCCGATCTTCCAATCGCGCGAGATACTTCGTAGCGACGTCCAGCTTTGACACAAATGAGGTCAGTCACAATGCTGGTTTGTGGTTTCATATTGTCGGTCGGCGGAGGACAATATGTTCCAATTGCGCCTTGTTGGGCTGGAAAGAAAGGATCCGGATTGTCGAATTATCTACACCCACAGCAACGTTCGTGCATGATTCATCGACGGTAGCTTGCCTGCCGAATTTGCAAACTTCGATCTCTCCAGCGAAGCGATAGTGATTAACTGGTCCTTCAACAATTGATAGCAGTGAAATTTGCCCTTTTCGAAAGAGCATAAACGTATTTGCATGCGCCACATACGGTCCGTATAGAATACCGCTGAATCGTCTTGTCGTCTCCTCGTGATCTACGGTAGAAGAATACTTGCTAATTAGATGCACAAATCCTTGGTTTCGACGGATGGCAAATGCTGGGATGCCGGAAAAAGGTATTACTGCTCAAGCGGCTTCCCTATAAGAAACTAAACATTCATCAGTATTTGCCCTCGGTAGTAGCCGCATCTGCCGCATACCGCTTTGTGCCTTCCACTTGCGATAAGACTAGTATACTCCGATCTAATGTCCCAGATATACCAATTGTTGTTTACTCCGCTCGCCCAACAATAGAGAAGTGATCCATCACTGCTAAAAGACGCTGTCTCGACGCGCCCATTAATGTCCAAACGTTGCGTACGGTCTGGGAATGGTCTATAATAACGATTTAGTCAATGAGGGTGCCAATGCTCCATGTAGATGGTCATTACCTAGATCGATGCCACAGCAGCAGGTAGTCATGGAATTGGAGGACCATGTTGCCATCCCATGATACTGTGGCGTTGCACAATTTGGCACTGGTGTAACAGTCTGTGGTGTCAACCAACTGCCACCCATGGCTGAGATGTGTTTCCTGAGGAATACCGAAGCGGAGTCGATAGAGCAGTATCTGTGGGAGATGTTCAAGCCATGTAGACAATATCGCATGTAGTTGAAAATTGAGGATCTTACCTGGCTAGCGCTTCGGAAAAGAATGAAGTCGTCACTTGTGCTCATAGGCTCTAGCTTACCTGTGCCATGAACTACGCTCAGGTCCTCTGTGCTTCTCACCAACTTTTATCTATCCTTCGGCTTCAAAATTGGTGTTCCAAATATGTCTCCAATGGGATGCACAGAACCATGGTCATACCGGATGGAGAGAAAGATGCCTGGACAAACTTTCCCGACGGCATTTCCACGTTTTGCCGAGTTGTCGGCATGGGAATCCAAGAGGTACGCAAAGTTCTGTATGCAACCTCGGGAGCACTTTCAGCCCGAGAGGCGACATTGGCTGCTAAACTCTCGGTGTCTCCAATCAGTTCTCCTGAAGAAGTGTTGCGACGGAGCTGGATTGAAAATAGGGCTTCCTTTTGAGGATCAAAATATAGCGGATCGCTTTTGGCGGAGAGCTGTGCCGGATCATACATTGTCAAAGCTTGAGGGAAGGAGCGTAAATTTGGTGCTTTTTGGATTTTCGGTGATTCCCCACAGAGTTCATAGGTCTCCATAGCTCGCTTGCTGAGGTCGAGGATCTGGCAAAGATACTTGGAGCCCTTGGCTGCTTGTGGCCTTTGGTGTATGTCAATCTCCATTGTATCTTTGATGAGATCAACGAAGGGGCGTAACCATGTCTGATGGCGCTTGTCGTGGCGAATGACAAAACCCTCGAGGTAAGGCATCACGAAAGGATTCATCTCCCAGGCTGAAGCGTTGTTGTGATTGGGAGGAGGAGGTGGAAGCGAAGCGTAATGGCTACCTACTATATAGAGTAATGATTACTATTCTCGTCTCAAATTCTACCTTGGAATGCATCTAGGGAAGCTGCCTCGGCTGCACTTCCCAAGGCTGAGGTGGATGTAATGGAAGAGGAAGGACCGAAGGAATAAAGACTGATCTTGGCGCCAAGATATGACTTAATGCATGTTTTAGTGACTAGTTGCCAAACCATCTCTCGTCAATTCCAGCCAGTTCTTCCGGTCTACCAATTCCCGCACAGAAAGAGTGACAGGTAAAAATCTACGGATATGGGTGGATGAGGATCGAGCTGCGGATGACTCCCACATGACAGGAAATGGCGTGGATTATCCGAACCAGCATGAACCCAAGGACGAACCCTTATTCCCTCTCTTTGGCTCAGTCTAGGACTCAGGTCTGACTCCTGGACGCTGTGAACAATGTCAGGGAATCTACCAAGTCGAGGCACGGCGCACTTGAACGTTTTAACGACAACACGTTGGGCACTCGGACCAATTGAGACCCACAAGTAAGGTGCCATTTAGCCTTGGGAGTTTCGAGCGCAATCGGGTGAGCGTTCAAGCAGGAGTACTTCGCGGCGAATGAAGATCGTGACTTCTCGAAGCCAGCCTTACACTGATGCATTTGCGCTTAGGTTATCAAATACAAAACAGCAGCCGCTCTGTGATTTTTTGACGATCAGAATCTACATCGAAGCTTTGATAGCTCCGCGTGGCATTGGTTTGGCTTCCCACGGACATGTCAAGTACTAGAGCACAGATTATCTTTTGGAATTACAGTAGAGCAGCCTTCGAATCCTCACCGAAAGGAGTACAATCAGCTACCACTCTTGACAACCGGTCTTCTTCTTCGACTACTGTTTGAGAGCGTAGCACCATCCGGCTCCTCGGCTCTCGCTGTCGCCCTCGCCGTTCAGTTGTCAGCAATCAGTACCATTGCTATAAGGGCGTTGCTATTTGGTGATTAATCCGACTCAGTGCTAGTCATCTTTGTAGAGTCTTGTTCGGCAAGAGTGGTCCAGCAAGCAAGAAAGAATCAACGTCCATACGTCTATGCGACTCCAGAGCCATCGGGATCCTGGTACGCCAGGCATATTGGTCAACGCAAGTATAGGCACAAAGTCTGGAAGAGAATTCAGTACCGCTGGGAGGACCCAAATCCTACAGGTCAAGGTCTTTCTCTCCTTCCATGCGTTGCTAGATCTTAATGCCACACATCTCGCCTCGTCCGGTATTAAAGCATTCCCTAGAGGCTGCGTACTTCTCCCATGTGTCACAAGCTGATCATATTTCGTTACAATTCATGGTCCAGATTGGTTGGCTGCTCTGGTCCTATTCCGACTTTTCGATGAAGCACAATAACACTAATATCTGGGAACCAGCGCTTGCGAAGGCTCGCATAAATCACAGTTGAATAGTGGCGCTCCAAGGCTTGCAACCCGCTTGAGCGTTCCGGCGATGCGACGGCCGGACCCGCATGGAATCTCGCTTTCACGACAACCAGATGCGATTTTCCGAATGTCCTTCGTTCCTGAATGATCCATCCACCGTTACTTTCGAATTTGGTGAAGACCTCATACGGCCAAGCCCATGTCTCGTTCGCCCTTTTTCCTAAGGCGTTCCAATTGCGTTTTCTTATGCTGCATACACCTGATTTCCTTCGACAGCAATGTCACAGCCCTCACAGTTCGTGGCAGTACCATTAATATGCTACTTCCCATTAACGACACTACCAACTCCACAAACGCCATCAACATCCTCCCCTCCACCTCCTCCATCGATCTCGTCTGGCCCCTCAACTCAACCACAGCAATCTCCACTCACCAAGCCCTAAACACCTCCACCCCCACCCACAGCCCCTCCGACCTCGGTACTCCTACGCCCAAATACTCCTGCTCCGGCACCCTCTACGGCCGCAACCTCCCCCTCGCCAGCTGCGAAGAAGCCTTCAGCCGCATGTCCCGCGAGACAAGCATCTTCTCCTTCGGTGAGCGTCACCAAGGGAACTGGGACGCCGTGCTCCCCTTCCGCTGGCTCTCGTCCGACGGGCTCTGCGCCATCGATCTCGGTCACCGGAAGGGCGTTCTTGGCGACTGGATAAAGCCCGTGGAATTGCGGCCTATCGTGCCCGTGCTGCTGGATGTATGCGTGCGCGGGAACCCGAATGAGGGCGGGCTAGCGAATAACGTTGGCGAGAAGGGTGATCTGTTGTTAAGGGTGGTAAGGTACAGGCCGACTGTGACTTGTGGAGCGACAGTGCCGGGGCTGTGGTGGGAGACGTGTAGGAATGTGGTGGATAGTATGAGTATTGATGGGAGTAAGGTGGTGTTTGGGCCGCGGGGGGATCCGGATACAGTGGTGGTATTGCCGTGGAAGGCGACGACGCGAGAAACGAAGTGTGGGGTGGAGATCGAGGGGGCCGGGGGCGGGGACGTAAAGGATACGGCGGATTGGTATGGGTTGTGGATGGCGGCGAATGCGGTGGATTATATGTGTATTCAGAAGAGGAGGCAGGGGTTTGCGTTTGATCTAGGTGAGTCCGCTTCGATTCTACGAAATGTGGTTGGGTGCGGTTCAGTGAGAGTTTTTGAAGGGCTTACAAATTTGTGTGCGTGTAGGGCAAGAGAAGAGGCTCGTTCTTCGACTTGAGGGCTTTCAGCGGACGAGTGTGGCAGCGGTTGTCTAAAATGTCAGTGACGAGTCGCCGAGTTCTTGAAATTGTGTATGAAATACACCATTGGAATGTGTCTCTAGCTTCGCCAAGCTTGGACCCCATGCGCCGGTATCAAGTGGTACGATCAACCTCAACAATCATGAAAGAACGCAGAGACGGAAAGTCGAGGGACTGAATCAGCAGTGGAGATCCATCGCTGAAGAGGCTAACCGTTGAAGCATTCGTCTTCCTTTTGATCCGGTTAATTTTGTTCACTTCCAAGTCCGAGTCATTGTCACACAGAGACTGCGTGCGCGTATCGCTCAATTCGTCAACTCTAAGTTCAACCTTGACAGCGTCAATTTTCGAAGTCCTCACCGGCTTCAAATTCGTAGCCCAATGTCGAAGAAAAGGACGCGCCACCACGTATCAGGGCCAACGCTCGAAAGCCCGACCGCATATTCACACCTACTACGGGGATGTCTTCTCTGAGGCAAGACCTGATGAATATCGAATTCGGCACCGTACAAGACGTAACTCCTGATTGCCATGGCCACGTCATGGCTATCGCTAAGTCGGGGCTCGTCAGAGTCTTCACAACAATAGCACTCCACATCCCACCATCGCCCCACAGGCTCTCGAGCTGACCATCCCCCGAACGAATGGAACTCCCGGAGTTTAAGAGTGCTTCTGAAGCAGTCCAGTATGGTCGTCCAATTTCCTTTCAGCAGGTGTATGTTGCCCAGAGAAACGGTGTGCAGTGTGGCCGCGTGCTTCTGTAGGACCGGGGCAAGTTCTCTCTCGGTTATATCAATTCCTCCCAGCTTGATCTCTTGCAGGGAAGGCCAGTATGCATCGCCGACCACGTGCTGCAGAGCTGCGGTCTTTCCTACGTTCCGGGGAAAGCTAACGCTCAAGCGAAGGAGTTTCCGTAAGGCTGCTAGCAAAGTGACCAGGCTTCCCGATGCCAAGGAGTCCAGAGGTTCGTCACTTTTCGAGCAGAAGAAGTTTAGCTCGAGGGTTTGCAGCCACTGGAAAGTCCATCTCATCCGGTGCAGCTCTGGCTCTGAGGCGTCCAGGAATCTCCAACTGAATTGGTGGCATTCAAGCGTCTTGATCCTTGCGGCAATGAATACAGCATTGAAGATGGAGTGAAGCTCCAGTACGCCAAGCCTCCTATCGTTGCCATAATCTCCATAATGGATTGGATTCCATTGTATCTCGAGCGCACGGTGCACAGCAGAGCTCGTATTTCTGGACCAAATGCTTACGCATCTTAGCGTCACGTGTTCCAGCCGCGACCGCCGTGGTATGGCCGACTTCAGTAGGACCTCGTTGCGACGACACTGCAGATTTTGGGTCTGATCTTGGAGGTAGCCTTGATAACTATCGTACGCAGATCGGATTCGCGACATTGCCTCAAGGGTTTTATCGAGGTAGGGTTGCGGTGCGTGTTGATGAAGCCATTCGGTAGCTTGCTCGACCGTCATATCAGTAGGCGCGCCAGTCTTTATAGCATCGAGGAGGTCGCTGGCTTCAGGGCTACATATCTGCCATGCATTGCTGCATCTGTACGTCTCGAGGAGAGCAGGCTCGTACAGAAGGGATCGTACTTGTTTGCTGTATGTGTTATGCCTGGAGACTGCGTCTAGGCGTTCGAAGCTCTGTCTCAGATAGAGGAGTTGGTAGTCGGAAAAAAGATAATGGGTAGCTGCCACAGAGAAGGCTTTATTAGCGAGACGGAGAGCTTTCAGCTGCCGTACTCCCTCCTGGCGTGATGGCGCTTTCGGGTGTTCCTTCAGCCACTGCTGAAGAGCATAACCCGCTTCCTGGGTTGGCTGGCTGACATGGTACGCGATCATACAGTGGACTTCGAAAGGGACCTTGTCCATCTCCGGTGCCTTTAGGCCTAAGCCTGCAGTTGGATCTTCAGAAATGAAGGCGTAGAGCTTGACAAGAAGTGACCGTCGTGCGTGGTCCCTTTTCTGTGCTTTTCTTTTTGCCAGGCAAGATCAGCTGGTGTTGACGCGGCAGTCGCGGCTATCATGCTAAACAAAACAATAAAGGAGGAAACAAGTGCTAGAGAATGCAAACATGAATGCATGCGGACAAACTTCGGACGCTGTACTGCTAGGGTTCCATCTGAGAGGATCAATGGGACTTCCTAGATATCGACTTACCAGAGATGTCCTTCAGGGGTACCGGTCTTCCAAAGCCAGAGTGATATTGCTTTCTACTTACCGTCAACCTAGAACACGGGGCCGAGTGTAAGCGTCAATATGTACACATATATTCTACCTCGAACCAAGTCTCCACCCAACATCAGTCTTATAAGCAGTTTTGAAAGTATAGATTGGCAAGTTCAGAATGTAGATGGCACGACCCCGTGCTTCGACATCCCATCCACTACATCTCATGGCATAGCAATCCTTGTTCGCCATTCTCCTGCTCTACTTGATACTTCTCCTTAGCCTGCCGACCACGTCAACTACTTCTCTTGTACTTCCCATGGGATTTTAATCGGAGGTAACCTGGTGAGCGGGGTGCTCTTCGATGGCACAACCCAACATGCTTCTTATCACATGCAGATTCTGCGCCAAGCGCTCACGTGATATAGCCTAGGAAAAACCCTAATCCATTCCGGAACGGGACGAACACATCGTCCCTGTCGATGATCTCTTCGAGGCAGCAAAGAATGTGCCCATAGAAATAGTAACGCTGTCTGCCTTACTGATGGTATGGATAGAGGCATAAATCGGTTGTTTCGTCTTCGCTGGCGAGTCACAATGCCTAGCGGAAAAGTTATACTGTTGAAATAACTTTCATTCAAACCTATGCTAATCCAAATGCTAATCTGCTCGAAGTTTTCCAGGCCATGCATCCATCAACGTAAGATCCCAAGAGGTGGTATATGGTATATGTGTCCGATGGCGGTGCAAAAGTGGATTATGTGGTGAGATGGTTGGGGCAGTGGACTCGGGAAAGCGTTGTTTGATCGGAGTGACGATAGCTTTCGTAGCGGACTCTGACGGGATTTGCTCCACTCGTTGACGCTCCATGGCATGATGCTTGGGTCACTGATCTCGGGGAAGCGTTCTTTCGTTCAACGGACGGTGGCTCCGGTCAGGGACCCTAGCGACTCGTTCCACGGATCCAAACTCCCTGGCGTTTGGCGGGAGGAATGTAAGCTTGAGACTTGCCAGATATGGAGGGACAAGGGGCGGTATTCGAGAATCTCGGCGGGGATATGGACAGCGATGCATTATCGCTCCTTGATCGCCAATTGTCTAGTTGTCGTCCTCGAGGTGGTGACATCGATTCTGACCGCGATGACCCGAAATAATTGCGGTTGCGGTCTTGACCCCAGAGCTTGGGATCTGCCCACGGACTCTCGAGTAGCTTCTCGTCCATGGTGTAGCTGACGACACCGTCACTCAGTTTCCACTCGTTGGTTTGGTCCCTTCCGACATTATCCTTCGCGGCACTGATAGCGCCCCTAAGCCTGTCTACTACAGCCTGCTTGATATCGGCGGGCAGCATCTTATCGTTGAGGGCGCCATGCTTAATCATCTCGCATCTTGCCCAATCCATCTCCAGTGCGATCATCCGGAGCTTATCGCCAACTTCCTCGGAGCCGAGGGAGAAAGCAAGATTGGCGGCTTCGTGGATGGTCTTGCACGCGGCGAGGGCAGTCATCTGATGGCGGTGGACGGCGGCGTGGCGGATATCTGGGATCCAGTCGGTGAGGCTCTGAAGGTCGATCTCGATGCCAGTGCAGTGGTAGGCAAACTGCCGGCAGGCCCAATTGAGCTCGATTTGCTCTTCGCATTCGAAGCCCTGTTCTTCGAGGAGGGCGGGGGCGAACTGCTGTAGTATGTCGAAGCTGATGGCCTCTAATTCCTCAGCGACTTACTTCATGATGTTGAATTGTGGGATGTAGGGTAGCTGCGGGACCGAGGCGGATGTTGGAGGGATGGTTTTTGATGGTGACGAGGGGGCGGAACGTAGTGACTCGTTGGATGGGGAGGCGTAGATGGAGGTTGGTCGGGAGGATGGCGGCGAAGGCATGATGGTGTTGGGATCCATGATGTATGGGACTAACGAGGATGGCTGACAGGTTGATGGGTACAATGACGGCGACGGTCTATGTGATGGATGCGGTGGGGCAGCGACAGCAATGTCTAGATAGTGGAGGCAGTGGCAACGATGTCTGAATAATGGAGGCAGTGGCAAAAATGTCTACGTGATGATCAAGAGGCAGAGGCGATACAGTGGAGAAACCGTAACGTTGATTGCTTTAAAGTGGGAAGATGAGGAAGGAAAGCAGGATCTCGGGGGGCTCGGAGGGTGTTTATATAGTTCTTGGGGAACGATGTTGATATTGGGAGAAAGCAGAGTGACTCACTCCAGGTGCAGGAGCGACTGTCGAACAGTGGATGCTTGAGGTAAGTGCCAGATGCAGTACACTATGAAAGAAACTATAGAGCCCATCTGCACGCAAACGACGCCCCAATCAGGCAATGTCCCAAATGTAGGCGATTCCAAGAGCACTCAACAGATTTCTGAGGCCATTCTTCCTCAACAGGGTATCTGCAGGAGACCTCGTCTGTTTAGTACCTACATCATCAGACGGGACAAATTAGGCAGTTGCTTGGGGTTCCAACAAGATTTACTTAGAAACGGAACAGCGTCATGGCTATCACTGGTCGTTTAGTCCATCGTCATCTCATCGATACGTTTTTCAATCGGGGAAAGTGTCCCAGACGGGACAGATTGGGCAATTGCAGCAGAAGCTAGTAAGTCATTTGGGGAGCCCCTACCTGTACACCAGCTCAGCTATCCCTACACTGTGTGGTCTATTACGGGCGCGACAAAGATGTAAAGTCTCCATTGGAATAGCGTCAATGCGAGATATTGAAAACGAAAATAATAACCCTCCGATGCTCTGAGAACGGTGGATTTGATCCTCCAATACAGTCTCAAGACCATCAAACGGAGCTCCACTCAGGGTGGATTGCGAGCTCGTTGAAGTCGGTAGGTGGAGGTGGGAAGACTGCGGTTCTAGGCTGCGAATCAAGACGGCAAAAAGGAATTTGCAAGTTTAATCTCCAGCTTCTCGGGACCAAAGATCTTGTCGGGCCTATCATATTTGACACAGAGTAGGGATAGCTGAAGTGGTGTTGGGATAATCTGGCGACGAAGTAGGGGCTTGTTCAAACGAAGGGGACTAGAAGTACCATGTAGTGTACTCTGAGTTGCTTGTCGTCCCAACAACAGTTGCTAAGGGAAGAAGGGGAAACGTTCTTGGCTATCGTCTTCCGACCGAGAACACCAGAGAGTAGTCTCTCTAGCTTGAATGAACTGGCATAAGATGGTGGCAGGAAAAGATCGGGGTAGGGACCCACTCCGTTAGCTTGGCAAACGAGAGAAACAATGGACTGCCCTCAATCTTACATGTGGCTTCTCGCCTGGCCAGGAAATCTTTCTCGTTTCGGACAAATGTCTCATAGTTATTTGCCGTCATGGAGACAATGACGCATGGCTCAACCACCGGCTAATTCAGCGCTCAATTTCAACCATCTCCTTGTCAGAGGGCGCAATAAAGACATTCTTGAAGCCCTATTCAGTCGCTGTAGTGGATCGACGGGAGTCAACAACAATGTGGTAATAGTGAATAATTCCTGATGCTCGAGCGACTCTCTTCCCATCGCAATCTTCTCGATCCGTAAACTGTTCTAGTGGTTATGTCTCGTAAGTGTATTCCAGAAGCGCTTGATGTCGTAGAACCCGCCAGCCGAGTCCGCAGTATTCTATATGTAAGCCAAAAGATCCTTGCAAGATGCTGTATCCACTGCGTGCTCAATGAAGCTAGAGATCGTATTCACATTCGCTCGTTGGTAGATTGCTCGCCCCTTTCCGGGTCTGAATTGGTGCTGAAAGATACAGGAGCCGTTGAAGCGCCAGCCACATCGTCTTTATCCGTCTTCGAGTCCGATGATGTCCTCTTCTGAGTGGCGACCGGTTCCGGTCCTTCATCACTGGAATCTCTGTCATGTATCACGGAGCCTCCGATGCGGAAAATTGGACGCGGAGGGCTTTTGCGCCTACGGCTGTCGAGTTCTCGGAATTCGCTCTGACGATGCACCTCATCACCATCCACGGTAGGCTGTTGTAATTGAAATGATGGCTCATCCACAGTATTCGATACTCTCGTACTGAGGGTTCTGGGTAGGTTGTAGCCAAGCTTGCCCACTGGAACGCTGAGGCCGTGAACAACCTGTGTGCCTGCGTTAGTACCGAATCTGGAAGAATAGGGAAAGGGGTATGCCTCTCACCATGCTGCATATGGCTAAGAACCAGACAACAACCGTCATGACTTCTTTCAGACGGGCGGCATCTTCGCGAACGACGCCGTCTACAGTGATTTCACTTAGAAACTCTAGGCTGACATAGAGATAGAACACAGAGCTGACTCCTATTGGTCCGAAGTAGCCCATGAAGAATGCTTGTCGCTTTCTCTCGACTTGCCAGATGTACTTGTGGAGCAAGTATACGATTGGAATCCGTCTAAGCAGCATGACCAGAATGCCAAGAAAGATAAGTCGGTAGATTGGGATGACGCTGTTGTGAACGAATGAATACCACGGGCAGACAGCTCCATACCACATAAAGATCGATAGATTGAGTAACATATCGATGGTCGGCTGCAGGGAATCGTCGAGCGTCTCCAAACGGAACCAGTCGCTGCAAAAGGAGGTCAGCGGTCATTCGCTCTGCGGATCACTTTACTTACTCCCAAGTAAACGCATTACCGGCGACAAAGCAGGCCAGGATATCGTCACTACCAATCATTCCACAAGTCCCAGTTATGAAAAGCTGACATAGCCTCAGTAGAGCTCATGGGAGGGCCTTAAAGCAAATAGCTTACCGCTAGCGTGATCGCAAATACTAGAAAGCTTTCACGGTCGACGAATTTCTTCCCCTCAGCCCAGTGGAGTAGCTCTTTGGCTATCCATCCGACGACGAATCCGTAAACCACACTCAAGAGGATAGTGTAACCCCATATCTCTCCGAACCAGTAGCCCATTGCTTTGCTGGCCCCACCAGGCTGACCTGCGCCGTCGCTTCCAACATACTTGATCAAGTATAAGGCCAGGAATAAGAAAGGGTATCCCAAGCCATCATTAGCACCGGACTCGGCGATGATGATCTTTTGCAGATCTTTCGGGATGTGCTTGTCTGCGAATTGGCCCTTTACGATCGAGTTGCTTAGAATCGGGTCTGTTGGTGTCACGCAGGCGCCAACAGCCAAGGAGTGTAGGAAGCTCAGATTGGGCACCATAGCCCAGATTAGGAGGCTGCCAGTTACCCACATGGCGGTCATTCCCGGTCCGAGCAACAAGGCTAGACTCTTCCATTCTTGAGCAAGGTACTTGCTTGGTAACTGTACTCCTGCGAGCACCAACTGCACACCGAGAACCAGACGCGAGAAGTACAGCGTAATAGTGTCCAAGTTTTTGACGGAGCCTGCCGCGTAATCCAACGGTTTAATGAAATTGGTTCCGTGGGAGAACGTAATGCCGGCCAGCAGAGATATGACTGGAGCTCCGTCAGCTTGATGGTCAGGTCTCAACTACGGGAGAGAAAAGCATACGAGCCTCAGAGAGATAGAAACGTTCCTTGAACAGATAGGACACTAATCCGAAGAGCGTGATGAAACCTCCTAGGGTAGCACAAACGATGTTGAAATTTGTCACCACCAGCGTAGGCATCGCAACAATGGTCACTACCAGCTTTATAAGATTCTTTTTGTTTGAGCAATCTCCGTATATGATTCGGATTGACACCAAGTATGTATCCAGTCAAGATATGGCGAAGTAAGACAACGCCCGAAGCCCGCTGTTATTGAGATAGCTTCAGGTCAGATCGCAGTTGCACCGAGTTAAATGCTGACCTCATTCGTTCTAGCTCGACTGTCGGAGGCTTACGGGCGAACATGACCATTGATAACATGATTATGGGTGGGGGTGTTATAAAGTGGCAACAAGATTGCGCAAGACTCGAGAGTTGAGGGGTCTGATGGATTTTCAGGAGCTTATCGATAAGGAGCGCGTTCGGGCCGCCGGCTTATCGAACCTTAAATTAGCCGAACAACCAATAATGCGGAGACTTGCACAATTCGCTCCTGAGTGAACTTCAAAGTAGGAGCCATTGTATAACACCAACCACTGTCTTAGAAACTTATACCCGTAGCACCGCAAGCCAGGCTCACCACGCGAATCTCCTCGTTGAGCATAGCTTCGAAGAGGTACACAAACAGATACACGAAGAATACAGCCTCGAGGCTACTCTTCCTTGGTCCTGACGATCTCCTTCGCCTGATAGTAATCACTGCGTGGCCCAGCAACATACCATTCGTTCACCAACTGAAACGGAGATTGTCATCTGAGCTTTGGTGGAGACTGTTATGGGCTGATTGCTCCATTGGTGGTCAAGGGTATCTTTGCAGAACTCTCAACCGTATCCTCAGGAAACCCCTGAGAGCGTTTCCCAGAATGGATGACACTGCGTCAATGAAATCCGGCTCTCCAGCTTTAACAACTGGCTCGGCGGGCACAAAAAGGAAGAAGACTGGGGAGCCGAAGTTCTACGCTGTGAGACAAGGGCATACAGCAGGAATATATCATACGTGGGACGACTGCTTGAAGCAAGTCACTGGGTTCAAAGGAGCGACCTGTATGCCCGTATCACCTTACTTTCTGGCTATTGTGAAAGAGCTGATATTTGGAGCTTAGTCAAATCATTCCCCTCTTTAACAGACGCGGAACGCTTCATGGCAGGGGACAACACCGCAGGAGCAGGGACCGAAAACAAGTTCTACGCTGTGAAAAGTGGACGCAACCCGGGGATATACACCGACTGGACGTCAGCGCAGGAGCAGATAAAGGGATGGACGAAACCAAAACACAGGCTTTTTCAGACGCGGGCAGAGGCACAACAGTTTCTAAATGAGGATGACGGGAGAGCATCAAGAGCGCCAGAGACAACCGAAGCAGACACCGGCGTAGTCGCAGACGATTTCGGTGGGGATCAATCTGCGGGAGCTACAGAGAAGCCACCACCCGCGAAGAGGGCTAAAAAGACAATCAATGGGGCCAGCAAAGCCACTAAGCCAGCTCCAGTGGAACACAACGAGGCGGACTACGAGGCAGGCACCGCCCCACTCCCAGCAGATGCAGAAGATGGCTTCGATCCAAACATCATACTAGACGCCGAGGCTGGCCAAGTCGTATACAAAACACCAGAACAGCGCCAAGCCACAAAAGCCGTCAGCACCGGCGCCGCACAGACCGGACCCGTCCGCATACATACCGACGGCAGCTCCTTAGGCAACGGCAAAGAAGGCGCCTTCGCAGGCGTTGGCGTCTACTTTGGCCCCAGCGATCCCAGGTGCCCAATTCCCCCTCCCCAAGTACCTCCGCACATCTCCACTAACCTATCTTTCTTCCCCTTCCCAGGAATCTCTCCGAAACCCTCCCCGGCACACGCCAGACCAACCAACGCGCCGAACTCACTGCCATCTCTCGCGCGCTCGACATCGTCCCCCTGAACCGCGACTGCCAGATCATCACCGACAGCCAATACGCCATCAACTGCGTCACCACGTGGTGCGTCAACTGGCGCCGCAACGGGTGGAAGAACGCGTCGGGGAAGCCGGTCGAGAATAAGGATCTGGTGGAGAGTGTGCTGGCGAAGATTGAGGAGCGGAGGGACGTGGGCGCCCGGACGGAGTTCGAGTGGATTAAGGGGCATGCGGGGAATAAGGGGAATGTGGAGGCGGATCGGTTGGCGGTTGATGGAGCGAGGCAGGCGGCTTGGGCTTAGTTGCGAAGGGGATGAAGGGAGTTCAGTATAGGTACCAGGCGTCTTGCTTTTGGGCGCTTCTTTGGGGGTATCGTACTGTGGTGTACATTATCCAAGGACGGATTATCATGGGGGAGATACACCATTTCACGTTAACCTTTACTGTTCATTTCATGCAAAAATTCGAGGTCTCGAAGTACTGGTTGCTCTCGCGTGAATCAATACGAGTACAGTCTTAACGGCCTCAGGGAGGGTGCCAAGATCAATGTAAATTGACGTTATGGATGAGATGTTCTGCTAATCTCGAATGGCTGAAATACCTCGCCCGGCATTCGTGTAGGGAACCGTGCCCCTCCCTAGAACCGAATTACCTTCGCAGCTCCCATGCATCAATGCTTCAATCGGCACTCAGATAAGCCTCAAAGGAGACACCACACCTTCGATCCCAAAGCTCCACTCGATACCATGCGGTGTGCCCTATCGCTTCTGAAGGGCATCCACTACCGTCTCTTCTTCTTCCCCCCCTCATCATCATCCCCAAGCGCCGACTCCCTATCCTTCCTCTTCGCCTTCTTCTCCAACTCATCCCAATCCTCCCCCCCACTCTCATCATCCGCGCTCCCCTCCCCCTCATCCGCCGACGCATCATCATCGAAATCCGACTCATCCTCCGACGAAGCTGCCGAAACCGCAAGCTCAGACTCCGATATCTCGAACGCCGACTCCTCCTCCTCTTCCTCTTCCTCCTCGTCGTCGGAACCAGCGCCTAGGAAGGACCACCCCCCGTCGACGAAGAATTGGTGAGGGTCGGCGGTGATGGTTTTCATGATCGTGCTCCAATTAAGGTTCAGGGGGCCTTCGGAAAAGGGTATACTGATGGAGTCGAGCCAGTCTTTGACGGGTTCGAGGCTCTCGACTGGGATGGTGTTGATGTGGGCTGGTGGTCGGTGGTAGTCTTTGAAGACGACGACCATGTCGAAGTTCTTGAGTCCGAATTGGACGCGTTCCAGATGCACGACTTCGATGTCGTCGAGGGTGACGACCATGAATGGCGGTTCGGTGAGCTGGACGAGACAGTCGGTGGTGGGTTGGCAGAGAACGTTGGATCGATTGGGCACACCGTTGAAGCCGAGGTCTCGGAAGGGAATGTCGACACCGCTGCTGACTTCGTCGCCGGCGGCTGCCTGTACCTTTTCTGCGAAACCCTTGAACTCTCTGTCGAGCGCGCCCCGCCGTCGTCGTTCTTCTTGTTCTTGTTCAAACTCCTCCTCGTCTCCGTACCGGTGTTTGCGTTTTCGGTTGCCGGTCTCGTCGAATGCAATGTCAGTAGCTTCGCGATAGAACTGGACGTCCTTTGTCTTCTTCTTGCCGATCATGATGGGATTCTTGAGATGCACGTGCAGGATAACGATCAATTCGTGGGTCGATGGCTGGAAGAACAGGTGCTTGACGTTGCCGAAAGTAATATCAACTTTGCTCCCTCGAATGTCATGATAGCGTAAACCATTCTGATGTACTTCGACTTCACCTGTAATGCGTTTGCCATCCAGTCCTGGGCGGATGTAGACGTTCTCGAGTCGTGGGACCTTGCGATCTGGAAGCCATGTCAGTGATTGTATTGAAACGGGTGAATTGATTGACTTACTTCTTATTTCGACCAATTTTTCTTGCTCGACAACGTCTTCTAGCTCTTTCTTCTCTTGCTCACGGCGTACCGAGTTCTTTCGCAGCTCGGTGATTTGAGCAGCGATATCTTGCATTCGATCCCCATTCCGAGACCGGAAGGTCAAGCTTCTTACAAAATGCGCTGATGGATCCTCGAATGGCTGGTCATCCTTCCTACCAACGCCCTGTCCGGGGGATAAGAAGTTGATCCTTAGGTAAGCGAATGCACCCTCATCGCTCTTGCTGGCGTTCTTAATGGTATTGATATGGAATGGCACAGGCTTGCCCATTATGGGAAGGATAATTGTTGCTGCCTTGCTATCAACCAAGATCATCAACTTCCGGACCTGGGATGGGAGTTGATTGTCGCGTTTGTAAGATGCGAAGTTCTTAAACTTCTTCTGCGCGACGCCATTTTGGTCGCCAGTAGCCTCAGGGTACAGCTTCAGCCCTTCTTGTTGCTTCTTCTGAGCAAGCTCTTTCTGATTCTCGCGACGTTTTAGCTCGTTGCCTTCGTCGTCGCGGGTTGCTCGGGTTGCTCGTGTTTTGGTCTCCATAATGTTATCCGTGGCCACAGCGCCGACCTTGGGATCCTTCTTAGCTTTCGCCTTAGGCGCGGGCTCCTCTTCATCTTTGAAGAAGAAAGAGGTCGAGCCAAGATCAGAAGGAGCAGAAGCTGTAAAGTTTGCTGGTTCCTGATCTCTTCGAATCCGCACGGTGTCGGAAACGAGCAAAGAGTAGGTCTTACTCTGCTTGTCCTGAGCTTTGGAGTTTTCGATATCACTGAAACCGGTAGAAATGGACAAGGTCATTCCATCCTTCAGTATCCTGCCGTTCTTGGAATTAACGCCTAAAGTCGGGTCTTTCACTTCAAGACCGATACCGGCACCCAAGCTCTTGACGAAATGCTTTTCGAGGTCTGGTTTCTTCGACTTAATGATGCCTATAGCCTTGTTGTACAGATCTTTCACAGCTACGCCTTCCTTTGCCTCCTTGACGATAGCTTCGTGAACGCTCATCAAGAGCTTGTAATTGGCCTCTTGAGACTCGTTGGGATCGACCAAGTATGTGCGCGCCACTATCGAACAGTAGCTTTTGTATTTCAGACCAAGCCCTGCGATTATAGTGCCAGCATGGAGCGTCTTGTCGTCAGACTGTGCGCTAAGCTTCAGATCGTACGCGCCTCCACTCTGCACGACAGGCCCGTAAATCCAATCCAATTGGGTAGCGTCGAAGTCTCCAGGCAACTTGGTCTTGAGCCCCTGGAAGAACTTGGCATCATCGATCTTTGCGTCCACCTTGTCCGCAAGCTGTTTGTGTGTGACTTTCTTCTCTTCGTCGAGGATCTCTGACATTTCTTCGACAAAATACTCGGTAAGAAGCCCAGTGCAAGCTCTAGATGCATTGCGCATCAATCGCTGAGCTGCGTTAGTTCGAGAAAAAATGGTCTTGTCGTTTGCGAAAATCTTACCAGCTCATTCTCATCCTTCACTGAGAGCGCCGCGGAGGAAAGGGCAGGCGAAATGTCGACTTCTTCCACATCTTTTGAGGCCTCCCCGAACGCTGCTCGCCATTCATCGGCGAACGGCCCAGATGAGGTATCTTTCGGTATGGTGCCGACTTTCTTCTGTAACCGCATTAGTATGGCGCACAGCCAACGAGTCCGCTTCTCGTACCCCAGCGCTTTTGATGATGTCCAGGCATTTTTCGAACTGCTTGGCGTTCTCTGCTCCGTCCTTTCCACGGACCAAGATCTCCACGGGAGACTTTCCACCTTTTAAAGGCTCCAAGTGTTTTGCTGATAATTGATCACACGATCAGCGCACAGTTCAGATGAGGCAGCAATCAAGACACTCATACCTTTCTTGGCGGTCGTGACAATGTAGAGTCCTTCGGTAGTGAGAACCATGAGGGTAGCAGGGAACTCGTAGCCGAGAAGCCAGAACTGAGAGATCCCAAGCAGTCAGCTATAGCTCCCATAAGCACCGAAGTGAGGATAAGCGTACGTGCATCGCATTTTTCTTCTGAAAATTGGGTGCCTCCTCATTGCGACCCATCAAGATCACTATGGACCCAACACCGCCAAATAACGCGTCGCCTGAACGCTTTTCTGCCTTCCATATTGAGACAAATGAGAGCAGGCGCTCTTGGAATGCCTCCTTGTCGATTTTGACCTCATCTGCCATCTTTACAGTGAGTCCAGTGAAAATAGTAAAGCTGAGAGCGAAGATTGACGACGTTGAATAATAATCGCAGAAGACAAAAGGCGTGAGGGCGCGTTACAGACTTACAGTGCTGCTGCTGCTGTATTGGGTTAGCGGCTGTAGGCCGGAATCAACTCCGCACTCTTTCACTCGGAGGGACCATCACCTCTCAGACAGTCCATCCCGTTGCATTTCTAGCAGATGATGCTGCTATGCCAGTAGCAAGACATAATGGCATTATCAAGTATCCTGTCGTGTTTCTTGCATCAGGGTAGAGGGTCTCATAGAAATGAGCACCAACAGACTCACGGAATACTCCATCAGCAACTCAGCAGAGAGACCGGAAGAGCAATGCGGCTACCGGGGTTTCAGCGGCTGGAGCCAGAGCACTAGGTTCTCAAGCCGTCGCCTTTTACTTCAGGGCACCGGTGAAGGCATTCTTTCGTACGCGAGTTGAGTGAGTACCCAGTGGGAACATAGTAGCATAAACATCGCTCATACGACGACAGCTACCTGGTATGTGCTACGGATATTCAACGGGTGCAAGGCTTACAGCCTCTCTCATAGGCTTTCGCGAAGGCTATCAACCCCAGAGTACAAGCCAACGAAGCCTGGTCGTGGCGAATGAGCACCCCAGGCCTCTTGACGCATGCGGTTAAGACATACGGGTGGGGTTTCATTCCCAACCAAGTGCTACCGCCAATGCTAGCTAACGTAAGGTCAGTCTCCTCAAGGCCAAGAGGTCGATCCATATATCACCTATGCAGGTTCACTAACAAGTCTTAGCGTTGGGGCCGTCCTCTACACATCGTATCTGCAAATCCTTGGGACATTGCACCAGCCCTCTTCCCAATCGACGAAGCGTATCTATCCTCCGCCTCCGATACAAGCCACACTCACAGCGGGATTCGCAGCTGGAGCGCTCCAATCTGTCGTCGCTGCCCCATTAGACGCCCTCCAGGTCCGGTTTCGGACCAGTGATATCGCGGAAGGACGATATCGAACCATGTGGCACTATGGGTATCGGAAGCTGAGCGAAATTGGCGTACGTGATATCTTCGCTGGTTGGAGTCTTTCGTTGACGAAGGATTCCGTCGGATACGGTAAGTAATTTTCCGAGGATCTCTTACCTCTCCCTAAGTATTTATAAATCGCTCAAGACATGTCTAAGTCGCATCCGCTTGAAGGCCATGCTTCACGTTTCCATCCACTAGCTTCAAGGAGGAAGCTGACTCCGTGACTCAGGGGCGTTCTTTACCACATTCGAGTACGTGAAGGCCCAGGGCTACTACAGCTTTGTGACAAGATACTACGGCGCTTGGAGAGGGGCCGATAAGGACCTAGTGCTTCGACCTAGAGTCGATAAGAAGTACGGCGACTATGTCATCAACCCGCATTACGCTATCGAGCCAACTTTCTCATGCTCGCGGGTATTGCAGCGTCCATTATCCAGCAGCTGATCCAACATCCTATCGATCTCATACAGGGCGTACATTACCAGGCCCTCGCGGGTTTAGATAAGCAGGTCCAGCTCGACCCGTCGCAGACGAAAGTGCTAGGAACTTACTATAGCTCGTATAAGCAGACGTATCAGCGGTGTCTAGTTCATGTCGAGCAAAATGGGGGCTGGAGGAGATGGCTGTACAGGGACTTTTTCTGGAATACGATCAAGCAAGTGCCCAGCACAAGTGCGGGACTGATAATCTTCGAGCTCGTGCGTCGAAGATACGGCAACGAGACCGAGGCGGTTAGAAGTGAGAAAGATGGCTACGACATTCTTCTGAATTAGCATGATCGGCTTTGAAGGACTAGCCGGAATTTACTCCGCTCAACGAGACGTGCCTTTCCTTGTTGAGAAGCCTACCTGAGACCCGGCCCGGTCTACAGCGGACCTTTGTTGCCTACACTTGCAAGTCAGATCTCTTCGAGTAGGCAACGCTTATTCAAGAAAAGGATATATCCAAAATCGTTGTGATTAGTGGTGCTCTATGTACGAATAGCATAACCCTACTCTTAATTCTTGATTTACTCCCCCCCCAAAATACTCACAACCACGCCACATTCAAACTAGGTTTCCCACTCCTTCAGTAAAATAGCTAGGCTAATAAAAATTGTGGTATTAGATCATACCGGCTCGTCACAGGGTGTCGCATATGCTCAGTCATTATAGCTTGCCAATCACCCTTAATCCAATCCTTCCATCACGTCTCCTAAAGTCGTTTTCAAGAGAGAAGGAGAAGGCTCAATTGATCTCTGGTCTGCCCGATGGCCAAGATCGGGATAATATGCTCCGCGTGGCCAAGGCTAGCCAATATGGGACTTTGCAAAGTGATGCCGCAGGCAGCAGCATTTACCATTCGTCTTTTAGCTAAGAGGACCTAGCATAAGCCTCGTGAATCTGCAGATTGAGGTCGAAGGCCGGTATCTCCGGGTAATTCTAGGGCATTTGTAAGTCTAGATAATAGAAGGTAGGGATTGTGGTCCTCTATGTCCGATGCACGCTGTGAATGTCTCGGTATATATGTAAATAGGAACGTCGGTTTCTGACCGCTCAAGACCGCTGACTGTCTCTTACTATACCCCTCGAAGTCTTTCTACTATGTTTTATAAAAGCAGTACGTGCTTCTGGGCATTACTGCTCACTGGCGCTTCTACGCTCCCAGCTATCAGCTCTCGGGGTATGCTCAATTCTTCGACGCCGTTATCTCCAAGTCAAGACCCGTTTTACACTGCTCCCGTTCGTTTCGAGTCTGCCCTTCCCGGAGCCATCTTACGCCTCCGCTCCGCGCCCGGAAACCTGACCTCCATCATCGGCAACTGCTCTGCAGCCTACAACATCCTCTATCGCACGACCGATAGCCAATATAAGCCCTCGTGGGCCGTGACGACCCTCTATCTGCCCTCCGTACAACACTCAAGGCCAAATGCCAGTCTCGGTGAAAAGGCTCTCCTTTCCTACCAGGTCCCCTACAATTCCGTCGACGTCGACTCGAGTCCCAGTTACGCCTTCTACAGCGGCCCCTTCCCGGAAATCGGGCTCGCCCTTGGCCAGGGCTGGTTCGTCAATGTGCCTGACTTCGAAGGCCCATTAGCATCCAACATTGCCAATATCGAAGAAGTAGGTTATCTTCTCCGACCCTGCTTTTTCCCCTTTCAGGCGTTTCAAAAGCTTTAAGACATGTCTAGCGAGCATACATTCGAAAGACATGCCTCATGTCTCCATCCCCTAACTTCAAGAAGGAATGCTGACTCCGAAATCATATAGGCCCACGCGACACTAAACTCCTTACGAGCTGTTCTCTCATCCAACCTTGGTCTTGCTCCAGGTGTTCGCTGCGCTTTATGGGGCTACTCGGGCGGCTCAATGCCGAGCGAATGGGCGCTTGAATTCCATCAACAGTACGCACCTGAGATCGACATCAGCGGTGCTGCTTTTGGGGGCTTGGTCCCAAATGCCACGGACGTCGTTGTCTCGGTCGGCGGCACCATCTGGGCAAGTCACGCTATTTCCGGGATCCTGGGCATTGTGAGTCAGTATCCAGATGCGTACGACTTTCTCCTCAGCCAGCTGAAAACTTCTGGACCATACAACAAGACGGGGTTCCTGGCCATAAAGCAGATGTCGTATCCCCAAGCGCACATAGTCTACAACGGCCAGAACATGTTCGATTATTTCTTGGACGGTAGTGCGATAATGCAGGCCCCGCTCATCAAAACAGCCTTTGAGCAAAACGCGGTAATGGGTTTCCATGGTGTGCCTGACATAGGAGTTCCATTGTTCATCTACAAGGCGATCCATGATGAGGTGACCACCATTGCAGGTACGGATGCGTATGTGGAGAGGAGTTGTGCTTTTGGCGTGAATATTCTGTACCAACGGAATACGGTCGGGGGGCATCAGGATGAGTTTACCAACGGTGATCCACGAGCGTTTGAGTGGCTGAAGAGGGTGTTGGATGAGGGGTATACGCCGACGCCGGGTTGTTGGATTCAGAACGTGACGGTGGATATTGTGAATACGGGACTCTGAACCGAGGGCTCTTGCGTCAAGCGTACGCGGAGTAAGTAGAAAATTAGCCGCTGTGGATGCGCATTATGGGTCCAGGACTTGCACATACCCAAATGATATTCCAGCATCATCTTCTCTGCGGCCAGTTTCTTAGAGCGCTCCTTTATGTACAGCAATCTGGCTATCTGTACGTTACTTCCGCCAATCGTACACCACCTCTTTCCCGACTCTGAGATAGCTGCAACCAGAAAACTAATTTAACAAAAATATCTATTCTTTAATTTTTTTCTTCTTCCAAGACTCGAACTTGACTAGATATTCGAACTTCTTCCCATCTCCCATCCCCTTTACCTACAACTCCTCGCACAAACGCACCCTCAGCCCAACCCGCTTCCTCATAAAACACTATATTCCGCAACTCACCACCCTTACACATACAAATAAATCCACAACCCCCACACCCTCATATAACGGCGCCACGATCACCAATTCACAACCATCTTCTAGGACCATACCCTGAGCTAATTGCTATCCCATCCCCTTCACTCACTTATCGATATCATACTATCAACATCCCCACAACGCCTTCCAAACCCGTTCTCTGCGCAAGATACCTAGCCTCGCCACCCACCCCTATCGTGAGTTAGCCGAGCCTTGAGACAGCACATCATGCCCCAGCAAACCTAACAAACCCATCGAGACACAATGATATTCAGCTTTCCCAGCGTCGTCGAGCTGTTGCCAAAGCGGTTAATTCGTCAACCATTCGACGTCAGATGTTTTTGGGGGGGGGAGGAACAAAAGGTCCAGCATGACGAAGGTCCATGGGAACAACTTCGATACGTTGTAAAGCATTGCATGCTAGGGTTGCATTTAGCTGCGAAGTATAAGTTGGACGAAAGGCATTGGAGGGTGGTGAGAGCGGAAGGAGGTGGAAGGTCTGTGGTGTGTTGATTGGGGGAGGGGGAAGGGGCGATGGGCAGCTGCCGTAATTGGTGCGCTGGGGAGGATTGTGGCAGTGTTGCTTGGTGGTAGATGAAAGAATGTTTGGGGAGGGTGGGAGTGGGGTGATGGGCTAAGGTGGAAGAAAGGGAAAATGGGGCTCGATTGAGCGCATGATGCCGGGGGAGAGGATGTAGGAGGGATGATTCGGGAAAAGTGCTATTCTGCCAGCGCGCACAAAGAGGGGGAGGACGGTGGAGTAGCGAATTGACATGGGCAGGTGGAGTAGAAGCGGCGTTGACTCTTGACGTGTGAAAGGATAGTACAAGCGTTTGTATTGCAAGGACGGTTAAGTTCGTAGAAGAGGACTATGGTTACAGAGACTATACTAATACATATCAACCCACTCCTTTCCAAAAGCACGAGCCAGAGCGGCTAGAGTTTATTGAGAACCCAAACACCGTCCACCCATCCATCTATAATCGTTCCTCTGTTACTTCGCATTCATACCTCAAACCCTCTACGCCGCACCAGTAGAGTTTGAAGCCACAGTCGCCTGGTTAGGCTGGTTCATACTCACCGGCACCCCATTGCCATCCACACTCGTCGCATTCTTCAGGTACACATTCCACTTCCCGCTCGCACCGCAAAACTCCCTCGAATTACCCACACACGGCACACTGCACGCCCCCGCCGCCTCCATCTTCGCCGTGGCCCCAAGCGCAGAATCGCAGGCGCAGGTCCCGGCCTGAACACCAGCCACGCCATAGCCCTGCGTGATGCAGTAACCCACGCAGGACTCGATGCTCGTGCCCGTGCTATCGGTGTGGGACGTGGCGTTCAGGATGGGCGTGGTGCTGCTGTAGCAGCCTTGCGAGAGGTAGTAACCGACCTGCTTGACGGTCGTGGCGGGGATGGATGTCGAGGTGGAGTTCCAGACGCTGAGGTACTTATTGCCGCTGGCGTCTCGGCCGCCACAGATCTCTGTGGAGTTTCCCGAGCAGGGGGAAGTGCAGGATTGGAATCCGACGGCGGAGTAGGATTGCAGACCGTTGCCGCAGTAGCATGTCTGGCCGTCTTGGGTGGCGGCGAGGCCGTAATTGTTTTGGAGACAGAAGGCTTGGCAGAGCTCGTTGGTCATGGAGTCGGCGAATGTTTGGGACATGCCGACGAGGGCGAGGGGGGAGGTTTGGTTGGCGCAGCCGAGGTAGACGTAGGAGCCGACGGTTTGGCTGGGGGTGGGGATTAGAGTGATTTTGGTGGCGGAGGTGGAGGTGGGGCTTGTTGTCGTTGAGTTTTGGACGGAAGATACGGAAGAAGAAGCGTTTGTAGTTGAGGCCTGGCTAGAAGAGGCAGAGGTCGACGTGACCATCGAGGACGTAGCAGAGGAGGACGTTATAATCGTACTCGTTGTGATACTTGAGTGCGTGCTACCCGAGCTCGCAGAAGGTGAGCTGCTCCCTGAAACCTTGATAGCGGCTGGACTGACAGCAGAGATACGTGTATACATTGACAGGCGGTTCGAGCCTCCACAGAGTTCCGTAGAGTTGCCCAGACATTTCATGTTGCATTGGCTTTCGGCTGTAGCCTGGACAGCAGTTGAAGCCAGGGTATTTCCACACCAGCACTCCCTAATCAATAGTCAGTCATCCATCCTTCCAAGCGCTAACAGCGTGCTCATTCAGTGGCACATCGGAAAACGTGTTGACGGAATAGCGATGGACCGATCAACCAGTAAGGGCCAGCTCGAAAGCGGCAAACGTCGAAGATTCTCAATGACACAATTAGAGGACCCAGAGGGAATAACAAAGGTAGAGCTTCTATTGGATCGAATCACGAATAGCAACCACTGTTGCCGCCGCACGGGATAGAGACATGATGGAGTGAATGCTTACCGTCCGTATTCTAAGCCCACGTAGGTATATGAGGAACAAGCTTGCAGACAATTCTCAACCGCCATAGCGTTGTTGGCCATCATCTCTTTGGGTAAGGAACGAGCATTGAGAGAGTCTGTGTAGCATGCCGTATAGGTGTAGTTCGCATTTCCTTGTACATTACCTGGTACTGAGGAGGCTGAGGGTGATAACGTAGCGGAGGTCTTTGATGTGGTCGTCGTACTGCTTGTTGACGCAGAGCTGCTCTTGATTGTTGTGCCTGTGGCTGCTGATGAACTGCTGTTTTGGGACGTTGTGCTGCTCGTTAATAAAGAGCCAGCCGTGGAAATTGTGCTCGTTGCTACCGATGAAGTGCTGTTTGAGATACTACTTGTCGTAGACAGAGTGCTACTTGAGCTTGCGTTGGCTATTGGGTTAGTGCTGTACAGGTTCAGGCGGTTTGGACCTCCACAGTACTCGGATCCATCTCCACTACAAGTCATCGAGCACCCATCGGATGCTACAACGGAGCCAGCATTTAAGCTGTTTCCACAGAAGCCTATGCAAATCATTATACCGGTGTATATTTCAGATGATGGAAATACTTACATTCCTGACTGTACTCGACACCCATCATTGTGTAGCCTGTACAGAATGTCGAACACTGTTCGACCGTCATTGTACTGGCCACCGTATTCTTGGCAGACAGTGCCCGATTGTTCGTCGCTTCTGTGTAGCAATTCTGGAAACTGAAGGCTCCGGCTTTCTGGACGACTGAGGGGCCTGTTGGCTTCACTTCGTAGAGAGAAAGTCTGTTTGGACCGCCACACAATTCGGTGCCATCGCCGCTGCAAGTCATTGAGCAACCGCTAACATCTGCTATTGCCGAACCAGTGTTGATTGTATTACCACAATAGCCTGCTCAAGGGTCAATGTGCAATCTCGAAAGTGAGGATATGGAACGCTTACATTCGTTCGAGTATTCGGTTCCCATATAGGTATACCCTTGACAGTATGTCGCACACTGCTCGATTGTCATATTATTTACAGCTATGGAGTTGTCGGAAAGAGCACGGCCGCTGGAACCTTCGCTGTAGCATCCTTGATAGGCAAAGGTACCAGCTTTCTGAATGGCACTGGGCCCTGATGTTGCTGTTGTGCTTGTGGACATTGAAGAAGTGGAAGACGTAAGGCTTGATGAAGTCATTGTTGAAATCATTGTTGAATTCGAGCTGGCACCGGCTTGGTAGAAACTACAAAGTATCAGTAAAGCGGGCTCCAAGTATGAGATCTGTGGGTCTCGTACCTCAATCTATTTGGTCCACCACATACACTATTGGCATCGCCGCTGCAGGTCATAGCGCATCCACTGGTTGTCAGAACAGCTCCCGTAGAAAGACTGTTGGCACAGTAGCATTCGGAGCTGTATTCAACTCCCATGAATTGGTAGGACGAACAAAATGCGGCGCACATCGCGATGGTCATTGAACCGCTATTGGTACTCGTAGCTGCTAGAGCCCGGCCTGCACTGCCTTCCGTAAGACATCCTCGGAAAGCGAATGCCCCAGCTGATGGGACTGATATCGGTCCTGTCGCAGTTTGGGAGGCCATTGAAGTTGCTGCGCTAGCCGTCTGTGCTCCGCCCGGCATGGTGGTCGTCGAAGAATTCGTGGAGAGCGGAGGTTTGCCACCAAGACTGTAAAGCGAAAGTCGATTTCCATTCCCGCAATTTTCTAATGGCTTGCCAGGACCAGGCATGCTACAGTCTCCGTCAGGAGCCTTGACACTTCCGGCACCTAAAGAGTTGCCGCAATAGCCTATCCAGAATCAGTATCTGAACCAATCCAAATGATGAGAAAGAAGACTCACATTCGTCACCGAACTCAATACCAAAAAGCTGGTAGCCAGTACAATTGCCGGCGCAATTGTCGAGCGTCATGTCGGAAGTCGAAATTGCCTTGTCGCCCAACGCCCTTCCGGCCGTCGCTTCTGTCACACACGCCGAGTAGTTGTATGGACCTACGGACTTGATGATGCCAGGGTCGGACGTGGTAGAGCTTGCCGAGCGGCCATTTCCATTGTTAAAGACACTGATGTAAGATCCGTCATGGAAGTAGCCATTCCCTCCACAAGTCTCATTGGCATTGGCGCTGCACGGATAGTTGCAGTCCGTGTCGTTGCTCTGCTGCATCGGCATCAGAGGGCCACACCAACATTCAGAATTATACTGGGTTCCGGCAATAGGATACCCCTTGGCGGCGCATGCATCAATACAGGGCCCATTAATGTTGTTTGGATTCTGTCCCCAGAGTTGGGTCTTAAGCTGGCGTCCACTACGAGGTTTAATCAGCATTTGTCATTGTGAGGAAAATCGCGAAGGCCCAAAGAGTATCTCAAGCAGGTCGTCGACTTGTGTGCAAAAGAAGTATGCTTCGACGAGGGATCACTTACGGATTGTTCTCCTTCCAACATCCGCTATAGCGGTAAATCGCGGAGCCATTAGCAGCAATAGGGCCCACCTGGTTCGTCGCGGCATTGCACGTGAATTGTATGAACTGCTTGCCCAAGGTAGGGTCTCCAGTGTTCATTGTCCATTGGGCGGAGCCATTGTACGAATCAACGTTGACTTGTGATTTTGGAACGGAGCAAAAAAGACTTGCAGTTGCAGACTTTCCAGCGGCTAAAATAGTGCCTTCAGCAAGATCGACCTGATTTACTGCTCCAAGGATACCTGGCACCCCGAACGGCGGCTTCGATACTGTGATAGATAGCGAAGCCGCATCGCTGGTGCCATTGTTGGTCACTCGCATCTTGAGAAATTTGGTGTTTTCTTCATAGACATCGCCAAAAGTGAAAGGTGGAATATTGCTAGTATAAGGGATCCACTTCCCAGAGCCGTCCGCAGCCTGGAATTCAATAAGCGCCTTGGGATAGCTTCCAGCAGTTGCAACTACATCCAAAACCTTCTTGCCACCGTCAGAACGGATCGTCAGGTACGCGGCAAAGTTGCCGCTCTGGGACGGGTTGAAGTTGATGTTGACAGTAGCTTGCGAATTACCGGGGATACTACTTGGCAACCCTTGGAAGATGAAAGGCCCAACTTGAGGACCAGAGGCGGTCTGATTTGGTGTAACCGTTGCACCTCCCTCAGAGACAATCGAATAATCGATTCCCGTTATATGAAGGGTGCCGTCCCCAGCGTTAGTAAGAATAGCCGATTGGGTTACACCGCCCTGTTGCTGTCCAGTGATGACGCCGGAGAAGCTGACTGTGTTGGGCGAGACTGATAGGAGAGGTAACAGTGAATCACCATTGCCCTTGAGTGAGACAGGAGTAGACGTGGAATAGCCTGTGTTGCCGTTGACGGTGGTCAACAAGATATCGCTGGACAGAGAGCCAGCAGTCCGAGGCTGGAAAACAGCCTGAAAGCTGAAGTTTGAGCCTGCGCTGACAGAGGCCGGTAGTGTCGGCCGTCCTTCAATCTGGAAGTTTGGGTTGCCTTTGAGAGCCATGGAGGTCACTCGAGTATCGACATTCGCCTGGCATTGGATGGTTTTTGGCGCCGACGTGCTGTTGAGCAATTGGCTTCCGAAATCATTCGGCGAACTGCAGGTGAGCGGAAGGTTGACAGGAGAGCCGAAACAGTAGAGTGCGCCCAGAAGTGTGCCTATATAAGCTCGCCCATCCCCAAAGACCGGTCGAGCAAATTTAGTGATTCCAGGAATGTTCGCGGCTTTGATAAGGTTGAGAACGCCATTCTGCGGCACCGCATTGTAGACACGAAGATTGTACCCATCGACATCGGTGATCCAGTAAAGCCCGCTTCCGGCTTGACCATTGAGGGAAGTCGTTGTTCCGTGACCTGTGCCAAGAACGTAAGCGTTCTTTTCTGGTGTGTCCGCCACTTTGGTGAATTGGGGATTGCCATTCGAATCGCAGGAGAACTTGAAAACGTGTGTCTGATACTGGATCACGTTGATGTATATGTAGCCTTCCAAAGGGTAAACGCCAGCACCAGCATAGACGGAGTTCTCATTTTGGAAGACCTGCGGAACAGCATCGAGCTTGTTGGCGCCTTCCTGGTATCCTCCAAGGTTGTCAAGATTCAAGATGTATGTTTTCCCTGATTTTCCAGTAACGACGCCCATGCGCGGGACATTTGGACAGGTAAAGACATCTGCTGGTAACAATTCGAGAGGCGTTGTTCCCAGATCTTTGTCAGCGCCATCGATTTGGACCTTCTCCCACGGCATGAAAAAGTCTACGACAGACAGTGATCCGTCGTCGTTGATCTTCATGTTGACAGCCGCCTCCTCAAGGTCAGTCGGGGGCTGCCGTCCTGGAACCGGTGTCCCTGAAAGCTGGGAGGCATAACCGTTACCAGTCGCGAAGAACATGCTCCCTTTGCCGTCAGATGCGAGACCTCCACCTGACATCCAGACACCGCCTCCCGGTGTTGTATTGGGCTCTTTGCCACCTTCTGTTGTGAAGCGTTCGACCAGACTGCCAGTGTCCTTATCCCAGCCCATTATCCATCCAGTGAAGTTCCACTGGACGCAGTGCGAAGCAAACCCAGCGTAGATGTACTGACCGGTATGCAGAAGAGCAGGCCGTTGGTGGGCAATCCCTGATTGAAACATTCTGTTGGCGTTGTTGCGGCCGATCGTCCCCTCCAGTCCTTTCGGAAATCCGCTCTTCTCGGCAAGGGTGTTGACGTCGATGGCGTGGAACCAATAGCGGCCATTCATCAGACCCTTCACTTGGTCACTCTGGTCGAGGTAGGTCTTTGCTGTTAGGTACCATGTGTCGGTGTCAGGGTCAATAACGCCAGTGGCAGTTATACCCACGATAGGATTTATGTCCACGCAGCCATTGAGATCCGAGGTCAGAAAGGGTATGTGCAGACTTCGAGAAGCCACAATTGCGTCGGTTTTAGCATTAAGTTTGTAGACATTATTCTGTGTGGTTGCAATGAAAACATATTGTATATCATCATTGAGAGTGTAAACGAGTGGCTGAGAGTATATCTGTTCTTGGTAGCCGCCGTAGTTGCCTGGAAGAGCGGCTTTCCATAGCTGACCGAACTGAGCACTCCCGACGACGGATGGGTCCATATTATGAGTGCTAGAGTAATGTCAGCCTCATCTTCGAGTACCCCCAACTGATTCTCTTCCTTGCACAGTCAAATACTCATTCGCTCAGGGCAGAGTTACGATTGATATCCGGATCGACTGGAGTCTCCGCCCCAAGTGATGGTATCTGTTGGGGACAGTTTGCCAGCAGCGACCCTGGCCGTCGCCCATGATAGAAATGCGAAAGCAAGTGTGCAGAGCTTCATGATTGCTGAATGATTGACAAGAATAATGGAAATATAGAGAAATGACTGTAGTACGAGAGCTGAAGCACTCGTAGGACTATTAAGATAGCATATAAGTAAAAGAAAGACACCGTTGCAACCCCTCACATAGGTGTGACGGAGTGACAGCGGGAAATATATAGTGGAAAGGAGTGACAGACACACGCAATTGACGTAGAGCGATTTAGGAAGAAAAATAAACCTTCCCAGCAGTGTGGGACCAGATCCGGGGAGCTTCTGCACGCTTTATGCAGGAACAAATTTCTGTACTACGTCTATCAAAGTCCGTTCTGCCCAGAATGGCTGAGAACATGGCTAAGGTAGGGATAAGAGGGTAAAGACCCAAGCCTGAAAAGGTTAGAAGACTGATCCGAGGGGCTCAAAGAAGACCTGTGTACTTCGTACCTAAGCCATTTTGTGGGATGATCCGGAGCCACGGTCTCGGCGGCAATCTTCAAGGTGCTCAGATAACGCCATGGCAAATGGCGATGCTAAATGCTGAGCCAGATCCGATCTGGCTCCAATGACTTTGTTGCGCGCAAGGGTCGTTCGCTTATGAGTCTCGAGGAGGATTACCTAGCCTGCGCCCATGAGGCAGCCAAGGCTTCATCTACAGCTGAGGCTACCACTGTAGAAGCGATCACCGACCCACGAGTCGGCACGCGACAGTATTGATATCGAATGGGCACAACGCGGAGTACCCGAGTGTGTGGCTTTCTGGAGTAGGCCGTAAGCGTGAGCCGTTAGATTAACCTTCCCACTTCGGGCGACGCGTCAATATCGGAATCTATCCGGAAAAGGAGGCTTGGCGCTCGAGGTGTGGATAATCGTCGATAAACAGTCCATACGGAGTACATGCCGAACCCAAATGCCTTGCGTCTCAAGTGTGATTAAGCTGTCGGTCGGTCAGCAAACGGAAATTCGTCCAGCTCACTACTACCCAGGGGGAGACAGTCTGGACACTCCAAGACCGAGTACCGAGCGGCATGTTAGAAGTACTTCTACATGCATGAGCAACAATGCATGAAGTAAAGTAGGGAGTACACTCGATGGCCTTGGCAACGCGATCTACCTTTTCTATCACGGGTTCCGCATCACTGCTTTCAAGCAAACCTTCTTACAAGATGTGTGTAAGTAGTCGTAAGACTCAGCAGTATAAGTTCACGAAAGGCGTGTTTGGCAATGAAACTTTGGAAGCACTGAGATCTTCTCGGTTTTGGACCCTCTTTCAAAGTTACTTTAAGATTAGCCGACAAGCGAAGCCCCTAAAGGTCCCCTACTTACATGTACCAAGTCTTAGCATGACCAGGACTCATGGTGTCGACCTCCACTCCAGATCGACAATCATTCCAATCTTCAATTTTACGAACATCAACAGTCTGACGCAACCTTACAGTGAGCATTCTACTCGACAATTTGACTTCAAAGACATCAATAGCCTGGAGCGACTAAACATTAGCGACTCTCAACAAGTCCCCGACAAACTTTATGGTCTGAAGCGTCCCAAGCATCCTTTAGTTTTACCGTCTCTGAGCGCCCTGGACACAACTTTCTCTATGAAATTTCTTACCCTTCTCTGGTCGCTTTTGCGACTTCGCCCTAGGTTGTGTTAATCGCACTTGTTTTAGCCGTTGTTGCCACAGTCCAGTACCATTGCGTCTTGATGAAGCAAGACTAGATGCAACTCACTGTCGCTGGCTCTCCCTCACTTGTTGTTCGAATGATGCTTTACGTACCCTTAAAGCCCTTAGGCACATTCTTCGTCTGGCTCAACGTTTCTCCTGAGCTCCTGGAATCCCAGTCCGCCTGCCTTATATCGATCGAAAACCACAGCTTCAACGGCCAAGGCGCCATGACGAAATCTACCAAAGTGGGCTCCTTGGAAAAATAGTTCGTCGTCATCAACCGACCCAGCAACTTGCCTTCACGTGATAAGAAAACCTGATCGAACAATCTTGACTGGCTGATATGGGAGGAATCGGTGGAAGCTGGTATGTCGCGGATGCTGACAGAATCAACCCACGAGATACGTGTCCTAGCCCTCGTATACGGATCTGCAGTCATCTGAATTGAGGAAGAGAGGGAGAAGATGAGAAAGTTGTACGTAAATTTGCACAGTACAAATCAATAGGTTTCAGCTGGTTCACAATTCAGACATGAGGATAATCCTGCCATCTCGACTTCCAATTGAGATATTCCCGTCCCTGGGGATCTGGAAATTATTTTCAAAGGCTAAAGCTAGGAAAGGGTTATATTAGGCTTAATTTCCATCCACAAAATGTTTGTGAATGCTTGGTGTTCGTATCAAAGCTTTAGATTCACCCCAGATCCACACACCTTTGTTTCAATGGCTCATGAGTCCCTCTTTGCCAGGCGACAATGAGGACGCACCTTCATCATTGAGGAGTGCACCATGCACACCACCCAAGTCCTCTGGCAGAGGTCATCTGGTTGCGCTACGCACCAAGGCCGAAGTCGACACAACCCTTCAAACTCTTGAGGCGTATATTGCTGATGTCCCACGGAATTCAGCAAACAGCGTTCTGAGGTACGTCACATTGTTGGCTATTTGAAGTTGGGCTGACTGTTGTGCCAGCGTCGTTGATAGTAACATTCGTACACGAGATACAATCAACTTGCAACATCTCCGCCGCTTTGTCCAGCCCGCATTTCTGCCCCCATATCTACAAGACCAATCTGAGAAGCAAAGCTTCGATGCCCATTGTCATAGCGAGGATGGTGCCTCTCATCAGCCAGATATCCTACATTTTCTGGTGTGCGCGGTAAGGATACTGGCGGCAGAGGAAGTATCAAGTCTACTCTCATCTAGCGGCCACACAGCAGCTGGCCAGCAATCCTTCCACTTACGATCCATTTCGGTTCCCTTACTTCCACCCTCATCAGCCGAGGAAGCTGAGATTTGGAGTCGACAATACTGGCCAACGATCTTCAAGAAGAGCAATCCACTCGGCCCCCATCCAAGTATTGTCGCTCGTGCAGCCATCGAAATATCGGATTCAGTAGCATATCACATGGGATTAGCAAGGCGTGTGGGCGAACAAGCGCACAAGTCCTCAAAAGGATTATCAGTTGGTGCCGTGGTGGTCGATCGGTGCAATCCCACAAGTCCTACAGTGGTGGCTGCAGCTGGTGACTCAAGGTGGACGGGATCTCAAGACAATACAAAATACGGAAGCGGTAATGTTACAGGTCACGCCGTTATGAGGGCCATATCCTTCATTGCACATAAACGAAGAGACCTTATACAAGCTGAGCAGTACCTAACAGATGTGGAGCCAGATTCTTTCGCAGCCATACGTCTTACCGAGATTGAGCGAGCTACCTACGCAGGAGGTACGCTAGCACCAGGTGGATATCTATGCCTTGACCTCGAGATTTACGTCACCCACGAGCCATGCGTCACGTGTTCCATGGCCATCCTGCATTCTCGGTTCGGCAAAGTCATCTTTGGGAAGCATATGCCGTATACGGGAGGCCTCACAGCAGAAACGTCAAGCGCTGATTCTCAGGAGTGCAAGAGCCCCGGAACGAGATATGGTCTCTTCTGGCGCCCTGAGCTGAATTGGAAGCTCCTAGCTTGGCAATGGGTCGAGGACGAGCCTTTGCCCTCGAACCTGGACGCGTTCCAATGTCATGCTTGAAGGCCTTCATCGTTTCCATCATTCTATAGATCCTTCGCTATGTGATGGACGAAAAGACGATTGTTGGAAATCCACTGGCTCGCTATGCCTTCTGTTGCACTGGTCGAACCGCGACTTGGTGAGCGGAAGCTTTATGCACATGACTTAAGCTTTCGTTTCATACATCGCCTAGGTATTCAGAGTCACGAGGTATCGAATGATTTGCCTAAGTCTTAACAGGCTACTCAAGCCAATTGGAGACCACAGTTGGAGTAGAATGGTGCGCCAATCCAAACCAAGCGCGCCTACTGCTCAGCTTAACGTTATTATGCGAAGCATGCTAAAAGTAAGCATGCGCGTAAGAAGCAAAGAGAGTTGGCTGGATGCCCCCTCGAATGTGAGACGTTCGACGATAACCGACTTGTGTTTTCTTAATAAAAACCCTTGATCGCTCCAGTAAGCTTGCAGTGCCAACTCTGGAACAGAATTGGAGCAGCATCTCCGCATCCTTACCCGTACCCTTGCTTTGGGGTTCCTGCGAACGGCTCGTTCATAGTTGCAATTCCCACACTAGCAGAGCTTGGTCACTCATTTGCCCGCCGTCGTTCTCTCCGCTGCGGCCATGAAACATGTTTCTGCTTCCATTGTGGGATCTATGAGATGAACGGCAACAACAAGTCTATTTGTGGTCACATCCTCCCTATCCCTCGTTGTCGATTCCTAGCTCACGGGATGCTCATGTCAATTGCAGGGTCATCGAGTATGCAGTTAAGGTTCGTCGGCTCGTCAACGCCTCCTCATTGCATCTTTGTGAAGTACAAAGATCTAGCTATGTCCTTAACATTTCCAACTCCTCTCTATCAGAGCGGCGTCTCAACTCTGCGCAAGCCGTCTATCAAGGTCTCGTGACCTCACGTTCTTTACCTGTTTCGTCATTCGTTACCGCACACTATACGCTCATTACTTCCGTTCATCGTGCAGCCCCTTCTCATCATTCTCCTCTAGTCCTGCCTTGAGCTTGGGTTTGTAGAGGAAATTTTGAACAACCTCTTTTCAAGCTTCGAGCCAAACATGAAGAGTGATGCATGGCTGGGCCTGTTTGCTTTTTGTACCAGTGTGGCAGCCCATGGTCAGATCATCGGCATTGTCGCTGGGGGCAAACGGTAAGTCAAAGCCTAATGAGCAACTCTATTTCAATCAAATGCCAACCTCATGCACCATCACATTGCATATGCCAAATTTCCGATTCCCTCCCCAATTATCATCACCGTCCTCATACAGCCTCTCATAAGCGTACAGATACCCGGGCTATTTGCCCCAATACCAATACCTAAACCCTCGTCCTAAAGTCGCCGGCTGGTCCATCCCTCAAGCCTCGAAGAATGGCCCCGTGTTGCCCGCGTCTTACAACAATCCGGATATCATCTGCCATGAAGCTGCAACTCCCGCTGCTGCCTCTGTTACAGTCACCGCAGGTAGCACCATCGAACTGCAATGGAGTCCTTGGCCCCTAACGCACCACGGCCCCGTGATCGACTACCTCGCCAGTTGCAACGGGCAATGCAGTAGCGTCGACAAAACGAAACTTGAATTCAACAAGATTGACGCGACTGGGTTGTTGCGCGATTCGAATGCTGCGGGCCAAGCAGGATATTGGGCGGCGGACAAGTTAAGAGATACCAACAACAGCTGGACTGTGACAATACCATTCACTATCGCGCCAGGAGGCTATGTGCTCCGACATGAGATCATCGCATTGCACAGTGCCAGAGTCCTCAACGGAGCGCAGAACTATCCGCATTGCGTTAACCTCGAGGTAACGGGTACTGGTACCGACGCTCTTGCTCAAGGGAGGCTGGGAACGGAGCTTTACAAGGAGACCGATCCGGGGATCAAGATCGATATCTACAAGCCGTTAGAGTATACAGTGCCCGGACCAGCACTGTACAGCCGCAGCGACAGCGCAGTCACCCCACTCTCCGGCAACTCTACCTCCACATATCGAAGCCCGATTCCTATCGCCGCAAAGACACAAGCGTCTCCGGCAGAAAATCGAGCAGTAGCCCTGTCGGCTGGAAGCGATATTGCAGCACTCAATACCAGCACCCGCGCCACAAACCTTCTAAACACCACCTCAACACCGCACATACGATTCCCTCATAGCGACGCCTCGCCACCTAAAATAGCAAAGGCCCATCAATCCGCCGACTCCCTCTTCGGCTCCGCCACAACGCCAAGCGTTGCGAACAATCCGCCCGCCCTGCCCCATCTTTCCCCCTCTTCAACACCACTTCCATCCGCAAGACCCTCGCACACAACCTCTTCCTCCTTTTCCTCCACCACCCCTCTCCCCACTTCATCCACCCCAGCCGCTCCCTCCCCATCGAACAGTATATCCAAACCCTGCACCCGCCGCATCCACATCACCAAGTCCTCCGCCGCCCCCTCCACCACCCCGCTACCTTCTTCCACACCTCCGCCACAATATCACAACCCAGCCCTACCCGCTACCACTTCCACCCCACCCTCAACCCCCAGCACAACCCTCCTCGCCGAACCACAGCTGCCGAGTCTCGATGGCATGAGCGTGCAGCAGTTGCTGCGATGGCTGAAGGCTGTGGTTGGGGCGCTGGATGGGAAATTACAGGGGGGTGGGAAGGGGAAGAGTGGGTATGTGAGGGATGTGGGGGGTTTGTGAGATGGATCATGAAGGGGGGGGGGAGGGTTGGGATGGGTGGGTTTGGTGGTGAGTGAGAGGGATAAGCGGTTGGGATTTGCAGCATTGTGCTGGGAGGCCATGTCGGCATAGCCCGGCTTCCCTGCGTGTGGGCCAAGGGAAGATGCGGACGTTATGCGCAGAGGAAAAACTTTTTTGTCATGAATGTATGAAGGACGGGATGAATCGATGATACTCGTACTATCCATATTCTATAAGCTAGCTGCCATTCGTGAAGTATATAGGGTGGGTTCATTGATCTCTACGATACGAACATCATGCGCCTATTAGTCTCTTCTACAAGAACCTTCCTCTTCCCCGTCACTCCCTCCTTCTACTCTTCCCTCCTACTCCTCCTTCTCTCTCCCCTCCTACGCTCCCCTCCTACGCTCCCCTCCTACACTCCCCTCCTACGCTCCCCTCCTACTCTCCCCTCCTACTCTCCCCACCCCCTCCTACTTCCCCCTCTCCTCTTCGTCCCACCCCCTCAAGCTTCGATTCCCAGCCCAATCCCCCGCCATTTCCTCATGGGAAAAAGCACAACCAGCAGGGCGATCAGCGATACCAGCCCTGGCTTTGGTAGCGTGGTTTTCTGGTGTGGCGAGGATGTAGGGGGCGTGATGGCTTCTTTGGTAGGGGGGTGGCAAGAGGAGGTGGGTGAGGTATGTGGGGAGATGTGGGGAGAGATGGGGATGAGGCGAGGGGAAAATTGCTGTGGTGCGAGAGGGGGATGGCGATGGCGATGGCGATGGCGATGGCGATGGCGATGGCGATGGCGATGGCGATGGCGATGGCGATGGCGATGGCGATGGAGGACGGCGATGGCGATGGGGATGCTGTGGTGCGGGGCTTGGGAGGCGGATGGAAAGGGACAAACAACTGTATTCATGTATGCAGTTACTCTTGTAATGGAATTTTCTTGTCAGAGAAGGATGGAGGGGGCTGGGGGAACCACTGCGGATGTCGACGCGGTGTCTAGACTCGCAAGGACTGTTCAAGGGAGTGTGGAATGTCGTTGATGGTCGCATGTGAGTCCACAGTAGGTGATACGCTGCTAATGCTCAGTATGTGTCGGCCTCGGCCGGAAAAATTCGTTCGTACGCTGTTGGAGAAGAGGTGGATTGGCCTCCATGATCGCTACGACCAGGGTTGGTGTGAGGAATTGCCACTGTACTGCGCTCGTTAAGTCCCCCGGACGCTGCGCCGGGGCTCGTAATGTAGCTAGCGCGACGGAGAGGTGTATCGTGCTGTCGCGGCGTAGGCTACAATTGATGGGCGCAGATAGGAGGACGTACGTTCGTGACGTTGGGAGAGGAGTTTTTGATGGTGGAATGATATAGCTGGTGTAGAACCGATGTGTATTCCCTCGTGAAAGCCCTGGCTTTGGTTTGGTGAGCGCGCTTGTTTCGATCTCTTCATGACTCGCTACTGTACGTCTTGGCTAGGTATTGGCTGTAGTGTATCTATCATATTCGCTGGCACCAGTGGGTGCTGATTCTCCTGGCTATATCTTGGGATATCCTTTTCTGGTTCCTTAGGGGCACCCAACGATGTTCTTCGAACGGTTTGGCGCTTTGGCGATGGGCCGTCACTGGTTATTCGATCCGAACTTTTCTTGTCGACATGTTTCTCGGGGCCGCAGAGGCGATCGTTTCTTGCTTTAGCCAGCCCCTGGAACTTAGCATCCTGCCAGCGCATGGGATAAGAACAGGACATCATGTCTCAAGCTTCGTTCCATCCTGGAAAAGGGGGATCCGGTCGCAATAATGGCCTCGGAGTGCTATTCATAATCTGCAATCTTGACGGCCGCTCCAAGCCTCGCTGCTGTGATTCTGAATCGCATACTGGGTGTAGTGTACGAGAACAAGAATCATGTTTCCGGCTTCGTCATTTCAAGAAAAATAAGGATTGGTTGCAACGGCCATGAAGTGCTATTTTAGGTCCACAAAGTCTGATGTGTTACTGTACGTAGATCAAGGAAGGCTAGGTTGATCTGTGATGACCTATGGCCACATCTTTATCTTCGAGATCCGTAGGCCTCGTAGCCTAGGAAAGATCCTAGATGTGACTAAATAGATCAACCCTAGGAACTGCTCAACTACCTGATCACTGCGTCAGAGCTGTATCATTGCCCAGCTGTACTGGTGCCGTGAGCTTGATTGAGCAGAGCTTCGGTACTGGAGTTGCCCAGAGATACGTCGCCGAACGTCTGAAAATCGAAATTTGTTGATGACAAGATCATGACTAGTGCGCACAGGGTCTAGCAAGAGAGGAAATTGTCGCCCTGAGAGAAGACATTGTAATGAAGAAACATGGTAGTGAAAATGCCACTGAGCCACATCGTCCTGACTTCGTCTGGAAGAAATTACAAGAAAGTATGATTGAGATTGAGAACAGGGGCTAGGCCGAGGCGGAAAGGTGTTCACCATGACAGCTTCCTTGAATGCGATAGATGCATCACGTTAAAGCTCCACGAGCCCAACGCTCCTACTAATTCGAGCAGCGACTCAACCGGTCTACTGCGGTGACAGTCGCAGACATGCAGCCTCTAGGATGGATCCTTGTCTGCCAAAAGCCAAAACACATCGACTGAAATCTCTGGTGACCTGGTCATTCTCTGCCCGCTTGGACATGCAAGAGAACGAGCAGTTGCCCATGACCGTTCCGCTCAGGGGAAAGGACAACGAGATCTAGAGTCTTACTTACTCATAAGATGGGTGGCACCGATATCGGGATGGGCAACAGCATGACACTTGAATCTGAAACACTGGCTGCACGTTGTTATACCTGATTGGCAGCTGTCAGCAGCCGGAATCCCAATTTTCCGGGCGGTTGAGCTCTCCGACCCCTAGGACCCGGTAGTGTGATCGACACAGCGCAGTGACAAGGAACACGTGCATATCGGGTTTGTGGTCGCGAAATCCGTGGTCGCAAAGACCAATGCGCAGCTTCCTGATCGAGCATGTGCGATATCCACGTCCAATTGATTGTTTTCGCCATGTGAGATGTAGGCCAGAAAGGTAGTCTTCGACACGGGCATGAAGGCAATGCAGCAAAGTGGAACCGTAAGAGACCCACCGGGTAAGGTGATGGAAGCGCTGCATCTGCATGAGCAACGGCTACCGCATACGGATTTCCGGCAGGATCATTAAGAATTCACGGTAAGATCTCGAGAGGTTTACCATCAATCTCTTGATCGAGCAGGTGGTCCTTCTGAGTCTCCAGCCATTCGTCCGCCTGGGCCAAAACCTTCCCACGCCCTTTGCTCTAGGATGTTGTGCATACTTCTGATTGAAGGATCTGCTAGGTCAACGAAGGTTTGCTGACTTTTCGGGCCGTTGTTGGATCAAGCGCAGGGCGAGTCACCCTGTAATAAGCAACTCGAGCCTACGACGATGAATGACACGAGACCATGACAATGATTGAAAGCAGTTGAGAAGCCTTTAATAGCCTTTAGTAAAAGGATTCTGGGAGTTCTTCAACCTAGCCAGTCGTGTAGAGTCGAGAAGATGCTGCTGTATCAGGCTATCAGCGCCGTCCTGGTAGCCGGGATGATCTAGTATGCAACGAGATCCAGACGGGAGGCAGCATATCGGTAGGAACGGTATGTGCGACACGACTGAGTCAGATTTGACAAGGGGTAATGAAGCTTCCGCCCGTGAGCCATGACTCGCAGAAAAACTTGGTCGCCCAATCGTCGTCGAGACTGACGACGATCTCGGGATCTAATGCGTCGGGTGGGCGGGTAGTGGCCGGGTTGTTTTGCTATCAACCTGGAGGCTGCTGAGCTTGCAGTCAGAGGCTTCAGAGGCTTCAGAGGCTTCAGCTGGAAACAGACTGTCGGGCTCAGCATGTGAAGACCGTTGGAGACTCCTGCACACATGTTGTGCTTGACCAGGGTGGATAAGGTGAGATAATTGAGATTTCTTATGGTAGCGTTTCGCTTTTGGGGCCTTCCAAAAGAAGGAGCGAGCGTATTGTCCTTGTTGCAACGTCTATCACGCTCCTGGTGAACGTTAGCCTGACCACATTATTAGACTTCTGCCGCGCCTTGGAAAGGCTCCCCTGAGTTATTTGTGGAGTGAGGGAGTGATGATTGGCGAGACAGCTCAGACCACTTAAGCTCCCCAGACAATCACTACCTGACTTCTAGAAGTACGACTAGCTGGTGGATGACTCGATAAGCCCGGTGGTTTGGAGCAGTGGGGGGTCATCGATGACCATACGAGAAGGCGAGGTGGTTGCTCGATATCACCAGACGATTGACCGACGTATGGTGAGGGTGTCGAGGGAATCTTCATTGAAAGGGGCGCGGACATTGTGATAGGATGGAAGCCAAGCTGCACGGATAATCCACCCAGTGTCAGCATCCCAAATCACGGCTGTCCACTTGGTGCGAATTGTCGGGACGGCCAGCAGCCGATTAAGCTCGATGGAGTCAAGCAGAGAGTCTAGAGGCAAGCCCCAAGCCCCAAGCCCCACTGATCAGCGCTGCTCTTTCCCCGACTTACTTTACCTGCTACTCCCCGTTGGCTCTTTCCTCCATCATCGTCAGCTGAAGTCACTGAGGACAACGCCCATCGTCCCTCCTGGTCAAATTGCTCAAGGTCGCAACACCTGAGCGCCTTTGAGGACGACCACAGAGTCATCGCGCACCAAGCACCTAGCCTCACCGTATTGCCGGGATAGACCGACCCGGGGCCCTGCCGTCGGGATAACAAACTCGACGCACACATCCACCAATTGCTCGTTTCTGGTACAAGACAGTCTTCCGCTCGCCGCTGCACTGTCACTGTCGTCCTGGAGGCTGTCACAGGTCGATAGCGGTCGAACTTGCGGATGGTGCGTGGTCGCATTGAGTCGTTATTTCGCCGTTCTGTCGTTCCGTGTCCCTTACCCAACGCCTTGGTTGCACATTTCCCACCAAATGCACGAAGCAATCCTTGTGCCACTTTTTGACTTTGCGGCTCCACCGAACGCTGACGTTTTCCCAGACATTCGTTTCTTGGTGAAGGACCACATCTTAAGACCATGCGAAGTGGCATTGTCGCTTGACTCGTCATCCTTATCTGTGCGCGGAGGTAGTCACATCCCGGCGAGACAAACGTCGGACACTTTACACGCCATCGACCGTTAGGAAGCTATCCCATTCGCATTACGAATTTGAGGGTTCCGGGTACGCCCATCATGGCAAGTATAATGAGCGTCTCGAATGAGACCAAGACCAGCACAAGTCGCGTCACCAAGGAAGGCCGCCATTTGACGTACGAGATGGAAGTCATTCAGCAGCCCGAGCGTGCCAGAGCTTGTGGCTCAGGCGCCAAATGTACGTCTTAATTCTCTCGCAGATGTCGCATCATCTGGACTGACACAAAACAGCGTCTGCAGATCGCCGCCCCGTCGACCCTCCGCCTGTCGTCCAGCTTCGCATTTTCGAAGGCGACAGCAAGCAAGACATTACCTTCTCCCACAACGCCAACTTCTTTCTCTTTACAACTCTGGAACCGGCTCGCCAAATCGCACATGGCCGTGTCCCTCCAGGCCCAAGCGCCACGTCCTTTCCCGTCCTCACTGGGATGCCTGTGGCTGGCATGGCATACCTTGATCGCCCTACACCTGGAGGATACTTTATCTTCCCGGATCTCTCCGTTCGCCACGAAGGTAAATTTCGCTTGAGCTTCAATCTCTTCGAAGAGCTCAAAGAAGACAAAGATGCGGACGCGGATCCTAGTCCAACAGCCGCAGACGTCAAGCCGTTACCGGGCGCTGGCATGGCGCCCAAATCCTTTGCTATCTGGCGTCTCGAAGTCAAGTCGGTTCCGTTCAATGTCTTCAGTGCGAAGAAGTTCCCCGGACTGGCGGAAAGCACCAATCTGAGCCGCGTTGTGGCCGAGCAGGGCTGTCGTGTCCGCATACGACGTGATGTGCGGATGAGGAGAAGAGATAACAAGTCCAAGGACTTCGACGAGTACGACGACACCGGCTATGCTCGGACGGATCGCTTCGCAACACCTCTGCAACAGGTGCCAGAGAGGCCACGTTCGATCAGCAATGGGAGTATGCACGGTAGCGTCCATGGAAGTGTTCATGGGGGAGCGGAGCCAGCTACTCCGTACTCTGTAAAACATCGCCGGTCCTCTGAGAGTCTGAGCTACTATAGTCAACCCAGCTATGCAGCACCACCACCGCAGCCCCAGCCGAACCAAGCTGCTCCATACTCTTCACACCTGACCTTCGGCTCGAATTCGTCTCAATATGCAGCGCCGTCGTTCCAGCCCCCAGCACCACTGGTCGCGCAAAAACCACAACGCTTCGTTCAACCCATCAATGATTACCAGTACCATTCCAGTGCCCACTCTCGCCCGGTGTCGACGACTCAAAACTACGCCTATCCACCGAGTCAACCGCAGCAGCCAACATATCAGCAAGTGCCGATCTACTCCAACAGTAGCCCAGAGTATCAGCCCATGCCAGATTATCGACGAGCCTCGCTTCCTGCTAGTCAACAAGGCTACGCCAGTCAGTCGATGACTCCCTTCTCGCAACAAGGCAATCGTCAAACATCTATGCAGCCCAACTACTACCCATCTTCCCTGCAGCAGAGCCTAGCTCCAAGATCGGCCACTCCAGGAGGCACCGGACAAGTACTTCCTCCAATTCAAACCCTGCAACCACCAATTGAGAGCAAGTACGAGTCCAAATATGAACCTTACACGCCGACCACTTTGCCCGCACCTGTCAACAACATCACCCCAAGCTCCAGCTACGAGAACTTACACAACAAATACCAGCCCTACACCAGTACTCCAACCTCTGGCAGCGCTACCGACTACGGACGCATGTCCAAGCGCTCACACGAGCAAGTCTTCGACAACTCCCACCAATACCAAGCAATGCATAGCGGCATGCGGCCGAGCACATTCAGCGCTGGTCGTGAAGTCCCCCAGATTGAGGCCGAGGACGGGAGCCTAGTCGAGGAGTATGACCTGACTGCCATGCGGATGCTGAGCTACAGAAGGGCAGACGGCACGACGCATCTCAAGAAGTGTCCGAGTCCAATCAGGGACTAGATTCACCCCCTAGCTTTGTAAGCTGAGAGCGGTACATCTGAATCTACGTTCGAATCCTCCAATCATGAAACCTACATGACTATCACGTCCGACATGTCCTCACTATCTATCCTGTCCTACGACCCATTCCTCAGACCATGATATCCTACCCCACGTCCGGCGTCAGCTATACACCCCCTGATCGCCAATTCAAGAGGATTTCCAAGATTTCAGCATTGCGCTATCTATTCAGAGCTATTTCTTTCTCATCTTGAAATCATCAGACCAGATCACCAAGCGGAGCCGGTCAGCGCTGGATTCTCGAATCTTGGTTCATCATCCGTATCTGGCGGCTTTTGTGAGCGGCTCATTTTGGAGGGAGCTTTTGTAGTTTTTGAGAAACCGCATCTTCGCATGCACCTTTACGTTCTTTTCTTGTTTAAGTAGACCGAGACTTGGACAAGTATGTTATCTCGGGATGATGGAGGGAAGGGGCTTTGTATGTTGGATATCTATATGATAAGAGTAGCTAGCGTTACAGAGTAGGAAAATACATGTTCTCAAGCCTTCTGTTATGACTGGGCTGTTGCTCCAGCATCTGGACCAATCGTTGACTCATCTGCGTTGTTAAATTCCCTATTCAATTCGCTCGTCCTTCAATAACGTTTTTCATATTCACCGAATACTAGAGCGGAATCGGCTAAAGCGCCGCAGCTCAGCCCTACGACCCTGAAACCTAAATCTGGCTTACCAACGGCGCATGGCAACTTTAATAGTCCACAGACAACAGCACTACCCCAACCTACCAACGCAGAGCTTGTAATACTAATTGAGTATCTCGAATCTGATGGTGATACTGTCGCTCAAATGTCACAAACGGAAGCACCCCGATCGGAGTCGCTGAACGACCACGATACCACAGCTGAGCAGAAGAAGGTGAAGAACAGGAGACCGGCGAGTAAGCTTTGGGACGACATACAATCTGTCGCGGGTTTTCTTGGGAATGATATAGTCTCTAACAACACGTCTGCACCCTCTAGATACTGCGTTTCGGCAGCAGCGATTAAAAGCATGGCAGTGAGTGCCCCTCATGCCTCTCCGATGTTCAGCTACGGTTCACATTGATGGACACTGACTATTGTTTCTCAGACCTATCTTGACGCCGAAGACTGTCCTGCCTCTCTTCTTCGCCATCGGGATCATATTCGCGCCCATAGGAGGACTTCTATTATATGCAAGCGCTCAGGTCTGTGGACTCCATGGCTTGCGTTTTGCGTACATGAATAGGCTCATAGCTGACATCGTATGGGTGTCAGGTGGAAGAGTTATCGATTGACTATTCACAATGCGGAACGCTGGCCACGACGGATTTCGGGAACATCCCTGGCGACAAAGTATCTTCTTCCTTCAAGGCAGGGCCATCGAGCTGCGCAAGCATAGCCGGGGCTCCAACACGGTGGAAGGTGCGAAACGAGGAAAATGTCAGATTCGGCACGGACACCAAGAACGGCTCAACGCAATTCTGTACTCTACAATTTCCTATCCCTAACAACATTGGCCCACCCGTCCTCTTCTACTACCGCCTTACCAATTTTTACCAAAACCACCGTCGATATGTCAAATCACTGGAATCGGATCAATTAAAAGGCATTGCGGTACCCGCTTCTACCATTGCACATGGATCGTGCGATCCTTTGCGGTTAGATCCCAGCGGAAAGCCTTACTATCCGTGTGGACTGATCGCCAATTCGCTATTCAATGACACCTTCAAGCCTCCCTTGAATATAGCTGTGCAAGGGGGAAGCGCACCGAACATGACATATCCTATGACAAACAAAGGTATCGCCTGGAGCAGTGACAAGGCATTGTATGGCCCGACCAAATACGCCCTAAGCGACATTGCTGTCCCGCTCAATTGGAAAGATCAGTGGCCGAATGGGTATACCGAATCACATCCACCCCCGAATCTGGAAGAAGATGAAGAATTTCAAGTCTGGATGAGGACGGCAGGGCTGCCGGCATTTAGCAAGCTGGCACTACGAAACGACAACTTGACCATGCCATGTTCAATCTATCAGGTGGATATCATGTTGAGTAGGTGAGTCAAGTGTGCTACTAAATTGTACTGACTTGGCTAGATTTCCCTGTCATCGAATACGGAGGCACTAAATCGATCTTACTCTCCACTCGAACCGTTATAGGAGGGAAGAACCCCTTCCTTGGCATCGCATATATTGTGGTTGGAGGTCTATGCGTTCTTCTTGGGGCTTTGTTCACGGTCGCGCATCTGGTCAAGCCAAGGTATGTCCAGATTTACTACGTCTAGATTCTCTGGACCCAACATTTTGGACGATTCCTGACGGATTGGGTCCAGAAAACTTGGAGACCACACATACTTGACCTGGGACAATGACCGACCGAGTACGGCGACAGCAACGGGGATTCAAAGGCCAGGTAATGACTCAGCATGATTGATGTGGACACCTTTATTTTTTTTATCCGGGATTCTTAAAAAGATGTGGATCGGCGTCGGGGCGTGTCGCAATAGCCAGCTCACCACCACACTAGGAGATCGCATGGTAGGCTTCAGCCGGTTCATCATCACGTTAGGAGATCACAAGATAATTTTCAGCCATTACGCCCGGCCTGTGAATCAGATCAAACCATAGTACTTATATCTTGGGTGTTGTGGTAAGGTTGATATATCAACAACTGTCAGGCTCCCTTTTCTCTTGTTCTGCATGTCCGCTTGCAATTCTCCAAGGCTTAGTACCACATGGAAAAGTGCCACTGATACGGTGGTCTGGGCCATCATGTCATCTCAAGCCATCGAGACTGGGATTCAATATCATGGTTGAGGTCTCGAAGATGGTCACTTTCTATATAAAGTCTCCTTTGGTCGGAGATGTCTCCGTTTCATCAGCATTCCACCGCTATCCCTTACATACAAGCACACTTTACCCAATCAAGCTATATATACTTAGGCTCATTACATCATGCTTTCCACTATCTCCCTCCTCATCCTCTCCGCTGCTCTCCCTTCTCTCTCCCTCCCCTTGGCTCTGCCCCCTCGTAGCAGCAATGGAACCAACATCAGACAATGCGGCACCGGCCCCCCCAGCGACACTCTCCTCGACGCCCACGCAACCCTCCACACCGCCCACCGTCTCGAGCCCCGCAAAGCCAGCCTCGCCAAGGAGATCATCGTCGACACCTGCATCCACTTCGTCACGACCACCGACCAAGCCGCGCAGTACGCCCCCGAGGACATCGCCACGCTCGTCGCGCGCCAGGGCTCCGTCCTCAACACCGCCTACGCCGACTCGAACATCACCTTCCTGCTGCACCCCTACAGCCACACCATCAACGACGGCTGGGCCACCGACGTCCAGGACAGCGCCATGAAGACCGCCCTCCGCCGCGGCTCCTACGCCGCCCTCAACATCTACTTCCAGACCAACCTCTCCGCCGGCATCACCACCCCCGGCGCCCAGGCCTCCCAGCTCCTCGGCTACTGCACCCTCCCCCAGTCCGTCGCCTACACGCCCTCTGCCTGCCCCAGCGACGCGAAACTCTCAAACGGGAACTGCAAGCCCCAGACGTTCCCCAAGAGCACGTACATCCTCGATGGGTGCAACGTCCTCGCGGGCAGCATGCCCGGGGGTGGGCTGCAGGGCTATCAGATGGGCAAGACGGCCGTGCATGAGGTCGGGCATTGGTTTGGCTTGCTGCATACCTTCCAGGGAAATACCTGTGCGGCGAGCGATGCCGGGGACTTTGTGGATGATACGCCGCAGGAGAGTGTCTCGACGGATGGGTGTCCGCCGGCGCAGGGCATGGCCAAGGATAGCTGTCCTGGCGTGGAGGGGCTGGATCCGGTGCACAACTATATGGATTACAGCAATGACGAGTGCTATACGGGTTTCTCGCCGATGCAGCAGACGAGGATGCTGAATATGTTTAATCTTTTTCGGAAGGGCAATTGAGCGCTGGAAGGAGATGGCTTTATGGAGCTATCTACTTCTTTCAGAACATTCGGAGATCGGTGCATCGGCTACTGCAGCCATGTACGACGGCGGCTGTTCCCTCAGCATCCAGGCTACAGGTCAGCTATACGCAGCCTTCTCTGTCACGAACCACGAACCACGCGCCTCCACCACCGTGCACATGCACCCTCAGCGCCTAGGCGATATCGCTCCCAACCTGAAACAGTGGTCTGAACGAGAGGAATAAACCACCCACATCACAACAAGAGCAGTCATAGCGACTACCAACTCAGAATGAAACAACCCGCGTCAGCATCCGCATTGCTTAGCCTTCTACTGCATTGCTATCGGAGTTTTTGGAGCACTGTTGGATTTTGCAGCTTCTGTGCATTTTAGCGTTTTTGGAGTACTGGGTTATGGATAGATACGAGTTTTGTCTGTGTACTTCAAGGCAAATAATGTCTATATTCCGAAAAACAAAAATCTATATACCTTATTCAAAAAACCTATCTCTATACTTCGCAGCAAAGCATGTTTCTGTACTTCAAAGTAGATTATAGCTATGTACTTAGAAGCAGACAATGCTGATGTACTTTAACGCATGAGCATTCCTATGTACGGAAAAGCATCTCTAATTAATTACTTGGAAGCATGTCCCTTTCTTCTTTAATGACGATGTTGTGTATATCTAGGAGCATGTCTGTAAAATGCATGGCTATGTACTTGAGAGCGGATAATGTGCTTTATAGCATTTCTGTTTACTTTGGAGCATGTTCGTTTTTACTCCAGAGCTTGCTTTCTTGTCTTCATACCATGTCTCTATACTTCAAAACCCATATCTATCGGAATAAAAAGCATCTCTATACCAAAACAAAGCTCACGACCCTGACCCTTAGGATTTTCAAGACCCATAGCCCTCAACGACCACCAAATGGCCCATTTACTGCTACACACACCACACTACTTACATCACTTCCGCTCTACACATTATTATGCATCTATGCCATCCATAGTTGGTGAGGTGACGTCATGCGATCTGACGCAGAGAGAGAAAGAAAGAGAGAGAGAGAGAGAGAGAGAGAGAGAGAGAGAGAGAGAAGACAAAGAGCGAGAGAGAGAAGAGAGAGGGAGAGAGGGATAGAGTACTAAGGGAGTACTGGAGTGAACCACTGAACGAGAATAATTGAGAGATGAGGCGGGGAGAAAAGAAGGTCAGATGGGCTGGGTTATGGGATGTGGCTGGGAATGGGGCTTGCGATGGCGATGGCGATGGCGATATAGGCTGTTTATAGTAGTATGATGTTCGCGGTGAAGTGGTGGTGCTAATGCTATGCTGGCTATGAGAGCTTTTTGGCTGGTGAGGTGGGGGGAGTTGATGGTGGCGGCGTGATTTGTCTTTAGGGAAGTGGGAATTCAGAGAAGGCCCGGGAGGGGGAGGAGTGGGAGGGGGGCTTGACGAGTGCAAAGGGAGGTGCGAGGGAGGGGATTTTGAAAGAGGGAAGCGCAATGGAGGGAATGACATTTCTCGTGGATGCCAAGGAGTATGGGTTGGTACCGATACTGATACGTTCATGTCCGACCAATGCCGTGCTCGGTAGCTATCCCCCAATTTCCAGCGCTTCACAAGAGTGTAGATGACAAACGCCTGCAATGCCGCCCACGTATGCCCCCATTCATCCTACAAAGGCCCTCGGTATCCCTCCAGCGCCGCGCTAAATTTCGCTTCATTATCGTTATACAGAGAGTCAGGACGCCGTCTGGAAAGCCGCTCGCCGCAGCTGATAGTCCGGGACGTGGTCGAACCAGTCGCTGTCGGGGTTGTAGCGATAGGCTTTGAATTCGACGCCGTAGGGTTTCTGCGGGTTTTGCGTTAGCCGTTGTTGGCATCCCAGGGGAAGAAAGGGCAGGGCAGGCTTACCGGCTCCAGCATATACAGCATCCCCAGCGGGACATCCAGATCCGCCACCTCCTCCCTGCTCAGCCCCTTGAAATAGGCCAATAGCACGCGCGCGACGCTGCGATGGCCCACCAGCAGCACATGATCCGTCATGCGCTCCACCTCGACAATAACAGCCCGCAGTCTATTGATGATATCCAGATACCCTTCCCCGCCGGGCCCTGGATACCGGTAATGCAGCTTATCCTGCCTGCGCAGCTCATACTCGTCGCGGTGTTTGGTCTTGATCTCGTCGTACGTGAGACCCTCCATAGCACCGGCATTGAGCTCGTCGAGCATACGCATCTGCTTCAGCTCAAAGTCTTCCTCGTCAAAGTATTGCGCCGTTTGGATACTGCGTTTGAGCATCGAGGTCCAGACGCAGAAGTTCTTTTCGGTGATGGAGCACGAGGCGGCGTGGCTGTATTCGGGGTTGGGCGGGGTGGTGTCGCCGGGGCGAGGAGGGAAGTGCGTGCAGAGCGCTTTGTGCTGCTGGTAGGTATCCCAGGCTTGGCGTTCGTGCTTGATGAAGCGGGTCAGCGCTTGGGCGTATCGGAAGCCTGTCTCGCTGAGGGAGGAGTCGCCGCCAATCTTGCCGTTCACGTTGTCGAGGGATTCGCCGTGCCGCGTGATCCAGATCTGGCGGGGGGCGAGGTTGAAGTTCAGGAGGTAGTAGACTGTTTGTGCGGAGAGGAAACCGCGGATCTGGTGCGAGACGATTTTGCGGCCGACGTCGATCATTTGGACGTAGGGCATGTTGTTGCGCTCTTCGTAGTCACCAAGTGACACATATTTCTTTGCGTACAGTTCCACTCGTTCCTTGAAGTCGGCGAGGGCGATGATGGGGTCTTGGTCTTTGTAGTCTGGGCCGGAAAGCTTCAGGCGCATATTTGACTCGAGCAGGCTCTCATCGATACAGAGCGACTCGAGGAAGAGAACTCCTAATTCTGGGCCCGCTCGCTCGCGGACTTTCTCCATGATCTTCTTGCGCCGTTCAAGCGTGCTGTTGGTCGCATCGAAGATGCCCACTGATCCGCCCTGGTCGAGTATGTAATCCAATAGCTCGTCCAGAGTTGCCATCGCCAGTTGCTCCCTCAATTGGGATGCTTTCGCGTTTTCTGGATCGAAGAACTGCGCAGACTGATCCATCTGCTCCGACTCGGGACTCGAAGCCTCCCCAGACTGATCGAGGGCAGGCTCGCCTGACTGAGATAACCGCTCTGGTGACTCTGAGCGCGACTGGTCAGTATCCGATGTCGTGACAGCCGGTGGGGAATGCACGCCATTGGAAAAACTTTGAGCCTCGCCATTAATCAGGATCTGCGCAGTCAGCGCGGGCGCAGGCAGCATTTCTCTCTGATCCCGGGCACCGTTGAGCGAAGTAGGGTCGACGGATGAGCCTTGGAGAACGTCCTTTGGCCGAGCCGTTGATGGCCGTGACAAAGGCCCAGCAGTAGCCTCCCGCCTTCGCTCGCCCACGTTGAATATGCGAGTGTCGTGTTGAAGCCAATTCAGATATCTTGCAATCTTCTTTGTGATGTAGCTCTTTCCCCTTGCAGGCAGACCAACCATCACAATGACCAGTTTCGACCCTACATCTCGTTGGGCGATGCGTCCGTCAGGAGAGACCCTAGACTTGGTCAAGCCTGGAATGTCGAGTGTTGTCGGTCGCGTGCGAGAGGCGGTCGTAGACCCAGAGTCTTGCCGACGAGGCACGATCTTGGGACTGTTTGGCGCCGTAGTCGCTGGTGTGTCGGTCATGGCTGCGCCGTGTCTTCCGTTTAGTGTTTGGGGTGCTAGAGATCCTGCTGTTGATGCCCTCAGAGGCGGGGCCATTTCGTGTATTGGGTCTTGTTCCTCCGGCGATCGTCTGCCATCAGAGGTCGCTGTAGATGCATTTGAGGAGGGTGGATATCGGTGGTTGAAGATGGCGGTCTTTGCGATGACTGAGTGTCGACTTTGGGGGCGTGAAAGTGCGGCGCGAGAGGACAGATCCGCCGGTATGGATTCATATTCGTTAGAGACGTATGTGCGACCATCGCCTAGTAAAGGCATGGCCGATGTGTTCGTCGGCGGCAAGGGCGCAAGAAGGTGTAGAGTGGTGAAGCTGGGGGTCTGTAGGATGGCGAAAAGGACAGCGCAGAGGGTGGAAGCTGACCGAAGTTGTAAGCTAGGATGTTGTGGGAGATTCGGAGAGATGGCTGGATCGTAGCTGGCAGTAAGGAATGGAGAATGGAGCAATTGAGTCGAGTGTTTGTTTGAGCTAGTTTGGACAGAAATCAAACCTCGGACCCTTGCTGTTTTCCGATCCGGCCGAATGACGCACCGCTGCTGTATATCTAGCTCTCTAGTCTATCTAGCGTGACAGCAAGCCACAAAGCTGCGCTTCGAGAAGGTTACCAAGTTGAGCCTACTTCTCATGCATTTGAGAGTGGATTGAGAAGGTGACAGGAATCGCAAGATCACCCTGACAGCGAAGTGATAGAGGTTTGCGTGAGATATGTCAGATTGCCTCACATCTACTTCCTATCAGATCCTCTGTTTGCATCCGCCAGCCTTGTGTTCTGAATTGTCCAATCAACGCTTGATTGTCGACCACGCCTCGCTCGGTCACCGCACGGCGTCTTCCATATAGCAAATAATGTAGTTGACAGCGATAAAGGATATCGGTGAAGTCGAAAAGAGTCAGAATCCCAGTCGCGAGGACTCGAGCAGTATGGATGGATGACCCAATTCCGCAATTGTGAAAGACGTAGAGGTGACCAAGTCCTTTAATCGTCAGATCGCCAAGGCGTAGGATTCATCAATAGATTTCCCACTTTGATTCTCCTTATACTGGATCGCTCCGTATCGACAAGCTCGTCTTTGGCGGTCTTACTCGTCGATGGCTAGTTCGTTGACCGGCCTCGCTGTAAGTCTCACCGTCGCTATTCCCTGTGACAACACCTCTTCCCTCTTCTTTTGATATGGCTCGGAATCAACCGAACCACAACGGCAGTGTACAGAGAGCGGCGCGGTGGTGACGATATGGTGCTCGGGACGCCTGAAAGGCCGATGTAGGCCGTCGCAGGGCTCTTCCGGGGCTGCTGACGTTCGCTCATCCCATCCAACGCTGCTTTCTCGAAACCGGTGCTCCGCCGATCCTCTTCGACGACGTGTGTCCTTCAGTGCAACCCTCATCATGGACCCCAATCCCTCTCAGTATTCGGAGTCCGAAATCCATCATATGGCCCCTGCATTCCCCTCTCCCTTTATCCAAGCATCCTCATCCCCCAAGCCTAAGCGTCAGCACCAGCAAACTCGCATACGCAGCGACCGACAGCGCAGTCAGCACCACCACCACATTCCCACTTGTGCGAAACCTCTTCCTATGCAGCCCATCCTCGCCCACCTCCGCAAAGAACTGCTTGTTGCCCTGCTGTCTTCTCAGCAAACTGATCAGCAGGATACCGGCGCCGTAGATCGCGAATAGCGCGCCGATGGAGTAGAATTCTCCGGTGAAGATCTTGAGGATGACCCTGGGTATATCGCGTCAGGGCGGTATGGGCGGTTTGGGAAGGAGGTGGCTCGTACAGTGAGAAAGAGAACTGCCCCAGCGCTGTGCGGATATAGGCGCCTTCGAAGGTGCGTTGCGCGGCGCGCATCTCGACGAGTTCGTCGTTGGTGAGGATGACGGAGCGGGCGCGGTGGCGGCGGAGGTGGTAGGTGTCTTGGGCGTTGTGTTCGAACATGGTGGAGGATTGCCCCTTGGGAGGGGCGTGGGTGGGGAGGGGGTGCCTTACTGAATGAGAAGAGTGTGTGAGAGGAGGGAGGTGGTGAAGGGAGGTGGGAGGGGGAGGAGAGATTGAGAGGGGATTATTGCGAATTGTGTGCCTTGATATATGTACCCCAGGGTTAGTCGTAGGGTTTTGTGGCCTCGTGAGGGTTATAACCAGTGACTACAGTAAGGTACGGGGTGGATGGACGTTGATTCGTTCGAATCGAAGGTCATAAGGTCAAGTCCTAGCACTATGTTAAGTGAATCGAAGATCACTCAATTGCATCAAAAGAATACTACAAATCACACGGACACCTAAATGCTGGGTGTGGAATCGATCATTGATGCTATCGAACAGCTGGTCCTAACATAAGAAGACACAAGCATAAGCAACCTGTAGCCCCACAGCATCCGGAAACCTAATCCCATCCATACTGGCTCTCCCTCATACAGTTCGTCCAAGATGCTTCCCCACCAAGTCAAAGCCAGAACAACATGAATGAAAGTGCCGAGTGACTGCTCCAAAGCTAGAACAAGGGGGCGGGTATATGAGTGAAGATGCCGAAACCAAAAAACGCCGAAACCACTGCCGGACTCGTCCTTAATGGGGTGGATGACCGTATGGGGTTGTGACCAGAAAACGCCGTGCTGTATGCAAGATGATGAAGAATGAGCTGAGTGATCGTCCCTAACACGTGCCAATGGTGTGAAGCCCTTCGGATGCCGAAAATATGCAGGGCCAGCCCGCTGGCCTGCGTCCAAAGGTAGAAAGTGTGTCGATTACAAAACGATACCGTAGATGTTGGAAAAGTGTCGTAGATGCGTATCCATCGCAGTTTCGCGGTCAGGAAGTGTCGAATTCGGAGGCCTCGTGAAGCATAGAGATGTACCAAGCGTTTACCTAGCGCCGCAGCTCAAAGGTGCTGCTGGAAGAAGTCCTTGTTGAACCAGCCGACTTTGTCAAAGGCAGTCCAAAGCTTGCTAGCCTTGTTGACATCGATCTTGCAAGCTTGCTGTGCGTCAGTCTTGCGAAACTCTTTGCCGATACGCAAGGCGTTGAGGCGGGCTTCAAAGATGCGACGCTTGCTACAGAGATAAGTTGCACAGCTCAGGCGTAGTGTGGCTGCAAGAGTGACCTCCGTCTCATGAAGGATGTGGCGGTCGGGATCAGTAGAGAGGTTGAGAGGATTGGTGCTTGTCCAATCAGCCTTCAGTGTCTTCGGACTATGCTGCAGCGTCGAGACTGGGGGAGCAAAGTCGGGCAGAGCATTGTAATCCACGTCCTCAGGCCGCTTTTGTCCTGCTGCTTTGAATTCTGGGGTTTCAGAACGACCCTTGGGTGGATAGGACAGCGCTTTCATGGCTGGCGATGGCTTGGGTGTACGCTTGACTCGCTGCACGGGAGTTGCTGGAGCCGGCTTTTCCACGGGCTTCCTTGGTTGCCTAACAGCTGGAGCTGGAGCAATATTGATGTGTGTCTTTATCTTCTTAGACGTGTGTGCCTTCGTGCCTGGCTCAGCACAGATGCGCTTCGCCTTCCAGTACTGGTTCTCCGTCTCTTCTCGCGCTCGCTTCATATAGGCTCCAGGATTATGGTTATAGCTACGACCTAAGGTAGGCACGCAGGACAGAGCCAATAGATATTCCTCGCGAGTAGGGCGATTGACTCTGCTATCGAAATGATGCAAATGCATTGCCATGTGCTTGGTGACCAATTCCTCTGCAACCTTACGAGTTGGAGTTGATGGGAACAGTGGGTGCTCCATCACGCTGTCTGTACCCTCCTCGCTCGATGCGTAAAGAACCGGATCCCTTGTAACACTCTCTGGTGTTTGTGCCTTTGCTTGCTCTTTGTACGGTTTGCTCGGCCATGGTGAGACAGGTGGCGATAGCAGGATCCTCATTGTCTCGGGAGTCTTGCAGGAGTCAATGGGAGGGAGTGTGTTCTCTCGACTGTATGATGGCGGGAAATTGATTTTCGGTTGAGGTGAGGTTGCCGGGCTGAAGGTCTCAAGCGGCTTGCCCTCTGGAGGAGACATAAGGCTTCGTATGGGTGGCAATTGGGTCATGCTGTCGATGAAAGTCAAGAGCTTGAATGGTCGTAATTTAAGGTGATTGTTTCAGGTGCCGGAACGGTCGCGATAGATGGAAGCAATCTTGAGATGGTGGAAGGCGGTGGAAGATATTGGACAATCGATGATCGTATGATTTGTAAGGCGTAGAAGATGTAGGATTCCAAGTTGCTGTGTGGCAAATCCGATGCTGATGGCAATTGTGTGTTAAGTCCGAAACGGCGATTGTTTGTCCGTCGAAGTGTCTTTGCTCCGTAAAAGTGATGTGTGTAAAGTACAAGAGAGAAGAGAAGAGGAAGGCTGTGCGGGTTGGGCAAAACAGGCAGGATTTATGTTAGCCAGCTGGCAGATTCTGAGTCAATAGATCTTAGGCAGCAGGTGAAGGTCGTGGACAATAGGAAGTGGTGGGGCAAGGCCAGCCTATGAATAAACGAAGCAACAAAGAAAGAAGAGGACATGGAAAGAGTGTGACCATTCTGGTCCTACGCCTTCAACCATCATGTTCAGAGAAGGCTGTGAGTAAGCGCGCTGTCGGACTCTGTCAGCTGCGCATTGATTCTCAATGGAAACACATGAAACTAGAGGAATTGGCGAATCAGAATTACTCTTCAAATAGGAGTCCCGCACATGACGGGGACTTGGCCTAAGAAGATCCATCATGGCCCATTGAGATTCCGTAGTGAATCTGGTCGGGTGACTCTACGAAAGAGTGTGAATCAATGACTGCTCCACGCGCCTCTCTGATCCGACACGGTTTAGCTTCAGAAGGCCCGGATCCTACAACGCCACAACCTCGGACCAGATTAACTTTGCTTCCTGCAGAATCTAGAAGTAGTTCCGCGCAGGGGAGCGCATGTCCCAAGCCCGTCTCAATTGCATATGATTCTATCTCAATTGAGTTCCTCAATCAAGCCGGGTCAATAGAGAGTGTCTCGGAACGATGGATTCGTAGATGTATTGAGTGGTTGCATATCGTGACCTTTCACATGTCTTGTCAATTCCAGTTGTTGCAAGCAACCTCTACAATCAATGATCATGCGATGGGGTCACCACTGTACCGATCATGAGGTCAATGACTGCTCCCACACCAGACACCCTTTATGTCGATCTTCGGGAAATGCGCCGTGAAGTCAATTGCCCTGCACTTCATCCATTGACACGGCTAGGATCGAGCTGTGGATGCGACTAGCCTAGCCTTATTGGCATGTCTCCTGGATTTCACGTGCTTTACCCCAGGTTTTTGAGATGCTGTACATTGTCAAGCTTAAACGGCAAAGCAAGAATGGAAAAGCAAACAAAGATAAAGTAAAAGTACAACCTGTTAAAATAGTTGAACGATTCTGAGTTTGACAATATCTATAGGCCATCATAGTATATTGTTTCCTAATCTTGAGAGCGATTCAGAAGCGTGCTCGGTTGCCATCAAAAAGTATTGCAACCACTCACTCTCTTCTCACCCCTTACCAGTAGGTGCTAATGATTGGCAATCAATCTTTTATGCTTCCTCAAAGTCCTGCCACCATGCTCTTTGTAACGATTTGCCGCTTTGGCCATGAGGGATCACTGGCCCTTCTGTCCATCGGGAATCCGTCAACACGTTATTTACAGAGTGCGGAGAAATTGAGTCTAGGTTTAGTCAAGGCTTGGATTTAGCACCCTGTCAGCGCATGGGATAAGCATAGCCAATTGCTCCATCAACCAAAGTTCCCAGCATCATCATCCCTCCTAGCCTCCCATCCGTTCGAATGCCTCCGCATTAGCAAGGGCAATAACAGCAGCGTCGTCCTCAGCATCGTCGATGGCAATTGGGTCGTCCTCAGATGTGCCCTTGTGCGGGGCTGAAGAAGGCTTTACAGACGTCATTGGTGGCGAAGGGGATGTCGAAGGTAAGGCAGGCTTCAAGGAGACGGGCGAGTCGACCGAAGGCAGTGCATCGGTTTGTGGTAAATCCGCCTGTTGTGGTGTCAACGCTCTCTTCTATCGTGATCAAGATATGAGCCTACCGTTGAGGAAGCCTCGTGTTGAAGAGTCGCTGGATCTGAGGCGGAGACCGGTGGAGGATTTGCTGGCGATGGGATTGCTGGCGGCGGGATGGCCGGGTGGGGAACAGCAGGTTGTTGATTCGCTGGCCCTTGGTTTGCGTACCACTCTCGACAGAACCGCGTAGTAATTCGGATCTGGCCTGTAAAGTGCGACCAAGGTGAGAATATGTCCCTTTCATGGAACATGCCGTCGTCATAGTCTATGCCACTATGTCTGTTCGTATTGTAGAGCCAGCGGCGAATGTCAACAGCAATCTGTCTTCTTTCTCGTCTCTCTCTGGAGTTGAAGGTCTGTAGGTGATCTCTTAGTTAAGACATCTGCTTGGAGATCGAACTTACGTCCTGTCTGTAGATCATGAGAGGTCGGTCACCATGGCGGGGAACGTAAGAAGGCATGATGCTCGCCGCTCTGGTAAATTGACAAGGAGAAAGTGATTGCAGTGGAGAGTAGGAGGGTATCCTTGTATGCTATGCGGGAGTCCTTGATGGCTTGTCCCTATGAGTAGGAGTGTATCCTTGAGTTGCTATGGGGAGTCCTTGATGGCTTGTCCCTGTGCTGCATACGCATGGAGATTCAAGATCTGCATGCCCACTGAATCACTGACGACTATACAATTCTTGGGAGACGACGAACACCGGAAAGAGAAGAGACGTTCAAATAGATTTAGCGAGCCTTTTTCAATTCGGCCCGGGAAGCTCCACTACCTAAACGTTCGTTAAGACTCGATAGAGCTGAAGACAATGTAAGGAGAAGATGATAGCCTGATAATGGAGGGATTTAACCTTGGGGATGTCTATTAGGTATGAGCATCAGTAAATAGTATACAATCAATCTGCATGGTTGACCGAGCTGTGATAACAGTACTCGGCATCCCTAATGTAGTACTCATTGAGTCTTGCCTGTCTCCAGAACACTCCTATTCGCGAGCAAACTATGCTCTGCGATTGTTTTCGTGTATCCTCGAGGGGAAACGTTTTCTGTTCCAACTGGGCATCTCGCATGGCCTCCCCTTTGCTTCACTTCGATTGTGATCCCCGGGACATTCTCGACATACTGCTTCGCCTCGATCTGTGAGTTTTCCCATGATACGACGATGCATGCTACGCTCTATAGGCTGTTTCAACCCGATCTGGTGGAATTCCCATGTCACGCTGTCGAGGTAAGTCATATTACCTCAACATCCCGGAAAACCATCATCAGACTCCTTCGACTCGATTGGGCGTTCCCTCTAATATGGGATCCGATTGAGCTGATCCGTTAATCTCTTATCCTTCACATGGCTTGGTATTTTTAGACGACTTTCACTCGACGGAAGGTAGACAATCAGCTTCCATGCCTGGCCGTTCTGCGGTCCCAGACATGTATTCTGATTACTGATGCAACTCTGAGGACTGAAGGGAATCAATACGGGAAAGACGTCGACAGAAAGAGACTCTCGGACCTACAATGCAACTCGTACAGGTGAGGGCTGGAATAGGAGGTCTGTTAGCTCGATCTCCCATAACGCGATGCTATGTCAATTGAAGAAGAGGAAGTAGAAGCACGGTGGAAGAGAATGCAAATTTGATGTTATCTCATTGGTCAAGACACGGTAACGACAACAGGGATAAAAAGCCACTTAAGCCACTCAAACCCCCCCCTTCCTCACTCGAGCTCCTCCTGATTATTGAGCTCGGTCAACCGATCCAGCAGACAGAATTCTCGTACTCGGAGTTCGGCCAACTTCTCTTCCAACTCCTTCCTCTCGCTACCCATCGATTTGAGTTCGTCAAGAAGCTCTTCCCTCAGCTCCGCGGGCTCTGCGCGCGGCCCCTCCTCACGTTTGAAGTTTTGTTGTGCGGCGCCTACGACCTCGCTCACACCACGCTGCGAATAATCAGCTTCATCACATACGTATGGGATTGGACGAATACCTTCGTGGGTATGATTGGCAATAATGTGGCTGTGTCAGCTCGACTGCACGCGGTTAGCTGGATTGTGTCGCGAGAAGAAGGGTTTGTCGCATCCTAATAACGTACTTTTTGGGAACGAGCTCGTACCAACCATCATCGCCCCCAATTATCACAATAAAGTCTTCCCATTGACGGTATTGACCTTCGACCCATTGCGTGAGGCTCTTTTCCATCCAAGTATCAGACGCCAGCTTGCTCAGTGGCCACGTGTAGTCCGAGCGGCCTGCCAAAAGAGCAATTGCAGCGCCCCAGTGCCACGACCGGGAACTTCTCTTCTTGGCTTTCCCTTGGTAAACTCTTCTGATTTCGAGTCGGACGTGCAGAGGGCCGTCTCGTGCCCAAACTCCAGCCAATGGAAAGCCTCTGCCTTGTCGATTAATTGAGGGTACCTCACCTGCGAGGATTCGATCGTTGTTGTGCTAGAGGAGGTCGCCTTCGAGGAATGCATCGTTACGCTGCTGGAGACGGTGCTTTGACCTGCCACGGTGGAGTGATGTCTGTCATAGATTTCCAAGATCAGCGTTATCGTTTGATGAAGGAAAACAGGAAGCGCGCAATCAAGTACCCAATCGGCACCAACGATCATCAGCCGGCAAAAGTACATACCCTTGCTGCAGCCTCTTTGCCCCTTTGGGCTTTATGTCTTTCTCACCGCGTGGAGAGCCGCTGTGAGTGAATTCCAGCAGTATGTCGACGCTAGGATGAGCCTCGGCTGGAGTTTCGATCTCCTTAATGCGAATGTTCTTGATGAATGCATGCTCCAAAGTGGCTCTCCATATCAATAAATCATCCGGTCGGTTGCCTGCGCCTATCAGAAAATTAGGACTTAGCATAGGATTTCTGTATGACGAGGGCTGTAGAACGCATTCGTTTCATCGTCTATCACGTCCGGAAAGGCTAGACATATCGGAATGTCGGGAAGTCGTTGATGCGTGCGATGTCCTTTCGTTAACGCCATGTATGACCAACCTCGACCACTCGTTGCATCAGTGATGCAACGGCGGCAGAGCCAAACTCTCAATTGAGGTTCGGATTACAGGGGGGGATAGGATAGATACTTACCGTCCGCTAGATTTTTGTTGTCATGCTGCTCATAGCTTATTCCATGAACGTTGTTACGGAACGGTTGCTTGCTCATTGATATGTCTAGCACCTCCCACTCTTCATCGTCTTTTCGTTTGGAAGACAGCCTTGCTGCCGCAACGATTGGACATTCGTGCGGTGTAGTATCAGGCATGATGCCGGGATAGCAGGAGGAGAGCGTAGAACCAGGCTGGTCCATGTGATGTTGAAGCAGGAGTCCTTTCTGGCTTATCCTTATGTTGTTGATGTAGGAGTCCTTAATGGCTTGTCCTTATATTGTTGAAGCAGGAGTCCTTGATGGCTTGTCCTTATGTTGCAGTTCAACGTGCGTGAGCAGGAGTCAGTCCACACAGGCTTCTAACCTGTGACGCAACGCTGTAGGAAATTTGAGGGTTGGAAGATATTTATTTGCCCTAGAGCGAGGCGATGCGCTAAGCTAAGCGCGATCGCACAATGAATACTTCTAGATACGCTTTTTGCCGTTCCCTTGCCGAAAAAACCCCTGCTTCAACAACGTAGAAACAGGCCTACTCTTAGGAACGTCGTCATCTCTCTGTGGTCGAGGTTACTTCATCTCTCCACCTTCCTACTCTCCTTTCCCTCTTCTTCGACCTTTCTATGTCTCTCCATCCCTCTTCTCCCTCACAAGCAATAATTACTCCGATCCTCAACCCTCTCGCAAGCCGACTTGCATGTAGCCATCTTCGATTCGCCACCCCTGTCCCAACCCGTCCAAATACAACCCCTATACGAACTCCAAAGACAAAACGAGGAGACAGCAAGCACAGAAGCTAAACAAAAGCACGGAAAAGCGAGTCAACGAACACCCTACCCCACAGCTCCTTGCACTAAATTTCCCCGTCTCGTCTGCGCGCACAAGCTGGACCTTGACAAACGCAGGTGATGGTGGTCGGAGATGCAGGTCCTGCCGTCGAAGGCTTGTTGTATGAATGCGATCTTGAGAAGAATTGGGGGTTCTGGTATTATATTGTCCTCAGGATGAAGCCAGCGCGATAGATGGCGACGGCGGGGGATGGTGGAACGATGGAAGCGGAGTTTGATGTTGTTTTGAGTGTGAGCAAAGGGGGATAAGGTGAGAGGGGTCAAGGGAGGGAGGTTAGGGGTGTACACTGTGGGCTGTGTGGATGTGGGGATAGGGGCGAAAGGGATATTAAGAAACGATGAATGAGAAAGATGTGTAGAATTTGGAGGAGAACGGAATACTTGTCCTCTATATTGTATTGTCATAGATCCTGAAAAAGTGGCAGGTCAAGGGTTTCATTGCCGATCTCGGCAGGATCTGCATGTCGTAGAGGTCTTGGTGACTTACAGTGATTAGCTGATCTACATAGGGTAGAAGTGGATCTTTCCTTCGGCGTTCGTACTGGGACGAGCACATACAAGAGCCACGAGTCTCCAATCTCCTTATCGTCAGAAATTGCCGACTATTGTCGCAGCAGTTTGAGTGACCGTAAAGCCTGCTTTATGACTGCCATTATGATGGAGATGCAGTAGAATGCTGCTTAACTTACACAAGGCAGATCTGCATTCGCCCATTGCTATGCAGCTTGGTTTCCATCCACCGAATTCACCCCGTGTTTGAGGGTTGAAAACGTCCGCTCATCGTGCAGGAATATCAAACCGTGATCTTGTGTAAGAGGTGAAGATCATACAAGAAGGGAAAGATCCTGACCAATGCTGCTCCTCTCGAACTTGCTCGCGGGCTATGCAATTGTTAGACAAGAAAGACCGGTCCTCAAGATCATCCAAATCCTCCATCAGCTGCACATCGAGCTAATTCGGGCATAGCGACTGGATATGGCCGGGTTGCTAGATTCCGAGTTAGTACTTGACGTTGTTGTATACTGCTTTCTGGCATGGGACTCACCTTGCATTTGTAGCAGACGCGCTCCTGAGTCTATGAAGGATATTAGCAAGACTGAGAGATCACATGAGTACCACTCGGGGCGTACCTGGTCTGAAGGGCAATCCCTAGAGAGATGTCCGACTTCTCCGCAGTTGTAGCATTTTCTGTAATACGCAGTCAATCTCAAGTCCATGAGTCCAGTAATTGTAGAAGAATTGACGTACTGGCCTTGCGTACAGTCCCCTGAGAGATTTGACGTCAGCTCTGCCTTGAGACAACATTGATATGGAGGGTTTTCAACTCACGAGACATGTGTCCATAGCCTCCACAAGAGTAGCAGGTCTGGCCTCCACGGCCTGCTCCTCCTCCTCCAGCTCCATACCCGCCACCGTAACCACCGCCTTGGTTGTAACCGCCTCCGTAGCCGCCTCCGCCACCTTCAGTGCAGTTTCTAGCGATGTGGCCGACTTTGCCGCACTTGTAGCATTCTTGACCACCGCCGCCTCCACCGCCAGAGTAACCTCCGCCACCGGAGTAGCCTCCAGAACCGCCTCCGAAGCCACCGCCTCCCCCGGCAGCAGCGTTGGGACAATCACCTAATCATTCCAGGTATCAGCTTCTCTGCCCCCGTCCAGCCAATACTTCGGTGTGGATCCGTACGTGAGATATGACCGTTCTCTCCACAGCGATAGCAAGATTTCTCCTTCTGTTCAAGTCTTAGCGAGGACTCCCAGTAGTCTTGGCTTGTAAAGGCCTTTATTGTTGCCGGACTTGAGGTTGGTTGCACTCTCGGCTGACGTGGCCCTCTTCACCACAGTTGTAGCAAGTGGGGGTCCCACGCTTAGGGCAGTCGCGAGCTTGATGAGCGGCGTCGCCACCTGAGAGTTCAAAACGTTAGCAAGCTCGGCACAGTTCCCAATCGTGTATCGGGAAAGTCTGATGACACAGGATTATTCAATAGGATTATGGGAGGAGAGAGGAATGAACGGGCTCCTGACGAGGCGCGCCGAGCCCAAGTGGAGGGCATCCCGTTAGCGACGGAAGAAGTCAGACAGCGATAGTGATACGCTTGTAGGGACTGATGATGATCGAGACTGTAGATGCGTACTCACAGTTGTAGCATCCGCGCCCGCCTGGTGTCTGGTAATCCATGATTTTTTGGTTCTGAGGTCACTGTTCGTAAGTCGTCAGCTAGGCGGTTCGATTGAAGTACGGTGTTAAAATTCGGAGTATGGGCAAGTCTTGCCAATTGTTGGAAGATAACCTCACCTAGCAGGTGGTTTGTGAGTATAGCGAAAGAGCGGTTTGTTCAGAGACAAAGGTAAGGAATAGCCAAAGATTGCTGTCCAGTGAGGTAAGTGATGTTGTGGGGGAAAAAATTACGGAGAAGCCAACTCATCAGTGATTGGCTCAATTAAGGGTTATGGTGCCTCGCGTACCTGGTTCCTGAAGACTGAGCGCATCCCAATTTCTACGTTCGAATTCACCTGAATTTGGGCGCAATGGGATCTCGGTGGACGTATATGTTGTGCTCTTTTCTATTTAAGTAAAGTCATATACCACAAGGCTCTGAGATCCTTCATGCTGGTCACGTAGGACCACTACCGTCTCTTCATTAAAAGCCACCCAACCCTTGGTGATAGCCAATTCTCTATTACAGTTCTCGAATCGTACCTCGCGGTTCGCAGCGGCGCTGTCGCCAGCATTTCCAGAATCTCTTTCGGCATCGGCTCGACTGACCGCTTTCTCGGGCCGGACTTGGATGCTTGCCTGCCCAGCTACCATGCGTCGCCTGTTTGTGTGGAACGAGATGCCACCCTCCAGCTCCCAAACTCGGAGCTCGTTGCCATGCTTACTGAAAGAAACAGCTTTTCCTCGATCGCCAACGTGGGCACTCGATACTGACGATGTATGACCCCACAACCGATGACCAGGACCTATTGATAGGTCATCGGCGTTGGAGTTCACCATGTAAAGCGTCAGAGTGTTATCCGCGTGAGTAGCAAGCAAATATGGGTGTGTATAGGACAGAGAGGTCGGTCTAGATGATTGCGAAGCTTCTGGCTGTCGACCCCTCGACGGAGAGACATCTGGCCTGGGTTTAGGGGAGGTTGAACGGCTAGGCGAGGTTGATAGGGGAGTAAAGCCCTGGGTCTGGGCGGAGGCCAAGCGGGACTCTAGAACACTGCCGGCTGGTGTGAGGAGCAGCTCTTGAAGTCCGACCGACCAGCCTGCAAGGTAAGTCGGCATGGCGTAAGCTATAGAAGCGAAGATATTTGTAGGGGAGACTCTTATGGCAAGCGACAGCGGTGGCCAAGCCGTATGTGACTTCAAAGAGGAAAGCAAGCGTGGAGTATTCTGTTCCCGTTCGCCAATATTTTTCTCTGTTTCGGAACTGAACCGGTAGAAAGAAAGTAGGCATGTATCGGTCATCGACAGCAGGTATGGCGAAGCATATGCTATGGCAGAGATGATCCCATTGCTTGACGGCGCGTGCATGTAGCGAAGGGTAAAGCCAGGTTTCCGTCTGTCGAACTCGTATGTTCCAAATTTGCCATTGGCAAATCCGATAGCGATGCCCAGTGTATAGTCCGAGTTCGATGTATCTAGTGCTAGAGATGTAGGCGCCGCTAATTTTAGATCATTTACGGGCTGTGTATCGAGAGGCATGGTCGCAATAACTCGCTGCTCTCCATTTAATTTCCACGCCCGAAGGCCTTCAGTGGCGTCAACCGTAATAACAACATTCTCATGCAGCCGTACAAGCAGTGGCGGGATCGATGGTCGTTCCGCTACCCGAGTCTCAGTGATGTTACAACTTCCTCGGGACCAGTTGTGTCTCAATTTGTACTGCCGCTTCCAATTTGTCCGTCTGCCTCCCTTGACAAGGTGGTCATCTTCGAGCCATTGCGAGATCTTCGAAGAAAAATTGACGGACTTCGCGAATAGGTCATGATCGCGCAGGCCAGGGATCCGGAGCGCTCTAGGGCGTACGAAGCGATCATAGTACGCGGATTTCCATAGTTGCGAATCCGTTGCAAGAGCACCAAGCCGGTGCGATAGTCTTTGATGTCAGCGAGTCGTCCTGGAGAAGGCGACGCAGATACCAACCTATGACACAGTACGAGCTCGGAGATGGTAAGGTACGAGAAGGTTCTCAGGATAAGCTCATCACTCAAAGACGACAGTCTATCAACAGCAGTGGAGCGGACACGTTTTGCAGCGGGCAGTATATCGGCGCTATCGGCGTGGCTTCGCTTGGACATGGTGCGGTCGAGAAGTTAGGGTAGTAGCAGCTGCGATGCGCCTGCTGCTTGATGAAAGCTTACGCAGGCGTCCTTGGTGCTATGAAAAGTGCGACATGATGTGCTGCTGTGCTAGCTTTAACGGAGACTGGACTTGCGGCTAGAAAGGCGTTGAACCATCATCGGTGCTTGGAGATAAGAACTCGCCCCTCGGATCTCGGAGTTAAGATAATGCAACGACTCCGTCCTCGTGTACCATGACGACGCGCACTCTTTCATTACCGCGTTTCGACCATTGTTTGTCACGAACTTCTGGCCGTTCGTGATGGTCCTACGGTAGATAATGGAAGCTGTAGAGAGTTACAAGGAAGGCATCTTAAACACATTGAAAAGTCAATTGGACGCTTTTCAGAACCAATTTGTTGACGAAACCACCAAATGTAGACCGATCTCGCCCCATTCCTTCGGCCCACACCAGAAGCTTACATATTTGATAGACATTGCAACAGCCAACCAAGCAGAACATGAGCTTAGCCAAGCTCAAAAGAGAGCTCGGCAAGATGCTCGAACGATCGCAGCATTAGAGCGTGAGATTGCCTACCTACGCGGCCCTGACCAGGATCACAAGGACGAGGGAACCCAAACGTCTCGCCCACAGTACGTAGAATCTGATGTATCGCCTTTGAGAACTACGAACGCTGTGCACGACCAGACACATCAAGCGGAGGCTGTAAATGACGAGGATCTCTATCAATTGCAATGCAACTACGCCAAACTTGAACAGGATTATGCTCACCTGGCTGTTGCCCATGACAGGCTGGAAGACAGATGTCAATCTTATCAAGAGACATTGCGACAATGGCGTGAATGGCATGATAAGTATGGCAAGAGGATTTCTCGAAAAAAAGCCGGTCCTAGTTCAACGCAAGATCTACATTCGAGGGGCAGCCAATCAAGTGCTCTAAGTGCGCCTATTGTTTTCTTACCACCCGATGAAATCGAACATCAGCCTGTTCCAAGAACTACCTCACTGCAAACCTCAATTGGCCTTGGCGGACGAAAAGAAGGGCCACAGGACATTGTCCACCCACGGGCGACAGAACCGCCACAGGCAGCTGTTGGAGAGTCTACGCTTGAGGGTCATGACGGTACTGAGACCTCAGATGAAACCCAAGACGCCCTTGGGTCAACGAACAAGCTTGTAGATAAGCCATTAAGCTCATTGCAAGCCGCTCCATTTCCCGAAACTTCCGAAGGCAGTTCTCCAATCATAGTCTCGGCCCGGCCTGTGAAGAGAAAGCGCATCAGACATCCATCGCCGACATCCGCAGCCACCAAAGTACCTACACCCGCCAACGAAAGGCCGGGCACGGTAGAGAAGCCAGTCCAAATCAAGAGCGACCAAAGCTCCAGCAGTCCATTAGCAGCAGTCAGATGTCGAACCTTAGACGAACATGATAGCATGGACCTAGACGAAGTTGGAGAGAGGAACTTCACTCCCCGAAAGCGCCAGCGTGTGGATCCAACGCGCTATCTCGAGCTCGAACCAATTCATTTTACGCGTACCAAGGCACTCCTGGACGGGTATATTAGCAGAAAGAACGTCACGGACGAGCAGGCTGGTAGTGACGTGGACACGCACGATAAAGATACAAGCCCGCCTCTCTGTCTCGACGAGGAATCATGTAAAAGGGCTGGCGAAAAATATGCCGCCAATCTTTGGAAGGGACAGCTAGAGAGGAAATCAGGACACCTGCAGGGCAATACCAACGATGTTGTGGTTGTTCCAGAGCATGTCCGTGGGAACAGCAGACGCATGAGGGCCTCCCAGCACAACCAAAAACTGCACGAACGACAAGCTCAGACGAAAGCTAAGCAACGAAGTACGCCAGATGGTGTGGTCAACCCATCAGAGACGCCGAAGGGTGCGATTTATAGAGATCGATTGAACAACGTCGGTGCTGATGGACTACCAACGCCCGTTACAAGCATCAGGCGTCCCGATACCGAAAGGAGCGTTTCAAACGGAAATGGGGAACGGAGAACTCCATCGATATTGCGACCTACCGATCCGAATACTCATATCTTACCCCGGACAAGCGGATCGACCAAAAAACGCCTTCCTCCGCCTAGCCGCCGGGACCATGGTGCCGCCGCCGTACATTTACTTTCAGAAGACGGGGATGTTAGAGAGAAGCCCTCAGCCACAGGTGTGACTAAAGCACCGAGAGCTTCAGAAGCAGAGCACCGTTTGGAGGGTCTGCTTTCAGAACCCTTGTCGGCTAAGCCGTTCCTACCATGGGAATCGCCTACTGTGGGGCAGAAAACTTATATGAAGAAAGCTGACGCACCCAGTCCCAAACCACAGACTTCTGTCGCAAAATTCAGTAAGAGGCCAGTCACACCGGTACAGCTGCCCGCCAACGTGGCTAAGACGACAACACCAAGAAGTTTTACTGCAAAGCCGACCGGCCTTCTCACCAAGCCCACCACACGCTCTGTCCTAGCTTCTGTATCACCTCAAAAAGCGCCAACGTCTCCCGAGAAAGGCCCCATACGCTTTCGGCCGCTGGGTACCCTGGATCTCAAACACTTCAAGCTCAACCCTGCCCGGAACTCCGGCTACAACTACGCCTATCGGGAGGTAATCCGCAAACGCAAGGAGCGCAAATGTCTTCCCGGCTGCACCCGCCCCGACTGCTGTGGCGACACAATCCGCAAGATGCTCGCTATCGGCGGCGCTCTCCCTTCCAACTACACCAACCTGTTTTCTTCCTCTCCTGAAGATCCCGGAACCGATGGAGCAGAAGACCACCGCTTACTAAAGGAATACATGGGGGACAATTACCGGGAATGGAGGAAGATGAGGGAAAGTGAGAAGAAGGAGGAGTGGATGAGGGCTCAGGAGTGGAATTTTGGGAAGGCGTTCGGGAGGCACAAGGATAATGGGAGGCAGGCCACACCGCCGGGGTTTTGGAGGGTGGAGATGGCGAGCACGCAGGAGATGGTGAAGGATGAGGAGGAGGCGGAGAAGATGGAGAGGGAGAGGGTGGAGGGGATGTGGAGGGAGGCGATGAGGAAGGATGGGGCGTACTTGTTCGCAGATGAGTAGAACGAACGGAGGTGTGCGTCGCTAAAGCTTCGACCCGTTGGCGAGTGCTAGAGGTGCACTCTCTGTAGCGCTCAGTGTTTGCTTGCTGGTACGGATTGAAGTATCCTTCAAATTACACAAACCCCAAGGGAGGTCATCGAGCGATTCGTACTCAGAGTATTATCTTCCAAACTCATGATGTAACTATATTCCCCATAACACCAGTTCTGGCGTCAATGTTGTCCCTTGTTTGAAGCTCTCAAACATGCAGCACGAAGCCTGCAAAGCACAGCTGATATCCCTTATCGCCCTGTTCTGCCACGACGATGGTTAGGGTTTCAGATATTTCCGGTCCGTCAAGGAAATCAAGCCTCCACGAGTTCTGAAGTCTCTCTCCTCTTTGCACCGCGAGAGTACGAGTACCCTTTGGTAGAGAAAGTCTAGTCTCTCCGCGATCATGGCGTACAATGGATGCTACTACAGGAAAATAGACTCCTACTTGCGATCGGCCCGTCCCCTAGAGAGTCGATCTCGGTCTGTCATTAGCTCTCGGCTGCCCACTACTTGCACGGGGCGTTTAACATCAGCACCAAAACGCAAGGGACACAATTATGATTCTCATCATTACGTGAATGCGTTAAACCATGCCATCGATATAGGTTGCCCTCACACCTGTTCTCAAGCCTGCTAAGCCCTCCTCACCACCATGTCCGGCGATGCAGTACGTAAGTCATCCCTAAATCCTGAAGCTCCTTTGGGCCCCCAGCACTACCACCGCGAAACCTCCCTTGCCACGCTGATCTCCATTCTTTCATCCGCAGACCGAGTCTTCTCACATGCTCTACTTACGGTCAAACGCATCCCCCGAACCGGCTCCTCGCGCCCGCCCCCCGACGCCCGCCTCAAGCTTTATGGCCTCTACAAGCAAAGCACGGAAGGCAACGTTTCCGGATTAATGCCCCGGCCGGTTGGGAATGACCCCATTCAGATTGCCGAGCGGGAAAAATGGTATTCATGCCCCTTTATCACCAGCCAGTTCCCATCTGCATTCAACCGCCCTCTGCCATATAATCCTATGCAAGCAGCATGTATCAAACAGCAGTAAGCTGACTTCAAACCCGTTTCTCTACCTCCAGGGACGCCTGGCACGCCAACCACTCCCTAACCTACACCGAAGCCAAACGCCGCTACATCACCACCCTCATCCAAACCATGCACGCCTACGCCTCCACAACACCCGAAGCGCGCGACCTCGTCGCCGAGCTGGAATTCGTCTGGGACCAGATCAAATCCGACCCCGCATCCACCAGCTCCGCCTCATCCCCCGACCAGAGAGCGCAGGCTAGCTACGAAGGCCGAGCCTCGCAGCGGCCCGAAGACGGGGAGCTAAAGCTACTAAGACCAGCCAGCGAGCCCGACGAAGCCGAAGATGGCGAGGACGAGGAGGAAGCCGATATCGCAGAAGCGCGCTCCTCGCCATATGACGCTGAAGCCCCCCTCTTCGCCCCGCGGAGCAGAGACTACGACATCCGCAACCGCAAGTGGCGACGGCGGGTCGAAGCCGCGCTCGTGAAGATGACGGCGGAGGTGGCGGCGCTGCGGGAGCAGATGGAGGCGCGGCGACTGCTGTATGATGGGGGACGGCGGTTGGAGAGGCGGAAGGTGTGGGTGTGGATTGAGTGGCTGGTGGGGGCGTTGGTTAGGCATGTGCTTGTTGATGCGGTGGTGGTGGGGGTGCTGTGGCTGTGGTTTAGGGGGGGTGGGGAGCGGGGGGTGGGGGAGGGGCTTAGGCTTAGGGTGGGGGAGGGGGTCAAGCTCTTGATGGGGGTGATGAGGGAGAGGGGGAGGGGGATGGAGGGGTGGAGGAGACGGAGGTTGTGGGGTGCGGGTTAACTTCACGATTGGAATATATATTCACTGTCTTCAACAGACCCTCCAATTGTTTTCTTGATCGAGCAAGATTGACGTAGTGATGGTATGCCTCTTCAGCCAAGGGTTTCCATTGGTCGTCCAGCCCATCGTCAGGCCGTTACATTCTTGGGACAACGGGCGTAAGTCTCTCAGAGAAGGCTACTAATCAGAGCGCACAGAGGGGCATTACGCCGAGGCTCCACCACCTCCCCCCGCCTCCCACTTCTTAATCCGCTCCTCCGCCGCCTTGGCCATGGCTTCTCTCCTGCTCATTCCCTGCGCCGACCCACCCGAACCAGCATTCCCTCCACTACTTCCTCCGCCACCACCACTCCCCCCAAGCACGAACTCCCCTCCCGTCCACCCTCCACCATCCACATGCTCCCCCTCCACCCCCCGATCCTCCGGATTATAAAACTCCTCACCCGTCAACGCCTGTCCCCCCCTCGTCCAATCCCCCTTCTCCACCTCCCTCTCAATCTCCCCCGTCAAATCCCAAAACTTCCGATCATGTTCCCCATAGACATTATGCGCCAGCTCATGACACAGCGTCTTGCGAATAACTTTATAATCCCTATACCCATCATACGCATCCGTGCGCAGCCGCAGCTCGATCACCTCGCCGCGGTTGCGGTTGAGGCCGAGCGTGCGGCTTCCGTGCGTGGTGTGCTCGGCGGGGTTCATTTCTGTGAGGACGCCGACGGAGAAGCGGTGCGCGCGCATGCTGACTTTTATACCGGGGTCGGCGGCGAGGCGGGAGAGGAAGCGGTGGGAGCGGGAGGGGTTGGGGAGGTAGGCGAGGGGGAGGATGGTGTGGAAGGTGTAGGCTGCTTCGTCGGAGGCTTTGCGCCAGTCATGGTGGCGGGAGGGGGTGGCGGGCTTGAGGTGTGAGGGGCGGGGTGAGGGCCGGGAGTTGAGGGAGGCGTGGGAGAGGGAGGAGAGCTCGGAGGGGAGGGGGGCGAGGAGAAGGATTTTCTTGTGCTGGAGGGTGGTGAGGGGGAGAGATGGGTTGGGGAATGGGTGTTTGAGGATGCCGATTTTGGGGGTTATCATGAGTTTTTGGTTCGAGGGCGGTATGCGAAGGTCTGCGTCGATTTGGCTGCAGAGGTCTGTGATTGTTGCGTCTTTGCAGAAGGATAAGGTGCGGATTTTGCCATGATGGGAGAAAGTAAGGTTGATGGAATCGTGGGTTGTAGGTTCAGTCTGCGGAGGAGTGATGGTATCTTCTGCCATACTGCCACTCTGCAAAGACAATACTCATAGAATAACTTACAAGAAGAAATTTGAGGTCGTGAAGAGAGAGAGATCATAACAAAAGGAAGCTATTAGGAAGGCGACTGCATTTGTCATCTGTATGCCGAGGCACAATGATTTCGAAAAGCTGCGGGCCGAGACCGGGCCGAGGAAGCGCCGGAAAACCGAGGCTTTGTTCGTCTGATCCATGCGCGCCATCCATGGTTCCACGTTCTTGGTCCTGCATGGACTACTTTTTCTTGAGACCAGCCAATTTCCTTTACATATGTGGTGGAAACCTTACCCATGCTAAGTACGGAAAGGCTTTGACGTATCGGTTGCACACGATCTTAACATTGGTTATGCCAAGTGAACGGCTTACCACTGCCGATTACTTCCTTTACCATGGAAAGTTAAGGATGCCGAAGGATGAAACTGCTGCTGGAAACGGTTACTCGAAGTGTAAGAACTAGAGGCTGACAGCACCATGGAAAGGAAAGAGTAAAAGGTAATGAAGCAAAAACAATAATTTTCAAGAATTCGACCCAAGCCTGGGATCTCGCTGCAACGGACGGTGGACTTTCTCAAGCAAGACGAAAGAGTTTCATTCCCTTCCCTGAACGAGCCTTGGTAAATGACTTTCGGCTGGCGGATCGGTGACTGTGAAACACCAGATGTCAGACGCGGAAGGATTGAGGCGCAATGTGTGCTCATCGTTCTTACCGAAATGCTGAGCAAACGGGATTTGGGAAGCCTCGGAGGGTCAATAATGTAGACCAATGGTCATGAGAGGCCTGAATTATTAATAAAATGATAAGGCTGATAAGTCTGGAAAAAGAGGGCATCTCCGACGGACACAATCGCAGATTGCAAGGCCTTCAATGACTTCGACTGTGCGACAGTCGTCATCTGTCGTGTTTGCTGTACATGGTCGCTTGCAGGGACTAACAGAGGAGAAACGAGGGTGTCTGTTTCACACTTCTCGCCTTGATCGGGCAGTGCGACAAACAGGGAAGTGCCTGAGCTAGGCCCCAACGAGCCCTAGAGCGACCTGATTCGGCCTAAAGCTTGGCGTCTGCTGCACTTCCGGCTGTTGTTGCACTTCCTGATCAAGGCGAGCTGGCATTGCCGCATTACTATGATCAGATTCCATGTGGTGGCACGCGACCGATAGCCGGATTCGAGCTTGTATGCGTCTCAGCCTTGCTCATGGTGGCTTAGATTTGAGGAGGATCAAGAATTCAGGATTCGGCGGGGACATCAGCTGTCAAACATGGGCAAGCGTTGCACGGCTTACACCTTCTCTCTTTCGCTGTCAAAAGGATTCGTATTGCTCCGCGTATGTTCTCCTCACTTGCTCCTCAAACCTGCAACTATACAGATGATGACCTTGTCTTTCATTCACTGTTCTTACACCACCACCCGAAAACCGACAACCGCTTAGTTGTCCCGCATAAAGTCTTCGACGACGCACAAGACATCTTTCCCAACCTGTAACATTATCGCCTCCTATCGCTTGGCGCTCGCTTTACAACACTGAGCTCCATTATACACGCACATGCTTTTAACCGCCGCTATTTGACTGCGTTTTCGCTGTCTCCTCTCGTCATTGCTTCCCTGATAATTTTTTCTCTATATTCTCCCCCGCCATGTGGCTCCAGCAACTCCTTTTAGCAATGACATGCGCATTTGCCCTTACTTCGGCACATCCATTAGCAATACCTCAGTCCAATGCTACGTCAGAAACAGAACCGAGTCGGCCGTTAGATCATAATGAGAATCCAGAAGGCTTGCCAAAACATTTCCACGAACCGGGTTACAGCATGCTAGCGGCCCACTACGATAGCAGATATTTCAAGGGCGAGAACACATACGAGGAGCGGCGACAAATCCAGGTGCACATGCTGCGAGCCTACTTTCAATTCTTCTCGGACAATTCTATGGAGACATGGATCGCGCATGGGACGTTGCTAGGATGGTGGTGGAACGGGAAGGTAGGCCGTTTCCAGAGCCTTGGTTGTAAAAGCATGGCTGACCCATTATGCAGATGCTACCATGGGATTGGGACATCGATACCCAGGTTTCCGACGCCACTCTTCGCTACATGGGCGCACATCACAATATGACCGTGTACGACTACGTCGCAGCAGACGATCCGACACATCAGCGCACGTACCTGCTGGATGTCAATCCTGCGATAGATGAGCGCGATCGAGGAAATGGCAACAATGTCATTGATGCCCGGTTCATTGACACCACTACCGGGCTGTACATCGATATTACCGGCTTGAGCGAAACTCATCCCGAAGATCAACCTGGGATATGGAGTTGCAAGAACTACCATAGATACCACACCACGGACCTTTATCCGATGAGGGAGACCGTATTTGAGGGAGTGACGGCGAAGGTTCCGTATGCTTATGCACGCCTTCTGACGCAAGAATACACTGAGAAAGCCTTGGTCGTCACCGAGTACGAAGGGTATGTGTATACTTCTTGAGGCTGGCAATGCTACATGCTAATACGACTGCAGTCACCGATGGATGCTCAACCAAAAGGAATGGGTCAAAAAGTCCGACGAAGAAATCCAGGCTGAGAAGGATGCGCTACAGCGCGCCAAGCTCAAGCAGAAATTGCAGAAGCAAAGGTTAAAGGCGGAAAAGCTCAGGCAGAAGTACCAGATTGCGAAACAAGAGAGCTTCAAGCAAGAAGAGGCTAGCAAGCAAGAAAAGCTCAAGCAAGGGGAGGATGCCAAGCAAAAATTCGACAAGATAGAAGGAAACAACAAGCAAGAGGCGGCCAAGCTGGCAGAGGCTATCGAGGAGGAGAAAGAGCTGAGGAAGGACATGCAGCCAGAGCCGGCGCAGGCAGACCCAACACCTCCTTTTAACCCATCCCAAGCTGAAGCACCTCGACTCGAACCTCACGTTTAGGCCTACCGAGAAATCTTAAGCAAAAGTAACGAGACGTGCACGTCAGAGATCATGTCGAGCCCGAACAGAAGCGATTCGGCGATGTATACGACCTTACGACCCTCAACCTCCACCCAACCACTCACATTCTTAACGAAGAACGATCATTATTATTATAGCCCAACCCTCGCTTCAGCGATACCAAAGATACCCACAACACGCGCATTCTTACATCAAGCGACTTGTTCTTCGTACAGCATAGCATCCACTCGGCACCAATACCCGCTCCCTCCATCAACGGAGCCAGCACAGCATAGCGTGGCGTTATCCTTTCAGTCCTGCGTTTCAGCGAACAGAGCATCAGGACCGGCGCATTTTTTTTCCACATTAACCACTGAACGCTTCCTGTGCATACCCGAGCCCTTTCCATGTATCTATGCTCGATGGATGGACGTGTCTATAGCCTCTACGCATGAATATTATAGTTTCTTTATGACTGCAACTCTTCCGATATTTCGTTCGTTCTTGCAGGTGTATTGACTCAGCGACCTTTTCCAGCTCCGATATACTCCGGATATCCCCACCCCTCCTCATCCTCAAGCTACAATTTGCGTCTATGCCAAGGGATCCCCTGGCTCAGAAAATCGTTCTGGTTGCCCGTCTACATCCACGTTTCTGTAGTCTGTATTCATACCAAAGACATAGACTCTCGTCAATGACGTTCTGGATCGTTAAAGTACAATAGATACCTAAACGACCCCACCGCCCGTACTTAAGCGTAACAGAGACCCAGTACAAGCCCCCTCCCTTTCCCCTTTCCATTTTCATTCGTCCGTAGTCAAGCGCAACAGAATCGAGAACCAGCACAAGCCCCCCCCTTCCCTTCTCACCTGTCGAAGAATTCATCCGCAATACCAAAGCTACTACCTACCACCCTCGCAATTTGTCGACCGTCACATTTCTTTTTACACCTGGTGCTTCTATCTCTCGCTTTTCGCTGCTTGGTTGGCAACTGTATGCCCGATTTCACGTCTTCAAGGATTGTTGGTCGAGTGTGTATGTGGTGGATCGCTACAGCATCAATGGAGAACCAGCCATAAGGCTCGGCCTACTCTGGGAATTGAAGCAGTAAAATTGTAGATCTTTGGGTTCTTGGATCTTTGGATCCTTGAATGTTTGGGATGTCTGGATTTCTGAATTTCTGTGTCTTTGAATATCTAGATCTCTGAATCTCTGAATCCCTGAATCCCTGAATCTCTGAATGATTGAATGTCTGTTTCTCTATCCCAGATAATCTAGAAGCGTCTCGAGCCAGCTTTGGAAAGCACACTCTCATTCTTTTTGTTATGGAAGTCCTCCTTTAATCGAAGCAATGAGCAGGATGTGTCTCGTGGCGTAAGATAAGAGTTCATATGTTACAGTTTGTCTTCGGAAGGGCTAGCTTGATGGCATGGGGACGGAGGGTGGGGGAATATAGAGGGGATGTGAGTTCGTGAGTTGGTTTGAGGGATTGGTCCGTGTGATTGAGAAAACAGTAGCACAACAACGTTAGGTACAAACAAACAGGATCACGTTCGATACTATTGTAAAAGTACTACAGAAGTAGACGTTGATTTCTCGAGTAGTTGGAGAGATCAAATGCACAGGAGGGGTTTTGAGCGCGGGACGGGGAGGGGTGGTATGGCTGGTGAAGGATAGCATGGTAAGGTGATGGTCTTTTCAGCTTGCTTGCTGTACTTTGGGTTGGGGTTTCTTTGCAAAGAAGAATTCTTTCTGGCTTGGTTTTGAGATTGGGTGAGGAGTAGAACGTGAAGCGAAGATGAGGCTTCGATCCCGATGCAGAGAGTCGTGATCCCAGCCTCCTGCAATGCCACACCTTCGAGTATTGAGAGTGAAGCGCCTGAGACTTCGATCTTGCCACGGTTTTGTAACTCAAAAGAGCAGATTCGGATCGGAATTCGACTTCAGCTATGCGGATGCTCCGATCACTCTTTTCACAGCCCCTTTCGTCCTCGCTCTCGCGCCCCATTGTTTCCACTAAGAACACCTGCAAAGCGGCCGACACACATTATCCGTATCAATCCCACTCACCACCACCTTCCCCCCCACACACCCCGCATTGACACCCGGCAGCTCGCACCACGTCTGCACCGACCCGGGCGAATGCCTGGCCTCTGGCAGATTGGGGTTGTCGCTCAGCGCCGCGTTGCCACAATCCAGTGTTGTGCCGGAAGGCGGCGGCGCCGGCATCGGTGCAGGCGGTGGCGGGGACGGCATAGAAGCGGGTGGCGCCGAATCGGACGGAAGGCATTGTGGAGGAAGCAGATCTGACAGCATTACCGATTTGTCAAAGATGAAGTTGTGATGGCGTAAAGAACGCTGGATCTTGACTTCGATGTCGTTCGCGACTGCACTTTACTCTTCCGGAATTACCTTACCAAAGTAGTAAGGTAAAGTGCAGTTATCATATAGCATAGAAGGAAACGGTTGGGGAGGGGTCAATATGTCTTCAACAGAAAATCGGCGCCAAGTCAATAGCACATGGCCCATCTTCCAAAGGATATCGAAATCGGAGTGAGGAGGCGTTCCCAAGTGGAGGTGACGCAGACAGAATGCCCTTCGAAAGCCCATTGGCCTGATGACGTGTTCGACTCTATGATATTATTGTCTCTATACGCCTGCGATCTGGATTATGGACAATGTCTGCTTTTCGAAGGCGCCCGGTGCCTCCGACACCTCAAGAACTCTAGCAAGAAGAATAGCCTCAACGAAGGTATTTCCTTGCAATTTGTCGGACTGCTTATGCACCACGCATCATGCATGCACGTCTAGCACGAAGAACTACCTTAGTCTCCACGAAGGTATTTCCTTGCAATTTGTCGGACTGGTCATGCACCACCACGCCCATCTGCATCTAGCACGAAGAAGTAGTCTCGATGAAGCTTTTTCCTTACAATTTGTCGGACTGCTCATGCACGTCGGGCTTGAACATGCATCGTGCATCATGCGTCATGCATGATGCATGCACGTTTGTTCCCCGAAGGGAATCGAAGCGACGCCGGGAGAAACCCTGATATGATCCTTGTAAAGCCAACGAGGCCCAGTCGGTGTTTCCATGTAAAACCGTAAAGTAACTGGTGTGGTGAGAGGGAAATCGTTGTTTCTTTTCAAGTCCGGAATTATTCTATACCACTAGATCTCATACTTGATGTACAGCTGAGCTCGATAACACTGCCTGACCATTTGAGGAGATTGATTGTGCAGCGCGTTAGGAAAATGGAGACAGCCTCTCTTAACATGACGGCCTGTGGTAATCGAAAACTAGGTTGAGGATTTGTCGTTTGCGGCGGCCAGTCTTGTACAACTTACGCAACATTGCACCTCTCTTGCTCTCTACCTTCGAGTTTGCTCCGGTGGGACAGAATGGTGGGAGTGCTTAGTATCCCCAAGCTCAGCGGTTGGCCTGTCCTGCTCTGCAGCGCCTCGAAGCCTTTTATACAGGCAAGGAAGGGGGAGCAAGCAGCACAAGAATGTATAGCGGTATCGTGACTCCGAGGCTGATGCCCGCAGGCCGAGTAACTCTGATTGTTCTTCAGAAAGGACTGATGGAGACTATGAGAGGATCTGTTGCGGACAAAACCGCCATGTGTCGGAATTGATAGGTAAAGAAAAGAATGTATGTGAGTCGCCCACAATACTGAAGGAGGGCCAATCTTCGCAACAATTCTTTCCGCTTTCCGACATGTTCCTGCCTTCAATATGCTTTCCGGATAGCCAGGCGTACATTCTGCTATCACCTTGAAATGCTCCGCCATGACTAAATTTGAAATGCGCCGAAGCTTGCCAGCCTTTGGTCGTAGAGTCAAGCGCTGCGAGATTGCGCCTGAGGTATCAATGCTCCGGAGACGATCAGCTTCGTCGGTCCTCGATTCGCACGGAAAATTCCTAGCTGACCCAGCCGTTGGATGCGGAGGCTTTGTGCGCGCCATAGGGTATTGCTCGCACTTGATAGACAAGCCCTTGTATTCGGACTTTGCTGCGATCGTGTCCCTAGCGGAAATGTTTTCTGCCGCTAGCTCATCGAACTCCCCTGGTATGTTCACAGAGGCAAGGTTTTGTCGCCAGTTCGCTCCGCAGACACCATCATGCCTCCCAGGGCGCACGATGTACTTTCCAGGAGCCTTGGGAGGAGCAGCGGATCCCAATACTCATAGGGCTACCTCTTGTCGCACCGTGTATTGCTGCACCTCGACATCGACACTTACCCGCTCGTCTCGGCCACCTTTAGCTCTTGCATGAAAAGTGCCGTCTATGTATATGCGCTCCTTGTATCGATCATCGTTCTGCGAGAAAACTTGTTCTTGGGCATACTTCTGCGCTGCCCTGTTTGCGTCAAGCACATGACTATACACACCATGCACTTCATGGTATTTGTCGTCGATAGGATCCCGAGTCTCGTGCACAGTGGTGACAATGAAAGCCTCTCGAGCGGTCAAGGAGGATGCGGGATTCTTTAATTGAGGTAATTGCACCTTGGTCACGTCGTCGCCCTCATCTTCCCATTCGTCTCCCCAGGTGTCGTCAGCCTCTTCTTCGTCCTCGTCCTCGTCCTCATCGCCATCCTCATCATCTTCTGCAGCCTCTGAATCTTCCCCCTCGTCATTGCTTCCGCTGTCAAGATCTATAACCTCCGGCTTCGAGGATCCCTCAGCGGGTCTATCAGGTAAGGCGGCAAGTAACCCCGATAGCCTGACTTCATCTTCGCGTGACAACGTCTTTTTCTCCTTTCCTGGTTGTTGTACCTTGGAAATGCCGCCGTCGCGAACCTTAGAAAAGTCTGCCGTGATTGGTGTTCTATCTTCAGTTGGCATTGCTTTTCCCATCTTGACAGTGCCTATTGTTATTGGTGTCGACACTGGAAGGGATAGAATGGAAAGAAGGGAAAGATGAGCGTCTTGCGACGCGCTTATTGGTCGGCCGAAGGTTGCTGGCTGGAGCCCTAAGCGAGCCCTGGCACGAGCAAATCTAACATGCTGAGAGACGAGCCTGTGGGAGCGAGTTCTGTGAGAGGCAAACCAAACACAAGTGAATTGAGGTCCAGAAAGTATGGGAAACAGAACTAGGCCTCCGAATTGAGCTCCAGAGATCGGAAGAGCGACCTTAAACAGAAAGTCAACTCTGAATTTCTATATCTGTGGAGTCTAAAGTATGAACTCAGTATTATCCCAACCGTCTCCACGCATCAGCAAATATCCTCAACCTCCCTCTCCCCCCCAGCCCTAGCTCCCAACTCCGACCTCAACATCCTTCCAAACACCTCCACCAGCATCTGGAAGCAGACCCCCGAGACTGCAGGGTCATAGCGGCCTTTACTCAGCTCATCCCTGATAAACGCATCTACACCCCATATCAGCCTCCCCCTCCCTCAAAAACACAGCAGGAAAACCTACGCTGCGCCCCCGCAATCTCATACCAACTAAACTCCACCCCCTTCTCCCTCAACGTCTTCCTAATCAGATCCCGCCCCTCGGGCGGGACGTGATTGTCCTTCTTCCCGAATATCATCACCAGCTCGCCTTTGATGTCGCCGGCGCGCTGGAGGCTGTCGTCGTTCTTGCCCGCGCCCAGGGTATGGCTGTGGATGTCGGTCGCGAAGTAGCATACCGCGGCCGCGACGCGCGTGTCGAGAGCGCAGCGGTAGGCGAGGTGGCCGCCGAGGCACATGCCCGTGGCGCCGATGCGGCCGTTGCAGGTTGGGAGGGAGAGAAGGAGGGAGACGGTGGCGGAGGCGTCGGAGTCGTAGGCGGAGAGTTTCTGGCGTTGGGGGAGGTGTTAGCTGTTGTTGGCCGCTCTAGGTCCCTGAACACTATCCATTGCTAGAGGCAGGTGCAGTGTTGAGGCAGAGCTACAGGTAATCAGATTAGCACACCTTCTTGACCTTGAGGTCGTTCCCAGTATCTGTCCCAGGCCCATCATAAGCCAGCGGCTCCGGGCCTATAAATTCGTGATAGCTTGACGGTGCCGCGACGAGGTAACCTTGCCCAGCAATTTGCCGTGCGAAACGCGCGACTGGGCCCGTCACCTGGTAGATCTCGCTGAAAACGGCGATTCCGGGAAAGCGTGCATGAGGATAGTTGGGTATTGACGGGTGATAGAGGAAGACGCCTGCATAGGTCGGTAGCTGTGTTTACAGGATGCAAGGCTTCGTACGCATTTGTCCAGTCTCGGTTGCGACATCTTCATGAGATTCAGTTATTAGCATCTTGTCGAAATGTCGCCCCAGCGACTTGGTAAATTGATGGAGAAGGCAGCTCTGTCAATTTCGACCCCGCTATAAAGGTGTTCTGGGCGCTTGTCGCATCCAGGCTAGAACAAAATTTCATTTTGAAGTCGTACAATTGACTCATGCCGGCGAAAACGGGAATAAAAATCAGGAACTGCGAGAGAATTACAAGCAAAATGGAGAACAGAACAATCTGAAGGCTGCGAATGCAGGCAATCTGGCACGTCCTGTCCGTTGCCGCCAAAGAATTCTAAATCAGATTAATATTATGGCTTAACAGCAAGGGCTAAGCTGTCTTAGAAGACATACTAGAAAGAAGTCAGTCTTACTCTCGATGAGATCGAAAAGGGCTTACGGGTATAAAGATGTACGGTACACGTCGCTCGTATTCCTCCCATGCCTTTCCATACTTTACTCTACATCTTTCAATATCTCGAAGCGCTCTGTGAACGATCATGCAAGCGAAGAAAACCGGATAGAACCATGGGAAGGGACTCTTGAAACCCGTAATCAGGCCCCAGCTGAGAGCGAAAAAAAGCTGCCACAACCATTAGCAATTGTGTCTGGAAGGTTTCCGAGATGCTCTCACATCAGCTGTATAATGTATCTTCCGCGCATATTTGTCTGCGATACTTTTAGCAACATCTCCCGAAATTTGTGGAACTGACGTACACCAGCCATCCACGAGAAGTGCGTCACCGGTCTCGGTCTCGATGGTTTCTGGGTTCTCTATATGTCGCCATGGCAGTTGAGGGAAGGTGTTCCTTTCGTGCAGTGTCCCTCGTTCGCTATGCCGGAAGCGGTTCTTCTGACTGCCAGCGGTATCCCAGACCCAGTACACGAACAGGTAGGAAAGGTAAAGTGCAGTCAGAGCAAAGCGGTTCCATTTGTAAACAGAAGGCGCATGATTGCTCAGGTATAGAGAACAATGGCAGTACGAAAGAGGAACACCAGCTAGTATTGTCAGTATTCTATGACCGCCAGAGTTTAGGATGTACGCAACCTACCCATGTTCCAGAAGATGAGCATGAAGCCCCATTTCTCATAATACATGTCCCTGCGTCGAGCTTGAGTATGTGCACGCTGGATGCGGATTGATCAGCTTACCAAGTAGTCACGATGAGCTCCTCTGCTTTTCCGCATGCGTTGGCATATAGGCTATAAATGTCAGTGACAAAAAACCCAACCCATGTTGCTCAGATCAAGAGTCCGCCTACAAATGCGCCATCACAAGGAAACCAACTTCTCCCGATATCCAGCCAAACTGTTCATACTGTCGAGCCGCGGTGGCCATTGATATCAAAAACAGAATAAACCAAGGGAGTCTGACCTCGAAGAACATCTTGAAATCCAGAAGCCCGAACATCCTTGGATTGAGCTCGGCTCCCATCCAGAAGTCGTATACATGGTTACCAGTCATTCTGTGCTCGGCACCTCGGTATAGCGCCGACACGTATGCAACCACAGACACAAGGAAGCCGCTTATGATCGATACCGACATGATAGGCCCAAACTCGTCTAGGATGGTCTCGAGCTTGAACATTCCGCTGACATGTAAGGCAGCGGCGGCGGCGATAGTTGTATAAAAAGACCACAACCCTGAGCAGTAATAGGTCAACTGCTTGCCTTTCTCATGGGGCAACGGTTTTCCCGTGGCGTAAATGCCTGGCAAGTAGAGGTAGCAAATGGCTTCGAAGATAAAGAATACCCAGTATATTGCCCACGCTTTTGCATGTGGGAAAGCGCCATCGTAGACCAAATTCCCCAAGTGTTTCCCAAAGTCAGAGAGGCTTTGGCCCTTCGCTGGGAGTGGAAGATGACCGTCGTAGTACGTTGTACCGATCCACATGTAGTACATCAGCAGAGGAAAGCCGATCATCATCGCGGTGACGCCCAATACCCCCCCAAACTCATATTGAGGGTTTTGGTCGATGCGAGGATCCGAGCCTTCTTCCCAGCCATCAATGACCTTCTTGAACCGTGTTTTCCGCACATCGATTGTTCCATTAGATATGCCATTGATGTGGAGATCTCCGTTCTGCGTCTTGCGTCGCGATCGCGTCGACGGTGCTACATCGGAGTCGTCGTTCTTGCTCTCCGGCGTAGATGAGAGACGGAGTGAGCGGCGCTGGCGGTGGGGTGTCTCGACGAAACCAGGATGTTGCGTTTTCCTGGCACATTGTCAGTCACTTGCTAAGACGAAATTCATTTGGTCAGTTGATAATATGGTAGGATAGAAACTTGCTTTGGAGACTCGCCGGCTTGCAGACGCGTAGTAGGCATGGAGTGTCTGCGTAGAACGCGGAAGGAACCGCTTGGGAACGGATTACTGTGAAGGAGAGCCGCTTGCACAAAAAAAACCATGCAAAGACCTCCAATGGCGTTGCAAAATCAAATTAATGTGGACTTCAATTGTGGTTTAATCGGGCACGAAATTTCAGGAAATATCAACACACAAAATGTGCGGCAAATCCGGCCATCGCGTCATCAAATTTCTTAGCGCCGACAGCATTCTCATCACCCTCCATCCACCGTACCTTCCACCTCTCGTCTCGTCCCTCCCCCTCCTTCCCCCACAATGTCTATTCCCCGCTCCCGCCTCCTCCATCTCCTCCAAAAACAATGCACCATCTTCTCCTCCACCTTCAACCCCTCCCGCCTGCGCACCGGCAACAAGATCCTGCGCCAACGCCTCAAAGGCCCCTCCGTCGTTGCATACTATCCCCGGCGCGCGGCTACATATAAAGACCTTGTCGCTGCGTATCCGGGCTTGGAGACGTGGGATGATGACGAGGAGGATCGGTTGGAGCATCTAGCCTCGTGAGTTTTTTGTTCTTCTTGGGGGTGGGGGGTTGAGACATTGGGTATTGGCAAGAAGGCAGGGGGATGGGGAGGGGAGGGAATAATGTGTGGTGGTATTTGGATTGGGACTGTGCTAACTGATGGGGTGAATAGTGCGAAACAAAGAGGGAAAGGAGCGCCGAAGAAGAAGCGGACGAAGGAGGGTAAGGAATCTACACACGGATATTGGGCCGTGCTAATTCTGTCTTGCCAGAATCGAAAAAGTTCAGCAAAGGGAAGAAGAGGGTTGTACCTGCGGCGTGAAGTGCTTTAGGTGGTTGAGGACATGGCCTGTGGACATAGCGTGGGCGTTCAGAGGGTCTGCATGATGGTAGTTTTGTATGGCATATTACGGCGTCACCGGCAGTCTCGAGATGTTCCGAGTGCTCAGCAAGAGGGAGGGTTAGAAAGTAAAGTGCAATTGAATGATTTCGCTTCTATGAAGATTGCTGAAAGTACCTGGATTAAGCATTCATGAAATAAAGTACAATTTCCCAGTAACGTGGGCAAAACGCTTTATGGACCACGCAGGACTGCTATGCATTTCCTGACCGTCCACACAATCAACCATTATTTAAGTCCACCTTGACTGCAGTCTTCTAAAAAGCAGCTCCCGCGGCAGTTCCTTCAGTCAAACCCTCCAGTCCCCTCTCCGCCTCCGCGCTCTTTACGCCCTCTCTATTTACCTCCCTCTCGCCTGACTCCCATTCTCTCAACCCCTTCCTCTTCGCAGCCTGCTTCTGCTCAATCACATCCATCAATTTTTTCTTATCATCCTCAATCTGCTGCAGCCGCTTCTCATGTGCCGGGTCAAGCCCGCTCGGCGCTGCCTTACCGCCTGGCACAATAGCAGGGATCGAATTTAGAGATGGGTGATTGAAGCGCTGAGTGCGGGGGTAGGTCGTCGAGCTGCTATTGTTAGGGCGAAAGGGTGGAGCACCGGGCGGGGGGCCACGGTCTTGGTACGGCGCGCGGGAGTCGTAGTGGCGAGGGGGCGGTGGGCGATGGGGAGATGGTGGCGGTCCAGAGTGATAGCCGCCGCGGCCACGAGACGGCGGGCCTGAGAACGAAGGTTCACGCTCACGATAGGGAGCAGGTCCACCGCGAGGGCGGGTCGGGGCGGAGAGCAGAGAGGCGCTGGTAAGGCGATTGTGGGCGGACATGGATATCGGGGCTGAAGGTGGACCGCTTGGAGAATCACGATAGGAGCTGCCTGGACCAGAAGGAGGACCGCGGTCGCCGTTAGAGAAGCTGCCGTTGGGTGGGGCTGACATAGGGTTATATGGGTGCCCGCCGTTGCGATATTCTTCTTTGGCGTGAGGTGGCGGAGACTCGCGGCGCCGAGGCGGAGGTGGAGAGCGTTGACGGTAAGGAATTGGTTCGCGCTCGCGAGGCGGAGATGGTGGGATTGGTGAACGCACACGCCTAGGAGGAGATCGGTCGCGGTGGTCGCGGTATCCCGGAGATCGTGGTGGCCCGCGATAAGCGGGAGAGTGAGTCCCAGAGCCGGTCAGGGCAAGTCTGTCGGGGTGCATCTGAGGTGTTGAGCGGTGGGACGAGTCTGGTGATGCGCGGCGTGAGAGCTGTTCAACGCGCCGGACTGGGGAGCGTGAGCGTTCCCGTGGACGGTAACTCTGCTCCTGAGGGTACCTGGGCCCAGGACCTCGAGGGGTAGCCAATGGGGGCCTTTCAAACCGGCCTCTTGCTGGGGAAGGATATCTCTCCTGCTTTGCATAGGGTGGGGAACGCGGGCGACGGTCGATTGGTGATGGCTCGCGTCGTTTCATTGGAGGCGGGGATCGGGAGTACCGCCGAGCTCTAGGCGGAGGTGATCTGCCATAATTGCCACGACGCGGTGAGGAGGCCCTTGGCGGGGACCTCTGTCGACCACGGTACCCTCCATCACCTCTACCTCTAAATGCCGGACTGCGTGAGCGACGATGTGGTGAGCGACTACGAGGACGACCGGTGGTAGGTGCATATGTATCGACGTATTGAGGAGGAGTACGATCTCTTCTTGGAGGAGATCGATTCCCTCGATATCCACCTCGTGGTGGTGAACGGGGACGCTCAGATGGTCTGTATGTTTCACCACCGGGTGGTCTATCATCGTATCTGCCATCACGCAACGGTCAGCGTCCATAGGGGTTTGAGATAGGTACGATTTAATGTTAACGGAAGCCCGCAAGTCGGTAGCTTGGAAGCTGAGAGGCACGTTAGACCTACCTCCTATCGCGCCCTCGATCCATCGTGCCGACGCTGCTCCCTTTTCGCGTGCAAGTAAATGATGTTGGGATTGGGGTCAAGGAGTGTAGCTCACAAAATACGGTGCGAGCCGCAGAATGACCGAGATGCCTGTTGTGATGCGAGGTTCACCAAAATGCAGGCTGGGAGAGATCGATGCGAAGTAGAATTATTTCCAGGCTAACCGCTTTTGGCTACAGACTCGCCGGCGCGCTGTTCTAGATCTCCTAATTTTGTTTTTGATAGCTGTAGAGACGCGGCCAGTCTTATGTAGCTGAATCTTGTAGTTATCCGTCACAAGGTAAATTGTCCAGTGCGGAAATCTTGAGGCAGCTTGGATCCCATCACCTGCCTTTCCCATGCTCAATTTTAAGTTGGTTCTTATTACGAATGAGCGATCCGTAGAGGCTGCCTGGTAATGCTTCAGACGGCAGCGAGGTCACAACGGCATATGTACTATGCATTCATCTTGATATTAACCTCCAGGCCCCGAGGCGAAACTGCATTCACGCTCTGACTATCGCCTCTTGCTCCTCTCCTCGTCTCGTTTCTGCCTCTTCCGGCTTTCGCTGGCTATCATATCGCTCAAATCCTCTTGAAAGCCCCACTGGCCCTGCTCTTGCTGCTTCTGAGATTCATACAGTCTCTTCATATCTTCCTTGTCAATGCCATCCTTGGCCTGCAAAGCATCTGGGTTCATAGCTACATCCACATCCCCCGGCTTCTTACGCTTTCTTGTGTCGTCTTGTCCAAGCACGGGTAAACCACTTTGTGCGGCCTTGAGATCATATGTACGGTCACCACCGAAGAAGCCTGACACCTTCGCCTGCTGTTCAGGGATGACCTGATAGGCGGTACGAGGATGTGTGGATTCCTCCGTATCAGTTCCCCTTTTCTTTCGCAGATCAAACTCACCAGCCACGCTCTCCGCTCCACCATACTCTGACGGTACCGTTGAAGCCAGGCCTCCGGGAGTTTCTAACCCGCTTGGCGTCTGGAGGCCAGCACCGACATCGTCACCCTCTCCTTCCTCGTCTTCCTCGTCACTTTCCTCTTCTTCAGACTCCTCCTCAGGTTCTTGGAGCTCGCCCCACAATGTCTTCTCCACTGGCTCTCCCAATTGCGTGTTCTGTTGAGGTTGGAGTACACCGAAAATATCCCCTCCGTACAAAGGCCGATTGTACTCATCAACAGGGGGCTTGCCATATCCTCCTGGGTGAAAACCCCATTGGCCTCCAGGTGGAGGCGGCGCATTGAGACCGGGTATCTTGAGGGCAGGATACGAGGGTGGAGGACCAAAGCGCTGTTGATTAATCAGCCATGGCGGCGGAGCGCCGGGTGGGATGTTCAGAGCTTCTTTCAACTCTTCGCTGAGCTCACCAGGTCGAAGATGCTTGAGATTAGTTTCGTACTCTTTGCCCTCGTAATAAACCTCACCGTAGCGGGTCAACTCAGGTTTGGTCTGAAATCGGAAGAAAGCTTCGTAAAGTTTCTGGTAGTCGATGTCAAGCTTGCCCATTTTTGGTTGTACTCGCTCCCGTTGCTTCTGTTTTAGACTTGCCTGGTCTTGCTTTTCAAGTACGGCATCGCGCATCTCAGCAATACCAGTCTCCTGGATGAATTTGGGCAGCGCAAATGCAGGTTTCTCGACACCTCGCTTCGAAGACAGATATTCGCGCTTCAACGACCAATGAGTTGGAACAGGAACAACATTTCGATACGCTTTGATGTGCACAAGTAATCGAGGATCCGAGGCCGAGGTATCCGTCCAGTCTACAGTCTCGGGCTTCTGGACCAAAGCCTTCAACTCCGCTACAGAGAGCTTGTTCTGTTCTTTTCGCTTCTTCTTCGACAACTTCGGGGGTCCCTTGTCTTCCTCCTCATCGGGTATTTCATCGTCGTCATCGTAGAAAACCTCAGGTTTGTCGGGCTCCTTCGTCGCTGGATCCTCCTTGTCGTTCTGTTCGAATCTCTCCATGACGTCTTTGTACATCTCCCAGAGCGGGTCGCTCTCTTCAAAGGAGTCAATGCCATCAACGCCGTCAACGTCATCTCCTCCCTGAGGTGGAAGTGTGCTTGATTTAGTGACCACGGGCGATGGCTCGGGCTCGGGTTCGACGCTGGGTTCTGGAGTGGGCGTTGCTGGAGCCTGATGCGCATCATCACAAGATAGATCATGTAGCCGACTATGAGTACTCGCCTCCGTATGCCTTGCTGCCTTCTTCCTTGCCCGTCGCTGCTGATTCTTCGTTGGTTTGACCGCCGTAGCCATTGTAGTCATCTGTACCTGTCATGCAACTTAGAAGTTGACAGATATTCAAGCGGCTAAGGGAGTTGAGCCCCGAACAGAGCGTGCAATGATACGCTGGTATTGATGCTCTTGCGACAGTGGTGGAATTTGGGGTTGGGAGGGAGTGAGGTTCTACTCATTCAAGTCACTCGAGGCTAAAATATGAAGCCGTGCGCTAAGCCCGAAGTGGCAACTGTGTTTCTCGGAACCTTCAGTGTACATGTACGTAATGGCAGAACTTGGGCAGAAGATGAGCTATCATGTCATATGGTACGCTTGGACGCTGGACAGGATTCAAGTCACATTCGAGATGAGTGAAACACATGGATCTCATAGCATAAATCCAATTCGCACGACTATCTAACCTCATGTCCAAGGCTATGCTATGCTATGCTTTTCTATTTCGAGTCCAAGGTAGGCTGCATTTAAAACCATTTCTTGAATCAAGATTTGGGTTTTTGCCTAGCCAAACCATTAGTCTTCTGTTGCATGCTTTGCCAAACGGAAGCGAAGTAGCTGGGATAAGCTGTCGCTGAGGTCGTGATAAGTGGATTCTGCATGCATTGATCGCGTATTCATCAGATAGTAAGTGAAAGAAATTCGTTAAAGTGCTGTGCTTTCGGGGTATTTTGCTGGATGGCACGCCTATGAAGTGGTGCCAGATGCTGGTACAAGGACCAAGGACCAAGTTGTACCGGAAGCTAGCAACCATCAAACCAATGGGAATCGGTCCGTGGTTAAGCTGGAGCTGAGGTTACCCGGGAACTTGAGGCAGAGAGGACATGTGTAAGTATCAGTCCTCGGTGGGCGTGCTGGAAAGGTAAAGAAATCGTGCAGTGTATCGAAGTCGCTAGTCTTTTGGTCTAAAGACGGGGTACAAGAAATGAATAGAGCTGCTGCGTAGTTTTGGTCGCATAATAGCCGCCGTAGTCTTGGTGTAAATGCATCACATCGAAGCGCCAACATAGCTTGAGGTACGCCATTTGTAAAGATCCAGAGGTGTACCTGGAATTTCGGAATCTATGTGCATATCGGATCCGAGAAACATGGCCAATTCAGGAATTCGCTAACCTTCAAAGGGTATGGCCAAACATGACCATTTATCGTGACTCAGAGATTTAGGTGTCGTACAGCGTGGTGTACCGTAGATCACAATACTTCGTCAGAAGTAGTTGAAGCCATTCAAAGCTTGACGAGCGTAGGACGGTGTCGACTGGTGCATAGAGATCTGGTGATCAGGTGCGTATTGAGCCATGCCAGCCGACGTATTGTTGTAGATGGACTGGGCAGAATTGCCGAGGGCCATGGGATTGTAGATACTCATGTTGCCATTTCCTTGGTAAACCCCATTGATTGGATTGGTGAAGGCACCACTCGTGCCAGTGAAACCGTTGTAGATCTTTTGGCCACCACTCGACTGTCGAGCCATCGCGATCTGTCCTGGGTTGGTTGGATCAACGGGGGTACCCATGCCACTATGACGACCACGACTATCGTTGGCAACGATCTTGCTCTGGATTCGACGTCCATACGGAGTCTGACGGATCGATGGTAAGATGGGGCGTATGTTATCGACGAGCTTCTCACGCATCTCGGCATCGGCATAATCCAACGCAGTTTGGATAACATAGTTGGCAAAGGAGTCGCGTAGCATCTTCTCAAGCTCATTGGCATGAAGCATCTCTGAGATCATCATGGATGCAACACTCGACTGCGCTCCACGTATGCATTTCTCGATGACGTTCGAGCTGAACTTTTGCTTCGACAATAGAGGAATGCTGCCCTGGAAGCTGTAGCAGAGTGGATCGGTGAAAGCTGGTTCGCCGAGGTCGACAATGTATTGCAACACGTAATTACCGAACGGATCTTGGACAAGGGAAAATGCATTCGAAGTGATCTGGCTGATGAGTTGTGCTTTCTGATGACCGGAAGCATGGTCGATGCAGCGCTGGAGGACGCAACAGCCGTGACGATGAGTACCGACAACAACGCAGTTGGCTCCAACAGCATCGAAGATGAACTAGACAGCGTTGGCTTCGAGCAACAACAAGAAGGGTAAACAAGAAGAAGACTTACTTGAGCATCTTCCGGGTTGAGGCGGTTAAGGCACTTCTGGATCACATGGTTGCCATTGAGATCCTGGATCAGCTCAACAACCCTATCATGCAGAGCGATGATGATCATATGAATCTGCTCGCGAGTGGAGATGAACTCAATCATCTTCTGCAAGGCACGCGTGCCATGTTGATTGAGAGCAATCTTGACCATAGAGGAAGCGGCATTGTTGATCAGGACTGTACGCTGCTCGTCGGTGGAAAATTCGAGAAGCTTCTGGCAAAGATAATTTCCAAAAGGATCGGTCATGAGTTCGACGACGTGCTGGTTGGTCTCGAGGAAGATCAAATGTACGTGTTCAGGGTTACCAGCCTCTAGCTGCTTTTGCAAGTAACGGCATCCATGCTGATCTTTGCAAAGGCCGTAGATCTCGCCTTGCAGATGCTCCAAGAGAACATTGTTGAAGCGAGCGTTTTCCTCACCATTCTGCATGCGGCGCTGCTGCATGACTCTCGCTTGGCTATCCTGAAAGCGCCCCTGTTGGCCGTAGTTCTGATACTGCAAGAATGCATTCTGCTGTTGGTATGGCTGTACCTGCTGATTGAAGGCCATATGGTTGTTTAACGGAACCGATGTCATGCCCATATTCATGAGTTGCATTCCGTAGCCGCCATAGAAAGCTGGGGTAGGGTACTGAGAATTGACTTGCGGAACCTGGTTGCCCATGATATCAGTGCCAGAGACAGCCGTGTTCGATGGACTATATGCAGTGGTGCCAGCTTGTGCACTAGAGGTAGTCTGCTGGTAGATGTTGTTCTGGTAGGCAACGGCGGGGTCTTCGCGACGATAGTCACCACCAGAAAGCTCGCGGCTGTGACGATTGTTGACAGCGCTGGGCGGAATGCGGCCAAGGCTAGCATTGTGGTTGTGGAAGTGTTGTGCGGCATGGATCTTTGGTGCAGTGGTCGTAGGAAGAGTGCCATTGGCATTCTTCATGGTGGGTATATCATTGGTTGAGTAGGACGACTGCAGATTGGCAAGGCTCGGACGGCTGGATGCTGCATCATTCGTGGTAAGCTGGCCTGGCAGAGCGGAGGCGGCATAAGCAGCCAAAGAAGCTTCCATCGAGTGACGATTGAGGCGGGAATTGCCAACAGCTTCGGCGTGGTGGGAGGCAACATTGTTCCCTTGCGCATTCTGGATACCATTGAAGAAGTCTTGAGGGAAGATGGGCTGAGAAGAGCGGTGACCACGTGCAGACGAAGTCGCTCCATTCACTTGCGTCTCAGGCCCTGGAGACTGGGAAAGAGCAAGATCCAGTGCAGCCGAAGAGGCAGAGAGCTGCAAGCATCCGGTTAGCGGCGGATCGAAACCATAGGTGATGGAGCTACTCACAAGGCCCGGGTAGCCATCTCGACGAACTAAGATCGGGAACTTATCATTAGTGTCGTTCATTTGAAGATACGTCTTAACATCAGGCGAAGTCGCAGCTTCTTTCTTTGCTGCTGCTTTCTCATCATCATCACCAAAGAGGAACCCGGTCGTGTTGATGTGACCGAGGCCCATCATGGATGCATAGTCAGAAGCTGTGGTGTCTTTGCGGGTCCTAGTTCCAGTGACTGGCATGGAATAGCGGTTATTGGCCCTATATCAATATAAGTTTAGCGCCAAAAAACACCAACTGGGTGGATCAAAGCCGGACTATCCAAACCTCAATGGGCGACTTACTTAACAGGTGTACGGTGGCTGGTGCCACCAATCTCCGGATTGTACGCAGCGATCTTGTCATTGGACCCACGCCTAGACCCTGGAACAGACTTGGAGGGAAGAGTGTCGTTGTTGATATGGTTGTGAAGTGTCTGAGCAAGTTCGGAGGGAGGTGAAGTCAAGGTCGACCCAGAACGGCTGCTACGGTTGTTCAATCCTGGAGGTGAGGCCAAGCTGGACGATGAGTAACGGTTTGTACGTGGGAACACCGATGAGTAGAGCTGGTCACGGTGTTCTGGTGGAGTTGTGGGCTCACTCGCGGACATGGCAAGTCCATGCATCAACGGCAATACTTCTTCAGTCATCTGGTCCAGCTGTTGCTTCTCACGAGCTTGCTGGATATTGAACTTGTCCAATTCGGCTTCAAATCGACGACGTTGCTCTTTGAGCACATCATATTCTTGACGCTTCTTCTCCCACTGTGGCATATCAGCATGAGTGTACATCTCATCGCAACTCGGGAAGCGGGGTAAATTTCTGGCAACGAAAGCAGGTCAATCTGCGTGTGACTTACGAGCTGAACCTTGTGAAAACCCTGGAAATTGAGCGTCAGTCAACAGTCCATGATCGCTAAGGCACTTTGCAATGAAGTGGAATTACTGCACATTGAAGCAAGTATTCTTGGGAGGAAATGCGCGGTGTGGACTTACGGACGGGACATCTGAGTTTTCCGTGACTTGAGTAGGTTGATGTCCGATGGGAGGCAATGTAGGCATCTTGCTTAGATCTGTGGTGAAACGACGCTGAAGGCTGGCACGGGTGTCGTTGTTCGAAGAGGAGGAATGACTAGGCATAAAGCTGCCACTGTATCTAGAGGGCGTAGTGTACCCGCTGGAGGTTTCACTTGATGTAACCTGGTGGTTTCGAGAGCGCAGTTCGTCGAGGCGGTTTGTGAGTGCGTTACTGGAGGCCATGCTGGTCTCTGTTAGGTAGGCAAGTCCGTCAGCTTCTTGATGAATCTAGTGTGCCATCGAGGCCAAGTGCTGAAGATGTGGGGGGCGGGGGTGAAGAAGAATAGGTTTGAGGGTGAAAGTCGGTGGAAGATGTGGAGGAAGGAATAGTCAAGACAGCCGAGGGCGTGCTCGAGGACCCTGAATGTGAATGAGACCGGAATGAAGACTTACAATGAATGCAGACAATAGGAAAACCTCACTTGGTACAGCCTGTGAAGCAATTGGAAGCAATTGAATCGATGGTGGTGACAGGTACAGGGTGCAACGGCTCGCCTGCGAAGCCCTGCGTGTCGGCCTTGGATTGTACAGGATGCTAAGGAAAAGACATGTTCATCTGGTCATATACATGATACAAGTACAGATCGTGAGCGACGGCGGGGTGGGAGAGGGTGGTGGATGGCGGTATGGAGGGAGAGCGCGGTTGTAGCGAGAGCAGTGGGGATGTGCGAAGAAGAACAGGGAGTTTGACGACCATCCCTGAAAAGTCCCCTGCTGTTGATTTAGACACGCACTAACAAACACTACCATGCACACTAAAAACTACTTTAATTTTGAAGCCTGCGGGCTAGGACGGAGGTACCAAGATCCCGAAATCACAGTCCTTGGGCAAGTCATTCCGTGGATCAATAGAGGCAACCGAAAGTGTTGTTTCCAGTAAAGCACACCCACTTCATACCCCAGTACATCTCGAACCCATCTTCATTCACTACCTGGTTCAATTGATTGACCTGTGCTTCTTCCGACCAACGTATGTTGAGCACCTCTAGGCTCCGTAGCGCAAGCCGTCGATCACGGCCTGCATACATGTAGGCGGAAGAGCAAAGGACCCGATGCATGCAAAAGAGGACTCGCACGTTCTCCCTGCGACCCTTCGAATGACCTTCGTTTCCTCATCTGTAGAATCAGATTCTCATCGTTCGCCGGCGAACGCTCAACGCAACTCCTTTTGTGTGTAAGCTGGGATTTATATATTGTAGAGCGCCTATTCAGTCGTGCTTCTTAGTATCACGGAAGTACTCTGTCTATCGCGCAGCAACCGAGAACCTCAATTGAGACTTCTACAATTCATGCAAGCCCCGCCGACTCCTCTCCGCGACCGGAAGCCTGTTGAAGCCAAGTCGGATGGCGAATGTGGGGGATAAATGGGGTTTGTCAAGGGGCTCGACGAATCAGCAGACAGCCCCTGGGACTGGCGGTGAACGAACCTAAAATAACGTCAAGATCGGCATCTTGTTCCCAAGCGCCGGAAGCTTATCGATAACCGAGCTTTGGTCCCGCCGCCTGGCTTGGCGTTCGAGGCCGAGATGGAGAATTCTGATATGCCTGCCGAGTTTCACGTATCTGAAACGCTTGTGTGAATCTTTTCGCACAACCGAAAGATACTGGCTGTAACTCTTCTCATCTACTATAGCGATCGACTTGAGGAGATTGTACACTCCGGCGATGATAATTTGAGTCATTCTTCTTGAGATGAATATTACATCAAATCCATAGAGCATACTCCATCCATGTCCCATTCGAGTAATGAACAGTAGGACGACATGGCACCGCCGCCAACACGTACAAGACGGAAAGAACCTGTCCCGGCTTCGCTGCCTACCGCTCAGGGACGAGATGCATCAGTGGTATGGGTGTGGCACGTCACGTAGATTCCCGCTAAAATTGCCAAGCCGACGTCAAAGTTCCCAGAAAAGACACCAGAAACGAAAGGGACGCCTGGCAGTAATGAGAAGCTTATCGAAAAACCCGCAGAACCTGCATCGAAGCCCCAGCAGAGGTCTCGTAAGCCTGCCTCAAGACCTCGGAAGAAAGCGAAGAAAATCAGGGAGGACAATGCAAGAAATTGATTGCCCTGCTGTATGGTAAAAGCTGACAGCTGGCTAGGACTTTGACGCCTTGCTTGAACCCTTTTACGAAGGAAAGTCTCTAACAGCTCCCATTGACACGGCAAAGGTAGCCTACGCACTTCCCACGGCATGCAGCCTTGCTCACAGGTCTAGGACAAATGGAATCTTTTACCAGCTTTTCTTAAAGTCAAAGGTCTTGTGAAGCAGCATATTGACTCTTTCAACTTCTTTGTCGAGGTCGAGTTGAAGAAGATCGTTTCTGCAAATCGAACGGTTCTCAGCGACATAGATCCCAAATTCTATCTCACCTACACCAATGTGTATGTTGGAAAACCAACACGTCTTGACGAGGCTATCACGGACCATTCCCGATACCGATGGGATTCGACAGTCACGCCGAACGAGTGTCGTCTACGCGATGCTACTTATGCTGCGCCAATCCTTGTCGATATATCCTACTGGCGAGGTGTCCGTGAGATCCGTAGGAAAGGCGTCGTGATTGGTAGGCTTCCGATGATGCTACGAAGCTCCAATTGCATGCTCTCAGACAAAGGCGAGAAGGACATGGCCCGAATGCAAGAATGCCCGCTAGATCCCGGAGGCTATTTCATTGTCAATGGTACCGAGAAAGTTATCCTTGTTCAGGAACAGCTCAGCAAAAACCGCGTCCTTCTCGAAAGTGATCTGAAGAAGGACATTGTCCAAGCATCCGTAACAAGGTAGAACTTAGCTGTACCCATCATCGTCAGGGAGCTAGTGCTAACGTCACCAGTTCAACTCATGAGCGAAAGTCCAAAAGCTATGTGATAATGAAGAACGATAGAGTCTGGCTGAAGCATAACGTACTCAGCGAAGACGTTCCGATTGCGCTGGTATTCAAGGCGCTGGGCATTGACTCGGACCAGGAGATAATGCTCCTTGTGGCCGGCACAGACTCAACCTATCAAGACTACTTCTCCATCAATTTTGATGAGAGCGCTAAGTTCGATATACGGACGCAGCAAGAAGCATTGGAATGGCTCGGCTACCGGCTCAAGATCAAAAGCAAAGCTGTGGCCGGGCAACGTAGATACCATGCTTTAGAGGCGCTTGAGGCTCTTTCCTCGGTCATCATCACGCATGTGCCGGTCATAAGCATGAATTTCCGCCCGAAGGCGCTCTATGTCGCTTTCATGGTCAGACGAGTTTTGATGGCGAAACACGACCCACGTCTAGTGGATGACCGTGATTATGTCGGTAACAAAAGGCTTGAGTTAGCTGGGCAGCTGTTGTCATTGCTATTTGAAGACCTGTTCAAGAAGTTCAATCATGACATCAAGCTCACCATCGACAAGGTGTTGAAGAAACCTGTAAGGACCGAGGAATTCGATGCGCTTTCTGTCCTGCAGGTACATGCCAATCACATCACGCAGGGGATGAATCGGGCTCTGTCTACCGGCAACTGGGACCTCAAGAGGTTCCGCATGAAGCGAGCGGGTGTCACACATGTCTTGAGTCGTTTGAGCTACATTGCAGCGTTAGGCATGATGACTCGGATATCCAGCCAATTCGAAAAGACACGTAAGGTTAGCGGACCCCGAGCTTTACAACCATCTCAATTTGGTATGCTGTGCCCTTCAGACACTCCCGAGGGAGAAGCCTGTGGACTCGTCAAGAATCTAGCACTCATGACCCACATCACTACGAACGATGAGGAAGGACCTATACGAAAGCTAATCTCGATCCTGGGAGCCCAAGATATCAACGGCGCTAGCGGCAAGGACTTCTACGGAGATGGTTCTTATATCATCCTCATCAACGGTACACCTGTTGCTTTGACCCGTATGCCCAAGAGCTTCCTAGTTGGATTTCGCAAATTACGCCGAATGGGTCGAGTATCAGAATTCGTAAGCATCTTCATCAACCATCATCATGCGGCGGTTCACATCGCCACAGACGAAGGGCGAATATGTCGTCCTTTGATTATAGTTGAGCGAGGGAAATCTAAGGTCACCGTACGCTCTCTGCAAGCGCTTCGGAAGGGCAAGCTTGACTTCGATGGTTTCCTCTCCCGCGGTATGGTAGAGTACCTAGATGTCAATGAAGAAAACGACTCCAACATTGCAATGTACGAGACTGACATTAACGAGACCACAACACATCTGGAGGTAGAGCCATTCACGATCCTCGGGGCTGTCGCAGGCCTCATACCCTACCCACACCACAATCAATCCCCCCGAAATACTTACCAATGCGCCATGGGTAAGCAGGCCATCGGTGCCATAGCACACAACCAATTCCTTCGGATCGACACACTCCTATATCTCATGGTCTACCCTCACAAGCCATTAGTGAAGACCCGGGCCATCGAGCTCATCAAATACGATAAATTGCCTGCAGGTCAGAACGCCATCGTTGCAGTAATGAGCTACTCAGGCTACGACATCGAGGATGCTCTAGTGCTCAACAAAGCCTCCTGCGACCGAGGCTTCGGGCGCTGTCAAGTCTACCGCAAATACGCCACTACCCTCCGCAACTACCCCAACGGCACAGCCGACCGAGTCGGCGATCCGATGACAGAGAACGGCGTTGTAATCAAAAAACATGCCCTCCTAGACGAAGCTGGTATCGCATCCGTAGCAGAAAAGGTCAGTAGCGGCGAGGTCTATCTCGCGAAACAGGTTCCCCTGAACGCCAACGCCAGCGGTCTGGGCTCCGACTACGGAAGTGAGGAGTACAGAGATGTGCCGATGACGTACCGCACTCCTGACCATGGATACATCGATACCGTCATGGTTTCGACGACGGAGCAAGACAGCACGCTCATCAAAGTCCAGATCCGCCAGACCCGTATCCCTGAAGTGGGCGATAAATTCTCCTCCCGTCATGGCCAGAAGGGCGTGGTCGGAATCATAGCAGACCAAGTCGACATGCCTTTCACAGATGCCGGCATCGTCCCCGACGTCATCATGAACCCCCACGGTTTTCCATCCCGCATGACCGTCGGCAAGATGCTCGAGCTGCTCTCCGGCAAAGCAGGCGTCTTGGCAGGAGAGATGCAGTATGGCACCGCCTTCGGCGGCAGCAAGGTCGAAGACATGAGCGACATCCTCGTCCGCAACGGCTTCAGCTATTCCGGCAAGGACTTCCTCACCAGCGGTATCACAGGCGAGAGCCTCCCCGCCTATGTGTTCTTTGGACCCATCTACTACCAGAAACTGAAACACATGGTGCAAGACAAGATGCACTCGCGCGCTCGCGGCCCACGGGCAACCTTGACTCGCCAACCCACGGAAGGCCGTTCTCGAGACGGAGGCCTGCGGTTGGGGGAGATGGAGCGGGACTGCCTGATTGCGTACGGCGCCTCGCAGTTGCTGCTGGAGCGGCTGATGCTGTCGAGCGATGCGCATCAGGTGGATGTGTGTGGGAAGTGTGGAATGATGGGCTATCAGGGGTACTGCCAGACGTGCAAGAAGACGGATGCGATGACGAGGATGACGATCCCGTATGCGGCCAAGTTGCTGATTCAGGAGCTGCTGAGTATGAATGTTATGGCGAAGATGACGCTGGAGGATGAGTTCCCGGCTTGACGATAGAAGCAAGAGGATGGCGGTATCGTGGCCTGTGTGTCTGTTTGTGCTTGGGCATGGCGTGCTCTAAAGTGTATCATGCAACGGAGATCTGTGAATTGTCAGATAGAAATTGGCAGTCACAGACGGAGACATCTTGGATCATACTTAGGCCAGCTTCTTGGGAGGGCCCAGATGTGGTCTCACCAAACGGTAGAAATCCGTTGGTAATCCCGAAGACACAGTCACGATTACTACGATCACGATCTTGCCTACCCAATTGATCATCGCAGGCTGGAACTCAAGACCTTTGACTGGTGGATTGGTGCTGTGCGCAATGACTCAGATATATTTTCTAATCCTCCTAGTATGGCGAGCCTGTGAAGTACGTCAACTCCATTGAGTTAGTCGAGTCTGTCTAGCCCCTAGAGTCCGTTGAATATGGCGAGTCCGTCGAGTATGGCGAGCCTGTCAAATACCTCAAGCCCCTAAAGTACCCTGACTCCACTCCCTCAACTCCATACAACTCCAAACCCCCCGCCGCAGTTCAACACTCAACCTGCTTTCACTCTTCCTCCTCAGACAGAAAACCTGCACTTGGAGATCGCTCGCCAGCCTCCCTCTGCAAGTCCTTCTTCTCCTGGCGCTCCCTCTCTCCCACAGTTTCCTCTCGCGCGTTTCGCTTTGCTTCTAGATCCGCGATCTTCGCTTGTAAAGCGGTGGTTTCGTCCTCTTCCCTCCGCCGCTTCTCCTTTTGGTGCTTCTTCTCTTGAGCTTCTAGCCCGGCGACCTTTTCAAGCAAGGCAGCCTTCTCCAACACGGAACCATTCTCCAACACGGCACCATCCTCCAGTAAGGCAGCCTTCTCCACAGCCTTCTCCGTCTTATCCTCTGCGGTACTCTTTTCTCTCTTCGCCTTCCTCGTCCCTAGCGGGTTCCGTGGCCCTTGATCAGGGTTCCACGACGAGACGTTCTGCGTCTCGTTCTGGATGCCGTCGGGCTTGTCATGATATGAGGAAGCGTGTGCGCGTTGGACTGGTAGGGAGTGGGCAGACCTAGAAGCTGGGGTCTTTCCGGGAGCACGGTCGTCGGCATACGGAAGGGCCACGCGGCTGCCAGGAGTGGGCTAGTCGGGCAATGGGGCAGGGTGTGGTGGTGGGGGCAGATAGACGAAAAGACCAGAAGCTCTCTAGAAGTCGCAAGATATGGAGATGTGAAGGTTGGAGGGGATTAGGATACAGAAGAATAAGGAAACGTAGACGTCTAGGTGGTTCCGGGAGCAGGGGCATATTGGAATGGGGTACGCAGCGATGGCCTTGATGATTCGAAGGGTTTGCTGGAAAAATGTGGTGGGAAAGTAGGAGCGTGGAACCCGTACAGAGGGTTTGCATTGGCGCCATAGGCTGTCCATCTCTCCTTGGGGATCTGGGGATCAGGATGCTGACGATATGAAACTGCCCAGAGAATGCGATCGGGAGAAGCCCCTTTGCTTGAGTTGGGCTGTTGCTGGCCATCTTGCCAAAATCGAGAAGTCAGATATGACATTAAAGATGCCAGTAGCATTGTTAGCAGCATTAGCATTAAAGCAGTGACCCGTAGTTATCAAACGATTCCAGATCTTCTCGCGCGGGCTGCACATGGCGATCTCGAAGATGGTATCCACGAAGTAGAATGCGATGATACTCCAGGCGGTGATCTGGATGGCGATGTATAGGGCCATGTTGCCTTTTCGATTTGGGACGAAGATCCTAAGATACTGTAGGAGGATTGAAAGCTTGATCAAACAGACGTTGATAGAGTAGAGGATGCCGGAAACATTGAGCCACTGCCAGCATTGTTATATATCATAACGAGGAATTGAGCCAATTCCACGAACGTAGAGTAGTGTAAAGAAGTCTTTAAGACGTATGTCCCACATGTGCCTCCCTCCGCCGACATTGAAGTCGATGACTCCAAGCACTGTGGAACCAATTGGGCAAACCTACTACGTAAGCAGCGTACGCAGACCTGAGGCCGAACAGGCCTGACAGGGACTTACCCATGCGATCAAGATAACATCTGAAATGGTTAAAACTATTCAGGGAACCATCAGGGTCAGGGTTTAGAACATACAATCTTCGTATGCCATCGATCTTATAAGGAAAAGCTTTGAATACAGACGTATGGTCACAGCCAGAGTGGAAGCGACTATACAAACAGTTATGGTGGGAATGATGAATGCATTGGCATTCGGCGGATTGTCAAGATTAGGCGCTACCCCACTCGGTCGAATACCGGCTGGTCCGTTCAAAAGCGCCAGGATCTTTTCCGATTCCGTGGCTGTAGGTGCCATACTGGTCAAAAGCCGAGGATTGATGCCAGGATATGATCTGTCCTCTGAAGGCTGTAGACGAGAAGTTAATGATCGATAGAGCATACCCTGATGGAAGAACGAAGTTCAAGTGAACAGTCAATAAATAATGGAGGATCTTTCATAGTCCAGTGCTGCCATTCATTAAGAGTCTCTCCGAGAGGCGTCGCACCAACTCGCTCGTAGGGCGTATCAGGCGATGTATGCGTTACTGCAGGTGTGTGAAGTCCGTTTTTGATGAGATGCTCATCAGATCGACATGCTGGGTCATTATAACAGATTTCACATGCTGAGGATCAGACGTAGGCATTCTTTAACGAGAAGTCAGGTCTTAGCAAGATAATAGGGCGCGGCGATCGATCGTCCTGACAGCGTTGCCGCTGTTCAGCTTTGTGTGACTGTCCCCTCAGTTGCTACTGAGGGAGCCATCAGGGGGTGCGGGAACTAATCCGCTTACTGTACCCTTGTCACCAGTCGGAGTACTTCGTAGGCGGCATATTAATTGTTAGTACGACAGGGTTTATTTTGCCCAGCCCTGACCTTAAACACCTCTGTCGTACTAACAATTAATATGCCGCCTACGAAGTACATCCTTCGTATCCGGGGGGTTAAATATTATTTTGGACAGGGTTTATTAGGGTGAGGGCTAGGCATAATAAACCCTGTCCAAAATAACATTTAACCCCCCGGATACGAAGGATTGAATCGACTGGTTACAAGGGTACAATAAGCAGATTAGTTCCCGTCCCCCCTGATGGCTGCCTCAGTCGCAGCTGAGGGGATACCGATTGCTCCCGTGAATCATGTTGATGCTCGACTTGGCTGACGAGCCGTGTTCTAAATCCTTCTGGATTTCAAGGCTTCTCGCGCAGATTCAGAATTACAGTTCCGGAGATTTGATAGCGGATTTTCGTTATGTGTTAAGAAGACAAGAGAGACAGATTGTTGGTAAGGGCAGAGCTTCGGAGTTGTGTCCCTAGATAAGACCTGGGGGACACGACGAAACGTACCTATCTTTTGGAGACCCTTGCTCAAAGCAGTCTAGCTGTCCTGCCTGGCCAGTAGTTATTTGACGCTTGTCGGGTCTAGACTTTATCAGAATGCATACTTTATCATCCTGCCAGCGTGGTTTCCCGTCGGACGCCTGATTAAGGCGACGGTCCGCGCGATGCCTTAAGCCTTCAGCATTTTTGCGTTCAGCCGCCCAGGATGGTTACCCTCGTGTACCTTTGATAAGAACCCCAAGGTTCGAACTGTATGCTCATGCTTTTTCAGAAGGAGGCCTATGCACATCTTTGCGCACCGCACACAAGCCCTGGCGATGAGCAGGGCAGGTATAGTGAACCGTGAACGGACGCCACGATGGATATGTCTTAGGTCCCGAGCGATCGAAATCTGCATCAGCTTCGATGCTAAGCCGTACTTTGATCACAGACAATGTTGCGATAGTGACGTATGCTGGGGGCGATGTTTCGCAGTGGTCTGGCGATACTCTCACTCAGAGAGTCAAGCTCTTCAACTTCAATGGCTCAACAGAGACGGGCATCTTCTTTTTGCTCGGACCGAGAGACGTTTACCCCTCAGAAGGTTGAAAGTATATACAGCCTCATCTGACAACAGGGAATCAATTCCAGCCTTCAGCCCTTGGGCTTTTTGGGGCCTTCCTAATCAAAGATCCAATCCTCAAAAACGAACAGCCGGTCTTCAGAATATTTTCACATCTCCAAGAGTACCCAATCAAAGATCTCTGAGCGCCTCACCCCTCAAAGAAGGGTCTGTAGACACACCGTGGCAGAACGGATGACGTTATCGTCTTCAATCCGGAGTATATGTGCAATCCAAAGCCCATGGAGCAACATGTCTCCAGTCACCCGGTGACCCGGAAGTTCAAGCGGTATTGATGCTCAGGATTGGTAGATTCCATCCAGTACTTATCACCGAGTGCACAAGTGATCGAAGTCTTTCCCAGATCACGGAGTGAGAGCTGACCGAGCAGCTCTGGCCGGTTATCGAGAAGGCCAATCAAAGCTATAAGCTGGGCGCCAGAGTCTCGAAGTCGCATATCACATACACGAGCTTGCAGCAGTCCATGAAGCGCGCTGGCAGAGGGACAGTGCAGCGCGGTCGAACACTAGAGCTTCAAAAAGATGCGTTAAACAGACTCTGTAGGCGTGAAGGCGATGCAGTCCCGGGGAACGAGTCGATTTTGCCGAGTGCAGACCTAAAGGAATAGTGAAAGATAATCAAAGCCTGCCAAGCGGGGGCCTGACAGATTGCTCAGAAATGATAGGACTAATAGAAAGATGCCGAAGTCTGGCATCTAGAGAACATTGAGCGCTATCGCATGTATAAGGCTGAATGAGATACGTCTTCCACAAGCTCTGCTGTAGTAGATGGAAGACACTATACTGATATGTCATTCTCCCATGGTTTTCTCATCCGTGAAAGGGCTTATGGTCGTCTGCCTGCGTTTCAACGATCTTCTAACTTCATCGATAGTGCCATTCGTAATGTCTTTAACATCGAGAGCTTTTGTGCTAGGCGCTCGAGCGCAGTACACGTTTGCTCTGTCTGCCTTGGCACACCTGCGCGCATCACGAACACGCTTCTGCCCGATGGCAATCCTTCAATTGACCCGTATCGTCGCGGGAGATGATAGTGGTTTGGTCGAAATTTCCAATGGGCTTCAAGCATGATGATACTAGCAACTTCTATCAAAGGAGGAGCACCCACAAAACACCGCCGGATCCATAGGGAAAATACAATGCCAAGACTCTAGCGTGGGATTTGCGGCTTGGCCATTTAGAGCTTAGCCTGTTCGTTCGTTTGTGATGATGGAAGATACTTATTGACAAAAGAGACTTCAAAAGAAGTATTTCCCTGGGCGCAAGTCGCAACACAGAAATACACAAGCGTTAGTGCTTACGCGTTGTAGATTCTCGGAGGAGGATCGAGGCTAAGTTGTCGTCACGGCTAAGTTGTCGTTACGGTGTAGCATACTTATGGCTCCCAGTTCTTGGTCCCCGTCCGTACACCGCTAGGATCTTCATCTCTGGTCTGCATTTGTCATCTTACTTGATGACAACTTTGTCTTCAGTGAAGCCTACTAGAACCGTGTATCTGGAGCTCCCAATCGTTATACTCGTTCAAGGCTCGTTCTAGCTCTCCAAAGTGGGGGATGATTTGTGGCCCAAGGACATCGTACGGTGCATCTCCAGCCTCCATTTTGCAGTAATATACAAAGACTCACTCCCCTGTGCCTCACTTATCAATAACCTTGTCACACTTCGCTTCGGCTCACCCGCCGGATTGAGTTTGCAGGGAGCCTGTCGCGGTCGCCATTCCCCTCACGAAGGCATTGTAAGCTGTGAAGCTATCACGGAAGAGCTCAGCTATGCCAGACGTCAAGCACAGCGGCTAGAACATATGCCACAATTAGTATCTTTTTCATTTTCTGCTGATGGAGATCAATCAAATCTAGACGAGGTAGCTAGAGGTGCGTGTTCAGGAAATCCCTAATCTTCGAGGAGAGCAATTCCTATATTTGTTCACGCATCATGAATACCGATCGGCCTTGATTGTTGGGTAGAAGGTATATATCCGGCTTCCTACAAATACGTGTCATCCCGCTCCATCTACTAGCGTATTACATGCGCAAGTGCAATGTAAGCGTTCAAGCGACAAGATGATGATGGGGAGGTCGCGCAATAGCTGATCAGACATTCTACATGCGCCGGTGAGTCGAATCGAGATATAACGCAGCTCTCGCTACCTTCTCCGAATCTGTTATCGTGCATCCTGGTGTTACCCGACTCCTCTCATGCGAAGAATTTGCAGCATTAAGCTCCTATCATTGTTATTGTTACAACCATATGTTGTTGCTGTCTCAATACTGGAGACAAGTGACCCTGCTCGCCACTTCACTTACAGTCCACTGTCACGCTATTGCTGTCGATCGGTCTATCACAGCCACCGTTAACCTCAAAATCTCAGCACCCCCCATGTTTCAATGTTTCTCCTCAACAATATCTGATCCACGACTCGCCAGTACTGTTGACTGTTTTGAGGCCACAAGGCGGTTACCCTTACCCGGACACCGTGCTGTTGGTGTTTTCCATCATGCTCCTAGGCCTGATCGCTCCGACCCATGGGAGTTGCCTAAGTCTGAAACGTTTGGCTCTTGCACAGTCACTGTAGATCTTGCCTTTGTCAGAGCGGAGTACAGTAGCTGGGCTGTTATCAGGGCTGGATCACGAGACCTCATAGCGTTCTGTAGTACCGGCTCACATCCTCATAATCGATCGGGTGGGGTTTCGCACGTGGGAATGGATGACAAGATACGTATTACTGTTGGAACAGCTAGTGGAACGGGAGCATCAAGCAATGGCAGTCTCTCAGATATCGATGTTCTTGGTCTTGGATGAACCATGTAAGTTGCACTTTTGCCTCGACTCTTGACTTGGAAAGGTTCTGCACTATGCTCACAGACCATACAGCGAAGATTAAGTTTCTATACCTGAAATAACGTGGATGATCGTCAGAGCTGCATTGTGGCTTTCTCGGGGGCCTAGACGACAATTTTCAATTCGGACACCACCTGCTTGTATCTGAAAATACCGCTAGCCGATTGGCAGCAATGCCTGCGCTATCGCACCTAATGCAAAGTATCGCAGCTCGTGTCCAACATCAGGATTCTCCATGATACCTTACGATATATACCTCGTTTTTTGATAGTCCTTACAACTTGCTCGCAGAAATCGACCCGACCCACACTTAGGCAGCATTTCACAATTCGCATCAACTTTCCTGACAATGCTCCAGACGGATCTAATTCCGAGCTTTCAGAACCTGCGTCACTTAGGTGAACCGAATGGCCGCGGCCTACCCTCGTCCTTCGCTCGCCCGCATGAGCCCTCCTATTGGTACGGCTGCTTCTTCTACCAATGGCCCTGATGGCTTGTTGGTGGATGAGTCGGCATCCCATGTCCGGTTCCGCTCCCTGCGTTATGATAGCTGTGGTGGCTGCGTGTAGTTCCGGCCTGAGAGTGGTGATGTCCGCCTCCGTGTTGTGTACCTACAACGCTACCATTTGCCACTGATCCAGCAGCCCAGGCCCACCCACCAGCACCTCCCACTCCGCCTTGGCCGGCTCCAGCACTTGCTCCACCACCTCCACCAGCAGCTGGCGCACCACCGCCTGCCGTATACTGCATAGGTTGCTGCGGCCCGTAATACGTCTTTGACCATGCGTGTGGCACCCACAGTTTATACTCCCACTCCCCAAAATACTCTTGGAATCCCCCGACGTGTTTCACATGGTCCGGTGCCTGGAAGGTCTGCGGTACTACGGCTCGTTTCAGGCCGTCCGCATTGTTAGCAGCGCCGGGAGGGTTTTGACCTTGACTAAGATTCATATAAGCATACTCGGAATCGGTACGAGTTCTTTTGGAGCTCACCCAGGACAATGTGCGAAAGCAGTACCAGGGAGATGATATGGCGCATAGCATACTTTGCAGAACCTGTTTTGTTTTTTCATTGATCTTTGGAAGCAACACTCGTCGAATAAGCCACAGAAACATCCCAAGCAACCGTCGATGATGTCAAAGATACACATTCTCTGTACGGCAGCAACAGGTGCTAAGCGTGTATGGAGATGCTAGAAGCAGTATAAAACAAATCTTCGGCGCCTGTGGGAAGAACGAAGCTTACGGGCGATGGTGACTGGTTTAGGTGAGGCTATGATAAAGTAAGACTTAGTCTCCTTCGTTGACTCATGCCAACAGGTAACTCATAATTGTTGTAATGTGCTAAGAATGGGTGCTGCATACTACTATAAGCCTTCACGGCAGTTGGGGTGTGCCACGAGTGTAACTTGACCACATCATCGCTTCATGTTCTCTTCGAACCGACTCTATCACCGTATGGCTACCTCGTCACAGGCAATGGCTGAGTGTTCAGGGATTGGCGACTCTTCCTTTCTGAGTCTCGTTTCTTCATTCGCCCTTCCAACTTGGGAAAGTGTCGAATGTATCCTCCGAAATTTGTTCTCTTTTCATTCTCTTCATCTATGCTCGATACATGATCCTTCCTTTCCTTATACACCATCAACAAAGAACTTAGCAAGCATCCAGATACATAATCCATCAACTGAAATTCAACCAACGCAACTAACAGCCAAGGGCATCTGAATCACCATCGCCACTACCCCAAAAACCCATCATCTACCCAACACAACCCCCCCCCCCCCACCCCACCCAAAACAAAAATGGTAGCCGGCGACGTCCCCGGCACAGACTGCATCCTCTCCCTCTGCTGTCTCAAAAGCTCCGTGGACCGCATGGGAGCCGCCTACGCATATCCCAAAGCACATGGACACCCGGCTGGGGCAGGCTATATGCCGCAGGAGCCGATGATGGCTTATCCCGGAGGAGGAGTGAGAAGGGGAGGGGCGGTCGTTGGGGGTTATAAACCGGCTGTGCCTCGGAGAGGAGGCGGACATGGAGGGGTGGGTGGGCATGATGGGATGGGGATGGGCGGTCATGGGGGGGTGGGCGGTCATGGTGGGATGGGTGGTCAGGGAGGGATGGGCGGGCATGGTGGGATGGGCCATCATGGTGGTGCGGAAGGCGGTCATAACGCAGGCAGAGGTGGAGGATTAGCTGGTGGTGGGTGGGGCTTTCAGGCTGGGTCGGTGGCTGCTGGGACTGTTGCGGGAACAAATGCGGGCGGGAGTGGGCATGGTGGAACTCAGCATGGGGGTACACACGGGGGTCACCATGGGGGACATGGAGGGCATGGAGGGCATGGCGGAGGGCACCGTGGAGGACATGGCGGAGGGCATGGCGGAGGGTATGGCGGTGGGCATGGCGGCGGACATCATGGAGGGCACGGAGCGCATGGTGAAGGTCATCATGGGAATTGGGACGAAGCATCAGAGGCAGAAATCTAGTCTTGGTGAAGGCGTCTGGGGCAGGTGACTGGATGTCCCTCCCACCATGCAAAGCTAACAGTAGATCAGCTCGCATGTCAAGGCTCTATGAATGTGACGACTCTTGTAGCTTGATGAAGACATCCGATTTTCTGACTCAAGATTTTAGCTTTTTATCGATATCATACCTATTTTCATACATCTCTCTCTCCTACTCCACTCTCCATACCAACACCGCTCTCCAGCGCCACTCCCATTCTCAAGCCCCAAAAACAAATCTCTGTCTCCCAGGCACTTCAGCTCCTATTACACACAACAAAATCTCTCCTACCAAAACCTCCCCCTTCACGATGGGAGCCTGCTTCTCCCGGCCCCTAACAGGCGACGAGCCCTGCGAATGGCGCTGCGCTTACCACTACGGCTGTGCCCACCCCATCGCCCTCGCCGCCCAAAACGGTCCCGAAACGCCCTACGCGCGCCGCCTGCTCAAGGAAAACGATCCGTATACGCGGATCTATAAGGCGAGGGGGTATGGCGAGATCCCTCATGATTGGGCGCATGAGCTTGCGCCGATTGTTGCTGCTGGGGGGTTGGTGACGCTGCCGAATGGGGTGAGGGTTGGGAGGGATGGGGTTGTGGGTGGGGGTTGGGGTGGGGGTAGGGGTGGAGGTGGGTAGGGGAAGGGGAAGGGGATGGAGAGGGGTCCGGCGGTGAGCGGAGAGGAGGGCGGCGGTGAGCGGAGAGGGGTTTTCCGTGAGGAGGGATTGTGCTTTTAATGTAGCGGGTTGAGTCAGGAATTTGATGTTGGGTGGACGTGAAAGCATGGCGTTGCTTGCTGTACGGTTATGATAAGCAAGGGGGTCGAGTCATAACACTGTTTCCCGTCAATCTTCCTGAGTGCTCGGTTTGTGAATAGGTGTCGGACTGGTATCTCTAAGCACTTAGAGCTCCGTCTGTGTCGGTTCTTTTTCCTCTTTTCACTCACCGGTCTTCCATCAGAGCTCTGGGTTAGGAGTCTCGATGCTTGCCATTGAAGTACTTACCTCCCAGATTGCGATTTCTTCAAAGCTTTCTCCCGCAACACACAGCATTATGGGCTGTACTCACTCCATACCCGACTATGACCCCTCGACGACCCGGGCCATAATCGCCCAAAACGGTGCAGCAACCCCTTACGCTGCTCCTCTAAGGTGGGAAAACAACCCGAATCATCCGCTATACAAAGGCGGTGGGTATGGCGCTGGTGGTGGTGGAGCTTGGCCAAAGAGTAATGTTGCGCATTTGCCAGGGTTCATAGCGTGGCAGGGACGGCTGGGCGAAGGCGGGGAGGGAGGTGCAGGCCCAGTGGGCGGCGGGGGACATGGAGGCGCAGGGAATGGTGGTGGGAATGGAGGTGGAGGCCAAGGAGGAGGCGCACGTGGAGGCAGTAGACGCGGAGGTAGTAGACACGGAGGCAGTAGACACGGAAGCCATGCAGGAGGCGGCTTCGGCATCACGAGCCAGCATGGAGGCGGAGGAACAGAAGAAGCTCTACAGATGCCGCAGATGCCTGCAAGCCATTTGTTCCACCCGGTGACCGTCGATGGGTCAACTCGTTCCAGTCGCCATAGCCACGGACCAGCCAGCCATCATGGAAGCCGGCATTCGCATCAAACTCAGAGAGGGAGTCGGCATCCGACACATTTGAATTTTGACGAAGTGGAGGAACTAGAGGAAAGCGATGAAGAGAACAGGGCAGGGAGTGAGCGGAGAACGAGAGCTGCTCGTTCTCCAAGACACGGGAGCTCGCGTCATTCAACGAGAAGGGCATCATCACATCATGGGTCTTCTCGCAATGCTCCACCACAAGGTGGCAATGGTAGGTTTGGAGGAGGTCATCACGGGACCAGGGTCACAAGAGGACCAGCGACTGTTGCGAACGATAGCGAAGACGACGATGTCGACTAAGTCAATCTATGGAACGTTGGAAAAATCTTGACCGAAAGGGCAAAAGCTCAGAGATCAAGTTTCAAGATGAGGAAAGAGCAAAATAGAGAATTTGTGACAATAAACGATGGCTGTGTATCGGGTTGCCATATCACCATAAACAGCCAACATGCATTTTGTATAGAATGCCGATACAAGACGTGTGTAGTGCTGAAAGACGTGATTGATATTTTGAAAACGAGACCGACAAGAGATACGGTTACTTAACTCACCTTTAGCAAAAACAATGTAATGCTCGGCTTCTGTGTCCCATTTTACCCCTTTTTCGATCCAGCCAAGCTCTGATTCACCGAAGTTTTCCCGCCCTGACATCATCGACATCGTTCACTTTGATTTGGGCATTCAGTACCTCGCTCGCAGCATACCTCAAGCAGCCATGGAAGACGCAACAACGACCCATAGCATTTCGGCCAACAATTCTTCGAACCCCACCGCTCCTACACCAATCGCAACCCTACCTCCCGAAGCGCTCGAGTTCGCCTCCCGCGTCTACAATGCCGCCCGCACCGGCGACCTTCCTCTCTTCAACCAAGCTCTCCCTGCTGGTCTTCCTCCTAATATGACTAACGAAAAAGGCGACTCTCTCGTAATGCTCGCATCTTACCACGGACACCCCGCCCTTGTCCGACTCCTTCTTTCCCACGGCGCGGATCCCAACCGCCTGAACGATAGGGGCCAAAGTCCGCTTGCGGGCGCTGTCTTCAAGAATGAGGACGAGGTTGTAGAGTCGTTATTAGAAGGAGGGGCGGATCCGGAATTAGGGGAACCAAGTGCGACGGAGGCGGCGATGCTCTTTAGGATGGAGGACAAATGGGGGGAGAGGTTTAGGGATGCAAAAGGGAGGGGTCCAGGAGATCGAAAGGAGTCGAAGCCTGAGGCCGGGGGCATTGGGGGCGTCAAGGGAGCGCAGCAGCCGTTGTAGGCCTGCATGTGGGAGCCCGTCGTGAGGAAGAGCGCTGGGAGGATCAATCCGTTGAAAGGCTCAGAGGGGCCCGAGAAAGACTCCTAGAATGCGGGGGAGGAGCATCTCGTTGATTTGTCGCTGATACGCGAATTCACTTCGCATTCTTGCACGGCTCGATGGGAGAACCTCGAACACGCGTTTAAAGACAGTGTTGAAAGGACAACGGGAGCCCGAACAGACTGGAAAGACATAAATCTGGAGTGCGATCAAAGGAGTCTTACAAGCCATCGATCATTCGAATCCAGCACCGCGCTAGTCCACTTGGCGGAACGTTATTGGTCAGAACAACTATCAGCAGCATGGTTACAAGCCCAGCGCAACCAACATCCCAATATGGACAGAGCGTTTAGCACGCTGGGATCCTGACATTTACCAGAGCGCTGCGTAGGTGGATCGAAGCAGAATGAATGAAGTTGATATGCGGCATGGCCATTTTGGCATAGTAGCTTCTCCAAAGGTGTCGAGACCAAGTGTTGGAATGGAAGAGGGGAATGAAAAAGCACCGTAAAAGCAAAGAGTATGAGGTTGCCCAGAGCCGAATACGAAGATTTACAAGAGGTAAGTCGGTGCTGATCAGATTGCTAAGCTATCTCAACAAAATGCTTCAATCGAAGAATTATTAGGAGTTTACAGGTGCAGATTTTCGGCATTCTGGGGATCAACAGCGGTACGTTATTGCACGATTTTTTTGTCTTTCATTTGCTTGCAAGCTCTAATTTTCTTATTCCTGAATCCCATTTACTGTCCTTCAGGCATTTGATCAGTAATTGTATCCTGACCTAACTCCACTCCCGCCACCAGCTCCTTTTGCACTCCCTCCTCCATACCCGCGAGCAGCTTCTACTGCAGCCTTCCATCCTCCACTCCCGCCTGCAGCTCCTTCTGCAGTCTCTCCTCCTTCATCAGCCATTGAACCTGGCGATGCTTCTGGCTGCCGATGACGATTGTTCGGGTGCGGCAGCCAAATCTTGCAGTCCCCTGAATCCTTCAAACGTCCGGCATCCTTGAGGTGATCGGGCACTATGAAGTCGTTCGGCACCTTGATGAATTCTGACCCATGTGGATTTCGAAAGCCGCCAGGAAGGTATCCGCCCGGCCCAGGGCACAATATGGTATCTCATGTCTGTTCGTGGGAGCAAGCTGCGACTCGACTTATCTTCAGCGTACTTTCGTCCTCTCTCTCGTCGAATCGGAATATCCACTCCTCTCGGACCTCAAGGATGAAAGCTTCGCCACACTTTCATGTATCGTCACAAAAGCTCCAGGACTCCTTTGGGTCATCAATGGCGGCGAGAATCCGCGATTCTATCTGATAGATGGCCTTGCACGAGTCGCTCAAACAGAGTTTAACACAACTATGATTGTCACGCTAGCACTTGAGCGCTACAAAGCAAGCAGTAAGGACCACAGTACTATCCAGACCCGGTAAATCCGTCAAGTCTTTGAACAGACAATGGGCCAGTCGGCTATAGAATTCGAGTCTGAATATATTGTAAGGAACGGAAAAGTTGAAACTGGTAGAGTGCTACAAGACAGCGTCATGAATGATGAACTCCATAAGAGGACTCATTTGTATCAGCAAACTATGCAACTGTTCGAACGAGGACCTCTCCTGAGTTTGCATGTACTATCGCCTGGGTCTCTGGAGTCTCTGCGATACCGAGAACTAGTACCAGCTCTGGACCTAGCTCCAGAGGAGATTGAGCTTGAAGTCAAAGCTACTGGTGTCAAGTTTCTAGACTGTTTGACCGTTTCAGCTAAAGTGAATAGTAAAATCCTTGGAGCAGAATGCGCGGGAGTCGTGACTAGAGTTGGGCCTGGTTGTCAATTTGCACAGGGTGACCGCCTGCTGTGTTAATCTTCGAACACTTACCGGACGTACACACGGGGCTCAGCCCGATGCGCCGCAAAGATTCCTGACGGGATCTCTTTTGCAGAAGCAAGCGCTCTGCCTCTTGTTTTCTGCACAGCATGGGTTGACCTTGATGATACAGCTCGGCTTCAGCCAGGGGAGTCTATTCTGATCCATGCTGGTGCGGGAGGAACAGGTCAAGCCGCGATTCAAGTTGCAAAGTATTTGAGAGCTGAATTATATGTCACCGTTGGGTCTGACGAGAAGGAGAGATTGGTGATGGATACATACAGCATCCCGGAAGATCACATATTCTACAGCAGGAACCTATCGTTTGCCGAAGGAATCATGCGGACCACCAAGAACTTAGGCGTGGATGTTATTCTAAATTCTCTGGCAGGTCAAGGACTCCGCGCGTCTTGGGAGTGCATCGCACGGGTTAGTTCCCCAGAGCCTAGCAAATGTAATCATGCTGATGAACTGCGTAGCTAGGTCCCTTCATCGAGAGAGGAAAACGAGATATCTATACCCATGCTCACCTCTCAATGTGGCAATTCCATATGAATGTAACATTCTCTTCCCTCGATCTTGTAACGATCATCAAAGAGCGGCCGTCAATAATCTGCACGGCACTCTCAATCATCATGGATCTATATCGGAAAAGAAATTGCAAGTTCCCAGACCGGTTCAAATATTTGGTATAGCCGAAGTCGAGGATGTTTTCCAACTCATGCAGAGCGGACGCAACGCTGGCAAACTCGCTATAGAAATGAGAGAGGAGGATGTCGTTGAGGTTTATCCCCCCAACCCTCCAACGTGCGTCAGCGACGTCCTGATCTAGGATCTTTAGACCGTTTCACGAATGAAACCGGATTATCAATTTGATGCTGAATCTTCGTATGTGGTTGCCGGTGGCCTGGGAGGGCTAGGGCGAAGCGCTGCGAGATGGATGGCGAGCCAAGGAGCGAAGCACCTCATTCTACTTTCTCGCTCCGGCGCTCAGTCTCAGGCTTTGATTGCCATGCTCGAAGATTTGAAGTCGATGGGAGTTCATGTTACCGCTCCTGCGTGCGATGTGAGCGATAAAAATTCCCTTTCGGCCGTGTTGGCAGAATGTGCGCGGACTTCTCCAGCGATCAAAGGCGCAATTCAAGCTTCAATGGTCCTGAAGGTTCGTTTGTTCTCGTTCTGGAACATCCCGATCAAGCTAATATGCTTGCAGGACTCTACGCTTGAGGAAATGACCATCGAAGACTGGCAACTTAGCATCAAACCGAAGGTCGACGGCTCTTGGAATCTCCACACTCTATTGCCTACGAAAATGGACTTTTTCATCTGCCTCTCATCAATCTCCGGAATTATTGGAATGGGCGGTCAAGCCAACTACGCCGCAGGCAATACTTTTGTGGATGCCCTAGTCCGTTACCGCGTTGCGCACGGCGAGAAAGCCACTAGTCTGGATCTTGGCTGGATGGAATCCGAGGGTGTCATTGCGGAAAGCACGTTTCTGTCTACAGGTATCGCAAGCGCGGGACACTTGTTACCTATCAGTCAAGCCGAGTTTCACGCTCTGCTAAACTACCATTGCGATCCGGCACGAGAATTGGCTTCGGAAGACTCATGCCAATCGATTATAGGTCCTGAAGTGCCGGCCGCAATGCTTGAAAAGGGTTTGAAAGAACCCTCTTGGATGCAACGACCAACATTCCGCCACTTGCGCCAGATAGGTCTGGGTGGGGTGTCCTCATCGCTCGCAGGCAAAGTAGTCGATTATGCTGCCTTATTGCGTGAAGCAGCTTCCGTTGAAGAGGCTGCGCGGGTTGTGATCGACGGCCTGGTACAGAAACTTTCAAGAGCACTCTCTATCCCTGCAGAAAACCTAGACATATCAAAGCCGCTGCACGCGTGCGGGGTAGATTCCCTTCTCACCGTCGAGTTGCGCAACTATTTCGCCAAAAAGTTCGGTGCCGACGTTACTGTCTTCGAGATCTCTGGCGGTTCGAGTTTCCAGGCTGTAAGCATGACGGTCGCGAAAAAAAGCAAAAGTTGTTCCAGTTGTTGAAGACTAGCAAGAGCTAAGTGGAAGTGCGAGACGTCTTGTTCATATCCTATCGTTACGATTGAAATGATACTTTGAGTGGTGTGGCTGGGAGCTCTCGAGAAGCAAACCAACAGAAAAGGCCTACAACGTGCTAAGCCCTACGATGCCTGGCGCGGAATATTTCCGCACCTCCATACCTGCCAGTAAAGGCATCCGAGCTACTTCACTAGAGGCCCATCTGCTGCTCCTTAGGAGAAGCCGACCCTAATTCCTGCCTTCAATTGGAATTCCCAAAAGCGTTGGTTACATTATATCACATTGGTAGCACACTATGCCAAAAAGTGTCTATTCGTGCATCTTCTCGCATTACCTGCAGCTCGTCTACTGATCTGATGTATATAGAATGCGCGAAGTCGAACACGATAGGTGAATTGTCAAGGATCGTCCGCTCCACAGATGTCGCCGACAGAAGAATCTGCTTTCGCACTCCCTGACTAGATCTGACGGGCTGGGGCATGGCGATGATACAGGACTACAATGCTTGTCAGCAGATCCGATCCAAGACAGATGGTGTACCGGTACTGACTGAGCAGCTTCGTCGTCATCCTGATGTGGTATATAGCTACCAACGTATTGAGCAAACGGACACACATTTCAATAATATCGCTGACGATAGTGACCACGCTCTTGACAGCCACAACACCGTGTGGTTCTGTAAAGGTATTAGCATCTGTGCCGTTGTCTTCGGTATATGCATGAATGGTCGACGCCGCTGTGATGATGCTGGCGAGGGAAGAGGAGGATGGAGGCATGTGCGAAGCCTCCTGGGTGAGGGTAGTATATTGATATATATATGCCGTTAGAGTAGGGAGGTAGGATGAGCCAGCTTCGGACGGACTGGACCTTGCTAGCGCCGTCCTCGAAGAGGTCGAGATGGTCTGGTTGCCCAAAGTATGACCGTAGAGTTAAGTCTGAATACGTATCGAAGGCTGACGGCTTTTGTCGGTGGTGATATTGTTGAGAGTAGCGACGATCCGTGTCGCCGTAGAGTATGGAGTGGGCTGAGAAGTGCCATCTGTGAGATTGGAGCCGACGATGGTGGAGGGATCATGGGAGCTGCCGATTGTGGCCATGAGAAGCATCAGTATCAATGTAAACATGACGGGCTCGACAAGTACAGCCAAGGTTTTGAAAGTATGATAGTGGCAGAACCTAGGTATTTCACCACACCGATGAACGATCAATACTTTTCGAGAGGCCAAGCTCGACAATTCGACGATATTGTATCGGGACTGCTCGTAGTCGAAGGAAAAGGCAACACGGAATGAAAAAGGTGGAACCGAACGCTCTTATATACTCGACTGTTTGACATATTGAGAGGGTTGTTCTGGTAGATTGTGGAGACATAGTTCGCAGATGCGAACTTGAAGTCATACATTGAGAATCCTAAGATATGACCCTATTATCGTGCCAAGCAGGTTTCTATGCCGCAGCCGGGAAGGTGCCAAGGTTTTGGTGGGGCCACCACACAAATCGTGGTTTTTCGCGCAATTGAATTAAAACCTCTTTCACCTATTCAATTAGCATCCTGATTAGGTAGTATTTAAAGCCTTTAGTATAATCGTGTAATCTACATGTTTCGTGATTCTCTTCTTGTCATAGCGTTTGTTCTAATTGACGATCAAAGAGTTGCAATAGTTGATCGCATTAAAATTGATAAAAATATTGCTTAAATATCGCATCTAAAGAGTGTATCTAAGCATCAAATACGCAAGATAAGAGATAACATCAATTTGTATATCTTCGTCGTCGTCCCTCAATATTGAAGAAATTTTAGCAAGTTAATCGATAAAACAATGAAGAATAGTCTTCTAAATTATATTAATCTTTGTTTCATCGTTTATTTTGACAAGATATGTCTCTATTTGTATGACGAATTTAGCATTATCGTCGATATCGACATAGTCGCGAGAATGCTTCGAAAAGAGAGATAAACGCATAAGAAAGTCGATATATAAACGTTCTTTATACTTGCATATTAATAGATGCTTTACAAATCTTTTATCGCGTTTTGTAAAAAAAATTAAGCACAACGTCATGTCTAGCGAATCCAATTATATTAATGAAAGACATATTAATTAATGTTTCTAAATGAATTCGTCGCTTATGAAAGAATTAACAATAGAAAATACGAACAATTATCGCGAGATTGCAAAGCAAAAATGCACACAATATTTAAACAATCAAAGAAATAATTAATATTTTCGACGTTTACAATTAAAAAATATATCGTTTAAATTATTTATTACAAATCTATTACGTAGACGATCTTTAATAATTTCGTTCGCAATTACGTTCTTTTACTTATTATATTAGCAATTGACGAAGATTCTAATTTAATGTTTCGTTTAAATAACGTCTTTACTTACAAGAGTAAGAAGTTTCAAGAAATGTATAATAGTTAGACTGATCGTTGGGTCGGGTTTCGATACCAACATTCTAGCCCAACCCAAATACTCGATACCAACCTCTTGACTTGGTTCGAAATCGACTTGAATCAACGATTTCTTAACTCGATCCAATCGACTCGTCAAGCAATCGAAAATGACGTCAAAATGCCAAGATTTTCTATTTTTAAAAAAATTCGCATTATTTGAATTACTAAAAATAGTTTAAAAATAATAACGCACAAATAACGTACAAATGCATTATCTAAATGCATTACTATATAATATTATAAACAAATTAATTAAATTAATCAATTTGATTAAGTTGATTAATGCACTTTTTTAAAAATAATCTAAATTTTTCGAGTCTTGGCGAGCTGGACCAAGTTATACGCTAAGTACTTCATATCTACTCTTTGACTCAACTCGAATACTTGGGCCAAGATTTTTGACCCAACTCGACGCGACCAGTCTAATAATAGTGTCGACGTTATATTGACGTTTTTTTCTTTATACTTTTGCGATTTTAATTTTATCGAAATTTTCTTTGCGATGTTTAAAAGATAAATGAAACGTCACAAATAACGCGTGAAAAACTACGAGACATTTAAGAAGTTCTTGCAAAAGATTATTTTAACACAAGAATAAAAATACGACTTTAGTAGACTTTTTAAAGTATTAAAAATAAATTATTCGTATTGCGATAACATATGTAACTAAACATTTAAACAAAAGTTTCGTAATTTGTAATTTCTTTAACATTTAATCGTTTTTATGCATTTTGCGTTAATTTCTTCTTTTTCATGTAATTAAGCAAGTTATCATTTGAGTTTTTGTTTTCGTTTGTATCTTTATGTTTCGATGTGTTATCTTAAGTCTTGTTCTTGTCGATTGTAAAAGAGAAAGTTCGTCGTAAAGAAATAATTAACATCTACGTTTACGTTTGCGTTATAGAAGAAAAATTTATTAAAATTTTGTTTATAAAATTCTTTAAAAGCAATTGCGATGCGATGCGTCTAATATTATTTTAATTGTTTGCATAGTTTTTAAAATTTGTAATTTAATTATTTATAGATTCTCTTAACTTTATCGATAAACAAATACGTAAAAATTAAGATTTTGCAACGACAATAATTGTGAATCAATATATGTATACTTAAAAAAAAGTTCGAAATTCTTATGCGACTTTGTCAAAAATTGCATTAACGTTAATTTAAGATTTAGTGTTTATAACGCTAAGTTTTAAGTAATTAAACTTCGTCAATTCGCAATGTTGTTAGCAATAATTAATGTTTTTAAGTTGTATTATCATTATTAAAAATTCTTCTTTGAGCAACGTTAACAAAAAAATATGTATTTTTTGTCAACAAATGTCAATGTAAACATCTCAAAAAAACAAACGATAATATAGATAAAAAAATAAAAGATTTAGCTTATTATTTATATTTTGTATCGCATCATTAAAGCTTGCATTAATTGTCTTCTTATTAAATTGCTTAATTTTTAAATAATTCTTGTAAAATTTGATTTTATAGACAAGAATAATGTTGACTTCAAATAATATATTAATTAATTATTATTATTTAGCATTCGTTTTTAAACTTTGAACTATTCGTAATGTAAAAAATTGCTCGTTTAGAACGTTATTTGTTTTTAGTATTGCATCGCAAAGAGAATTACTAGAAGCAAGATTTTCTTTGCGAACGACTTAATCGACGAAGTTCATTATAACAAATTTATCGAAAAGTATTCTAACAAAATTGCTTAATAAAGCGACAAGAAGATTATTATTTGCGTTAAACAAACATATATAAGCTCTAAATCTATTGCGAAAATATTTTTTATTTATACTATTAGTTGCTTGTCGTTTGCGACGACAATTTTTAATGCGTTTTTGTTTAAAATTAAATTCTATTTGACGCTTTCGCTCACGTTTGCGAATTTTAGTCTCTTGCTTACGTTTGCGATTCTCTATTATATTTATAAGACGTAGATCGAACATTGTTTTAATAAAATTAATGATAAAACTAGTCGTCAAAGTAGACGTTAACATAGAGATAAAAGTCTTAAAAAACGCATGTTCTTTTGCTCTTAATACATCTTTTTTATCATATAAATTATTATTAAGATCAATTATTTCGCATCGACGTTTAATAAATTTAGAAGACATAATAAGAATGCATCGATTAATTGTGTGCTCTTTAATTTAGTTTTTGACGTTTTTTGAATTAAGTTTATGATGTTTGTTGTCGTTTAAACAGCATTTCTTTTTGCTTTTGTTTCTACATCTACGATTTTTACATTTGTGTATATTTACAATTTTTTTCGTCGTCGTTATCTCGTTGCTTTTAAATAGATTTGCAATTAATGCTTCGCAAGCTACTTTATTTTTCGCAATTTTCGTCTTAATTATTGTTGCAAAGAGCGACTTTTTTAAAAAAGAAAAATCTTTTAAATGCGATAAAAGTATGTTTGATTCAATTTTATTATATAAAAATGAAACACGTACTAGTATTTTTAATTTTTTAAATCGCAAACAAAAGCACTTCTTAATGCGCAAAATCACGTTAAATAATTAATTTAAATCGTTTCTAAGCTTTGAAACTAGTCTTTGATTAAACTTCTAACTTTTTCAAATAATTATCGTCTTTAATTCTAGTTTATAGCACGAAATTTCATTGTTTTTAGCATGCAATTTTGCTCTATTTTGCACACGAATCTAGATTATTGTATAAAATTAACTATTAATGTTACAAACGACAACTAATTTAATATCTTGTTTAAAGAGAACATTATTGTCGAAAATAACGATGTAGATTAACGTATAATTTTTTAGAGCAAACAATTTATTCTTTTTCTTTCTTTCTTTTTCGTCTCGCTTCTTGTATAGCCTCAAATCTTTTATTTGAAAAACGACGTTCGCAATGATTGACAATTTCGCTAACAATTATTCGATCTTTCTTATTTAAAGAGACCTTTGTTACAATTGTTGCATCGATAAACGTCTTATTGTTTACATCTTTATTACTATTGAATCTATCATCACTTGCAACATCAAAATTTACGTCAAAATCAAAAAATATCTAATAAACATCGACGTTACGAAAAGAAATCTTGTTCGCGAACTTCTTCGCAAGAGTAAAGAAACTCGTCGTCGATTACTTTTTAACTTTGAGCTTCAATTTAGTGACTTTAGACTTTGCAAATGACGAAAAATCATTAAAGACAACGACGACAATCTTCTTGAAAAGCTTTTTCGTTCTAGTAGGCTTGCTCATAGCGACGACGACGAGAGAGGTCAAAGAGGTCATCGACGACGATGCGAAGATAGGGGGGAATGCTAACTATACAAATATACTAAAAGCTTCACGATTGCATGCTAATTGAACAAGTGAAAGAGGTTTTAATTCAATTGCGCGAAAAACCACGATTTGTGTGGTGGCCCCACCAAAACCTTGGCACCTTCTTGGCTGCGACATAGAAACCTGCTTGGCACGATAGCGCTTTCACAATGGTTGTCGTCCCTTGACCTTATTTTTAGATCCCTGTTAGGAAGTTAGGCCTAACCGACCAAAAGGCCAACCCGGGCGCCCTGGCAGGCAACCTAGTCCACTAACTCCACTATATGGCGTTCTGCCGTAACAATCCTCGACCCCAACTTCTAGCAAGATAATTTTGATCAACTTTCGCATTTCGCTGTTAAAACATACAAAATTAATTATTGTTATTCTGGACACTATGCGCTTTCTAAATTTGCTTTGCTTATAAGTTTTGATCAAGAATTGCTAGAGCTATAGAAACTGCAAAGTTCATTGAGATGTAAGAAGTTCAAGTCGATTTTTGAGACACGCTTCCAAACACAAAAACTTTGCAATTAGATAATTGTCTCAATGTTGATTTAAACTCTATCAAAATATACTGTTAAAAGCGCAAAGTTCACTCTATCAAACGTAAGATTTTAATAGTAATAAATCAAGAAATGCGAAAGTTCACCAAAATTATCTTGCCAGAAGTTGGGGTCGGGGATCTAAAAATAAGGCCAAGGGGCGACAATCGTTGTGAAAGCGCTAATAGCCTACCGTGTCCAATCGTAACGCTTCTTGGCGTCTTGCCAGCCATGTAGTAAGTAAAGTACAGGCCACAGACACAACGGTTCACTGCGAGGAGAGCTCTCAACTTCGCTCCTAGTGCACAGAGTGACGAAGACGGAAGCAGAAACAAGTTACATTGAGATGCTTCTACATTACAGTAAAGCCTATCCACCCTCTTATGTCGTGCGCAGTGGAGAGGTACGTAAGTAGGGTGCAGTAATCAACTTTCATGAAACAGGGCTTAGTGGGGTAGGAAGTTGTTTTTTCAGCTGTCTGCGGCGTAGACAAGGTTGCTCATCCTAATTGGCTCGACCCGCAATGTGGGCGAGGGATCAACTTCCGTGCACCAGCAGGGCAGGGCTCTGCAATGATGATCTAGCCAATGACAGAACGTACGCGCAAAAGCCACTTCGCCGGCGAAGCAGCTTTGCACGCTAATTGACCAAAGTGGAGCTAACGTCCCGTCCATCCTTGACTTCCTCCTCTTTGTTCTCGCTCATTAGACAACTTCGACTCTCCAGAATCCCTTGAGGATCAAAAGTCTTTCGACAGGCTTGGTATCCTTCGGTTGGTCTGCGAAGTGTTCGCATAGCAGAATGACCTCGCCGTCAAAGAAGTCAATGCCCTTCTTACCTTGGTCGCTTCTGACGATGTAAACGTTCGTCCACTGTCTGTGTCACTTCAAAAAAGCAGTATGTGTGTATATATGAGGTGTTTGCGCCGCCTGCTACCTCGCAGCGTCTGCTTCGCTACCAATAGGCGACTGGCGGAGGCGCTGCTGGCACCGGAAGGGTTACCAGGACTGCTGCGAGGCCGGTCACTCCCTCCTACCTAGGAGATCGTAGCAATCGGAGTGGCTAGGTTGATCAAAAGACACGAATGCAATGACGAGGGAATGTAGTGGGCGGTGACCATACTAAATAGTATGGTGGCCAAGCTGAAGCACTGCCTCCTTAATCTCGTTTGTGCCTGGCACTAGCCCCCCTGTCATGCAGGGCTCTGCTACTACACCATCTGCAAACCGGGTAGCATAGAAAAAGGAGAAATCAAACACTATTGACCACCATCAACACCCATACTATCATCGACCTCTGGGTACTCCCCCTCTGGGACTCACTACGAGTTCTGCGAATGTGCAGCAGCTAAAGCAGTTACGCATTATGTGCCCTGTGCCGCTTTGAAGCCGGTGCTGGACCAAAGCTGTCTACAAACACTGGTGAAGTGATCGGTTCTGTTATCACTTATTTACTTCAAGTACCATTTCTGTAGTCAGTACCTAGTAATGCCATGGTCAGGCTCGCAAGACGTGTGCTTTTGAACCATGTGCTAGATCTCCACCGAAATCGATCCCATCAACATTGCTCACATTAGGGGCGTCTTACTGAAGACAACCCGTGTAGACTCATACGGCATCTGAAAAGTCTCCCACCAGAAATGCGTTCTCTGATTCTCGTCTTCAAGACGGAAGTCGAAATTCTTCAGCACCTCCACGACCACCATCTTGATAACCAAAGCGCCATGCCATCGACCTGGACTACATTTTGCTGCATTAGTCGCTAAGATTACTGCGATATTATGGTTCCTGAGCCTGACTTGAAGGTTCGTAAACTTACCAAATCTTCGACCCAAACCCCCAGATTGGAAAATCCTTCGATCCATCCACCAGCTTTGTGCCTCGCAACGGCTCGTCTACACTAGATGACCCCTGATCCGGGCCTTTCAAGAAGCGCAATCCATCAAATTCGTGCGGGTTGGGGTACTTGACCGGGTCGTGCATGATGTCGTAACTGGAGACACATGCAACCTGACCCGATTGAAGCTGAGGTCCACCACCGGGGAATAGGAATGGCTTCAGAGCTTTGCGCCGGATCGCCACTGATTCGTTAGCATCTTCATGTGTGACTGTCTCAAATGATGGACGTACTCAGATCTAGAGGGTTTAGTCGGACAGACTCCTTGATGAAGCTGTCGAGTCTTGGGAGGTCGCTGGTGTCTTGGTATTTCATCTTTCCTTGCGCGTCGATCTCCTGTCGCAGCAAGTTTCTATACTCCGGACGCCGGCATAGTTCGAGAATAATGAAGTGAAGATTCTGTGTGCCCTGAATCAACAATACCCTGGAGAGAGATACACAAAATTCTGGCGACCTACGATCCATGGCTGGTGGGAAGCAGCAAACCATAGCCCTACCACGGCTTGGATCAATCTGTCCGGTGTCCAGTAATCCAGGTTATTGGACAAGGTAACCAGATTGTGAAAGAGCGTTATCTGTAATGATATCAGGATACCGAGTGTTCGAGACAAAGAAGCCCGACTAACTCTTCCTAACCCATCTGGCTCTTCAGAGGCATTTCTAATGCGACTAATCTCGAGCTTGAGGCGTGCGAAGATCACGTGCAAAGCCTGGCCGTTCCTTGATAGAATCGAGTGCAGTAGCCTGTTCCCCGTCAGCCTTCTCACCTTGAGTGACGACACGGAGCTCTCACGGTGCGAAGAAATTTGGTGCTACTTGGAGGGCTCCCGAGCAAGTGATGACGTCCTGATAATAACGTTGCAGCGCCTTCGAGAACTTAGGTTCGGCAGCTTTTCAAGAAGCCTATGGTCAGGAATCATCGTAGCACTGGAGAAATTAGAGAGGAGCGTACCAAGATCTTTTCCGAAGAAGTACACTGCCATCATATCAAAGGCAAGATCCCTTACCATTGGAGCTAGTCTTACACTAGCTGACCCTGTTCAGGAGGTGTCAGTGTCTGGTATGCCTGATTGGAGTATGGTTGTCGCTGACCTTGAATTGACACGACCTTCCCTACCACTTCCGAGAGCGAGATGTCTAGACGTTCTTGAAGGTAAGGATATAAAACAGCGATCTGCTTCAGTCCAGCGATTCTGATTGCCCGCGAGAACAGGCGGTACTGATGTGCTACTTGCTCGTCAGGAGCGAGGCCTGAATCCGAGTGTTTCATGGTGTACTGGAAGCCGAAGATCTCAAATGTAAATCAGAAGGCGAGTCCAACAGTTGATTGGCAGAAGGTGTTACATCTGCATAGACGGCACGCTGAGACAAGTCTAGTGACTCGCTGAGTGCTTGCATATGGTCTGGTGATCTGATGATCACGGGCTGAGTCCGACTCCATGGTATGTAGAATCTATTCGATCGCTGGACTTTGTTAGCCGCGGTTTTTGCATCTTGGCCCGGTTGAGCTTACAAAATCTCGAATGGTCAAGCTAACGCTGCTCTTGAATCTGAGAAAACGCTCTTTCATTGCCTGGCACAACTTGTAGGACAGAAGCCATTCGAAAGTAATACCACTTTCGGAGAGTGCTGCGGAAACAAGGGCCGCGCCGAAGATGACCTGTAGGGTGTTCCAAAGTACTTGACTGACGTGCATCTTGCGACAAGAGCTGAGGGCCAGATGCCGGGGAGACAGAATTTTGAAGGCTGTGAGAGGTGATCCTAACAGATTTAATATGTGTACGTAGGATAAAGTGAGTTGCGTGTTCAGAATCTCAAGGCTACTATCTACTTACCCGCCGAAATCCATCGATGGAGACCACGAATACAAGTGCCGGAAGTGGAGTCAAACTTTAAACCGGATTGTCGATGAAAGTGACGACTGGGAGATGATTGCCTCGCTGCGAGGAAGTGGATACATATTTCCAGGCATACTCTAGCGTGGTTGCCTCATGTGCTACATATCACGGAAATGCCCTGGCGAGCTGAGCGCTTGCCCCCTCATTCGATGCATGGTTAGCGCTGCTGTCTCCCCGAAGCAGGCGAAAGCTCCGTAGGGATCTAGCTGTGAAACACAGTGGGCAAGGGTCTCTATCAGCTTCCTGACGTGTGGATTGCAGCTTGTAGGCCATGTTGAGTTCTATACGAGCGAGTCTAGATATATGCAAGGCGCCAACTACATCGACTCCCCTAGGATGACCATTGTGGAGAAGGCAAGGTCTTCCTGCATACATGATGAAACCAGGCTTTGTGGCAGAGTTCGGGAATGCACGGCAGAGTCCTACCTTCATCAGCCATAGTGTCATAGTAACAACGGGGATTGGGGGCTTATAGGCTCAAGTCTCTGTTGGGGCGTCATCGACGGTGTCTCTGTCCCCAAACAAAGGGATGATTTTCACTTGATGCGTGTAGAGTTGCAATATTTGATCAAGCCATTGAACCTAAGTTCTGTTTTTCCAGTGCATAAGATATGCCAATCAAAACCATCCCGCGCACAAAATTGTTTTGGGATTCACCTTACGTTACTGGAGTACTTCTATGATCCTCCGGATCTACCCTCGTTCGGATTCGGCATGGATGCTCCTACTGTAATGAATCTCGCTTCCCAAGTACTCATGTGAGTGGAAGCCTCCTCCAACCACGGTGGTGGTTGTGTGATCTTGACAGTTACCGAGCTCGAGAGCAGCAGAGTCGTGTGTTCTGAGATCTCGCGACGAATCGTCTAAGTTGCGCCATTTGTTGGCTGATGGAGCTCGGAAACTGACCCGGAGTTTCTCCTGCCATCTCCTGTATGGCTTAGCACTTGATCCAGTAGCTTGAGGATGAAATTGGCGCCTGGATCCGGCAGCATCGGGAGTGTTTGCGTGAGTCTCTCTGAATTTACGGATGAACACAGAGGTGGTTGGCATGCAAGTGACGGAAACCCCAACAGCCATTTCAGTAAATCTGGATTTGATATAAGACCGACGGACAATTTTCATAGGAATTCTAATGGCCTGCTGGGAGAGTAGACTTTGCAACTTACGCAGTGACTATGACGGGGAAATTCGTATAAGTGAAATCGATCTTGCTAGCCTTGACCCTATAAAATAAAGATAAAGCCGATGCAATGACTGCCCTGTAGAAAGAGTGGTCTTAGCTCTAAACTTCACTGTGAAGGCTGCCGGGGTACGTACGCAAAGCCTGACACAAACATAGCAGATGTCTCTAGCTTGCGCTTGAGAGACATTTGAAGCTGCATCACTCCCGCAATTGGGAGGAGAATGATGTATAGGTCGAATACCAGGGATACTGAAGTTAGCGGAATAGCTATATTTGTAGCTTTGGAATATCTGGGTGAATTGAAATGGTCCTGCCATGATTGTCCTGGCTTTGGTGACGCTTTATACATTCGGGCCACCCAAATACCCAAGTAGAATAGTGTCATGATGCCAATGCCGAGATAGCAGCCGTAGCGCAGCCACAAGTTTGGTCTGAAAATCTGAAGGTAGAGCAGCATGAATGTAAGCTTGAGGAACAGGAATATGATCGTTGACCAGGCTTCAATCATGTATGCGGGCTGCAAGACTCTTCAGCAAATAAATAGATGGGATTCCCCAGCCGCGCTAGAGACTTACTACTAAAAAATCGTTGGATTCCAGATGCTCCAAGCTGATGTCCCAGATATGTAGGCCGAACTTCGCCTTCGTCAGGCCTAGGAACATTAGTCGTTCCGGGTGTTTTTGAAGCCCTCGTCCTGCCCTGCTGACTCACATAATATCACAGCTACATAGAAGTAGACCGTGCCAAGCTACCGATGAATGTTCATCAGCATCTGACTTGCAGAATACATTCAGTGCTCCTACCGTGGCAATGCTACACGTCACTACTAGCAATTAGCGAAAGTGAAGCATATACCGCTTTCAAGCAACTTACAATCATCCCAGGCCAATTTCCGTAATATGCGACACTTAGTGTAAATCCTGACGGCGAAAAAACAAAGCATCAGGACAAGGAGAGTAGAGCCCTCGGCATAGAATACGTGAGCTTGAGTGTTTGGGCTTTGAAAATTGGGTCTGACACCTGGTGGTGGCATGCTGGCCGGAGTTTTAGTGGGGTCGATTTTTTCCATGATGGACTACAAGCAAAGCACAGAAAAAAATGGTTTCGGATGTTACAGCGTAGTTGTAGCGCTGATATGGACTTAGAGGACGAAAATAATTCTTGGTGGGAGACGAGACACATTTTTGAGATGGGACCAGGAGGTTGTGCAGGGAAGAGGCAAGACTGACTGAGCCGTGTCGGTGCAGATGTGAGACCCTTGGTGCGTTCACATTGTGCAGGCAGCGCTCAGCCACTCCCACGCCTTTAGGCTGACGATGCGTGTCAAGATGAAGGCATCCAACATTTTCCCGAAGTATGGCGCGCTCATGCCGATCTCGCCACAGAAAGATGGTGTGGTAGCCGAAGAGGGGATCAACCCTCTAAAATCAACATTGACTTTTGTACCTTTCCATGATCCCGCTCTAAGCATCCACTCCATGGTCGCCTCATCTCTGCAACCATATGCCAGACTCATTCCGACTGCCTCTGGGGCTGCTTGATAACCCGCCCAGCTTCGTGCGATACAAAATAGGCTTGCACAAATATGATAGGCCCAGAAGCGAATCATAAGCAATGCTGTCCAGTAGCTGTGCTAAGTACAGATGATGTGATTGCTTCTACGTAAAACTGTAAAGCAGCACTCGTGTTACCCTAGGATTGCTCCCTCGGGGCCATCTAGTCACCAGTGAGAATGAACCCTTTACCCGCACCAATACCCTCGGAGTCTATACAGAGCAGCTAGTTAATATGAGATGGTTGCAGTCAAGGAGGAGAAGTGGACGCCTTACTATGCTTGATGACCTAGTAGCTCAGATGCCTTGGACTGACAGACTTTGATGTTTGACGCTTAGCTTGCTCGCCTCAGTGGCTTTCTTATGGGATTCAGACACTCCACCCAGGTACACATACGCAGCGTGAAGGATGTCCTCGCGCACCAATCGCTACTGGCTTCCCGAGGTGGAAGCTGCAAGGAATTTGAAGTATGACAGAGTAGTTGATTGCCGCTCGAAAACGCATGTCGAAGGATTTGGATGATTCGCTGCCGGCAACGGGGACGAGCCGAAAGCGCACCTTAGCGCCTCGTAGGCGCGTTACACAACCTCTTTAAGGGTTGGCGCATACTCTCAACGTCATTCTCAGGCAGCGTATGCGGATTGCGGACACAACTGCCTTAAACGTCAGTCGCGAGTATTCATTCGCCCGTATGTTGAGACAGCGCCCGATTCTAGCCTTGATGATCTTTCATTGTGCTGGGCAATGATCGACTGTCGGACTATGTAGCTAGATTTGGCAGCGCAAGATTTGTGATACAAGTCTTACGTAGTATATCCCATGAAATGGCAAGGAGTCCAGCCCGCTCACATTTTGCTTGCCGACCCATCGGAAGGGATACCTCGCCCGCCGATAATCATATATGCCTCAACAGCTACAAGAGAGCCCTGCATGACAGGGGGGCTAGTCCCGGGGACGAGGAAGATTAAGGGGGCAGTGCTTGGCCGTCTGCCATACTATTCAGTATAGTGACCGCCCACTGCACTTCTCTCCTCATTGCATTCGTCTCCTTTAACCCGCTCTCCCATTCTTTTTGCTCCTGTGCCTAGATAGGAGGGAGTCAGCCGGCTTCGGAGCAGTCCCTTCCGGTGGCTTTATGCCACCGCGGCGTCTGTCATATGCCTATCAGGCGGCGGCGAGGTGCTACGAGGTGGCCGGTGGCCCAAGCACTTCTGGTATATATAGAAAACGGCTTGTTTTCCGCTGGTTTGAGTCCTAAAAGCTGTAGCCAGCGACCTATGATGAGCGATAGTCATTTGATAAGCTGAAGCTTGAAAAGGTGGGCCCGATGAGGAAGTCAGGAATGACGGACGGCAATTTTCTAGCCAAAAGACTAACTCCCATAATGCATCACGCCATCCCAGGTTATCTACTTGATACGGTCGACCTTCGGTACAAGATCCTCTGCAGTCAACGAATACGGAATTCAACGCCATCAATCACAAGAACTTCCTGGTTCTCATCTTCTTCTCCACCTTCTCCCTCACTCTTTCCTTCCTCAAGCTGTGCAGAGATCGTATCATACTCTTCGGCCTCTTCGACCTCTTCGCCCCTTGTTCCGCCAAAGTACACTTTCCAGGTAACACCCTTCTTCAACTTGGCCTTCGCAATATCCTTCTTCGGCCAGCGCGTCATGTTGACTTTCCGATACTGCACCGCATACACTTTCTCACCCGGCGCTTGAAAGGTGACCGCATTCGCAACCTGCTGATCTTGCGCCGTAAGTTGCGCAGCTGCCACACTGGCCTTCCCAAGACTGAGGTCTGCTTTCTGATTTGAGAACTTCGAGGTGGCCAACGAAGCGTCCTGGATTGTTGCGAAGCCAGTGATCAAGAAGACGTCCTCGCCATCCAGATCCTGTGTCTCGAGCCATCGACGGGTAGCTTCTTGGCCGTCAATGACCTTTGCGAACCACTCATTGGAATTCTCCAGAGTGTAAGTCATAGCCTTAATGGTAGTCATGTTGTGCGCGGTGGTAGTCTCGCTCGTAAGCAAAGTAGACATGAGGCTCTGTAGTTGGGCGCTCAATTTGGGCTTTCTAGATGTGAGAGCCAGGTCGTTGATATTGTCCAGCTGATGGGGAATCGGGGTTTGAGGAGCGTCAGAGCTGTCGTGGGTGCCGTTCAAGACGTTTTCCATGTCGACGATGAAGCGGCCGAGCTTGATGGCTTCCATGGGAAGGAGTTGATTGCGCAGTAGGTAGGGTGCTGGCATGGCTACGAGCTGTGGGTCTCCTGGCTTGGTAACAGAGCAAGATGGGTCAGAATTATCAGAGATTGCGCTTTCCTATGCGTCCTTACTTCTCGCTCTGAGCCTGTTAGATCTGGGGCATAGCGGAGTTTATGTATTCCAAGACTAGACACTTCCAAAATGTCTGTACGGCCATGTCCCATGACGAAAACAAACCTGTAAAACGATATACTGGTGGCGCTTTGTCTGGAAAAGCAAGCCAGCAAACCACCTGATTTCGGCTAGAGAGGCTCACATGCTGTAGGGAGGTCACTCGGAAACGGCCATTGTAGATGAATTTGCTTAGCTTCCCTCATGCTTCTTATTCTGTTTATCTGGATGAGATAGAGCATAGCTTTTTGAGCGGATTACGATTTGGGTACTACTGTGTGACACCGTGCATGGTTCAAAAGTTCATGGTCAGAGCACACTCAAAGTATGATGCAAATTGATTGAAACAGCTGACAAAGCCTTGCATCTACTAGTCTGCAATCCAAAGCAACAAAAGGATATTACAGACTGAGTGTGGAATGTGTGCCCATAATTCGAGCGGCTTCGGATCAAAAAGTCAGGATGATAAGACAAGAAAGACCCGCGCTGATTTTCTCCTGCCGCCATCTGCTGACTTCGCAGGATCGACTACCCTTATCTGATTAAACAACGAAGCCACGTAGGAATGATATGTAGACAACAAGGCAAAAGAGAAGGAGTTGATTCCAGGGTCTCAGATTTGAGCGAGAGGTCGTTGAGATAATTATTCGCTGTCAAGTATACGGTCCTAGTCTCGACATCCGGCGGCCTTTGGCCAACAAGCCTAGAGACAAAGCCGAAAATTGTCAAAGTCAGAACCCGGTCTTAAGATGAGAATCTTTATCAGGAAAGCAGAGATTCTGAAAGTCCACGCCTGGTGCTACTCAAGGAGGAACGTTCCTTCGAAGATGATCTGATTCGATTCCTCTCAGATTGCATGTTTCCCCCAATCTTCTGAGCACAAATCTTGATTTATGGGACTCTTATAGGAATGTCACGTATCGAGCAGTGACCATTATGGCCCGTAGTGAACGAATGTTGCCCATAAGAGAGGCTGTTTGGGAAAATCGTCCCGCAAAGATTTGACTGCATCATGGACAGATCTTGAGATAGTGTCATGTCCCGGATACACTTGCTGGGAAGAGAATAAATTGGCGTAGAAGCTTTTCACGATTGCCACACATCCATGATCCGAACAAGGCCACATAGTGCTGACGACGTGAGAGAAACCGGCGATCTGAAAGGCACTGGCTATGTGTATACATTCGTCGGCTAGGAACGTGTCGGGGTTGTCCGCAGTATTGCAAGCTGAAAGGAATGCTAGATCGCATTTCTTTCCCTGCAAGAGCATTAGATCTTCAACCGTGAGGCTTGCGGTTGCCTCAGTCTTATGGCCGGACTTGCCAGCAGCGAATATCCTTAGACCGGATTTCAAAGGGTCTTCTAAGCTTGAATAACCATGACACGCACAGTGAACGATGTTGAAAGTAGCGATATCACCCAAGAGCGACTCACGTGTTGGTGCATGGCGAACTTCAACCGTCAAGCGCAAAGGATCCACCTGTTTCACAGCCCTGGTCTCCTGCGTGATTCCTGTGATGTCGCGTGACCCAGGTGTGCGAGGCATACCAATGAACAGCAGCTTTGACATTTGCGGCTTCGAGATTTTCAGTTCTCGCTTTCTCAAAACAGCCAGGGCCTTGATAGTCGGGACATATGACGAGACTAGGCGATCCAGGGCGTCACAGGACGGATTACCGTCAGAAAGCCGCGCCGCATGTAAGGGCAAGTACGAAACTGGACCGCTTGCAATCCACCAAACTCGTGGTAGCGCCTGCGATCGAAATTTCCTCTCAAATACAGAGGTCCGGAACAGCGGTTCAACTAGGCTAATCCACAGCCAAGTGAGTAGCTCCCGGAGTTGACGGTTCATGATTCCTGGTTCGCTCTCCATTTTCTCGCGAAGCTCCCCGGTCATGAATCGCGCCCAATGCCAGACCTTGCCTCTAGTAAACTCAGGCAACTCACAACATTGAATCGCAGCATTGTCAACGACAAATGCAGTGGACTGATCGCCAATTTTCGGTACGTTGACGATGATGATGACTCCCGACCCCGCAATGGATTTCAGGTCCTCGGGCTTTTTCAAGGTTTTCATGTATTCTGAAGGTAGTCCTAAGACAGGGGAAGCGCCTACTCCAGATTGATGTGTCCCAAGTAGAGGAACGTCGTGGCCAGCCTTGACCTCGCGCTCATGCTGGTCCTTCAGCGATGAGCATTGACTTGACGTTCGGCCTGTCATCGAATCAAGCTTTCCACAGGCAGAATCCTTTGGCGCCACTCCATGATGCGTCATGATCACACTTAGGTGCAGTCCGCGTCACATTTCCAGTACTCGTAACGACTGAAAAGGCGATCGTTCGGCTCGGACTGATAGATAGCATGCATCGGCAGCTAAGCCGTGAACGCTCCTCAGCTTTCGTAGGCGATCTTTGAACTGAACATTCTCTCGGGCTAGTACTGAGATGTGTTCAATCGCGGCTTCGGCTACTATTACCGCATCGTTCCAACGCCCCATTTGCCCAATAGCTTCATCTTTGACCTACGCACACAGATGCGGTCGTGACTAATCGAGGAAGTATTCTCTGCCTCATCGAAGAACTCTAATGATTTCCTTTCGTCATACCCTAAGATGGAATTGGAGGACCTGTATGTGCGGAAACTGTCTGCATGGAAAGTCGCTAATTGATGCAATAATCGAGGTCGGTGAGGATGATCTTTTGGAATGATTTGTAGGGCCTCGGTGCCGAATTGTATCGCATTATCCAAATCCTGACTTGCTCCACCGAGGCTGCCTACATTCTCAAATCGCCGCCACGCGTTGGCGAATGGGTATACAGGACCGCAAAGAGGAACAGTGTCGCCAGGTTCTTCCAACGGTCTCGCCATTTCCACGATACTGAAGTCGTCATGATATGCTCCACGTTTTGCTGGATCGTAGTATGCATATGCCTGTGCTCCAATGTGCCATATCATCCATTCAACCTCTTTCTGCTGCGAATGGTTGAGATTGACTACGTAAGTCTCCCAAGCTTCTCGGAGTGAGGACGCCACTCCATTTAGGTCATCAGTGTTCAAGCATCGATGGTACAATGCTACCGCAAGCCGAGCTCGAATACTCCATCGCTGGTCAACTGATTGTGGTGTTTGATCAAGCGCGGAATAGAGTAAGTCGATGGATTCCTTCTGGTATTTGCTGTCTTGGAAGAGTCGAAAGTGAGAGCTCAAGACAGCGGAAAGATACAGGCTGGCTTGGATGATATCCGAAGCCTTTGTCGCCATCTTCAATGATCGAAGAAGTGAGATGGACGACTGCAAAGCTTCAACATCACCGAAAGTATCATACTGTAATCCGAGAGCACGAGCGGTCTTGAGGAATCTCTCGAGCACTTTTCCTTGAGCATTTTCTGAGCCTGTCCTCGCGTCGACAAGGCCGAGCAGGAGCTTAGCAGCCTCCGATAAGTCGTCCCCACTCTGTAGATGGTCGAAACGATGGAGGAGTACCTCAGCTAGCTTGGCCTGGTACTTTTGTTTTTCGGAATCAGTTGTTCCAAGTTTTATTGCAAGGCCGTATACGACGACGGCTCGTTGTAGAACCTTCCATTCGGTTCCTGACCATTGGACCGGTTCCGAGGGCTGGTCCCGATTTCCAATACCGTCCGGCAGTACTTCATCATCTGAAGAGTCTTTAGAATTAAGATAATTACCCAATACCTTCAAATCTTTGACAGGCGATATAGCAACTAGGCATAATTCATCGTGCTCTTCCGGACTCCAGAGATGCTTCGGTGCATGCTTGGCCAATCGGAAGCCGCAAGTTACCTGGAAAATGTCATAATACATATCGGCTACCGTTGCTGCGCATGAAGCATAGTATTTGCTACTTCGAGGACAGTGGGAAAGCCCCAAACTCACAATAGAAATTGCGAGCTTCAAGTCTCCAGCGATCGCACAGCGGATAGCGCGCCTACTGAGCAACTCTGCAAGGTCGACGATGTAGACGACGTTATCCAATCTTTTCAGGCTATCTCGCATATGACGAATCGCGCCTTGAAGCTCCATTAGATTGCCGGTGTTGTTGTATCTGTACGAACGAGTTTTGGATAGAATGCCATGGATACGATGACTGTCCTCTAAGCAGGCTCTGTGCCGCCCTGTGCCACTCTTCGCATACGAATTGCTTTGATCAGCTGCCGTCGAGCACAAAACTGCTTGCTCAGTCTCCAGCTGTGATAATTCGTCCACTGGCAAGGTATCACCCACGGCCAGACCACGGAATACGCTTAGAGCGACCTTGAGCCAAAAAGTGGAGATCTCTAGGTCCAAGAGTGTGTCCTGCATTTCGTACCTAAAATAGTAGAGTGATGACAGAAACTCTGCAAGAACGAAGCATGTCTGAGACCTTCTAGCAATGACCATCACTACCATGAGGGAAACTTCCATAGCCCACTCCATAACTTCTAGAGATACCCGACCGTCCTTGTGGTGGATGTAATGAAAGTCGTATATGAGAATTGTTGCCATTCTGTCTAGAGAATCGTGGAGCGCCTTTCGCGGGACAGTCTGCATAACGAGAGGAATGGACAGCTTGAGCATCTCTATCGATAGGCTGTGATCTCTCGGTGCCGACCTAGGCCCCATCATTATATTTCCTAGGAATTGCTGTAGCCGGTGTTGCTCTTCAATTTGAGTCATTCTTAGCGACGTCGAGGCCATCCGTGTAGTTTGCAACCATGCCTCTGCTTAGCAGTGCTCTCTCCCCTCACTGATGGTTGATGAGAGCAATGAAGATAGTTTCTGACTGCAAATCTGCATCTGGCAGGCCCAATGGTGCCAAGTAAGATTCAAAAAGGGCCAGTGCTTGGTCGTCTGTCTTACTATTTAGTATCATAATTGTCCAACAAATTTCTCTTCTTATTGTAATGGCAGCCACTCCTTGGACATCACCCCCCTTTGAGCGGACACCACCCCCCTTTGTGCGGACACCACCCCCCTTTGTCTTTGTGCGGACACCACCCCCTTTCATGCGACATCACCCCTCTTTGCGTAGACACTCCCTAAACTTTGGGTGGACACCACCCATAACAATATGCCTAATTAAATAATTTCTAGAATTCATCAAGAGGCTGCACAACATTCTTTGTTCGTGTCGAACATTATCTCCATCATCGTCTATACAGAGTCAACACGATCGAGCACCGGAATTAGGAAGGTGCTTCGTCCTACTGGAACCGCCGATCTCATGGCCACTTATCCAGAAGTCAATGTCGTTCTCGTGGAGCGCGACATTGATGACTGGTATTGTAGCTTCAACAGCGCTGTAATCGAGCCCAGCTGGGGTCCGTTCTTGAATTTCCCTGGGGATTGGGACCCTTGGCTGATTGGTACGGTAAGGAACTGTCATTTTCGCTGGATTGGAGGGTGGTGGATAACGCAGTTGGAGGAGGAGATGCAGGCTGTGGCGAGGAGGATGTATCGGGAGCCTTATAATTTGTGAGGGAGAACACGCCGAGGGAGAGGTTGTTGGAGTATAGATTGGGGTAGGGTTGAGAGCCGTTGTGTCGCTTCTTGGGAAAGGAGGTGCCGGATGTGAAGTCTCCCAGGATCAACGACGGCGACCATATGAAGGAGTTCCTGACACTTGTGGCGAGGAGTTCGATGTTCAATGTTCTACATCGGGCCGGTGAGTGGGTTGCTCCTATGCTGATTGTGGCCCTGGGAAATTAGCTGTTGATAACACGGTGAAGTAGAGCAAAAACAGGCCCATGTTATGCAAACAGTACCTTTCTGGGCATTGAGTACACCTCACTACCTAACATCATAGCGCTCTGTGGAAGCATCTTGAGCTGAAAAGGAGGAAACACAAATAAGCAACTCTAGGCCAAAGTTTGAGCCGCACCACTTCTGTTCAACCTTTTTCTGAGTATACAGAAGAGGTACCTAGTGACTAAAGTAGTGCAATCTAGATGGTGAATTGGGAAAGCCAAATGCCTTGAGCCGATGCCTGATCCCCAGCCTATTATCTTCCCTTAACGGCAGACACTTGTGGAGACGCAAACTCAAAATCCATACACCCGCCTCTTCCATTCAGAATCCTAGGCCTTCCATCCATGTCAGTATCTCAGCGACTATTTGTGAATTCTGGCCAGTACACATAACAGCCAAGCGCAGCTTATACCTCGCAGCGTGCTGCCCTCGGTCGCGTAACACCTCGTGGCGGACGGCAGCAAGCTCCTGCGGTAAACTCAATTCCTCGCTGCAGTACTCCGCCATAAATTCATAGACCTCTGCTAGAGCTGGATACACGAGCCCTTCAAACTTGAGCATCTGGGTAAGTGTACTGAGATCTTGAAGATACTGAAACCCTTGTTGGAGGGATGACCTGGGACGCTGTCTGTGCTTATCGATCTTAGCCCAGAGTTTGGAAACCTCGAGCCTTCCGTGCTGCCTGACCCAATCAAACCGGGCTCCACCCTTGCAGGGTTGACAACGACAGGCAAACCCATAGTTTCGCCTCAGGTCGGTTTTACGGTCATGTGTTGTCTTGTGCCAGTCCCGTGACATGTAGCTGACAAGGATTTCGTCTCCTTGCTCGATGTTGTGGATCGCGTATACTGTGAGACGTCCTAAGAACTCGTCGTATTCAAAGTGAGCATTTGGAACGCATGAATGATTGAGACGAGCTGCATTCATGAAAATGCCTCGTCGACGCTCCTGTCCATTCATCTCGATATTGTTCAGCTCGAAGCGTGGAAGCGCTGATGGTCGTTGTGGTAAGCCTTGTCGGGGCCCTGAGCAGTGAAGACCGCGAAACTCAGGATGTTGGGCTGCTTCTTGCTGGATCTGGTTTTGGTTCGCAGGTGTCAATGGATCCTCGCAATTAGTGATGGAGAAGAGTGGTGCTTCGTCGAAGATAAGAGTGCCGCGTGGAATATAGCATCCCGCGCAGAGTCCTTGGCCTTTGAGATCGATAGCAGTGAGAGTATAGGCGGGAATGAGCGGTCCATTACTCAGGCCGAGTTCCCGCAATACGATCCTAAGTTCTTCGACCGCTCTCGGTGTTGCAGGTCTTGTGGCCATGGTAAAGATTTGGAGGGATGGTGTGTGATGCGAATATCCTGGCTTCTATGCGCATTCTTAAGCATCTTGAAATCATCGATGACAATGTAGACGTAAGACACCGCGCAACAAAAACAGATGATTCTGGTAAGATAACGCTTGATGCACACAGAAACACCATTCTTTGACAGTAAATCGATAAGTGCTAGCGTGGACGAAAGTCTTAGACACGAATAAAGCCGACCTTGAGACACCTCCTGAAGCGGGTGCGTCAGAAAATCGCATAGGTGCGGTGGCAAACAATCCCAGAGCTACCGAGATGAATAGGATTACTATACTGCAGGTTCCGACCATACCGCAACCTGAGTGCACCACCATCACTACCATGATATATGCAAAATAGCCTGACCAGGTTGGAGTCCGGGCGTTTCGGTTTCCTGTGTATTCAGCGGCTGGTAACAAGCGGTATGAGCTTTGCAGTAGTGTTCGCATCGCTCAATGGTAGGTGGATCTCAGTTTGCGTCTTTAAAGGAAGTTGAAACGTGTTGCATCGTCGATATGGAATCCTGATCTGCCATCGCAAGACAAGCCTAGACATGTAGCCAACCGTCGACCGTGGCCCAAAAACAGCAACGCGGATTAGTGATTTTGGATTATTCTAGCTTCCGCAAGAGATAGACAGGGGCTCATGAGTTATGATAATACGCATTAGTGCTTTGCTGTGTCAACCTTAGACCACATTCAAAGCTCTACCAGAAAATATACCACCTGGCTCCGATCTCTCAGGTAGGAACACATTGAGGCTTAGCGGACTCGACAAGCATATATCAATGGTAACTAGGATCCAAGCAAACCCAGTCAACTTCAGGGATTATGTTCGATAGCTCCACTTGACGCCGGCAGATCCGGGCCTACTTTTTATCATTGAAGTCCACTTCTATGCCTGAATCCCCACCAAAGCTGCCAAACAAGGAAAGCCAACGGGATCGCCACCATGAGACCCCAACTCAGAGCAATAGCAGATTGTACCATCATTGAGAGTCTCCAATACGTACTTACTGAGACCAGTGATCCAGGAAATACAGCCAGGGAGACCTGCATTGATGAAAGGACAAGCGAGATAGTTGCAAGGACAAAACCCAATCTTGTATTTATGCTTTTCATATAAGGCGCTGTCGACCAGTAAGGTGGCTCATAGAACCAGAAGATGCTCCGCTCCCTTGGCAGAGTGAAGCAAGCAAGATGATCCAGCCTGGAGTGGCGCGCCTGTCTGTACTGCAGGCAACTTTGACAGCCGCTGTGACAGTCGCTGTGACAAATAGCTTGTTATGTCCCAGCAGTTGTGCCGTCTTCGCACCTCTGCAGGAGCCGCTCAACCTGGTTTGCTCTGCCATCTTGAGTATAGCACTGACATATGCACTGCAGCTTAGCCTGGTTGATTTCCAGGCCCGCGCAACTGACGGCCACTGGGCGCCCCTCTGGGCGCCACGGTTCTCTCAGCTTTCCAATTTCAGCTGAAACGTCATTCTTCCCCACAGATCAACATGCGAATGCAATGCATCCAGTGATCGTGTCGATACAACCTGCCCGATCCCGAACTCCATCATCATGAGATCAAGGAAGGTCATCGACTATAGTGCGTGTGGCAACGAAGCGATAACATCATTCAGCTGGTAACAAGGAAAATATCAAAAGCTTGCACTTTATGTTCGCGGGCAGGCGTTCAACGAGCTCGAGGCCTTCCCGAAGTCTTAATCCGGCCGCGCTATGCGGGCAATGTTCAAAGAGTGTATGGCAATGCTCCAGGGAAACCGGTTCACCTAAGTACTTGGAGATACACCGTGACTATCCAACTGCAAGTATAAAGTAGAGAGACCGTAGATCACATGTAAACATCTAAGTCCGCAATTTCCGCGAGGTCTTGGCAAGCGTCATTGCGCCACTCGAGCGCAAGCAACGACCAAGGAACTCTCCGTGATTCCCCCAGCCTCCCTATTTCACAAGACTGCTCTGCACCACCTCTCTAAGTTCTTTGACAGTCATCTTGCACAAATCTTTCTGGCGACCAAAACCTCGAACTCACCTGCAATAGCGCATTAGCCTCGAAATTTTCGCTAAAGACACTTCTGAACTCCCAGCATGTCCGACACCGAGGGATCCCCAAAGCCCCGAGAGAAGCCTCTCAACGAGTGCGTAAACCCATGAGGATCAGTATCTCATCATTGATGATATCCATACTGACCTCATAGCAGGCTTCTCTCTCACAGCCTTGTAGACATCTACGTCGGCTCCGAATCCACCCATTGGATCGTGCACGAAAAGCTCCTGTGCCACCACTCTCCCTTCTTCGCGCGCACATTCTACAACAACAAGAATGAAAGTGCCTCTTCCAAGACTTTTGGCATCGAGGACTCCGACGACCTGCCATTCGAACTTTTGGTGGGCTGGCTCTATTCCAAAGCCCTGCGCTATCCTGAAGATGAGAAAGACATCGGTCCGCTTCTGGATCTATATTTCTTGGCCGAGAAGTTCGAAATGGAAAAGCTGGGCGAAGATGTCACAGAGACTGTGCGCGCATTCTACCACAGCCATGAGACCTACCCTGCCTTGCGAAGGGTGCAGTATGTTTACGCGAATACCGAGGAAGATAATGTCATGAGGGAGATGATGGTCAGCAGCGTGGCTCGGTACCTGACGCTGTCGAACTCGATGCCGCCACAGTGGGAGAGAGCGCTGAAGAAGAATGGACAGATGGCGGTGGACATCATCAGAAGTATCCAGCAGTGGCACTTGGAGTCCAGGGCTGTTCCGGATGCCAGGGATGCGAGTCAGGACCGGGGTCGAAGAGTCGGATTCAGTGGAGTAGAGGAGGAGAGTTCGCTGGGCTCCATCAAAGAAGAAGACGCCGAGGATAAGACCAATGGGCATTCTTAGGGTCTTTTACAAGGTTTTTCTCATTGTTTCAAATATTTTAGCCATCTAATACAGCCCTTGTATGCCTAGATATACTTCTTTCGATAGTTGCTTTCCCCTAGAATATCGTAATATGGTTTACCTTCACCTTACAAGCACATCTCTCCGAACGCGCTTCAATCTTCTGGCGAAGCCGAGCCAGCGCATTGGCAGCCACGACTGCATTGCAGCAGACGTCCCTAAAATACACAGTGCTACACCCATTCTACCTCCGTAGCCTTGGATCCCTACTAGCATCGTTAAGAGGCGGCTGAGCCACAGTAACAGCAGGCGACCCAGCACCACTACTCCCAGCCCCCAGCCCCGCCTCCCTCGCAATCCTCTCCCTCGCCGCATAGAACTTCCCCAAGCTCGCCGGCGTCCCCTTAGCATAAGCATCTAGCTTCGCCGCCGTCTCCCTCGCCACCGTGCTATGGCTCTGTGCCTGAACAAACAGTGACGAGGGCGGTTCAGTCCTGAGAGTGCGTGCGTCAGGAGGCTTGGCCATGCCTGGGCGGAATCTCGCGCGCATCATTTTGAGATTTGGTTGGGTTGTCATAGGGGCGGATGCATGGTTGCGTGGGAAGCCAGATGTGTCGTGGATGTCGGGGTCGTCGAGCTCGTCTTGCTCGATGAGGGCTTGGGTGAGGATTTCGGTTCTGTGGGCGCGGGGGTGAGAGGAAGAGAGAAGTTGGAGCGAATGCGGTGGTCCTACTTTATATTCTTCTGGGCTTGCTCAAGGTTCCGGATTATAATCTCTAGTCGTTCGGAGCGGGAGAGGCGGTCATCGTACGCGGTACTGCGGATATGAGTTGCGGAAGTGCAATGCTAGACATTTAGGGATTACTGACTTTGGCAGGGGCTGTAGAAGAAGAGAATTCAAATGATTCTAATACTGATCAGATATGGAGGAATGCTTTTGCAAAAGCCAATATTGAACAGAGAACATTTATCTTACATTTTCAGGAGACATCACATTTACGCGCCTCACATATACTTAGCAAGGCATCCATCAAAATGCTGCGTTTTTGGATTGGGGTTGGAACATGTACTTTAGGCTTGGCAATGGCTTTTATCGCGGTCAAAACGCTTGCAAAAGCTTGGCTTTATTTTTAGATTGCACACATCATGGTCGCTCTGATCAACTTTTGCATTGCATTGTCTAAACTTGTCGATATAATCAAACAACACTCTAAATATTTTGTGCACTTAAAAGTCTCTTTTTTGATCAAATTTGATCTAAATCTGTTGAAGTTGTTGACTTTACAAATTTGAAGTGTCGACTCAATCTTTTGATTAACAAAATGCGACTCGAAACATAAAATCTACACAATACAACAACTAGTTCAAATTAACTTCAAAATCTACAAAATTTATATCAATCGAAAGCGCAAAGCTTGATTAACTATTCTAGAGATTCTTGTATCAAAATTCAAGATGTTGTGAGAGTTGATCAAAGCGACCATAGTGTGTGTAATCTAAAAATAAAGCCAAGCATTCGCAAGCGTTTTGACCGCGATAATTCCCTACAGTCACGTGTCCGTGAGACGCCAACGCGTCAACTTGATAGCCGCGTCACTTCACTTCCAGTTCATTACATATTCACTGCTTTATTAGTGCCTCTTGCAGGCAGCGCCTTATCTGAAATGACTCGCTTACCCCTAGCGATACCATTCTATCCGTCCTTCTATTCGAGGTTCGTGGACCATGCTCTCGACCTGGATGCTACACAAAGACTGACTCACCGAAGATGGCCTCACGATTGCTTACGCTGCCCAATGAGGTGCAGCATCTGATTGTGGCGCGAGTAAGTGTTTGCCTTCCTGCAGCTCAGAAACAAGCTTAGATCGGAACGATCCGTTCGTTGTCGCATTCCAAAAGGGTTATCTCACCCTCTTATGTGCAAATCACACCCAATACTATCTATCAGTGAAACGCACACCATTTAGATGGGATCTTGTCAATATGTATAAGACACGTGCAAGTCATGAGCTAACGTCTAGCCTTCCAGGTTCCGCACCCAGCAGACCTGAAAGCGCTTTGCCTTGTCTCAAAACATGTCTCAGCCATAGCAACGCAGTATCTTTACCGAGATCTCGTATTGCCGTACAGCGACAGAGACAGAGACTGGATTGACATCCGTTATCTCCTAGAAAGTAGAGGCCTGCAACATGTGCGCACTCTTACCGTTGACTCCAGTAACGTCAATACATACGGCTTTTGCAAGCCTCTAGACCAGCTCCTCCCCAGGCTTCCACTGAAGTCTTTGACGCAATTTCGGTATGGCCCGCTTGGTCAACCAACGGACGAGGGACTGCGATATCTTCTTCACCACCAAGATAAACTCACCAATCTCCAGCTTGATTTCTCACTCATGGCGCCCTCACTCGAAGAATTGATCCGCGAGGAGGGACCCGCAATCCGCTCGCTGAAGTCTCTCACTGAGCTTGACTTGACTCTTGGAGATGAAAGAGACACATCGGCGGAAAAGTACAGCGAGCTGATTGATATGATAGAGACTGCCAGGCTAAAGAAGGTGTCTTTGTTCGCCGATATTAATGGTTATTGGTATACAGACACCGGAAAGGAATTGATGGAGCGTATATTGAAAAGGTCGTTGTCGGCATCTCTGACGCACATCAGTCTCTCCAACGTGTGCCTTCCGCAGTCCAACAGACAACACCTTGAGCTCGATAATTGCTATTCGCTATGGCACCTCGAGATTCTCGAGTGCACCAATGTCGCCTCTTTACTTGATGTGTTTCGCCAGCCAATCCTGAAATCGTTCGTTGTCCGGTTTCGCCCGGTGTGGGACCCAGACAGCGAGGACTTGGAGGCAGCAATTGTATTCTTGCAACGATTTGGGTCGTTGAATCGACTTATAATCAGCAGCGAAGCTAGGGTTGCCTCACACGAAAACCTCGTCGCCCTTGCACGCTCTATTGCAAGCCATACGAAAAGCCTTTCAAGCCTGGTTATCAATCTCGACGGGAACGATATTTCATGGAATCATCTATCAAAGGTTCTATTGCACTGTAAGAACTTGTCCCAGCTGGTGATGCCTGCGCATTCGGAGGACCTAGTGAACCAATGCCATGTAAGTCCAGGTGATTTCTACGTACGTCGCGATGATTTGATCGGTGTGCACCTTCTGCATAATCCTAGTTTAGGTTATATTGCGGGATGTTCTCCACTTGCCTTCTTCTTCGGAGAATGCCGACATCGACTCAACAATGAAAGTATGTGTATAGCTAATCTTTTTTCGAGCAGGGCCTTGTTTCCGGCTTGCCCCGACTGGTAATGCTGAATATAATAAATCTTGAACGACATAATGAACCCGAGAGATGGGGAGGAGATAGCAAACCAAGCACACATACAATCGCGTCTATCGCTGAGGGTTTGTTCGACAGAATCCCGCAAACAGCAAGCCTTTCCTTACTTGCATTCGGGGAAGCTTACCAATACGAAGATCGACTGGAAAGAGTTTTACATTCGGACCACTGCAAGCGATGGTGCTTCTTCCGCCATCTAGTACGTGACCCGAAAATGATCGGTTTGAAAAAGGCGATCCCGATACAAATCCCTATCGATCAGGCGAAGTACGTCGAGTCGAGATCTGATCTGCTCGACTACAAGTTCCCATACTTTCCGGAAGTATAAGAGAAATTTCTAGTGGGAAAGAACGCGGTGTCACAGCTGGTATCCTCGCGGATGATCCACAGCGAGCGTCTTATGCCGTCCTTAGGTTGAAGCGCCTGCAAGCACTGGAACTGTCGAAAATGCAAGAATGCTTACACCACGGTGATCCACTAACATCGTGACACTGGTAATAAAACTTCAAATGGGAAAAATATAAGAGGTCGCGAGTGTGCCTATGAAGTTCTAGCAACCCGGCCGTGACAGCTGCCCACTAGCGAAAAGTACACTTGACCAACCATGCCTTGATGAGGAAAGTACCTATTATCCTATTTTGTTTAACCTCCTGTCGTTCTCAAAGATAATGCAATAATCTCCAGTCCTTTTCAACAACATTGCAGCCAGCGAGTAAGTACCACGGTTACCTCACCAAAGCATCTTGCCATTATGTCTTTAAACATTCCGTAATCCTTGATAAACAAAGACCACGATCCTACTAATTAGCCTCTAACATCATTCAAGCACAGTATCACGGAGCATCGATATCTTTGCATCATATCGTGTAGTCTCTACTAAACATAATCCCCTTTCCAGCGCTCGAATAGCCACAAATAGCCCCACCCATCAACCCCATACCTTCCCCTCTCGCACCTCTCCGCCAAACATGCTGCCACAGCTCCCTTCCCCCCCTATCATGACTCCATCGCCCTTCCAACGCTCCCAAGCAACGACCCCTCATATCTACTCAGCCGACTGCACGCAAAATCAAGATCTCCGCCGTGCACCTCGCCTCTAAAAGCCACCCTACTCACCCATCTCCAACCCATCCCCCGTGATAACAGAACCCCCAGAGCACACCCTCCAAGCCCCCCTGGCGCTACACCGCTCAAACAATCCCCCTGCCGCGCCAGTGACACCTGATCCGTTCCTTACTTCCTCCAAACCGGAAGAGTTGGAATTCGTGTCATCGAGCTCTTCAATTATGATTAAATCTCTTAGGCTTCTGCGTATCATGAGGGTATGTTGGATTTGGGATGGGAGATGGTGTACTACTAGCTGCCTGAGGATTGGGATGTTGTGGTTTGGTAGCTAGCTGGCGGAAGGGAATTGGGGGAAGGGGAGTGGGGCTCGATGGAGGGATGCGGTGGAGCTGTGTGATAGGCGTACTCGCTCGCTGAATGCGAAGTGTAAGGTATGCTACGAGAATGATGAGGGAGGGGATGAAGCAGCAACAGAGTCACAAGTTGCCCAGTCTCGATTCCTCGTTGGATGCTCGAACAATATCACCACAGCTCGATCTCTCAAGTTGGATGCGACATAGCTAGTAAATGCACAAAGAAGCAAGGTCAGACTCTGCTCTCAGTACTATTTACAAACGAAGTATATAGCACATATCTCTCGCCTGGTCCACAATAGTAAGTACGAACTGTGCTGCAGACGCAAGACAAGACGACAGATGTCACAGTATATCAGACTTCGCCCCCCTGTATACGATGCTGCATTTGTCCTAGATGCTCGCTGGACTTTTCCTCCTCTTGCTTGATATTAACGACAGATGCCCCGTTCATGCCTCGGGGTCGAGAACGCACCGAAGGACGCAAAATGCGCAGCTCGATCCATATGCGCTGCACCCGCTACACGAGCCGACCACCTACCCGCTCACCTTTTGATAAAACAGGATATACGCAACCTTATTATCCTTGACCGCCGGCCTCCCCACCGGCGTCATCTTCCCCGACGACTGCTGCGTAGGCGTCGCACTCCCATTAACAATCCCCGACCACTTCTTCCCCGCACTCGCTGTGCCATTGACCTGGCTCCAGCCCTTATCGAACGGCGTCTCCTCTCCGTCCTCGTCGAGCTGGTCATACACGTTCCCAACACCATTGGGGTTCTGGTCTTTCTTATGCTGCTCCAACGCGGCCGCTAGCACCTTCGGATCCTCCTCGCTGCCGCCCTCCGCCACGTCCTCGCTGCGCACACGCCTGATGACGGTATCATCCAGTCGCACCCACTCGCGGCCGTCCTGCCTGCGCACGTCGACGGTGTAGTGCCCGCCGCTGGCATTCTTACCGTGGTGGTACACGACGCTGATGAGTCGGTACTTGGGTAGGCCGCCGTGAGCGAGGAGCCCACCGCGTTTATGCTGGGGAAAGACCTCCTTGGGGATTTCGAGATCGAGAGGGTACCCAACTTTCTTCCAGATCTTCTGCGTACCACCTGTGTTGTCGTATTGGAAGCGTTTGAGGTGCAGGATCAGCACTTGAGGGAGTGTCTCGATGGTTACCTGTTTTGTGGCGTTGCTGCCGGGGCCGCGAGGGGAGTTGAATTGCCCGTGGAGGGTCTCGGATCGCGTTAGTCCTTTCAGGGCGTCAATGATATTGGTTACGTTCGGGGCGCCGATGTCGAGCTGGAGTGGCTGATAGGGTTCCAACGTGACGGAATTCTTCATGCCAGGAACGCGGAGCTCGGAACGGAGCTTGCCGCCGAAGATCTTCGTGATGGGAGACTCGGTGGTTATGGCACCAGAGGAGCGCGTGATAGCTGCTTTCTGCTTGCGGCCCACTTCGAGCCATTCGTCCGCATTTGCCGCAGATGGAGCAGATGCTTCGCTCATGCTGGGGAGGACCCCATTCGTTGGTGTTGAAGCGCCTGATGTAGAGGTCTGGAGCTTCATTGCGCGACTGCATTCGTCGTGCATCTCCTCTAGAATGAAGCCTAAGAACTCCTCTGCGTCTTGTTGATGGCCACGCTGCTCCAAGAATAAGCATTATGACGTGGCACATGATAAGGGCTTAACATACCCTCATGGACGAGAACCGTGGTAAACTCCTGATGACTTCATACACAAACTCAGGGATAAAAGCGTCACCGTATTGCTCAAGCTCGTTGTCCTTCAACCGCATTCGAAGCTTTTCAACAGATAGCGCAGAATCAATGACTTGAAATTCGCGCATAAACATGATCATAGCGTCCATTAACGGAGTATCGCTCTTGAAGCTATGTGCAGCTCGTTTTCCAACTTGATCAAGGAAGGTATAGAATGGCACACAAAAAACTAAAATCTGGAGTATCTGGCGTTGCTCATTAGTTGAGAAAGTAGGTCACCGGTCAATTCTGAGCTTACTGAGTTCATATAGCACATGTTTCCTGTATTAACAAGCCCTCGAGGCTCCAAGAACGCAATTTTGCTGTTTTCCCTTGCTTCAGCAACGCTGTACGAGCTCAACGCTTCGGATAACGAGGCGGTCTTGGTATTCGTAATACCATTCGTTTGAGTCACAACGTTGGCTTCTGCTGCCGCAATCGTAGATTTAGGCGGTGCGATTGTCCTGACAAGATCAGCCCATGACTTAGGAGCTTCTTTCTTCGGTGGAGATGTTGTGGGCGTGGTCTGCTCCGCAATCACAGCGGAGTCTTCTGCTTTGGCTTGGGCAGCAGCATCCACGGCGTTTGCGAGAGGATCTCTATTGGAAGGCTGGAATCCTGCAGCTTTACCACTTTCTGAAGTAGTGCTGGCCGGCGCATGCTTCGATGGCCGTGATGGCAGAGGTATATTGGGAATTGCGGGTACGATTGTTGAGACCGAAGCCATTGAGCGATGGGCGCTTTTGTTCGGCTGGCTTGGCTGTTGTCGAGGCGTCGGAACGGCTGCGGAAGATGGTGTGGTGGGTTGTGTGGAGTCAGTGTCTGAAGGGTCATAAGAAGTAGTCGGAGTCTCAAGTGTCGAAGGTGCTGAAGTGGGCTCGATAGAGGTCAAGGGTTCCTCGAGGCATTGTGGTGTCTCTTGCGGGGGGTTGTCGGGAACAAGTACAGGGTCTTCGCGAGATGGGAGTTCAACAGGGGCGCTGGATGATTGAGGAGCAGGCCTTTTGCGACGCCGCCGAGGGCCTCTTGAGGGGAAGGAGCCTTCTGAAAACGAGTACCATGGTAACTAGGATAGGTTAACAGGTAATCCCTAGACAACTTGGGCATGCTAGACTGACCGGAGGGTAGAATGGCATACGATGTATTGACGCTGGTGGAGGCGGAGGAGTAGAAATTTGTGGATGAGATACTTGATTGTGTATGGGAGCTGGAACGTTAAGAGACGTGTTGGAGGGAGCTGGTGAGACCACGCCCTGATGTGAATGGATCGAGGGAGTTGACGGAGAATGCTGTGGCATCTGTGGGCGATGCTGCAAAGGCGTCGGGTTGCGGTGTGGGATAGGATAGGGTGCATTGTTGACCATGGGTGGATAGTGCTGGTAGGGCCGAGGAACGGGCATCCCCATGTGTTGATAAGGCGGAGGATACCATTGTTGCGGGAAGGGTTGCGGAGGATAGGGATGCTGATAGCCTTGATAGTACTGAGGTGGATGTGACTGTGGATGAACGTAATTCATTTCATGCTGCCGCCTTGGAATCGCTGGCTGCAGCGGAATATGGGTGTTCATGCCGCGCGATCCCTCCCACCCAGCCGGCGTTGTTGAGCCTTCTCGAAGTGCGGTACGATTGAATCAGGTATCCATGCTTGAACGACGCGAAAGATGATATCTTAGAGGTCGTCGACGACTCGGAGCTTGTGAATGTGCTAGGCAGTTAGGGTCCGTGAGAAAAGGAGGTTTGTTCCCTGGTAGGATCAACCTACAACAGCGTCAATACGTATGCACAACCTTCAGCTTCGCGGCTCTTACAGTGCTTTACTCAAGCACAATGAGTGAGATGGTGAAGTGAGGATGATGTTGAGCAGACAAATCTGTGGAGAGCGCTGCCAGATAAAGTAATGTTGTGTTTGACGGAAGTTGCCCGCATCTGGCCTTGGCATCTCATATGCGCTTGGGTACGCTCGAGTCACCAACCATCTTGTGCTACTTTCTTACCCATGCCTGGGCTAATTCTGTGAATTCCAGGTCTTCATTGTTGCAAGACAGGACTCAAATACAGTATCCATAGACTACACTTCCGTCTAGATAGAGACCTTGATTATACAGACCTCGATTACCATGTCCAGCTCGATCCCTCCGTTGGCCACCTCCAAGAACTCCAATCCACCTTCTCAAACATCCTCTCCTTCGCAGTCTCAGCCTAGCTCCTCCATCGCGTTCGACAACCACCCGCAAAGGCGACGTGGTGGTCCTGGTAGCTTCGGCGCCGGCGCTACGTCCCGTAATTCAACATCCACTGCCAGGAACAACCAGTCGCTTCGAAAGCCACACAAAGGCCAGAGGCGCCCGAGGCTTGCGGATGAGGATGCTGCTGCTGAATCCGTATGCTATCTTCTTGCCTTGTGGTTAATGAACTCGAGCACGCCTGCTGATGCACCTACTCACAGGCTGCCATGCAGTCTACAAGTAGCAGAAAGGGACGAACCTCGATCACGCACCTGATGAACTTTACGCTACCTCCTCGCCCTCAGATCCATCAGCAAAATCAATATGGCCGCAATACAAGACGGAACCCTTCATGGGGCCTTGGCTCGGGCTATCACGCTGCGGACAAAGCAAGGTAGAGCATTGCTGATCCAGCGTTATTACCATACTTATTGGACCCAGATATATCCATGCCAATTACCGCTTTCTAGTTGACCCCAGAGGTGACTACCGAGCCCAAGCCATCGACGCGGATGTTCATCTGGACTGGAACAATGTCCTACAGATTCTGGTTTCGGCCCAATCTCAGCTGACTAATTGCCCAATCTGTTTATCAACGCCAGTCGCACCACGTATGGCGAAGTGCGGCCACATCTTTTGTCTACCTTGCCTTATCCGATATATGCATTCGACCGATGACACCAATCATGTACCGGAAAAGAAGGCAAGATGGAAGAAATGCCCCATCTGTTGGGACAGTGTGTATATATCCGAAACAAGGCCTGTGAGATGGTTTACTGGTCAGGAGGGGGAAGCACCACGCGAGGGCACCGACGTCGTTTTACGACTAATCGCACGGCAACCGGGAAGTACACTTGCGCTGCCGCGTGATGGAGCTGACTCGATGGATAAGCAAGAGGACATTCCCTGGTATTTTGCCGCAGAAGTGGCGGATTATGCAAGGATTATGAAGGGTAGCGAGGAGTATATGGCCGAGCAATACGATCAAGAAACTGCAAAGCTACAGGTCCAAGAGAAGGAGGATGAGCTAATGTTTGGCGAGGAAACTCAGTGGACGAAGAAAGCAGTTTCAGCAATCCGCGAAGCAGAGGAAAGACTGAACGGCATAGGCAACCCCCCAAGCGCGCCGAAACAGCCACCCGAGAAGAAGGCAAAACGGCCGCCCATCAAATTTCACGCCAGCAGTCAGCAGGTGCCTGAACATTACATGGTTCAGCATGCTGCCAGATCAGGTCAGTCTTTGCCAGCCCTCGCCGTTCAGATTCCGTCACCACCACATGCCCAAGAGGCTACAATGTTCGTGAACGGCGTCTCGTTAGAGCAGGCCAGCAGTGACGGAGGTAGCCGTATCCCTAAATCGGAGAGCAGGATCTCTTCAGACTCGGCATCGGCGAGGCCAGATTCCCAGCATCATGGGAACACCGACTCTACCTTTTACTTCTACGAGGCTTTACTCCACTACTATCTTTCACCCTTGGACATACGCATTCTCAAAGCTGCATTCGGCGACTTCGCCTCCTTCCCTTCCACAATCCTTCCACGTGTAGAGCGCGTCTCGACCGGACACATCGTTGACGACGACCTACGCAAACGGGCCAAATATCTCGCCCATCTCCCCCACGGCTGCGAGGTCGGTTTCCTCGAATGCGACTGGACCGACGTCGTGGTCCCGGAAGTCCTGCAAGGCTTCGAAGCCGAGATCGGGCGGCGAAGAAAGAAGAACCAGGAGAAGGAACTCCGCGAAGAGAAAGAACGCTTAAGGGCCGAGAAAGTCGAAGACGAGCAGCGCTGGGCGTCCGCGCGACGAAGGCGACCGACACCTCCAAGCGAATTGGCGTCCGAAGCTGACTTCCAGCCTTTGCCTCGTCTCGAGGAGAGGTCCGAGGTTCCTTCGTCGTGGGAGGGCGAAGGCACATCATCATCATCGCCACCTTGGCCTTCCTCGTCGCGCCAGCAGAACGGTTCCGCGTTCGCGTCGCTGGCTTCGCCGTCGACGAGCCCTGCGGCTACGAGGACGGTATGGGGTACCGCAGCTATAGCGCCAGGGTCACCTGTTTTGCCGCCTGTGCGGCTTTCCAATGAGCAGACCGAGGACGATGGTTGGCTCCAGGATTGGGAGAAGGACTTGCTGCAGGAAGATGAGCTGCTGGCGCGGTATCAGGTTCATGCGATTGACGCTGGTGAGGGCCCGAAGGCTGGAGCACCGATCAGTGGCAAGAAGAAAAAGAATAAGAAGATCACGCTGATGACGACGAACGGGCGGCGGGCCGCATGAGAATCGTTGTGGTTTACTATTCATTCATGGCCATGGATTGATGAAAGGCTTAAAGCCGTTACTGCTACCTAGATCCCTAGAGACTAGGAGGAAGAATTTCCTGCAGGAGCATGGGCTGCCGTGGCGGGTTCAGTCCCACGATCGCGATGGTGACAGGGGCACGAAGGCTGCAGCGCCAACGAGTATCAAATGAAGAGAAAGAAGAACACACTTCCAACGACGAACGGGCGCACGGGGCTGCATTAAGGATGTTGACTAGATCTACTTTTCCAACTCAGAGAAGAGCACGGCGAAATGTTATGTATTGCACATACTCAGCCCGTACACCTCACCGTGATCGCGCCTTTTGAGCACGCACGGAAAAAGGAAGCTATCTCTACCAGCTCCGATCAAAACAGACACTTCCTCTCTGTGTCAGTGTCGTTAAGCTGCATGGCTCATATCAATACATGACGACGTACCAGCAAACACATATAAGGTAAAGTAGATAGTTAGTCATCATCGTGGCTTTCGCCATCGAGCAAACACTATATCCACCACATCACACACTTCTCTGCGCCAGTATCTCCATCTTCGTCATAGCATTCAGCCAGCTGTCCATCACGGCATGGCTCCTTACTCCCAACGCCCATCCCCAGTAAATCCCTCCCAGCGAATCCTTTTACCACAAACCGTCAATACATGCTATACCACTCATCATCACCATTCCCCCCTATCTATTACTCATACCCATAGCCGCTTCTCTTGCTCTGTTAGTCAAGCAGTAAAGTCATATAGTGTCATACTTCAAAGTGACCAACCCACCCATCTGCATCACCAACCACCACGTAAAGGCAACTGACTCCCCTCGAGTGATGGCTATATTTAAACCAGCATGTCTTCGTGTCCATATCTTGCTTGCTTTTCATTCTCCATCAGCAGACCCCACTCGCCAGCTCGCTCGCTCCAAAGGCAAAAGAAATCGAAGACCAGAGTAGAGGATTCAGTTACACCAACAGCAGCAACTCAAGAAAGATACGGAAAGTGCATACTACTAGCCCCTGGTACAGAGATCAAATATACAGGCCACCACGGCTTCCCGCACCCGCTTCAGCTTCAGGGGTAGCCTACGTCTGCGAAAACTGGCAAGGCAGGCTATGCGCCCGCTGCGTCGCTGGATCCGGACTCTACTCGGCGTGGCATTGGTGCTGTTGCTTGAGGTGCTGAAGTAAAAGCTACATAAAGAAAAAAGCTATAAAACATGCCGGGAATTTTCACAAAGGTGGTGAAGAGGATGAACGATGCGGTGGATTACCACGCTGAGTATGTCGCTGATGTCGAGGCTGGGAGGAGGGATAAGATGGGGAGGAAGACGGAGGCGTGGCATGAGCGTGAGAGGGAGGAGGAGGAGAGAAGGAGGAGGAGGAGGCACAAGCATCGGAGACATCGAGGGGATGGGGAGGAGCGGGGGGAGAGGGGAGGGGCTGAGATGTCGGGTGGGTTGGGGGGAGGGGAGGGTGTACCCGAAGGAGCGCGAGGAGGTGAGGCTGTGGCACCGGGAGGGGAAAACCCGTTTGCGGATCCGAATCCTGGGGGAGAGGAACGGGATGGGCATAGACGACATCGAAGTGGTCATGGCCATGGACACCACCACGGGAGGCATGGCAGCAGAGACAGAGGTGGTGAGAGCCGTGGCCACGGACACCATGAGAGACATGGTAGCAGAGACCGAGGTGGAGAGGGCCATGGCCATAGGAGGCGCCCCCGCGACAATAACAACAACAACGATGACGGAGTCGAGATCTTAGAGCCTGGGAACGGTCCGCTGGGTCGAGCGCTGCCACTTGAGCCGCCGGGTCAAGGTCCACGCAACCAAGGTCCACAACGCACACAGGGCCCACCACGCACCCAAGGCCCCCAACGCCAGCGCACGAAATGGGTAGACAAGCGAACAGGTCGCTCGGTATCGCCGCCTAAGGTGGAGATGCGGCCCTGGCTCAAGAAGCTGCTTGGGAAACCACCCGCGAAGCAAGGTACAGGGGGTATGCCCAAAGGGTTGATTGATCCGCAGTACGGTGGTGGTGATCCACGGTACGGCGGCGGTGATCCTGGGTACGGCGGTGGTGATCCTCGATACGGCGGTGGCGATCCTCGACAGGGGCCGCGAGGGCGAAGTTCGCCGCCGGGTCATCCGTATATTGATGATGGTTAGTACTCTCGAAGCTTTTTGTGTCTGTCTTGTGTTGCGCGATGTGAGGCCTAGTCGAATGCACTTGGGAGTTGTGCTGCCATTTCCTCTTTTGAATCTTCTACGAGAGTGACACTGACTCGGAGATATCAGATGAGGAATCGGCGCCAGGACAAATATATCTCGGGAATGAGCATTTCGAGGGTGCTACGCCAGCTAACGCTGCTGAGCCCCCTCACAATGCGATCACAGAGGAAAGGGAGGTCGCCGAGGAACAGGAAGATGCACGCGCGATGGCAGAGAGCCGTGCTACAAACCGATCTGCGCGAGTGGAGGATGAGGAGATGATGGCTTCAGAGGAGACAGGACACCACGTGGTGCCAGCGCCTAGCTCTGGAGCGCCGGTGGCTATGCCAGAGCCCGGGGATTATATTCCTCCTCCTTCAGGTCATCCAACACCGAACCCCGCACAGCGCCAGCATCTCAACCTGGATACCGATGACGAGTCAGAAGGGTCTGGATCAGGGGAGTCTGATGCCTCCGGGGCTTCGACCGAAGCCACGACCGCACCGCCTCGGAGAGCCCCTAAGCAGAAGAGGCCAACTGTTAGAGGTGGTGCTGGAGGTTCGTCGGATGCAGACGAGTACGACGTGCAAGAAAATTACGACGATGAGTATGAAGATGACGGTTGGACGCCAAAACACGGTTTGAAGCCTGAACACGATCGGCGCCCAAGACACGACGATGGACCAACCGTGCATACTCACTCCCCTCATCACGCTCACTCCTCCCATCATGCTCACTCCTCCCATCATGCTCAGTCTTCTCACCATGATCGCTTCCCTCGCGGGCCCGCTCCCGGACCGTTACGCCCACAGCCGGTGGACCATAGCGATTCACCATTCTATCGGTTTGGAGCGAATTACGTACCTCTACGAAGGCCACAGCCTGGTGGCCCACCCCCAGGTGGATATCAAAGGCCTCCTCCGCGGCCCAGTCCAAGCTATAATGCCAGATCGGGGGGACGACCTCATGGCCCGCAGTACAAGCCACGTACTCGAAGCTCGGATGCTGAGTCCGACTCGGACGCCGAAACTTCCTCCTCAAGGTCAGAGAGAGGACATGGCCATAGATCTAGTGGTCGGTCGGGAGGTCGTCATTCCCGGCAGCCGAAAGCTACTTCGCCAAAGCCGGACGATTATTATGCTGTCCTTGGTGTCAGTCCTGATAGCACAGAGAAAGAGTAAGTCTGGACTCACATTAATGATTCCATAGAAAGGAATACTGACATTCCCGTAGAATCAAGACCGCAGCGAGGAACATGCGCGTCAAAGTGCATCCCGATAAGATGAATCTGGCTGACAAGACCGAGGAAGAGAAGGCGAAGATCCATGCCGGAGCGGCAAAGGTCGGGCAAGCTGCCGATGTGCTTTCTGACCGGAAAAAGGTAAGCTAAAATATCCTAGCAGCCAGAGATTCGCTGACTAGCAACAGCGTAGAGAGCACGACGAGGAGGTAGAGGAGTGGGAGGAGCAGTATGGTCGTGATTGACGCCGATGAATGCCTGGATGCTTAGGCCGTTTTTTTGGGATCGCAAATTCGGGCGTATTCGGACACTCGAAGGGGATCAAATGACGCAATGACGCTTTGGCTATGGGCGTGAATTGGTTGAATTGCCCAATGTGTTGTCGTGTAAACGTTGAAGTCTTTCGCGGCTTGGTGTCTATCGGCACATAGCCTGATCTTGCAGAGATCTGTGTTTTAGAGAAAATGGCCTGGAAAGTGGTTAGGAACGTTTAGATAGAGGACTTAAATTACCATCAGCATGCAAAGAGTCCCTTCGTCTCCACCAATGTAACACGGTTATTTGACAATTTAATGAGACATTGAAAGCCTACCTTGGCTGTAAAAGGCCTCCGAATTAGACCTTCTTATCGGCATTAACAGCTGCCTCCTTCTCCCTCTCCTCCCGCACTTTCGCATCGAACTCTCTCTTGATACCAGCCGCCTTTTCAACGACTTCACTCTTTAACGCCTCCATTGCAGCCCTGTTTCCGGCCTCCACCTTATTCAATCCCTTCCCACCACCTAGCCTCACCCCTTCGAAGCCCCACCCGGTCAAGTATGCCCCGATCTCGTACAACGTCTTGCCTTCTTTCCTAATCACCACCGGCTCCTTGTCATCGCGGTAGTCAATCTTGACCCCCTTTCCGCCAACTCTTTGACTTAATTCCACCTTTGCCATATCGTTGATCCTAGATGGAGTCAGCAATCCGTCTTTACGTTAATGAGTAAAATCTAGGCCATGTGGTCGGAGCTTGCACATGTCTCAAAGTACGCTCGCCGTGGACCAGAGATGCTCAGGAAGGGATAACTCACACCACCTCCCCATCCCTTTCATCTTTTCCAAACAATTTCTCCCTCCACAACTCTTGAAGCCATGTCTCCACGAGCTCAAATCCGCCTTTTGGATCGCTCAGCACCACCGCCGCAACATACGCCTCAAAGATATCCCCCATCGTTTTTGTCCACAATTTGCCCCTCCCCGCGCCAAGTCCCCAGAAGTCCCGCGGCAGCTTAGCACGTTTATCGAAGCCGTATGCAAGTGCATATTCCGCGAGGGTTTCGTTCTTGACAAGGAGCTCGCGTTTCTGGCTCATACGGCCAGGCGGCAAGGTAGGAAAAGCGGGATAGATGAGGCGCGTGGCGATGAGCTCGATGTAGGCATCACCGAGGAATTCGAGGCGTTCGTAAGATGTGGTGTTAGGGTTGGAGAGGGATGCATGTGTGAAGGCGGCAGTTTCGAGCGCGGGAGAGAGGATAGGTGGTAGGGGAGGAAGTGAGTTTGGATGCGGCGACTTGTGATCCAGTTTCCGCTTCTTGGAGGCCGACATTCTTGCTGATTAAAAGTGACGGGACTGAGGTAATGAGTGGTAGGTGTGGCATCGAAATATAATTCTGGGGGTATTGATAGCTTGGCGCGCCGATAACGGTCACGTGCGCTTCAATCCCATGCAGGGTGCTAATTGAGTCCGGGATCAATTATCCTGCACTAGGTTTGAAAGAACGTGTTGACGGAACAGCGTTGGACGAGATTGCCGGTGATGCCTGCGACTATTCAGAGCCTATTGATATGCATGTTGCTACTTGTTCTCGTGATCATACTCATGCCTCCCCAAAACCCCATACAAGATGCAGACCCCGTCGCTCCACCCTTGCAAAATATTACATAGAGACACGCTCGAGTTGAGGTCTTCCCGCCATTCCACGAGACTTACCTCAGCAACAAGCCCAGCTGATGCGTTCCCGTCTTCGCCCTCTCCCTACAATCCAGATCCGTGTCCTGCTCCAGAATCTTCAACCGTTCCAAAACCCCAAGCTTCCCCAACTCCCTTGCCCTTGCTTTACAGTTATCTTGGTCATGCTGGTTGTCGACCCACGTCAGATTAATTACTAGCCACGCGCAACATACGCGTACAGCAGGGCTGTGGTGGGAGAAAAGCGGCACGACAAGTCGAAGCAACTCAGTCTGTGCGATCAGTTGTTGTCGGTGTCGCGGGTTGCCAGCGGCAATGTGCACGAGAATGTAGGTGACAGAGGCGACGATCTCGGCATGGGCTTGCATGTGCCTGAGAGCGCTGGTGCTGGGTTTCGAGCTTGTGCGCCGGTTGTAGGCGTTTTGATGAGCCCTTGTTCGGAGTTTGGAAGCGAGGAGCTCGAAAAACTTGTCCTGGCCAAGTTCGCAGAAGAGGTAGTCGATCATTTCAGCAGCCTTCTCGCCGCAAAGAAGGTTACGGATGAATTCTAGACCTTCCTTTTGGATAGCGAGGTCATCGGCGTTGGGTGAAATGCTGAGACTGCTAGAGAGCCTGGAGATGGATTTCGGACGGGTAGGCTCGGTGTCGGACATGCGTACATCACCTTCCGAGTCTTCTTCTTGATTCTGTGTGGATGAATCTACGGCGTTGAGGAGATCAACTTGCATGCCGGCCGCGTTGGAAGTTTGCATGCCCAGAGAAGTGTTGGCCTGCCCGTGCTCTCGAAATTCTTCCGTGCCGTTACAGATGATCTGCTTGAGCCAGCCGGGGCCAAGCTCGTCAAGACTGTTCTTTTTCAGTGCGTTGTCCGCGTTGAGGACTAAATGTTTGAGGGCCCAGATCGAGTTGAGAAGTAATTTAGCATTCATAGAATGGGCGTGATCGCAGAGGACGCTCAGAACGCCTGCGTCGATGATAGCCTGAAGGAATCATTAGCTTTCGATTTATTTACCGACTACCTTCCTAACACTTTACTGACCTGCCGCATGGGACTAAAATCCAGGACCAAGTTGCATACGACAGCCGTAGAGGCAATTTGTATCTCGATGTCTTGATGCCTCAAGAGCAGGAAGAGAGGAGCCGCAAGGCCTGCGTCCATAAGGCTTGTTCTCAAGGTGCTAACAGACCTTGAGAGACCTTGAGCCAAACCACAGGCGGCTATGATGACCTCTTTTGGGTTTTGGGTGACAGCTATTGGACCCTTAGAATCATCAATATGCGGTCTCAGTTGGCTTGCTGGGCTTTCAACATCGTAAGGCTTTAGGCTTTGAATGATGAATGGCACAATGCCGTTCTCAATGATGGATCTCCTGTAGTCATCCTTAAGCGAGGCAATAGCAGCCAGTCCTTTCAAAGCCGACTCTCGCATACAGGTAACGTGATAAGCGGCAGGTGACAGCCCAGGACTCCCAAATGGCAGTTCTTCACTCGGTCCCTTCCGGTCAGACATCGTCGGTTCAGGCGACCAAAGCAATGTCGTCGAATGTGGCGGCAAAGGGTCGAAAGATTTCTTCAATATCTGCGAGAGTTTCTTGATTGATCCTGCCTCTATGGCAGCCCGCTGTAAGTCAAGAATGTCGTCAATTAGTTTCGCCAGGACTGCAGGAGCTTGTTCTTCGATAAGCCGTCGATCGGCTTTGTCGTCGCTCCGTAGGCTTGTTAGCAAACCTTTTGACGCAACTGGATTCTTGTCTAGCATTATCGCAAGCAGAGGTACTAGAATTGTAGCAGACTCTGCCTCTCGACGCTTGTGGGTTAACCCACATCGGTGCAAGTGTGTCACTGCGTGGAGCGCCATCAGTCGTGCAAGTGCGTCAGTGTCCGCTCGTGCCATGTAGATAAGCCATGGCACCAAAGGACTTTCGTGACCCTCGGCAGCATGATCGGCAGACTCGATCGAGAAGCCAAAGGCTCGTAAAGAAGGCTGTGACGAGGTACCAATGGCGCCCAAAGGAGGAAAGTTCGGAGTAGTCGGCAGAGTTCTGCTGGAATTTTGAAGATGAGGGATGAGAGATTCAATATGATTTAATGATAGCTTACGGGCGCTGAAGCTTGTAGGACCCTCAGGGTATGTTTTCGGGAATACCGCCCCGAAAGCAGGGGCAGCAAGAAACCGCGTCCACCGTGCTTTCGACGTATCCAATATGGTAACGATTGCATACAGGATTGATGCGAGTTCGGCTTTTTCAGGGGCTGGGGGACCTAACGCTGTATGAGAGCCGTAGCTTCCAGCCAGTGAACATCCTGTAGCAACAACAAAGGAGGCCAGTTTTGCAGCAAGCACATCATACAATCTAGCTTCCTCGATTAACCTCCGGTGGGATTCATCGTGACATGTCTTGGACAGTAACTTTGCTGCAAGAGAGATCTGCTGTTGTACTGTCCATGATGGCGATTGCTGCGAAATGACCTGAGCAAGATTTTCAAGGCCGTGCTCAGTGTAGAGAAGGTCTGCAAACAGGTCGGGATGCGCAGCGTGCAAGGGATGTTGTAATATGCGCGAGTCTGCAACAAGGTTCAAAGTCCGCAGTGCGGCTAGCAGAGTCTTTGCTGAGGATCTCTTGGGTGAAATAGCATTGAGCAACGGCGAGAGGCATCCGCTGGTGTAGATGGGAGATGTATAAGCCGGACCTCCTGTATCCTTGTCAGTATTTCGAGCAGTTCTTCAGCGTTCCTCGTCAACGATGGTCTAGTAAAGCGCCTATGGTTCAAGGGTTTAGCGTGTTGCATGACCGTTGTTACCGGCTCGGAAGTTGATATCGGCGGCAGCTCTAGGAGAATCAATTTGCCGCACGTCTAGCCTGTTCACTCGGCCGTAGCAAAATCTATGGGTATCGAATATCTCCGCGCTTAATCATGAGCCTAAGAGAAAACCGTACTGACCTTGTGCAAGACTGCCGACAACAATGATCGCTTGGAGCCGGGCCTCCTCTTGCTCACTCCTGCTTTCCGCACGCTTATTCGTCCTCATGTCCGGCGGAATATGTGAGGTCATGACGGTGGCAAGCGGCTTGAGGACACCTGACCGTACCCACAATTCCTTCTTTTCATCGTGGCCGATGAGCTCATTCTTCAAAGTCCGTAGTGCCGCGACACGTGTATCGGGAGACAAGAGGGACGGTAGCTGAGCAAGGACCGATGGGGAGGAGGTTCGAGCCATGGCAGGCCAGGCAATAGGGGCGGCTGTTCTTTAGAGACTGGAAAATGAATCTATACACGACGAATTACCCCAGAGACGTTCGCTTTCTTGAAGATCCGCAGCCGGGGGATCCTCGGGTGATCCTTGCGGGCAGTCTAGGCCTTGCCAAGAACGCCAAGGAAACCTATCAATATCACTCCTGGTGAACGAAAGTAGTACATTATACATGTATGTTGTTCTCCGCTTCGGTATTGATCTTGTCGATTGGATGGTCTTGACACATAATGCTCTATTATACTGTGCACACTGTATTTAGGGGTATAATTAATACCCATACATCCCGTACGAACAGATAGCATCGACTCCGTCTTGTCCGAGATTTGATCCTTGGTCTGTCGCTTCGATGTTTCAGCGAAGGATGCCGGGATAGATTATGAGATGCTCCAGAATCTCCATTGAGATCTCTATTTTTGATGATGGGAATATTTGTGCCTATCGTCAGTTTTCCTTCCGCTATGACGTCCCGTCCGTGCTATCCGCTGTCTGCGTTGAGCACTGAGGTCACTGGAAAACACTGTTCGGAGTTCTTTGATGCAAAGCCAGAAGAGGCCCACGTGGGCGCGGCTCGATGATTGACTGGCTTATCTGTACCTTGCATACTGCGGCTATCCAAACGAGCGCCATGACTTGTGCTATACCTTCTTCCGAGATTGCCACTTGAAACAGCCGATTACCTAATGTACGAAAAGGCAGTTGTTGGCTGAAACATTCATTCGTTGCTTTGAATTCCTTTATGCCAAAACGGGACGCGGATAAAGCCGACGGACGTGCATTGCGGCTGTCGGCATTTCTGCTGTCAGACTACACCATAGCTTTGAGATTTCCGGGGAAAATCTGGGGTATGGCAAATTAATGAAATAAAGACCAGCGCGAGAAGGAAGAAGAATTTCCGACAGAGGGGATATATATGAAGCAGAAGTGCGCAAAAGACTGTGATAGGGTTCGTAGGATTATATACTGCGATAGCTTCCAAGATGAAAATCATACGTACCACTTCTCTACCTCGATAATACATTTCAAGACACAATATCACCTGCGCAGCCTGTTACTTTCGGGCTGAGCCGTGGCGACTAGGTTGCGTCTACTCTGGGCCAGCTACAACGAATGATGATGATATCCGACGGTGCTAGGGTTACGGGTAGGGCTGAAGGGAGCCCCACCGCCCCTCAGAAGCCAAATTGCTGCATCAACTGTCTATCAAGCACCAAAGACTTCGTTCCTTGCACCTACGACGAGCGAACTCTTGTTCAGATCTTCAACAAGCTATACAGCTATGCGCGTACCCTCACGCAGACGACTCGTAAACGGAGCTTCACCAAGACCAGCCACTTCCAGGCGGATGACATTGAGATGCTGACTTCCTCGCCATCTCCCACCTTCCACCCCAGCACATCTAGAACGTCCTCACGAAGCAGCTTCCAATCTCAGTCCACATACAATGGATCGTATAATTACACTCACGCCACATCTCCACGCTCATTCATCAGACCACCTCCGCCGGCCGCATTCCCTCGCCAATCACCCCCGCTTACGCCGTCCCGACCTTCCATATCATCTTCAAGCCGCTCTTCTAAAACCACCGTAGACGCTGGGACACAGTACACGCCCCCCGCGAACCCTACGCCGTCGACGCAGTCTCTCGGTAAGCGTCGCGCCTCCGCACCGTCATCCCCGACCCTTGCTCCGCACATGCCGCAAAAGCGCACCGCCGCCGCGTCCCCACCATCAACTTCCACTTCTCAAGAATCCGTCTCGGCGGCTACAGCAAAGTCAAAACCTATTGGGGCATCTTCTCCTGCCGCATCTGCCTCCACAAACTCTACGTCTTCCAAACGTGCGCGTGGCCCGATCCCACTTCCAAAATCCATGCCGGCGCAGTACGAAACATGCGACGTACGCGACCTTGTCACCATCATTTCAGGTATGCTGATGGAGCTGATCCGCCTCAACGATGAGATCCCACTTAAGGACGGCGGCCTCACTCGATTTCACTCCCGTGCTCCCCCGGGAATCTCCGTCCCTGACTACTTATTACGATTGACGACTCACGCGACACTTTCTCCTCCGATACTGCTTTCAATGGTCTATTACATTGATCGCTTATGCGCTTTATACCCAGCTTTCAACATCAGCAGCTTGACTGTTCACAGATTCTTGATTGCCAGCGCGACGGTGGCATCCAAGGGCTTGAGTGATAGCTTCTGGACGAATAATACATACGCAAAAGTTGGAGGGGTGAGCTTGAAGGAATTGGCGTTATTGGAATTGGAGTTTCTGTGGAGAGTTGAATGGAGAATCGTGCCGAAACCGGAGGTACTTTGCGATTACTACCGGAGTCTGGTAGAAAGGAGCGAAGGGTTCAAGATCGCCGACGATGACGAGCGGGCAAGGAAGAAGGAACGGAGGGAAAGAAGACGGAGGCGGAAGCAGGCGGGTTCTGCATGTGGGAGTGCCAGCAGTAGTGGGAGTAGCAGCAGCGGGAGCGACACAGGTAGCGTGGAGATGGGGCCTGCCGGCAGTGGAGAGAACAAAGCTGAGGCGTCTCCATGAGTGTTTGTTCTGTCATCATAGCCAGGTTTTCCTGGGGAGCCCTCCCCAATATTATCGTGAAAGCAATGATACTCTAACACTTTGCTTCTCAGCTCGACAGATCTTCGTTGTCCTTGATGCTTTTTTACAGCACCCCCGTATCTGACTATCTACAATTGCTCTGACATTTTCGTGTGCAATTTGGACCAAAAAGATAGCATGGGTGCTTTAAAGGAACCAGAGCGGAAACCGGAGAAGGGATGAAGCTTGCCAAAAGACAGACCAAGACGTCCGTGATCTCAGAAAGGAGTCTCACCGGGCGTAAGATTCCGTCTCCGTGTCCACGATCACGCCTTTGGCTTTGAGTGGCCCCGTCCTAAAATTTCACAGCAGGGAAACTAAAAGTCTTTTGTCTCTTGCTTCACTCAAGACTACACCAGGGCAGCAGGCCATAGGTGCTATCAATCACAAATAAGGACGCTATGAGTACGTGATTTCATAAGAATGTGATCACCCCTTGTTGTTGATTGTAGATTGCTAAGCTGTAGCATTCCAACGCAGATATAAATAGAGCACAGACAGAGGCCATATATATGAACTCTCCTGATCGCCCTCTTCCCTCAGGCGTTCGCCCGTGTTGTTCAAGATCGATTGAAGAATGGACAGTCGAGACGAAGACTCTTAGCTAGCTGCTGATCAGCCGGTGGCTCAAACTCAACCTCTTCTTCTGCTTTCTCCTCACCTCTGTGCACCTTAGTGTAAATATATTTATTGAGACTAAGCTGGCACTGTCCTGCTTTTGCGAACTGCGCGATGACTTCCACCGCTCCTCAAGTCCAAGTGCTGCTTGGCATCAAAACTGAGCTCCTCAGGGACATGTTCACCCCGCTACTTTCCAATATCAAGGCCCAATTCACCACCATAGAGGTTGATTACACCAAAGTAAAAGACCTCTTCAAAGATGGCAGGCCGCAAGTGGTTCTCGCTGTCGATGGACATCTGACTCGGCCGAAGTATGAAGGCCTCCATGCTCAGCTTGCAGAGTACACCAAGGACGGGGGTGCTGTGATCTGCTGTTGCAACTTCAGTAGTTTCTGCCGCCCACCCGACCTGAACCAATTTCTTGCTCGCTTTGGCTTTTAATGGAAGAGTGGAGATTACCAGCGCACTGATTTTGCGCTCAATGAAGCCTTCAAGCACGCTTTCGGTGCTGCGGCTTTCTCGCAGCTTGAACCGTTGTGCTCGATGAAAGCTTTGCATGTCGCCAATGTTTCTTTCAATGACAGAATCTATGGCCCCACCAGTACGTCAGAGACACAATCGATGGTATTCCCTGCCATGTCGGTCGACCAGTCGCAGTCCCCAGCAGTGCTCGGTAGGTGCGGCAAAGGATACCTAGGCTATCTTGGGGATGTCAATAACGAAGAATGCACACAAGCTGTTCTAATGGCCATGATTAGTATGCTATGCCCTTCCATTTTCATCAGCAGGGTCAGGCTCACCATTCGACAGGATCCTTTGTGACTTCTTCGCTAGGAGCGGGAGTCTCTCTACCAGCTGAAGCCGGCTCTGGAGAAGCTTCTGCCAGGCATGAATACAATGGTGCCGTTGCTGAATCCAACCCTGGCTGCCATATGTGCGGTGTCTTTCACCCTGCCCAGGAATGTGGAAGATGCCGGGGTGTCCAGTACTGCTCCACGGTATGCCAGAAGGCTGACTGGAATGTGCACAAACAATTCTGCAACTAGATTGTGTTCTCAGCATTGAGAATACGGTTCTCAAGTTCGACATGATGATCTTATTCTCAACCAGAGAAGAATGCACAGAGGTCTGAAGGTGATGGAGGCCCCGGGGAACACAGTAGGTAACATACCACTTTCATACACATCTTGACGCATGTCTTTGTGAATGATCAAAGGCTGCTGCTAGCGCCATGAATCGGGCACAGTAGCGTAACGCGTCAGAACTGCACGCGTTGATGATTTTTGGTCAACCTCAGATCTTATCGTTCTCAATTATTATCCAACATCGTGCAGACAGAGTAGCATCTACCATCCCTTTGATACTCTATTAGGCTGTGGTGTAAACCTGTAAGTCATATTTCTTAAAGAGTCTGTATACCGGTTTGATAGTTTTAAGAGTTTTGAGACCGCGTCAACTCTAGAGATATACCTCCGGGCTGAGCTCACCCAGGTACTGAGAGAATGCTGACTCCGCGAACCTTTAGGATCACGCTTCGACTACACTTTATTGTAAACACCACTTCGATACAGATCCTCAGCTGCGATGTCTGCTACTACCCTCCCAGAGCTTATTATCTTACGCCTAGGAGACGACAAGAGTGTTTTCGACGAGAAGTTCGGTAACAGAGTCAGCATCATTAAGGAGACCTTCGTCACGAAAGAGCTGTTCGGGGATGTCCTCCATCCAGTCAACGAGCCACGACTGAAGGCTGTTATCGTCGTTCCGACACAGATTGGTTCACTGAACCAAGCGGAAATCCGAGCTCGACTATCTCGCTTTGTTAGAGCTGGTGGTACCGTCATTGTAGCGTTCCTGTTCCTCACCGCCAGTAATGACTGGGAGCTTGACTCGGTGTTTTGGGATTTGAAGCGCCAGTGGAGAGTCGACAACTCTGCGCATCGCCACGCCCGTCTGAAGTTGAGCTTGAATGAAAGCATTAAGGACAAGATGGGATATGCCTCGTGCAATCTACAGAAGGCTTACGACATGGAAGCCGTAAAGATAATAGGGGTAGCTCAGAACGAGATGGTCTACGTCGACACCAAGAGCTATTTAAGCGGAAATCCGGCTGAGGACTGTTACGTAGGTTGTCCGTCTGCTTTTGCTCGGGTAGGCTCTGGCTATCTCGGATACGTTGGCGATCTACGTGTGGATTCGGGCACAGTGGCTCTCGTAATGGCTATGCTCAGTAAGTCCCAAAGATGATCCTATCAGCTGACTTCACTGACATCAAGGCACAGCTCGAGCAATAGGCACTCCACATCTCAAGACACCAACTACTTCATCGGCAGAACAACGCATCAACTTTTCCCCGACACCACCAGGAGTCCAAGCTTGGACCAACTTCAGCCTGGCGCCCAGCCAACCCAGCAAGTCCGCTTTGCCTTCCGTGTCTCCTTCGGCTAGTCAAACCACCGTTGCAGACCCAACTCCAAGCGCCACTATCGAACGAAAAGACGTGGACACGTCTATGCCGCCCCTGGCCGCCTGCAATCCCGGCTGCGCCGTCTGCACAATCCTGCTGCCGGCCATGAAGTGTACGGGGTGCCGCAAGGCACAATACTGTTCCGTGGAGTGCCAGACGAAGGACTGGCCAGTGCACAAGCTTGCATGCGGAAACGCAAAGGCGGTTTCACGTGATGGAGTGGATGGGAGCAGTGGTGTGTTGGGTGACTGGATGGGCGGAGAGAAGAGTGTTTTTCGGTCTGTGATTAGCTAAAGAGCTGCGATAATGAATCCCTTTTTACCCCCAAAAGTATGTTTTTCACTGCCGATTTCGTGAATTCTTTCCACCAAATTCATGAGAAGTCCTTTTGAGGCAGGAACCAATGAACGCATTGACGGAATGCCGTAATGACGCGCCACCAACTCCAGCATCCAAAGCACCCATACTCCAAAGCGTTAGACCGTCTTTTCAGAACCTTACTCTCATTACACCGCTATCAGTTCTCCCCTCTCTTACTTCTTCTCTTGCAGCTTCTCTTGCAAAAATACATAACCTCAAACCCCCGTTACTCCTAGCAAACAACTCGTCTTCGCTAGGATCCACAGAATGTTTACGTTTCGCTCCCGAGCCTCTACCTTCCAGCGCCGGTTGTTGTGGTGGGAGTGTCGGGGATCGAGGCCACTGATTTTTTTGAAGCGCGCGAGCGCGATAGACGGAAAGTAGAGTGCGAAAAGAGGCGGTGATGGAAAGGGCGGGGGATCATGCATTGCGCCTTTCCGTTCATGCGTTGAGTGGTTGAAGAATGGTTTGGGGAGTTGATATTGTGGAGCGGGGTGCGGCTGAGGGGGCGGAGGGTTGGCGGCATAGTGAGGGTTTGGAGGGTTTGGAGGGTGGTTTGGTGGGTTCCGAGATTGGTGTTTGATGGGTTGACTGTTTGACGGGTTTGAGGATTGTTTGATGGGTTTGGAGGTTGGTTATTTGATGGGTATGTGGAGGAGGACAGATGAGGGAGTGGATGGAGATGAGTACGGTTTTGAAGCGAGTGATGGGTGAGAGTGCTGGGATAAAGACGTTGAGCTTGGTGGGATGGAAACAAGGATTGGGGAGTTGGTGGCTTGATATCATACTTTGAAGTCCCGGTTGATGGTGGGATATATGCCGCAGCCACTCGGAGAATCTGATACTTGGGATGATACCATCGACATTAGAAGGTATGAGGGATCGCTGCATTAGGGAAGTACAATTACCATTACTGTGACTAGAACGACTCTGACAAAAAGGAAAGAATTACCTACATAGGGTAGTTGTAAAAACCAAAAAAAAGAGATGTTCTGATGCAGATTCGAACCTGGGCCTGGCGAAAAAAGTCATCCTCTAGTACGAGTACCGTTGCTGAACATAGCTCGCTCCACAGCGGTACTATGCGGGCCTGCCCAAGATGAGAAGGAGTAATTTGCAAAAATGAACTTCTTTGACAATGCAATGGACGTTTTTAGCTCGCTCCGCAGGGGTACTATACAGGTTTTCCCAATATGAAACAGCGCAACTCACAAGTATGGACCTCTTTAACAATGCAATGGACGTCTTTTTGGGTCCACGATCGCAAGCAGCGTGGAATATTATGTTACTGAGAGTAGCTATAAGGTCCCTTTCACACGGACTTGAGCGTCCTGCTAGATAGATTTCTCTCTCTCAGTCTCCGCCATCCGTTCTCCATGTCTGTAGAACCTGGCTTCTTTCCACCAAAACCCAAAAGAAATCGCACCTGACTCCTCCTTCATCGACGGTCTCCATGGTGACGCCCGAGGAGCGCTTACAACTTGGCTGAAGCTTGGCAGGTTGGCTTGTCTGATCGAGCGTGCTCAGTAGTCCCAATTACGCAACTCAACCTTACTATCGAGCAAAGTAATACGTCGCCATCTCCCGAGAAGGACACATCCTCCTCCAAAAGTCCAACGATTCTTCTGCGGCGGCTCCTGGAGGAAGGCACGGATGTCTACCACCAAAGATAACGTAATCTTCAATGTCCTTTTGGAATTGAGCGTAAGAATAAGCGCTGTTCAGTCTACTTGACACGGAAGAAGCGCGGTGGTGGTGTCTCAACATGCTCGGGTAATTCCCGCCTAGACACAATGACCGGAGATGTGTCATCTGGCGTAACCCTTCCGTCACACCCTCCCAGGAGCCATTGGATAACTCTATATTCAGAAGGTGCAGATACAGCAGCTTTGGTAGCTTCTTCGCTATCAGAGTCACTAGCACGTACCCATCAACTATTAGGCTAAGAATATTCAGGTACTCGAGTTGCGGCCATTTACCAGTTTGAGGGAATATCTGTTCGTAGGTGAAGTTGGAGTTCGAGGTGATAAGGCTGAGAGTGAGCTCCGTAAGGCATTTCATACGACCTAGCCATTCTGGGAGGACGCCCAAAAGTTCTCGACAATTGTCATGTACGTCGTCATGCAGGTCAATGGTGAATGATCTGACAGAGGTGCAGGCGTCAATGGCACTGGTAAGTAGAGCTTTGGTTATCGATCCCTGATCCATTTCATCTGGGATTGGGTTTGGTCTGATGTCGAACATGCCATCAAAAAGCTCAAGCGACGTTAGGTTCTGAGCCAGCCGCAAGGCACACGCTGCATTTAAAAAGGCCACCTCGATATGCTCGTTGTCTAAATGCAAGATAGGCCGTGCATAGAGTGCTTTCGACCTCCGTATTGAAGGACATCCCGAGTAAGCCGAATCAAGAGACAATGTTTCATTCAAATGATTCTGCCAAAGGCCACCAGTGATGTTGAAAGAGCTCATTCGACTCCCTCACAAATGGTCTTGGTAGGGACCCCATGGCTGATAGAATATCCTTCATACCAGGAGTGCCGCTGCCACTCGTGAAACCCATCATCGACGAAGCGGTCTTACTTATGGCTATTATAAATCTCGTCTCGAGGCTGGTCAGACTGCAGAGCTGTGGCGAGGTGGCCATTCAAGGGCCACTGGAGATCCTGTCCTTTGAGAACAAAACATTTCGTTATGTCATCGCACAATCGATTAAAGTAAGCGCGGCGAGATATGTTGAGTTCGAACCGAGATGCATCGTAGACCACTTTTTTGACGTAAGTGCTAAGGACCGGATGCCGTGTGACATTGTTGAAGATCTCGAGATCTTCCCTTCTGGGAGATATGTAGACGAGCCGGAAGAGCATCGGCGTAACAAGCGACGACCAATCTCGTGCGACTAATCGCAAATGTTTGAGCTCGCTATACTGCAGGTTGTCCAATATCATCATATTGATTTCGACTGGAAGTTGTACAGCTCCGTTCGTTGTAGAGCCATCTCCTTGTGAGCTCATACTTCTCGATACTCCTGTAAGCTGAGTGCTAGAGTCCCACTTTCCCTTTGGCGCCATGTTAGGGGTTGCAGAAAGTGGTAGATAGCCGCAAAGAGCTGAAGGACACACGGAAGTTTGGCGTTGTTGCTGACGCAACTTGACTGCCTGATCACCTGGAAAATTGTTGTCCGCCCATTGGCTTTCACCAGCCCCCAGAATGCTAGGAATTCACTGAAGGAAGAGATGGATCCGCCTTTGGATCCGGCTTCTTAGAGGATAGCAGTCTGATGAGGTGCTGTTACCGATGCCCACTCGCTAAGTAGCTCAAACGCGGCTGGGTTGCGCGGTCACATGATCTAATCTAGCCGCTGCCCCTTGTGCAGATCATCACTTAGTCTACTTAGGCTGGGCACCCCCCTTTTCGGTAGTTGCACCGCGGCCACCTGCCATCTTTACACATTATCAACGTCGATGGTACTTAAACCTCTTCCTTACGGTAGGAGGGTGCCTAGAGTGGATACCCTCAATGTAGGCTATTTTTTATAGGCCACGATTAGAGCGACAAAATTCGAACCACTCTGAATACAATTCCAAGAAATTTATATGCAAGTGAAACGCTGCATTATATGTATTTCTGTGGCCCGCTACTATACTCTTATCATCTAGGGAAGGCGAATACTGGGGTTTAGGTTCATGTATGCTTGCTTCAAGGGGTCATGTCGGTTGGAAAGCCTAAGAAAACGCTTTCAAGCTTGGCGGCAAGACATCGATAAGGGTACAGGAAGGCATCGAGAGCCCTCTTGGCAGCTCGTCTGTACTCCCAATGAACAAGGGCAAAGCTGACAATCTCATGTCTTCTTTTGGATCCGTGCAGACAGCGATTATTCCTCCCAATCCACCGGTCTACGACTTGGCCATCGATACCACTAGTTGGAAGGCATTCCGATCTGTAAAGCTGCTGATCCAAAGGTCGGATCGTTATCAGTTCATGCTTGCAATGAATTCGGACTTCCAACTTTATATTGGAATCACGTGCTTCGGGGACGCCTTCCACGAGCAGTGATCACTCATGTTGGCAACGAACTCAGAATAAGCCTCATCGTCCATGGCAATATGAACGTCGACGCAGGACAGTATATCAACCATCAATCAGCTTTTCATCCTTCCTGCAAAGCCATCCGTACATTGTGGCGTCTTGTGAGGCAGGCGAGCGAGCGACTCTAGATTTATTGGTCGATCCCCAGAAAGGGCTCACCTCTAAATTTCTGCGGCTTGCCAAGTCGCTTGGTCTGGCATTTAGAAGATATCGGTAAGTGTGCACACCGTCATTGGTGCCTTACGGCTCACGATGGCAGGGGATGGGCCACCGGCGCAAGAGTTTTTGAATCCGTACACCACATGAGTTCACCTCTCCCGAAGGTCTTTCTAGTAAACGCGATTTCTTGCTATGTATAAGTTCATAACAATTTCGATCTTGCCCGAAGTGATCCATCCCTCAATCTGGCAATCAATATAGTCGGTCTAAGATTGCGTCAACTTATATGTATTCTCCAGGTAACACAGGACAAGAAAATGACATGACTTCTTCCTAAGGCTTCTATCAGTAGCTTGTCATCTTCCGCCTAATTCGTAACATCAATCTCCTTAAGATCTTCCAGCTCCTCTTCCTCCTCACCACGTTCGGTCAAGCAGTCATTGGATGATCCGATGCAGACCTTCCCCCCCCCTCCCCTTCCTTCAAGACCGCTCCCGATCTTCTTTCATTGCTTATCGCGAAGGGTGGATTCCTAGGATTGCGGTAGGAAGGCACAGGAACGTGCGGTGATGATGAGTGCTTCTGCTGCGTGGACACTATTGAGTTCGAGAAGTAGATAGGCGCAGTAGATAACTCACATATATGTCCACGCTAATATCGAGATTTTATTCGACCGATGCTATTGATACCTTCTTCAGATAAGACAAGGTGTGGAATCGTGGGCCGTATTGGGGACACGGTTTATCCGTCACACGGTCGGAGAAAGTACCGCAGGTCAGGTAAGGTGCACTCTACCGCCGAGGGGAGGAAGAAGGGAGAAAGAAGGGAAAGGCTTGCTATTGAAACAGCTTTCGGAACAGAATACTGCGAAAGGCGGAAGCTCATTCGAGCTTGATAATGGGGCTGCAGATCGGCTTGACGCAATGTGCATGGCAGCTATCTTGTTACTGTATTTTTTAAGAAGAGAGCAAAGGATCAATATATTCCCAGCCACCATGACAGGTACAGCGGTCTCGGCGTACGCGATTCCAGGTTTGCACTACAAGTCTACTCTTTCCGGCCTAGAGGCCTCAAGCAAGACGCACGTTTCCAAAATGTCGCAGATGTAAGTATCATTTCGCTCTTGAGACGATGTAATCTGAGAGCATCGTCACGACATAAGCACAACTTCTTCCTTAAAACGCGGTGACCGGTTGTCTGACGGCGAGACCCTTTTCTCTTCAAAAATTCGCTATTCAAACACCTCACTGCAGCACCCCCTCACCACTTTCAATCCGTCTCAACGCCGCCAACGCATCCTCTTTATGCCTTTCAATATCAAAACCGTAGATAAACTCCCACCGTTCCTTCAACCCCTCCCTCATCTTTTCCGCGTGCACCCCAATCCCCTCCCCCCGTCCCGACATAATCATCCCCGTAGCCCGACTCGACTCCACAATTCGTTGCGTCCTCGGCCTCCTCACCTCATCATAGGCTCTCAGCGCCGCATCAAGCTGCTCCGGCAGTCTGATAGAAGCGAGCAAGGTGCGCAAGATCATCGCGTCTTCGATTGCTTGCGAGGCGCCGGAGCCTTGCCAGGGTGTCATGGCGTGCGCGGCGTCTCCTGTGATGCAGACGCGGGCTTTGATGTAGGTGGGGCGTTATTGTGCTCCCATTGAGAGTAAGCACGAGCGGAGTCTTGGTCGAGGAGGAGCTGGATTGAAGGTTAGTCATGTGCCGTGGAGTGACGAAGGTTAGCAAAATTTCATCTGATGGAGTGGACTTACATCGATCATGCCCTTCGCTATAGGCCCATCAAGCCATGTCGCGAATGGCTTTTCCAGCTTATCACGGTCCCGTCCTCACGACAAGCGCCAACGCACTGTACCGTTTTCCCATTATCAAGAACATCATGCATGATAAAACCCCCATCGCCCACCCATCCATACTGTCTATTCTCCACAAAATACCGCTCCCCGAGCTTCTCCCTTGCCTTCTCTATTGGCACGAGATTCCGACAGTCCCACCAGCCCGCATACGCCGGCTCTGTAGTAGCATCATTCGCTCCAAGAACATACCTTCGGACAAAGCCAAAGATCCCATCGGCACCGATTAGTGCATCAGCACGCTCAACACTACCGTCCTGGAAGCGCAGCTCTATGACCCCTCCCTCCACGGCATCAATCGGAACGATATCAACGAGCTTCTTGCTCGTGGACACGATTCCGGGAGGTAATGGAGCAAGTAGCTCGCGAAGAAGAGCAGCGCGATGGATGACGCGTCCCTGATCCGTGTCTGCAAGATCAAAGACCGTCGTGCCTGCCTCTGCGCCCGATCCCTTCTCTCCTGTCAGCAACATACCACACGGACTTATTAGGACAAAAGAAAAACAATGAAAGTACTCACAATGACGACCCGGGTTGAATTCATAGGTACAGCACCCGCTTTATCCAAGAGTTCATTGGCAGATGGGATGATTTCGGCGAGCGCACGCTGAGCATTGACGGCGAGGCCAACGGCCGCACCGCGCTCGGAAAATTCCGGAGCGGACCCGAAGATATGGATGTCGAGGTGAGGTTGGTCGAAGAGAGCGTTGGCGAGGGCGGCGCCTGCGAGGCCGCCGCCTGTAATGGCGATGCGGAGTCTTCGAATGGGAGAATTGCCGGCCATGGCGGCGTTGGAGCAATGGCAAGATGTAGTCTTTGGGTCAATTTCTCATTTCCGAGGTAACGGCTTGTTTTGATACGTATCCGACAGGTGTCCTAAATCATCTCATGCATCCTAACCTGTATCCTTCCGTGCATATAGCCATGGTGCCTAATTCTTCGTTTCCCGTGGGAATTCAAACCCTATGGCCCCCGCTGTAGATCATGCTTTCTTTCTATCATACATTAATCCCTGTCAATTCACTTCCAAATTCTCCGACCCGGGTGCAATCCTCCCAGGCCCACACTGATGGAATGGATGAACACACCTTGGTAGAAGATAGTAGCGCTAGAGAACAATCATGCAGAAGAAATAATCTTACCGATGTCCACGCGCCAACTAGCTAGAAGGCGGCTGGGATGCGCGGTCACGTGATCTCATATAGCCGCCACCCCCTGTGCAGATCATTCTGGAGCGGTTGGCTGAACCTGAACCGATCTTTTATCACTCTCAAGAACGTGCTGAAGGAATGGCGATAGATTGAATTATCATTGATAAACCATAGACAAGGCGGCAAAGATTCAATGGATTTTAGTGACATTGTGGAAAGACCCTAAGGCAGCAGCAGGAGAAGAGGAGCAGGAATTTTGACCGTTCGATATGGATTCTGCTAACTTTATCGTACAAACAAGTTATAGGTGCACGTTCGGACAGACTCCAATACTCTTGCGAGCCCTGCCAGGAGCTATGCTTTCTCCTAGTCTACTGTCTCAGGTCTTGGTGATCAATATTACTAGTTTAGAGCCCTTTTAATCGATGAAGGAACTAGATGGGAATTGGACGGATGGCCTGGGACACTCTTGAGGACAAAATAAAGTCTTGGCCCCTGCGCTGAGCATACGAGTCGTACCACTCTTCGCCACATGGGGAAGCCCGAAACATTTGTTGAATTCGAGAACGAGAACGTTCTTTAAGTCCGAGGTGAACGCAGTCCGATGATCACTTGCTTCGCAGCCTCCTAAAACGCCAGCCAAGAGCCATATAGTAAGTCTGACAAGACCCAATAAAGAATATAGCGGAGCTATAATGCTGGCCATCAGAGCACTTTAGGAGGTTCAAAGCAAGTGCTCCTCAAAAACAAAGAACCAGGATCGACGCTTGCATTGCTACCGCTGGGTATGAAGACATTCGGATCGGTAGTATCTCTGATCGGTCAAAAGATAGTAATTGCAGAGCAAGCACTTATGTTTACATAACATTGTTCACCGACGCAAGCTGAAGTAAGGCAAGTTCTCGGCAAGTGACATATCCGCATGCACCCGTGTTGTTTGGAAGATTAGAGGATGTATCCGAACCAAAAACTCCTCGACAAACAAAAGAGAGTACAAGCAGAAAACGCTGACGAAGTACTTGAAGTATCTGCCCACATAGTTCGAAAACAAAACAAGTGCTCTACCGATGAGCCAGCACGGGTAGAAACACGAGTTAATTCATACTCATTAACATAAAGCGAACCCACTGCGTCAAGGTTCTTATCGTCGAAAAGACCTTCAACCTCCCAACGTTACTCTTCTGTTATGATTCTTTCGTGAAACAAGCCAACCCAAATTAAGGGGAATGTACAACGAAAGAGACTGCTGCGCCATGTTTATGCTTCGAAACGTCCATCTCCCACTGCCGAGTCAGATGTCCCCAAGGGTGTACGAGACTTGATGCAAGTAGGTGCAGAATAACGGCGAGGGACGGATGGCCTTGCGGGGGTTGCATATTCGATCGTAGTTGATATGAGTCTCTCTGCAGAGCCATCTGGGCTTGGTCCTGCTTTGTACGGTACAGCCTTGACATCTGGATGCGGCGTGCCTGAAACATCAAGTATACTGTCCAATCCTGTTGGTACTGGAGATGTTGTATCTTGGGTCAGGCATAGAACAGCATGACATGCAGCCTGGATCGTGCGCGGTTCGTGAGGGACCCCATGGGCGGTCGACTCTGGTGCAATCGGAGACAAGGGAATATCGTCAGGCGGCCGGACCAGAGCGGTCCCTCCGATACCAATGCCCGTAGGGTGATCTGCGCGGTGAGAATCGGTCGGCCCTGGTAACTCGTGATCCGAGTCTTAGCAAACGAATCATAGTCAGTCAATGACCTAATGATTCATGAGGGTTGTGCTTGCCTCCTGGCGGTATCAGACTTGTCGAGCGAGACGAGTACCATAGTCGCCACACTTTACGACCCTGCCAAACTGTCAGAGCTCCAATGATAATAGCACATAAGCCGAAGACAGTGTTTGTTATGGTGTCGGAAGAGGTTGGTGTTCCAAGGACCCCAATGCTGCCGGAACTGTTGTGATAGATTGGTTCGCTCGTGGGGGCCATGATATCTGCAGGGCTGAAAAGTTTTCGGGTTCGATGGACTCGACATGCCTCGGTGGAGGGTAGTTCCTCTTATACAAGACGCCATCACGTGGGTGTTATACCCTTGAATATAGGAGTGGCGAAACGTCCAAGCTCATAAGATCCAAGTAGGTCCTAGAGGCGGTTGCCTGATTCCTGGTGAAGATGCGAAAGTTTGAAGAGCTACTCATTGCCGATCTATGTTCTGATGCATGTTTCTTGTCGAGCTATAGCGCGGGACCATGTGCGACCGACAATGTGGTGAAACAACTCAGGGTGCTACCCACGCGGATCGACAGCTAAGGGAGTCCGTGCCCCCATGCTCGGTTTGACGAGGGATCTTCCCTAGGGATCGTGGCCCCGTGGGGCCTAGGGCGGGGGGAAACGGGGAAGCGTAGCAGATATTGACAGCTGCTGTCTGTCTTTCAGCGCGTGTATATGTACGGAGTACCGAATGTGCGCACGTCGCTATACTGGCGCCATTCCTGCACTATTGCCGTAAGCGAGCCAGTCAAGGAGCGTTGGCATACCTCTCAGCCTCACCTCTGGTAAGCGCAGCACCCAGAGCATCGTCACTTCGCTACAATCCATCCCTCTACGCGCTAACGCCCCAAAACTCCATTTGCAACACGAAGCCCGACAACCGAGATGCGCCAACTTCATGTGTACAACATCTTGAAGTGTCCAAGTTTTCTGCAAGCTCTAGGCTCTCCGCATCAACTTGTATCAGATGACGCCAAGATGGTGCACGCATGTATCTGACCTTCTTGGAAGCGCTGCTAGAGCCAATTATGACTTCTGACACGTGCCATTGGCTGGTGGTTTGAGGAAGTTCTGGGTCCAAGCCCAACCCTCTGACACATCCTAGCGGCCTCGTGGCTTGCACGAACCGATGGTGTTAGCTGCTTCATCTGTGACTTGGTCACATATCGCAATGACCGACGACTGTGTACTATTACATACTGAAGCTCTGACCCATTACCAACGTCGTACCAGAGGCTGAGCAAAAAGCCTTATTGGCCGCATATATTGACTTTTTGCTTCTCTAGATACTATTGTGATCCGTCGGCATTCTTCACAGATAAGATCCAAACAGTGATCTGATTTTCCATCGCTAGATGATAAGTTTATCATGCCCTCGTCGAGCTGTAGGAACGAGGGGACTAGATAACAGACTGAGCTAATCCGATCTTTGATAAATGGAACGATTCATTGACCTGCAGCGATTGAATTTGGGCGCCGAATTGCCTGGATCTCAAAATAGCGTCGAAATCCGTGGAGGCGTTTTTCAGAACCCAATTACCTTGAGCAAAGTAGAATAGGCGGCCAATTCATCGGCAAGGAAGCGATTCATCAGAACGTGGCTGTGATCAAGACATGCCTGCAGGATCTGACGCAACAGGGAAGGTACATCCCTGGGGTTGTCTGCCTATTGGAAGATCGGGTTCCGGCACTGGTTATCACAGTAGTCTGCTCGTTAAGATGACTTGTTCCTGTCTTACCGACATATCTTAAGGAGTGAGTGGGCTGTGCAGTAAGTGACTGGATTATGCTTGATCAGATTGGCTCAACGTGAAGAAGGCGTCTGCCGCAACAAGGTCGCATATACCCCACCGCTTCTTACAGCAAGGTCATCGAGACCAGTACGCGTCAGCCTTCCCCAGAAACCGAAGCATGCAAGCCGTGATCACCTGTCGAAAGTTTGCAGTCTGCTTTTGAAACCATCCGAGGGCTCCTGGAGCCATGCGCTATCGTTGTGACACTACCCATTTGCCCTGAAAGCTGACCTTGCACAGAAGAAATTCCGTCACGTCTTCGCCCAGGAAGATTGCCGAAGTGGATCGCTCATTAGCGTTTTCCTCTCAGCTCAGGTGAAACCTCCAAGATACACAAACCATCGCCAGGGTTCTTCGGAATGCTTCCCATGCCGATTAAAAATGTTCTCTTGGGGCGATCTCTCTCAAGCTATTGGAAGCCGAAAGACTTCGCCATCGACGTCGTAAAGTCTCCAAGCTCTTCATAGGTTCTCTCGACACTATTTTGTGCTACCTCTTCTGACTTCGGACCGCGTCACACATATTCAGAGCCAGAAGCACCTCTAATTCAGCCTAAGATAAGACTTATTTATACCTTAAAGGCCAATGGCTACAATGACCGATCCATTTACGTCGGCAGATATTGAAAGGACACCCACTCCAAAAGGCGATCCTCGTTCGCAGCACACAGGAAGCGGACATGACACAAGCTAGCATCCGATACAACAATAGTAATACAAAAGCTTACGGAATCAGGAAACGTAGAAGAAAGCATCCAGATAGCAACTGCCGAAATTTTGACATTATTGATGCATGTCACAACAGGGCTTGTGGAAGACTGAAGAAGGGCCACACTGACTGGAACTTTGTGATGAAAGCTTTTGCCTGATAAGGGATTGACGGCCGTCGTTTCTACTTTACCTACCATGTTAGCCCCATCTGGCCAGCACAAGAAGGCTCGCAACGTCTTGTTCCTAGATCCACCCAATGTCGCAGATAACAGCGCCATTAGTTGTATACTGAAGCCGGATAGCCCACAAGACGGTCCTCACTGCCAGGTCTGAACTTCGTCTCCTTGAAGAATTCATGAGCTGACTTCGAAAGCTCTTCAACCTCAGAGAAAGGGAACTCCTTCTTCGGCAAGAGATCATACACGGCTTTCGGGTACTCAGGAGCGATGTTATAGATCTGTGCAAGATACTTCTTCTACAAGAATTTAGCGAACAGGCTCTGCGACACTGGCGGCGTGGGGTCATACCTGGATAATGGGGTAATTCACTTTTGCCATCATCTTGGCCGTGTTCTTATGCGTATGGTCTCGGGCTTCATCGCTCATCACACGCTTATAGAGCTCGGTAGCCTGGGCATACTCGCTCTTCTTACCTTCATGCGCATAGTGGCTCTTCCTTGAGACAACAGCGTCGGACACGGAGTAGGGAGCTTCGGCGGTATCCGGCCTAAAGGTATTCTTGAAGCTATTCGGTACATACTGCTTGTTACCAGCGTGATTCGCATCCACACGCATCGGGCCATCGAAGTTCAAACTGGCATAATGGCCTGCCATGAATGGACAGTTGACAGGTATCTGGTGCAGATTGACGCCGATACGGTGGTACTGAGCATCACGATAGAAGAACATGCGGAACTGAAGCAGTGGGTCCGGGCTGTCTTCGATACCAGGGACCATGCTACCTGGAGAGAACGCGGCTTGCTCGACGTCGCGGTGGAAGTTTTCAGTGTTCTTGTTCAGTACGAGCTTGCCGAACTCGTACATTGGATACTGCTTGCGAGGCCAGACCTTGGTCACGTCGAAGGGGTCGAAGCCAAGCTTGTTGGCATCGGCTTCCTCGGGATCCATGATCTGGACGTTAGCCTTCCATGTAATTTCTTCGCCACGCTCGATGGCATCCCAGAGTTGTCTCTTTGAGTAGTCAGGGTCCTCGCCGGACGTCATAATGGCTTCCGGTTCGGTCATCTGTTTCTGCCCGTGGGTGGCCAAGAAGTGATACTTGATGTAAACGAACTTGCCGTCTTTGTTGACCCTTTCGAACATCGGTCAGTGCCACTCGAAACTTCCTACCATTTAGCGTACCATTTGAATGTATGACAGCCATAGCCATGATTGTGAATCCATCCATCTGGGGTTCCATGGTCGCTGAAGAACATCAGGCCTGCGTGATTCCTACAACAGGCCGTTAGCCCAGATACTGCTTTCGGAGATCTCGGAAGCTGCACGAACCCTTCCGGTGTACAAGCCAACAAGTCGAACGTTGCGTCGTAGTCAAGAAGAAAGTTCTTGGGGTTCCGAGATTGGGAGCGAATGACATCTGGGCCTTGGATGGGGTCTCGGCAGAAGAAGATGGGCTGTAAATGTCAGCGCTTCCCCGTTGCCCAGGTACTCAAATTCATGCTTCTAACCCAGTTTAAGCCCACGATGTCGTAATTGCCTTCGCCGGTGTAGAACTTTATAGCGAAGCCGCGTGGGTTACGAGCCGAATCTGGGAACTCTCTACCAAGAGTGACAGTCGAGAAGCGGATGAAGATCGGAGTCTTCGTCCCCGCGGACTGTAGAAAATCGGCCTTCCTGCGGAGGCATCGTATCAGCCATACCGCAAAGCTAAAATGCGAACGTCAATTGGACGGTTTTTCGTACGTGAGGTCGCTCATGTCCTTAGTACACTCAAAATACCCAAATGCCCCCTTTGAACGAAAAGGGTCAGCATTACTCTTCTAGGTACAGACCCAGCCTGCAAGACATGTCTCATGAGCCTGTGCCCCGAGACATGTTGCAATGCCATGATATGAAACCTAGAGTAGAGGCATGAAGAGTTGGATGGTTACTAACGCTACCGCAGGGATGAACCATGCCTAGAGCCAAAGAAGTTAGCTTCTACCTTTCTCAATCTCGACGTCATGTCATGCAGACGCAGGGCGATGACGATTGGACTCACGCTCGAGGTTCTTAGACCGATTGAATGTCTGCTGCTTCTGCAGTAGGAAGGTATCGCTGACTAAGGGAAGCCCGCCGACGGTCTTGCTGTGTGCACTAGACTGAGTCAGTCATGGGTACTGATGGAATAAAGAAGCAGTCAATTCACGGATCAGGCCATGGGATGGCCTCGTTGTTGGTGAAGTACGCGGAATCATCCTCACGCTTGCCCCCAAGGCTCAGTCCGGTGATCTTTGCAGCAATCTCAGCTGGCCCTTCGTTCGCGCTCATGAAGTGAGAGGCACGATTGCCACGTGGATCACCCCCCGCAGCTCCAATCGCCGAGGCGGTGGCTTGCAGCGGGTGCTGGAATGGATGGTTGCCTCCAAGGCTTGCCATTGCGTTGCTGGATTCTGTACTGTTCCTGTCAGTCGAAGGAAAGTGCCTAGCTTGAATGTGAGCCAATTTCGAATGAAGGTTGGATTGTCGTTTGTACGTCAAGAGTCGGGAGCGCGCGGCTATGGTGGGAACTCCGGATTATCCGGATTAAAACGCTCCTGATAGGCCAATGCGGAGGGGTTTCCGGTTGTGAATGTGGGCCCGTTTCAAAATGCAGACGTCATCCTTGGCGACTCGACCTCCACTCTATATGTTCTTACTTACGAATGAATTATGTGGGCGTTGGGGACGCTCATGCCTACCTGAGCTTCTACCCCGCAGCCAGCTTGTCGAAGTCCTTCTACAGACAGATCCAGACCACTTTCAGATCCTCAGCAAGTCTGTTGACTTTCCTAGGAATGGGATTTCACCGGAAATTTGTCTGGTGCATCAAGGATCATTGGGTTATCTGACGACGTAATAGTCTGGGACACGAATCCCATCGCCAAAGGCCAGTGAAAGATATCATATACACTGGCACCTTGCGAACTCGAACACCAGTCATGCTGTCACTGCCTGTGGCCTTATGAAAGGGCACTCGCCGCCACCAGGTGCCGCCTTGGCTAGAAGTATGGAAGTTGTGAACGTCCGTGAACCTCTCTATACTTCTCAATAGATCCATCCCAAGTGGACTATCGAACATCACTGATTGTGTACGAATCCTATTGATCTTCGAGTCGACAAGTTGGAAAAGGGAGACACCAGCTATTGAAAGTTGATTATCTGCAAAAGTCAATAGTGCGCTAGCTCATATCTCTTGTGTGGAATGCATCAATATCAAAAAGACGAATCAAACTACAGCTTCCCATGATCCGGAAAGTCGGTCGGTCAAATGCTATACCTGTGGCCTGGTATGCAAGCAATTGAGAGTAAGCATTGCTGAGTAACAAGTATTGATGTGATGTGTCATGTGCTGCTCCATGTCTTCAAAACTGATGAGGTAAAGAGATCCCACGGTATGCCAACAAAAGAACCTCTTAAGGACCGCAGTCTGATTCGAACCCACGACCTTCAAAACAGAAAAAACAAGCGAAGTCGCTAGACCCGAAAATTTCTCATTAGTTCTGTGAACCACTAGGAGCGTTCGAGGCTGGGCCGCTTGACTAGAAGACCTCACTTGCTGAGTATTGTTCCCTTTTATGTATGGTATACTAGAAATCAAATTCTTTGTCTCTCAGATTTTGACGGTTTACAGCGCACATGGAGGGTTACTTCTACCAAGCTCATCTACTCAGAGCACCGCGACAATGCTTCTATACAACCGCGAGTAGAGAATATATTACTCAAGCTCATTTCTTTCTGCACTATATAACCTATGGCAGTCTACCCTTGCATTGTAGACTTCTTTATACACGACGAAGGAGTGCATTGTCAAGATTATCGTGCTCAGAGGAATCCCTGCTAGACTTATGCCAATTCGTCGATTGATGCTTCCCGCCATGCTATGAGTATGGAAGGTAACGTATATGCTACTAGGGATTTTCATTTGACAATCGATCGACACAGCCCAAATGTACCCTTTCTACATCAATCTTCCTCCTCGTCCTTCTGCTTTAGCCTCTCACTAAGTTCCCGCCCTCGTCCGTCGTCCTTTTCTCCCATGTCGGATTTGTTCACCGATCCCTTTTCGGAATGCCACAATTTAGTTAGCGGTCATTGTGTCAGACCCCCTTTTCCCGAATTCGAGCTCTCTCCCGTAGTCAATATTCTTCTATATGCCCGGCTGAATCACAAGCACAATGAGTATTCAAGATGGAACCGACGTCGAGTGAGAAGTGACATCAAGTCTTGGAGATAGCTGGATTGGGGGCTCGTCGGTGTCGATTCTTCGCGGTGGTGATCGCCATAGATGAAGTTGTTGGAAAATGCTGTCAAAGTTCGCTACCGCATGTATTTGGGAAGCATCATAATCAGAGGGATCGATAGGGAAAAGCTGTACACCTATAGATGGAGAGCCCAGGGTGACCTTGAAAGAGCCTAAAGAGGGGGTTGGCAAGTGGTTGAAGGAGGTTTCTGCAGTGGTTCCCAAATTTTCGCAGCGTTTCTTACCAGTGGAAGAGAAGCCAAGCCGAGTACACGGGATTAGATCCTTTGATATAGCATTGGATACCCTGGCTGTTTGCTCAACAAGAAACCCCGTCTTTTCAATACTTGCTGACAATAAGGCTCAATTTCACTTTAGCTTTTCGCAGCACAAGAATCGATATGGCTCGAAGTCTTGGATGCAAGACGCAACAACCACAAACAAGTAGCGGGCTACTGGAGCTTGCTACTACGAGAATAAATTTTCCTATTTCCGTTACTGCATTGAAAACAGAGACCGGTTGCCTTCGCAAATTTTGGAAGTGCGCATGGGAAAAGCAAGACCCATCTGGACATTTGACAGCAAAAAGCTGAGACAAGATATGGACTCTGTCGATGCCGACACAGTCTAGGGAACACGATTCTTTCTGCCACAAGAAGGACCAGGATATATATACCTCAATTTCAAAACTCTGCCAGAGAATTGATGAGCGAGCTGGCATTTTCTTGGAAAGATATAGCTGCAGTCGTTGTTGATCACGCAGCGCCTTTAGATGGCAAGCCGATATGCCGCCTAAAGAGGCTCTCCCCATGGGATTTCAAGTGTTCGGGTATCAAGCGGCTCAGCGCGTTTGCACTCAGATAGGCCGGGATTGATAGACTGCTTGTGACACTTCCTCAATACTCCTGGATCGAACCAGGCGGAGCTTTCAATCCACCAAAGACCAGCGCACACACGCCTAACATCCCAGCTCCACCGACGCTGTACGCTATATCCCTTCCCACCCACCAGTATAGAGTACAAAATGTTAGAGGGCCAAGCGCCCTTCCCAACTGCCCTGAGTTCGTGTTAGCCCACTAGTCTTTAATTAGATCTGGCCACCCACTTACCCCAACTCCTATGATTTCCCAATTTTCCGCCCCTCTCGCCCTCCGCAGCCTCAAAACTACTCAGACTGTTCAAGCCCGTTACGACCGTCGCAGTCGCCACAGCGAGCAGCGTCGTCGCGCCGTACAGGCCCCTCTCCGTTGTCAAGCGACTCAGCATGAAGAAGCTAAATGCGCAAGCCAGAACTCCCATCTGAACGACTCGTAGCGGGTGTATCCGCCTCGTGACTGCGCCTTGTAGAATGGAAGCGACCAGCCCGATGAATCCCAACAGCCTGCCATTCTGACTTGAGCTGTACCTGAAGAGATCGTACGTCAAGAACGTCAAGGAAAATTCCATCCCACTAAAGAACAAGATATACGAGAAATGCGTTAAATTGAGCAGGAAATGAGAATTTGTTTGCGAATGCATCTTCTTACTCTTCCCTCTCTTCGCTACGTCCCCGTCCGCCCGATTCGTCCGCCCATCACCCCTCTTCGCCGGCAGTGTCTCTGGCAGATAAAGGTAAAGATAGATCGTCTCCACCACGATCAAGAACAGCGAGAACCCCGCCGCCGTCGCAAACGGGTTCTCCTTCACAGTCTTCACCCCCGCCAACGCCGCTCCCAGCGCGGGTCCGAACGTGAATGCAACACTGAAACACACCCCCACCAGCGCCATCGTCGCGCCCCTCTGCTTCTCATCACTGATGTCCGCCGCCATGGCCGTTGCGAGTTGCACATTGCCCTCACTTAGCCCTCCAACAACCCTGCTTGCCAAAAATGTGCGGAAATCCGTCGCGCAAACCCAGAGGGCGACGGAGAGGATGTTGCCAGCCATGCTCCAGAGCAGAGCGGTGCGGCGGCCGTAGCGATCGGAGAGGGTGCCGATGAGAGGGGACGCGATGGCTTGGAGGAAAGAGAAGAGGGAGCCGAGAGCGCCGCCTAGGAGGACAATGTCATGCCGAGAGGACGAAGGGAGAGAGAAGGAGGTTTTGTAGGCATTGAGGTAGGAGAGGATGGTATTGAGGAGAGAGTGCGGGTGCGTGGTGGGGGGCTCGAGGGAGCGATAGAAGGTGAGGAGGGAGGGAAAGAGCGGGAGGATGAATGTGAATGAGATCTATGGGAAATTTGTCAGTTGAAGATGCTGGCAGAAGGAAAGAGTCGTAGCGGAGCATACTAGGTCAAGGAGGAGCGAGATGAAGATGACTCTGAGGATTTGCTTTCGGCGCTTGGGAGGCACGGATGGAGAGGCCATATTGAAGGGAACAAGGATCTGTTAGAATCGTATCCCGATGATGTTACGGGTATGAAATTGTAGTATACATCGTGTATTCGAAGAAGAACGACTAAATATCAGACAGAAGTAGGGTAATGTGTGAAAGCAAGGGTCATCATTTCATCTCCTTCTTAAAGCCGAGGTCTCGATTCGGGCGGCTCGGAAAATCGGGTCTCGCTGCCGGCGCTTAGAGTAAATCAGGGCGGCTGAAGCTACTTTAAGTACATGTGTGAAGGGCCAAAAGTACTTTACAGCTACTTCCTTTACATTAGGTTAGGACGAGGTGTCTGCAGATGCCTACGCTCCAACTGGATTACTGTTCTGGTAGAGAATGACGCCACAAGCATGTTTTGTACCATCCTGCTTAGAGGATATTGTAGCAAATCTAGCAAGCACGGATAGGGCAGGAACGAGTTCAATCCCAACCAGTGTGATCCCTTTCACTTACTAGCCGGACCATGGCAGATGCTCGCTATCCCGTGCCTTGACAAGAATTGATACACCACAGAACGGTATAGTAAGATCGTGATGGGCTAAACAACCAGTGAAGATCCATAGTTAAAGAGGCAGAACGTCAAAGCATCCCACTTATATGGGCAAAGGGCCTAGAATAAGCGATTGCAAAATGAGGCAAATCGAATGTTATACCTTTGCAATACGCCCCTGATCTCGAAGCTCTGAAAGTACAGCATGCCGGGAATAGAGAAAATATGCTATGGTCTGGATAATACATGTAGGGTCGGCTTAGTATGCAGGGTACCACTAGAGGCTCCTTAAAGGAATTCGAAGACAAAGCTATGGATCTCGATGAATAACAGCTTGCAACAGATCAACACTTGGTAGTTTCAAAGGTCGACCCCCTTGATCTGTTGCATCTAACCTGAACGATATGTGCATTTTCGATCAGCAAAGGGCTTAAGCAAGAGTATGAACTATCTGCCATAAAGATTGGTGTCGGCTGATCGTTTTATTCTTACTTCGGTTGCCTTCAAAACGCTCGAGAGCATGAGTACTCTTCCCCTTCTCTGGCGTTTGGTGTGCCGTTGGGGACATTACAAGCCCTACCTAGGTCAAAGCAACGAGATACGAACGGCAATGCTATCAGATTGCTAAAATTAGCTCCCGACAAGTCATGCAGGACCTTTATCCCCCAACAAAGCTATGTATATCTCCTTCTCCGTTGGTCTTATACTTTTACTGTTTGCTTGCTGCAGGGACGCTTTCAGTATTGAGCATCTTTGTCCTTATTTTTCTCTCCATGATGCTAAGGTAGTATATAGGGGAGCCGCTCAGCCCAAGCTTTCATGGTTTTTCATCTCTCCGCCAGTCTTCCCGTTGCTTCTCCGTCAACATTCAGAATGACTCTACTCCCGCTCAATCTCGCCCTCGATGCTCCTGCTCCCTTTCGACCTGTTCTTCGACTGTCATTCCCTTGGAAGTTTCGTGGGTCGTTCAGAAAGTGGTTTGCGTTCAGGATTCGCATCGGGCCCAAGACGGTACGTACAATCCACGGGTAAATCATGAGATGACTTCTGTTATCTCTTGAGCACCATCCCCAGCTGATACCCAATCCACTGAATCTAACGTCGTTGGACAAAATTAGGTAAAACATCCGCCAAGCCTCTTGAAGCCCAAGCTTCCAGAAAGCGACCAAGTTGAGAGTCCACTCTTTGCAAAACTTCCCACGGAGATTCGTCTCAAGATCTATGCACTAGTACTCGTCTTTCCGAATCCAATCAAATCACCACACACGCTCCTCCCGAGCGAGCCAGTCCTCCTGCTAAACGATCGCCATCCGGCTCCAAGCATCGACGCGATCTTTCTGTGCACATCCCAGAAATTTTATCGTGAAGCATTGCCCGTCCTCTACGGGAAGAACTCCTTCGCCTTCAGCAGTGCGAGCGATGTACAAAAATTCGCCCACAGCCAGCTCCAAAGACGCTCTTCGGCCAAGGCTAGAATGGATCCTATATTCCTTCCCATGCTCCAGCTTTATGAATCGATCTTCAACTTTAGCTTCACCGCAGCCGGGCGTTTCCACTTGGTGCGCGATCTCCAGCTCAGGCTCGCCGCGAGCGATTATTTTGATCAACATGCACGACCGCATCGCTCAGACCTTGTCTTCGCTTGGTTCAGGATGCTACATGACCAGAGTAGCGTCACCCGTGATGCAAGCTTCCCCGCTCTGGAGACACTGATGCTGGATTTCTCGGATTGGGGGTTGAGCCAGGATGAAGCCTTGATCGTAAGTCTTAATCCTACTCCATGTATGACATTTCTGAGAGATATTGCAGGTCAGACTCTTCGTGGGCAAATTCCGCGTGAGGGGAAAACGTCTGAAGAAGCTGATCGTCAAGGGAGTCAACCATCAGCAGTCGCTTGACCAGTTGAAGGCGGGGCTGGTTGAAGAGGGAGGCAGATTTGAGGTACTTCCGTGACGAGATGTCTAGGACATCAGTATCTCTACATGTCGATCGGGGCAGGTCTCGTTAGAGGAGAGTATGAGATGCGTTTCATGTTACATGCTGTTATTCCTTGCCTTGTCAGGATGCACTCTTTAGATTGTACCACGTCAACATGGACTTCGTCCTCTTATTTTCACTTGATCTCTTTTATTTAAGCCCCGTCACTATACGAATACAACGCTTCGACCTTTCGCTATAGGTTTCCATTGGTGGTCTGATCCTTTGTCGCTTCGTACATACGATTTTCCATGGCTGCAAAGGAATGATGTACCACGTCAACATGAAATTCGTTCTCTTATCTCTACTCGATCCCTTTTGATTGAGCCCTGTCACTGCGAAAAACCAACGCTTCGACCTTTTGCCTCGTGAGCTACATGTTTCCAGTGGTGATCTGACCTATTGTCGCTTCGTGAACACTGGCTACCAAGAAACGGGTGCTCCACTTCGCTATGGCATGGGATGCAAAGTTGTTTCACATCTCCACCGCAACGACACCTGAACTGGTGCGAAATAGTGCACAGTTCTCCGGCTCAACTAAAACAAACACCTTCACGGACGAACGATGCTGGTTTACCAGCCGCAACCCGTAGCATAGATAGGAAATGATTCCCCATCCAATCCAATCCACCGAGCATATCCGCATAGAAGAAGACAACGCAGACCTCCCATGCCATTCACTATCCCCCGAGTCCTCAAACATTGTACTATACCATTACAATCCACCCCCCCTTTCTTACTTTATGATGCTACCGTTCCAAAAGGCCGAACAAGCCCAGCGTCTTTTGACTCTCACGTCATGTCCCTTCCTTTGCTCCATATCCCAAATCCTCCTCCATGTATCTATCCAACATTCTTCAAACCCACGCTTTCATTCTCATCTCGTCCAGAATTAGCCGTTCAGCCTTCAATCATGTCCTGTCAATCATGTCTAACAACCCCAATAGATGTGCCTCTTCGACCGAATATAACTGCAGAAAAATGAAGCCCTCACTAATTCGTCAATTCGCGCTTCAAAAGCCTATTGATGGTGTCATACAGAGATCGCCGGTTTAGGTCTTGGGTGTAGTTCAGGGGAATTAGCTGTGTAGCCGTAGGAATCAAAGGGAGTTGGCGGAGAGGCGGGGAGCTGTAGCCCTTATTATTCCCCAATTTCTGGGAAGGTTTAATGTCAGAGTCGTGGAAAGGAGAGCGGAGAGGGCAAAGGGAGGGAGGCGTTGATAGTTTGAAGAGAGGGGGGCAAGGTTGTGGGTATGTAATGCAGATATTGTTCTGCCAGAATTGGGGAAGAGGACTATGAATCCAGAGGTTGTAGCGCTGTTAGGACTGGACGACGCTTCTCGGGTTTAGAGATGTTTGCCACCAGTAACGCCTATTACCCGCTCGGACAGTTGCAGGCCACGATCGTGTAAGGATTGTTCTTATGGTCTTTGATGTCGAGATCTGGTTTCGGACAGACGAAGGCCTAGAGTAAATCGCGCCGACTTACATCACTGTGGGTTTGACGTTTGCTGGGCCATGTTAGGGGTTTGCGATAGGTACTTATAGCCTATGACAAGTTGGCAAACCAGCATACAATAGACCGGCAGTGGAGATCGCCCGTGATCTCAATCATCCATATCCATATGCAGCATTGAGCTTTTATTCGCCATTAGCGAGATTTTCGCTAGATTAAGCTGGAGAGATAATTCCTTCTCGCTTTAGAAAGGTCTTCTCCCACTCAGGATATTCCTTTCAGCAAACTCCCACCTTTTCCAGTCTTCTCCATCAACTCCACCCCATTCCTCACAACACCCACCAAGCCCCCCGTCTGTACCGCTTCGCCGCCGCCACCACTCAAACGCCATTCTATCTCCGCTAATCCTTCTAGCCACGATACTTTCGTCTGCACTGGCACGTTAAGGTTATTCAGCTGTTCACCCAGCGCCGTGAGTATGTCTGCCAGCGCTAGGCCTTGCGAAGCCTTTAGGGTGTTGATTGTAGAGAGACAGGAAGTGATGTCTGAGGTCGAGAGGAGCGTTTTAAGAATGGTCTGAATAGCTGATGGGGGAGGTGCGGCAATGCAGGTGTATATTGTGGTGTTTGTGATGGGTTCAGAGGAGGGAGTGGGGTTCGGATCGGATTTGGTTGCTAGGGGCGTATCTGCGAGAAGATAATTGTCAGGGAGACTCGGAGGTACAGGTATAGCGAAAGAAAGAAATCGTACTGCTCGCATGACACGCCTGTAACACATTCAGCGCTCTCCGCATGTCCCCTTTACTCAGCGTGACCAGGCTGTCGATGGCATCCGGCTGGATATTAACTTTCTCTTGCTCGATGACCTGGTCGACAAGTACCCGTATATCCGGTTCCTTCAACGGGCTGAAGCGAAATCTTGTACACCGCGACAGGAGGGCTGGCGAGAGCTTGTGGGTGTAATTCGCAATGATGCAGAAGCGGGTGTTGGCTGTGTATTTCTCCATAATCCGGCGAAGAGCCATTTGGGCGGTAGAAGTCATGGCGTCGGCTTCGTCGAGGATGATGAGTTTGAAGGAGGCGATGGAGGTGTTGTCGGAGGGTTTGGTCATGCTGAATATTTGCTTTGTGCCTGCATTCATCGTGAGCCAGATATGGAAAACCTCTGCTGGACTCCAAAACCAACTTGCGAAGGTCTTAATCTGCTCTCGCACAACATCTATGCCTCGATCGTCGCTTGCATTGAGTTCTAGCACCATCTGCCGCATGTTCTTGCTACCATATATTCGCCGCGCCAGGGCTAGGACTGTGGATGTCTTCCCTGTTCCTGGCGGACCGTAAAGAAGGAGATGTGGTAGTCGCTTTCGCCCAGTCAGCTTCCGCAGCTGAACCACCCTGCAGTCCACATACATTCGTGTCGACGAATTTGTTGATTGTGGCTAAGATGTCTTGGTGCCCCGAGACGTCATCGAGAGTATTGGGCCTGTACTTCTCTACCCTGGAATGATCAGCCACAAAGGATATGAGGGATTGGGGGGATGTGAAGTCACCATGGCAGGCTGTCCTCTGCTTCGATGGGGAGATTAGCAGCGCTTCTTTTGCCCTTCCCGCCTGTATTGTTCGAATTGAACATTATCGATTCCTTGGCGGGAGGGGCGTCCACGTCCATATCGTCATCATCATAGTCGGACATCTTGAGAACGTTGAATATTGACTTGGCTCGGTTGATTCACCGTGGACAACCAATGCGTAGACTGGTCCACATGAAGACGAAGAAGACACGAAGCGCGTTAAGTGCCAAGAGATCTCTTGGCATTTCAGCCCTACGGGGACAGGATCTCCAACCTCAAATCCATCTCAAACGACTGTAGAGCCAGTAAGGGAGAAAACTACGTAGTCAACAAGATATTCGACATGAGTGACGCCATACCGAGAGAGGATATAGTGGAACGTCCAGTGAACAGACCCTACAGCTTGTCGTTCACAAATTCTTCTGCGGAATCACTCAACAGGGTTGAATGGATCAGTACAATGACATCTGCCCCTAATCTCTCGTATTCACGCTGTAGAAGCATGTAGATCCACGTGAGCACATTTCAGAAGGTTCAAGCAAGATCTCTCACGTTCTTGATGTAAGCTTATCCGTCGTTCCCTGTTGATTTGCCTTCTCGATTGCTTTGAAGTCAAGTAATGTCGGGTACCTTATTGCTAGAAGAGAACTTTTGTCACGCGAAACGCTCAAGACAAAGAGAGACTAAGCAGAAGCAAAAGAGGGGCTGGCCGTTGAAGATTCCTATCTATTTGATGGAAGTCAAATACAGCGCTGGGAGCGGAAACCGGCCGACATTGCGGTTTCTATAGTAAAACAGAATTGAAAAGGGCTATGCGATGACGGATTCGAGCTCCCAACCCACAAAAGAAAGTCGACCCGCCCTTCGGTGCAGGGCACATACTCTGGCTGTCCGGAAGACTCCAGACGACGTGGAAGCAGCCACCAGCACGGCCACCGCTTCTCTTCGGAAATCTTTCTTCACAATTCACCATATACCGATTGTTTTCGGGGGGGTTTTCTTGGAAATTTCTGACTTGATGAGTGGGGAATTCCTTGCTTGGCTTTCTCGATGCATGATTATCATCAACAACCATGATGAAGCCACTTTCGTAGCCAACGGCCACCAGAACAGTCACCAGCAGTGCGGCTAAGCCGAGTACCCTGCAGCGGAGCATGCAATTTCTAGTCTATCAGCTTTGAAGCTGACCAGGCCATCTAAGTCTAGGTTATCTATTTTATCTTTTCCACCAGTACTCTCCACGCATTATCTACAATGGCCCCATCTATCATCTCGCCAATCTTTCAAGCTCTTCTCAAGCCCCAAAGCGCCCTATGTTAACGCGCGACAACGTGCCGCCAGGCTTAGACGATCTATCCGCAATGCCCAAACCCCCAGTCGTGGTCACATACAGCATCTCGCGGTCCGTCTCCAGCCTACCGAGCTTACAGGCCGTAGGGCCTGCCAACATATTCTCCGACGCAACATGAGCCACATCAGAGAAATTAGCACCACCGCTGATCCCACTCTGCAGCTTGGCCATTTCGTTCGAGAACGTCACACTCATGTACGCACTGCCAGTATTATCGAACGTGAAGTCGTCTACCTCAAGCCCTGTCGCCAGTACCTCCGCAGGCCCGGCTGCTGTCCCATCGGCCTTGAGTGGGATGCTGACGAACAGCCCCTTTGGCGCGTTGGTGAAATAGAGGCTGTTGTCCCGGATCTGGACGCCGTCAATGCCGACTGGGGCGCCTGCAGGAGGCTTCATGGTAGCGTCGTCGATGACGATGGCAATGGCTCCGGTATGGACATTAAGCCGATAGACGACACCGGCGCCCGCGTCGTCGACGAGGAGGAGTCCGTCTTCGGCATTCAGCACCGCCATGCCATCGAGGAGGTTGGCTCCAGGGAAGTGTGCTGAAAGTCTGACGTTTGGTGGTTGAACACGCATGTTGACGTGGTATACGTTCCAAGAGCCTGGGGTGTTGGTGTTCGTTGGCTGTGAGTAGTTTCCGACGATCATGTAGAAGTTATCGTGTTGGACTTCGGCGATACCCAGCAGGCTTAGATAGCCGGAGAAGCTGTGCACAAGGACAGGCTGTGGGTGGGCTGGGTCGATGAGATATAGATCAGGAGAAGTCAGGACTGTGACAAGGACTTGACCTGCGAAAGACTCCGGAGTCAGCATTCGTTCTTTAGCATTCGATCGTTGAAACCATCAGGTATGCATGGAGGCGAAGCCGTTCGAGAGGACTTACCATTGGAGCGAACAGCGAGATTCTCGAGCCAGGTGTTGTTGGGAAACTGGTGAATTACCTCGACTGCTGAAGGAAGGCCGCGGGTCATCGTCGTTGTATGACGGTGGCCCGCTGAAGCCAGATGAGGGATAGCATTGGTGAGAAAAACCATAAGGAGAACGCGAACGGCAACCATCATATGCGAGATTCTAGGTGACCCCATCTTGTCTATATCGGACAAGACACCGCTGCTTGACAGATATTGAGAGGTTCTGGAAGAGAAACGAAGGACTTGAGCAGCTTGTACAAGAGGACGACACACTCTAAACTCAGCGTATGATAATTGTCTAATACGAGAAGTCGTGGAGCCAATATATATGTTTCTTATCCGTGTTCTTCCTCCACAAGTGTTGGCTTATCGCCTTTAAACACTTTATAGAGCCTAGATATGTGGGTCCCGGTCGTACAGCACTTGCATAGTGCACCGTACGCGATCTGAGCCTCCACTTCACGCCCGCTAGTCAGCATTCAAGAGCTGCTGCTTCGTCCATGTCACACCACAAAATGACCGATGCCCTTTGAAACTGGCTGAAGTGTCGTACAGCGCCCAGATCTGGGGATTGCCCGAAACTTGATACTCACACGGTCGAAGGCTCATAGCAAACCGCAATAAAAGTGCGCTCATGATTTACAGGCTGACACCACTATACATTTAGTGACACAGATCTATAGGGTCAAAAGAGCGCTGAGATCAAAATCGATATGCCCCACATGCTTTGCATCGTTTCCGATCTCCTCTGTCACGATTTGACGAAGTCTGTCGGTGTTGATGTCGATCATTGGTGACGAGCCTTGTGCATCTCACCCAACAGCAAGACTGATAAGTCAAGCATGATTCTTCCGTCGATGGATGATTTGTCTTGAGTCGCATGACTTCTTTTGCAACTCAACCTGAGTCCATCTCGGACTCCCTTCAACTGTAGGAGTGTATAACGCAGGGTTCTTTGGCTCCTGATAGTCAAAGTAAGAAGAACGCGGAGACTTAAGAGCGGACCCATCGTTGGAAGATCGGTATCGCTCTTTCCCAAACGACTATGACTCAAGGGACTTTGCTATGCAAACCAAGCTAAGGCGGAAGTCTGGAAGTCAACTCTTTCAGGGGTTTAGTATCAGGTCTTTTGGCAGATAGGGCAAAGAGAAAGACTGGGACTGGCGAGGCGACCACCATAGAGATTGTGCTGAAGCTCCAAGTATATTGCTGATCCCAGATCACCGAATTTTTCGCGATAGTTTGGCTTATAGTCGTCGTACGGAGCTTGGCCGTCGCCGTCTAATGTGCTGGGCCTGTTTTCCTGCTTCGTCACAGGATAAATCACAGTTGAAAAGTAAACTACTTCAGGTATCGATAGATGCGATACGGTAGAAGAAGAGGCTATTCAGTGAGATCTCGCCTGATTCCAAATACCCCTGCTAGAAGTTACAGGGTTATATGAGACTTCATGACAACACCTCCAACTACCAACGCTTGAAGTCGCCAAAGACGGTGGTGCCGTGATGGTAGATGATGCATATGATGTTGCCGGTGCGCTTGAGTTAATATAGGTATGGTTTACTAGAAGGTCTGCTTAGTGGGCTATCACGATATTCGAGATCAGGCAAGCATACACGACAAAGATTGAGTTGCTACTCCTCTGAAGAGAATTATAGCACATGAAGCAGCAATTAGGAGACCGTTCGGCAGCAGCATTGTAGGACGTTTGGTCAACATGATGACGAGAGAGGTGACGGACTTGATATCGCAACAGTACTAAGGAAGAATGACCAGTATGATTGATAGAAAGAGATGTGTGTTTCTACAGAGAACAGTAATGGCAAGCCTAAGGCGTTCCACATCCCACCTCGGGATGCTTCTTCAGCCCCAGCATCGTCCCGAGCTGTCTGGATGTTTCAGGATAAAGCCAATCTATAATGGACGTGTCGTATAATGTACCTGCTCTAGTCCAAAGTCCTGCAGGGCGCCTGAGGTGGACATAGCAGATTTGCAGTCCTGCATTATTGGTTCAGTAGTAGACGAGACCTACTAGACGAGAGTATCCTCCCTCCGCCGGTCACTTCACGAACGCCATATTCCCTCATGAGAGCAGGAGTCGCTTCGCAATTGACAATTGCCTATAATTCGAAGATAGAGAGGTATTACCGAATTCCAGCCGTGCAAGCCCGGGCAACAACACCTTGTTACCCCCTGGTGCAGCTGATCAGAACCATTGCGGGGAATGAATAGCATGAGGATGCCGGAGTTCGTGTCAGAGACGTTATTTGGGGTTTTCTTCAAGCCGTGCTTTGAGATGCTTCATGGGATCAGACTGACACCCGTGATGGAAGTGCTCTATTAATAAATTTATAGCCTAGTCTCGATGTATTTAAGCTTAGCGTCTACATGCTAGTCTATGTCTAGTTTTACTCTTCTTGCGAGACTACTCTTTTCGAGATTAGATTTTATATTCTAGCATCAAAAACAACATTACAAATGTCAATTTGATTGTCGAGCACTTAAAAACTCTTGTTAATTTTTATGCGAAATAGATTTCGATCTTTTTTGCTTAATAATCGTGTAAATGAGTTTCTTAAAACGCGTCAAGTTCTCGATATGTTTCTAATATTGCGTCGAATGTTTTATAAGTCTCTTTTCGTTACACAATTTTATCAAAATGAAGATTTCAATAAATATGACAACATAGTTTTCGAACAACTTGTCTTTTATAGTTGAGAACAAGCAATTTTCTTTCTTTAATTCTTCTTTTTTTTAATTTTGTACGCTTTTTGTTTTATTAATTTTTAGTCAATAATTTATCAATTAATCGATTGTTATTTCTTTTTGTTGTTTTTGAATTATTCGAAAATTACGTAAATTAATTTATTTATTCTTGTGTAACAATTGCGAATTTCGTAATAATACGAATTTAATTTTTTTAAGACGTCGCATTCGAAATTCGATAAATTTAAAAATTAGTAATTTAACAAAAGCAAACTTTATTAAAAGTTATTTAAAGAAAAAGCATATTAATTTTTTAGAAATTTTGGACGAAATTCTTTAGCGAGAGAATTTGTACAAAAATTATTTTTTGCAAAGACTATACACTTAATTAATAAACAAAACGACGCTTCATATATTAACAAATTTAACATTAAAAAACGCACGCACATTGCTAAATCGTTTGAACTAAAATTACAATCTTTATGCGAAGAAAATAAATACTTTAACAAAAGCTCTCTATTTTTACAAATAAATTGTAACGAATTTTAAGAATATTAAATTAGAAAACATTCTTTTATGTAATGCAATAATCAAGAGTTGTGCTTTTTGTTTTTTTGATTTGCTAAAATATATAATGCGCAATACAAAGTTAAAGTTAGACAAGAAAACTCTTAATGTGTTTAAACAATATATAACTATTATTAGCTCGATATTATATACGAAGAGATTTCGAACTTATATTAAATAATTGTATTTATAAGACATTTAAATGCATTTAAATAAAGTTAAATATTTGTTAATTAATATAATGCACATTTTAAATATTTTAATCGAATACAAACAAATATTAGAAACATTTAAAAATATTAATAAGCGTTAAAATGTCTTAATTTAACGTTTTGCAAAAACTAGATATATAATAATTTTTTACAATAATTTTGAGCAAATAATTAAAGTGCGTAATTAGCGACAAAATTATTAAGAGCAAATGTTTTCTAATATTATTGATTTAATATACAAAATATTAATATTTATATTGTCGAAATCTTGATATAATTTAACACAAAATATATAAAATCGAAACAAAAAACTTGAATTTAATAATATTATACGACATTTAATTTTTAATATTAATAATAAAAAGTTCAAACAAATATATCTTGTTTTAATCTCTTCTTTTAAGATATTTTGATACTAATTGTTGTAATTGTTATATAAATTTCTTTGTTCTTTGTATAGAATGTTATTATAATTGTTTTTTTTATATTTGCAAGATCTTATATTAAAGCTATAGATTTTAATTATTTTAAATCTTTAATAAAGTTTTCGTTTAAAGAACGTTGTTTTATTTATTAAATTAATGCGTTTATTATAAGATTTTTAAAGAACAAAAGCACAAACAAAAGCAATTAAGTTATTATTAACAATATATAATTGCGTAGATTTAAGTTTTTGAAAAAATCAATTGTTTTTAAAACTTAACTTTAGTTTGTATACAATAACCAAAAAACAATAAATCGAATTCGTAATCTTAAGTTGCTTATTATTAATTAAGAAAATATTGTATATTATAGATACAAGTAATTGATATTTGTTACAATCTTGTTTTATTTGCAACAAATTATGCTTTATATAATTCAAATATATTATTATAAATTTAAGAAGTTTGTTGTCGTTACTTTTAAGACTTAAACAAATTAATCGAAGCTTAATTAAATTAAAAAGTGCTTAAATTACAAAAGAGTACGTTTAAACAATTAAGATTTTTATGCGTTAAAAACGTTAATTGTTAACAATTTTAAAATTTGTTTTGTAACTCTCTTTTAAATCAAAGCAAAATCTTATTTTGTTATGTCGAACGCAAACAATAAAAATATTTTATTTAAAAAGAAAAAGATTTTGCACAAATTATTAAATGACAAAAATCGAACTTTGATCTTTAATATTTTCGATAAAATTTAAAATAAAATTTATAAAGTTTAGATTAATTTATGCGAAGATTGCGAGTTGCGAAATTATATATTATATTTTTAATAAATAGAAATTTACATGCTCTTAAAGTATGTAATTAAGCATAAAAATATTAATCTTATGTTCGATTACTTTGTTCGAGCAATTGTTCTCTTTTATAAATTTAATAAAATTAAGTACGCGTTTAAGACTTTATATCTTATTTAATTAATTTTTACTAATATAATATCAAAGCAACTTAAAAAGATTATCTTAACAATGTTCTTAATTAATTAAATTAATAAAAGCAACAAGTTCTTTTTAATCGATTTAAATAACAAGTATCTTAACAAAGACGTAAAAAGAATTGTTCGAAATTGTTGTATTTCTAGTATTTTAATAAAATATATCTTTTATTATATTTGCAAGCTAATTACGTATTGCAAGAATTATTTTCGTTAAATAAGATAATTTCTTAATATTTATGTCAATTTGTATTAATTTAAGATCTTTATTAAGTTAAATATTCTTTCGCTAGCTTGTAATTATTTACGAGAGATAGTATTTTAAGCAAATCGAGTTACTTCGAAAAAAGTCGTTAATTTTATAAAAGAGAGCTTGTTTATATTAAGAATCAAAGTTAATGCTTTTAATAAAAAAATAATAAGCGAGTTAACAAAGCTAAATAATAAGAAGCAATTAAATCTTAAAGTAGAGAAGCATTCGTTTAATTTAATAAAGAATTTTAATATTAACGACAAGATTAAAGCTAATATTATTAAGATAATGCATTAAACTCGAATTCGAAGTTTAGAAAACAACAATTAATATACATATTAATTAGTCTTGTTAAACGAAAAAGTAAATATATAGTTTAACTTTTGTAAATATAATGTTTGTTAAGTTTACAACTTACATTCGAAGTATTTAATCTTTATCTTTATTTTATTTTAATTATATTAACTTTCTTTTATTTTTTATATTTTTTTTACATATTTTTGATCAATTAATATAAACTTTATTATGACAAGTTTTTACAAGATAAATTGTTCTCTTAGTTGTTATTGCAATAAATATCAAAGAGTTAAGATTTAAACTTAAGTCTTCGTTTTGTTCGACAACATTGTCTTTTGACTTAAACGCATATTAATTATTTTAATAGCAATTTCTTTTTAGCGATAAAGACGATAATATTGTGAACTTATAGATTTTAGTAACAATGTTATATTAATATATTAAGATTAACTCCTTTTTTACTAGAACGAATTCGAGGCAATTTTTATCAAAATTAGCATATCTTTCTTCTTATCTTTTCTCTTATTTCTTTCTATCTATAGCGCGTTCGAAAAAGAGTAATTTTCTCTCTCTTTATTTTTGACTTTATCTTATTACATTTTTTTTGCTTGTGTCGCATGTTCTTGTTCGATAAAGAATTTAACTTAAGACTTGAGAGCATTAAAAGTTTGTTAACTAGTAATCTTAACGCAAATGCGCGTCTTTAAAGATATAGCGATTACGCAAAAGACAAAGTTGTACTTTAGTATCTTCGAGAGACACTTTATTTAAGCAAGCTCTATTTATGTTTTAAGCAACGTGCAAGAATTTGCGACATTTATATTTTAGATAAAGTAAATAACTTGCGATATCTATATTTTAGACAAAATTAAAAGCTTGCAACATTTATATTTTAAACAAGATTAAGAGCTTGCGATATTTATATTCTAAATAAGATTAAGAACTTGCGACATTTATATTTAAGATAAAACGAAAAGCTTGCAACATCTATACTTAAGACAAAGCGAAAAGCTTGCGACATTTATATTCAAGATAAGACTAAAAACTTGCGATATTTATACTTAAGTCAAGACGAAGAATTTGCGACACTTATACTTAAGACAAGATAAAAAATTAGCTTTATCTATATTTAAGATAAAGTAAAGAATTAACTTTATTTATACTTAAAACAAAGTAGAGAGTTAACTTTATTTATACTTAAGACAAAATAAAGAGCTAGCTTTATTTATATTTAAAATAGAGTGCAAAACTTATATTAGAAGCGCATTAAGCAACGTATGCACTAAAACTAATATAGCTTCGACTTATTGCTTCAATATAAGCGCGCTTTGACAAAAACGCTCTTGCATTATAGTAGAAAACGTTGATTTTTAATTTTGCGAAGCGCATTCGTATATAGAATTCGATTGACTTTAAGTCTTGTTATTTGTATCAAAAATAACGCATTCAATTGCATAAAGATTGAATTAAGAACAACTTTGCTCTAGATTTAACTAGCAATTCTAGTCTTTGCGTCTTTGCTTCTTAATATTTTTGTTTTAATTCTTAAATTTTTTTTGCTTGTTGTCGATTGCACATCTCTTGTTTGTTGTGCTTTTGCTCTTATTTTAGCTAACAAATGTTTAAGCAAAATTCTTAAAAAGTCAATTATAAATAGACTGATCGTCGGGTCGGGTTTCGGTACCAACATTCTGGCCCAACCCAAATACTCGATATTAACCTTTTGACTCAACTTGGAATCGACCTAGGTCAACGATTTCTTAACTTGGCTCGACCAACTCGCCAAGCAATCGAAAATGACGTCAAAATGCCAAGATTTTCTATCTTTAAAAAAAATCGCATTATTTGAATTACTAAAAATAGTTTAAAAATAATAACGCACAAATAACGTACAAATGCATTACCTAAATGCATTACTATATAATATTATAAACAAATTAACTAAATTAATCAACTTGATTAAGTTGATTAATGCACTTTTTCAAAAATAATCTAAATTTTTCGAGTCTTGGCGAGTTGAGTCGAGTTATACGCTAAGTACTTCATATCTACTCTTTGACTCAATCCAAATACTTGGGCCAAGATTTTTGACCCGAATCGAGTCTTGGCGGGCCAGGAACCTGGCTCGAACTCGATGACTCAACTCGACGCGATCAGTCTAATTATAAAAACAAACGAGAAAAAGCGTAATTGCGCTAGAGCGAAAATTAAAACTTAAATATATATTTGAATTAAGATCTTTTCTATAACGAATACTTACACAAATATAAAATTATAAATTAGTTAAATTGCGAATAGACTTTATATAACAAGCAATATAACTAGCATAACGTCGAAGTCGCATCTAGAGAAACGTTCTATTTTAAATAGTGCAATCAACAAGAAAAATATTAATATCAAGATAATAAGATAGCTAGAACTAGTTACTTCGATCAAAAAAATTTGACGCGCAATCTTGAATTTAAAACTCAATTTTGTCGATTAACAAAATCTTAATATCTATAAACTTATTAAAATAAGCGAGAGAAGTAGAAGAATTCTAGAGAGAGTTAAAGAATATAATAAGTTTTTGTTAAACTATTTGCTTCGATCGAATTTTGCATTTAATACGACGTTTAAACGTTATTAAGTCGATTTAAATTAAGATGTCGTTTGTATTTTTACAACGATATTCGTTCTTATTATTAATTTCGATTAATTTACATTCAAGTATTTTTATTTTGAAGACAAAGAATAGTTAATTAATCTTATTGTTGTAGTTAAATATAATTCGAAACTTATTAAATTTAGATTGTAAATCGATTAGCTCGTTTCTTGTTAAAAGAAATTGCGACGTTATAATTAATAAAAGAACAACAATATTTTAGATAATTGTTGTCTAATAATCTATGCTTAGTAAATAAAAAATAATTGTTCAAATTTAAGCTTAATTGTTGATTTTAATTATAGTTATTCTACTCTATTATAGAAGATCTTGATGCATTTTAGTTAAATAGCATAGATAGTAATATAGATAGAACAATGCAAGTCAAGAAGTTAAACTAGAAATAGTGCGTTTTGTGCAAATGTATCGTGAATATGCAAAGTAAAAAACTAAGATCTCGCTTATCTTGTTCGCTTATTCTCTTTACTTTTTATCAAATTAGTCTTTATTTACAATTTAATATTTATTCTCTCTTCTTTCTTTATATTAATTTACAATATTAAGAAAATAATCGATGCAATATTATTCTAAGTAAGTAATCTTTTTATTTGTTGTTTAAAAATATATTAAAGACTTAAGACTTAAATTCGATACTAAAGCTTGTCTAATTGCTTCGCAAAACGATTATTATATCTTTAATTTTCGCTTTCTAATTAAAGTTCCTTCGTTTAAGTAGTTAACTATCTCGCGTAAGCTTATTAATTTATAAGTTTCTACAATAAGATTTTAAAAACGCTAGAACTAACTTGCTCTTTCGCAAAGAAAATATTGTTATCAAAATTAAAAAATAAATATATCTTTTTTTCTTTTACGTCTTTTACGTCTTTTTATTTATAGCGCGTTCGAAAGAGAGCGACGTTCTCTTTCTTTACTTTTGATTTTTTTATTATATTTTTCTTGTTCGTGTTGCATGTTTTTGTTTAACAAAGAGTCTAATTCGAAACTTAAAAGCATCAAGAATATATTAATTAATAATTTTAATTAAAAAACGCGTGTTCGAAGATGCAACAATTATATAAGAAAGAGCGCTAAATTTTAGCATCTTCGAAAAACATTTTATTTAAACAAGCTCTATTTATGTTTTGAACAATGTGCAAAGTTTGCGACATTTATATCTAAAATAAAATTAAGAGCTTAAGACATTTACATTTGAAGCAAAGTAAATAGCTTAAAATATTTACATTTAAGATAGAATAAAGCTCTTCTCAAAGATTTTCGTCTCGAAAGTCAAACGTTTCTTTTATCATGTCTCGTTAACAATAAAGTCGTCTTCGTGTTGCATTCGAAATCGAACGTTACGATACACTAGTAGATATTGCTTGCGAATGTTGCTCTCTCTCTAGTTATTTTTGTATTGTCATGAAAGACTTCTTGTCTCGTTTAAAGTGTTCGAAATGTGTTCGTGCGAACAAATCGTGCGTAAATATGTCGTGGTCTTCTCTTAATCACAATAGAGAAGATCTTTTTGTTAAGATCGCTAAAGATGAAGCTCTATTAACAATTGTCATAATTCGATTGCTACGAAATAAGAAGATTTTGAAGAAGATTGATGCGAAGGCGAAACGAAAAACACTATGTCTATTGTTAAGAATAAAGAAGTCGAATGTTTTCGAATTCTTCAATTGTCTTGTTGCGAATGTCCTTGTTAAGTCATCTTTTACCTTTTAATTATTTTTCGTTACGTTGAATGATTTTTCGAATCTTGATAAAATCTCTAAATAAGATCATAGTAGTTATCAAGATTCTTTTTGGATTTTTATGTGTTCTTTGAGGCAAAATATTTCTTTCACTTGATTAGATAATTTTAATCTTGTTGCTTTAGAATTTCTTCCACTTCGTATCTACTTTCTTTCTAGGCTTTGTAATGAAATGTTTTCTATATAGATATACTAGGGTCGACTAATTCCAATAATGAGATATAAAATACTAGAAACACTCTAACGTTCTTGGGTAAGTCGAGTTCGTAATTGATTAATCTCTTAGTCTTTTTAACGAGAAACAATTCAACTTTGACATGATTCAATTTCTTGCTTAACTTCCTTATCTTAAGATTTTTCGTAAAAAGATATATTTTATTTTTCTCTTTTAGTTAAGATGTCGTTTTTTGTTTTTTGTTCTAATACTTGATCGATCTTTCTTGCATCTTTAAGATGTTGTCGTGTACCTTTTTTTAGTGTTGCTATCCTTTCGATAACTAATTGCGCTAACAAATGCTTTCGCTCTTTCTTAAAGAGATTAAATTCTTTGTTATAATTGGCGAAGAATGAAGTTATCTTAGTGATATTTAAAATCTTTGCATTTAGTGTTAATTGCGTTATAGATGAAAGTGATATTCAATTGCTATAAGTATTGTTGACGTAGTGTCTTAGATATTGCTTTAAACTTTAATTTGTTCGTTCTATTTAATCATTCGTAATCGAATGATAGGCAATAAACATTCTAAGTCTCGTCTCTAACATTAGTAGAAGCGTCTTTTAATAGTTAGACGTGAAGAGCTTGTCTCTATCACTAGTTAGTTCTTTGAATATATTATAATACTATATAAGTCGATTCAATACAATGTATCTTAATTGTTCTGCTATGAACTTTTTCTTGCATGCGATGATATGTGAGTACTTGATAAGTTTGTCAATTATTACTAGTATCGAATTATATTTGTCTTCAATTGCTAAGTTCGTCGACTTGAGCAACTTAATAATAAAGTTTATTGTGACTTTATCTCATAACGATTCAAGTAACTCCTAATATTGAATTTCGTTATAGCTCGCATGTGTATTATGTTTGTTTTGCTAATAATTAAGACATCGCTTAATGTATATCTTGACAATTTGTCTTATCTAAAAAAACTAATAATGTTGACATAAAAACTAAAGGGTTTTGATCATTCTTAAGTGTTCTTGCAATGATTTATTATGATGTTCTTTTATACATTCGTCGATTTTGTCGATAAATATCTAGAGTTTTTCTTTCTTTATTGAAAACTTTTCTTTATTGTCTTTAAGTATTCGTAAGATAGCATTCAACTCGTACTTGTTTGCTAATAATGATTCGTTTTTGTTAACTTTAAGTATGTTATAATTAAACGATTTCTTTGTTTCTATATAATTATTTCTTTTGCTAAGTGCGTCTGCTTTGTCATTATCTTTATCTAGCGTATATTGTATTTTAAACTTGTATTGTTCGAGTCGCTCTAATTATCGCATTTGCCTTCTATTAAGCTATTTAATAATAGTAAAGTGCAAAAGATTCTTGTGATCTATAAGAATCGTAAGTTTTAATAATTCTTCGATGTATATTTTTCATAATTTTAGGAATGCTACAATAGCGAGTAGCTCTTTGTCGTGAATATTATAATTCTATTCGATTAACGAGAGTTTTCTTAATAGATATGTCATTGAGTGTTACATGTCTTCATGCTCTTAACTAAAGCATGCATCAATAACTAGATTTAATACGTCAATTTTAATTTTACTTGACAATCGTGAGTTGTACATCTTTAATACTAGTTTCTTTAAGCATTCTAGCTTAAGATTTTGAAATAATTTCTCTTTCGTTAATTCTTATATCTATGATGTTTCCTTTTTCGTAAAATTCGTTAATGATATTGCGCTAACGAAGTAGTTTTTAATGAATTTTTTGTTGTAGTTTATGAAACCTAGAAAGAATTAAACTTTTTTAACATTAATAGATAATTTTTATTCTTTAATTGCTCGTAGCTTTTCAAGATTCATGCGTACTTCATGTCGTTCAACGACAAATTTAAGAAAATCAACTTCTTCTTAATAAAACTCGCATTTCTTTAGTTTAAAATGTAGATTTTTCTTATCTAGACATTCCAATATTTTGAAAACATGATTTATATGCTTCTTCAAGATATTTAAGTAAATCATGATGTCGTCCAAGTATGCTATGACAAATCGATTCAAATATTGTCGTAGTGTATTATTGATTATTTTCTAATACGTTGTCGAAGCGTTCGTAAGCTCGAATAGCATTATCGTGTATTTGTATAGTTTATATTGTGTACAAAAAGCTATCTTTCACTCTTCTTCTACCTTCATTCTAATCTAATTATACGCTTTTCGTAAGTTCAATTTGATAAAGTACTTTGCTTCAAACAATTGATTCTAAAGCTCGCTAATGTTAAGTAGTAAGTATCGATTTTTAATCGTGATGTTGTTCAACTTCTAATAATTAACACATAGACGAAGAGTTTCATTCTTCTTAGATACAAAGAGAATCAAGTATCTTGTCTATGATTAAGATTTTCTAACAAATTCTTTCTTTTCGTTTTTTGTCAAATATTCGCGAAGTGTTTTTAGCTTCTTTTTAAATAGAGCATATATAAGTTCAAACGTAAATTGCTTGTCTAATTCAAGTCTAATCTCGTAATCTCACGATTAATGTTTAGATAAAGTCTCAATCGTTTTCTCTTTCTAAAACAAATGCTCCCAACTATTGTATATTCGTGATACGTGCTTTAGCGATTTTCTCGCTATATCAAATAGTCTAAAGCTCTCAAAAAATTCGCAATTTTTTTCACTTACTTTAACTTTGTGATTTAGCTAATCTTTGTCGATGTCTATCAAGTCGAACTTTATTAAATCGTTCTTTTGCGAAAATGTAAACTCGCTACTTGCGATCGAGTTTCGATTTCATCTTTTATCTATTATTGAACGTTGTTGATGCGTAGATTGAATGTGAATTGCGTAATCACATCGCGCAAATCTAAGTACTTGTGTATTTTAATCGATTTCTAGATTGTGTTGCTTTAATCAAAGCATTTCTAGAACGATATCGTAAGTAATTATTTCACTATATCAAAGATTAGTTCCTCGTGGTGTTGTTAAATAGCTATCGATAGTGATTTCGTTTCTTTATTCACTCTTTCATTCTTTATAAGTAACGAGTTTCTATCTACAATCATTAGATTGTAAGCGTCAAACTTCTTTTAAGTAGAGTATTCTTTCCTCTCTACAAGAGCTTTGGTCATAAAATTATCTATCGCATTAGAGTCGACCATTGTTGTGAGTCGACGATCGTTAATCTTAACTAATGTGATAAAACATTGTGCGTGCATTGTTGAGTTTAGTTGCTATTGTTGAGCTAACATATTGCATTTCTCTAATATACTTTTTATCAAAAAATTTGAACTTTTCCTTGCTCTTGTGCTATGACTTCTGCTTCAAACGCTTGTTTGCGTCGAGCTTTCTTTTGTTGCTAAATTGTTAACTTTGACTTTCTAGAATACCAATTGACTCCTTCTTTGTCTTCTAAGTGAATCTAGCATGAATCGTCGTAGCAATGTTACGCTATTACTTCCGGAAGAGATATTAGAGAGAGATTTATGCTTTGGAGAGATTTGTAGGCGTCGTTAGGCAATGCAAGCAATCTCTTGATAACAAGGGGTTGCAACTTAGTAGTCGTAACAATAAGTCAAAACTTAAGATAAGTTGAACACAATTCATAAGAGAGTCGTATTCGAAGATCTATATACTAAAGGAGATTCCTCTTGTTCGCCATGCTCATTGTCGAGCATGTCGAGCATTGCTCGCCTGCCAAGTCGTCGAGCATGTAGGCAGTCGTGCTTTGTGCTACATGTTGCGTCGTAGATTACATACCACGCTATTTTGAGCTAGGCTCGTAACAATAATAAAAGACGTTAATCTTCGATTTGTCAAAGCATATTCGCAAATCAAATTTGATTAATTTTAAATTTTGTTATTTGTATCGAAAGCAACGCATTTAATTGCATAAAGACTAGATTAAAAACAATTTCGCTTTAAATCTAATTAGCAATTCTAATTTTTGCGTTTTTGCTTCTTAATGTTTTTGCTTTAATTCTTAAATCTTTCTCGCATATTATTGATTGCACATTTTTTATTTATTGCGCTTTTGCTTTTACTTTAGCTAATAAATATTTAAATAGAATTTCTTAAAAATTAATTATAAAAACGAATAAAAAGAAGCGTAATTGCGTCAAGACGAAAGTCAAAAAAATATATACTTTAATTTTAATATTTTCTAAATTAAAGACTAACACAATTATAATATTGCAAACAAACTTAATTTCGAATTCTAAACTTATTGTTTTGTTGACGTTAATTAAGAAGATTTGTTGCGATCTTAAGTTAATATTTAAGAATCTTATGTTAAACGCAATAAAATACGATTAGAAAGTAGATTATGTTCGAAATTTTAAAATTTTGTGTTCTATTTGTTCTTGTCTTGTAGCAACATATAATGAAATTAGTCACAAGATAGTTATCGACCTGTTTGACAAAAAAAAGAAGAAGACAACTAAATCGAAAAAGAAAACGATTAAGTTAAAGAAGAAGACAACTAGATCAAAGAAGAAGATAACTAGATCGAAAAAGAAGATTAAGAGAAGAAAAAAAAACAAAGAGCAAAAAATTTAAGTTGATGTGTTAACAAAAGATTACGAACATACTTAGATAATATATCTTAAATTAGTAAATAATTATAAAATAAAAGAAAAGCTCTTATCTTTATTATTGACATTTTTTTATATTTGTGTAACTTAAATATCGAATGTAAGCATTAAAACATGTTATGTTAGACGTTATTACTTTGTTTGCACTCTAATTTTAATATTATCTTTTAACTAGAAAAAATTACAATTTTATTACTATTACAAGAAAAATTAACAAAAAGATTGTTACTATTTACTTTTATCTTTAACGCTCTTTCTTGCTAGCTATTCTATATCTACTTAAAATAATAGACTTAGATTACTAATTAAGGAAGTCTTTATATTTAAATATTGCATCGAAGATGTTGTTTTATTTGTTATTTTATATTGTTTTTCTCTCTTTATTGTTGCTAGTCTTAATTATATTCTTAATATTTGTCTTAATATTATTGAAGATTAAAGATAAAATAAAGAATAGCGATTGCTATATCTTGTGTTAATCTCTTTGCAAATCTTATAAACTCTAAATTTTACAAACGTAAAGTGCAAAAAAAAAAGAACAATTCTTTAGAAATTAGCAAACATTCTTATGTCTTAACGTTGCGTAAAACTAAGATAAAGAAGATTATCGACTCAAAGTAAGAGAAAAATTCAAAAGAAAAGACTTATTAACTAATTTATCTTATTAGAAAGCTAATAGATACACAAAGTCTACAACAATATTACAAAGCTATTAAACAAGTTACGTAAGCGTCTTTATCAAGTAAAATTCAATAGCAATTTATGTTTTTAATTAATGCAAAATTTCAAGTTTTTGAAGTTTTAAAATTTATCTAAGATTTTCGACAAATTTAGCACAATACAATTCTTACACAATTTGACTAATAATAGTCTTGTTTTTTGTTAAAGATAATTAAAGAATTTATTTGATGCTTATCTTTTATATAACATTGAGCTCAAGAATTGTGTTTAGCTTAATAATAAATTCTTTAAATCGCGTAATCTTAAAAAGAATTATGTCTTTAAAATCTTCGCTTACTATATTAACGTTAACGATCTCGTTAATAATTAATAATAATTATTATAGATTTACTTAATTTGTGACAACAATTACAAGAAAGTAAAGATTGGAATTTGCGATAAATTAAGTTAAGAAGTGTTTTCTATCGTTATTAAGAGCAATAATTACGACAACGTTAACAAAGACAACGTAATTTAGTATTGCGACATCTTAAGAAATAACGAAAAAAAACAATAAATACTAGATTAATAATAGAGTCTTTTGCACGTTTTAACTTAATAAGAGTTATTTGCTCTAATATAATTAACAACAATAAAAAAACGATTTATCAATTATTTAAAGATCTTTATTACGACGAGCTCTACGAAGTAGTTGCAAACAAACTTCTTTATAAAGTTACAATTATGCATTACTCTATCGTGCATCGTTTAAACAAGCAGAATTGAATTTAATACAATAGAGTTAAGACTTGTTCAATGTTTAAGAAATTTCTAAAATATATAAATTATACAAAGATAAGCTTAGATGCAAGAATTATATAGTTGATTGCGAACAAAAATACTTTGAAAAACTACTATATGTCGATTTACAACTTGAATTTAAGAATATAATTTCGAGTTATATTAAACAAATTATATTAATTATAATTACATATTATAATTCTCTTTTTAAACTAATCTTGATCGCAATGTTGCTATGTAAAAAGATTATTTTTTATCGAAAATAATAGTCTTTAAATCTTCTTAACCTAACTTGAATCTTTAATTATATATTGCTTTAATTGACGAAAAATTCTTTAATTTATTTGTAACAATATTTCTAAATTTAGTTTTTTTTAAAATAGACACACTAGATATTTGAGAATTCGTTTAATCTTTTTTTCTAATTAACAATGTTTCGAACGTTATAACATTTGAATTTAGATATTCTAAAGACGTTCAAGATGTTGTAAAAAGAATTGTTGCTCTAACAAGATTTCGAAACATTTCTAAAGATATTAATTCGAACAAAACTATTATATTATTTTGAGAATTGTAATTTGAATTATTAAAATTATGTCTTAAAGCGTTAAGTCAAGACTAAGATTGCGTTAAATTCTAAAATTAAAACTAAAATTAAGATTAGAATTTCGTTCGAGATAATTTTATTTAACTTGTTGCTTTAATATTTGCAATCTTGATTAACTTTGCAATTTGTGCAATTTTTTAAACTTTCGCAATTTAAATATTAATATTCTATTTTTTTTCGATAACGTATTGCTAATAATACGAACAATTAATCTTGTTAATTTCTTAATATATCTCTTAATTTACTTTAAATTTTATTTAATTATTTGAGCGATCTTTTTAAAATTGTTCGCAATCTTAATTTTTGTAATATTTTTAACAATATCGATTACATAATTTTTCTTTAATAGAAAGATTTCGAATTAACGTTTTTTTGCAACAATAATATTCGCAAACTTAATAAATTTAAGTTTATCTTATTATTTAATAAGTTGTCAAACAATAGTTGCTCTTTAAGACGCGTTAATCTTTAAAACAACATATTTTTTCTTTAATTTTTTCGACTTTACAATCGATATTATAAAGTCTTTATCAAATATATAAAACGAACAACAATTATTCTTATAATTAAGCAATCTTATAATGTCGATTTTTGAAAGCGTGACGTTAAGCGTCTTTAACATTATAATTCTTTTACAATTTTTATTATTAATAATTCTTCAAAAACAATTGTTTATACTAGCTCTTATTTGACGCTAAATCTATTTTAGCTTCTTTTTCTTTTTTAAATTTATCGTCTTCTTTAACTTTAGTTTTTTACGCTTCGCTTCGAAAATAATTGCGCTATTTAGCTTTTTCGCATTTATAATTTCTTAAAGTCTACTAAAATTTAGATTTTTTCGTCGCTTGTTTATTGTGTCTTAATATTGATTTTTTCGCAAATTTTTTTGATAGAATTATATAGTTTTGTTGTGTTTTTTTTTTCGCATAACGCAATCAAATTGTTGCAAAAACAACTCTATATTTAAAAGTATCTTTTATTGAACAAGTATATTAATGTTCGAAATATTTATGCTTAAATCGAGAGCGTCTATTGCATATACGATTTTAATATAGAAATCGAACTTTTCAAACTTAGTTATAATTTTTTTTTTAACGTTTTTCGACATTTTATTATTATACGTTCAAATTATAGATTTAGTAGATACGCGAATTTTGCTTAGCTTAATACAAAAATTTACAAATTTACATTTTATAATGCGAAAATGCTTTTAACTATTATTATAAACAATTATTTTTTGTTTCTTTAAAGCGTCGAGATCTTCAATTAAAAAGCGAAGATCTTCAAAGAAAATTGCGAAACTTTCGATAAATTGCGCATTAATAAATATCTTAAATTAATTAAGCTTTTTTCGAATAACAATAATAATGCTTTGAAATTTTAATATACTCTTGATTTTTTTTAATTGAGTTATTAACAATATAGCGAAGATAACAAAGAACAACATTTAACAAAATACAATACTTCGAAATTTATTAAGTTTGACATAATTCTTTCTTTATTTTTATTGTTATATTAGATAAATTTTATCGATAATTATTAAAATTAGTCTTGATTTAACAACATGAAACTAAATAACACGTTAAAGATTTATATTGTTTAATATTATCTTAAACTCTATTAATATATAGATGTAATGTTTTTCAATTATACGCTAAATAATTTTCGAATTTTTCTTGAGTTTATTAAAATTCAAAACAATTAATTGCGCTTTAAGAATTTTAGTTATTGTTAAACTTTAATTCTTCTTTAAGACGTTTAATAAATATATAAGAATCGTAATAGTTTCTATATTTAAAATAAATATTATTTAAAATATTATGCTTTTGTTATATTTAGTCTTTGCAATTAAAATAATGTTTCGATGCTCTTAAAGTGTTTAAATAGCGATTAGCTATTTATTTTTTGTCTCGAATTCGAATAATTTTTTCAATCGAATTTATAATTAATCTCGCGATAATAAAGAGAAATTCTCGTTATTAAGAGTCTCTTAACTTAACTCGATTATAGCGACTTTATTTAAATTGTTTAATTTATTTAAAAAATTATAATCTAATATTTAAGTCAAGATTTTATTAATTTTTTAATTAATTGACGCGACAATAAGCAAAGTTTTAATCTTAATTAATATCGAGACATTACTACATATATTCGACAAAAAATCGAAAAATACAAACAATTTTTTTATTAAAATTAAATTAGAAAAAAAGATAGCTAGTTATTTAAACTTCGAATATCGAAAAATATAATATCGAAAATTTAACAACTTTGTTTAAAGCTTTTTATTGTAATTTTAAAACTTTAGACGAAATCAAATTTGCAAAATATAATTCTTGTTATTGTTATTATTATTTGAATTTTTATAATAAATATCGATTACTATTAATTGCGATTGTTTCGGTTGTTTTTGTTTAAGTTTTTAATCAAAAAATATTAAAATATTCGTTAAGACTTAATTCAAAAAACGTTGTTATTATAAAACAAAGCGATTTTTCTTTGGATTATCACTTAGATATATAAAGTTTTAAAGAGATTATATTTGTTAGCTAATTCGATTTAAACTTATTAATTTAGACAACGAGATTTTGTTTAAATATTGAGAACGCATGCGAGCGATTGCTATTGCAAGAACAAAACGATTTGTTTTGATTGTGCAAATAAAAATTAAAAATATTGAAAAAAATATTTAGCGATTAGACTATTTATCGTTACGAATCTTTTACACATCTTATTTTTTTGGCTCTAGTTTACGTCACGTAATTGTCTATTGATCGAATTGATTTTTGAAGATACTTTAAATTCAAAACAACGTAGTTCTACATTATAGCTTGTCTTGGCTGCAAGAGTGCCCTACAAGTAGTAGCACTTGTGGCGATTAGAAAGTCTGATCCCATGAAGCAATGCTTTGAGTACAGTTCAGTTGCCAAGCCAATCTCCAAAAAGAAGCGCCGGATTTAAGAGTCCCATATTTCCGCAAACACTTTTTGTCGTGACCAGGACAAGAAATGGACGAGAAATACTTCACCCAAATGACTAAATGATTGCGGTGGCCAATCGATCCAGGAAGCAATCTAGTCGTCTCCCCGATCCGCAGATACTACAGAGGGAGTCTCTGATCAACACGAATTGACCATCTCTCTTGGAGTGCCATTGACTTCTGTCAACCTCTCGACTCCGGTGATTGGGCTATGTTGTTATCAGGTATACGACTTACTCGAAGAATTCGTCCTCGTGATGCTCGTCTATTCCGAGAGCACCCTCTTTTTGCCTGCACGAAAATTCGTTCATTGAACTCTGCACAAGATTGAATCCGGGGCTGAATCGGGGTAAGTTTGAGAGAGGGCGCTACAGTATGTTTACCCATCTCGCCTTTCCCCTTCTCACATCTCCATCCACCAAGCCCTCCTCCTCCAGTTCTAACTCTTTGCCCTGCCCTCCCCTTCTATCTTCCCTCACCAGAATAGCCCTCAACCACCACGCCAGACCCGCCACCAGAAGCATAAACCCCCCGCACACCGCCATACCTCTTACATAAAAGGGCCCGTCACTATCCGGATACAGCCTCGTCCCTACCAACGGCCCAAACTGCCCTATCAGATTCAACATCGCAACCCCCGTTCCCCTCTTCTCGTCACTGTTTTGGTTATTCAGCGTCCAGGTCAGTATGAGCGTAATAGCGCTGAAGAAGCCCGCAGCGGCAGGGTACACTGCTGCGTAGCGGTAGATGGAGGGGGCGCGAAGATAGCCGAGGAGAGAGAGAAGGAGGTAACCGAGAGCGGCTAGGAGAGCGTGGAAGATAATGTAAGGGGCGCGGGTGCGGGTGTGGTCAGAGAGTTGGGCGGTTACGAGGACGAGAACAAAGGCTAGGAGGTACGGCGGTGCGGAAAGAGCCTGGGATGTTAGGGTCGAGTGGCCCATTCTGTTTTCATGTGAGTATTGTTCGGTGCGATATGCGATGAAGAGGACCATACTCATGGATGATGGTGGGGAGGAAGGGAGGCAGGCTGGAGAAGGCGACGTTACTACTGAAGAACATGAGCTGTGGCTGCGTTCAGTCTTACGCTTGCCCTAGAACGCTTGCAGAGTGCAGGATTACCGCGGTTATCCAACATTTCCGGTCTGTCAACGCCTTGCGGATTTCGCCCCAGTCGAGCTTTGATTTGTCGCCCATGGTGTTCTTCTCGTCACCTTTCTCCTCTTTGAGCCTCAACCGCGCCACCTTTCTCTCCCGCAGGCTGAGATATCTGGCCGTGTCCGGACTGTCTGGGATCTGATACCAAGCAATCACAGCAACGATGATACTGGGGAATCCCTCGATGAGGAACAATAGTCTCCAATTCGCCATTGGCACACGGTCGCCAACCTTTGTAATCAGCCAAGCAAGACTGCCTGCAAAGGACGTCGCAAGCGGCGCAGCAGATATGAAAAGACCTGTTCGAAACGCGAGCTCATCCCGTTTGAAGAAGAAAGAAAGCAGGAAAGGAATACCAGGGCGAAAAGGCGGCTTCTCCAACGCCAAGCAAAGCACGCAGGATGAACATGGAGGAAAAAGATCCCGCCAGAGCTTGTAAAGATGCAATCAGACTCCATGATGCAACGCAGAGGGATATGTAGATGTGAGCGGGGACGACTCGGTAAAGCAGAGTCATCCATTGGAAAGTGATGTATGTGCAGTAAAAGCTTGTTAACAGCCACTCATATTGGGAAGAGCTCAGGTTGAGATCTTCAGATAAGCCTGCGATTCTGGCATTTCCGATGTCTGAGGCTGGTGTTTTAGTGTGGCAATGGGCTTAATTGAACTGTGCATGCTTACTTGACCGGTCGAGAAATGAAAGCATATACAGAAAGGCGACGAAGAGGACGAGACGACGGTCAAGCTTTCTGACAACGGCTCGTTCTTCGTCGGGGGTGTAGGATACAAGATATTCTCTTTCGTCTGGCTCGTCTTCAGAAATGAAGTCATACGGAGGTGGGGCAGTGCTAGCAGCAGGGGCTGAAACTCTGCTCAGTTCGAACGCTTCATCGACATCTTTGCCTTTGGCCATCGATATCGATTCTTGGGTAATGACTGACAGCGCTCCGTTGGAAAAGCCATGAAGATCTTACGACCCTTTAGTATGACATCTCCTGAAGGAGAAGAAGAACTGCGCCCCACCACTTGCAGTACTGCATGCATGAAACCACGCTAGATCCTTTAGATGCTCTGCACGTTTATCTACGCTCATGCACTTCGCCTAAATAAGGATGCAGCTCAGGATTTTATTCTCCGACTTGGGAGTCTTGCGGGTGACAGAAGAGCAACCTTATCAAAGAATTGGGTGCTGCTGGACATCCGGTAGTAACGTCAGATGTTGCTGTAGATTCCTGGGTTCTCTGGTACGACACCCAAGGCTCTACTTTACACGCCTGTGCTGATACGTCAAAGCATTGGCAACGACGGCATAGGAAATCGGCACTTTTGAACGACTTCCCGTGTGGATCTGCGAATCTTTATTCGTCGCCCGCAAGGCAGGTCTGGAGCCCACCACCAGTGTCAGCTCGGATCCTAAATCTTACTGCGCGGCATGGCTGGGGCACAACGACCCGCAGCCATGCTACTCGGTGAAGATCACTGGCTTGCAGTGTCAGCTGGTAGCTCTTTACCAGGGAGCTGGCGGCACTTTTCTCATCCTCGAAACACCACGATCCACACGCCAGCCATTCTGATTGAGGTGAAACCCTGTACACAGCAGTGGCTGGTTACCGAAAGCAATGAGTTCAGGATCAAGCTACACGGTTCTTCATTCCTGACCATTCAATGTCCCAAGCGCTAGACCACAAGCTGACAACAACATAGGCTCTCAATTGGGCTTTGAGCGGTGTTGCTGGAGCCTTGACAATCGGCCGGTACATACTTCGAGGCTACAACTTACGGCGATTCTACTGGGATGATTTGGCGCACTTCTTTGCCCTTATGATCCTAATCATACACGGCGGGACGAACCAGCTCTCTTTGAATTCAAAGACCGCAATAACAGCCGCGAAGACGGCGAACCCAAAACCATCTCGAAACGAACTTCTTGGGCTGTACGAATACAACCATCGACTGAGCAATGTCAACAATTGCTTCTTGTATTTGGTGTTTTGGATAGTCAAGCTGTCTTTCTTGCTGTTCTATCGCTTTCTGTTCCGGACCTCGGCGCCGTTCAAGAAGGTATGGTGGGGAGTACTAGCTTTCACGCTCTTGACCTTCTGGGTGCCTATCGCTGGTGTACTCTCTACTTGTGCTGGTGCACATACAGTCGCTGACTATAGTAAGCATGCTCTATGAACTGATCACCTCCTCCAAATACGAACGGCTAATACATTTACCTGATAGAGGCCTGTGGTGAGCAAAACCATGGGCGCGTGGCGAAATTGGAGTACAGTTGCGCGGTCAACGTGGTTTCTGATTTGGCAAGTAGGTTACCCATATCCGTATCTAGAACTACTACTCGCATACTTGTACATTACCCTTATACTATGGTAGCGAATGCGGGGATAAGGAGCATGGCACGGAAACGCACTTTAATGCTCGCAGTTGGTCAACTACTGACTTTGCTAGTCATGGCTCTACCCTTCTGGATGCTCAAAGATCTCAAAATTAGTACAGCTCAAAAGGTCGGGCTGGCATTCATATTCTCCCTCGCCTTCGCCTGTGTCGCGCTGGATATTGTCCGTGTCGTCGAGGCCGTATCTCAGCACCAAGCACTATACACCATCATCGAGATCAATTCCGTCGTCATCATTTCCTGTCTACCGACATATCGCGCCCTGCTGGGCATCCGCCAGCGACGTAGGTCGCGCAAACCTTCTGGAAGCTATCACTGGAGATCTCTCGAGAAAAGCGCTGGCCAGAGGAGCGAGAACGGCGATCATCACCGCCTGAGGGATATAGATGCCAGTGAGGCTGGATTGCATGAAGAGTCTATCCATATCACCCAGGAATTCAAGATTCTGAATGAAGAACGAGATCCATATCCACTGGATTCGCTAGACGTTCCAGAGCGGCCGAACAGAATAGCATCTCCTCCACGTGTCCATACGAGGGCTTTCTCATAAACCGACGTGCTTGAAAGACATGCAGTCACGCTATGTCAAGCCTTGCCTTGAGGTCCATTTACGTATTAGGTGATATAATGATGGTTGCGAAAGAGACGTTGTGACACTGCGCCAATGCTTGTAATGAGCGCACCGATGGAAGTGAGATTACAAATCAATGCAGCGCTCTCACTCAGCCTCGCAAATCCTTTTGGACACAAGACAGGATTAGCGGTGTCATCATCGAGTATTGCAGCATTAATCGACCACGCCGAATGAGGATTGATCCCTGCGCGTTGCATGAAGCCAGCAAGGAATGCAGCGGATGCTCGTAAGTGATTGGGCTTAACATGATATTCATGCAGATGGAAAGGCTAGATTTCAGTATATCTGCGATGGATGTGATGGAGTAAGCAATACCTTATGGTCGCGAGAGCACGGATTCCAAAGAGGGTCAGACCGTCAGACTCAGAGCCTAGAGGAGGGTCGGGTTCGAAGTGCACGGGCTCTGACCTGCAGCTAGCATTTCGATCCTGGGGGCTGAGTCTGTCTCGATGGAGCGGTGGACTAAGCACATACATACTCGTCTGATGTAGGCGTAACTTTAGCCGCGGTTGCGACGACTGAGATGGATTGCTTCTTATATCTTGCATGGCTTCCATGAACAAATTTACATCATACGATTCAATCATGGGCCATGGCTAATATTGTCAGTCTATGTATGCGTCGTGTATGGAGTACCCAATCGTAACCTGTAAAGTCACCCAAGCTATGGCCATGTTTCAGCCCCACTTGCCGTCATTCGGGAAATATTTCGCGTGCCACCCCTGCTACTTTTAGCTGCCCCCGGGCGGCAAGGCACGCGAATAGATGCGTAGAATAAACATCCCCTGAAACAGGCTGCAGCGCCGAAAAAGCACCCATTTCCGAAGCGATCTCTTGTTCTGACGCCCAAGAGGCAACAATGAAGCTCATGGAATTCAGCATGAGCCGACGCTCATTAACTTCTATAGATCCGTACTTCGACTTGTTAACTCATGCGGGCCAACGTCCCGGGGAGCAACCCGTCCTCCTTCGATCTTTCCACAGCGCCGATGGAGGAAGAGGACGACGGGGGAAATGTCGTCGGGAGCCATGATGCACGCGTCGATGATGTGACCAGCCGTCAGGCCTACTGCCTCTATGTCTCTCATGCTCTGTCAATGTGGAACTCGAGAATGTACGAATTTGCTATGGTGAGATTCCCCTTTACTGATACCCTGCGTGGGACAGAATAGTCCTGGAGTGGTAGTAACCAGACTCCAGATCCTGTTTATCCAGACCGCCTTCCCCGGGAATCTGACAGCGTCCTCCATAAAGTAAGCACCTACTTCCTCCCCTGTCGTCTACCCAAGATCATCAGATAACCCTCAACGCAGTGGTATTGCCGAAACTGGCTGTGTTCTCCTTTTCTCCAGCGCCCTCGGGCGTTGGGTCGACCGCACCCCTTCTCGCTTAGGTGCTCTCCTGTTGACCATCAACACCAATCGTATCGCTGTCCTTGTGTCCTGTACGATATGGCTCCTTCTGCTATCCGTGAGCAGCACTGCTCAAAAACAGGCTCTTTTCGGCATTGCCCTCGTCCTCGGCATGGTCGAGAAACTTTCTCGAGGTACCAACATCCTCTCGATGGAGCGGGACTGGATTCCCACCCTTGCGAATCCCAATCTCGAAGGCAAAACCCCAACGCAATACGACTTAACACATCTGAATACGGTCATGAGACGGATAGACATGCTTTGCAAATTGATCGCGCCTTTGGCGGTTTCGACGTTCATATCAGCCGTTGGTTCAGAAAGAATAGCGGTCGCCGTGGTGGCATCTATAAGCACAATGAGCTGGGGTCTTGAACGTTGGTGTCTACAGCAAGTGTGGCACCAGAATGGCCGAGTGAGAGCGCCGAAAGAGCTCGGCGACGTTGCAGCTCATGATACGGACACTCTGACCGAAGCAAGCGTGAGCGGCTCTACGAAGCGTCTCTCCCAACCATCCATCCCGTCATTCCTCAACAATGTAGCTACAAATATCAAAGCGTCCATCCATGCGCACATTGAAGGCGGCCTATACTACTTCAGCACCCCCGTTTGGATCCCTTCCGTCTGCGCGGCGATTCCGCATGCCTCTGTCCTCACCTTCTCAGGCACCATGATAACCTACCTCCTTAACGCCGGTTTCTCCTTGAACCTGGTAACTGTTGCGAGAGCAAGCGGTGCGGTGTTCGAGATTGGCAGTACATTCCTCTACCCATGTGCTGTTGCTTTCTTTTCCAGACCCGGGAACGTAGCGAATGAGCATAGCTTAGGACATTACCAAAAGATAGAAACACAAGATGGATCCTCAAATTTCGGTGAAGGATCTAGCGACGTGGACGATCGTCCTATAGAATCGAGGCCGGTGTCTTCGAGCCTTGAGCGTAATGTCGCGACAGCAGGATCTTGGGCCATCTGCGGCCTGTTCGTGAGCCTAGTACGCAAATCCCTTCTGTTCCACTTCCTCGAACCCTCCCAGCTAATCACCCTTCAGATTCCTGCCACCTCCTCCCTCTTCTACCTCGACTCCGTCCTGTCCCCGCAAGCCAACACCTCCACCGAGAAATCAACCGCTTCCCCAACCTCCCTTCTGCCCCTCTTAATTCTCATCCCGTCAATCTCCCTCTCTCTCCTCTTCCGTTGGACCTACGATCTCTCCGCCACTCAATTAACACAGACTCTCGTCCCCGCCTCCCATCGTTCTTCGTTTGGTGGTACAGAGATGGCTATCGTCAGCGTACTGAGCCTGACTCATTGGGTCGCGGCCGCGGTGTGGCATGCCCAGCGGGACTTTCGGTGGTTGGCGACGGGGAGTTTTGGGCTTGTGGGTGGGGCGGTTGGGTTATACGTGTGGTGGTATAGAAGGGCAGGCGGGTTAAGACTGAGAGGTAACACGGGTGGTTGAGAGGGGTGTGTGACGGAGGAAATAAATGATGATATTATATTGACGTGAGGTACCAATCAGTCACTTCCTTACAGGCCTCCCCACTGCGAGGTATGTTCTCCTTGCGGTTTACAAAAGATGGGTACCGCACTTAATGACTCTCTATAGATCAGATGGTCTCAAATTACAGACAAGCTTGAGAGCACTCATCGTAACGCCCCCAACAACATCCATCTCGCCATGACGAACTTCCAAAAGCCACGAAGAGCGAGCCACGCAAGCTTCTCAAGCTATTCATCGCAAGTGCCAGCCTCTGTACCGTCTATCATCGAGGCAGAAGAACGGTTGATCCAATATAAAACACTCACTGTTCCGGCCATGTAAGATCTAATCCACGTCCGAGTTGGTTCCACTGCGTGGAGCACTTTGGGGATTAGACGAAAGCTCGCTCCCGGACACTCACCCTAGCTTGTCGTAATTGCAATCAACAAGAGACGCTGAATTGAGTGATAACCAGTGTGGCTTAGACGAGCTCAGGAGAAGTAAGTCAGCCATTCCGTGCCTTATCAGAAGGCTTCGCAAGAGGAGTGGTTTTCACCCTTAACCGTGTTACGGTGATTAATAATCACCAATCCGTGATGGAACTCGACTTCTCGTCAAAGCTGTCGTTGATCTAGATCTACATTGTTGTCCAGCCAGCTGGACGTTCTCTTTGGTGGTGCTCATGTCGGTCGTTCGGGTTCCACTGTTGGCTGAAGCTGGGGCTTCCTGTTCGACTGGAGGCACCCATAGAACAGACAGTATGCCAGCGTTGACCTTGCAACTCGATTGTCTATGCGAAGGACTTAGCGCACGTAATACGTTCTTAGCCTGCGAGTATTCGAACTCGCAGGCATGGATGTGCGGAGAGTGAGGTGGCATGCTACTCCATCCCTTCTCCCTTGGGATGTCAGAGTTCATTGTTGAGGTAAGTAGCTATTTGCAAAATTAAGTCAGATGAAAGAGCATGACTACGGGGCCGTCGGTTTCCTATTACTCCTGCGATTTCCATTCATCTCGTATGGATCAAAGACGAGGATCTTACTTGTTATACTTGAATTTCGAGGTAGAAAGTCCATGTAATATGAGATTTGTCTTTGACCTCTTGTAAGGACCTGCGGAGTCAAGACCTCCCAAAGTACAATTTGCCTGCTTTCAATTTCCTACTCCTGATTCTATCTTTCGTAACATCTGACTCCAGATTCGCTGGTCTTTTTGATGGGTTTCGGCCGCGGAAACGTTGCGCTAATCGGGTTTCGGATTTAAGGGGATCATGGCTAGACCGGACGACTTATTAATCAACTGAATGCTTCATAATCAGCTTCCAGATCCCATCCTGCCTTACATTTGGCTTCTCCACAAGTTAGCAATCATTCCCGTCTTATTCTGCTTCACACAATGGTGACCTCAGCCCCCAAAATTGTTTACGGCGCCACCAGTGTTGCTAAGTTCAGCACCGAAGAGCTGAACGCTACATTAGCTGTTCTACAAGCTCATAACGTCAAAGTCGTTGACACTGCGCACTTATATGTTAGTTGTCCGCAGACACGGTTGTGTCGGAAGCCACAGTCTAATCTTAAACCATCCAGGCTGGCAGCGAGGTTACCCTTGGCAAACAGGATGCCCCGAAGAGATTCGAGATCCACACCAAAGCGCCGACACTCAAGCCCGGTAGCCTGTCGCGACAAAGCATACTAGATGGCATGGCGAAAAGCCTGAAGGACCTGGGCACCGACACCGTATGTTTTCAGGGCTTCTCTGCCACTAGAAGAAATGCTTATATACCTGATACTAGGTGGACTTGTACTATCTCCACTGCCCAGATGCTGCCACCCCAATCGAGGAAACCTTGTCCACTATTCGGGAACTATATGCTGCAGGGAAGTTCAAACGCGTACATCGCTCCCTCCTGTCAGGCTGCAAATGCATCTGAAATTCATGTCCACATCCTAACGCTACTCGGACCTAGTTCGGCCTCTCCAACTACCTCCCCGACGACGTCCAGAAAATCCACTCCATCCAAGCCGCCGCGAATTCGGTCCTCCCGACAGCCTACCAAGGCAACTACAACGCCGTAGCCCGCCACTCCGAAGCCGAGCTCTTCCCCTTGCTCCGCAAGCTTAAAATCAACTTCTACGCCTACTCACCCATCGCCGGCGGCTTCCTCGCCAAGACGTCCGCGCAGCTGCGATCCAACGAAACCGAGGGTCGATTCGGCGAGAAGAGTTTCATCGGAGATATGTACAACGAGCTTTACGGCAAACCCTCTTTGTATGAAGGGTTGGATGACTGGGGCGAGATTGCGAGGGATGCGGGCATTAGTAAGGCAGCGCTGGCTTATAGATGGGTTGTGTATCATAGTGCGATGGGGGAGGGGGATGGGGTTGTGGTTGGAGCGAGGCATGTCGGACAGCTTGAGGAGACGCTGAAGGCGATTGAGGAGGGGCCGTTGGAAGAAGGGATTGCGGAGAGGGCGAGTGGAGTGTGGGAGAAGGTGAAGAGAGATGCGCCGAGGGATAATTGGAATGATTATCTGAGTTCGAAGATATGAGGGAAGCTCGGACTTAGTAGTGGAGCTCATTAGTCGAATTAGGGTGCCAAGACTTTGACAAGACTTGGTGAGGCTTCATCTTCAAGCCAGACCATCCCTGCTACATCTGCGTTATCATCAGATTAATTTGCCTGTTATATCGGTACAATGTCCAGTATGATTTTGCAATGTACCAGACGACGTTTGAGGCCAGCTCTGCACACCGACTTCACGTCTCCTTGTATCGCAAGATCCCCTCGAACTTGGGCCAGTGGATCCACCAAATATAGATACAACGGGATGAACATCATGACCGGGCTGGTCCATGGCTGCGAATAGGTCATAAAGCCATCCTTCCGCATGGTGAATGGAGGGCTTAGGATTTTTAGCGGACATGAAACACGAAGGGATTCAGGATGAAGCATAAGCTTCACACCGCCCCAGTGTGGGATCTATGGATTCCGTGTCCTTACTTCAGCTTCTCAGGCAACTTGTTCTTCGAGTACCTCCCACTTGAGCGATCGCTGCTGGCGACAGTACCTCTCTAAGTACAGCTCGGTGGTTTCCCTCACGCCCATTTATTCCTCCTCCAAACCAATCGACCCTTCGAAACCTCTTGGACAGGATGCCGGAGTATAGAGACAGAGGTGAGACACTCTTCTACTAGAACCTGAATAACACCGCTGATTTCTTGACAGAGGTCATTGAGACCTACCGCAGAGGCTCTCCCGCCAGGAATATGGACTTCATGTCTCCTTTGGACCACAAAGGCGAAGTCTATGTCCATCGCCGCCAGACATCGCGCGACCAACACCTCGCGCCCCACCGCCGCTCGCCCGTATACTACGAAGACGCAGACTTCGATGACTACGACAGGCACCTCGACCGTTCGAGGAGCCGCGACCCTCCACGTCGGCGTACTAGACACCGAGACGGTTGAATAAATCCAAAGCTCCTCGTCGAAACACCACTAATATCACCAGATCGCCTCGTCCGCCGCGACCGCCGCGACTCCTCATCTTCTTCCTCCGACAGTGACTCCTCCGCATCCTCCTCCCGCCGCCGCCGAAAACCCAAAGTCCGCCCCTGCGGCTCCGTTTGCCGCCCCAATCCCCCACCACCTAAAGCCTCCCCGTCCGACGACGAACACTACGATTCCGCAACCGAGCTCAAAGAGCGCCTCAAACGGCGCAAAGACAACCTCCTCACGGCGGGCCTCGCTACCATCACCACCGTCGCCGCAGGCAATGGCATCTACCAGAACACGAAGCTATACCATGCGCGGAAGAACGCGATAGAGGACGGGGAGATGTGTAACCACGAGCTTGAGAAGCTGAAGACGAAAGCGACACTTATGAATATGTTCAGTCTCGGGGTCGTGGCGATAGGGCTGAATAATGTGAGGTTGGGGTGGATGAGGCATGAGAATACGAAGAAGGCGAATCGGGAGGCGGAGAGAGCGGCGTGGGAGAGGAAGGTCAGGAGGGAGGAGAGGGAGGAAGGGAGGGGGGACGCGAGGGATGAGAGATATCGATGATGGGCCTGCGAGTTGGAGGAGGGCGCGCTGGCCGCTGTGGGAGGGTTTGGGTGGGCAGTCTGCCTCTTTGTACAAGTCACTCAATCAACATGTTCAGGGTTACCCCGCCGAGAAGTATTCTAGATCTATATCACTGTCTCAACGTGTATTTCAAGGACATTGGCAACCGAAGGGTCATGAATTGGATCGTGCTTTGGGCGCGAACAGCATCTTTAATTTTCCAAATACAAGGCTCGACCCACATCTTGAGAGAATGACATTACCTTACCTATCAGGCCAAAACCATGGTACCTTGACAACCTCACGCCCCGCTCGCGACGCCACGAAGCATCAGGGGGTCATTTCGAGTACGCTCGGCGCGATATAATTAGAGCACCACCTCCATGAAATTTCGGAAGTAGGTCGTCAAGCACTTCAACACAGGCATACAATCGTCAGCGTGGCAGATGACCATAACATCTCTGCTAAAGGAGAGTAAAGGTTTGCTTACCAACCGCCGCAACGTTCGTTGGGCAGCTGAGTGTCAGTGGATCATTTAGCATCTCCGTCCGGGGGATCAGTTTAATTTGTCGCGTATCTCATGCTCTCAAGAATCGTGGCATGCTTCTTATAGCTGGGCTGGAGTAGAGCACCAGGGAAGACGACAAACAAGGACTGGGAGTTGGCCACCTTGGTGTAGTATGGTTTGAGGGGACGAGTACACGACCACAAGCGCATTTGCAAGCTAGTGGGGAAGTGGAATGGCAGATGGATTAGCCGAGTCTAATTCGAGGCCACCCATAGGAGCTGGGAAATTGCGTTTCACCACGAAACCGCAGCAGGGGAGCGGTTATACTCGTTTTAACCCCTTAATGTATCAATGCAGTGCGCTAGCAGAGAGGTTTAGGGTTCGTCCATTAGGGTTAGTAGAGAACACTATTAATATCACGAGAAATCATCGTAAACGACCTGTTCTTCTATTTTTCCCTTCGCTTCCTCTGTCACACAAGCTTCAGGCTGAAGCATCAATCCTCGTTTCCCATCACAAAATCACCACACTTATCTCATTCTTCGTTATGGCAGAAGACAACATCTCCAGCCCGCCCGCCCGCGACGCTTCCAATCCAGTAACTGCGTATGCTCCCCCCACTCCTCCCTCCCCTCACCTCGCCCCCCTCTTCCCTCCCCTCCCCCCTCCCTCACCCCCTCACCTCTCCCCTCCCCCTTCACCCCACCCTCATCCACCCTCCCAATCCCTCGCCTAACACCCCTAAGATTCTCCTCCGCCATCAGCACCACCCCCCTCCCCCTCCCCCACACCTCCTTCGCCTACGAAGTAATCTTCCACCTAACCCACCCCCATCTCATAACCCTCTCGAAAACAAAGCCACCCCTACATTTCCATCCCTATCAGCGGGAGTATATCCGTGTTATCCAGGGACGGCTGGGGGTTGAGGTTGGGGGGGTGGAGATGGTGCTTGGTGTTGGTGATGGGTTGGGCGGAGAGGTGTGTGTGGAGAGGTGGGTTGGGCATCGGTTGTATCCGCCTCCCCGGATGTCAGAGGAAGGGAGGGGCGCCGGGGGCGAGGAGGGGGAGGGGGCAAAAAGGGGTAGTGAGGGAGGGGAGGGGGTGGAGGGGTGGAAGGGAGGGAAGAAGGGGGAGGATGGGGAAGAGAGAGAGGGGGAGATAACGAAATTCTGGCTCTGGGGCGAGGAGACAGAGGAGGCGTATCAGCTCGATACGGTCTTTTTTCAGAATTGGTACGGCTACCAGGATGAGGTTGTGAGGAAGGGGGGGGGGATGGATTTGATGCAGGTTTTGTGTGTACGTGTCCCCCTCTTTTCCTCCCCCCTTCCTGCCTTCCTCTCTTCTTCCTTTCTCCTCCTCCCCTTCTCCCAAACTTTGCTCGCGCTCGCGGGACTAAAACCAAAACAGATGTTCGACGCAGGCGGCTCCTATCTGTGCCCCCCGTGGTGGGTGCCCTTCGGCCGGACTCTGTCACGCGTTGCAGGAATTGTGCTGGGGAGGTGGGTTGGTGGGATGATGGGGTATCAGCCGTTTTACAAGAAGTGGACGGGGGATTGGGAGGTGGCGTGTGGGAAGATGGAGACGTCAGTGTTTCAGAGGAGGTTTGCGAGGAGGAAGGAGGATTGAGTGGGTGAGGGAAGGGGAAGGGGAAGGGGAGGGGAAAGGGGGAGGGGAGGGGAAAAGGGGTTTGTGGATATGGTTGCACGGGGATGTTTGGTCTTGGAGATTTGTGGGCTGTTGGGATCGTGAGCAATTTACATGACGGGGCCGAGACGCCTGGTATTCCCTAGCTATGAAAGCAAGCTCTTGACTCCTTTCAACACCGTTCGCTTGTTCGGTCATTCAAAGGCAGCTGTGAGTGCCGTATTGGCGCGGGTGATCCCTGCCCACTGCAGAGTCTTCGTCCACAGTCCCTGCTGTTTCTCCTCGTCCATGCTGTCTGGGGCACTGGAATCCTTCTCAAGCAAGGTGAAGTAACCACGTTCTTGCGGATGTGCCTTTTCCGTTGCGAGGTCGACAACATCGGCGCCAGCTTCGGCAGAAGTTCGCATCGTGGGGTCCATGAAACGGAGGAGAGGTCGCAGCGGTTGGATGATGAACATAGACATGAAGACCAGCATGCGAGGGGTATTTGTTCGCAACGCACGGGAGTCGCTCAGGTTGCCTGGGTTGATAGCGACGGCCGTGATGTTGCGAAGCTTTGGGTCCTTGCTGAAGTTTAGTCAAGCCCAATTGATGCTCTACGACGGATCGGGGCTGCAGCATACCTTCTTCAAATATCGGTTCAGCGCATACATCCACATGACCACCGCCAGCTTCGAGACGGCATATCGCTGGAACCCTCGCTCGAAATTATCGGGTGATTCGTTCGCAGCGAGCTTTACTAGGAGCTCCAAGTCGTTGGGTATAGCAGGCGGGTATTTCTCGAGACTATTCTTGCCAGGCCAGTGTGCGTCGCTGGAGAAGAGCACGACACGGCCACCGTTTGGGGCAAAACTGCCGAGAAGTCGGAGGACGAGGGCAGCATGGGCGACGTGGATGACCTGGAAACTCTTTTCGTAGCCGTCCTTTGTGCTCTCTGCTGACCCAGACAGATTCCAGTAATAGGCATTGCAGACGATGCTGGCGAGGGGAGGCAGTCTGTCCTGGGCAATCTCGGCGGCAATGCTGCTGGCAAAATCGTGTACGGCCGGAAGATTGGCGAGATCGAGCTCGCGAATTGAGGTCTTAGCGCTAGGATGTTGCGCAATCGTCGTGCGTAGCTTCTTGGTGTTGGTGTCGTTGTCTGAGGAGTTACGAACCGTCAATACGGCTGTGAAGTCAGGATAATTCGTAAGAAGGTGCTCAACAGCCGGAATGGCAAGAGAGCTGTTGGCTCCAGTGAGGAGGATCGTGCCCTTCATGGTTGGGTTTGGTGCACAGAGCTTAATAGTTCAGAGAACACGATGTTCAAGAGAGGAGAGCTTGGTAAGGTTGTGAAAGTCAGAATCACAACCTATAGATCCAGCAGTATCAAGGCGCGTCTGTATTGATACGACGGCAGCCTTGTATTACGTATCGTTCCTTTCAGCTCCGGGCAGTAGACTGAGAAAGATAAGAGACTCTAAAATTTTCACCTTTGGACTCGATGATGCTCAGCTGGTCACACTGCGCCTTTCTTAGTGTTGCCATGAAGAAGGTGATGACTGAGTATACTTTATCCAAGGTGAAGCCAAAGGTGCTAATGAAATAAACTTTACCCATGTCGTGGACGCCTGAAATATTCCGTTCTTCTTGGCACTCACAGCGCTTGTGATGCAAATCACATGTTGTACCCCTGAAGCTGCATAGTGCACTTGACTTGCAAGCATGGCCAGGTCACACTGCTGCGGATATACTTAGCGCTTTCACAACGGTTGTCGCCCCTTGGCCTTATTTTTAGATCCCCGACCCCAACTTCTGGCAAGATGCTTTTGATCAAATTTCGCATTTCTTGATTTATTACTATCAAAATCTCACGTTTGATAGAGTGGACTTTGCGCTTTTATCAGCATATCTTTGATAGAGTTTAAATCAACATTGAAAAAGTTATTTGATTGCAAAGTTTTTGTATTTCAAAGCGTAATTCAAAATTAAAGATCAACTTGAACTTTTTAAAGTACTAGTATATGTCAACGAACTTTGCAATTTCTATAGCTTTAGCAATTCTTAATTAAAACTTATAAGCAAAGCAGTTTTAGAAAGTGCAAAGTTTTTCTATCAAACGTGAGATTTTGATAGTAATAAATCAAGAAATGCGAAATTTGATCAAAAGCATCTTGCTAGAAGTTGGGATCGAGGATCTAAAAATAAGGTCAAGGGGCGACAACCATTGTGAAAGCGCTAAACTTCTAGAACACGTTGCGGAAACAATTTCTTACTCTTAACCAGTGATTTTTATGCAATGCAAGACAGAAACATCTAACATAACAAGATGCCTATTTGGATAGAACTTCGAGTTGGGGGCAATTTGACATAAGAAGGTGGGGCGCTATTGCGAAAGTCGTTACTAAATATTCGAAAATAATTAAAACTCTTTAGTTTTTATATTAGTATTGTTAGTTTTCTTAGATAAAACAAGTTGTCGAAATATATATTAAACAATATTTTAGTTATTAGCAAAACAAATGTAATGTATATACGAGTTATAACAAAATTTAATATTAGATATTATTTAAATTGCTATAAGATAAAGTTATAATAAACTTTATTATTAAATTATCTAAGTTAACAAATTTAGCAACTAAAAACAAAAATAATTTAATATTATTTATAATTAACAAATTAATCAAATATTTATATATTATTGTATGCAAAGAGAAGTTTATAGTAGAACGACTAGAATATATTGTACTAAATCAACTTATAGAGTGTTACAATATACTTAAAAAACTAACAAATAATAGAAACAAGCTCTTTATATCTAACTATTAAAGAACGCTTCTATTAATATTAAATATAAAATTTCGAATATCTATTGTTTATTATTCGATTACAATTAATTAGATAAAACAAACAAATTAGAGTCTAAAACAATATCTAAGATACTATATTAATAATATTTATAGCAATTGAATATTACTTCTATCTATAGTACAACTAATACTTTATACAGAAATTTCGAATATTACTAAAATAACTCTATTTTTCGTTAACTATAGCAAGAAATTTAATTTCTTCGAAAATAAACAAAAATATTTGTCGATTCAATTAGTTATCGAAAAAGTAGAAATACTTGAAAAAAAAATACAACAATATCTTAAAAATACAAAAAAAATCGATTAAGTATTAGAATAAGAAACGAAAAACAATATTTTAACTAAAAAAAAAGATAAAATATATTTTCTTACAAAAAATCTTAAAACAAAAAAATTAAATAAGAAATTAAATTATATTAAAGTTGAATTGTTTTCTATTAAAAAGATAAAAAATTAATTAATTATAAATTCGATTTATTTAAGAATATTAAAATTATTTTTAGTATTTTATATTTTATTGTTAAAATTAGCAAATTTAATTATATTTTTACAATTATAATTTATTTCTATTTATAAAAAAAGAAATAATATAAAATTGAGAAAATTTTATAACAAAAAAATTAAAGATATTTTATTAAATAGAAAGAATATTTTATCTTCGAAAATATATAGAAATTGCTTAAGAATATAAAGAAATATTTTAACAAATTACAACAATTTTTTTAACAACAAAATTACTTATAAAAGCTAACAAAATATTAGAAAATAAAAAAATAAACAAAAATAAATCAATAATTGTATCGAATAGAATTTCGAATATCTCTTTAATATATTTTATTTTTAGAATATTTTTTTTTATTTTTAGAATATTTTTCGACTTTGTATTATTTATATTTTTTAAACAATAAAATTATCATTTTTTCTATTTTATTTTTTGCACAATTCTTAGACGCAACTTTGTTATTTTATTATTTAACTTTTTAGTTTTTTGAATAGTTTTATCTATTTTTTGATAATTAGAAGTCAAATTGCATTTTCGATTCTTTTAATAATATTTTTTATACTTGAAATACTTTTTATTTATTTAATAGAATATATTAAATAAGATATAGATTCGACACAAATATATTATAGAAATAATATATTTATAGCAACAATTAATAATAGAATTGCGACGTTGTTTAATAGTTAATTTAATTAAAATAATAAAAAAGAATCGATAATTTTAAAACAAAAACTCTTAAAGAGAAAAAATAGTATTATAAGTTGCATACTAATAAATACTATTTGTTGCGTATTATCCCTTTAATAGATAATTAGATAAAGAAGATTTGTCGACAAAATTAAAATAATTAAAATAACTTAATTATCGAATATCTTAAATTCGAGATTAAGATAATTAAAATACTCAAAGTATTAAATATCTTAAATATCTTAAATTTCAAATAATAATAAAATATATAGTTTTCGAACATAACTCTTTTATAAATTATATTCAACTTATTCTAAGTTTTTATTTATTGTTACTTTAATTTATTAAACTATTTGTAAAAGTTTGTTAAATATAAAATTGTTTATAATTGCAACTCTTGTTATTAAGTAATTGCTTGTATTGTCTAAAGATATCTACAAAAAAATTCGATAATACAAACTTTCTCTAATATCTCTTATAGAAGTATTAGCGTAACACAAACTCGTATTATATAGTAAACTTTATTTTAACTTATTAACTTCAAAAGCAAACGCAGTCTCTAAAGAATATCTATATATATCGATAACAACTTATTAAAGCAAAGAAATTGTTACTAGTTAAGTAAATCGAATTAATACAAATATAAAAATAGTTGTCGTGTATATACTAAGTTTATCTTATAATAATAGAGCTTCGAATTAAACGAAACATTAATAATAAAAAGAATCTATTAGATATATATTGAATACAAAAATTTGTATTTCGATATTCTAATTTATAAAACGATTGATTTAAATCAATTAAATACAATAGATCTTGCTTTAATAAATACAAATCTATACTAATCTAATTTAATTTTTAAAAAAAGATAAAGAAACGTTACAACTTCGATATCTACAATATTTATAATATAAATACAAAGAATTTTGCTCAAGAGATCAACATTACTCTAAAGATTATATATAATTGTTGTTTAAGAAGCAACAACAAAGTCTTAGAAGCTTCATTGTAATTATTGCAAATAAATATTAGTTATTAAATATATATTTGTTAATAATAAGTCTTTTTTATCTTATCTTATCTTTGTTAATTGCAAGTATTCGAACAATTAGCTTAATATACTTAGAGTCTATAAATACTCTAATAGATCTATATCTACTATAAAAAAGAAATAAAATAACAATAAAATAGAGCTTGCGTGACTTCAGAACTCTCTTAAATTTTATTTACAAAAATATTAACAAAACAAATATTGCTATTTAATACTTAACAAATATAACTTGTATATAATTAACGAAGCTATACAATTTTGTATCGATTGAAAGATAATTTTAATCTATTTGTTTTTGTATTTTATATATCTTTTACAATTGCTAGGTATAAATTTATTTGCGCTCTTATTAATATATTATCAAGACAATTTAAAGACAACTCTTTACAATTAATATAAATATAAAGTTGATAAACTTCGATTTATTAAAATCTTTGTTTTAATATATTTTAAATTAATGTTAAAAGCAATATTTAAAGTATATAGACAAAGATTAATTAATTTTTTACTACTCTAATAGTATACTAACTAAGATCTCTTTAGATATGCAATCAAAAATATCTATAGAGAGCTTTGTTACTATTATCGACTTTAAGAGTTTTTCGATAACTACATATATGTTATCAAAAAAGACTACAATAGTTAACAAATATATAAAGCGTTTAAACAACTATAAAGCTTGCGATTTAAATTAGTTAAACAATTGCCAATTGTTATATATATAAAAAAACTATTAAAAATCTTCTTAAGATAGCTAGATTAAAGAAGAAACGCAAAAATCGACGCAAAAAAATAAATAATAAAGCAAAAATCTTAAACGAGTAAAAACGCAACGCAAAATAATAATAGAGAAGAATCTAAAGACGTTGTATAGTATTTATTTGAATATCTTTAAATAATCTATTACTACTTAAAAACTTATCGATCAAACTAATTTACAAACTATTAAACAAATTACAAAAAAAAAAAAAGATATTTACAATATTAAGAAGACAAACAACAAAATATCTTAACAATAGATATAAAAACATTCAAAAATTTAACAAATATTAATAAATTTAAGCTTAAAAGCTTTTAAACTAGTCTTAAAAAGAGCTTGATAAAAACTAATATTAATATATTTAATAAATTACATTTATTTTCTTTACAATCATTATCTATTAGAGTTTTTTTGTCGATTGCATTATTTTCTCTATTGTCGATTTTATTATTTTCTTCTTTATTTACAAGATTTTAAGCTAGACAAAGACAATCTTTGCGTACAAGAAAAAAAACAATAAAGATTTCTTTGCTCGAAGAGAAAAAGATTTCTATACAATTATAGACTAATTGTATCGGTTCGGGAAATCGAGTTTAATTCAAGAAATCGAATCGAATTTTGACAATTCAATTCGAATTAAATCAAAAGTTTTGACAATTCGATTTTCTAACATTGAAATTAACAGTTCGATTTAATTCTAAACTTAAAATCGAAAATTAATTCGAAAAATTAATTCAAATTGTTAAGATATTAGTTTCAAAATAGATTATAATTAATTTATTTGAAATTTTAGTTGTATATTCTAGATTTGATAATATAATATAGTAATACAATATAATAATATATTATAATACTAACTTGTAATAGTAAGTTCTTTAAGCTAAGTATATAAAACTATTAGTTCGAAATCTCAATAATTTTGCTTGTTGTATTATTATTTTGAACAATCTAATTCGAGTTGTTTTCGACTTTGTTATTATTTTTGTTGTTGCAATTTTAATTTTTATTGCTTGCATTCTTCTTTTTGCTATTATTATTAATATTAATAATTTTATAGTAATTATAATTTAATATTTCAATATTTTCTTAAGCTATATATCGAATTTCTTGATTATTATTATTCTTTTTAACAATGTTGTTAGAATTCTCTATCTTAATATCGATAAAATTAGAAATTTCTTTCTTTTTTGCGTTTTTCGATAACGCGAATTTCTTGATAAAACTACTATACAAATTGAAAGAATCAATATTATTAACTCTCTTTAAGTTATTTGAACTAGCGTAATTGTTAAGTCAAGTCAAATACTTTTTTCTTAATCCAATTTACTCTTTTGAATTCTATAGAGTTGAACTAGATTTAAGTCGCGAACTCGATCTTAAAATCGAGTTTTGTTAAATTAATGTCAAGAGCTTAATCTAATCAAGTACAATAAGTTAAGCAAGATATATATCTAATAAGATCTTTATATATATATATAGAACTCTATTATCTTATCGATTACAAATATAATTACTAGAAATAACGCATTAATTCTAATTACAATTTCGAGAGAAAAGCAATAGAAATAAGTAGTAGAATTTTTAGATTAAAATTACGTATATATATTAGTTTGTTAATTTTTGTTCTTTATATTTTCGACAAGCTATTTAAGATTTTATTTGTCTTGTCTTTGTATTTATATTTAAAGCAAACTTTTCTTGCGCTTGCGTTTTCTCGAGAAGACGTCGTACAATTGCAAGACGCTTATAAAAAGACTTTCTTGCTTTGTTATATTTAACGTAATTAACTAAAATTAGAATTTTTCGATTAATTGTTAAACAATATATAAAAACAAGTATCTATTTTTGAACAATTTAATTAGATATATTTCTGCGATCTTATATAGTGTTTCTATTGCATTATCTTGCATTTAATTAATTGTTATGGATTAGGATGAAACCTGATGAAATCACGCTTTGACGTCATGGCGTTGGGCGCATCTCCGTGTATTTAGCCTGGTTCGCCTCCCACTTTCTAGGAGACAACTTAACATTACCACAAATATTCTAGCATACATGCTTTATATCTTTAGGCCTAAACTAGTTCTTAACATTAATATAATTAACAATATCAATCTCTAGCAAAATATCTCGACAATAATAATAGAATTATTGTTTAAGAATTATATGCGACAACTTTTATTAATAATTAATAATCTTTTTTAAAGCAATATCTAGTTTAGATTTTAGCAATATTAATTAGCAACAAAAAGCAATAAATTTGTCTCTTAATTTGTTGTTAATACAAGTATTTATAAAAAGACTTAAGAAGCTAGATATTTATATAAACGATTGCCTAATATTTTTGATCTAAAGAGTTAATATCGCATTTGTATATTTTCTTGTTGCTAAATTTATAAAGTCGAAGTTAATAAATTTCTCGAATATCTTTTGTAACGCAAATTCTTTTAAGTATTAATCTTTCTTTTTTATACTATTATTTTAATTTAAATTGAGACTTCGATTACAAGTAAGTCTTAGTAACTATAAGTTAAAATTTGATTTAATAACTTCTTTTAAATTTGCAATTGTAAGCTACAACGCATAGAATGCGAGACAAAAGTATATACTTTTTAAATATTTTATATTTGTAAAAAAAAGTATCGATTAAGATAATCGAATCTTTCTAATTATTTGACAAGAAACATTGCATAGAATTTAGTATCTATTAATTAACATCTATAAGTAAGCTTTTATTTGTTATAGTTATTGCAACAAGCAAATTAGTTTTTTTTGATTAATTTAATTTAATAAGAGACAAAAGCAATATTAATTAAGCAACAATAATTAAAAGTATATCTTTAATATGCGAGAAGATTGTTGTTATTAAGTTAGTTAAGATCTTGTTTGTTTTGTTGCTATTGTATCTTGCAAAAAATAAACTAAAAAACTTACTATATTTATTTAACTTTACATTCTTTAAATAATTTAATTTTCTTACTTTATTGCGATATTTACAATAAGATGTTTAAATAGTTCTTAGAAATTCGATCTTTATTGTAGAAAAATCAAAAAGACAAATAATAAGAGTCGCAATTTATATAATGCTAAATTCTAATATTTATTTTATTGCAAAAAAAGATTATACAAACAATAATAATGTCGACGCAAGCAATAACAATAACAATATATTAAAAGTTAAATTGCTTTCGATTTTACGCAAAAGAAAAGCTTTCGCAATTTCCTTTATACAATTAAAGTTTTTATTAAAAATATATATTAAAGCTTTTAACAAATTCATTACAATTAAGTAAGATAAATGCTAATATATACAATAATAATAGAGTGTATTTTAAAAAATTTTAGTCTTAAACAAGTATATAAAGATATATAATTACTTTATTCGAACAATTAAGAGATTTAAAAATAACAATTTTAATTTAAATACAAAGATTACGAATTAACTCGAAGAATAAAAAAATAAACAGAATTATTTGTTGTTAATAATAAACTTTGTATTGTTTGTTACAAGAAATTGCACAAACAATTGTCTAAAGATAATAATAAAAGATAATTTTACGTTAACAAAAGCAAAATTTATAAAAAAAATTATATTTAAGAAGATTACAATTGTAAAGAAGAAGCTTGTATTTAGTAAATTTGTTAAATCGATATTTGCTAAGTCTTGCAAAGCAATAACGTTCAAGTTTAATATTAAGAATTTTACGAATACAAGAAATTTTATACTTATTAACGAGATATTACAAGTATGCATTTTCTCAATACTTTTATTATTAATTTTTACTATTAATTTTGTACTTTTTAAAATAATAAACTTAATTACAATTATTTGCTTTATTCGATTGTTAAAAAGATTGTCAATATTATATTACGTTAAAAGTAATTAATTTATTATATAAAATTTACAAAATTAATAAAAACTTAAAACGCAAATTTAAAGAATAGAGGAAATATATTTATAAATCAAGTGCAAGATTATAACAATATAATCGAGTTATTTCAATAAGTTCGACAAGTCTATTTTATGCTTTTTGTTTATATATATTATTGTTGCGCTTAATTAGCTAACGCGTGTTTTATAATTATATAAGTCTAATAACAATATTAATAATAGATATATACTTAGATAACAGAATTAAAGTTGTTATTAGCGATAATAAGATAAAGAACAATAAAACAAATTTTGACAATAAATTGAAAGACTTTATTTAGATTATTAAGTAAAATAAAATGTTTCGACAAAAATAGATAAGAGAATAGAATTTAATACAAAACGTGTAATTTCTTTTCTATTGTATTAGTTGTTACAATTTTTGTCGTTTAATTGCTATTCAAATTAACTAGACTTAGACTTTACTACGTACTTGATTTTATACTATAAGATTTCTAAGAGTGTCGCAATTGTATATATAAGTCTCAAAATCTCAATGTATTTAATATATTACTTAAAATTTTGTCGTAACTTCTATTTATTCTTAGTAATAAAAAAGACAATAAAACTATTATAATTTTAAGATATTTAATAGTAGAATTATCTTTTAAAACTTTATTAAGAAATTTAGCACTAATATTTATTTGCGATTGTTAACAAGTTTGTTGTTGTCTTTGTCTTTGTTAATATTTTAATTATTATCAACGTTAAGTTAATTATTGTCGATATCTTTATTTTTGTTATTAAGTTAAATATTGTCGACGTTTTTGTTTTCGTTATTAAGTTAATTATTATTAATATTTTTGTTTTTACTATTAAGTTAATTGTTGTCGAAGTTTTTGTTTTTGTTATTAAGTTAAATTTTTCGACTTGCTTAAAATATATTCGAATATAACTTAAATCAATCTTTATATAATTAACTTTTTTATTATGTTTCGTAAGATTTACAAACACTATATTCTCTTAGTATTGTATATTAATTTGCACAAGAACTTTTATCTTTAAATATTTTAATAATATACGTCTCTATAATATCTCAAAGAACTTGTATTGTTATATTTTATGTTATAATAATTTGTATCTAATTGTTGTTGCGTACTCTTATTATAATAATTTGATAAAATTCTTAAAAAGCTTGTTTAAGTATTACGTAACTTTAGAAGCTCTAGAAGTTGTAAATTGCAATGAAATTATTCTTTAAATTTAAATATTAACAATATAATATAATAGTAAATACGAAATATTATACTTCTCTATTTGTTTGTTATCGCAAAATTTATAATATAGTTATAATCAATTTGTGTAATATTTGAAATTTAGATTTTTAATTAATATTGAATTTGTGCAATTTTTAACAATATTTGCGCTTTCTATATTATTAATATATAACTCGAGTTCAAACTTGTTTAAGTATTCGAATATTAAATTATTAATTATTGTAAGAGATTAAATATTTCAATTAAGTGCAAATAATATTAAGTAATTGCGTTTTATAAAGTATTAGTTTCTAGATTAAGCTAGAAGTTATTAGATTTTTTATACTTACTTCTCTATTTATTAATAAACTTCAAACTTGATTAAATTATCAATTAAATAATTTTAGAATTTTCATAATAAGATATTGCGTATTAATTAACTTGTTAAATCTTAAAGTACTTGATAGATTAAAATTAAATTAGCAAAAATCAAATTTAAGAAAGCAAAGTATTGCAAGTAAGTTTACTATATATAATTAATATTGCAAATAGCACTTTTATATTTGTTAAACTTACTACTTAAACACAAATATTATATAAAAAACTTATATTATATTTGCAAGACAATTGTATTGCTTGTTATTGCAATATAGTATATAATATAACGAGTTAACAAGTTGTAATTACAATATTTGTTGTAATTCTAAATTTTGTTTTAAAAATCTTGTTAGTCTTTATTATTAAATTATTTATTATATAATTGCGCTTATTGTACTTGTTTATTTTGTCTTTATACTTCTTTTTATATTAAGAATATCTATAATAACGTAGAAACTTAATGTAACAAAATAGACTAAATCAATTGCGTCAAAAGCATCTGCAAGATGTTCGCGCGTTGTAAACACTCGCGGGAAATAATATATATAGAGGAGACGATCTAATCTATTATAGTTATCTCCCCTCCCAATGAATCTCGTCTCGAGATTCAGGGTTATTTCAGGGTTGACTTAGGATTAAGCCAGGGTTACCGAAGACGATCTAACCTGTTACACTTAATAGCTTGCAAAAATTTAAAAACTTTTAAAACAAATTTAATTCGATCGAACAAAATAAACGTTCTTTCAAATTTACTATTATTTTCTATTACTTATATGTTAATAAAGAATATTTCGCTACAATTAAAACTTGTATCTAAGTCAAAGTTAAAGCGTAAAAAGTTAATAATTAAGAATTTAAAAGAGCGCAAATTAGAATTAAACATTATTGAGCAAGAATTGTTAACAAAGAATTCTTATACTTTATTATAGCAAATGCGATTTGTTAATTGCAAAGTTGCTTAAAGTATATTACGATACATATTCTTTTTGTACAACAATATACTAAATTATAATATTAGCGTTAAGTTCTTAAGAGTTCTTAAATCGAATTTCGATTAAATTTCTTACTTAATATTTAACAAAAAGAACGAAAATTATATTGAATTAAGATATTAAGTTAAATATAATAAACAAGTTTAATTCGAAAGAAGAATTTTAACTTTAATATTAAGCAAAGTACAATAATACTTCAAATTTGACAATTAAGTACAGAGAAAAATTTATTAAAAAAGAAACGCTTATTACGAAGCAAAAAATTATTTCAATATTAATTATCTAAAGTAGTTTTAAAGACTTCAAAAAACAAGTAATTAATATAAGAGAAATAAATATCTTAATATTAATTGCGAAGCGCAACACTTTAAGCTTTAGAAAATCGACAATTATAACAAAAAAGTTTGTAATATTATTATCTATAGTTAAAGTCGAGAGCAAGTCGACAAAAAAGATTATTGTTATTAAAAAGAAGTTTGCGACTATTATAAAGTCGAAGAGTTAAACAGGAATTAAAAGTAATAAAACAAAAGATTATAAGTTAATAAGCAAATTATTTATTGTAAGCAAAACGTATTTTATTTATTTTTATTGTTGCTTTTTGTTACTAATAATACGAATAATAGTTTTAAAGTCTTGATTTGCAAAACTCTTTTTATTCGATAATTTGCAAAATTACAAATATAATAATTAAATATAAGTAATTAATATATTTTCGCAAAGAAATAAAGTTACGTACAACAAAAAAAAATCAAAAAAATGTAGATTTTTAAATTAATATTCGAATTCTAACAATGCGATAGACGATGCTTATTAATATATTTTGATTTTAAAGAGATTGCTATAATTTCTATTAATTAATCTAGATATCTCTAGATATTCGAACTTAATAATTGTTTTTGTGTCAAATATTTACAAAGATAATAAAATTATAATAGTATTGTTTATTAACAAAATTAACGAAATTAATAAAAAAATTAAGTTTAATTTAAAGAAATTTATTTAGTTTATTGTCTAAGTTTAATTATAGAGCATTTGAAACAAAAGTAACAAAATTCTAAAGAAAAAAGAAGATTGTTTAAAGTTTTGTCGCTTGTTTAGCGAAATCTTAATTTTCTTTTTTATGTTATATCTTTAATAATAATCTTTATATTAATATCTTAATTAGACAAACAATTATGCTCTAGTAATAACTACTTTGTTCTAAATATATATTAACAATCTCTAAAGTATATTGCAATTATTTTGAAATATTCTTTAATTTGCAAATAATTTGTTAATATTAAAATATATTTGTTAATTATTAAGATAACTTATTAATTTTATAATGCTTGTTTGCGTCTTAAACTTTTGTTTATAATAGAAAACAATAACAAAAATAATTACAATAATTCTCGAGAACAATTGAGTTATATTTTTAATTTCTTGTTTATTATAATCTTAAGATAATACTAGACTAAAGTTAAGTTTTTAAATTGTAATATTTATTGTTTATTATAAATAATAGCTCGAACAAACGCTAAACAATGTTAGCTAAATAAGATTGCACTAGAAACATAATTAATCGATTTTATATTTAAAGATAAAGATAGTTTATACTTTAATTGTCTTTTGCAATATCTTAATTGTCGTCTTTTTTATTTCAATAACTTTCTTTTTTGCGAAATTGTTAACAATTTCTTTGCAAAGTCTTGCGAACAATAACTTTCTAATTAAGAGATTTATAAATTTTTAATATTAACAAATCTTTTTAAGCGTTATTGCTACAAATTCGATTAATATTAAAACTTAGTTATAAACAAAAAGCAAGTTTACTATTTTTTTTATATTGCATAATTTTAAACTTTTTAAATACTTCTTTTAAATAAGTACTTACGTTGTTTTGTTGCTCTTATTTATTTTTTATTCTTTTTTAACAATTATATAATTGTTGCTATATTCGAATAGCGTCTTGTTTGCGTTTTTTCTTTATAATAATATTAACATACTTGTAATACATATATTTAGAAAATATTTATACAAACAACAATTCTTAGTCGAACTTACTATTTTCAGCTTTTTGTTATGCATTTTTAAAAATATAAATTTGAGCAATAATTAACAATACAATTTAGCAATATAATTTAGCAATATAATTTAGCAATATAATTTAGCAATATTATTATAACAAACTTTATAAGTAACTTTTGTTATAGATAAAGAGCTTTTAGAATTTGTAAATTATGATAAAATTATTTGTAATATTTGTCGATAAGTTATTAATACTATAAGTATTCGATTAATTTATGCAATAATAATTTATCAAATTGCGATTATCTAGCGATTTAATTAGATAAATAGATAATTATGCTTACTTATTATTATTGATTTGTTCTACAATTGCAATATCTTATTAACAAATTGTAAATAACTTGTTATAAACAACAACAATTGTAAAGTTATAAAGAATATATATAAATTTAACTTTTATTGCTAGATTGATCGTTGGATCGAGTTTCGATATCAACATTCTAGCCCAACCTAGATACTCGATACTAATCTCTTGACTCAACTTGAAATTGATCTTGGGTCAACGATTTCTTGACTCAACTCGATCAACTCGTCAAGCAATCGAAAATGACGTCAAAATGCCAAGATTTTCTATTTTCAAAAAAATTCGCATTATTTGAATTACTAAAAATAGTTTAAAAATAATAACGCACAAATAACGTACAAATGCATTATCTAAATGCATTACTATATAATATTATAAACAAATTAATTAAATTAATCAACTTGATTAAGTTGATTAATGCACTTTTTTAAAATAATCTAAATTTTTCGAGTCTTGACGAGTCGAGTCAAGTTATACGCTAAGTACTTCATATCTACTCTTTGACTCGATCCAAATACTTGAGCCAAGATTTCTGGCCCAAATTGGGTCTTGGCGAGCTAGGAACCTGGCTCGAACTCGATGACTTGACTCGACGCGACTAGTCTATTTATTGCTTATTTATCTTGTTAAGTGCGCTAATTATATAGCGCAATATTATTTATTGTAATTAAAAAACTTCTTCTTACAATAAAAAAACAATTAAAAAGATCAAGACAATTAGAAATTTTTATTGTTAAAGATTTTTGTTAATTGCTACAAATTATAATGTAAAAGTACTAATAATAAATTAGTATTACTATTCGATCAATTACGAAAAAAAATAAAGCGCAAATTTTTTAAAAAAAAATTAATTTCGAATTGCGAACAACTTCGAAAAGTAATAATCGAAATATCGATTTTAAATATATAAAAAAAAACCTATTAACAAGAATATTAAATTAGATTCGAAATAAATTAATTTAAAATCGATCGAATATTACTTAACGCAAAAACAAGAATAAACTTAATTAAGAATTTTAAATTAAGCAAGCTAGAAATCTTAAAAAAAAGCGATAAATATTTTATTACTTTCTTTTATTGTTTGTTCTTTAATATTTATATAGTCTTGTTGTAATCGATTTAAACGTTCGAAACTTCTAAAGAGCAATATATAACAATCGCTTCGTATAAATAACGCTATTTATAAAATTGCAAACTTAGATCTTTTACAAGAAAATATTCGAAAACAAGCAAACAATCTATAAATCTATTATAAAAGAGAAACTAATGTAGTGTAATCGTTGAATCAAGTTGAACACTTTTTTCTTAATTCAATTTATTCTCTTGAATCTCGTAGAATTAAATCAGGATTAAGGCGCGAACTCGATCTTAGAATCGAGTTTCGTTGAGTCAATGTCAAGAACTTAAGCTAACTTCGTCGCGTTAGCATTCGCTTATCTTATCTTATCTTATCTATGCGTTAATTCGATTGAGCTAGCGTATAATTTACGTCAATCGCATATAATTAGCGCGTCACGTGACGTCACGTAATCGAGTGAATCGAATTGAACTTTCGACGTGCATTCTTCGCTCGCTTCATTCTGTTAAACTAGAAAATTTGCTTAATCTTAGAATCAAGATTGAACAAGTTAATTCGATCGAGTTGAAATCCCACCCAACGATCACGCTAAACTAATAAAAAAGAGATAATAAGAGAACAAGAACAATAAGTAATAACTAAAATTATTTATTGCTTCTCTAACAATTAAATAGAGAAATTTATAATTAATCGAATTGCTATAAATAATAGAAAGACACTAGACAAAAAAGTTATTAAAGAGAAATTCGAAATTAAGAAAGAGTTAGCTAGATTCGATAACTATATAATTTAGCAAAAAAAGAAAAATTATTAATTCAAGATTTGTATATTAAGACTTTTATTTTCGTACTCAATTACTAATATATAAAAGTTGCTTGATCAAAACAAGATATTAACAAGATATTAAACAAAAGAATTTTTTTTTGCTTTAATAACAAAAGTTAATACAATTTAACAAGCATAAGTTGAGAAGTCTAGATATAAGCGAGCAAGAAATTGCGTTTCAAATAAAGAAATTCGAGAAAAATTGTCTAAATTTATATAATATTATAAATTTAGAATTTGAGTATATACTTATACTATTATCGCTACAATTTATTGTAAACTACTAATATATCTTGTAAAAACAAATATTCGCTTTTTAATTGTATTTTCTCTTTGTTAATCTTAAATATTAATTTTAAAGTAGAAGTATTCTTATTCGATAATTCTAAATTTTAAAATAGCATAAACAAAGACGACTTAAACAATATAGATAACTTTCTATTTAATAATAATAAATACAATTCAAATTAAAATAATATTAATAAGAATAATAATTTAGTCGAGAAGTTCAAAAGTAATAATAGCAAGAAAAACAACAATACTAAGAACGTAAATATAACAAAAAATTAAATTAAGAATTAGAATTAATAGAAGTAATTCTAACGTTCATTTATAATTTGAACAACTTTAATTTTCTAGCGTGATCTTTTAATTCGCAAGTAATTTGTAGAAGTGCTTGCAATATTGCACTCGAGCAATTAATATATAGCAAGACAATATTGATAATATATAAGCAATAAAATAGAATAATAGAATAGCATTTGCTAGATTAATTTATGTTAGATATATTATTGCTTCTTGTTTATTTATCTTATTGATTAAAATAATTTTAATAATTACTTTATGTAAAGTCTTAATATTGTTAATTTAATATCTTAAGACGTCTTTTAATTATATCGATATTATATATATATTAATTTAGCTAACGCAAGTATTTTAACTTATAAATTTAATTAATATTCTTATTAAGCAATCGGAATTTTACTTTACTTATTTATATTATAATACTAGTAAAAAGTTAGTTATTAATCGACAATATTAATATTTGTTGTAAACTCTTATTAAGAAAGTATATATATATAATGTTTATTCTTTTAAATCTTTGTTATTAAAAAGAATTTCTTTTAATCAAACGAAATTGCTAAGAGAACAAGAAGAATTTCTTTATAATACGTCTTTTCTTTATTATAGAGCGTAAAATAGTTGTCGATATTATTTCTTAAGTTTATAATATGCTTTGTTCGACAAATTTGTTTTTACTTTTTAGTTAACAACATTATTATGCAAAAACTTAAATAAGTATAAATTATGTTTAAATAATATATTATTTTGATTTGTAATTTGTTAATATAGTATTATAGCAATATAATTGTGTGCTAGTATGCTTAAAGCTAATATATTTGAATTTAAGTATAAATAAAGTTTGCTTAAGACATTTTGCTATTTATAACAATAATTGCATTTAATACAATCTTAATAAAAATTATATTAGAATTAAAAATTGTAATAAGAATTTAATTTATATTTTTATATTAAAGTTACAATACACAAGATAATAGAATTAAGCAATAAAATATTTTTAGTTATTACTTTTTATTGTTATACAATATCTATATAAATAATCTTCTTTTATATTTTTGATAACTTATTTTTGCTCTCTTGTTTTAACATCTAAATATAAGATGTATAGAAGCTTCTTAATATCTAAAATTGCAATTTAATAATTATTATCGAAATAAACATTTTCTACAAACAATTCTTTAATTGCAAAATTCTTAACTTATATACTAGCTACAATATTATAAAACACACTTATATTAATAAATTGTAATAGATTTGTTTATCTTTTTAAGTCGTAAAATTGTAATTAAGAAGAATTAAATATTCGAGAAAATTATTGTTTACTTACTAATTTATTGTTAAAAACAGTTTAACAAATTAGATATTCGAATAAATCTCAAGATAATTTAATGTATCGTGAAAAAACGCAATCAAAATATAATTTAATATATTGTGCAAATATATTGTCAACAATTATGTTTCTAATTTTGTCTCTTAATTATATCTATTTGTTAAAGACTAAATTTACTATATTTAATTGTCGAATTTAATAAAGTATTTGATTAAATATCTTAATAATTAAACGTATCTTATTCCAGAATATTGCGATAATTGATAATATTATTATTGATTAAAATTAATCGATATATATAAAGAAGATAAGACTTGTTAATATCTTGTCTTAACATTTAAATATTATAAATATTACTTGCTTTTACTTTTAATTCTTTTTACTTCGCAATTAAAGTACAATTTGTTACTATATATTATTAGTTGCACTTTTAATTAAATTCAAAATTAAGTTACAACAAACTCTAATAAGTTATATTAACAATTTTTAATCTTATTTTATAAGAGAAGAGATACAACGCATAAAGCAACAAAATTTGACAATAAAATTATAACTTTAACTATTATTTCGTATTGTTATACAAGATATTAAGAAATAACTTATACTTTCTATTAATAATTATTATATTTTTCTTAATTCAACGTCGAAATATATAAATTATTAGTTATTAGTTATTAAGTAAATATTACGCAAGAGTTGCAAGAAGAGACGTTAACAAATAATTCTTAATATGTTATTGTACTATCGAGTTATCGAATTTTAAACAACAATTGCAAAAATTATAAATTATAATATTAGAGATAATAGAATGTAAGATATTAACAAGTAACTAAAAGTTAACTTTATTTAAATTAATACTTGTCTCAATATTACTATAATTATTAACAAATAATAAATTTACTTTGAGTTGTTAATATAAGTAAGTGTTGCTTAATAATATTTTGTATGCTAAGCAAAGTCTATAATTCTAGTAATTTATTACAAAAAACAATGCTTTTTTATAATAAAAAATAACTTGTTTTTTTTTAATTATTAGCTCTTGCTTCAAGTATCTTATTCGAATATCGAACTTTATAAACAATTATATTGTCAACTATATACAACAATTGCTTTGTTAAATAAAAAGCTCTAGATAAATAATAATCGAGAGATTGATATAGAGACAAATAACACTCAAGATATTACTAAATAGCATAATATAATTATATATATTTCTAGCACTAATTTCTATTGCTCGAAAACTTATATTATCGAAATAAAAAACTATTATTAAAAAGACAAGATTTAACAAATAAATTGTAAGTAATAACTTAATGTTACAATTTTTATTAAATAATTATATTTAAATCTTAGCTTTAATAATATATTAACAAGTATCAAAACTTAAAATAGAACTTAATTGTATCAATTATTAAAGTCATATTAAGTTAAAATTTTTAACGTAAATATATTGTATCAAATAACGTCTTTACTAGCTAATAACTATTTATAGACGTAAAAAGCAACAATTCTTATAAAAGCTTAAGAAGATATATTTGATTTACAAAAACTACTATTACGCAAGCAAAAAATATACAATATACGATTTTTAATTCTTGACATTGTATTTAAAAAAAAGATGCAATTTTAATAAAGAATTTACTTATAAATAACAAATCGATATAAATATTACTCTTTTTATGTTCTCGAGTTATATTAAGATTTTGAAACTTTAGTGCGCTTTTAAAAGAAATATTTTTACAAGCAAATACTAAAAAATATTGCATATTAAACAAAAAAATAAAATATATCAATAATATACAAGCAATTTATAATTATTTCGACTTTCTTATATTATGCAATAAAATAAATAAATTAGACGCAATTATCGAATTTAACTATACAAACTTTAAGTAAAACTTAAGCAAAAAGAAATTTAGCAATAAGATAAAGAATAATTGATAAAAAGTTTACAATATAAATTAAATTGCAAAAACTATTCTTGTGCTATCTTTTATTACTTATTGTAACAACTTGTATAATCTAATATAACTATTGTAATTTTACTTTTACTTTAATCAATTTTGCTTACTTTAAAACAAATTTCTTAGCATTTAATAATAAGCGAGTATTGTTTATAAATTTTTATTAAATTAATCTTTATATCTTCTTGCAACTTAATTACAAAACTAATACTTTATTCTTTAGAATTTGCTAGCAATATATTAATATTTATTCTAAATAAATTAGTTGTTAATTGAGCATAATCTTTGTCGAAATAATTAGAGAAAATTCGATTATTGTTACTTAATTAATTATTTTACTCTTTGTATAATAAAGCTTCGAATTGCATAAAGAAAATAGCAATTAGCAATAAAATTTAACAATAAAATCTCTTGTTATTAAATTAAATATAAAAGTATCAATTATTTTAGTTAGATTGATCGTCGAGTCAAGTTATGATATTATCCCTCTAGCTCGACCCGGCGCCAAGACCGGGTTGCGACAATTTTTTGAATTCGAATCGCTCAAAGTAATTTAGCGCGCTTTGCGCTAAACTACTTATAGTAATCGACTAAACTACTTTAAGCGATTCGATTCTTCGATTTTTTTTTGACCTAGGTCTTGGCATTTGCACGTGACATTTCCGGGTCAGCGCGATTAGTCTAATTTTAGTCTCTAAGTATTATTTTTATAATTGAGACAATTTTCGTTTACGTTTGTACTATTTTCTATTTTATTTCTTTTAATATTACGTATTATTTCTAGAGTATCTTATTATAATTATAGAATTCTTGCAATTCGATTAAGAGCTATTGTTCGATTTAGAGAAGCATTTAAACAACAATAGCATTCTTAATATATTTTATTAACTTAATTCTTTTAATCTAAGAGTTATCAAAGCTTATTAAAATCTCTTCTTTTTTATTCGAAAAAACAAGCGTTAGATAAAGTCTCTATTTAACGAGCTTTTGCGTCTTAATAATAAAATTATAATTATATAAACAATCGTGAAGCATCTTATATTCGAAGAGTAATAATAAAATTAAACTTTTTAAGATTAAGATACAAAGTTGAAATTAATAAAGTATTTAAATTTTTAATAAAATAATTAAGCTCGAAAAATCAAGTTTAAAAACAATTAATACAAAATTGTTTGCGTTGCTACTAATATGCTCAAAGTTATTTGCAAAAGTTATAAAAAAATATTTCTTTATTTAACTTTATTAATTTAGGAACTTCTATTATAAGACAATACAAGAAAGACAATAATTAATATTAAAAATTCAAAGATTTATTGCAAAAAATTATAGAGCAATCTTTGTAAAATATAAGTTAAGACTTTTTTACTTATTTTTGTTTCTTTTTCTCTTGTATTTCTAGAACTTGACTTTTATTGTTACAATTAATTGTTAACTTTTTGTTCTTGTAATTACTTTATTATTATTTTTCGATAATATTTTACTTACATTTAAGTCGACGTACTAACACAAATTTTACTTTTAATTGTAGAGAACAAAATATATAAAAAATAAAAAAATAAAGCAATATAATTAACAAGACTTTAATAATTGATTAACAAAGATAATATTAAATCTTAATATCTTTTTTCGATTATTAAAAGGATTAAGTTTCGACAAATTTGTTTGCTTTTTACGAGCAAATATAACTATTTTAAGACGTACAAAGTTCGCTAAGTTAATTAAAAAGCATACAAATCTAATTAAATATAATATTCTTAACAATTTGAAAATAAGTACTCGAATATTTATTGCTTTAAATAATTAATCAAATTCGAATTATTTTTTTTTCTAAAAATTATCGCATACTTTATTAATATAAATTGATAATATAAAAAAGTTCTATTAATTTTTAAATTCTTAAAGAATAAATATACAAAAAAGCGATTAACAAATATAATATATAATATTCTAAAAAAGTACAATTTTTAAGATTGTTTAATAATTATTATTGCAAATAATATTAATAATAACAAAATATTATAAAGAACTCTTATTAAAACTTTGCAAAACAAAAATATAATCTAGAATTCGAAGCTTAAAATAATAAATTGTATAAATTATATTATACAAATTACGATTAACAATTTGTTAAAAACGCTTAAAATACGTACTCGAAACAAGAATGTTATTATTAAATTTAAAAAGAAGAATTTCGACAATCTAATTAAGAGAAGAAATTCTTTTAAGAAAATTTTGCGCAAAATAAGATTAATTGCTAGCTTTTATTGTTATAAGTTTTAATAAATATAATTTTTAAATTCGACTTATTATTATTGCAATTAATATGTTAATTGTTCGATACAAAATCTTTTGCAAACTTTAAGCAAATAATATATTAAGCAAGAACATAAAAAGTATAATTCAAAATATTAAAATTTATTAAAATAGTATTTATGCTATATTGTAACAAACGTACAACATAAAGAACTCTATATATAAATAATTTTATATTTGAGCGAAATTAAAGTTTTAAGTACTAAAATTAACAAAAGATAAATAAAGTTAAATATATTATATAATAATATTTTTAAAATCTTTCGAAAAACTTATTTAAATATTAAGTTCTTCTTAGAATTTTACAATATGCAAAGCTTAAAAGACTTACAATGCAATATATAATCATTTAAAAAATTAACAACAAATTATTGCAAGACTTTTAAATATAATTTGAATAAAAAAGTTATAAAAAGATATTTAAATTGTTAAAAATCGAATTAATATATATTATAAAGCTATTTATAACAAAGCAAATATATACTTTAATATCGAGACTTTGCTTAATTTGTTTAGAAAACAATCGATATATAACGTACATTACTCTATTAATAATGTTTTGCATTCTATTATTGTCTTTTATTGCTTAAAAGATTAATGTCTCTTTACAAAATCGAAGTTAATTATTAGCTAATAAATAAAAATATATTTAAGAGTTTAAGAAATATTACAATAATAGCTATTTGCAATATCAAAAATTAGAATATTATTAATATATTATTATTGAATTTAAAAAGAGACAATTTCTAGCGATTATTGTGCTAACTACTTAACGCAATATCGACAATTAACAAAACGTTATTAATAATATACAAGATATTGCGCTAAAAACAAAGATTAACAAGACAATTGTCTAGCTTGCTAAGTTAATTGAGTTTATCGATAAATCTTTTATTTTAAGAATTTGAAACATTTTAAAGTTTTAATTTCTAGTATTGACTTGTATAATTAAAGATGTTTTAACAATTTTTGTCTCGAATATTAATGTCGAACGACTATTTTTAATAGCACGTAATGTAATTATCTATTGTCGCAATCGATTTCGCGAACACATTGTCAAAAATATAATAATAATCAAACGTACAAATTGAATTACTAAGAATATTTTAAAGAAAACAAATATTATATTATCTATTATCGCAAAAAAGCTAAATTAAGATATTAAGAAAATTAACAATAATAAATCTTTGTCAAATATTACTTGAGCAACAAAATTAAAGAATAATAATAAGAAATCGAATAATAATTTAGACTTCGAGACGTTTCTTATCGAGTTAAATAATTTGAACAACGCTACTTATGCGATAACAATAGTAGACAACAATAGAAGTCAAGATCAAATTAATACGTTAAAAGAACTTTAAGCTTGTTTTTTTGTTAATCTTTCTCTAATATTCTTAATAGATAAGAATCAAAATTATGTCAACAAAAATGCGAAAAAATATCGAAGCTCGAGTTACTCGTAAACAAAATTAATATTGTCAACGTATTTGCAAAACTTAAATTATTCTCGATTAATATTTTAAATAATTATATTTGTTTTCGCGAAGAATCGACAACAATATATAATAAACAAATTAAGTTAAAGAGAAACTTAGTTTTAATATATATTAGACAAAGCTTGATCAATTGTTATAATAACTAAATTTTATTTTGAACTTTTAACAAGCACTTATTTTTAAATCTTAATGTTCTAGACTTTCAAAATCAATTTTACGAATTTTATCTCTATATATATAACGTAATTAAATAGTGTTAAGTCTCTATTAATTTATTGCTTAAACTTGTTATTTAAGTTTCGAATACAAATTGTTGATGCATTTAATTATGCAAAGCATAAGACGTATCTTATTATTTATTTAATTTTATATTAATCTTATTAATAAAATCGAGTAAGTTAAATTGAACATTTTGTCTATTCTTTGCTCATTTTACTTTGTTAAGCTAGAAAATTTGTCTAATTCTAGAATCAAGATTGAACAAGTTAATTCGATTGAATTGAAATTCGATCCAACGATCACGCTACTTTTGTCTAGTCTAATTTGTTGTATTTTTTAATTTTAAAAGTATTTCTCTATTTAAAGACTAATAAAATTGCGTAATTAATATATATAACAAAGTATTAGATAGATAGAGTTTTAATAAATACAAATGTCTTGTATTAAGTTTTGTAAATTTTTTTTAATTTGTTTCTAAAAGATTTTAAAGCAAAATAAATATTAAACTAAATTATTAATAGCAATTGTAAGAGCGCAAATCTAGATAGAATTTAGTAAATATATTATTTTTTTGCATTATTACAAAAACAAATATCTTTTTAATTATAACAAACAAATTTGTGCTTCTTGCAATATTCTAAATTTGTATATTCTTTAATTGTACAACAATATTGTTAGTTGTTGCTTTTAATTTTAAAACTATAATAAAATCTTAAGTTACTAGATTAATAATATAAGTTAAACAAAAAATAAATTTTTGCTATTTGTTCTATTAAAATTCTTGTTAATTTAAAGTTCTTTTAAGTTTATCTTTTAAAATACTATTATTGTTTATATTATTAGTAATAATATTAAGAAGTTTGTTTTTAACTTTAAAAAGTTTTAAGATTTTTATAAATTCTAATATTAATTAACAATCTATATACTCGATATTAAGAGAAATAAATTTAATAAGATATTTGCGAAATTAAAATACAATATTAATTTAGTATATTAATATTTCTAAGTAGACAACTCTTATTTTAATTTTCTTACAAATTTAATTAAAGTTCAAGAGAACTATTTTCGATAATTTTGTACAATCTAGAAATACTAGCTTTGATCGAAGCATTTTTTATAGTTTTCAAAAATAAGAATTATCGATAATTCGAAAAAATAAATTTAAATTAACAAAAGTCTTGTATAATTAGTTTTCCTAATTATCTTAAACAAGGAAGAACAATAGATCGACATAATTCTTTTTCTAATAATATATTAGTTCTATATTATTTATTTGTATTATTAACTATAACTTATACAATTAAAAACTAGATTAATTGTAATTTGTAATCTAGATTGTTTTTTGTTTTAAGCAAAAAATAAATTGAAGAAATTTTTTTATATTTGTTGTACTTAAATAATTATAAACAATAGAATAATTTAAAAGCTTATAACAATTTCTACAAATAATTTTAGAAAAATTCTCTACAATTAAAGTTATTTAAACAAATTTATTTTAAAGTTTAGATTATATTTTTGTATTAATCTTTTTTGCTTAATATAAATTAACAAGTTTTAATTAAATTTTATTTTAAATACTTTTGTTAACTGTAGTTTATAATTATTATTTTTGAAATTAAATATTAGTATTTAAATTTTACTCGATATATTTGTTTTTCTCTTTTAATATAAGTAACAAAAAATTGTTTCTAATTTTGTTTAATATTTTGTAAAAAATTCTTTTTCTATTATCGAAAGTAAAATTAAGAAAATTTCAATTAAATTAACTCGCAAATTAATTAGAATATAAATTACTAAATAACAAATTGCGCAAAATAAATTTGCAAAAATTATTTTCGATTAAAGATAATAAATGATTTAAAACTTTTAAAGAATTAGATATACTATAAACAAAAATAATAGAAACAATATTTTTAAATAATATATAAAAAATCTCTTCGAAATAAAAGAGTAATACAAAATAATAATACAAATAATAATTAAATTAAACAAATTATTATAGAATAAAGCATAGTTGTAAACTCGAAAATATTAAGAGAATCTCTTTAGAATAGAAAAGTAATACAAAATAGTAATGCAAGCAACAATAAATCCGAGTAAATTATTATATAACAATATAAACAAGTCTAATTGTAATCTCGAAGTATATTAAATTATATTTTAATCAAAATTTCAAAATTATAATAATATAAGTCTAAAAATAGTAATTCTTAATATAATAATATAATTTTCGATTTCTTGACAATTTAATTCGATCTTAATTTTTGAAATCGAAAATTAACTCGATTTAATTTGATTTAATTTCAAAATAGTTCAAATCAATTCTAGAAATTAAAATCGAAAATCGAATTAACAATTAATCTATACAATTACAACTTAGATAAATAGTTATTCTTCAAATTAATTCTTTGCAAACTAAATATTTACTTAAAGAATATTTATTAAATTGTATATATATACTTTATTGTTATTGTTTTAGATAAAAATCTAATATAATACAAAGCAATTGCATATAATCTTGTAATTCTAAAGTTGATAAGAAAGATAATATTAATTGACAAAAGTAAACTAAATATAAAAGAAACTAATATTTATATATACAATATCTAATTGTTCGTTTGTATTGCTAATTTGTAACTTAAAGTCAATAATATTGTCAATTTATAAATATTAATAATTACTTAAATAGTTATTTAGACAATATATACAATAATTAGCACGAAATTTGCGAGAAGAGAGAATATTTAATTTATATATATATATAGTTTAATTGAAGTGCTATTTAGATCGAAATCTAAGCACTTGAAAAGATAAATTTCAAATTTATCTCTTAAATTAACAATATAGAGAAGATTTGTAAGATTAAGATCTTTCTCGACTTATTTTGATAATAGAAAGATTTATATTGTAGATTCTTTAAGATTAGAATATAGGAAGGATGCAGAGCAAAATATATGTATTAGCAGTTTATAGATCTATCTAAAATCCTTGGCGCTCAAAAATCGACTTTCCGCTCTTCGATTATATATACATTATTAACGAAAACGAAGTTTGATTGTAGAAAATTGATATATATATACTATAGATAACAATCTATCTATATCTTAAATTTAAGACGTTTTCAAGTAATATTAAAGTCTTTATATTGACTTCAAGTAATTGTTAATGCTTGGCGATATCTTGGCACTTTTCGAGATTATTTTATATTGACTCTAGCACAATTAAAGCTTACTTAAACTTGCTCAAATTTAGGAACTAGCTATCTTGATATAGAAACTTTCTTTTAGACTCTTTAATATTCTTTTATCGCTCAATTGATAATAGTATATATATGGTGGGGGGGGGGGGGAAGTCGATTTTTGAGCGCCAAGGGTTCCAGATAGACCTGTAAGCGCTAATAATGTACACATACGAGCGGGCTATGTATATGCATAGACAGACACTGGAAAGCTGCATAGTGTTAAACGGACGAGTCCGCACCAAAGATAGATTAGCCCCACCACCGGCTTTGAAACCTACATGTGGAGTAGTACAGACAAGAAACAAGTTAGGGCTGTGTTGCTGCACGCAATATCGCGATGTCTCGGGGGGCACCCGAGTCCCAGCTGCACGAGCTGAAGAATTAGATTTGTCAAACACTGCGCTTATCCAATCAAAATTGTTCGTTTTAAGCGCTCGACCGTAGAACATGCAGGACATGCGAGCTAATATAGCTTCTCAGGCAGGGACGGGTGATTACATACTTCTGCTAACCCCCCCCCCCCTTTGCTGGGATACAGATCCCACTCCACTATGCAGGAACACACGGTGGCGAATAGCCCCTTCCTGAGGAAGAAAAAACGGGCCTTCCAGAAATGATTGGAACGCGAGTAGTAGTACAGCATGCAAGCACAAGGTTTCGCATTGGGGCAGCGCAGCAGCAGCCTCGATGCATATCCCGTTTTCGTACGAGCTGCTCACGGAGATTTCCGACTGTCACTCCTGTTCTCTTGTGGAAAGTGAGAAAGGCACGGCGTGTGTGCCGCATGAGACATGTGCGTTTCTGGCCTACTAGTAGGGTTTGTACCTAAAGTAGCTGACAATCACGAGCCATAGCCTCAAACCCTATGGGATAGGATTTGGATTTGCTGGTCTCTAGGGTTTATTAAAATGGCACGGAAGCCCGGACGGTACGAAGGATGCCAATTTTACTGTGTGAAGCAACATGTCTCGATTGATGTTAAGAAAAGCTTTGTTGGGGCTGCTATGCCTTCCTTTGACGATAGTCCTCGCCACTGCAGAGGTTCACGGTGGGGCGGCAGCAGCATGCCATAAGCTCGCGGGCCTACTCACGAATGTGACTGTGCTGCCTTCGCAAGATCGGTATTCGGCCTTGAGCACGGAGAATTGGTGCGTTTTCCCCTGGGGCGCGTATGTTTCGATGCTGAAGCTCCATAGGTCTGGAACCGCGTGGGCGAAGCCGTCGTGTATTGTCCAGCCAGCTGCAGCATCAGACATTCAGCAAGTGGTTCGGCTCCTGACCGACCGACATGTGCCGTTTGCAGTCCGTTCTGGAGGTCATTTACCCTCGCCGCTTGGGGCGAACATCGATGACGGCGTTTTGATCGATATGTCGATGATCAAGGGCGTAACATACGATGCCGCAATTAACGTTGCAAAAGTGGGTGCAGGGCAGAGGTGGAAAACTGTGTACGACACACTTGACGCCCACAATGTGACGGTCGTCGGAGGCAGAGTAGTGGATGTTGGGGTGGCAGGTCTTACTCTTGGATGTAAGAGTGTGCGATGTGTATTCGTTGTCCAGGAATGCTGATCCTTCAGGTGGATTATCGTACCTCTCCGATCTCTACGGCTTGGTTTGTGATAATGTCGTCAACTTCGAGGTGTGTTTCCCGACCAGGGCACAAGCACATGGTGCTGACTCGAGATTAGGTCGTCCTGGCAAATGGAACAATCGTTGACGCCAATGCGACCTCCAATCCAGATCTTTGGTGGGCGCTGAAGGGCGGTGGTAACAATTTCGGTAAAAATCTTGTTGTTCGATCACCACAAGATCGCTCTCTGACAGTCTCGTCAGGTATCGTCACATCATTCACCCTTTCAACCTATCCAATCCACCAAGTCTGGGGCGGAATTAAGGGCTACACCCTCAACGAGTTGCCTGCACTCTTCTCTGCCATGATCGAGTACCAGTCCAACCCCAACAAGGACCCCTATGCGAATCTTATGATGCAGGCTTTCACCACCAATGCCAGCGTCGGCGCGGTCTTGAACATGGTCTACCTCAAGCCCGAGGTCTCACCACCCGCGTTCAGCCCCTTTTACTCCATCTCCACCACCTTTGACACCACCAAGCTACAAACCCTCACCCAGATGATGAGTGGCCAGATCGTCCCAGGAATCCCTCGGTGCGCAGGACTCCACCAAGAAAGTGTGAACTCGAGCTAACATTCTTCGCAGATGGGACTGGTTCGCCACGAGCTTCAAACCGAACGCCTCGCTCTACGCGCAGATCGAAAAAATCGTGACAACGGCCCCGGAATTGAAGACCATAGCGGCGGTGCCCGCCGGCTCCATGGCTTTGGGTCTGCAGCCGAACTCTGCCAGCCTCGTCCACGCGGGTCTCGCTCGTGGGGGCAATGCCTTGGGCTTGCAGCCCATCAACCAGACCTGGTTTGTGCTCGATACGGGCCACTGGTTCTCCGACGGCGACGACGCTGCGCATAATGCGACGCGAGCGATCCACGCGAAGATTGAGGACGTTACGAGGAGCGACGGGAATTATCTGCCGTACCAATTCATGAACGATGCGAGTTATGACCAGGATGTCATTGCACATTACGGCGCCGCGAACGTGCAAAGGCTGAAGGCGGTGCAGAGGAGGTATGATCCCGATCTTGTGTTCCAAAAGCTGGTTCCTGGCGGGTTCAAGCTGTGTTGATGCTGGCTGTCTGAGTTTTGCTTTCCATGGGGTCGTAGACCAACTGTTCTCCGCATAACCTGTTTTAGACGAATCCATCATTACTTTGAGTCGACTCAATTAGATACCGTAGATTTGTAAACCACACGAAAGCGTCCGCGCTTTGAATCATACATTTCCATCCAAAACATTACAATATCATCTTCTCATCTCATGTCTACCTCTACGCCTAGGATCGGACTCAAATGGTAGTCTTACTTCAGCTCCCGAAGCTCAGTATACTGTGACTTCAGCCCAGCCTCAGAGTCATCACTCCTCATCGAACTCGGCTCTGGCCTACTCAGCGTCCTTGAGCGCTGGGAGGTGGACCGTTCAGCGAATGCGCCGCTGCTTCCATATTTGCTGCGCAAAACCGAGCTGGATACCTGGCTCCAGAGCTGAGACACACGCTGTGCAGCAGATACTAGGCTCTGCTGCATCGCAGGCAGCGAGGTCCCGATAAGTGCGACCGTGGGCTCGACTTGCGAGGGGATCCAGAAAGTGACGCCGTAGGTATCGAATTGTGGAGGGACGAGCATGCTCATCTGATATTGTAGCCCTGTCGTTGAGTGAGTGTTTGTAAGGGCAGAAATGAGTCAAGGGAGTGACTTGGGAGGGGGACGAACATGTTGGATTGATATGGGTGTACCGCTGCATTTCGATGACAAAGATTGCTAACTTGTACGCAGCGGCTACGCTTGCACTATTCGCTGTTTAGCAACTGGACGATATGTGTGGAGGGAGGAGTGAAACTTACGATGTTCCGAGTATCAGAACGAGGCTTACGCTTGCGCGCCTCTTGACGGGCATTTGCAGCTGCCAAATTGGATAGATTGGAAGGACCAGCAAGAAAATGTCGAAAGCCATGCTGGTGCTGTACAGCGCCACTGCGAGGTAATAGTAGTACCAGTCCTTGAAATATTGCTGCCGTTCTAGCGGGTGCCAGGTCTTGTAGAGTGGGCGGCAGATGAATGCGGGTAAAATCGAGTAGACGACAAGGTAAATTGCTTGAAGCACAAGCATGGCCTTGATTGCCCATTTTACACGGGATCGGGCCGTCGCGAAGATGCGACTGTAGAAGAGTAGGATAGACGTGCGGATTGCTGTCGACATGGCTGGGTACAGCCAGAGAGAACCAACGATACCCTGACATTCCGGTCAGTATAATTGAAGCGAAAGGTATCGCGCATTTGCAACGGAGCTAACGAAGAGGTCTGTTCGCTGCGAAAGCCCGATCATACCTTGAACCAGACGGCGTATTCTCCGACTGTGATCTCCCAGAGTGGCTTGCCCACACCAGCATGGAGGTTCACGTACCCAGCCATTGCGGTCCAGCAAATGTACATAATCTTGGACAAAGCATCAATACTTGGGTGTTTTTGATGTAGGATTGGTAACATACAAGTGCTGGAACCATGGCCCAATCATCATGGCCAAAGGCGCGGGCGCGTATCCTCAGCGCAAACCTCGAGATGACTGTAAGGCTTGCGACAACACCAAGGGTGACGCACGCAACGGCAACGGAGTATACTTTGTGAGTGTCATCAACCTTAGTAGGTGGTGGTAGCAGCTTCTGCTGCAATGAAGCCATATTCTAGGGCTTTGAGGATCGACGGACGTTGCAAATGCACCAATAAAGGATGCGGACCATTTCAGGCAGAGTCCTCGGGTCCTCTTGTATTAGAGGATGGGTGAGAGGGTCTACAGCCGTCTGGTGTTCCTCGTACATCGGTATCCTGTCAAGGCTGCCCCGCCCTCAATCTTCTGCTCATCAACGAGGCTCTAAGCATTCCTGCATTGCGTACAGCCGACGGGCCTTTGCATTTCAGATGTTTCAGGCAAGCCATGCAGTCAGCATCCTCCGCGGATCCGATGTGGGAGTTCATGGCTCGACTTGCTCTACCCGAGCTCGGAGAGGTCCGACCACGCCATCATCAGGCACACCATCGAGCACACGCGCAGAACCGCACCACTCAGATGAGGCTGCCATGGAGCTGCCCGCCCGTTATGCATGCAGGAGGAACGAGGCGTTCCATGATAAGCACGTCAAGCCGAGGAAGGAAGGAGTCCTAAGCTCTAATTTTAGCGTGTCCGGCAAGGACCGAAGCCCGTCATCCCGCTTCCGCTGGCCCCTAATCTGGCGCCTCTTCAGTCGGTGGCAGCCAAAAGATTTTCGCACGATTCGGAGCGCTACAGTTGGTACTCCCATACTAAAGAGCGCACACCCCCACCCTACCGTTGATGAACCACGCGAGAGGAGTCGAACCTAATGTTCGTGACAATCGCTATGCGCACACCTCGATGTCCCATTTCGATCTTGTCTGCTATTCGGTGTGGAGCTACTCAGCTGTGCGGGAGGACAGGCTTGAAGAATGCAACTGCCGATCCGCTTTATGGAAAGAGACGTAGAAAACTTATTGATTGACTTTCTAAAAAATGGGGTAACCTTCGGCCCCACAGAGACATAGGCAGGCACGTCCTCCTGGACCCCCCTGACATGCTGAATCGCATGAGAGACCCTGCCACGCAGAGTACAACCATTCTGTTTCATCTGATGCATTCAATGGTTGGTGTTCCTGGCTGTTTCAAACGTTGATTCACAGAACATCACACGCCAACGCCACGCAAGTACTCGACGAGTAAGCCACCCGAAAGAGCACCTCCAGCGAACCAGAATCCGTGGCTAAACCACCACCAGCAACTTGCCGCGCTCTTCAACTCCACCTTCGCAATCATCAGACCGAGCGCCATCGCCGCACCGCCGACAGCAATCGAATAGTACGCCAGACCCATCTCACTGAGCCACCCACATGCAAGTAACAGCAGCGTCTTCAGAGCGAGTAGCTGCCACAACAGAGGCTTGAGCCGGTCGTGGTAGCGGACCGCCATGCTCTTGATTCCAGCCTTGCGATCATCCTCCAAGTCCAGGTACGCGTAGACGGTGTCATAGATCATCGTCCACAGGATGTTTGCCAGGAACAAACACAGCGTCGACCAATGCACGTGTGACCTCGAACGCAGCCCCAAAGCCCCCACCCCAAACGGTTCCAGCCCCATGGCGAGTGATCCCATGACGACGCCCCAGGCAAGACAGAATCCCAACACGATCTGAGGAAAGCTGGTGTGTCGTTTAGCCCAAGGGTAGTATGTCCAACCGAGTATACTGGGTAGGGCATAGAGGATGCTTTGTAAGCTGTTCGGCGTCAAATAGGGCAGGAATAGTGCAGCACCAATGGCTTGAGTGGCCGTGAACACTGTCGCAGCAAAGGGTGACACAGCTCCTCGAGGGACAGGCCTGTTACGAGTCCGTTCCACCAGCGCGTCTAGAGGCGCATCGATGAGGTCATTCCAGATGTGAATTGCATTAGAGACGAAGAAACTGCCCCCAAACATCAAGGCACTCGTTTGGAACAAGAAAGAAGGAGGGGTATGTTGAAGAATCGCGGCATGCAGAATGCCAAAGATGTGGGGAAAATAAATGAGGAACAGTCCTGCTGGTGGACTGAGTCGGGCCAATTGCACATACGGCAACCAGGCGTCTGGAAGAATACTTAGCCAGCCTGATTTTTGATTGCCGCCATAATGATCGCCAACTGAATCGCGGTTGAAGTCTCCCTTGGACTCGGGAGTTGTGACGTGTTTGATAGGCTTGTTGGGGGCCATGAAGCTAGACGAACACATGGCCCAGGCACCGTAAGTACGTTGTAGAGAAATCGGAACATCGCCGAGAAGCGATCATATCCTCATCTTGTAGTAGGAACGATAATAAGCTTGCGAGAATGGCAGCTGACATGTCCACCAAGTAATCGTCAGTGCCCCACAACATTTCGACAAGCGCAATGTAGTGGGTCGCACTTCAATTACCACTGCAGCTCATATACCACCCCAACAGCCATTGGGTCACAATTTGCGTTCAAAGCTACATTGCGCTTGCCGAAATGCTGTGGGGCACCGACGATGAGAGGGATTCCGGTACCATACGTACGGGGTCGTGAAGAACTGCAGAGCTAAACCGTGATGCGACCACACCAAACCCCACGCATGGGGAAGGATGCGCCCGCAGCTTCTAGCTGCATATGCAAATGAAACTGTGCTGAATGCGGCTTCCACGCGCAATCCAACATGCTGGGGCCAGATGGCCTACCGCATGCCGCAGTGCATGCAGCTGATGCAGCTGTGTTTATATACCTAGGCAGGGAGCGGTCAAGTCTCCTGTACTCGCTCCTGGACCTCGGTTTTGTGACCCCGATCTGGTGTCACATAATCACGTGAACTCCTTCCACTCTCAGTGAGTCGCCGTGATGTTCGACTGCTCTGTATTCCATGGCCTGCTATTGATTAGCACCGCCTTGGCCTCATCGTTGAATTCCCACCGATATGACGTAGAGCAGAGGGCCACCGTGCCAGACAACACAGAAGCTTTTGTCCAATCCCTCAAACTAGCACCGTCGCAAGCCCAAGATTTGATGGTCCAAGCTAGCAGCGGCCCTACCGTATTCAAACAGGTGAGAATCACATGCTTGGCAGCACAATATTCTCTCGGGTCCAACTCTGTCGAGTCAAAACCTGTGAACCAAGCTTTGGAAGACGCCAACTGGTCAGTCGTCCCCGCCGTTTTAAATAGTTGAATATTCATCACTGTGATCTAGGTCTGAAGCATGCTGGGAAGCGCCGTCATGCATTATAATTCCAGCATCGACCCAAGAGGTATCAAAGGCCCTCAAGATAGTCAAATTTTTCCAAACGAAGTTTTCTGTCCGCAGTGGCGGCCACTCCCCGAATCCTGGCTGGTCTAATGTCAACGACAATGGTCTCCTCATTGATCTACGGAGGATCAACCAGCTCAGTGTCAGCTCGGATGGATCCGTCGTGAGCTTGGGACCGGGTCTCCGATGGGGCGACGTCTACAACGCCTTGGACTCGTATGGTGTGAGCCTTATTGGAGGTCGCATCCCGCAGGTCGGCGTTGGCGGGCTCATCCTCGGAGGTCTGAGCCCACTATTTAACCTAGTCGCAAATCAAGTGCTAATATGGAATTCACAGGTGGATTCTTTCATTTCTCCGGCGAGTACGGTCTCGCTGCAGATAACGCTAAGAACTTCGAGGTATCCGCATTCCTAAGTCCGACCCTGCTGTTAGCTAATCCACGTCGCAGATTGTCCTAGCAGACGGCACCATTACGGATGCAAACGCAAAAGAAAAAAGTGACCTCTTCTGGGCTCTCAAAGGTGGTGGCCCAAACTTCGGTACGTCCCCTTATCCCAGCTTTTTGAAGGAATGCGATTTTGACTTTTGACAGGTATTGTCACCCGGTTTGACCTCTATACGATTCCAGTGAAAGCCGTTTGGTATCAGGTCGCGATATATACGGCTGACCAAGTCCCTGCTATTCTGGACGCGTTTGCCCAATGGCAGACAAAAGGTGCTTCAGACCTGAAGTCGACTGTAGCTCTCATTATTGGACTCGAGACAGCCACACTGGGATTGATTTACTCCGCCGCCGCCGACAAGCCAGCGGCCTTTGCTCCGTTCTACGACCTGGTTCCTCTTGTGGTGGCGGTACCTCCAATAAATGGCACGGTGAAGACCCTCACTGACATACTGGGAAGCACATTTTCCCAAGTGCCGGCGCGGTAAGCTATCCTTGAACAGCTATTGCTTGTTAAATTCCTGCAACTGACGAGGTCAAAGTCATGATTATCGTGGAACAGCCACTAAGATCGATGTGACACTATACAAAGAGGTCTACGGGTTCTGGAGGGAGAAAGCGCTCGCTGTTCGTACCGCCACTGGAGCTAACCAGACCTTCACGCTCCAGCCGGTTCAGGCGAACATCGCCAAAGTCGGTGCTGCGAATGGTGGAAATCCATTGGGGCTCCCGCCAATTGATCATCAGTGTAAGTTGGAAACGCGTTATTGGTTCCGCAGCGTCTGATACTTGCAGGGTGGACCACGCTCGTAGATTGGCAAGGCGAGAGTAACGACGCAGCTGTAAGAGCGGTTCCCATCGCCACCACCCAAGAATGGAAGGATCTAGGGCAGGCTCGTGGGTCGTACCTCCCGTTCCTATACATGAACGACGCCTCAAGAGACCAGAACCCGATCGCTGGCTACGGCGCGAGTAACGTGGCTAAGTTGAAGTCCGTGTCCAAGAAATACGACCCGACCCAGGTCTTTCAGATACTGCAGAATGATGGATTCTTGCTTCGGAAGGCATAAAGGCTTTCCGAGATCATTGTTGAAGGATCACTGGCTGGTAGACCGACAAAAAGTTGCAGAGGCCTTGATCACAGACGATGGCGAATACCGCCTCAGAACACTCCTCGCTTCATGCGTGTAAATAGCTTTTTCGTACAAGAGCTGCTACCACAAGCATTGGAAATGCACGTAGAACGGTTGTTGGGCGGGAAGCTCCCTTTTCATGGACGAACAGATAGCAACAATGTCTTGGAATTTACCGAGCTGGGTCTCTGCACCTGAATGCTTAGTATCAAATTCTAACGTTCTGTGGATATCAGCTTTGGGAATCCCTGGAGATGTCCAGCGAGTAAGGTTCAATGTCACACTTTTTCTACCAGAGCTTCTTCATTCGAAGACTATAGTCTTCGGTCCCTCGATCGTCTCGTATTTAAACTTCACACAACGTTACTACCCTTATACTCGACCTTCTTCACGCGATCGGCGAAGATGCACCGCGCTTTCAGATCTTCCGTCGCTTCGTAGAGCAGCTCCGCGATTCTGTCCTTAAGAATTCTAAATGTTCTGCCAAAGCTTAAAGAACCACTATCAGGAAAATCTTGATAGCCGCTACTCGTATAAGATTTGGGTCTCGACGCTATTGCATCAAGGCGAACGAACTGGTCACGTGGAACTCGTACCCAGGTGGGAACGCGCCTGGTCCCAGATGAATTGAATTCGTTCGTGCGAGGCCCCCATGTAAGAAGTGGCAAGTAGCAGAGCCTCAGGCAGTGGGTCTTGCGGAAGTGTAGCTCTTGCTGTTCGATCAGAAGGTATTTGTCGTCTCATCTTCACTCTATCGGCAGGTTCCACGTCGGTGACCCTGTGACTACAGTGGTTTGATTCTATTTTGTACTAGCGAATAATTTCCTATCGTGTTTCAAAGCTTTTTGATGATTGGGCTCTGGTGGATTACTAGAAGCGTAGATCCTAGGTTAGCATTTGAGATTTTAAAGACGAAGAACCCTCAGGTCTGATAAGTCCACGCATTTCTTGCTTCTGCTTTTTTGAATCGATATCGTCCCGAAGTCTGTCATTGATTCCCTTATTACTTGCAGGGTGCCTAATCCGGAGGCCTGCTGTGCACAGGAGCATCGATTGCTCGACGCTAATAGACCGTATTGAAAAGATGGCAAAGGACTAATTGACCACTGACAGCCCATTACCAATATGGCGAAACAGGGAGGAACATCAAGAGCGTGTTCGAGGACCTATATGAAGCAATGGTAGAAGAGCCTTCATGGGGGTTGCCAAACGTAGATAGCATCCACTGGTGCGAGCGACCAGGTGACCTTACGCGATGTGGTTACTCATATCCTTTCTTCCCCACTGAGGTCTATCGATAATCTCGAAGAGTTCATCCAGTACTCCTTGCCAGTAGCGGGCAAAGATACGGACGTGTCGACCTCTCAGCGTAGTGGATATTCCCTCACGTATCGTGATTATATGTTTATCGGCCCTTATCTGTCTCGTTGACTGAGTCTTGAAGAAACGTATATCACTGCATATACCACTATACCAAATTTTGTCGTTGATGCTCTTATGATGAAACAGGCAGAACCATCCGAACAAGTAACCGACACGGGGCGAGTATTCCATGATCTCCATTATTTCGCGAATCCGGGGAATGCCTGCCGTGAGAGGCTGAAGCACTAGGGGTATGAAAGAAATGGTCGCGACTGCTACAAGTATAAGTAGAAAGGTCCAGAGCTCAATATTCCCAGTGCCGAAATTTCTTAAGTTCATTCCCATGATAGATGCTGTCAACTGCAAAGGAAGGAATACATAGGCGAGCTGGTTTAGCAATCTGAGCTTTGCCGAGGTATTCTTCGCTTCCTTAGCTGCATCTGCCTGTGCTTGAATCACCTCTCCATGATAGTTGGAATTACTCGAGTTCTCCTTAGCGTGGTGGAAAGACAGAAGGGCGTTTATATCTTCCGTCAGCTCGCAAAGAAGGCGACAGATTTCTTGGCCTTGAGATATTTCGTAGTCCGAACTCACTTGAGCTCCGTCAAACCTAGCTAGAAAAACCTCAACCTGACGTCTCAGAGGTACCAGTTGCTGGATCTCACAGAAGAGCGAATAAGAATCCTTCCCAATACTGATCAATCTCTTGAAGTGCCTTTGGTGCAATGATCCTGTAATAGTCTGCGTTGCAGCAGCAAGCCAGATTGGTGAGATATGGTAGAATTGATTTTAATATGAGACAATCTATCTTCTCGCTTTCAGAGAAACGAAGTGCTAAGAGGGAGCGGCTGAGGTGGTCATGGAGAGACTTTGAGCTTTGCGTCCCTAGAAGAGTTGACCCTGTGATTCGTGCATTTGGGTAGTTGAAAAAGATACGCGACATTTCTGAAAGCTTGCTTCGGGGTGCGCGGAGGAAGAGTATTACTTTTGAAGCTTTTTAGTGATCATCGGCGCCCGTGGAGGTCGGGTCTACTACTCACATGTGACTTTCGGATCATTCTGATGGATTGCCAGGGACAAACAGTGGTCCTTGTATGAGAAAAAGAAGCATGAACCTGGCTGTATTGTCAACGAAGACATAGTATCGCCGCCAAGATGCCAGGTATGTTGGTTTGGGTAGGGGTCGTGATTAACTTCCTCCAGCGCGAGGGGGATGTCCCGTGGGCAATTTGGCTCGTATTCCACGCCCGGATAATGAAAGTGTTTTGCCACGAAGCGTGGGTCTAGGCTGTACCTGCTGCAGATTAGATCGACAATATCGCGATCCACATCCCAGCTCTTCCCATGGCCTATGAGTATAATGCGGAGACGTGAGCCTTGTGCTTCGACATCCAAAGATGTGAGAGTGAAGCTGCCGTGCCGTCGATTCCCGATGTCACAAAACCATTGCCGATGAGCTCAAAGACTTGTCCAGATGTTCTGTCTCCATCGGCGGGCACTGGCGTCTGTAGATACCGATAATGAGCCAGGACAACTCTGGACGATTTCATAGACCACCTCGCGCACCCTCTTACTAAAGATGTCAGGCTCGGAAATGGCTTTCATTTTCTCCCAGTCTTGTGGCTGAGTCGACATCCAGACTGTTCGAATTAGAAAACGTGATGCTGCTTGATTGAGCTGTCTGCAAGCTAGTCGAACTGCCTTTATATTGCGGGAATTTAGAGGTTGAAGTACGTTCTCGAGGATCTCGAGAGGTAAGTCGCTGATTCCGATAGCCCATCTCTATCAGGGTTCTCGCCTAGTGTCGACAGATAGGAGTTCAGTGATCTTCCAATGTTGCATCATTGAGTGACTCTATCGGTAGAACTACAGATGTAGAATAACACATGTAGCGTTCGTCGGCGAAAGCTAAGTGGTTGGTGTCGATCGTTGGATTGCAAGTGGAGCTTATCAGAGGCCGAGTCTGACGTGTATGAGCGAGGTGCTGTTAGGTCCGATCAGATCAGAGTGTTGTCACCAAAGGTCGTCATAGTATTTTATGCGCCAAGAAAATTCGTGTCTGCCCGTTGCTCATCTAACCTGACCGAAAACCCAAATTACGTGATTGGGATAGACTTATCGACCTGTGAGAATCCCCTGCAAAAGAGCCAAGTGGTCAGAAAGACATTCCTAATTATCGGTCTATGAATGCCACCTGAAGAGCCTATGGAAGTCAAACATCCCGGTTGAGCCGACGAAGCCTATTCCGCTTTCGAAGTCCACGTGATGCTCTTGGACTGATTTCATCGTACTCGCTACATCTCCTACCCTTCCCGTTTCGCCGAGCGGTTCGATGTGCGGATGGATTTCTGTCATGGTTCGAGGTTGCCATCCGGGTCCGATCAGATTAGCCACCGGGCCTTTGTGCTGGTGCCGAAGAGCGATTTGAGAACCTTTGACGCACGGGAATATTTACACAGCAACCTGCATTGATGTAAAGACCGAGACGGAACATCTGGAGCTTGTGCTACCTGTACCACAAGCACCCGGGCTCGCCATGGAGATCCAGACAACATGGGTGAGTGGTTGGCGTTGGCCAGGCGTGCTGATCGCTCTCATTGATCGTCGTGTATATACTCGCAACTTGGGCTTTTCAGGTCATGTAGCATGCAGTGCGGCCGCTGGCCATCAGCTGGTATCGCCCTTATGTCTGTTCTCTCATCCTGAATTGATCGTCTCGCAGTTGCCAAGCAGGTGCCAAGTTAATTAGTGTTTGCTAATCTACTGTAATACTTGGCATCCTCCCAACCTCATCTTTCTGAAATTCATACTTACTTATAATAGCATCGGGCTTGACTGAAAGTCTTCGTCATGTAGTCGCCAAACCTGCTTCAGGATGTCAATGCAACACGAATATGATTGCGAACCTGGCCGCAGCTTGGCAGTCATTAACATGGAAGTCATGATCATTATCAGTCCCTGAATTTCATCTCGGATTGATTCGACGAAGGATCGTTGGGGCAAAATTGCGTAGTAAGAGACATGGCACGAGAATTACAGCAATCGTCTACTTACATCACTCGTGACTAGTAAGTATGTCAAGCTATAGGCCTCTTGCACAGTAATTATTGCTGCACCACGTCAACCATCTACTGCGCCTTTTCGGCCACTGCCTCGATGCAGTAGTAGTTTACAATTGCGAGCACACAAAGGTATCACTTGCAGACTTGCTGTAAGCCCAGAGTTTCGCGCTACGAGGATCCGCCGCTTCCTTTCGCAGACGCCATGCCGCCATTGGCTGTCAGCGCCCGAGGGCTATATGTGATCCTCGAATAGACGCCAGACCTCCAACTCACGCATTGCATGCCTCTAGCGCACCAATCGACTGATACCATCATTTCGACCTGCAGGACGTGCTCGTACAGCCGCTCTGGTGGCTCAGCCCCAACCGCTTCCTACATAGCAACGACTGGAGAATAATGCATGGTCGTAAATATGAAGGGAGGTAACCGATGATGTGAGCTTGCGCAAGGCCCGGGCCTCCAGCTACGGCAAGAGTGGGGAAGCTCCTTTTCATTTTCACGAATCTCCCGGTCTTAATGATGTTATATCCTTGTTGTCTAATGATTGTCTGAGTTTACGTCGCTCAATTGCTGCAAGTACTATTCTCATCTTCTCTTTGCGGTCGGTGTTCATAAATGTGGAGTCAAGCAGCATCTAGAGCTCCTTCGTAAGTTTCTAGCTCTCGATTGATGTTGTTCGTCCTTCCATAAACTTGTCGTCCATTAGTGGTGGTCGAGTATACGCAATGATCGCAAAAACCTTTTGCCTCAAAGTCTGGCGATGGTACTAATCTGCCAGCTTTGTCCGGTTGGCGCTGTCTTCTCCAATACAACAGTGACCGCTTCCCCAACGGATACTAACACAGATAGTCGAGCAACACATACCGCCACTAATGGCGTCGGGGACACCGAATACTGCGTTGGCCCCACGCCGCCAACAGGGCTGTCATTCCCTACAAAAACGTTCATAGAGGTACTCGCCATTGTCAGTGGTCCCACAACTACCAAATACGACTTCGAGACAGGTGGAGGCGCATATGTCCATGTACCATTCACTGCGACAGGTCCAACAACGCTTTGGACGACATACTCAAGGGCAGACTACCCTCAATCCAGCCATATACGGATCGCCCATCATGTTGTGGACAATGCACGGTGTACTTCTCAAGAGTTGACCTCCATTACTGGCCAGTACCTGGAGCCAACACCGCGTGTCTGAACAGCGGGATCGGTAGCAATAATATAGCTTCATCATTAGCCACTGTACCCCCTTCCAATAACTCAATATCAACTACGGTCGGTGCGGATGGATTCACCTATACATCACCTTCGGTCTACCTCGCATATCACGACATAAGTGCCTCGAATAGATGCGGACAAGTCGGGCCTAAACACACCTCCGTCACTGTAGCTGTTGATCCAGGTCAGCTGTCCACTCTATTTGATGAGGGGCGCGGCGGTCCGATTGCAACCTTTGACCTCAAGCAACTGCCATGTCCACCGCAATCATTGATTGATGCACAAAGATCGGCGGCCTGGCCCGGCTTCAAATACCCCCTGGAAGTAAATGAATGGGCGCCGATCATCGTGCCACCTCCATACATTCAGAGCTTAGAGCCAGCCTGGGCATTCTGTATGAGTGAGTATGTCCTGGACCCTCCGAGGACTCTTGTCCCAGCTACCGCTATGGTTCCTTCGCCGACTACCTTAAATCATCCGAATACGCAGACCACGCGTGCGATGCCGAGCGCTACTATCCCGACGCCTCCATTGCAAACATCGATCACAGCTAGTTCAATCAAAGCGGATCCTTCAAGTACGCCGGTTGATGCGGGAACTTCTAGAGACCCAGCAACCACCAAGAACTCGGTACCACCTGCTGATCCGAATGACCCTCCGAAAGTTGGCGGGCCCCGATCCAACAAAATTCTGGGCAGCTCGCTTGATCCAGGAGCGTCAATCAAATCCAAAGCTTCTTTAACGATGTCAAGCATAGGAATTCCATCAGACGTCACCCAGCAGGCACCGAGCAATAGTGTCAGCCGGTCCCATGTCGACACGCCGCCAGGCCCAGCGTTTCCAGTCATTACCGTAGGCAGTCAAACACTCACCAGCTTACCAAATGGCGACTTTGCTATAGGGGATAGCACCCTCAAGGCCTATAGTTCCGCAACAAAGTTCCACGGCGTAACCATGTCGCTCGATTATTCAGCACTAGCGGTAGTAGGATCATCAACCGTACATCTCCATTCCGGAAGTGCGGATAGAGCACTTACCGCCGCAGGCCTTACTGTTACACCACTTGGCGCTTCCAATATCGAGGTGGCAGGTACTACCCTCGACATGAACGGGCCGAAAGGAACAATACATGGAACGGTTATTTCCCTGGCTTCGGCAGGCTTGATACTAGGGACAAAGACCATCGCCATGCCATCGCCAGCGCCAGATCCAGATGTAACCCCTACTGCCAACGACATTTCCACCCTAGCAGGCCAGATCAATGCCCCTAAAGGCAAGTCTGGTGTTGCTATGGCAGGCACCACTCTTTCGGTCACCGGGCCCGATACCACGATCTCGGGTACCGTAATATCAGCAGCACCATCCGGCCTCATAATAGCCGGTCAAACCCTCACCTTGCCAACGCCCTCACCAGGCGCAACAGGTGATGCCGTCATCATTGCCGGGAGCACAGTCACAGCCGGTGGCTCTCCCGTGACAATCGCAGGGATTCCGCTCAGTTTAGCCACCGGGCCAAGCGGCCTCTACGTCTCCGCACAGAGTTCCGGCTCTGTGACTCTATCGGCGTCGGTGCTGGCGGGAGAATCCGTGTCGTTGGGTCCAGCAGGGCAGCTGGTTGTCGGAGGCAGTACCGTTACGGCAGCGACCGGGAATGGAAACGGAGGATTGGGATCTGTGATCATGGCTGGATTTGGCCCTGCGAGCTCGATGGCTGGAACGGACCTGGGGAATGGACATGCCATTGGTGTGGGGGGTGGAATGGCCACGAGTGGGACGGGCCGGGGGGATGGGAATGCCACGGTTGGCGTCCTGGGCTTTGCGGGAGCGGCAGGAAGATTGGCTGCAATGGGAGCAATGAGCATAATGGTCCAGCTGAGCGTGGTGGGGTGGCTTGGGTTATAGAGCGTGGTCGCTGGACGATCGACTCTGTGCGTGAGCGCGGTCGGTTCAGAGGCGGAACAAAGAATGTCGTGTGTTATGGAACAAAGTATATATCAGCATGATTGAAAACACGGAACGATCGACGGCGAGCATGACCAACCCTCCCCTCTCTCACACATGCCACAAGAAGGAAGAATCGCACTTCCACACCTGGGTTACCGCATAGCAGCAAGCCCACCGACTTCGGAGAGACCGGTGTATCCAACCACCTCCCTCTTCCCACCCAAAAAAGACCCATATAAAAGAAACATTCACTCCCCTCAAGCCTCCCGGGCCTCTCAAGCCTCACCCTCCCCCCTCTCCCACCTCGCCCCCCCTCCCAGAATCACACAAGACAGCAAGAACCCAAAAAACAATCCGCAAGAACACCCACCCGCATCCGAATATCCTACCGCAACACCCCCACCCCCCAGACACCCCACCCACAAGCAAGCTTCCCCAAAGCTGAAAAGCCAAAGTCCTAGCAGTGATGGAGTACGGTGCGGTATCGAGTCCAACCTACCTCGAACTTTGTCGATACTCCGGTCTAGGCCAGGGAAAGAATGAAGCCGAAGCGGGCGGGGGGGGAAAAGGGCACTTACACGAAGCACTTAATTCCTTTTGGGGTAACCATTCTTGCGAGCATATCCAGTTTCGGTAAGTGCACACAACCCCAGTGAAAAACACCTCGTTGTTGTTTGGTTGTAAAACTAAGTTGGGGTGTGGTAATTACCGAAATGGGGTGTGGCGCGCATTTTTTTTCTTTCATTGGTTTCAATTCGCGCTGACTGACTGGAACGGGAATGGGATAGAAAGCACTATTCTATATAGAAGCGGAGACGGGATGCGGAAGCGAAAGGAGTGTCGGGTACGAAAGATTGATGGGTGTGGCCTGAGCATAGAAGCCGAGCACAGCTCACCCATCAATGTGCATCTTGTAAACGTGCTCCGGCGTCAAAGGCATGGAAAGACGATGGTTCTGAATTCTAGAACCGTCGGTGATCTTCTGTCAAAGAGAGATGAATTATAGCCTTAAAGAAGTGACAGACAGCTTCGAAGAAAAGAATTAGGCCCCAGGCATTTCATTAGATACAGCACCGATCGTGCAACCCCAAATGGCTCAATTGACCACCCACCCTACGAGCAATTGATGCCTGCGTACGCCGCCAGCAACGGACTCGTTCCCCCCATGTGGTTCGTCAGGTACGAATTACAGACATTCGTATCGCCCGGCCCGATCTGATTGCCCGTGTTCCAGAACACGCGATCCACGAACCCGGACTTGGCTGCGAAGCCATAGATATCCTTCATGAAAGTGCCCACCGTGTCCCAGCCCAGCGAGCACTCCGGGTTCGCACTGCCCGGCGCGACCTCTGTGACCCAGATAGGCTTATCTGAGTATTTCTGGTGGAAGGCAGTGATTGCGGAGATGACCGTTGCGGAGTCCGGGTGATACTGGTGGATGTTGTACGCGGAAAAGAAGTCCTTGCAGTTGCAGGCGGCGTAGAAATTGTCGAGCCAAGGGCTCGTCGGGTCAGCAGTGGCCGGGGCGACGAATTTGGTGGGTTTGCCCTTGGCGGCGGCGATAAGCGGAGCGATTGCGCTGGCGGCCTCCGCCTCCGACATGGTCGGGGTAGAGTTAGCGTAGGAGTAGTCAGGTTCGTTGAAGGTGAGTAGCCAAGGTGGGGGGTTGGCGCTGTTGAGCATGTTGATGCCGTCCTGGACGTGGGAGGCGAAGGCTATCATGGGGATGAATGCGCTCGATGCTTTGCCAGAGCCAGGGCCGTTAGGAATGGTGGGCTGGAAGGTAATCCAGTTCTCGGCGGCGCCGATGGTGTCGAACATGCCAGGGTTCATGCCGCCGTTGAAGGTGACGCCTTTCATCGAAGGGGGACATCCAGACGCGCTCTTGGGTGTGGGCCGGGGCGCAGGTATGAAGCCGGCGGGAGTACTAGGTAGGGAACCGGGAGTGAGGAACTGGCTCGAGGTGCTTGACACTGTGGAGGCTGAGGAAGCGCTTACGGCGTCAGCAGTAGAGGCGCTGGTGGTGGTGGCGGCGTTGCTGCTCGACGCGGACGTCTGCGACGAAACGAGTGCTGTGGTAGACGTCGTCGATAAGGTACTGTTGGAGCTGGACGCGCCGGTGCCATTACCTGGCCATGGCCCTTGGCCAAGGTGCACTTGACGTACACATCGTGCAGATGCTGCAAGAGCGAACAGGAAAAGATGCTCGAAATGATACATGATGTGGAAGAATACGCTTGAGATGCAAAGAATGTGTAGTCTCTCCAGGAGACTTGAAATGCGAATAAAGAGTATCAATAACCGCCTACAGTCTTCGTATTGCACAAACGCGGAATAGACCAAGAAACAGCTACCTCGCAGACCTCAGGTTCTTATACTGGTATGCTTTGCATCAACAGGTACCGCAAGACACGGCAGGGCAGCTCCGGATCGACACTTGAATCAAACGAACGGAAATTAAATGCGGCAGCCAACCAAAGAAAATAGAGGACCACGGGTGAGATACGGTGAAGTGCTGAAGAGTCAGCAATTCCACACGAGGCGGGTCCCAGGCACGGGGCATGAGCGGTACAAGATGAAACGACCTCTATAGCCGCAAGCTTGCCTGAAGGTAATCTGGGCCGGGGTCGACAGATGCAAAAAGGAGTAGAACGCATGACAACAACAGGAATGTCATTTCGAAGTTGAAGCGAGATGATGATATATTGCGCATTGACGATTGACCGTAGCTCGCAAGCGGAGAAGGACAATTTGCTATTTCCAATCATGAGGAATACTGCAAAGATCTCTTCTCCTTCCGCTACCGGGATGGGACTGGACCAATGTTTCATCTCATCTCGCACCGTCCGTCTTTATCAACGCAAGAGCTGTTTCAAGGCGGAGACGAAAGTAGGCTTGCCGTAAAGAGGGTGGGAGAGACTCATGATCGTGGGGGTTAATGATCCGTCAGTGCCGTCCGTGGTCTGGTAGGAGCACACCAGGAATACAGTGAGAACATGGCAGAACGAAAAGAGGATGCCTTGTCTTACTCAGGCCGAGCATTTGTAATCCTTGAAGGTCCACTAATCTGGTGTTCTGTTGTGCGACGAAGGCAAGAACCAGTCTTTGTGAAGGACCGAGCGGAATTGTGATTGACGGCCGAGACGCACGCTTACCAATCCAGCCCTGAAGCCCGACTCAGGTGACATCATCTCGGAATCTCGGACTTAACGACCATCTACTTTATCAAACCCACCAAGCAACGTTTGGAGATGACACAGTGATCAAGTGCACACTGGTTGCTACATTGCGAAGTGCTCAGATACTGTGCATAGCCTATCGGAAAATGGGCGACAAAGCAGGAATCAACCGCTCTCTCAACAATGTCCGAACCGAACTCGAATACCTCCGTGATTCCGGTGTCCTCCATCCCCAGCAATTCCAGAGTATAATGGCTCAGCTGCCCGTGAGCCAAGCACCCCTGACACAATGTCTTAACTGAAAACAACGGTGTGACAGCTGACACTCGTCGGTCGATAGCAACCGGATGGCATTCCTTCGGAATACGTCGATCCGCGGTACGCACAAGGAACCAACAACGTCGACCCTGCCGCCATCGCCCAAGCGAGTCAAAACCCCAATCATCCCGCAAACCCTAATCACCCTAAGGTATGAGTCAACCCCGTGTTCCGATTTTGATGGAGAGCCAGCAAGGGACGCATAAGCCCTACACCTGGGTTCTGCGGTGGGGAAACGGGCTGACGTACCTTCGTCCATAGCATGGACAATGGGCGAGCAAGCTGGGAGCCAAACTCGGGAATGCCGCTATCTTCGGGGCAGGCGCGACGGCAGGTGGTGATCTTGTGAATTCAATCTTCTGAGGCCCAAGTGGGGATTTTGTTGCTGGTGGAAACGACCTGGGAGGTGTGCATAGTCAATTGGGTGGCTGAGTGACGGTGTATGATACATGAATCGTCTTCCCTGATGGCATTAGCTAGAGTCTACGAATGCCTCCAATCGAGATGGACTTACGGAGAAAGCTTGTGACGACGAAAGTGATGACTTGGAAAAGCGAGCTGTCAAATCTGCTGAGCGGAGAGCTTGCTACTGAACCAGATAACTAGCGTTGGCCGTACTTTCAAGATCTGCTGCCGGCATCCCTCTCGTCATTACGGAATTGCGGTATTAGATTGCGCCTTGCCGAGGTGACGATCTTGACTGTACGACTCTCCGTGAATTCTTCTGCGCCCTCAAAGTCGTTGGCGTCCTCAAGAGCTCTTCTGAACTCGTCCTTCAGTAGGGTTCCTTCGGACTTCGGGAATCTTTCGCGCCGCTGTTTAAAGGGATCAATCGTCTTTGTCGGTTTTGCGGCATACCGTTTAAGGCGAGGCCTCGTCATAGCTTGCTTAATCTCCCTAACGATACCACTATCCGGGTATCGGCGTCTGCAGCTTGGTTTCCAAGGCCAGTGCGCTCGGAACTCAACCATCTCCATACCACGGACTTCTTTGAGGGCTGCCTCGTCCGACATCGTCCATCTAGGGTAGGTCTCCGAGTTGACGATTATTTCGATGTACCTCAAGTTGGAACATGTCTTGAGAAGACGGAAAGCCTCTTTAGCGTGTAGGTCGATCCAAAGCCATCCGAAAGCGATATTGCTGATCTGCTGGCGGCGCGCATAGCCGACATTCTTTAGGAACTTGTAGAGAACGTCGATCGAGTTGAAATGAAGCTTGTTGTAGCGGTAGAACACGTGAAACGCCTCCAAGAAGGTCTGGCGCGAGACGCAAAGTAGACTAAGGTCCCTGCACCTTGGTCCGGACGCCCTGAAGACATAGGGTAATCCGTGATAAGGCCTCGTCGAGGAATCGTCGTGGGGAAGGGTGAGAACAAGTTCATAAATACGGAGCCTGATTTCTGGCGGGACCTGGCGGGCCACAACCCTGTTGCCATCCGTGCTCGCCGTGTCAGCGTTGTTCCTAGCTACCACCTTCGCCGTCGATTCCTTAAAGCTTCTCGAGCCGCGTTTCTTTGATTGTTTCTTGGCCTCTGTAGCAGCTAAATCCGACCGCGGTCACCGAGTCAGCTCGGTAGAGGGCATGGACATCACATTGTAGGGTCACCACTTACCTTTCAACCGATTCTCGTACATGCTTGGCGTAGGATCCCCGTTATACCAAGCCAACGCTCTACGCCTTCTCTCTGCTGCAGCTCTAGCCTCCGTTCTAGCCTCCATTCTTGCCTCTCGATGTGTTGATTGAACAATGACTTGGAAGGAGGCGACAGAGGTTGGTGGGCAGTGAGCCTAGAATTTTCACTAGTCCAGGCGCGCTGTGCAGACATTCACCTTGTAGCGCCGCGCATGATGCATCTGCACGCTTGGCGGAGCGAGAAGGAGTGCTTGGAATCAGATGAATGATCTACTTTTCACAGGGCTAGCTAAAGCCCTTGAAGCAACGAGCATCATGATCCTATAGGCAGCGACCCTACGCAATGTACCAAAGAAGTATATCCGATCGATGAATACGCAGATGTTGAGAACATTATGGCAGTTGGAAGTGAAAGATTAGGATATGTGGTAACAATCTGAGAGACAAGAGAGGCCGATGGTCAAGGCTAAGAAGGAAAAGCATCATACTGTACTGCTGTACTAGCACGTAGATCCAGAAATCTTAGCAACTTATCAAACATAGCTCTTTGGGATAGCTGATACAGTGTGTCGAGATTCATGGTATGAGACTGTATTTAGTATTGAGAGTCGGTTAGTGTTTGTTTGCAATTGAATGTCAGCACAGATACTTAAAGTCACGAAAAGGGGGTACATCCATCACGTGCGGGGACACCAAACCTCATTCGGCCAGTTCGATGTACACCTCTTGTACTTTACTCGTAGGTTTCTCTTCGATGTTATCTATTTGGATAGCTTCTCTTGATCAGAACTACATAATGTCTTTGGCATCCTATTGAAGTAATTTCGAGCACGACGTTCTCGACTGATTAGGCTACCACAGCTGTAACTAAAGACGGTTCAACTCACCGTGGCCCCTACCGAGATGAATTGTATAGAGTTCTAGATCTGCGGTTCGATGAACGATGGAGCGACGCTGCTCTCAAGATCAGGAGCCCTACGATCAGCCCCGTGTCCTGGTGGTACTCGAAATCTTACACACAGTTATGGCCACGATGAGCATCTTATGCTAGAGCAAGCCTGTTCAGGTACGTATGAGAAGCAGCCTAATATGGCTACTTTGGGTGGAATGCTTCAAAAGACGATTGCTGGTGATCAACTGATGCTGTGAGACGCTCCTGTAGCTAAAGATTTAGGCCCAGTGCCAGACAGCTCCACGTGAAGCGCAAAGCACCTTAGCCCGGTGCCCCCTAGTGATTCCGCCATGTTGAAAGGACTGCAAGAGAAAACGCTCCACAAAAGCTCGCCCGACGAACCTTTGTATACGGGCTCGAAGCATACCAGCAATGCTTGTTGTACACGGCGGTAACTCAATGCTTCGCTGTGACTTTATCGCCTGTAGCCTTCTCGACCATCTCTTTCGCCCTATCACATAGATTGTTAGTCGGTGGCTCGTGATAATCATGGGGACTTGAGACTCACATATCCCCCAACGCCACCATACAAATCGTCTGCCAAACCCCAAGCCCGATTCGTGGCGTGACGCCTCGATAGAGCCCCTTGATCCCGTTGTTCCCATAGATGTACCTCAGTGTCTTCCCCACCGTAAGATTCTTTGGCCGATTCGGATCCACGGTCTTACTCTGCATCTCGACCCGAATCACCTCAATCGGCTGGTTCCACGCACTCAGCCCGCCTCCCAGCCCACTCGCCAATATTTTCTCCATGGATCCTAACTTCTGCCCCTCTTCTTTACCCGTCGCGCTTCGAATTCCTGATTCTGCTAGCCGCGAAAGTCCGAAGCGTGAACCCCAATTCGTCGTCTGCCGTATCGCCACGGCATTGACACCACGATTGATACCTCTAATACCCTCTTTCCGCCAGATATCCATGAAGGTTTCGAACGTGCCGGGGGGTTTGACGCCCTGGGCGGCGATCTTGTGTTTCGTGATCTCGACGGTTTTCATGCAGGTGCAGAAGCCCATGGTGGCGTAGGCTTGGGCAACGCCGCCCGCCATGCCGCCTGCAACTCCACTGCCAAAGTCAGAGGCACCGAAGGTTCTGGCGTGGTATTCGGCTTCGGAAGCGACAAAGAGGAGGACGGCGCCTTTGGTGGAGGCTTCAATCCATGCCCAGGGAATGAGGCCTTGGTAGTCTAGAGTCGATGACGAACGTTAGTAGGGCGAAGACTCGAGTGAGAAGATGTGGATGGGGGCTGAATGGGGCACGAACAGCCTAGAATACCACCTCTTTGCCAGATGCGGGCGAGGGCACCGGTCATACCGTCGGCACGGTTGGCGGCCATTGTTGTTTTGATGACTTCAAGAGGCTAAATCCCATATCAGAACCTTGCTCATGTCTCCAGTCACGACCGCCCAGATATCCTTACTTGACCGAGGGTGGTGACTCTACATAGTCCATGTCAGCAAAGCTGTGCTGAGATGGGGACGATCACTTACTCAAACATGTTTAGACCAGCTCCCACTGTCAAGCCAAAACGTCAGTCCTCGCACAGGCAATCCAAGGAGGCTCTCGTACGAAGGAGATTGCTAAATTTGACGGGCTTCTTCTCTATCTTCCCAGGTTCAGCACCACCAAGAGCCGCAGCAGAGGCCATAGCGAATGAGCGGAGAGTTCAGGCCTGACCAAGGCAAAAGGGGCGCTTCGTTCGCTGGGTATCCAAGGAAGCTTATGGTGAGGTCCGGCGGTCAACTACAACGAGCTGTGAATAGTAGCTGCTGTTGTAAGGCGGACAAGAAAGTGCAAACCCAACCCCTTACGATGAGGTGCAGGGGTCACGTTTAAGTGATGGATTTGGATGGAAGCTTAAGATCTCTCATATCCCATGCGATTATTCGCCTAAGTCAGGTAGTCACAGATTCACGTTCGACCGCTCTTGCTGGAGTGTTATCGACCCGACCCCCTGTCCAGGACAGCTCTTTCCTTCTGGAGTGCTTTACGCAGGGTCCGTAGGGCTGAAGCGTTGGTTGCCGAACCACACATTGAATCCCGAAGCTAAACTCTTACCGTCACCGTTGAATTATTGGGCCGGAAGAGAAAAGTTTTTTGGGTGCTTTCAGCGTGTGTGAGGACTGTGGGGACGATAGGGGATGAATCCACACGTCTTCATGGCTTTAGCAATCTATACATCCTTCTTCACCCCGCAAGATACGGTATGCCAGTCATGCCTAGAGTCAGATATCAAGCCCGCAGGTATACCCAACCGACAATCATGTACACGCGACGCCATTGATCTATGATACAATGACAGAGCCCACTGTTTCTCCATCCATCCTCCTTTACAGGGTCGCTCCAACAAGTTTGGCCCAAGCCCCGGTGCTGAATGACTTAGGCCGCTCGATTGGTGCGCCTACGGCACGGTCAATTATCAACTGTGGTAGAACACCGATCGCTCTCGAAACACCGAAGAGAACCGTGTAGTAGCTCGATTCAGTGAGACCGTAATACTGTAGGAGAACTCCAGAATGCTGGGACCTATTAGCAAAGACTTCATCCAGATGTTCAATACATCGTAAGCTTACAGCATCAACATTGGGGTAAGGGTTCTTTGTCTTGCCGTGCTCTGTGAGAACGCCTGGAGCGATCTTGTAGACCTGGCTGACAAGCTTGAACATCGGATCATCCGGCAAATGACGAAGCGCAAACTCGCGTTGTGATACGTAACGGGGATCTGTCTTTCGTAGAACGGCGTGGCCGTAGCCTGGGACGACTTGGCCCGACTTCAATGTTGACCAGAGGTAGTCGGTGATTGCTTGGTCGCTGAGATCGCTGCCGACGGATTTCTTCATCTTTTGCAGCCAATTAAGCACCTCTTGATTTGCCCTAGCGAGTGTTAGTCTGAACAGTAAGGATCCTCTTGTAAACCTACAAGCCATGGAGAGGGCCTGCGAGACCATTCAGACCTGCAGCAAGGGACAGCATAGGCGAACTCAGAGCGCTGCCGACCAAATGGGTCGTGTGGGCACTTACGTTACCACCCTCATGATCGGTATGGATCGTAAGATACAACCTCATGAGCTCAAGGAATTCTTTGTTCTCGGCAAAGCCCAGCTGGTTTGCGAAGTTGAAACTGTAATCCTTATCCTTTTGCACCGGCGCGACCTTGCCGTCCTTGTAAACGTTACGGTAGATACGAGCAGCGATGGTGGGGAGCTTGGCAATGAGATCCATCGAATCCTCGAAGGTATGGCTCCAGTATTCGGTCTTAGGCATGCCCTTGGCGTATGCTTTTGCGAAAGAAGATTCGTGCTCCAAAGCCGTTACAGCAAGCGAGAACTGAGCCATTGGGTGTAGGTCATTCGGGCAACGGTCGAGAAGCTCCTCGACGAAGCTGGGAACCGCCGAGCGGGCAGCCCATTCCGCCGAAAGATCGCGGACTTGTTGTTCACTTGGAACCTTGCCGGTCAATAGAAGCCAGAAAAGGCCTACACAATGTCAGATCAAGACCCGAAGGCGTCTAATCGTGAGAGAAACCTTCTGGGAGAGGCTCCTCTCCTCCGGGCGCCTTTGGCAGCAGCTTCTGGCACTCTGGTATTGTCTTTCCTCTGAACCGGATGCCCTCCTCTGAATCAAGGACTGAGCCCTGGAGGCAGTAAGCGAGCTGCAGAGGTGATGTCAAGGCCGAGCTAGTCTACCTCCCAAACGAGTGACTTGATGCCACGAGCACCACCATAGACCTGATCGAGTGTGACTTCGCCGACGACTTTTGATCCGTATTCCCTTTCAGTCGGATAGCGTCAGCTTTTGTGCTCTGAGTAAGCTTTCCCAGTGGCCGGACTCACTTTCGGAGCTTCTTGATCTTCTCTATCTCGGCGGGGAGACCCTCCGCAAATGTTTCCTTGAGTGACTGTGCGAGATATCAGCAACATATACTTGCAGGAGCCTTCCAGACAAATATTTCGCAGCTTACCTGAGATTTGGCGGAAGAATAGCTTCGCAGGCCGGTAAAGGCAATTGAGCGAGCTGGGGAGGTTGTAACAGTCGCTGATGGGCGTAAAACCGTGCGACTGAACCGTAGAGCTGCGGCCATGACAGTCGATGGTGAATGTTTGGAGAGAGAGGGGACGGATGGAGCTAAAAGAAGACAAAGCTGGTTGAACAGCTCGGAAGTAGTGAAGGCTAAGCTATGTCCGGAATTCACCGAGGCTAGCAGGGTCAGCCGTTAGCGTCGCAGACTCTTGTCAATTTCCGCAAGCCCGCCTCAACATATCATTTCCATCTCCCAACGACTCAATCCATCATCACTCACATCACATCTGTCACATATACCCCGTTCCAAGAGTAGATCCCGTAACGAGCTCGCTACTGTAGCTACTAGCAAGTCGGTCACCGCAGTGATCTTGGGGGTGCACATCACACACTGGCCTCTGCCATAGATCATCCTGCTTGAACTGATCCAGCTCTTCATCAATACTTACATCTACACTCGCCGCGTGTTTGCCACATAGCGTAGCTCGTACATTCGTCTACTCTAACCTGCAAGGCCTGATCAGTACCTTGCCGGTCTCTTCATCGACAAGTAGAGGTCACGCGTTTGCCCTGGCCAAGCTCAAGCGCAATTATCTCCGATATAGTTAAGAATTAATTAAGGCATACACCTGGAGCGAGCACCAGTAACGCAATGTCCTCCTCTGTAGCGGAGCTCGAGACCTTACTCCAGTCCATGTTGGCCCTCAAACCACCTGGTGTTACTGGGTCGAAGATCACGACTATTACCAATCTCTGCATCACGAATGTTCAGGTATGCTACCCTTGATCATGTATGTGCCAAGCTGTTGCTGACTCTTTGCAATCTCATAGTCTGAGTCCGTCCTCATCGGTAAAATCTACACTCACTTTAAGAGAACACCGGGAACACATAAGCTGGGCGTACTCTATGTAATAGACTCTGTGACTCGACAATGGGTAGAGCATGCACGCAAGGCTGGACAAATTTCAGGTCCTGCTGCATCTGATAACACTTTCGCCGCTGGTGTAAACCACGTAACCGAATTGTTACCCTCGATCATGACTGACATTACCAATACTGCCCCCGAAGATCAAAAGGTACGCTTTCTAGACAATCATTGTAGGACCTTTCGATGGCGTGCGCGTGTCACTCTGAGCCGTAAAACGGCTATTGCATTAGGTTGCTCGCGAGATACTTGCATCTTCCGTCGTATATGTGCGGGATGTAGACTTACGAGTGTTCTGCGAATTAGGAGAAAATCCGGAAGCTTGTCGATATCTGGGAGCGTGGAAGTACCTTCCCAGCCGCCATGCTTTCCAGCTTCAAGGAGAAGCTTGCTAATCCCTCTTCAAACGGTAAGATCAATTTCCCTGCGAAGTGACTTCTCCGATGGTAAGACTTGTAAGCAAATTCTAATCAAATCCCACTGTTCTTCTAGCCATCTCCACAACCCCTGAAGGAACCCCTCCAAAGGACTTCATTCCACTAAACCCACAGCTAGCTCCAGCTCTAGCACCGGCACAGGATACTTCTGCAATATTGAAGGCACTCGCAGATATGGCAAAGACGAACACCGCGGCGCCGGGGAATCCTCCGCAGACTATCTCTGATAATGTAGCAAACGCACAGAACACATATCCGCAAAACGTGCCTTCCGTAAACTCCAATCCAAACCTACCGTCTCATCAGGCTGTAGGTGTACCTGGAGCATCGTCCTTTGGTGGACCGAGTAATGACTCCAATGCTGCTCAGAATGCAACGAGTATGTACAATGCAGCGTCGAATATGCAGGCTGGCGCAATGCTGCCTCCAGGAATGACTCAGGAGGCTTTCCAGCAGCAATTACAAGTACTGCAATTACTCACCGCTCAGGGCGTGCCACAAGATCAATGGGGACCGATATTAGCAGCGATCATGTCTGGTGGTGCCGGCGGTGCTGCTGCGTCGGCTGGTTTGGGCAACCCTTATGCAGCTCAACAGCCGAACTGGCAACCAAATCAAGGTTTTGGTGGCACGAGTAATATGTCACGTGACCGTAATGGCTACAATGACCAGAATATCCACTCTCCGTCTGGGAGGAATAGACATGCCCGTTCTCGATCTCGATCACCTCAAGGCTGGGATAGACGTCGTGAAGCTACTCCGCCTCGCCGTCGCGACAGTCCCGTGTATGGTGACTATAGAGGTGACGCCGGTCGTGACAATGGTCGTGGTAACGTTGGCGCATCTGGTAGAGGCAGAGGACAGGGCGACGCCTATCGGCGACGAAGCCCAGATCGCTATCGTAGGAGCCTAAGTCCCCGTCAACAAGGGAACGGCCTTCCTCCACCTGGACCCAAATGGATAGAGTATGATCGCTCGCTTGGCGAGGGCATGATCAAAGGTGAGAGAGCGCAGTCACGGCCACGAGTATTCCTAGTCGTCTGACAATTCTTTAGTTTTGAGTAGGACGCTGTTCGTCGGAGGAGTTACGTAAGTTTTTTACATTCTCAATTAGAACCACGCATTTGACAAATGTGTAGATCATCCGAAGATAGATTGCGGGCAATATTCGCGGACTTCGGGATTGTGCAAACATGCATCGTCAATACGGACAAACGCCACGCCTTTGTCAAGATGATCACTCGACAAGATGCAATGAAGGCCAAAGAGGGAATGGAACGCTTCAAATCCACTGAAATGCAATTGCGAGTAAGTCAGAATCCTCATTCACACACTTCTCTCAGCTTTGCTCAGATTATCGCAGACCAAATGGGGGGTAGGCTTCGGACCTCGCGACTGTAGCGACTACCAGACTGGCATCAGCGTCATTCCTATCGATCGCTTGACCGACGCTGATCGCAAATGGATGTTGACTGCTGAGTACGGTGGCACGGGCGGGAAGCCCATTGAGGGCGGTATGGTCGTCGAAGAACCAGATATCGAGATTGGTGCTGGCGTCTCCTCGAAAGGTACTTCATCTCCTGCCGCAACTTCTCATAAACGGCTATTGATGAATCCATAGCTATCAGCAGACGTATGGTCACAGATAAAGGGGGATTCCAAGGACCTCGCTCCGAGCAAATTGGACCAGGCTACGATGTTGGTCCACGCTATCGCCAGCCCGAGCGACAGAATCGCGAGAACAACACTATCGGCGTTCCTCCAGCTGTACCGGGCTTTGGCTTCCAGTTCCCGATGATGCCCAATGGCATGCCGATGTTCCCGGGGGCGTTTGCAATGCCGCCTGGTACCACGTCTACCCAGCCCCCGCCACCAGGTGCAGGCTAGGCAGTTCGTCAGCTGCTATGACCTCTTCAATCGGGTGTTCTTAGTCTGGAGGTCATCCAAGTCTTCATTAGCGATCAGGCGGCATCTTCTTCGTGGCGTTGGTAGCCAATAATGGCAGGGCATTTGGCGGAGCGAGTACGCATGAATTCCGGGGTTTCCTCGAAGCTCTGCATGAGTAATGCGTGCTGTGAGCTTGCGTTCTTTTCTTCGGGGCGGTCGTTCTTTGCGATTCCGTCAAAATTGAAAGTGGCGTGGCGGGCAATGCTCTCGAACTCGCAATTGGGCATTATGATGGCTCAATAGCAAGAAGTGTACATTTCAATAGAAATTCATGTCTCCCAGTGAACCACTACGCACCAAGAAAATGTAACATACACACTGAGCAGGTAAGTGTACTCAAGCTTCTTTAGGTATCGATTCGACTCTCTCTGTAAGATGTTGCTGGGTCACTTACACGACCCACATGATATGGTTCGAATAGGAAGACCGCAATTAGGGACTGAGATGGTGGCACTGGCGGTACAGCTAGATCGACAATTGTGCGGTGCCTGTACTTCTCGATCTCACCATCTCTTTCCTAATGGAGTGACGAATTCAATCCCGTTCTAAGCGTAGCAAGTACCCTAAGTTGGAATATAGAGACTTTTCTACCATCCCACTTATCTTTTTGCTTTTTTGGCTTTCTTGCTTAATTCGGTTTCGCTCTTCGAGGCCGGACCTCGAGAAAAATGCACCCAGAGAGCCAGAGTCCACTCCACAATGAAGAGACACACCCGCAGCGCAGGCCTTCTCCAAGCAACATTGTCTCACGGTAACAACACAGCTTACCTCTGGGTCCACATTCCTACTTTGCTACGCGTGATGAAAATCTCCACCATCTCCCAGTCGGCATGTCAGCCACTATCTCTACAGCAAAATCGAATGCTCCAGATAACACCTCGATTTTCAGGAGTCCTTTGAGCGCCGATTTTCTAATCGTCGTGCTCTGTTCGCTCTTGGACGTTTTCGATCCGACAGGACAAGCGTTCTCCTCGATCTCAAGGAAGACCGAAGCTGATGTCCTATTGTAGCTTGACTAGACGACCCTTTGGGAATCTTACTTGATCCCTGGGCGGTGAAGGTCAACCTCTCTTGACTCACGGAGACGCATTATAGGGTGCTCGCTCTCTGCCACTCTTACGGGTTACTATTTTGGTATTCCGAAATACTGAAATTATTCGTTCCATGACTGCCTTCATGCGGCCTGTGCAGACGTGCCAAGGTTTGTTCTTTGCTGGCACGCAGACCGCCTCACTCTGGAGATAAACTGCGACAGCAAAAGTACATCTACGCTATCGCTCATTGGGACTAACCCGACAGGTTTCTGTGGGTAACGGGACGAGATTCCTAATCTCAACCTCCCGTCAGCTTCAGCTTCAGCTCTGCTAGTATTGTGAATTTAGAGTGATAGCCGCTGGATGACACCGCCATTCACGATGGAGTCTCACCGAAGATATGCTACGCGCACGCAGCCTCTCTCATTAGCTTCTGCAGCGATGCCAACCAGCTCATGTCGAGTGAGCCACTTATGTATAAGTTGATTTGTTCTTACGCTCGCAGCTTGAAATCATATCTGTTGGTGGTACTGTTTTTTCTTTCCATGAATTATGGCTTCAAAATCACACGGCTCCCCTTCGGACTCAATTCCTTCGGAGGGTGGATCCCCTGCAAATCCCTCCCAGGGAAGGAAAGGCAACGATTCCCTCTGGAAACGCGCTAGAAGGACTCTGGGCACTAGCTCTTTGACCTTTCTTCAACCGCAAAGCCGATCTACTAAAGGTAAGTAGTCTTCTCTTTGCTTCGCTTGGATGTTGGCTTTGAGCGCCCTTTGCGCCTTCGATGTTCTAGATTGCAACCACCTTCCAGCTGGTGTCACTTTGGGTGTCAAAATTTCAGATCAGCAACGGATTGGAGCAGGCCTGAAGTCACCGTCGGATCATGGATCAGAAGCCCTACGCGATTGGGTAAAATGATTATGCTAACAAACTTGGGCTGTAGGGAATAAGTCAGACAGCGGTGGTGGTCCAGCGGCTCCTAGCAAACGACGGGAACAAGTCCGCCATGCACAACGGTACGTAAGATCCTGTTGATTAGCTAATCCTGCCTCGACCTCTTACCTACCGCCAACTATTCGATTGCGCCTCCCTAAAATAATGATTACGCAGCACTCATCGTCAACGCACCCAAAACTACATCAAGACTCTCGAATCTGAGGTGGTACGACTTCGGGGTTCAGAGACTGCCCTGACTCAGGAGAAGAACAACCTACAAGGCAAAATCGACATTCTCAGGACCACTTGCCTTCTGGCTGGCATTCCTTTGCCTGCAGGTATCGAAGATACCGCTGCTAGTCCATCTCAGCGTGCACACTCCCAAGAGTCCGCTACCATTTCAATGCATGCCGACGATATGAACAATCAACGATTGCATGTCGACTGGCCATCACCGCAAGCTTCTGGCGCCCCAAGGGCACCACAGATGCAGTCGCCAACTGATCCGCCTAATCCCGCCTATAGCCAATATGATCATTCGCAGCCAGCTGCGAGCCTACAAGATGGTGAGTCTTGTCCCAGCAATATTGGAAAGTCTGCTGAATACGAACAAGATTTTTCCCTCCAACCGCTCTCCTTCACCGCCCCCTCTTCTCAGATAGTGTACACAAACAGTAACCCGCTCCTCGATACTCCTGACATCGCCATCGACTTCGTGCTCGCTCTTGAGCACCCCTGCGTGAGCCACATTCCACACCCCAGTAACACAACACACGATCCTACCAATCATATCCTTTTAGCTTCAACACCCCTTGTTGCTTGTTCGGCAAGACCACCGCAGCCTGACGCTCACTGGACAGCAAGCGCGGCGATGATCAAGGAACTACTGAATCTTAGCAGAAGTATCAACTTGAAAGGAGAGCTTACGCCGGTCGAGGCGTGGCACCGACTCAGAGGTCATCCAGAATTTGGAAAGCTGGATCTGCAAAGTCTAGGAACCCTGAAGACGGAGTTGAGTCGTATTGTAAAGTGCTGTGGGTAAGTCATCGCCCGCAATCTCGACACCCTTTCATTCACAAACCCTGTGCGTGTCGACTCTCCGTCTCATGTGCGAATACCAAATTACCCGACAATTATCTTATCGCACATAGTCTCCTCGCACTTTCTTCTTCTCACGTTCGCCTTTCATCGCCACCTAATACTGTACTGACTTTTCCTACCAGATTCGGAGCCGTCCTCGACGAAGCCCTTTTTTGGGAGACTCTGAATCGAGTCCTGTTCTTGACGACTGTTAGGCCGCAGTACTTCTGATCGGTCGCGAGCAGATATCTCAAACCTTGAATAGTAGTGAATTCACTGGTTGAAAGGTGTGCTTTGACCCTGGGGTATGAACAAGCTTGATTGAGGAAGCTACAATCTCACCCCGGGAATTTACGTCAAGTGTAGAGGAGTCAATCAATAGCGTACACGCTATGGGTTAGGGCGATGGAAGTCAGAGACTTCATTTCCATCGGTTGGTGGCCTTTCAAGCGAATCATACATGGATAGCATAGACAGTGACTTCTTGGATCTTCATTATTGTACGGAATCTGTCGTCGAGGACTCAATTCTCGCCGCTGGAAACCCGTTGCGATGTTAGATCCAGGTTATTGGCAGCTGCATCACTTACAAATTTGCCCCCTGAAGGTCTGTTCAAGACCATCGTCGAGACTGACAGGACTTGGCTTTGGCTAGCACGTCCTGAAAGAATCCGTTGTCGATCAATAACTACAAGACATCGCGATCGAAACCTGTAGCTCCTTCTCGAGCTTCGATCATGATATGTTGCGCTGACAGAGCTATCAAAGTGCAAACGGGCCCATCACATATAACATCCAACGAAGCGTACACTTCACTCGCTCGAAAGGTCTCAGCAGGAAGCTGCCAGTCAAGATCTCAGTGCGTGCAGCATGTGTGGGTTGGACTTTCCGGTTTGGGGCAGCCCAACATCAAGCGGTTCCTTCGTATTTCGTCACTTCGTAATTCCCCCAGCTCCATACATTCTCGATCTTCTCCAAGATCAATCTAACCCTATGTCAAGCTGTACTCGTCCAGCATACTTATTGCCGCCTTCGGTGATACCTTTGCCTTCTTCGAGGTATTAGAGCAACGATGCCCCCCTCCATACGCTCGCTGATGGGAAGGAATCGTTGCGACAACCTGGAACTCGAATCCCTTCCACCGCCCAGACTGGGCGATCGCAGCACAAGCTTGGAGACAAGGACTAGCACTCCGAGACGGAGGTATCCCAGCGGCAGCGAGGGCGTCCCACCCTCAAAACCTTCTCTAAGACGTACAAGGGGGTTTTCGAGTAGTGAGTCAAGCGATGCGCCTGATTACGGGAACAGCACCGATATTATCCCAGCTACGGCACCTCAAATACCTCCCTTTCACAGAGTATCTGCGGTGCATCATCCTGCCCTCGTTTCAGGTCTCGATGGTGTACAGGAACAGCATCCCGAGGAACCTGCTCGAGGAAGCGTTCTGAGCAGCAATGCCGAGGCTGTCGACGATATTGATCAATTGATCGCTGAACTCGAGGCTGCCGATGGTGGAGGAAAACCAGTCGGGGAAACGAAAGAGGGGGGTGAGGGAACTTCGGTTCCTAATCGAATTCCTGATCATTGGCTGAACACGGATACCGAGCGAGGTCTTACTACTACTCAAGCCAACAGGAGAAGGAAGACATGCGGCTTCAATGAGCTGAAGGTTGAGAAGGAGAAGAACCTTTTTGTTCAATTCTTCCTGTTCTTCAGGGGTCCAATTCAATTCGTCATGCTGGTGAGCTCCTTTTTATGTTTGCCTGTCCACCTCGTTGGCAAGCTCTTTAAGAGCGATGTTCATGCCCAGAGCTGATTCGTTGTGTGGCAGTGTGTTGTAATCCTTGCAGCCATTCTCCGGGACTGGGTAGAAATGGCCATCATAGGCGGCCTCCTCATATTCAACGCCATTGTTGGCTTTTCACAAGATCATCACGCTAATTCCGTGGTTGATGCCTTGAGACGCACACTGAAAAACACGGCTGTGGTCCTCCGTGACGGAAGGCTTCAGGAAATAGAGACACGGATGATCGTGCCCGGCGACCTGGTCAAATTGGAGGAGGTAAGCACTGCGAACTACTCTGTAGCATATGTCAAGACTAATTCAAAACAGGGGACTGTGCTCCCGGCAGATGGCCGTATCGTTACCGAAAACGTACGTTTGCAGATCGATCAGTCGGCCATGACTGGAGAATCCCTTCCACAGTCGAAAGGATACGGCGACACTTGCTTCTCCTCCTCGCTCGTCAAACGCGGTGAAGCTCTAATGGTTGTGACTATTATAGGCGACGACACGAAGATGGGTCGTATGGCCACTTTGGTCAACAAGGCAGCGGCTGGCCATGGTGATTTCCGCCGGATTATCAACCACATCGGCATCGCCCTTCTAGGAACGGTCATAGCGACATCGTCCGTAGTGTGGTCCGCGGGCTTTTACCGCTCAAGGGCAATCGCCCCGATCCTAAGACAAAATCTTGCAATATTGATTATTGGCGTACCTGTGGGGCTTCCAATAGTTGTCACAACCACCTTAGCCGTGGGGGCACAGTATCTAGGCAAGAAGCAAGCCATCGTACAAAGGCTCTCTGCTATCGAATCGCTTGCTGGAGTTGAGATTTTGTGTTCTGATAAGTATGCTTCCTCTCCAATTTGCATGCTTCATGGCTGATGTTAGTCACAGAACAGGGACCTTGACAAAGAACCAGCTGACGATGGGGGAGCCTTACACTGTGGGTATCGGTACAAGAGACAACCTCGTCCTCGTCGCCTGCTTAGCTGCGAGTCGCAAGATCAAAGGCATGGATCCTATCGACAAGGCATTCGTTAGAGCTCTATCTCAATACCCTGAGGCTAGAGAGACCATCAAGCTCTGCAAGATTGTCGATTTCACTCCTTTTGATCCGGTATCGAAGAAGGCAACGGCTGTTTGCGACGTACCAGAAGGTGGCTGGACAATTCGCATGACTTGCGTCAAGGGCGCTCCTCGGGCGGTCTTGGAATTGGTAGCCTTGCATCGACCGGTTCCGATTGATATGCGAAAGAAGTACGAAGCCAAGGTAGAAGAACTGGCAAGCCGCGGTTTTCGAGCCCTTGGTATTGCAGCGAAGCGTGGCGACGACCCATGGGAACTCCTTGGCATCATGCCGTGCTTTGATCCGCCACGCCATGACACCGCAGCTACGATTAACGAAGCCAAGGAATTAGGATTGAGAATCAAAATGCTTACTGGCGACGCTATGGGCATTGCGCGTGAGACTTCTCGACAGCTAGGACTGGGCACGAACATCTTCAACGCTGACAAGCTTGGTGTGGCGGGTATGGGAACTATGTCCGAGTCCGAACGTGGCGAGTTCGTTGAAGCTGCCGATGGCTTTGCAGAGGTGTTTCCGGAACACAAAAACAATGTTGTTGGTATCCTTCAGCAGCGAGGCTATCTTGTTGCAATGACTGGAGATGGTGTCAACGATGCACCGGCATTGAAGAAGGCCGACGTAGGGATCGCCGTCGAAGGGGCTTCTGAGGCTGCCAGATCTGCTGCCGACATCATCTTCAAGGCCCCCGGGCTTCACGCCGTGATTGACGCATTGAAGACTTCCCGCCAAATCTTCCACCGGATGTATGCTTATCTCGTTTTCCGCATCGCCCTATCTATACATCAGGAACTGTTCCTTGGACTTTGGATCGCTGTCTTCGATCAAAGCCTGACCAGCGAGTTGGTCACGTTCACCGCAGTTTTTGCCGACATTGCCACAATAGCAATTGCTTACGATAACGCCGCATACTCCATGACTCCCGACAAATGGAATCTACCGCGAATTTGGGGAATTGCCGTCGCGCTTGGCCTGGTTCTAGCCGCTTCGACCTGGCTCTGTCTTTCCTACATGATTGTCGGAAGCGAGGATGGAGGAATCGTCCAAATCGCTGGCTCACGAGACGCGATCTTATTCCTGGAGATCGTGCTGACCCAGAACTGGCTCATCTTCATCACCCGTGCCAAGGGCAATTTCTGGTATAACAGACCGTCATGGCCGTTAATTTGCTCGGTTCTGCTCGTCGATGTCCTGGCCACGGTCTTTGCACTTTTCGGCTGGTTCGTTGGCAACTCACGGACGCACTTCTTCACCATTCTTCGTGTCTGGGTCTTCTCATTCGGTGTCTTTTGGATATTGGCATTTGTGTACTACATGCTACACAACAACTCGCACTTCGATAACTTCGTGGCGGGGAGGTGGCGGCATAAGAGGTATCTTACGTTTGAGGGCAATAGTAAGTCATAGACTACTTGCTTCAGGGGCTCATTCTAATTCGATACAGCGCAGCACCTAGACCGTGTTACTGCAGGACATGATCGACAAGATAGACAGTCAATATCTCGGAGCCGGAGCCGGAGCAGAGCCCCAAGCCACAATCGAAGCCTCTCACAGGTCGATGGAACTGTGGACACTGCAGCCGCTGCATGTACATGTGGCTCAAGGGGGGAACATGGTGAAAAGGCGGCTGTGGACGGGCGAGCTGACGGCTGTTGACGGACAAAATGAACAACGGACACGGAGGACCATAGAAGTAAGTCCACCAGCGACCGGTGCTGAGTATGGGCCCGGGCTGAGGAGCACTCTGCAACACGACTTTGGCTTTCACAACAAGTCATGAGCCTGAGTTAGAGAGATCTCATCATGCACGAAGTCGTCTGTATGCTTGGATCGTGAGGACGGATACATAGTTATGCTCTTGAACAAGCTTATTCTTCCTCTCCATCTTCGTTCTCTTTCGTCCTTCCACGCATCCTTATTGCGTCCGAATAGATCCTGCATGATCCCAAGGTTTCGGACTGCTTTGGATACCGTCACTGCGGTTCCGACAGGTTCGGTATAAGACTTATCGGGAGTCTCTCGGGTAGGATGTGTCCTTTAAATGATTTTCAAGTTTCTTTTACATCTTACCGACGCTCCCTATTGGTAACAATCCAACAGTAATCTAGAGAATTCGGCCTGTATAATCCGTTAGTATTCGAAATATGCTCGACAACCATCCTGCTCACATATGAATCCTTAGTCACCACTCCGCTCCTCGCACGCACTGTCTCTCCATCCCCCACGCACTTCCATTGGTATCTCCAACCCTATCTCAGCCCTATCACTCCATCCCCTCCCCAGCACGCACCATCTCATTCTCCCCCTCAACCACCAGCAGTCACTAGAAATGGCCACGCTATATCCCCGCTACTCCTACATAATCTCCAGGTACGTCCGTTCCTCCTCTCCGCTTCCCACCCCCCTTCCCACCCACCCACCCCCATATCCCCTTCCCACCCACCCACCCCCATCACCTACCCCACCCCCACCCCCATCTCCACCTCAACTCTCTCTCCCTTCCCCTCCCTAATTCCCTTCCCCACACTATCCCCCCATCCCCACCCACACACCAACCACCCCACTCAAACCCCCCCACAGATCCCTAGACCCCCTCTTCGCCATCTTCATCGGCTTCTCAGCCGCAGGAATGCGTATTCGTCGTGAAGAGAGGGAGAAGGGGAGCAATGGAGCCGTAGCGGATATGGTGGCGATGGTGAGGGGAAGGGTTGGGCGGCGGTGGGAGCAGAGGGAAGGGGGAAGCTGGGGTGGGGAGGGGGTAGCTAAAGCTGCGTAACGGGCGGTGATGGGATGGGGTGCTGGGATTGGGGTTGGGGTAGGGGGATGGGATTAGCGGTGAGGCGGATGCTGGGGCTTGGGGAAAGGGATGAGAGGCTGGGAAGTGGGGGGGAATGCTGCTTAGGGGGGTGGTGAGGGGAAAGGGGGAGGAGGAAGGGGTTTGGAGGGGAGGGGGAGGGGAGGAATGGGTTTAGAGGGGAGGGGCAGCGTGGGAGGGGATTGAGAGAGAGGGAGGCTACTGGGTGCGTTGGACGTGATGAGAAACGGGCAAAGCCAAGGCCGCAAAGGGAGACAGGCATGTGGGAGCTGCGTAGGGAGAAGGTATTGAATCTAGTAGAGCATGTCGTGGTCTGGGCCGAAGCTAGCTAGATAGGTTTCCTGATGCACACGTATGCTTGCCAGTACTTTATCCCAGTGCCTTGACTTAAGAAACCTCCGCTGGGACCTCGCCGGTATTCGACCTCTTGCTTATTATGCTCCTCCTAGGTGAAACAGGCCAGCCGCATCTAATCAAAAGAAAGAGTCCCGACAATTCCTCCAACGCCCAGCAGCTCCATCATGGCAGGTATTACCGCTGCATCGCTTCGCGTCTAGGAAGTAGAGCCGAAGGTGTTCTCGCCGGAGTATCTGCGCGAACAACATCAGCATCCATCTCGGTTTTCCGTACCATAGCACAAGTCGCACGACTCGAATAGAGGCAATAGAGACATACGTGATATACAAGAACCCATCCTCATCCTTGTGTTCCTCGTAGATGCTGCTCATCAGTGCAGCCGTAGGCGGGAGGACCTCATCGACGAAGATGAAGATGGCCTTCTCCGGAGAAAGCTTGATGCGCTTGCGGATGACGTAGACGAACTGGCCGACGGTAAGGTCGGCGGGGACGAGATACTTCTTCTTGTCGATGGTGGCGATGTCGGATTTCTCGACTTTTTCGCAGATTACCTAGATGGCGCAATCCTCATTAGAACCGTCTCAGGACCTCGATAGATAGGAGGATGGTTTGAGAAGCAAATTGAAAACCTGGGAGATGGGTGTTGGAGCTGACTCACTGGGATACGGTCTGCGTACTTCTGGCGAATACGCTCGGCCTCAGCCTTGCGCTTCTCGAAGGGGTGCTCGTCCTTGAACTTGGAGCGCATGTTGAGTGACGGCTATGGGTATTTGATGGTGTTCTACGGTGATTCGCGATATGTAAGTGGCTATTGTAGAGGTAGCTTGTTCGTGGCAAGTGGATGTAGGTGTGAGTGAGGTTGATGAGGAAAGAGGATCAGGCCCCCGCGAATGGATAAGTGAGCCGCTAGCGTCGAATGGTGGGATGAGTGGCTGTGTCAGTGAATGACTTGGAAGGTGTTGCTGGAGTGTGTAGTGAAATGATGTACTTGTACTGGATCACGAGCCGGGGTCACTATCGATTTTACAATGAGCTGCTTGACTCGACTTTGTAATCGGTCTTTGTCCCACTATTTCGCAGGCTTCAGAGCTCATGACCAAAGAAGTCACGTGCTCGGCTTAGTAAGCGAGTCTTGACCACTTTGGGCCATGAACCACTTTGGGCCATGATATACGAAAGCTTCAACAGCAACAATCTCGAATTTCTAGGCTTTGATTGCGGTGTCATTTACTCTAGAAACCGTGAAGCTTGACAGCTCGCCGTTACAATGGCAGCCACTCTCCTTCGATGGACAATCAGTCCCCATGTCCGCCATGCCTATCGACCCCAACAATCCTCCCTACTGCCCAAGAGTCGACGGCACGCCCATACCAACGGCAAAGTCTCCAATGCTACTCCTCACACGCCCACAGCACCACCAAAGCCCCTCGTATATTCCAGACCTCAAGCTCCAGCGTCATCCGCATCTACAGCGCCCAAACGCCCGCCTCAAACCACAGTCGCCTACCCCTACCTCCGTATCTCCCTCGGCATCGTCCTCTGCGGCTCCATAATCTATTCCATGGTACGAGGGTACCGATCCCCCGTCTCCTCGCACCCTTTTATGCCTTCCCCTCCCCGACCGCCCTAACACACCTTCCAGACCACAACCCGACTCGACCACAACGACGCCCCCACAATCGCCGAGCGCGACCACCTCCGAAAACGCGAGTCCGGCATAACCTCCTCCTCACCCATGCGCCTGCGAATGGAGTCCCTGATAAAAAGTGCGCAATCCGAAATTGTCTCCGCCCTTGAAACCCTCGACCCCTCTTTCAAATTCCGCACCGACACCTGGTCCCGCCCCACCGGTGGCGGCGGCATCAGCTGCGTGCTGCAGGACGGCGGCGTCTTCGAGAAAGCCGGCGTCAACACCTCCATCGTCTACGGCACGCTTCCTCGGCCCGCCATCCAGAAAATGCGCGTCAACCACAAAGCGCTAGACCCGGACGTCGAGAGCCTAGAGTTCTTCGCCGCGGGACTTAGTTTGGTGCTGCACCCTCGGAATCCCATGGCGCCGACGGTGCATCTCAATTACCGCTATTTCGAGACAATGGATAAAGACAGCGGGGCGTGCAACGCATGGTGGTTCGGCGGCGGGACGGATCTCACGCCTAGCTACCTGTTCGACGAGGACGCAATCCACTTCCACCACACGATCAGGGAGGCGTGCGACAAGCATGACCGGGCCTACTTCCCGCGCTTCAAGGCCTGGTGCGATAAATACTTCCACATCCCGCACCGCCACGAAGCGCGCGGCGTGGGCGGCATATTCTTCGACGACTTGGACGTCGAAGAAAAAGACCAGGAGCAGCTCTTCTCCTTTGTCAAGGATTGTCTGGGTGCGTTCCTGCCGAGCTACATGCCGTTGATCGAGAGGCGTAAGGACATGCCGTACACGGAGGCGGAGAAGCAGTGGCAGCAGGTGCGGCGGGGGCGGTATGTCGAGTTCAATCTTGTGCATGATCGCGGGACGGCGTTTGGGCTGCAGACGCCGGGGGCGAGGGTCGAGAGTATATTGATGAGTTTGCCGTTGACGGCGCGGTGGATGTATATGCATGAGCCGGAGAAGGGGAGTCGAGAGGAGAGGCTGTTGAATGTTTTGAAGACGCCTGTGGACTGGGTCTGAGTGGCTTGGAGGTTAGAGAGGTCCTGTACGTTTCTAGATTCGGCGCTGCATAGCAGTCTATTACTTGGGGTAGAGAGCGGTTGCGCCAAAGATTTGTATACCTTTGCTGATAGATATGAAGCATGATCGAAGAGAGCATTGCATTGAACAAACAATCAAATCTATCGAGCTATCAAAATTGGGGTATCAAACATCCAAGTCCCCAGAAGCCACCCCGATCTACGCCTCCCGCTATGCATGAACAGTACAGATCAAAGACCATTACACTACAAAGAAAGCTCACCAGCAGCCGCCCAGCAACAAATGCAATCCGGCCTATCTGCTAGGCACCGCAACCTGCTGATCAACCAGCCGCCTCTGCTTATTCAGCCAAGCATTCGGCGCCTCGCTCCTCCGCTGCAGCACGACATTATTCATCTGAAGTCGACCAGCGAGCGTATGGTATGCGCTGGCCATGAGTCGGTTCTCGCGCTCCAGGTTGGCGATATACTGGGCTTGGGACGCTAACTGCAAAATTTAAGACGTAATTAACTACTTGCTTGGCTGTGAGAGCGCGCGGTGGGTACTTACCTCGCTATTGACCGCTTCGTCGGTCGGTGTCCCAGTCTTTGCGGGCGTAGGCGGCTCGGGTGGGGGGTGGAGGGAGGGGCGGCGTTGCAGGGAGTCGCGCAGGGTCTGAAGCTCGAGGTCCTGCTTCTGGATTTGCTGTGGGTGATGGTTTGCTGTTAGCTTTGCGTGCACCGAAGATGCCAGAGAATCTGCCTTGACGCTTGGTGTTGGGGGGGTGAGATTGCTGCTGCGGAGGGGATGGCTGCTGAACAGGGGTGTTTGATGGAGAATGGGGAATGGTCGTGCTTGGAGATGGGTTGGGTGTGATTGTGCTTGAAGAGTAGTTTGAAAACTTAGTGGATTGCCTGTGTACCTCTTCCCTTGCTGATATCAATGCGTTCGTTTCCCTGACTTTGCTTCCAAAGGCGTCGACGCTATTTTCGAGGTTTTCGTTGGATGTCTTGGCGGAGCGATCTAATACGGTGGCTTTGAGGTCTTTAACGAGGTCCATCAGGTCGTCATTGGTGATCGTCGCCTCTCTACTCGGTTTCTGGCCGATGTGATCGCGCAGAAGAGCTTGAAGGCCTGCGCGGTCGGTTTCGAGGTCGATTGTTCGTAGTTGCAAAGCTTTGTTCTCCTTCTGGACAATGATCAGTTCAGTGGATTGTTGCCTCTTCACCTCTTCGACTGCTTTGAGCTTGTCCTTGTCGACCAGGGACACTGACAGGTAGTTAGCATCCTCACTAAGTAGCGGGCAGTATTTTGATTTCCAGGACATACAATCATTCTGCAACACTCGCAGCTCATCCTGCGCGCCCTTCAATTGCTTTTCCAGAAGAGTCCTGGTTTTTTGCTCTGTTGCAAGCCGGTCCTGAGTCTTCTTAAAGATATCGGTGCTATATATCATCGTCAGTAAATGTTAATGAGGGTGGATGAGGGGCTTCATACTCTTGAAAGTTTTGGCCCTTCTCTAGCGCGTGAAGTGAAGACTGCAGAACAAGATTTTCCTGATACGTCTCAAGGTGCTTCCGTTCTCGTTCTTCGGCGTGCTCCCGAACATCGTCAAGCATCTGCTCCAGCATACCTATCTTAGCTTCCAAGTCGCCTATGGCTGACTGCAACGTTCGATTTGTGTTTTCAAGCTCGGCGGATTTCGTCTGCATTCGTTGGTCGCTGTCTGCGCGCTCGGTTAACTCACCGTCGAGACCTCCTTTGTCTCGCGTAGCAGGACTAATCGGGCTGCTAGGAGAATGACCCAGCCTCTCATTCAGACTAGCGATCGTTGCCTGGTCTCGCTTGTACCGTTCGCCTGCCTTGTCACAGCGCTGGGCCAAAGCTGCATTGTCAAATTCGAGTTGCTTCTTCATCATCTGAAGTTCATGGCGTTCTTGCTCGATCTTGGGCAACACACGTTTGTACTCATCAACAGCTAGTTGCAGTCCAGCTACTTGCGTTCGAGCTTGATTAGCACGTTCGTAATCTTGACGAAGTTCTGCGAGCTCATCGCGCAGCCCGAGGTTTTCTTTCTGCAAATCGCTGCCAGCCTGTAGCTTCTGTTTGTACTTTTCGGCCGCGTTAGCTTTCCGAGCAAGATTATCTCGCTCCGTCCGTAGCTCATCAACCGCGTCCTGCAGCTTCTGAGATCTGACATTGGAGGCCTGGAGCTTCTCGATCTAACGATTCTAATTAGCACAACCAGCCTTCAACATGGGATTGCCAACCTACAGTTTTCTGCATTGAGTCCTTTTTTTCCTGTAGACCTGACACGTCGCTCTCCAGGGCAGCGATCACATCCTCTTGTTGTTTTCTGCGCGTTCATTAGCGGCGATATTCCAAAAAGAGGCGGAGAACCTACATTTTCGACTCAAGAGCCTTGTTCGAATTAATGACATCTTGGGCGATGCTGTTCGCGCGTATATGGTCTTCGGCTCTGGACAGTCTGTGCTCTAATGCGGACTATGGTAGCTGATTAGCATAAGCTCGTCTTAAGTCATATTCTTGACGTACGTTGGTGACCTGTGAATGCTCCAATCGGTTCTCAAGATCTTCAATAGTAATTCGCATCTCATCATTGTCCTTTTTAAGCTTATCTTTCTCTGCCATCAGTTTACCGGCACGTTCCTCGAAAAGAAGTTCTTGATCAGGGCCCTGGTCAGGCGCTACATCGTCCTGTAGGTGGTCTACACCATTCGGCTCGTCATCAGGGCTTTCGCCAATCTGATACCTGTCAGTGCTTCAACCAGAACCGTCGACTGGTGCTGCCAATACTTCTACTATCCATTCCTTCAACAAATTTTGCGTGGGCAGGCTAAGACTGGGCATTCTGCCAATGAAATCCATTGACCGCGGTGAACTGATCGCTGCCAGCAGCACCAATTTCAGAAGCTGTAAAGTATAAGCGGTGTTGACTAGTTTGAAGGATCTTTCCTTAGACCTCCCTTAACAGAATCTGCACCATCGGACTCCATAGCGATTGTCTTGAGATCCAAGATTGACAGGCCCTTTGGTATGCCTTTCCCAGTTTCTTCGACGAGGAAGGTTGTCAGGCTTTGGTAGATGTGTTTCACTAGTGTGTAATTAGCCTTGCATGCTGGCTAAGTGGATATAGATTACGACAAACGGTTGTCCCATCTCGCAAGCCACTTTTTCTTCAGACTCCCCGAAGGTTCAGGCAAGTCGCTAGCGAAGTACGACCCATCGATATCACCTATATTGTCTATCAGCACAGTAGCCTCCTGACTGGAGAGTTGGGACGCGTACGGAGGGCCTCCCAGATAATCGGGCCTCCACTGAGGCTGCTGAAGCCCGTAGCCTTCTGGCTCAAGGGAAAGCTGTTGACCTGTGATCCAATTTAGCTTATGAGTTCTGCTTGGTGTAGAGACGCGCCTGACGTACCCATTCTACCAGTGCTTGTTCCGTATTGGTATCCATATTGTCTCCAAGAATGCGGGGAAGTAGGGTTTGCGCAAGTCGCTATGGATTGCAATGCCTTAGGTGGGCTCAAGGAGATCATTTTGGCGGAGCCACAGTCGCATTGGAGGAAATAAGGGAGTTGACGAATGCCGCGACAACAATGAAGTGTCGCACATCCTTGTCCTTCCCGAGGTCTCACTAGCGCGATCTGACAAAGGCTTTGAAGGTCCATGTTGTTTCTATTGAGACAGTACAAAGAAATACATAGACATTGTGCCTCGCATTGGGCTCTTGTCAGCATTGTCGTGCGGTCTACTGTGGCTGCAAGCGCTAAGATAAGTCCGTGCTGCTTGCATAATCTGATACAGGCACCCATCGGTCTATCACATCCATGGTTTGTCACGATTTGGGCCAGCCCTAACACAGTCCAATGGGTAATTCAATCTGCTTTAACGACATAGCTGGTTGTGGGACACTCCGCTTCATTGCTTCGTGGCCCTTCCACATATCCCGTCCTTGTCTCCTTACGATGCCAGCGATGCAAGAGATACCACCACAATCTCCCTATGCCATGCCCTCTACCACATCCATCGTTGCTACCAAAACCCCCGAAAGTTGTACAAATCTCGACCAAAGGTGTACCGAGATCGCTGCCTCGCTGCTGTCCGAATGCGCCCGGTCGTCTGAAAGCCATATCTGTCCCAGAACGCCTCATGTATGCCAAAAATTGCTGTTCATCGCTGCGTCGTAACAGTTTGATCGTCCTCTATAGTTGGTTTGTAGTCCTCAGATAGCGCGTGGACAGATTCGAGGGCTTGTGCGGAGGCCTTGACGATGAATCCTCTTTCCTGCATATTAGCGGATGTTATCGGACAGGGCCGAGGACTTCGGAATACTTTAAGAGTTCTGTGGAAACATTGATTTAGTGATGGAGAGGCAGAAGCAGTGGCACAGCTTGCGCTTACCAAATTCATGCAGTATCTTCCCACCCTTGAAGGAATTCTATCAGTCTTGAGCTTGCTCTACAAGTATTAAACTTACGCCTTCCTCGATCGAGGTCTTTGCCTGGCTGAGTGCAGAGTCTGGGGTATCATTTGGGAAGGTGATCAGCACTTGCTTCTGCGGTGCGAGGGTGTTCGCCCCGAGGGCTAGCCCAGCAAAAAGAACTGATAGCAGAGATAGCTTCATAGTGAGCTTGGAGTAGGTTATCTGGAGTTTTGTGTTCATACAACGACCTCACTGATGTTGAAACAACAAAGGTGGTTTGACATGTGACGGAAGACCGTGAATGCATCTGGCTGCCAAGGCCACTAGCCGCTTTTTAGCTAGCGGGGGGTTCTTTCCGCATTTGAAAGCTCATCTTTCAACCACACCCATCTTGATTCAATAACCTTCTACAATCTGCCAAACTTTGTCCTCATATGCCGCCTGGTCTCTTCTCCATCTATTCGTTCATATCGATATTGTCTGTCACCCTCTGCACGATCCAGTTCGCACGCTCGCAGTAGAACGATTACTCCATCTGTCAAGGGCAGAGCCGTGTTGGGAGGGTGATACATACCTGCTATACTGTCAAGCGGAGGTGAAGCTGGCTGTATTTCGCGAAGTCAGGATGGTGTTGAGCCGGTAGTTGCCTGGGCTTCTCTTCGAAGACTTAGATAGCAGCGACTCGAACAAAATTGGTGCTTTCACTATCGCGGGTTGGGAAGATCTAATGACAGACTTCATCAAATCTGCAGCATAGAAGCCTGACCTCAGAGAGCTGTCTCCTCCGAGGCCTACGATTTCCTATCCTAACATAAGTTTCTTATCAAGCCTGTGTCTCTCTCTACTCTCTATCATCTAGCGATTGTCTGTTGAGTCGTACAGCTATCGATCGCCATGGTGTCTCCTACTGGGCTGGCCTCTGAAGAGATCGCAGAAGACTACAAGAACGCTCTCGAGGATCTTGTCATCAACTCCAAATGGGAGATCCATAATCTAACGAACATTGCAAGAGAAAACGCAGCCCATGCGCTGGCAATATCACGGGTCATTGAAAACCACATTCTAAAAGTGAGTTAAAATATCTTGTAGAAGTAGCATGATATAGATAGACTATTGAGATCTCGAGATCTCATGGAACGCCTACCACCTGCTAATACTCTTGTAGGCCAACGCAGATCGCAAACTCCCTGCCATGTTCGTCCTTGATTCGGTAGTCAAGAACATTGGCTACCCCTACACCCTGTTCCTCGGCCGTAATCTGTACAAGACCTTCATGGAAACGTACAGTCTCGTCAGCGCTCCAATCCGACGGAAGCTAGATGAGCTACTTAAAACATGGAAGGAGCCGGTTCCTGGACAGAGCAATCTACAGCCTGTGTTCCAGCCTGATGTTACTAGACCTATCGAGAACGCATTGATCCGATGGCGGACAATGAACATACAGAGACAACAGCAAGACTCAAAGAGCCAACAAGCTATACTCCGAGGAGGCCGTCCTACCCCTCCCCAGCAAATTGGTCGTTACCAAACACCTCCAACGCCAGGCTACCCTCTGCCCCCAACGTACAATGGCCACCCACAAGTATGTAAACATAAGTAAACAATGTCACCATTATCCTCCAGAGTAACCGTATTAGCAGGCACATTCTCCTTATCCAGCATACTCGCCTTACCCCGCGCCTCAACCAGTACCAACAGTGCCTCAGACAACGCTTTCGCTTTCGCATGCGCCTCAACCACAATTCACTCTCCAGCCACCCTACCAACATCAGTCTCAACCTTCACCGACATCCGACATGCTCTATAGAGACATTAATGATTTGATTCATCGCTTCAAAACCTCGTTTGCGAATAACCCGAGCGATCCCCAGGCTCGAAACACGTTGCATGCCTTGCTACAGTTGCAAACGCTGTTGCAGTCCCATCGTCTACAACCGGACGACCTTGAAAGAGTGAAGGCCCAGGTTTCTCAGCTTGCCGTTGTCCCTCCTACTCCAATTCCGAGCTCTTATTTATACCCCCCTCCACCAACAGCATCTCCTTATCCTGCGCAGTTGAATCCATCCGCATATGTTCCACCCCCAACCCCCACATATTACAGCCCTCCTGCAGCGCCTGCTCCTCTCTCCCCTACTCAGCAGCCGCCGCCTGACCTTTCGAGCCTGTTGAATTCCAGTAATTTGGCCCATCTTTTAGCTTCTGTTAAAGCTCAACAACCGGCAGCTACGCCACCCGTACCCTCGGCCGCTACACCGCAGCCTCCAACGCAGTTCAGCCAGCTACCCAGCGCTGCTGGCTCTGTGGCGATAGAGCAGCCCAATTCGCTCATCGCCTCCCTCCGAGCTGCTGGTGTCTTGCCGCCTGAAGGTAGTCCTTCAGTAAATGGAGCTCATCCATCTGCTCCAGCACCTATCTACTCCTCCGTCCAAGCGCCCAACGCGACTCATAATTACCCACTTGCACCTCCTACACAATCGTCAGCGATCGCCCCCAACAATGACGTGGAGCTTACTCCAGCTTCTTTGAAGAGGTAGACATACTCCCTTGGGTGACTTCCAGAGTTCAGCTACTGACTTCTCCCAGACCCCGACCTCATTTGGTGAGGTCCCTGTTCGAGGCCTTTCCGAATCAGTGCTCGATGTGTGGAAAGCGATTTCTCTCGACTCCAGAAGGGAAGAAGAAGAAGGAACGACATTTGGACTGGCACTTCCGGATAGGGATGAAGAGGGAAGAAGCAGCAAAGCGAGGCCAGAGCCGAAGCTGGTATGTCTCGGAGTTGGTAAGTCATCCTGTTGTATTTATTCTTTCCTGCAATTAATGTGTATATCTAGGAGTGGATCAAGTGGCGAGAAGTCACGGAAGAAGGCGAAGATGCCGTGCCCAATGGAGCAAAAGCCTCCCAAGCACAAGCGGCCGCCGCAGCAGAGGCGGCGCAGAAGGATCCAAAAAACAAATTCATTCTTGTGCCCAGTGATCATGCTCTTGCTAACGCCCCTTGCCCTATATGTCAAGAGCCTTTTGAGAAATCTTACGATGACAGCATAAGTGATTGGGTATGGAAGGATGCAGTCAAGATTGGCACTAGGGTGTATCATGCTTCCGAATACGCCGAGTTGAAGAGTGATGGCGGCCACACGCCGAATCGAACATCGACACCAGACTCGGTGCTGGGGAAGAGAGGACGAGAAGTAAGTGCCACCTCTGGTTATCCCTTAGCTTCGGACTGCTCGACAACTTTCAAGGCGGCTAATGTTTTCTTATTTACAGGGCGCGGAGCACAATGCAAACTCCAAGACGTTGAAGGTCGCTTGAGAGACCTGGCATGCTGAGTGAATATGCTTTTCCTTCGCCCAGCTCTGAATGACCAAGCTCAAGCCCGCAGCTAGAATCTTGGACCTTTCGCTTTTCGCATCACCTCTCCAGATACCTGCGATGGTCTATTCCTGTTTTTGATTACGAGTTGTAGTTGTTTGGGTTGCTTCCACTTTCCGCGAAGCTATTTCCTTTCTGTGCATTGCGTGCGCTCTAGATTTTGCATAGAAACAATCCAATCACTTTCAGGAAATACATTTTCGCATTGTTGTTGTACACCAAGTGCCGTGATGCGCATGCAGCCGAATCCTCATACGGCGCAGTAGCATCATGAAAGTCTCATCCTGACATGCCTACACTACCCCCGGTCCCTTCCACCTGCACCACATCCTCTCGTCACAACTGAATCGGATAATCCAGCGTCTCAATCTTATCCGGATACTTCATGCCATTCTGCCTCCTCACCTCATCCATCACATCCATAATCACCACGCTTTCCTCCCACCCCATACCCTCACTCTCCACCCTCCCATCCCTTAAACACCGCCCACACTCGTCCGCTTCCCAAAACATGCCCTGCCCCGGGATATCGCACTGCACCTCCCTTATATCCTTCTCCCCCTCCCCAACCTTCCCCGTCCCCCCAACAGGAATAACCCGATAATGCGTCGGCCTGAACGCCGGCCCATCAACCTGAACCTCCCCCTTCGTGCCCTGTATCCGTATCGCCCCCTTCGCCGCCGTCCCATGCCCATCCACATCCGTCGCCACCCGGAAATTCGTCAGCGCGATCCCATGCGCCTCGTTCTGATTCCCCCCCGCCGGCGGCGCCACCGGGAACGTAAGGATCATACTCGTCTTCTCGTCCGCACCCGTCGCCGGGAACTTGGAGATACTGGACACCACACCGGGCGGCCTCCGTTGCTCCTTCGGCAGCGTGTGATAGATGGTCTGGAACAGCCACGTCAGGCTATAAATCCCCAGATCCAGCAGCGCGCCGCCCGCGAGATCCATGTTCGTCATGCGGTGCGACGTGCCCCACACGTTTTCGACGTCGACGCCGAAGGAGTTGTCGGCTATGACGCGGTGGATGGCGCCGAGCTGGCCGGTTTGGATGAGGGCGCGGATTTGTAGGGAGAGGGGGAAGAAGCGCGTCCAGACGGCTTCCATGAGGAAGAGGTTGCGGGAGCGGGCGGTGGCGATGAGGGCGCGGGCTTGGGCGGCGTTGGTGGTGAAGGACTTTTCGCAGAGGACGGGCTTGTTGGCGAGGAGGCAGAGCATGGTGTTTTGGTAGTGGTGGGAGTCTGGGGGGTTTGTGGAGTTAGTGTTTGTTTCTTGGAGGTGGGGGGTGAGACGACGAGGCGTGTGTCTCAGGAGCGGATGCTGCGGAGAAATGTCACAGGGTTTCTGGGACCCACGGAGAGGGGCTAGAGCTGTTGAGGAGCTGTCTTACGCGGGGTGGCGACGTAGATGATGTCGACGTTGGGGTCTTTGATAAGGTCTTCGTAGGAGCTGTAGGCCGATGCGGACGAGGGGCATTTGCAGGTTTTGAGGAATTCCCTGGCGCGGTCGGCGGATGAGGAAGAGGCGGCGGCGGTGACGGTATGCTTGATGTCGTGGACGTCGCGGGTCGAAGGGTCGAGCATGAGATCTTTGGTAAAGGCTGAACGACGAGAGGATTAGAGCCTGGGGTGATGGAGGAAGAGAGGCGGCTTACTTTCGGCGATGCCGCCGGTTGCTGTTTGCAGTATCAGCAATGACCATCGCTAGTGGGCATCATCACAACTAATCAAGGAGAGGATGCAAGAGAAACGCGGAACGACGTTCTTTGAAAGCAGCTATGAAGATTGGTTAAGCTCACCTAGAATACCCCAGCGAACAGTGTAAGGAGCGGAAGACATGATGATGACAGCGCAATTGGAGGGTGAGAAATTTTATGTACACAAAGCAACCAGGAAAAAGAGGTTTGAAATATAGAATTACGAGCTCTGAACAATCGTTGCCCTTGCGTGTTGCTGGGGAAGACATGTGGGGTAGTAAGAAGAATTCTGTGACGAATCGCGGGGCAGACGTCACCTACCATTAGACTTCGATGCGGCGGCAATGAGGCTTAAAAGCGGTCTGGTTCTGAACAGAGTAGAAGCTCGCGAGTGGCCGCTGTGCGACATCAAGAACGGCTGCTCTATAATTTCCCCGTGTTGTATGCAGCCATATAATACACGCACCTCTCGGTATCTCTTGTCACCTTGGTGCACACCCAATGCTCCGAACGCTCCAACCAGATACTGTAGATTCGCACAGCCTTGCGTTACCGCTTCTTTTCGGTTTCCTTTCCTTTGCCCTTCGGACTTTTCTCCCCTTCCTTAGTCTCCTTGGATTCACCATTGACCTCTCCATTCGTCTTCTTCTCGTCTTTATCGTCCTTGCCATCCTCCTTCTTGCCGTCTTTCTCTTCTTGCTGCTGCCGATTTTGGATCTTGTTCTCTATCAAGTCATGGAAAGCGGTTATCGCACGTATCAAGCTGCTTAGATATATCGTCATGAGCTGGTCATTCGTCTTGACGCTCATTGCTCGTGCCAATTCGGTGTTCTCAATGTGTGTTGGGTTGTCTGCGCCATTCTGGAGCTGAGGTGTAGCGGTGGGGTTCGAAAGATTCGGGAGCAGGTTGAAGACGTCTTGGAGGTTGCCGAGTATTGCGTGATTGACTGGTAGTTCGCCGTCGAGGACTTTCTGAAGGTATTGTCCAATGTCTCGCAATCGGAGATGTAAGCCTTGCAGAGATTGTAGCTGTGAGGTTATACGGGTAGATAATGTGCCGACTGCGACGTCACGGATGTCTCGAAGAAGATGCTCAACTCCTATCTCCTCGGCTTCTTCGGCTTCGATAATCGAGGGGGTATGTACGAAGGTTTTGGTGGTGGTTGTGCCATCCTAACAAAAGTGTCAGTGGCCACTCGAAGGCCGTCGTTCCAGCTACGTACATCTTTAATCTCTTCTACGGCAAAGTAGGCATCTGTGGGCACGCCAACTTCCTTCGGCTGGACGTCGATAATGACCAGAAGCGGGTTGGGGGTATATCGCTTGAAGAGCTCATTTATCTCCAAGTCTGATGCGCGTAGCTTTGGTCCAGAATGATACCATCCTATCAGCTTTTCCCGTGCGTTGACTTTCTTGAACATGTCGTTCATCGATTCTACATAGTTGTGATCCAGGAACCATACGGACGGATCTTTGTCGTCTTCCTCAAAAGGCACTTTGAAGTAGAGCGTCAGCTTGACTCGGCGAAGTGAATGACTGAGACTTACCAGCGAAGCTATTCGATACCCGTACGTTGGTCCCGTCATTCTGACCAAGCAGAACGCCTACCACTCGTTTTCTCAAGCCCTTCCCAGATCGGCCAAAGTGGTCCGCTGTAGAGAGAAGAACCAGGGGGGCGACAGATACGTTGCGAGTGACAAGTGAGAGGGCCTCAGCAGTGGTGGCAGGCATGATATTGTGGAGACTGGTAAAGCGCCTTGATAGTATGATCAGCTACTTCTACAAGCTCTCAGAATTCGCGAACCGCGAAAATGGAACTAACCTGATCGAGAGCTACGGATCAACGGCGAAGTCGGAGCTCTTGGCGCAACATGAACTTCACTCCGCTTTTTACCTCGGAAACTCCTAGCCTGTTTCTTAACAGTCATCTTTGTGCCATTGTAACATCTGGCAAACCTTTTTCGCCTTGCTCTGTACCTACACTGCCTCGTTCAGGCTCACACTCCTTCTAGTCCCCAACAATGGCGCCAATTACAGACGACATGGTTGGCACGCTGCGGGATACAATACACAAGCTCGAGTCGCGTGTACAACAATTAGAGGCCAAGCTCTTAGATCCAGGATCTTCGTCACAATCATCTTCTTCTCGTACTGACTCGGTGCGTATGATCTTGATGGGACCTCCCGGTGCAGGTATGTGCATGACAAAGAATCCAGGCACTTTTCTCGTGCTCATGATCCTTCTAGGCAAAGGTACACAGGCACCCAAGATAAAGGAGAAATACTGCGCCTGCCATCTTGTGCGTTTTGAACCTCTTCCGCGTCATAGCACGTTGTACCTAAGCTAGCATTGACCGCTGCTAGGCTACAGGAGACATGCTCCGGCAACAGGTCTCCAAAAAGACACCACTTGGTCGGGACGCTAAGAAAATTATGGATCAAGGCGGGCTTGTGAGCGACGAGATCATGATCAACATGATCAAGAATGAGCTAGAAACCAACAGAGAATGCCGGCAAGGGTAAGCAGCCGAACGACCACCAGCGAATCCATGGGCTAAAGGAACCTAGCTTCATACTTGATGGGTTCCCTCGGACCGTAGCCCAGGCCGAGCGACTTGATGATATGCTTGCCGCAAAGCACCAAAGGCTGCAACACGCGGTTGAGCTACAGATCGATGATGGCCTCCTTGTCTCCCGGATTACGGGCCGCTTGATTCATCCGGCTTCTGGACGATCTTACCATAAGATCTTCAATCCACCCAAGGAGACCATGAAGGACGACGTCACTGGCGAGCCTTTGATCCAAAGAACAGACGATAATGCGGATACACTGAAAAAGCGCCTGTCCACTTATCATGACCAAACCTCACCCGTCGTTGCCTACTATCAAAAGACCGGCATTTGGAAACCGATCGATGCTAGTCAAGAACCTGGGCAGGTTTGGAAGAGTTTGCTTGGGGTTTTCGAGAAGGAAAAGAGCTCGAGTACGAGTGGCACTCTGTTAAGTAGAATTGGGCTGAAAGGCTAGGGCCTATCTCGAATTTTCTCGACGCATGGCGGAACCATTGAAAAGTTTCAGAAATTGGGGGGCAGCTTGGCATCAGGGATGAGTCGACGAGACAGCATTGCAGAGCCGGAATTTCTTGCCTGCAGGTGAGCATGCTTGTATAGCCATCTACTTCGTGTATTCTTGTACCAATGCCGGCGTTTCGAATAGAAACCCTGACAGTGTTGTGTAATCCTACGCGCTGGAAAAGCTTTCACGGACCATGGAGGCATCCAGCTCAGTAATTCTCTTTTCATTTGAAGGCAACCATGAGTACAACACTTCGATAGTGCGCCATCGACACGCGCTTGCCCTGATGCCCATTAGGCCAGTTAGTGTTTTCCTTCAACAATACTTGTAGGACGTACGATCGTATTTATGAGAACATTTCAACCACGTCGAAAGCACACAAGAACACGCGGACAGCTGCTTTAAGCGTCCAGGATGGAAGTTCTGCAAGATATGTAAGCTCGCCAAGACCGCAAATCTCCTATCAAAACCACACCTCAATACTGTTTCGGTTCTACCACACAAACAGCCGTACAGGAGACTCACATCAACCTGATCCGGGCGACTAAGAGGTGGCCATTCGGTCCCTCAACGGCCTTTACTTGTAGTATATCTTGCGTGATTTTGTGTCTCGTTGAGTGAATCTCTGACATTGATTACACACCACAGGTCTGGGAGTACCACCACCTTCCGCACCACAGCCTCACGATTCGGTACGCCATTAATCCCACGCATGGCACGGGTAATGCCATCTGGTACTCATTTGCCAAGGACCTGGAACAAAGACCATGACCGGTTCATCTGTCAATGCGACGCCCTTGGTGACGTCGAAGTGCGTACTATTATCAAAGGCTTAAAGAAAAAATTCGCGGTGGATTTGGGCAATGTGAGTGACCACATGTCTTTCCGGCCATTCATTGTGTGCTGTGAAGCAGCAATACTGATCTCGTTATTCTATTCAGACTGTAATCAGCTGCGAATCCGTCGAGCGCCGCATCCTTGCACTCGATCAACAAGACAATGATTACTTTGTCAGGGGCATGCAGATGGCAGTGAAGAAGGCGGAGGCAGCGGGCTTCGTACTCCCGCCCATGGACTTCGAAAAATATGCGGTGAAGAAAGAAGAAACGGCGGAGGAACCAGATTATCAACCGGGGCTCAGTAGCACCATGACAGTGAGCTGGGTAATCAGTACATTCTAGCACAAGCGATGGTCGCTGACTGGCATTATAGCTTCCACCTCCAAGGGTTGGTACACCAGGGATTGAACCATCGGGCGGCGGCCGTATTAGATTGGTTGACGATAATGACAAAGTTACGACTAAAGAATACGACAAGGTGGAATACGTTCCAGACTAGACAGTTATATGCACACAATGCTGACGTATGTAAAGGAAAACCTCGACTACATAATTCCTATCAAACGCATGGAAGGCCTTCCTGCTTCGGGGACTTCGGCTCTGCTCGGACGTAGGGCAGGCTTGAAGGATTCTGGGTCCGTCGCTTCGCTTGCTTACAGCAATGACACCGCCACAAGCTCGGCTTTCGACGCCGTGGGTCAGGGCACCCGCTTGCCCAGATCTAGCTCGATGCAGAAGGGGCACTATAGGAAATCATCGGGCGTCCTCTTGTCAGACGCGACCTTCGCAGAGTCGACCGCCTAGCATATCTCTTATTCTTCGCTAGCTTTCATTGTACGAGACTTTTGACCCGAAACATGTTGGGCGGGCTAGTGCTTTGCAGATGTCGGAAATACTCAGCTGGCTTCGGAGCTCAGCAGCGAATTGGCTTTGTCGGTGCTGGGGATATGGTTAATATCGTGCGGTACTTGTCCAGCCCCAAGTAGCGATTCAGAAACCAATACAAGCGTGTATTTTCAGGTCGGGCGTGTGTCTTGCTTGAGAAGAATCGGGCTCAACCAGCCCACCCTGCGGCCAATCCAGCCATCTCCTCTCGGCTCACGAAATACTCCTCAACGAATGCAGCCAGGCCCTCGACCCTCTCGGCCAGAACGCAAGCAAGCAGATGTTTACAAATCGGTACACCGTGGCCGAGCGTCTTCCCACCCCACCCCCCTGCCCCCACCACCTCCTCACCGTCGCCTCCGCCTTCACCATCACTAGCAGCCCTGTTATTCTCGCTCTCGCTTGCTCCATCCCACTCCCCACTAAACGCAGCAAACGCAAAAGCCGCACAACTACAATTCCACGCCTGTAGCCTGACTTCGTAACTCATTCCCTCGGCAGTAGTATTCTCACTCCGTTTCGACGCGAAGCGTGAGCGGGACTGATGAGAAGAGCGAACGTAGTAGACTGAACCTCCCCGCTTTTGGTCTTGTCTTGGCGGTGGTGGCGGATTTGGCGCATCTCTCCTCTGCTCTGCGTCTCTTTCACCTGCGGCAACAGGTGCGGTCTCTAGCGCTGGCACTTCTGAAGAACGAGGACGTTCGATGATGAATCGTGTGACTAGTCTACGGTCTAGGAGATCTAGAGCTGGGAGAAGCTCGTTGGGAAAGAGACAGTGGAGGGTGAGAAGGAGAGGTTTTTGGGGGGGTTGGAGAGGGTTTGAAGGAGTGGGAGAGGTAGGAGGGGGAAAGCCGATGGAAGGTTGTGGGGGAAGAAGGGAGTCGAGGAATCGCCGAGAAGTCTGAAACATTCCGATAGATGATACAGGTAGGAATGCACTGTGGTGTCGGCTTGAGATTGGGAGGAAGAGGGAGTGGCTCAGCAGTAGGAAAGAGGAGGGCGGAGCGGAACTCTTGGCATCAAACTGGACCCTTTCCGTACCTGCTGCTTGAAAGCAATGCACACAATTTCTCGCGGTTGTCGTCACACTGACTCCATTTAGAAGCCGTTGATCTTGTGCACGTCTGCCCTTACACCCAAGCGTTGATCGGTGACTTCACACAGTCAGCAGGCGCAAAGGAGCCGGCAATGGACCTTGCGGCTTTCCTGGTTTCCCATACCAGCAGCCCTCGAGGTCAACGAGGCATTGCTGCAAGAAAAAAGCAGTCGCAACTCCTCCCGCCTATTTTCTTTTCCATGACTTCGTTTCTCAACATGGTCCACAAGGTTTCCAAGTATCTGCTTCTCTATCAGGGCGTTATCGTCTTTCAGTTGTGACTTTCATTCCTTTTAGCCCAGCATATTCTCAACCGCAGGCCGGCAGCAGGTTTCTCTTCACCTTGCTGCATATAATTTTGTGCCGAAATCTTAGATCGCCGCTCACTACGATGGCGACCAGCATTCCAGGCTTCTATTTTGATGCCGCTAAAGGGAAATATTTCAAGATCCTACCCAACCATATTGCACCGGGAGGTTCTAAGTATTCTCAACATTCTATCAGCAAGGAGAAAGACATTACTAAGGTAGGTCAATCTGCTCCGAGCGCTTCTGTAATGTGACTCTTTCTCGCTTTTGCCTTTCGCGCGCTCTTCCTTCAATTCCACAAATTGACGAGTCTCGCTAGAGGCAGCGAGAGGAAGCTGCACTCACGCAATGCCGCCGAAAAGGTCGAATCGAGCACCCTCGTATTCTCACACAGCCACTGCTTGGAAGGTTGAGTCTACTTCGCGAGGTCGGCAACCACAAAGCCAATGCGGCTGATATAGTCACCAACGCCTGGGCTTGTACTCTTGAATACCAACGGTCAAGCATAGGGTCTGCAGTATTTGATGCCAACATTCTGGATCTAGCAGATGTCCAGCAGTTTGCGTTCGACTCAGCTACGCGCTATCTGATCTGTGGATATAATCTCAACAACATCATCTCCATCGGCAAGTGAGTATCAAACCTTTCATTTTGCGAACGGCCCTTGTCCTCCTGAGCCTGCGCAACATCTCAGCTCCAAGCCTGGTCTATAGCATACCCGGTATACTATTGCCAAGCGCGTATCTCACTATTTCTTTTCCACTTCGCTGTCGCGTCACAAACCGTCGTCAAGCTACCGCAGCACAAGCTCACTACCCACGTCGTTATTATGATCCTGAGTACGTGCAAACGCTGATTATTATGCTGATGTTTAATAAGCTTTAAGCTCGGATCCAGCAGCATGAATCAAGGGTCTATACGGTCCTTCCCAGATCATGATGTAAGAGGTTTACCCGGATGTCCACTGGCTTTCGCTAACAACGAACAGTTGACCTCCATATCGCTTTCCGAACGATTCGTGCTGTGAGTGTTAGCTACGCTTTGATATAGTAGTCGCGAGAGCTCCAGCCTTCGAGGCGTTAGCTTAGCTGATCTTGTTGCTCGTCTTCACTAGCTACCTGACCAGAGGCTTGACTTGGTACGAGCAATATAGCGAAGCTAACGGGCGATGTAGTACCACTTCTCACGAAATGGTACTCATAGACAAGCTAGTGAGCGTAGAGGATTTCCATGGACAGCCTGACGATGGCTCCCCGCGAGATATTATATCAGCAGACCCTGGGGTCGTTTATCGGTATCCTTGTCCTACCAATTGGTGTTCAGCACCTCGTCCAGGACCTGGTGTAGGCTTCGCTGTAGGACGGACCGGTCAATGGGCAATCTTCAACGAAACGGAGAGTAACTGGGGCGAAATGTGGCTGAGAACACCAGCTCGTTCAATCGTCTCTAATAGAGAAGATATCCTCGCAATCAACTGACTGAATCATCATGTAGTGGTTGGAGGTGCGAGGTCTGGCAAAGTACTGCTAGACGATACGAGGGTTCCTGGGGTTGAAGCGACGTTGAGACTTTGGGCTTACGAAGGTATACAGCACGTGAGGGTTTTAGACTCAAACAAGATTGTGGTCGGGTCCTCAAACAACAAGGTATGTACAATTTTCGATGCTTGTTGCAGCTGAGAAAACCCTTACGGCCTCGGCGTTATGACTGTACCACGCCATAGTGGAAGGACCTTGCCTATCTATGCATGTCCCAGCTTTCCGTCTACGATCTACGCCACCTCCCAAGGTCACAGGCGCGCCAACAGTCAGAAGCATACCTGCATTTTCCAGCATACAGAAGTGACCCAGTCCCGCGGGGGTTTGATATCGCTCCAAACCTTATCGCTGCTGGGGGACCCGATGCCTCTGTCCAGCTCTTCAATTCCAATACCGGCGACAAGATAGCATCGCGGAGCGCACGGACGGCACCATTCATGCCGGAGCCCTATCCTGAAGTGAAGTGCTTGTCGTTCTTGGATATGGAGGACAGTATGGGAAGTCCTACTCTATTACTAGGATGTGGAACTTATCTCGAGACGTGGTTCCTAGGTAAGATTGGGGAAGCACGAGCCTGGTGTAGGGTGCAATAGCGTTGCAGCCAGCAAGGTATGTCGAACAAAGCTCAAGACATACATGGGTTTGGTAGGCCAAAACTATTCATCCTCGACAGGTACGTCTCGTACCGATAGCCTGTACCAGGCAAAATACTAATGCGCAACGATAGCTCCTCGGTTGGTATGTGTCCATCAAGTATCTAGCCTTACCCTTCGGTCACAGTAGCCGTTGCGTCGCGAGTTGTCCCCTGGAAAGTCGTCGGGCGGTATTATCTCTTCGGGCCACTTGGCAAGTAGTGATTACTGCACAAGAAAAGGAGGCAAGTTTCGACGCAACACTGCACTTGTTCAGTAGGGATGGTAAGACTCGTCTCGAGCACTGTTCTTGGAAGTATTCAGTTGATCGTATCAAGAGTAAAGACGATATTAGATTATCAGGCCATCTTGATTCGAGGATCATATGCTGGCTTGTTCTATGTACGATTCCCAGACATTCACGTCATATCTTCGTCGTCAGCTCGATGCCCGAGTATACCAATAAACGCCAATAAGTACGCGCCATATCCATCTGCCGACATGCTAGTCATCCCTTGCCCCTTCTGGATAGCCGAAATCCCGAGACCCCGGTCGACTATGCTGCGAATACCGCTCGGATCCCAGAACAACGGGTCTCGACCTACCCAACAATCAACACCATGTCCTATCTCGTCGGGAAGCATTCACATCTGCTGGCTTTCGCCACGCTTGACTTCGTACCGCATCACGTCCAGGCTCCTCGGGAAGTAACTCTGCAAGCCGATCTTGCTCCTCAAGAACCCGCCCGTCTTCTCCAACCGCTTGACATCCCGCCCCACCACCCACGGCGGCTCCTCCTGCCCCGCCTGGCTCAACCGCTGCCGTATGACTTCGACCATGGCGTCGTCCAGGCGGGCGTAGAAGTTCGCGCGCGAGGCCTGGTCGGCGTCGTTGTTCCAGCCGTCGTCGCCGCCGTGGGAGTTCAGGTTGCCGCCGAGCTTGATGAGGAGCTCGAAGGCGAGGGCGGCGCCGTTGGGGAGCTTGGAGAGGTCTTCGATGGGGGGAAGGAGTGTCAGGAGTGTGGTTGCGAAGGTGGAGGTGGGGAGGTGCGTGGTGAGTGAGTCTTGGAGGCGGTGGAGATCGCCGTTTAGCACGGTCATTTTGCGGTCGATGTGGTAGTTGAGGGTTTGGGCGCTGGAGGGGTCGGTGTTCATGGCGCCGGCGATGCGGGGGGGGACGTCTAAGGTGGGAGGTCAGTGGGTGTAAAAACGGATGGGAATGGGGTGGGGAGCTTACCAGCTCGTAGTCCGCGCTTGTCAATCCAAGCATGCATGTCTGCGCGCTCCTCCTCTAGCTGCTGCACCTGCAGCGTCACGTCGTCGAGCTCATTGCGCAGGTTGTCAATCTGGTCCATATAAGGCCTGATCGCATCGTTGAAAGCCTTCGTCAGCGGATCGGGCGCAGGCGCCATAGCCGTGGCCGTAGGCGCAGTGTGCGTTGTCGCGTCGCTCGAAGTCCCGGGAGGCCGCTGCGACGGGTTGTAGAGATGGTCCTGCGGCGCAGAGGCGCGGTATGATTGCAGTTTGTCTTGCGATGTGGGGGAGCTGGGGTACTGGGTGTCTTTGTAGAGGCTGCCTCCGCGATTGTCTCCGTCAGAAGAGTATGGGGCGGCGCGAATAGGCATCTGGAGATCTTGTTCGCCTTTTGATGAACGGTCGCGAGAAAGGCGGCGGAAGAAGGACATGGTGAAAAGAATGAAGGAAGATAGGCAGGCTGAAACGAGCGTGTTATATGGAGCCGAGAGATTTGGTGGCGGAGGTGTGTTGTGAGGTTGGGACCGTTGGGTGCCAGAAGGGGATGGCTGGATGCTTTTGTGCTTTCGATGGCTGGTCGCATGAAAGTTGATTGGTCAATGCCGCACGTTTCGGTAACCATGCGGGAGAGGCGCCCGGTGATAGCTTGGCACAGCGCTAAGCTAGCGTACCAGGATCTTGGGTGCTCGGGCCTCCAGGAACCACGGTCCGACTTACCGTGACGATATCTTTTCTTGGGCGCTGGAAAAACATACTGCGTGCCCTAGCGGAGAAATTCTAATCAGATCACAGCTATATTCTTTTCTCTGGGGCCGCTGATCGTCAAGTCTTAACGCTTCTTGAGCTTGTAGGGCAACTTCAGTCCAGATCGGACTGTGATCGCCATGGCCCCAGCGGTGGTGGAGAAGGTTGCCGGTGCTGGGTCTGCAGCAAAGGAGTTCAAGAAGGAGTCAGCAACCGCAAGACTTCTGGGCTCCGGTACTTCGCTACACTGAGGACTTGATGGCGACGAACTAACAATCATCACAGGGTCCGCCGGTATCGCTGAATTGGCTATCTTTCATCCCGTATGGCTCGCCCCTTAATGCTGATATGGCATCTCTAACATTTACAAAGGTCGATACGATAGCAAAACGGTTGATGAGCAATCAGGGCCGGGTATGTTCAACCGAGTTCCTTATAGTACGCATCCTCATGCAGTCTAGGTCGCATCAACCTCTCGCCTGAATGAAGTCATCTTCAAAGATAAAGCCACCGCCCCCCTCGGCCGCAAATTCACCTCCCTTTTCCCCGGACTCGGCTATGCCGCTGGCTACAAAATCCTCCAGCGAATATACAAATACGGTGGTCAGCCTTTTGCGCGGGATTATCTTGCTCTGCACTATGGCGACAACTTCGACCGGACATTCGGCAAAGGCACTGGGAAGGCGATGATGCATGCTACAGCTGGGTCACTGATCGGCATCGGCGAGATCGTGCTCCTTCCGCTTGACGTGCTGAAGATAAAGCAACAAACAAATCCAGAGGCGTTCCGGGGAAGGGGGGTGTTTAGGATCGTCGCTGATGAGGGTATGGGGCTCTATCGTGGCGCGGGATGGACGGCCGCCAGAAACGCACCGGGCTCTTTCGCTGTACGCATCTCGCTTTCTCGTCTAAACTTAAGTCCAGGATCAAAGTATGCTAACGCGCTACCAGCTATTCGGCGGCTCCGCCTTCGCCAAAGAATATTTCTACGACCTCACCGACTACAACACCGCCTCCTACTTCCAAAACTTCGTCGCTTCCATCGCCGGCGCTTCAGCTTCTCTCATCGTCTCCGCTCCCCTCGACGTCATCAAAACCCGTATCCAGAACCGAAATTTCGAGAACCCGGAGTCTGGGTTCAAGATTGTGGGCTCGATGATGAGGAACGAAGGCATCACGAGTTTCTTCAAGGGTTTGACGCCGAAGCTGTTGATGACGGGGCCGAAGCTGGTGTTCAGTTTCTGGCTGGCACAGACGCTGATCCCGGCGTTTGGTCAGGTCGTTTGAGCATCTACTACTCTAGATACGGAAGGGATTGGTGTGGGAGCGGTGAGGGAATTGTATATATGGGAATAATTGCATGTATCATGGTCGCGAGACACTCCACTTCGCAGGTCTGATAGATATAGGGAGTGAGATATTGAGTCGAAGAGCTGTAACATTTGAACTTCCCGGCTTCATTCTCGCTCGTGTCACCCAAATGCGCGTCCCATCTGCTTGCGCCCTATGACCCATCGATCACTTATCCAAAGGCACCAACTTACGGATCGACAACGGGCACAATGACCTAATGCTCCATAGTTGAAGCCTCAGACCCTTCGAACGCTTTGTCCCATCTCTATGCACTCGTTCACAGCCGTTCCATAACCAAAGCGCCCTCGCTCGGTATGGCCTACACTTCTTAACCAATCTTAAATTCACCAGCTTTCTAGCCTCCGAAACCCCTGGTCCTGATGGTGCATCTGTCCTTCGCTCTCACCAAGTAATTCAGTTTGACGACCCTACGATGAGCCGGACCACCAATGCAGTCCTGTGTCATAGCTGACATGACAAACCATCAAAGCATCCGCTTTGCCTCATGTTTCACCCAAACGCAGGGTTCGAAGAGCCGTTAAGATATTTGATTCGTTGGATGAAACCCCTGGGGAAGTACATCATGCGCACCGGCCGGGCATACGGTGACCCCTGTCCTCGGAGTGCAACAATAGAATGAGAGTATTTGATCAAGTCAAGGCCGATATCGGGAGATTTGGGTTCATGTTCTTCCTGACATGTCACTGTAGGTGTACGATTTGGGGAATCCTACATCCTTGCGTGAGTATGTAGGAAATGATTTTGAACAGAGGGGCGGGAACGTTGGATTGTGAGGGAGGTCGAAACCTCAAGAACGCCCCAGCATTATTACTATCGGACCTTTGTTGATTGTCGTCCTAAGCTCTCCATAACAGCAATTGACTCCCAGCCCCCTGCGTTTCCCGTACTTTTCCGAGCGTGCCTACAACACAAACTTCAACGCCGTAGTTCCCACTTTCCCGAATAGGGAACAAGATACCCCCATTGACCTCCCCTCGTAGAAGATGGCTTTTTCTTAGAGCCACGGGAATCAGCCCTTCTACGCCGATATGTGTGAATTGGCCTTTTTTGTGGAAATGAGGGTGGAAAGGATGCATAATAGAAGGGTGACAAGAAGATTGAAAGATATGAAAGATAGGTTTAAGAGAGTGAGGGAGGATGATGGAAACTTGGATGAGAGGATTGCGGGGTTTAGTGAGACGGTTGAACAGGGCGAGCCAGAAAGGAGGGAAAACGAAAGTATGGTTGTGGGTGGAATTAACAGATATGAACTGCAGAGCAGATCATTTGGTAATATGACGGGTGGTGTTCTGGGCCTTGTAATCGTCGAGACACGATCTGGGGATTCTTGGGGGATAGGTCTGAAGTAGTTCCAATGTAATGGTGAGAACAATCAGCTGGGCTTTGGTAATTGTGCATTTATTCGGGGTAACCGCTAAGAGGCAGCAAGCAAGACACGATATTCACCCGTTTTTGACCACATGGCCCTAAGCAATACCTGGATTATCTTTGGTGATGAGCATCGAAAGCGATCGAGATTCGCAGTCAAGCATTTTGCAAATCACGGCTCCGCTTCGATCGACTGCCTTGAGACCTCCCTTACGATGCATCTTCCAGGAAGATCCAAGCGTCTCTTGCCTTAGCATGACTGGAGGAGGCGGCGAGATTCGTCAGAAAAACTTAAATGAAGTAAGAGAAACGGTTTCGATGGTATGGTGGTCAGAACGAGAGGGGTACGAGAAAAAATAATGGCATGAAAGTGAAAAGGAGACTTGGGAAGAGGCTAAATCGGTACGAAGTCAGAGCATCTCTCCAAGCTCGGGAAGAAGCTGCGTCTGGAAGCTTCGAAAGTGTTTGGGCGCCTTTGCAACATGGAATTTCAAGGGAATTCGAACAATTTTGAGTTATATGTGACGCCTCCATTCGTCAACCTCCCGGTCTTGTGAGCATGCCACATCATAATGGGACGGGATTCGTGGAAATCTCCCAACTCCCGTCAATGTTTTCAGTCTGTCAGGTAAGATACAGATACAACTGCTTGCATTCATGTAACGAACTACTATCCGTAAAGGCTCACAGCTCGTCGTCGGACGTTTCCGAGTCATCCGTTTGACCATCTGTGGGTGCTATGGGCGGCGATTGCGACTTCGCGGTAGCTACTTTCTTGTCTGTGGCGAACCTCAATTGCCTAGGTGGCGGCGGAGGCGTTGGACTACCCTTCTGCGAGCTGGATCCTCTATTTGGCTGACTTTCCATCACTCTGCCTTTGCTGGTGGCGGTATCAGGCAGAGGAACAGAGTTTAGATCATCATCGTCTTCGTCGTCGGTGGCATCAAGATCCGAATGAGGAGGCGTTTCTTTTTCGGCATCAAATTTAGCCTCCATCGCAGGTTCTTTCTCGAAGGCTGTGTCCTCTGAGTCTGTATCGGTGGCGTGTGGGGACTTTCCCTCAGCTTTACGTTTTGTTGATCTCGAAGATCTGGGTGATCTCGTCGATTGCGTTTGTCGTGCTTGCTGAACTTGCGCCGCTGTCCGGGATTGAGTTCGACACAAAAGACATTTCAGGGGTTCCATACCTTTTTGAGGATCTACCTTCGCGCCTGCTAACAACCTTTGCTGGTCCCGGATCTTGAGCTTCTTAGCATTCAGAAGCGCCTGGAATTTCTCCAGCAGTAGTGTCTCGTGCTGCTTTTTCGCCTGAATAAGGTCTTCAAGCTGCTCATTCAGCTTCTTGATGGTATCGGCCTGGGCCTGGTGCTTTGTATTCAGGTGTCGCATTGCCCTCGCCAGATCCGTGGTTGTGTCGGCGGCAGCTGCAGCCCACTCATATAGCTCAATGGCTTCATCGATGTCTTGACGAAAAGCGATCTCGCCAAGCCGCTGAGTGATCCCCGAAATATTTCTCCGGAATACGAGAATCAGCTGGGTGCTCGAAATGGATGCGGCGAGCTCAAGCTGTTCAAGTCTGTCCTGATTCAGACCCTTCTCGTCATTGCCGGACTGAATGTGCAAGGTTGAAGTCAAGACTGATTCCCACTCTTGTTCGTCGATTGGAGAATGTTTGACTTGAAATCTGGAGATTTTGGACTGTTTTACTGTAGTTCAGCTATCAGCTGTCAGTTGCCTTATCGGTCATGTAGGCTCGTGGAGCCTACTCTCGGAGACGTAAACATCAGAACCATCGGTAGCAACCAATCTGAGGTCTAAGGCTTTCGAGCCATCTTGCTTGACGTTGACTAGCACATATTCACCGGAGTCACTCCGAGGAACCTTGAGCAAATGTTCGGCGCCCATCGCTTTCAATGCGCATAGAAATCTCTTGGGTGTCCTACAGCTAGCTTGCTGGAAAGCGAGAAGAGAAGTAAGATACAAGTAGGAGGAAGATTCTGTGTATTCACGCGTCTGCTGGATTACGAAGTACTTAAAGTACCTTTCAAGCTGACCGAGGTCTTGGCGCGTAACTTTGTGAAAGGCTGAACATGGCTCGACACGGTTAGAAGCCAAGCTTGGCGCGATGCCAACCACCGCACCTATAATCACCCTAACCTTTGAACATCAACCCATTGTCGACATTCTCTGTCTCGACACAATTCGAATCAGCAATCCACAGTCGAGACTGCTGCCCTCTCCGGGCTTAGGCAGCTAGGACCCTTTTGCGCCAGGTACAGTGTCGCACAGACTCTATTATCATCTGCTGGGCTTCACCTCTCCAAAAGGCTGGAGAACTTTACCTGTCTTTGACGGCATTGATCTACATACACATACTCTGAATGATGGCTAGATGACCCTCGAGCGTCCTATCCAAAGACAACGTATATCCAATCACTACATTACTATTGCTATTGCGGAATAACCGGTCAACAACGATAGGAAGGCATTATTGACTCAGTTATAGAAGGCACTACCGAACCTCTGTTGCTCCGTCAATCCGATGGAGCCGCTAACTCTGAAGCCTCGAGAAATCGTCAAAGATGATATCGAATGCTGGGATGACGACGACGATCTTCAAGGCATCGACGACCTGCACTTTCGTCATGCATCAACTACCACCATAGGCTCTGCAAACGCCTCAAATCATAGAGAGTCCATCTCTTCGCGCATCTCCACGCGATCGGACCGAGAATCCATAGGAGGAGGAGACGAGGACTGGCAAGTCTTACTGCCGGACGACGACAGCTCGACCACGGACGCGATTGCCTCTGCAAAGAGCGCCGGCATACCAATACCGAGCAATGTGCCTACCTCTGCGCTACTAGGGGGTACAATTAAGAGGCTAGGAGGAAGACGGCTAAAGAAAGTTCTTGGCGATGATTGGGGTGAAGATCTGGAGCTATCAAAGATCGAAAAAGGAGGGCTCAAATTGAAGAAACCAGAGACAAAGGATTTTTCAGATGCTCTGAAGCAATTCAGCGCCGAATTTCCAAGCTCTCCAAGTCCTGCAAAGCTGGCTAGTGGCATGACTTTCATGCAGCGCATGGAATCTGCGAGGAAAGTAAAACCCGGCAACCAAGCTCTTGACAAATTCAAGGACGACGACGACGATGACTTCTTTGGCGATGTCCCCACTATCAAGGTCGCGAAGAATCGTTCGCCGCAGAAGCCCCTGGAAGTCACTACACCAGCGTCAAAGCCCTCGAAAGACGCAGAGGATCTGGAAAACGACATCGAATTTCCTCCAGACGGCGAGCCTTTAAGACTTTCAACACGCAAAGAACAACCCAAGACCCCTGCATCTCAGCAGCCGGACGACCTTGACCTGGAATGGGCTGAAGGCAGCCTTGGAACTAGATTTGGGGGCACTAGAAGAGAAGCTCGATCAAACCCTAGCTCGACCTTTAGTCCAAGTGCTTCGAGTTGTTTGACGGCCGAGAGCGAAGACGAAGGCTTAGATGGATTAGTCTTACCGGAAGGCCCACTTAAATTCGACGAAGTGCTCAAGAAGCGACTTCAGAGTGTCTCTCCTGACCACACAGAGTCGTCTCCAAAAGAGCCGATGAAACAATCCACTGTGCCAAGGGATGACTTCTTTACCGGTATCGATATTGGGGATGGAGAGGTCTTTGACTCGAAGAAGCTCACGCTCAATCGTAATGTTAAGCTTAACGCAAAGAGGCAGACCAGCCCTAAGCGTACAGCTACGACATTGACCTTTACTAATAAGTCGCAACCTGGCACAACAAGAATTCCAAAGCCTCAGGGTCTCGATCGATCTGGCAACGACCGCCCTCGCACTACTCTGGAGTCTGTTTCCGAGACTGGTGGTCCCGTCCCAGGGTACCGCCGTTCACAGTCACGCGTGGGAGGGCATTCAGCCCAGTCATCATTATCAGCTATTCCCACCCCTTCCACACCATCGTCGCACGCCGCGGCTCCGTCAACGCCCAGCCGCCGTAGTCTGAATACCAAATCGTCGCGAGACAACCTGAGGGGAGAGACTACGAACCCTACGCAGTACCTTAAGGCGAAACGCTCGCAGCCAATGATGCCTAGCCAGTCGCCAGCTCGTTCGCAACCAGGATACCAACGGCCTCCCTCAAGAAGCGAATTCGGGCATCGCCAAGGTTTGGTCTCTAGGCCAAAAACCCCAATAGACCGTTCGGGTGCAGAGTCGAGTCTCGCCAGCGCTCGAAAGCCACCTGTACCTTTTCTTCCTGCCGGCATGTCCCATGCGCAGTCTCATCACATCAATGTAAAATCATCTCGACACTTGAATCGACCGACGTCTTCCGACGGGAACGAAAATGCTCCTTTTAACCGCCCAGTATCCCGTCTTTCCAACTTACAGCAGCGTCCTACTACGCCCACAGGCCGCCGGGATGTGGCTCCAGAGTCGCTTGCCCGTGAAGCTGCGTCTAAGCGAACACTGACCAAGCCGACTCGTCGACGAGCATTCGGCGATGGCAACGAGCTTGAGGTCTTTGATGACTTGCCTACGTCCGCTTCTACCGAGTCCAAGTTCACGAAACAGCCCATTGCCCGTGGCGCCCCGAAATCTGTCCAGCTGCGCAGCAAGCTTGGCCTGTCTCATCTGAATAATTCGTCTTCCACCATCGAATCTTCATCCGCCATTCCACCCTCAACCCCACTGAGTCCCGTGAAGCAAGACTTTACTCCCCGCTTCGCCCGCGACACCAATGCCTCCCGCCTAGCTCGTCAGCACCGTATTGGCTCCGTTGGCGCAGCCCTGCAGGCGGCCCCATCACTTCCTACAGTTCGCGAGTCCGGTCCTCTTAATCCCATCAGCACAAATTGGAAGGCCCGCGTCGACGCTGGCACCAAAGGTCTCGCTTCGCCCAGCGTCCAGCGCGTCAAACGCGGAAAAGCCCCTCCTCAGAAACCAAAACTCATCAAGCCCATAGGCGATGGCCACAACCAGATCAAGACCCTCAAAGGCATGCAATGGAACCCGACCCTCTTCCGTTGGGAAGGCAACGAGAATGCTCTCGCTCCCTTCGACGTCCCTGTCACCCCCCAATCGCCTACTCTAGCCAGCGGCGGCAAGGCGAAAGCTGCGCCAGCGCTGATTGCTAACGTTGGCGCTACGAAAGGCGTGCAGGTTGTCGGCGGCATGGTTTTTGATCCTCAGCGCATGTGCTGGCTGAAGATGGCGCCCGCAAATTCCTCGCACCATCAACGTTCGGGGAGCTCCAATCCAATGTCTCCAGATCCGATCGAGGAAGACGAGGACCCCTTTGCTGGTCTTGACGATTTGGTGGAATCAAAGGATAAGATGAGTATGGGCGGCGCTGGGAACAAAGAAGAAGATCTAGGTGGCAAGCCAATGGTCGATGATGAATGGCTTGTTGGCGAGGAATTCGATGTCGGGCCTGCTTTCGTGCAGCGGCAGCGGACGGAGGAGGAGAAGTGGAGGAGGAAGGTGGAGGGGTGGATTGGGGAAGGGAGGAAGGAGGAGGAGGACTGGAGGTGGGGGATCCGAAGGGAGGTGGAGGTCTTGCAGGCGGGCGTTGGGGGGTTGTAATGAGGGGATGGTTGCAGATTCCCGACTTCTTGAGATGAAAGCGTTGGTGTTCATGTCTGTTGCATACTTTACAATGCATCTCTATAGGCACCTGGGAGGCGATCCAGGATATGTAGCTCGTGAGCTTACCATTGCATTCAAATAGTCACTTCGAAATTCTACTCAGATGTACTATCCTCGTACCTGCAAAGTGCTTCTCAAGGACACTAGCTTACGGCACCATTCTTCATTGGTTACTTGCTTCGCTAATTGCATGGCGAATAAGAGTATCGGTATATAATCGATTCACAATATGTACAGATTTCCCATCGTGACTACACCGAGACGCCAGACCATTGGCTCCGCTTTACCCCATCGTCCATGGCCTTTGTCCATTTCTAATTTTTTTACTTCCCATAAGCAACCTGCGGCGGCCCATAAGCGACCTGCGGATCCGGCCCCCCAGGCGCCATAAAGTTAGTCTGCGGATTGCCCGTCTTCTTCGCCGCAGAGCATCGTGCCATAGTCGGCGAACTGAAACACAGCATTAGCATACACTCCTCTAATCATCTGCCCTATAGGTCCAAGCCACTTACCTCCTCGAGATAGCATCCGTCAAGTAGAAATCCTCAATCGGCAGTCTGAACGGCTCTCCACTGGCCTTGCTACCCTTGTTCTGATCCACCAGCTGCACCTTCTGTAATTGCGGCATGCCCGTCCCCTCGACGATATCATACCTTCTCAACGCGGGGCTGATCTCCTCCATGCGATCCCTCAGCGCCTCCACATCTTCATACGGCAGCGGCGCGCCCACGAACTCGCTCGCTGCCCGTATGATCTTCCAGTCATCTCGAGCTGCTCCTGGCGGGCCCGTCGCTGCACGGGTCATCTGTACGCGCCCCTCGGTGTTGAGGTAGGTACCGTGTTTCTCGGTGTACGCGACGCCGGGGAGGATGAGGTCTGCGAGCTGGGCGCCTTTGTCGCCGTGATGGCCTTGGTAGATGACGAAAGCGTCTTTGGGGAGGTCGGCGGCAGAGATCTCGTCTGCGCCGAGAAGCCAGATGATCTTCGGTACTGTTTCAGCTACAGCGGGGGAAGGTACCGTGAAGCCGACTTCGTAGGCGCCGGTGCGGGATGCGGCACGCTGGAGGACGTTGTAGCCTTGCCAGTCGGGCGTGAGGAAGTTGGTGGGGTTTTTGTCGACGAAGGAGCCGATGGTTTCGAAGATGGCCTTGGAGTCGGGGTGCTCGACTGCGAAAGAGCCGACGATGATCATGGGGCGTTGTGCGCTTTGGAGGAGTTTGCCAAAGGGGCCGGTGAGGGCTTTCTTGAGGGCGGTGGCGTCGTTGCCAAGGTGTTGGAATTCGAAGGTGGATTCGAAGGGGGTGCCTACGAGCCCGATTTCAAGGTCGGATCGGAGCCATTGTTTGCGGATACGAGCGTTGAGACCGGCGGCTTCGTGGCGCGGATTGGTGCCGACAAGGAGAATGACGTCGGCTTCTTCGACGCCGTAGATTTTGGAGTTGAAAGCGTAGTTTGAGCGGATGTCGATGCCGTGGGCTATGGGTTGTCCACCTTGAGGCTGATCGAGGGCGAGGTTATCGGAGTTGAGTTTGTTGGCAAGATCCTTCATTGCGACGAGCGTCTCGGTTTCGACAAGGTGGCCCGCGATAGCTTTGAACTCGTTGTCTTTGGGCCCTAGCCTTTGAAAGGCGTTGCCTATCTCCGTCAATGCTTCTGACCATGCCGCCGGTTGAAATTGGTTATCTCGTCGGATAAGTGGTGTGGTTAATCTTTGCGTTTTAAGACCGTCGCAAGCAAATCTTGACTTGTCATTGATCCACTCCTCGTTTATATCATCATTTAATCTTGGTAAAATCCGCATGACTTGGAGTCCCCGTGCGTCCACCCTCACATTCGAGCCTAATCCATCAAGAACGTCGACTGATTCGTAGTGCTGTAGCTCCCAAGGACGGAATGTGAAGGCATTTGGCTTCGACACCAAAGCGCCAACGGGACACAAATCAATGACATTACCTGACATTTCCGAATCTAGAGCCGTTTCCAAATACGTCCCAATCTGCATGTCATTCCCTCGGCCGGTCGAGCCAAGCTCTGGTGCTCCTGCAACATCGTTTGCGAACCGTATACATCTCGTGCAATGAATACATCTGTTCATAGACGTCTTGATAAGAGGTCCCATATTCTTATCTTCAACAGCGCGCTTGCCGCTGAGCTCGTGAAACCTCCCTCGATCGGCACCATAGCGCATCGACTGGTCCTGCAGATCGCACTGTCCACCTTGGTCGCAGATAGGGCAGTCGAGAGGATGATTTGCTAATAGAAACTCCATGACCCCTTCTCTTGCCTTGTGTGTGAGGGGCGAGTCGGTCTTGACCACCATTCCTGGCTGGACAGGCCAAGCACATGATGCGACTGGTTTGGGCGCTCTTTCGACTTCAACCAAGCACATTCGACCTGGAAACGCTTGTGAATCCTTCTTCTTTCCGTCAGCTTCGGGGAGGATCCATACAGTTCCCGGCAATCATGAGCTTTCTTCGTAGCTGTGCTTAGCTTATGTTTAGACGTAGGTTCCGTGTGAACTCACTCATGGTAGCAGAATCTATGGCATGCTTTCAGCCTCGCGATGTCTTCCAGTTTTCGATGACCTCACCTTGGTATTGTAACTCCAGCCTTTTCGCACGCTTGAATGAGGGCCGAGCCCGCTGTGGCAATGGTTATACGTTATACTTTCCGAATCGTTGTCTTGACGCATACCCTCTATCGAAACCTTCTTGCCATCTGTAAAGCAGTCAGTACGAGAGATTCAAATTGCCACATGTTGCGCACCAATTGTAAGCTCCACCTCGGCAGGTCTCGTCGGAGTTGCGCTGAATGCTCGTATGCCATGACGCCTTGACTGTCGCACTGTCCGAGTCGCGGACCTGAGGAGCGACCGCCGCATCATAGCCACGACAAACGCAAGACAAAAGAATAGGGAGAGAGAAGACAAGAGGGGTGGGATTAGCGAAGCCCGTAATTCACTAATATCACATTCGCTTCCGCCTTTACGTTCCTCATCGGCTCATTCGACCCTACGAGTAGCGCTTGATTATCAAAAAGCGTCTCATTGGCTCAGTAAGCGCGCCTGAGAGGAAGTCGTTTTCGCTGCTTCGGATTTCCTTTCTTTCTCCATACTCATCAAAGGGCGCAATTTATTGTAGAAGGGCTTCGCTAACGTACTTCTGAGTACGTACCACCGTCATCCTTCTCTACTACGCAGTCCAAGAGCATGATTCGTCTAAAGCGCCGTAGCTGGAGCAAACGAGGATTCGCTCCGATGATGTTGTGTTCCTTACCGACGGTCGCTACATAAGATAAGAGGCAATTCTGTCATTTACGCTGTAGTGCAGGCATGGAATACACTTTCATACTGTTTTACGATTCTCACACGGATAGCTCCTCGTCAACCCTCGGCTGGGGGCTCGAGCGATCACTTCACAGGTGTAGGTTTCGCCTGTAAGCCAGATTCAATATAGAGCGTTCGAGCTGGCACCGAAGCTACTCGCGCATGAATCTAGTATCTGGAATTATTACTGCCGTGAAATCCTGTTCATTTCGCCTTCCTTCCCTCGTTCCTCGAGCGTCCATGTCTCCTCCTGCTTCAACCCAGACGGCATTGGCTGCGCATCTCTCGGTCTTCCCGGCCCCATAGCATCTGCCTTTTTATTATCGGCACTGAATATGCCGTCTGCCTTGAAAATATTAATTGCGCTAACCGGCGTTTCTGTGATGGTGCTGCCATTTATGAAAGAAGGACCTGTGGCTGTTGGCAATAAAGGCTCCAATTTCATTTGGGCTAACTTGGCTTTACGGTCGGCTTTAGAAGCGTCGCTCGTTCGGTCGTACAGATAAAGACCAAGAAAAGTAAGGGCGATACCGGCCGCCTGGATGGGAGTAGTCCGAGACCCAAACCATACAATGGAGAAGGTGATGACTACAACGCGTTTTATGAGAGAGGCTACCGAATACGTGACCGGAGAGACCAGGGAGAGGAGAATGAAGGCAAGTATGTTCTGTCCAAAGTGAAATACTCCATTGAAGAAGAACTCAATTGGCAGGTAGAATCTGGTGGCTGAGGGCGCTGAGAAAGTGGGCGACGCCAGAGGCGAACCAGGATAATATTGCAAGTAGGACAGGAGCATCGGCAGACCATCTGTCCAGATCCAAATCGGGAGCGTGAGGAGGAATGCTAGTCCGGAGCAATAACAAAGTAGGTTGAGTTTATCGAGCTTCTGAGACTGAGCCGCAGAACCGTCAGCTTCGGCACGAGCAGCCTCGTTGAACAATTTCTTTGAGAAGATATTCTGTGTGACGAAGATTAAGGCACCACCGAATGCGTAAAGAATTCCAAGTAGATTTCCTGAGAATTCCACACTACACGCGAGAACAACTCCAAGAGTAAGAGGTATGAGGGATAGGTACGTGGGTGTGCCGTAGCGTATGCGGAAAAGGAATCGGTAGGCGAGGACAGTAAACAAAGGTGATAAGCCTTTTATGGTATGGACCAAAGAAACCGGTATCTTTTCGGTAGCTTCAGACGACAATATGTGACCTCCAATCTGGAAGAGAGCCAGGGGGAAGGTGGTTGCAATGATGTCGCGGCTTGGGTATCTAATACCTTGTCGAAGAGCGGGCATGGCGGACCTGAGCGGCGGGACGAGGTAGGCAAAGTAGGCGAAGAAGAGACACCAGGAGCAAACAAATGCAAATTGGATCAGGGTAAGTGTGATCGGCTGCGGATATATGTTGAGGATGGATTTGGAGGAAGTGTTTGTGAGGGCGGAGCTCATGTACCAAATGATGCAAAGTAGCTAGTCTATGTGAGTGACTTTTGGAGAATTCCTGAAGTTGGTAGAGCCTACGATGAGCTTGAAGGAGATCGGTGCTTTCAAGGCTTCTGCAATCTCATGCGCATTGGCACTAACGCTGCCCTTGCGAGTTCTTATAGTCCTGATCGCATCGCTAAGGCTGGGTTGCCTTTTGTGCCGCGACGGCCCCGACGGCACTGTCGCGTGCCCATTATCCCAAGCTATGTGGTTGTCCCTGCGATGTTGCCATCTATCGCCGTAAAGGCTGCCGTGGGGCTTCGAACGAGGTCTGGGGCTGGGAACCCTGTCTCGTTCCTCCTCTTGCGTGACCAAAGGGTCCCCAATTGATATTGACTGATCAAAGTCCGGAAACTTAAATGTGTCTGCGCGATCTGATGAAGATGACCAATGGCGCTCTGAGCTGATTTGGGTCATAGTAGGCAGATAGCAGTAGGGCGCTGGATTCGGACGCACAGCCTCTTGAGTTCAACCGCCTTGAGTATGAGTTTATGAGACTCCTCGGCGGTGGTTCGACCTCGATTGCGGAGCTTCGGGATCGGATGATTCTGAGAAGAATGCTCGCGAAGAGGGCATTGTTGGTGCGGAACACTTGGATCTCAACATGTGTAGTTGCTGATTGATCTGATGTCGGGGACCCCCAAGCCTCTCAACCAGCTCTTGCAGTAGCACACATAGCCTCCTCTCACACCACTTCCGAATCAGAACTTCAAGGAAATGGTAAGAGCATAGCTTGGTACTCCAGCAAAAAAGTAGACACGATTAAAGGGCACGGATCGGACCGAGGTTCTACCGTTAGAACCGATTGGCACACGTCCACCAAGCGTGCTCTTATTTACCGCCATAGCCGCTATGTCCGATACCCAGTGGGACTACTACAAAGCTCAAACATGACGAGGAGGTATTGGTTGAGTCCCAAGTATGACTTTCTCGAAGCCTTGCAAGCACACAGATCTTGAGTACCGACATAGTAACAGGGTGATAAATGAAAATTGAGACGACGATTGTGCCCGAGTGCAACTCATCTAATGTAAGGCAATCAAGACATGTTGATTCGTTCACAGGAGGGAGGAGCATTGACCTTCAGCTTCTCGAACAAGTGGGATATACTTGGACCTTTCCAAGTGGGCACACGAGGTGAAACAGCCATTCTCGCCGTCCGAAAGCCACGTATGTTTGTACTGAAGCGCAATCGTAGAAGCTTCCTGGGGCGCAGATCCTCTTGAGCGTGCCGGAGGTTTTCGCTCGCTGAAACGCGACGATAGTGCCAGCTTCAGTAGCTCGTTGGCGAAAGATGGCACTGTCTTCTGGTCGACCATTGAAGCAGATATAGCCGAGGCGCATCCTGTTACAGCCAGCGCAAAGTTGAACGTCCGCTTTCCCAAAATCGACTGGGTATCACTAAGATCTGCCTATGGCTGGTCTATTCTGCAATACCAAGCCTGGGCCAGAGGCTTTCTCGTAATCAAGGATGTAGTCAAACAAACTCTCTTACTGTACACTGACAATGTGCTTGAGTTTTGGATAGACGATGAACCGTACTTTGGGGGTGATTACTATGCTTACCGCAACGCACCTCTGCTGCTCCAGCTCCCTCCAGGCCATCACAAGGTCGATGTACGACTCATCTATGATGTTCGAGCAATGGGTGGGCAGGGAGACCCAGAAGTCGAGGCATTACTCCATGTTCAAAGATCAAGGTGCAGCCTGGCGGTGGATGGAGAAAAGCTTTTGGTTTCCGACGTAGTAGATGGCTTGCTAGCTAGCAATCTTGCATGTGTTCCCATCCGCAATGAAAGCACAAAATGGCTCGACATATGGGGAGTCAGTTCTGTCGAGGCGAGTCCCCGGTGGATACACCTCACATGCCTCATTCGCTGACGGTGACGAAGGAGAGTGTTACCACAGAGATGGTAGGAAGTGTTCCGCTGAGATTAGCGCCTGGTCAAACAAGACCATTGGCCTTCTCCTTGCAGCTTCGAAGCACAGGTCTCGGACTGCGATTTACCATCGTGTACAAGAAGGAAGACGAGTCAAGCCTTGCTCATAGTGATGTGGTATCTTTTGACTTTGTCGTTCGTAGCCTATACGATCCCCACAAGGTAACCTTTCTACACCCGAGCAGGACAGTCTCATACACCATTCTTCGACCTCCTTCGAAGATCGCATGCCAAAACGTAGGTGTCCACAACGGTATGCCAGTAATGCTGGCCCTCCATGGAGCAGGTGTTGAGGCAGACAGCCGTCAATCACGTAGCAGCTTTGATGCTGCTCCGGACCTTAATTGTTGGCTGGTATATCCCACGGGCATGACGCCGTGGAGTGGGGATGACTGGCGTAAGTCCTTTCATGTCAAAGTACCTCAGTAAAGTGGCGGTTGCCGTTGTGCTGTGAAGGGCAACCAGGAAACATCAAAATGGCGGTTCTCACTGCTGTTGAACAGCCTATGCACCAGTGGGTGTTCAATGAGTTGGCAACCGATATTCTCTGCCTGTTGCTTCCCCGGGGTTCTGCGACTATATTACTAATGTAATTCCGGCCTTTCATCACTCGGGCAATGGGACACCATGGTCGTTCAGTGCATAGTTTTTCCGTCCATAGGCTGCTCGAGAGTGGAACTACTTGTGCCTTGTTTTGGCAAGGCCTCATATGCAGCACGCTGCCCTGTGCATGAGATAGAATGTCAGCCAGATGGCTATTCCAATGACTCAATTCATGAAATCGACCTGCAGCGAGCCTTTCTATTTCAGTTGCTTGCCAAAGTACGATTAGCTAATCTTGTGTAGATACTTGGGGTTTTGCGGACGTTGAAGCTGCTATCGCCGCAGTACCAGCTTGGATCGATACTGTTGGATGGGAAGGGCCTGCAGTAGATGTAAACAGCTGGCTTGTTGTTGGGCATTCCAATGGCGGTACGTTCCTCAAACGATTACAAAGACAGACTGATAATGTAGGAAAGGCCAAGGTACCTGGTACGCCCTTACCCACCAGCCTGACAAAATAATAGGCGGCGCACCTGTCTCGGCTTATTCATCTATCCAAGGTCAGCAGGATTTTCGTGTGAACGACGTTCTCTGCTGTGTGGCTTTTGACTGGACTTACGCTCGATAGCCTATGTTCCATACAGTCAATGGACCGAGGCTGATCCGAGAATAACGTCTATTCTTCAGAGCTCCCTTACCAGCTACCGACATGAGCTTCTTTTAGACAACCTATCTGATATATCAGTGTTGGTGCAGCACGGTGGCGCTGACGATAACGTGCCGACATTGCACTCGCGGAGGATGAAGCAGCAATCTGACTCCCACTCATCTTTGATGGAATTTGTGGAGCTGGATGGCAAGGGCCATTGGTTCGAAGGGGTGATGACCACGCCACCTTTGCTCCAATTCTACCAGAGGCTGCTTGCCGGAAGATTGAACAAGACGGATGTCCCTTCGGCGTTCTCCGTTGTGATAGCAGATCCGGCTGGTATGGGCTCCAAGCACGGCCTTCTAGTTGACCAGAAGATATGCCCTGATCAACTTGGACGGATGGATGTGAGTATTGACAAGATGGGTGAAATATGGAGAATTCAAACCTCGAACGTCCTCCGATTCCATGTTTGGAATGGAAGACCCGAGGGCGCCGCTCGCAAAATAGTGGTCGTTGATGGACATACAATCAGCTTGCCACCAGGAAATAATGATAATGGATTTACCTTCGACCTCTCTAATGACGGTTGTTGGAACGTACGTTTGAACGCTATTGAGAGTGCTCGAACATCGCTAAGTAATGTCGACAGGGGTCTCAGGGGCGTCGTTGGCGTGACATTACCCAACGCTATGGAGCTCAGCTCGGTAGCATGGCTGCCTTGCTACGAACTAGGGATCGAATTCTCATACTTGCGGCTCAGCCGGGATTGTTCGATACAGCTCTACAAATCTCACGCAATTTATACCAATACTTCAGAGCGGACACCGAGATTGTAAGCTCGGGTAGGCCGGTCCAAAGGCATGGAGGTAACGTTGTCCATCTTGCTTGCGGACCAGAGTTGGCGCCATCAGCGGCCCCTTCGTACCCTATCACTGTTGCGAGGCACGGCTTGAGCATCCGCACAGCTCGAGGTGTTGTACGCACGTACGATTATCGGATGGGCCTGGGCGCTGTACTGCTCCGACCCTTGGCCCAAGGACGAACAGAATTGGTGATCTGGGGGTTCGATCGCGATGGGCTGCGGAATGCAGCTCGTTTGTTGCCAATGTTGACTGGTGTAGGTCAGCCTGATTTTGTTGTTGTCAGCAAGGAGTGTAGATGGAAAGGGGCCTCTGGGGCTCTTGCCATGGGGTTTCTGGACAGCCTCTGGGAAGTGTCAGGATCGTCGTATATCACGTGAACACAACGTCGCTAAAGTACCTTATCTCATTGAAATCGATTTCCCTTTGGTCAAACCGATATCATTGCTAGTGCTTGGCACTAGGGCTCGCTTGACAAATAAATGCAATGTCCACCAGTCGCGCGTTGCTCCTTGGTTTACTTACACGCAACCTCACAACTTCCGACTTGCACTCAGCATCTTTGCACCAGATTCTACCCCTCCTCCGACAAGAATCTGACTGGAACACTCCTTCTTTGATTGTGTGTAAACTTCCCTCTCCACCAAGTCGTTCCTTCCCACCTCGATGCAGGCTTGCCATCTGGGTGATATTCTCAACATCTAGACTCTGGCTTCTACAACACCTTCGCTTGTGCAACACATCCATCTCGTCGTCATCACCACCATTTATCACTCCACAATCCTTGCTCGGAGCTTTTGGAGACTCTGTGCTTCGCCTTCTGAAAGACGCTCCACTCTATTGTGTTGTACATCCAGCCACCTACAACCTGTGCCAAGTACAAACATATCTCCTATATCTTTGTCATCACCTGTCGACCACCCAGCGGCATGGCAGCAGCCTCTGCAAGCGGCTCCCCAGCTCCTCGTGGCCGCTCCCAGTTTGACATTCACGAAGACGACGGCGGGATGGGCAACCACAGTGCAATGCGTCAAGCGGTATGTTCATCCTCCCCTACAAAACCCATGTCACTGAGTCTCCCTCAGAGCTCCAAGCATGCCATCAAGCATAGTGACGACCCCGTCCCACTGGCGAGCTCCAAGCTTGGGAATGCTCAGATCCAGGCAGGAGACCCTTCAGCAGCCGGCTACAAGGTCACCCACATCCTACCTTCACCGTCATGGAAACGGTATGCTAACGGACGTAGAAGCCGAAGCTCGACCAGCCTGCCTCTACAGTCCAAGCCGACGCGAAGGGTGATTCTATGGACGCCTTATTGATCAAGCTAGCCGAGCAGCAGGCATTGCTCGAGAAGCAGAAGCAAAAGCAAGATGTAGCATCCTCGGAGACCGCGAGTAAGGCTGCCACGGGCCAGACGCTACACGAGAGGGATAGTTCCTCGCCAACGACGGATCTCATGACACCCCTAAGCAGCTCTTCCAATGATGAGTCCGGCTTCAACGTGGACAAAGAGGATGAAACAGTCAAGCTCAACGTCGTCGAGATGATGCGTCTGAAGCAAGAGCTTGATGCCGCCAAAGACCAAATTGCACGCCAGAAACAGGAGCTTGATCAGACCCGCATCATGAAGCACACCCTACATCAAGCTATCGGATCCCCATCTGACACTGAAGTCATCTCGAATGGGAACCCCATGGTGGACACCAATAGCACCCGTCAGACAACGATGAGTCCGTCCGGCCGTTCTGGCAATCCACGCCAGGAAGTCCAATGGGATGCTCGTTCTGCAATGTCTGACACACCGTCTGTGGACAATTATAACGTAGCTCAGAACATCTGGCAATCCTCATTCAGACCCTTGAGCAATGGCAGTCTCAATACTGCGATGAACCCGCATTACCAGTCCTCAGGCCAGGTCTGGGGTCCACCAGGAGGTCGACCTTGGGGCAATAAGGTGATAGCTAATAATGCACCGCAAATGATGATGCCACCGCAACAGCAACTGCTACAGCAGCGTACCTTCTCTGGTCCTGCCTCGCCATTTTCCGCTACCGACTTCAACCAGTTTCAGGGTGGCCTTCCGCTTCGTCGTTCCAACACACAGACTCGTGCTACTTCCCTATTTCCACAGGTGCGTGATAACGGTTGGGACGCATATGGTGGTGGGATTGGGTCGTTGGACGGTATGACCATGAGCATGAACCCCGTTGCAGCTGGGCCGTATCAGACTCCTGGTATGTTCGGGGCACCTATGCCCTATCAACCACGTCCCATCGGCACGCCACTCTCTCCAACTGCGGCTGAATTTAGGGCGGGATCAGCCGCTGGTAATCCTTGGAACGCAGCTGTAAGTGAAGCTGGTACTCAGATAGGATATTGTGCTGACTGGTAACGCAGCCCCCGGCTTCCCCGGAGCAGACGTACGTTTCACCATTGGAGCCTCTCAACTATCGTCGCCTTCTAGATCGTAGCGTTACCTGCAACTGGAAATATATCGTAGACAAGATCGTCTGCAACAACGACCAGCAAGCTTCGATCTTCTTGCAGCAGAAGCTCAAGGTTGGCACCGTGGAACAGAAGTTCGAAATTGTCGAGGCCATCGTTGCACAGGCTTACCCATTAATGGTAAATCGCTTTGGCAACTTTCTTGTACAACGCTGCTTCGAACACGGTACCCCGGAGCAAGTAATAGCTATAGCGAATGCCATCCGTGGCAACACTCTGAGCTTGAGTATGGATGCATTTGGTTGCCACGTAGTTCAGAAAGCGTTCGACGTTGTTCCGGAGGACTACAAAGCCATCATGGTTCACGAACTGCTCCGTCGCATTCCGGAGACGGTCATCCATCGCTACGCTTGCCATGTCTGGCAGAAGTTGTTCGAGCTTCGTTGGAGCGACTCTCCACCACAAATCATGAAGTATGTCAACGAAGCGCTGAAAGGTATGTGGCACGACGTTGCACTAGGAGAGACTGGTAGTCTAGTGGTTCAAAACATCTTTGAGAATTGCCTTGAGGAGGACAAGGTATGTTTCAACTTCGCATTATTCTTAGAGACCGTCAGGCTAACAATACATGTCAGCGTGCATGCATCAACGAAGTGCTCGCTAGCATAGACATCGTTGCACACGGCCAATTCGGCAACTGGTGCATCCAGCATATTTGCGAGCACGGAGCTCCTCAAGACCGTAGCCGCGCTATTGACCATGTCCTTCGCTACGCCACGGAATATAGCATGGACCAATTTGCTTCCAAAGTCGTCGAAAAATGCCTTAAGATTGGTGGTCCGGATTTCTTAGAGCGTTATCTCGAACGTGTCTGCGAAGGACGGCCTGATCGTCCACGCATCCCTTTGATTGATAGTATGTCGCCGAATTTAGTCCGCTTGTTTACCAGTGATGCTGAGATTACCTCTAGTTGCTAGCGATCAGTACGGCAATTACCTGATTCAGTACATTCTCACTCATGCTAATCCCAACCACCGCGAGATCGTGGCATCTCACATGCGGTAAGCTGAATCAGCGTCTCCACCATGAGAGCAATACTAATCGAGCGTAGTAAGCACATGGTCTCCTTACGCGGTTCCAAGTTCGGCTCTCGAGTGGGAATGCTTTGCTGCAACCCGGCGTACGCTACACATCCAGGCCCTGGCGTGGGACTTCCAGCCGCGAATCGCTTCACCAGCGGGCAGCACAACTCATCCCGCTTCGGAGGCGCCTACCGTTAGGCGCTTCCTTACGGCTCTTGCATCGATTTCGCTTAGCACTTCGACGACGACCCCTGGCTCTATCGTTCAGATATGCTGCGCAGTCACGGCGGTGATGGTAGGGCTACTTGCCGTATAGCTGACCAGTGCTCATTCTTACTCCAGTAAGCCCGATCGGACAACTTTCGTGGCTCTTCTCCTAGCTGCACGCGCTTCTCTCCTTGCTCTAACAGTTACAGTCGTTCCGATTTATTATCTTCTACCCATCATCTTTCAGTCTAGTCGAATCTCAGCAAATGGGCACTTCGCACGCGATCGGATCTCGTACTCCCGAGGTCTTTGGAAAAGTCAAGCGGACACGGACCGATCGACAAGATCAGAATTATGTTAGCTATCAGCATGCTTGTTTGTTCCCATACACTTTGATGGTACCAGCTATCACTTTCTGTAGTGATCCAGTTTTGTATGTCCAATATTGTACTGGCATCAGCTTCCACGATGCTTCGCTTTGCGAGCTATGGTCAGCTTAGCCGAGATGGTACGTTAGAAGTGCATACTTGTCGTTTATTTGTGGCCATCCGCTGGCTTCCAAAGCCACCTTTAGACTAGCTCTCTTAGCAACTACTGCATAAACACACCAATCGTCTCTATTGCATTCCATGTGGAATAAACGCATCTTGAGCTCAATCACTTTTACTCTGCAGCGTGAATACCTTTATATCAAGTCACATCCGTGGGCGTGGGCGTGGGCATCGTGCCCATCAAGCCGGACTCCAAAATGTGTTACGTCTAAAGCCTTCACTTAATGAGCTCGGGTAAAGCAAGTCTATAGAGGAAGTTTCTAAAAGTTTTCAGGTTGGTGCTGTGCTTGTGCTGCCAAATCCATTTCCTTCGCCCACGACGCCCGAAACCTCCTGTTCCCACGGTTTCTTCCTCTTGGCGGTTGACGGCTGTGATTCCTGCCCAGTGAGCAAAGTATCAGGCACTTCTTTCAAGCCTGGTACTGGCTGGCCAGTGGTTATCAGATCGACTATCTGACTGAACGAGGTAGGGTAAGGTGCTGATGGCTCGCTAGAGGATAATGGAATCCCGGAGGACGTGAATTCATTGACAACAATAGACTTGCTGGCGTGAGGATCGCCTAGAGAACGATCTGTAGCTGTGGAAAGAGGTGGATCCCCATTCATTTGTTGTTGGGTTCCCTGTTGAGCTCGCCATATTCGATAGCCATCGAAATCGACCGCAACATTATATTTCCTGCCCAAGAAACCACTCAGATGCTTCGGTCAGGCGATGAATGGGGAAGATGGATTACCTAGCATAGTAGAAACATTGAGCTCTGAGAGTCAGTAAATCTGCATGTTCGGAAGACGGATCTGAGCCCAGGATGGCTACAAGTCCACTGTGAAACTCTAGGTCTGCTTCCCAAGGATAGGTGTCCAGCTGTTGGAAAAGGTTTGCTTCGTCGTTGCTATCCGTTGCCATGCCTAAGGGCCGAGTGCTTTGAAGGACGTGGCTGCTGGTGAACGCATAACTCTGCTGCATAGCGTGCACAAATCGATTCGCCAAGGCTGAGATTTTATGCACACCATCCTCACTCACTCCATCACTTTGCGCGCTCACACTGTTCTTTGTTGAAATCTGCTATGAACGACCCGATCTTCATGTCCTCGACCTTGATATCCACAGCATCTCCACCTTCTCAAATTGCACATCCATAACTCCACAGCATCAGCTTACTTCGTTTGCGCGCCATCGCTCATCATGGGCGAGTTCATTGGGCAAGACTTTCCATTCTGCACCAACGAAGCTTCCACTGATAATTGAATGCCAGCTCCCGAATATCACTGGTATCAAAAAGGGACATTCGGTAGGTCTATAAGCTCGTCATACTTTTCATTTAATGCCTAAGCTGACGCGCCTGTAGCTATGTCGGCACCCTCCACGAAATCAATTCCGAGAACTCCACGGTCGCGCTCGAGCAAGTTGTCTCTTTTGGCACCGAAGGACGTCGGCCCGGTGAAGAAGTACCAGCGTCTGACAATGTCTACGAATATATCGTCTTCCGTGGCAGCGATGTGAAGGACCTGAGGATTGAAGAGCCAGCCCCGCCCAAGGACAATAAGCCGCCGCAGGTACCGGACGATCCTGCTATATTGGGGGTGAGTTTTCCAAGACTTCTCGTATACCCGCTTTAGTTGCCTCCCTTCCTTTTGAGAGGCACATACGATGTGATGAAGAATTCCGGATGTAAATACATAAGTACCACCGAAAGCGCAAAACCCTGTGGATATCTCCGTTGCCTTCCTTCTGATCTTGACATGTGCACCGTAAATTTGCTCTCCATTGGGCTCTCTTCATTCGCTAATATAACACTGGATCTAGAGCGCCCGGCGACCCGAGTCAATATCAGCGCGTCAAGGTTCTGTACCGGCTACATCGGAAAAGCAGGCAACACCCCAGCGAACTCCGCCAACATTCCAGCCCCAACCGCAACAGCACGCACAAGATCAGGGACCTATTCAGCAACAGCAACGGCAGCAAGCACCCCCAAATTTCCCCCATCAGCCGCCCTTCGGTTACCCTTATGGCCCGCCGCCCAACCAGCGCTTTGGCCCATATGGATTCCCACCAGGTCCTGGCTTTCCTGGAATGCCCTACGGTGCCCCACCACCTTGGGGCTATCCTCCGCCAGGACAAGGCTACCAACAGCCGCCACCTCGACCATTCTTTAACCAGCAGATGCCAATTGGCCCAAGCGGTCAATCTCAACAACAGGGTCCGCCGCCCCAGCAAACCCCTCCTGTAGGAACGGCAGCAAACCAGCAAATGCCGACCCGCGTTTTTCAGGAGCCTTCAAACAAACCTGCTGCCACTGTCAATCTGCCCAGCGCCACGACTACACCTGGGCCGTCCGCAACGGCAGCGAACGGTCCGCCACCGCCAACGGAGTCGAAGCCTGACGTTGCGGCTGCTCTGGCCCCGCCTGCAACTCAGGTCTTTCAGCAACCTCCATCTCTGACTCCGCAAGCTGCTGTTGCGCCTCGAAGCGGTCGTATCATTCCAGCCGTACCGCGTGTTAGCCCTGCTGTCAAGCCAGTTGTGCCCGTTAATGGAATCACACAGCAGCAATCGAATGGTGCTCCTGCAATTCAGCCCCTTGTGCAGCCTTTAGCGCCCAAACCAGGGCCGGTGGCGTCTAAAACGGTCGAGATGGCACATCAAGATGCTGTCGCCGCCGTTCAATCTGCGATGGCAAAGATTCCGCCGAAGAGAGCGACGACCGGCGACAAGGCGATGGAGAACCTTACTAACAAAGTCAATGAAATGCGCGCGAATGACAATATCCGCTCGTCCAAGCAGCCAGGAACTGGTGGTTATGCAGCCGGTAACCGTGGCGGGCGAGGAGGCCGTGGAGGCAGAGCCCACGGCGAGCAGCAGACGAGAAAAATCGAGGTCCCCAAGACGGACTACGATTTCGCTACCGCGAACGCGAAGTTCAACAAGCAGGATCTTGTCAAGGAGGCCATCGCGACAGGCTCGCCCCTAGAAGACGGACAAATCGCCGAAGACTTGACCGATGAATCTGCAATCGATGGCGCTAGCCACCATAACAGCGAGCCTGTGGTCATCCCTCCAGCACCAGGGTACAACAAGAAGTCCTCATTCTTCGATAACATCTCGAGTGAGGCAAAGGAGCGAGCGGATGACGCTAGTGGGGCAAAGAGACTCGGTGGACGTGAGTTCCGTTCCGAGGAACAGAGAAAGAACCTTGAGACCTTCGGCCAGGGTAGCGTTGACAATAGCTACCGCGGCGGGCTCAGAGGACGCGGACATGGGCGCGGATATGGCGGGCGAGGACGGGGGTATGCAGGTAGAGGCTATACCGGCAGAGGTGGTTCGGTGAGAGGAGGTCGAGGGGCAGTTTCCACTGAGAGCTAAGGGCAGGCCTGGAGTGAGGTTATACACTACAACTGGTGCATGGGGTCCACATGGGTATTTTCTACTCTACCGTGTACGCAGAGGGTGGGCCAGACAGGATGTCGGCTCTACGAAAACTAGCTTACAGAGCGCTTGTATACTTCCACTACTCGGCAGCTATGGTGTACATTGCTTCACAGAAGCTCATTCGATATGAGTTTAACTTTTTCTCGAGCCTTGTCTCCCGCAGACAATCAGCGTGTATAGTAACAAAGACCTCCGAGGTTGCCAAACGCAGATTGTGAGACTGAAATGCTCGTTTCTCGCCCAGCCACCGCAAGATGTACTATCGCATGCGCTGGCATCAGTAGGTGCTTTATCTCTTAGCGATCCTCACGGCATCCTCCTCTGGCTCCCCAGAGTCCTCCGATGGTATTCGCAGACTTCTCGAACCTTGACTCTGCCAGCGCATGCGGTGTGATCTAGAACTTACTCAACAGAGCCCAGGGATGGACCCCACGACAGTGCATGCACAATGGCTGCGACGTATCTTCACATCAGAACGAGCATTTCCAAGGCCCTAGCCTCCATTGTGAATTATTACCTTAGTAATAGATACGTTGCTTCCTCACTTCAACAGCCTTCCGCCGTCACTTTGGATAACGGTTCCAGTCAAATTTTGGTCCTTCATAGTATACAGATACGCCTCGGCCACATTCTCTGGCGTGCCCACCTGCCCGACCAAACTCCCATCCTTGAATCGCTGCAAGACGCCCTCGAGCCTCTCCTTCGGGATATCACCGAACAGCTCCGTATACACCGCACCAGGGCTGATCAAGTTGACCCTCAGAGGCGCCAGATCCACTGCAAGGCCCCGTGCCATGCCCTCGAGGCCCGAGCCCCACGCAGCAACAACACACCAGCCCTTGATCGGTCGGTGAGAATTGCTCCCGCCGGTAAGCGTAATGGAGGATCTTGGCCCCGGGGACATGTACGTCGGAGCCAGCTTCGCCAGCATCAGTGACCCCATGAACCTCACAGTACCGCTTTGCTGGATTGACTCCACAGTCGCTTCGGCGAGAGGGACGATCTTCAAGGCATCACCGGCAGTGAAGACAACATGATCGATCTTGCCATCTCCGACTGCGAACTTCAACAGTGCGTCAAGGTTGGCTTCTAGAGATGAAAGCTGGGATAGATCGCAGACGTGGCCGGAGACGTGAGAGGCGAGGTTGGGGTAGGAGGACTGCAGACGCGAGATGGCGCCGGATAGTTTGGAGGGCTTCGATCCGGAGATGCAGACGTGGGCGCCGTGCTCGAGGGAGGCTTCTGCTACGCAAAATCCGATGCCGGAGGTGCCGCCGAGGATCAGGACGCGGGCGGAGTGGAGCTTGGATGTGTATTTGGTGGTTGAGAGCGACATTTTGGTTGGAGTGGATGTGGAGGTCAATGGTTCTGCGTTGGTACGGACGGAGGGTTTCCGTCAAGCAATCGATAGTTGAAGGGATTAAGGGGAAATCCGGGGAGTTGTTGCTCTTGATCTAGGCCTTTATGCAAGAGAGTCCGATTATGTCTGCGCCAGCCATGGCCTCCTCGCTCAGATTGGACGTTGGCGCCGTGATCTAGCCTAAGAGGTGCAGTGTCTCGATGCGGGAGAAAGTTATATCGGATCTAGGCAGATGATTCAAGCTGCTTAAGTACCGTCTCGATGGACGAGCCGGACTTGATATTCCACCGACCCCGATTGCGTCCTCCCTTATGGACGGCCTTAGGAAAGAGACGACCCCGATACGTTATTAATGCTTCCCATTGATGTGCAAAACAGCCTTAGGATACCGACGACCCGGATATCAATGCTCCCCAATGATGTGCAACACGGCTTTAGGAAACGGACGACCCTGATATACATGCTCCCCATGATGTGCAAGTCTCGAATGACAGTCTCGATATTACGTCAAAACTAAGCGTTCCACGGATACTCGGATAGAACTCGCAGTATCTCCGAAGAGATACATCAGACAAGAAAGAAGGGATATTCAAAACTTACCGGGAGCGGTCTGAGGCACATTGACAGGACATTGTCTCATGATGGCGTTGAACTGGTTACGTAAATGCATTACCAATCACGCCTCCATTTCCTGCAGTGGTAAGAATAGATGCAACATGTTTTCGCACCCTTTAGGGAAAGGTGTTTCTCTACTCCACATGAACACAACGGTTAATCACTGGAGACAGTTGGCTGGAAAGATATCTAGTCAGAGCATTTGTAGTGGTGGATGATACTCAACAGGAGGGTCTGCAAAAGGTAGCTGAATCATGGGAACTGCACCAAACCAGGGCACCGCATGGCGTTGCTGTATGCAGCGTAGCACATGGCAGGTTCTCAATGCATGAAGGGACTATTTTAAGGGCGGTAGGGAGGCAGATGTTAAAAGGCTAACGAACAGGGCTTCCTCAGGGTTGGCAGTCCTACTTATGTCCGTCACGTCTTCCCAAGTCTTCTCCAACGGTCCTGCTCTTGATGACAGACCTTCTCCATGTGCTTCCAGACTTCCCCACCAAGTCGTTCACGCACCTGATTCCGTCTCTCGAGAAGCATCTCGTGACTACCTCAGATCTCTTGACGCTAGGTGCCCTTGAGGTAGCCAAGAAGGCCCAACTACCGTTGCTTGATGTTCGAAGGCTTGCGAACCATGTCATCGCATCCTTACATGCCGAACTGGGTCTCAACAAGAGCGGAAGCGCCACAACCCAAAGCGATGTACGAACGGCGGAGACTGAGGGCAAGGTGTCCCTGAGCCATTCTCGCAAGATTCTCACCGAGCCGTGGGTGTACATCAGCACCCTTGACCCTACTCTAGATGCTACTTTAGGAGGTGGCATTCCTCCTGGCTACCTGACAGAGATTGTCGGGGAAAGGTACTAATCCATGCTGTCGCAATTTCAATTGCTCTATGCTGACTTGATTCTAGCGGGGCAGGCAAGACCCAAATTCTCCTATGTCTTCTCCTTGCCTGCCAGCTTCCCCACCCACATGGCCTCTCTCGTTCTGCATTGTACATCTCCACTGAAGCTCCGTTACCGACCTCTCGCCTCAAGCAGATCCTAGCCGCACACCCTGTCTTTCGGTCTCATGAGGCGCCTCCAACTCTTTCGAGGATTCTGGGCATACAGACACCGGACCTCGAGTCGCAAGAGCACATTATTACCTATCAGTTACCCATCGCTATTGCAAGGCATGATGTCGGTCTGGTGGTTATCGACTCAATAGCAGCGAACTACCGAGCTGAACGCTCAGGTTCGAGTGCGCCGGCTGCGCTCGCCGAACGGTCTGGGCAGCTTTCAAGGTTGGGCTCACAGTTGCAGGAGCTGGCCCGCCGCTTCAACTGTGCTATTGTGCTATCGAACCAAGTCGCAGATCGCTTTGCTCCTGTTCCATCCATGCCACCATCGTCAGCGTCCAGATTAGAGATCGCAACGTCGTCATCACCTCAACCCCCTTCCTCAATACCTCAGCAAGTCCGGAGCTTCAACCCATTGACGCTCGATCATCAACTTCGTTTCTTCTCTGGCTGGGGTTCTCATCCTAACCTAAGTCATCACAACCTCAAATCTCCTTCACTGGGTTTGGTTTGGGCGAATCAGCTCGCTTGTCGACTGGTACTCCTCAAGGATGCGTCTCCTGCACAAGGAATTGGGGGTTCACAGTCCCGAGAAATACTGGGGGGCGAAAGGGCTGATTGGACTCCGATGAAGTGGAGACGATGGCTGAAAGTGGCCTTTGCTGCCTGGGCTGACGCGACGGAGGGTGCTGATGAAGATGTTGAGTTTGAGATATGGGCTGGGGGCGTAAGGAGCGTTAAGCTTGTAGATGAGGGTCCTGTCAAATATTGACAGCTTGTGCGATATCGCGATGTCTAGTAGGGCTTCTCTGTACCGAAATACATACCAATCCTATGTGCAGAACATAGACTCCAGGGAAAGCAGCCATCAAGGTCCCCTCGCCAGAACGCGCTAGGTTGCCGCCCTGTCGCGAACTTCTTCTCTTACTTGGCAGCTCTTTGAAACCCGATCTTATTACTTACGAAATCCAATACCGCAATATTCGACTTAATCTGGCGTCCTTACCAAGCTTTGCAGTGATTTACGCCATATTTTCCACCCGTCAGCTACCTTAAGTTCTACGGTGAATCGCTTGAGTGCCCACCTTTATACCCAGATCACAACCCTCCTACCTGATCCTAGAGCTTTTCTCCGTACCTTAAAGCCATGTCATCCTTCGCAGTTGCCAATCCTGCTGCTCAACAAACATCGAAGAGCGCTCGGAAGAAGAAAGGCAAGGCTGATGCTCCCGCCAAAGTACCCACCGCACCTGCCGACCCCGAAACTGGCGGTGATTCACCTGTAGCCATGGAAGGAGCCACGAATGGGGCTGATGGTGCATACGAGAGCCCATACCTCAAGGATCTGTATAGGTATGATTCTGCAAGAGCTAGGTTATGGGACACCGTTAATTGTTTCGCAGGAATATACGCAACATTAAGAAGAAGCTCGTAAGCCTTGCCAGGTCCCGACGAGACGCTTGACTGATCCTCTTCCCTAGACTTCGACACAGAAAGTCGACTCCATAATCGCCGAAAATCCGAACGTTTCATTAGATGAACTTCTTTCCTCGCGTAAGATCAATGCCGATCAGAAAGCCCAAGCAGAGAAGAAGCCTTCGCTACAAGCCTCCTTGAGCCAATTCGAAGAGCAGCTCGCACAATTCAAGCAATTCGATGACGAGTCCCAGAAGCGCCTCACTTCTGAGAAGTCTGCTCTCGAGACCTCGCACAAGGAGGAGCTGGAGAAAGCAAGAGATGCGTCGGTGGCTGAGGCAAAAGCAGAGGGCGAGAAACAGAGCAAAGACAATCTCCTCGTTCTGAGCAAGTTCCTTCGGGCGGCAGCAGCTAAACGACAAGGAGGGGACGAGAATTCGCCAGAGAATCGTGCCTTCGAGGGAGCCCTGCTACTAGTCTACGGCGGTGAACTCGGAGCAGTCACGGCGATGGAGAAGCTGATCTTGGGCAGTGATGAGATGGTCCCCACTGTGGATGGAGTCCCGTCTGACTTCTCCTGTAAGTGAACCCTACTACTATGCGATCTCGTTTAGGCACTTTTCTTTTCTCTACGATGCTGATCGCCGTGAAACAGTCAAGCAAGTCAAAGATTTGGCATTTGAGTATGCCCCTTATGCTGCTGAGGAAGCATGGGCCGAAGACGTCGCTCAGTCCGAGCCCGCACCTCCAAGCGTAGAAACCGAAGAACCTCCAGCACCAGTCGCCGCGACTGACCCCACAGTGGCCCACGCTGGATTGACAGAGATCGATACTGAGGCTCAGCCGTCTTCGAACGGAGTCGCCCATCACATCGATACGCCCTCAGTGCCAGAAGCGTCAAACATCGACGCAGGAGCAGCCAACGCTGCGGCGGAGACTAATTGGGGGCCAAAGATGTCAGCCTCTGGAGAAGCTGGACCTGACGGCTTGGTCGAGATCCCACGTGACCCTGCAGAAACTGAAACTGGCAATGCCGCTACCCCTGCGGCGATGGCAGGCACTCAGAGCTGGGCCGAAGACGTTCCTTCTGAACCTACTCCGGCTCCTGCTTCATTCGCCGAAGGAGCCGCAGCTAACGGCGGTGATGGCTTTCATGAGGTGCATCATGGGCGCGGTCGCGGACGTGGCGAACATCGTGGAGGAGGCGGTCGTGGCCGTGGAAATCGAGGTGATCGTGGAGGCGAAGGTGGGTATCGTGGTGGGCGTGGAGGGTATCGCGGAGATCGAGGTGGCGGAGATGGTGAGCGCCGTGGGAGAGGACGGGGTGGCTTCAGAGGCAACCGTGGCCGTGGAGATGGATCGTCCGGTCGTGGCGATGGATCCTCATGATGCATCGAGCCAGGCAATATGTAGGAGACCGATGCCGACCCCGCGGTTGGTGGTCTCCCCGCAGATTGCCTGATGCATCCTGGGGTTGCGCTTCCTTCGCGCTGGGCTGATAATTCGGTGCTGACGGGGAGATGTGCCATCTGCAGGGTCTTGTGGTCTATCTAGCGTTGCATTTGTCTTCAATGTGCTGGTGCCTGGCTAAAAGCAAGTCATGTCACGCATAGCGAATGGAGCACTCGGTGTGCCTTAGTCTACGAATACCCCAACCCGATTAGTTCGCTCTACCACAGTACCACTCCTATGAGGATGCGGATTCGATGGTCAGGATCCGCTGGCAGCCATCGCGGGACGGCAATGCCGTATTACGTGCATGCTTCACGAGGCTTCTGACATCGAATCCCCACATTCGACCCCAGCGATTTGAGGCGCGGGTACCTTGCATGCTCCACGTCAACTGGAGTGTCCAGTAACATTTCCACAGGATGACAGGGGCGTCCGACTAATACATTGATGCTCTATTGCTTGAATCCTGATCTGCACATCGTTTTAAAGCACGAGGTCGGAGAAAGACGTGGTCGCAGTGTTGGAGTCACCATTGCTCGAATTACTAGCCAGACCAATCCTAGAGATTATATAATTCACCTATCCTCACAATCTCTGTCCGTGGCTACATGTATACTTTATCATAGAGGCTTCTGCAGGACGCTTCCTTCGGGTTGGGGCAGTAGATGTGTCACCTTGAAGATATTCAGAACTTCTTATGTAGGTCCGGGCTAGTAGAAACTTCTTGGAGAACAAGCTAAGCATGCCTTTGTTCACAATCTGCAATTACCACATTATGGAGTTGTCTGTTGCAAAGAATTTGAAGGTCACGTATGCTTCCGGGCCAAGAGTTTTTCGATTGCCGATATCTGATAAGATGAGTCACGCATGAGGCTAACTTCATACGGCATAGCGGCGAAGATCAACCTCTGAACCTCCACCCCGAAATCCATCAATCCTCATCGCTCTTTGGCCCCGGCATCGTTGATATTCCAGCTGACTGATGTGATCTCGGTGTCGCTCCCACCTTTACCTGGGTGTGGCGAGGCTGAGTACACCAGAGAAGGACCAGTACCGACGTAATAATCCCTGATACCCTCTCGCCTGCCCTCGACCACATCTTCCAAGGACTCGATCTACCCGTTCTGCACCAGCCCTGGACCGGCGATCGGATCCTTCTACACCCTTTGAAACCGAATTTGTGTCCCGAAAGAAATAGTCCTCGATGGCGACTGCCGCGATGTCCCCTCCGAGTGAAATGGATGTGGATGTCGAGCACAAACCCACTCTGACCCCTCCGGCTAGCGAAGAAGCGGACAAACAGTATGACTCAGGGTCGGAGCTTTCTGAGCTGGAGCTGGAGCCTGAGAATAAGCCGGAAGATGATGGAGAGATTGAGCCTGATCATTACTATGATGGTGGAAAGATTCCTGTCTTTAAGCCTGTGAGTTTCCCCCACAGATCACGCATGCCCCATTCGTACCAACCTGAACGCTGTACTGTTTCGTGTCTGGGCTGTGGATGAAAGCTAATACGATGCTCCTTTGACAGACCATGGACCAATTCCGAAGCTTCAAGTCCTTCATCCATAAGATCGACAAGTATGGTATGAAGTCGGGAATTGTCAAGGTCATACCACCGAAAGAATGGCAAGTCATTGGCTGGACAACATTCACTTCTAGGGTATAATGGGCGCTAATGGCTTTGTCTAGGCGCGATACGCTACCCGCTTTAGACGAGCAGGTGAAGACTGTGAAAGTCAAAAACCCTATCATTCAGGAGTTCCACGGAACATTCGGTACCTACACCCAAGCGAACATAGAAAAGCAACGATCCTACAACCTACCTCAATGGAAGGCACTTTGTGATGAGACTAATCATCAACCACCGGCAAGACGGGGGGAGCGTAGGCGCAATCAGGAGAAAGCAACAAGAGCTGCACCATCTCGAGCCAAAAAGCAACCAGAGACTACTTCCACGGGTCCAGCTGCTAAGAAGCGTGGACCCGGCCGTCCCCGGGTCCGCCCATTACCGACTACTGTTCACGAGCATGGTGGAGAAGGTGAAGACGAAGAGGCTGCTTCGCATCAGCAGACTCCCCCAACGCCCAAGTCTCCATCCATAAAGCCTACAAAAGCTACGAAAGTCAAGAAAGAACAGCTCAGCGACGATGAAGGTGATGGACCGCAGCAGAAGTCCGTCTCCTCGAGGAGGCAGCACAACCGTGGAGCGCAAGCCGATGTTGTTGACGAAGAAGCTTTCAAGTCCTTCGACTACCGCATACATAACCAGGACGAGTGGACCCCTGAACGTTGTCAAGAATTGGAGACCGCCTATTGGAAGAGCTTGAACTTTAATAATCCACTTTATGGAGCGGACATGCCTGGATCTCTGTTTGATGACGGTACAGAATCCTGGAACGTAGCCAAGCTCGAAAACTTGCTTGACGTGCTTGGGCAAAAGATTCCTGGCGTCAATACCGCCTATCTCTACCTGGGCATGTGGAAGGCTACGTTTGCCTGGCACCTCGAGGATGTAGACCTCTACAGCATTAATTACATTCACTTCGGGGCTCCCAAGCAGTGGTATAGCATATCTCAGGCAGATGCTAGGCGCTTTGAGGCTGCTATGCGCAGTAAGTACTGTTCTCCAGTTACCTGCCGTCCTATGCTAATCACACTGCAGATGTCTGGCCCACGGACTCCAAGGCTTGCGATCAATTCCTGCGGCACAAGACCTATCTTATTTCTCCACAATTACTTCAGTCCCAGTACAATATTCGTGTCAATAGGCTCGTTCATCACGAGGGCGAATTCGTCATCACATTTCCCTATGGCTACCACTCCGGTTATAATCTAGGTTACAACTGTGCGGAGTCAGTGAACTTTGCTACTGAGTCTTGGCTTGATTACGGCCGAGTAGCGAAGAAATGCGATTGCGAGGCTGACAGCGTGTGGGTCGATGTTCACGACATTGAACGTAGACTGCGCGGAGAACCAACTCCCGAGTACTACGAGGAGACCGAGGAAGAAGATGAGGAGGATGAAGATGAAGAATTACCTACTGATCTGCCAACTCCGCCTGGAAGCGTCAAAGGGAAGGTGAAGCCTAGAAGCCACAAGCGAAAGAGAGATGTCAACGACAAGGGTGGGAAGCAGAAGGTCAAGAAGCTGCGAATCAAGATTAAGGCACCCGTGTATGAGCCGTGCGTCTTATGCCCGAACAACAACAAGTATGATAAGCTATTGGCTACAGACAATGGAAAGCAAGCTCATCGTCGCTGTGCTTTGTACACCCCCGAAACGTACATATCCGAAGACGGTGGTAAGGAGAAGGTATGTGGTGTGGATCGGATTGACAAGGGTCGCTGGGAGTTGAAGTGCAACCACTGCCGCAACAAGAAAGGAGCAGTCTTCCAGTGCTCCCAGAAGAAATGTGTAAAGGCTTATCACGCCACCTGTGCTGCAGAAGCGGGTGTACAGGTCGACATTGGCCTGGTTCCAGTCTACGCAGAGGACGGAACCGAGTATACCGATACTGGCATCGACTTCAGATGTCGTATCCACCGGGTCAAGAGGAACAAGAACGTTGGAGGCGACTCGCTCGAAGAAGACTCTTTCATTCGGAAGCACGCACTGAAACTGCCCGTGGGAGAGCTAGTCCAGATGCAGTTTTACCACAAGGATATCTTTGCCGGTGTGGTATTAGAGAATAGAAAGACTGAGCAGACCCTGTTGGTGGAGCTGCAACCGACTGGGTAAGTCAGCTACTTTTTTGGAATACCCCCCGAGACTAACCTTCACAGTGAAAAGCTCGAGGTCGAGTACAAGTGGCTGCTTGTATTTGACACTGCCGATTCGCAGCTACCAATACCGTCAGAAAACGCCAAACCTCTGCCTCCAGAATTGGCCCAGAAGTCCCGTACAACGGCAGAAGATCCATTGAGTAGTCAGCCAAAAGCCGACCAACCGTTCTGCGATGGACAGAGCAAGTTCGTCTGGTCGGAGTTCAATACTTGCCACAGAATCAAGAACCCTGATCAGGTTAAGATTGATTTCGCTAAACCAAAGACTGTTTGGTTTTACCTTGGGAAGAAGTCGACTGAGGCGAAGGCACAATATACTGCAGATCTCGCCAAACCTATCCACGACCCAAGTGCGAATTTCCTGGACTCCGTCAAGCCTGCTTCTGCGGCGATTACCTTACCGCCTCAGCGTCGATCATTCCCAGCCTCGTACCCTACTGGCGTCAATATCCACGCCTTGAACGCTGCACGTGCTAACGCTCAGTATCAGCAACCCAGGGTGCAGCCCAAGCCTCAAGTTCCGCCTCAGATCCAGCCTCAGATCCAGCCTCAACTCAAACCTCAACTGCCAGATGACCGGCCATATAATGGTAAGTACGCGATCAAGGAGCCTTTGCCAAGACACAGAGCAAGCTTTGGCTACAGCGTTGACCCCCAAGCCCTGAACAACCAGCGTGCATTCACTCAAAATGCTAGCGGGCAACCAGGTCAGCGCTATCAAGGCTACGGGGCTCCACCAGCTCAGATGAGTCCGCCAGCGCCAATCGCTCCTATGATGGGATCGTCCCAGCAGCGATCACAATCTGCGTCCTATAGTCAATATGGCCAATATGGTCAAGCCAACAACGTAAGCCGCAGCACCCCATTAAATTGTTTGTGACTTCCTGTTCTAATATTTTCAGTGGACCCCGCCAATGCAACAGTACCAACGGCAGCCGCAGCAGGTCCAGAAGACATACCCTCGCCCTCTGTCCCAAGCCCCGGTTGCCAATATGATGGGTGCGAAGCCTCCGGCGGTCAAGAGCCCGTTCGTCACCCCAAAACCCGCGCAACAATCCCCTAGCGCTTTACACACACCAGTGGCACATGCGAATAGTGCCCAGAGACCTTTGGATCCTTTCTTAGAGAAGTATCCTTATCTACGCGAGGCTAATAAATATCGACCTGCTGTCTACCAGTCGCCTTATGCCCCAGGAGGTGGATTCGCAACGGCTTGGCTGCCAAATCCAGATGCTCCTCTTCCCACCCATTCGAGAACCCTCAGCCAAGACTTTTTGATGCAGCGCTCTTCGAGCCAGCAGGAGAAGGTCAGTACACATATGCGACGACAGTCAGAGACATCTGAGCAGTTCCAGAAAGACAGAATTCGATCACAGCAGGAGCAGCTTGAGAACATGCAGCACCAGCGTAGCTATGATCAGCAGCCGCCCTCGCAGCTTTACTCGTCCATGCCACCTTCTATCTCACCAACATACACAACCATGCAGCCATCGCCATTTGGCGGAACGAACCGGCAGTATCAGCAATATCCGAAGCAATACTCACCCCCCGTAGTAAGCAATCCATACTCTTACGATCTGTCGCCTCAGCCATACGCTCGACAGTACACGGACCCATATGCAGTAATGCACAACAGCCCTCCACCGCAACATCAAGCTCAACAACGTCGGCCTTCGTTTGGCCTACAATATCAATCGCCGCAGGATTTCCAGCTGCAAATGCAGCGTGAGTCCAATTCAGGTGCTGGGGGTTTCGACCATTTCTTTAAGGGTCTACAAAATGCCGCGGCTGTAGGGCATCAACGTGCTGGGAGCCATGGAGGTAACGGCGCAGGCCAGGGTAGCCCGATCAAGTCCGAGATGGGTAATGGAGGTGAGATGCTGCCGGTGATGAGGGAGCGGTTCTAGGGCGCACGGACATGAAATATTCATGGCGGACACGTTTAAAGCCAGGTAGTCGTGACCGGCGCTCCCAAAAATTTCAGTTTTCATTAGGGGGCGCAGGTGCGCTGGTATAGTTCCTTCTGACTTCCGATTGTCGCAAATGGGACGTTTGCAACGAATCGTGCGAGATGGCGCAGTGGTGGGGCTATGATGGAATCATGTTTGCAACAGACGACAGTATGAAATATGGGGGGTATCATGGGTGCCATGGCTGGCTGCCATTGTGCTTGTACTCTACATGTACTCTAGCGTTGCCTAAGCTTCTCCACCTTCATAGCAGGGCGTAGGCAGGTACATCAAACAGCATCATAGTACTAGCAAACAGGCTGTGCAAGTCTTTCCGGACAATTTCTCGAAAATACGTCGAACAATGTCACGTAGCAGCAAACAAGCCGGCAAAGTTTCAGCTGTCATATCATCTGTGAGCCGAATCAAAAGAAGCCTTATGCAAAATCCAGGACGATTGCCATACATCTTATTCTGGTAGAATACACGGACAAAGCGACATCTCAAGGTGATCGTTCCCGAAGATCTCAAGCCACGCCGCCCAAATTCACAGCCGTCTCCTCTCTCATACCGGCAAATTGAATTTCTTCCCCTGCAATACCCTGTCACACCCCAGCCATTAACGCCAAGTCCTGAAACCCAACTTCACGCCACGAAGCAGGCACTTACTTGGTATAGTAGATGTAGAAAAAGTCCGAATACAGAATCGTCTGCACAGTCCCCGCCACCCACGGTATTGGATCCACATACCCCTCCGCAAAATACCTGTACAGCCAGTTGGGGATGTACAACGCCCTGTAGATGCCGAGCGCAAAGAGGTAGTGCGTCGTGATGGTATCGGCCTCGCCGGTACGCTGCAGCATGAAGAGCTGGGGGAGGATGGCGACGGATTCGAGCCAGATGGAGAAGGCCCACAGCATCTCGGTGAACTCGTAGCGGTAGGGGAAGAGGACGGCGAGGACGGCGCTGCCGCCGAGGAGGTATTGGACTTTAAAGGTGTCAATGTTGGGGTCGTGCGTGGGCTTGTAGTCGTTGAGCATGAGGAAGATGACGTAGGATTGCGCGGCGAGGAAGAGGATCTTGAAGGTGGTGTTCCAGACGGTGCCGGTGGTGAAGGTCCAGAAAATGTCTATGGGGGAAGGGTCAGTTGTGGGGTTGGAGGGGGTGGTGGAGACCTGGACCTAGGTATCTGGTGATGTAGACGAGGAGGTAGAGGATTTGCGATTTGAATGATATGCCGGATGCGCTCTAGAGAGGGGGGTGAGCGAAGGGGCTTCCGCTGGGGATTGGTAAAGGTGGGGGGTATATACACTCGATGATTTCATCTTTTGGAGGAGTATGAGGATTGATGCCAGGTGCGCGAGATCCGCTGTACCAGGTTAGCAAGCTACGAACCATGGGCGGAGAGCTGGTGGCTTCTGGGCGGAGAGGTTTGTCCATACCGCAGATGCGGAAGAGATTCATATTGGTTGTGGAGCCGAAGCTCAGCTAGGCCCCTATGTTGGACAAAATAGAGATTGTCTGCAAAGATAAGATCTGAGATGGAAGCATTGATTGAGTAAGCTTCGTTGGCCTTGGCTGGTTATGTGGTTTTAAAGACTGTTGACACGTTCGGAAATCGTACAGGGCGCAACAAGGGTCGAGCTTGCCGTAGGGCTGAAGGGACAGGGGTCTAAGTTGTACTCTAACCTAACCTCACCATCTCGATATAGGTAAGTAATTCAATATGATGTCGAAGCTCTGGCCCATCAGCCTTGCAATTTGAGCAGATTCACAGTGATAGTCTTAGTACGAGATGGACGATGTGTAAAAGTCCAGAACTCATTCTGTATGCTCTGACTCGGGCAAGTAGTCTCAGTGTCAAGGCTTCTCTGGATTAGACCATACGAGAATCTACCCCCGTTCAACGTCAGCACGCTTTGACGATTCCAGTGCCCCGAAATCTCCTTGGTCATCCCTCACATCTCCTTATCTCATCTGACCTTAAGCCTTTCTTGTAAGATCTCCTTGGTTCCGAGAGCGACCTGATTGCACGCCAGAGCAACGGTTACCGTCTCATACTTCTTTCAGGCTAGCGTCAGTCAGTATGGTCACGCAAAGCGGGCAAATGACTTCGGCTGAGGGCTTCAAAGAGAGGGCGTAAGTTTCTTCTACCGGTTAATACAGTCTTTATCTATGTTGATCGATCTTCGCGAACATGTAGCGAGATTCAATCGGACCCTACCTTCCTTGGTCTGCCTCGAGAGATCCGGGACAAAATCCTCACGCTTTTGCTGGTCAATCAGGACGTGTTTCTCGAGGATAGAGACTCTAGCGAAGACACGGTGACCGAGGAACACGTTACCGAAGGAGACAAAGCTACCGCTGCAGTTCTTCCCACAACAATTGGCGCGATACTCATCTCCGAGGTGGAGTTGAAAAACTTCAATAGGTACTGGAAGCGATCTTCCTACGTAAGATACGTAATGGAATCCGACGATGTCAGTGAGGTTGAGGATGAGGATGACGAAGATATCGACGATATGGGACGTTCGTTACTACCAACAACATACTGCCTTGGTTCTGAAGTGGCCCTCCAACTTTTCCTCGTATGCCGTCAAATATACGATGAGGCTTTGTACATCTTCTATGGCAAGAACCGCTTCTACGTGAACGCGATGGCCAGTCTGGTACCTTTCTTAGAGGACCGACCAGCGGCAGCACGGAAGCTCATTCAAATGTTGTCCATCCCGGTACCGTATGGTAAGCAATTTCTCAACGGAGACTGCGACGAGGAGATCCCGCGCTGTCGCGCTGTTACCAATGAGACATTCGCGGAGGCTTGCACGTACCTAGCGGATTCGCCGGACTACCTTTCAAACCTGAAGCAACTTGATCTTCGTATCTGGGATTTCCATGATAGATGGAATGACACTCCCTTGACCCTGAGAAATCTGAAGCTCAGTAGCACTCGGATGAAGCAGCTTGCTTCGGTCGCGTCTCCACAGATCATGGCCGTATCACTTCTAGACTGGCACCCGTTGGCGTACGAAGCATCTTATCAAGTAGGATATGGTGACCTAAAGCCAGTTATATTTGCACGGTTACCCGAACACACATGCCAGAAAATCCAGCATTGTCGCGAAGGCACCACCGAAGGAGATGAAGACAAGGTTGGTAGTCTACTCTATCATGCACGATTACAGCACCAAGTCTTACTAACAGTTACCACAGGATAGGACCATCGATAGTGAGGATGAAGATGGGATGCAAGCCCTTCTCGCTCGTGTGGGCCGTCGGTACGAGGTGCCTAGTGACGATGAAGGTACTGATGCCACCGACGAGGATTTCGAAGAGGACAGTGATGGGAGCGACGAAGACTGGAGCAACAATTACGAGGGTAACTTCCAGGGTAGTACCCTGATGAGCAATCTACACGGAGAGCTTTGAAAAGCAGCAGATTCTCTGGACCGCTCAGGCTTTATGGCTCCATAGACGCTCGCGATTTTCTTAGATTGGACTTGCTTGCATTTGCTGAGCGTTTTGAGCTATCTACTAGGAGCTAGCTAGTCCAGTCCATGTAGCCCTCGTGAGACCACTATTCACTGCTACTCCAGCCTCTTACTTGATCGTGCTTCTGCGAATATGACATCACACGCTGACGTTCGAGGCTAGGTAGTCTTCCTGAGCTCATACCGTCCTACGCTGACTTTTCTCTGGGACCTTTGTTGGGACACTACTCTCCATTTGATTCTCGAGTTGATACAGGTTCGAAACGACAAGAATTGTGCTCAACACTTCAGTACCTTGCCTGACTCAGCAACGTTGGAATCAAGGCATTAACGAAAGTTGAGGAGATTGGAATCTCAGCTGGCTCATTGTCTCTCTAGTTGCACGCTAACTGTCCGAGTTTCGCATACCTGCTGAGATGCCGTCACATGAATGTCTAAGCCATTCATCACCTGGGACGTCCAGCAACACTGTCTCAGCCATGCAATTGAACCACCACACCACAGAGTCAGTCGTCCCAGATTCCCATTATTCCCTGCTGTCGAAAGCTTTACAACCGCTGATAAGCCTGCAAATACAGTCAGCAAATGCTTAGGCTTGCAGGCAGCTTGTCATGTTACTCACCGTTTCGTGACCCCAAAGGCTCTAGGTTTCCATCTCTTATCTCAGAAGGAGTTAACGGGTTGCCTAGTTGAAAGTCACAGCCCTTGGTTGCTTGAGGACTTCCAGACTTCGCATAAAGGCGTCTTCCTGCTCCTTTGTGCATTGTGTCGATGTATCAACACTTTGGACCAAGGAGCAAAATTGCACTTCAAGTATGTCAAGGCCTCTTATGCGCAGGAGATCTCTTAAGCCATAAATCTTTAACTGCACGTTCGGATCTGTGCTTTTCTTGAATGTGTAGAGGGATTTTATGTCAAGCTCCAATTTACGAAGCCCAGTAAAGGTCCCAAGAGTCTGCGCAGCTCTGGCCAGTGCTACGCCTGTCCACACAATGGAGAGCTTGGTAACATATCTGCGAGGTTCTGGTCCAAGCTTGTCTGTGAATTTCTTCAAGTTGATGCTGTCCGTGAATTGGAAGGTGTTCTGGCTGTAGTACAAAGGGACTGTCTCGCGATAGATGGTTTTGCAGGTGAGCGAGAGCCCCGTGACGTCTGTCTGGTGGATAATCCACTCAATCCCAAGACTATGCCAGCCTTGCTTCACACCCGGGATTATAGCAGATGCGACACGTCCACTTTGCACAGAAATAGCGCTCGGCATGATGAGAAGAGCGTGATAGATGATGTTTCGGATCTCGGGGGGGAAAACCATAAACGAACGTTTGGCGAGGGAACTGATGTAGGTTTTGGTGGCTTTATCCCATCCGGTGGCAGGGTGGAAATGGTAAGAGTTATAGAGTTTACACTTCGGCCATGGTCGTATTGTCCGTTGAATCACTTGGGTTCTACACACAAGTCAGCTGAGGTGGCCCTGTACCGAGAAGAGTTGGGGCTTGAATACCCAGGCGTGTTGACATTTTCGTCAGCGGTATCAGCTTCAGTTACAGCTTTTGACAATTCAGTCTTGATGCATGCTGTCTTCGCATCCCTAAACAGATATCAGCTTAGACATACATATAGAAGAAGGTTGGGCTAGATTACTTCGCGGACATCTTGATGGTGGTTTCTTGTCGTGATGCGTGGACGCAAGCGTTGTGAGCGTAATGCAGAGTGACATTTTGTTGATATTGTCCCGTGATAAGCGCGCGCGCGTTGGGTCTCGCTTAATTATACACTTAGGGTTTCTGATAGTATTCACTGCTGCCGTTGAGTTACCAATGGGGACGAATCTTGCAAGACGTTCCCGACGGCTAGACAAAGATATCCAATCTCTGCTCGCTAGTCCAGACTCCATCTTACTACCAGATACACCGCATCTTGGGGCCTGCGTGTTTTCCACGAAACTTTTTCAACGCATGAAACCAGGCAAATTGGTATATTCTATATCTGACTTCCATGTCAGTGCTTGACGTAGATGTAAGTGAGCAGCCCGGTGCTAGCCCCTATATACATCCAGAGAATTAAAGTCGCTACAGAAATAAGAGACCTTGCTGCTAGAGCAAACATCAATTATTTGCTAACAATGTGCTAGATCAGATAACAAAAGAATTCTTCGCAAACGATGCAGCATCATACGTTACCATAGCGCAGCCTATCAGGAGACGCTCAAGCGTTTACAGCATGGGAAAACATACAGTATCAACGAGACAGCGTTGACCGGCTTGACCAGTGGCAACCCATAACCCAAGAGGCAAACCATCAGAGCATATTTTTATTTGATCGCGGCACCAACAGCATGACTGTTTTCCGCCAGACATGAAGCCAACAGCAAGCAAGACGATCATCTTCTAGGCAGAAATCTTCCTCTCTGATTTGTCCTCTTATCCCCAGACATCGGCCATACATACCCAGCAGTGTCATGAGCCCCTACAGAGTCATCCTCAAAGGCCCCCCATGATGACGCTCGCATAAGCCCTTCAGTGTTCGTCCCGATAGCGACATCTATCTTGTCATGCGTGTGCGAGATCAGCGTCTCATCGACTGTAATGGTGTACAATGTTTGCCCAGCAAGTACAGATAGATGCTGCGTTCGCATTGTAGGTAATGCCACGAGAGGGCATGAATTCCGTTTGAGTGGTTGTTGGTGCCGCCATTAATGGTACCATACAGGAAACTTGAGCGTCAACAAGGAACTGGCTGGTCCCCGCCGACCTTGTCAGTCCATCGTCACCGCATCCTTCCATTTCCATCAGAGAACCTCAAACCTGGTGCTCTATTAGTCGCCCGTGCAAGAGCGAGTAGATCACGTCACGGATTGGGGGGAAAGAGGAAAGTGACCCTTATCTCAAAAATCCTCCAAGGTGGATACGTAGCAAAAGCTATGAAGTACATCGCATGGCCTCATCCGAGAGCCGGGAAATCGTGGAAAAGCAAAACACCCCTAAGAAGTCCTTCTCCATGTATACCTTGTCGTCCATCATTCCTGCCATCAATCCCATACCGTCCGCTTTGCAGGACCCGGTCCTTGCGCCTGGGTGCCCCAAAACCCTTCCTAGACATGGGCCCAAGATTCGGACCATCTTGCTACTCCATTTTCCCTTGAAGCTCGGCAGGCCCCAGTTTCGTTCACAGCCCCATCTTTCCCTCCAATTTCACACCCTCTCTGCTGCACCATTCCTCGAGCATCCTCCACCCCGCTCTGACTGCTTCGAGTCCAGTACTCGCTGGGCCCAGTGGTAAGTAGTAGCTTCCCTCGATGTATTTTCCTACGACTACTTCGTCTTTTCCCTTCCCTAGACTAGGAGTATCAGCACACTTCGCCCATGACGCAGGGAATTGGCGCTGCAGCTCGCGAATGGGGAGCTTGGAAAAGCCGGCTTGCCAGGTTTGCTGAGCTGTACGTAGATTGTCGGCGTGCTCACTGCGAAACTTGGCAAAGTCAGTCTTGGCTTTGCCTTTTTCAAAAACTGAGGGCGATAGCGCAGGGTTGGAATTTGCTGTGGAGGCGCGATTGTCGTCAAGTACGCTGTTGAGGAAAGTGTCTCGCTCTAGGCGCTGAGCGTCGTAGAGCGCGATGGTGTCGCGGCATACCCCTTCTAGCTGGTGGACTAGGCCTCGGAGCGGTGGGTAGAGCTGCGTTACTTTCTTGACATACCCAAAGAAACCCAACAGTGAGCGCCACGCAGTGACCTCTGGCGACTTCCCGTACGACCTGTTCATCTCATCGAGAATCACGAAAGAGAGTAAAAAAGCGAGCAGCGCTTCGAACGCAATAGCAGCACCTTGCCTCGTCACCGGGGCATCGTTCTTGAAGTCGTTCTCTGTAGGGAGCATTTTCTGAACAGTGTGTTTCAGTGATCGGCCAAGACCTGAGAACTTGCCCTGCTCCGCCTTGAGTACGGCAAGACGCTCGCTTCCTGCTACATCGAGGTTGCCAGATGAAGCTGAAGAGGTAGATCTGCCTTCCCGGTTGCTGCGATCTGGGACACCGGTAGCGACAGGGGTACTGCCCCGCATAGCGCCAATGGGTGTTTTCACATCGCCTTCCGAGGAGCCTATCCGCCTCATTGCGGTACTCTTTAGTTCACGTATGGGGGTCGACAAGTGCGTTTTGGAGGCGCTACCGTGCTGAGATAGAACAGGGGACACCAAAGGCGGTCGTAGAGGCGTGTGTGGCTTTGATGACAACTCGAGGCTTTCCGGCTGCTTACGTCGCTTGCTGGCCGGCTCAGAGATATCCCCATCTTCCTCACGTCGGCGTCGTTTCTCGGCGGATCTTGAAGCCGAAAGCTTGTCATCCACATATCTCGGTTTTGGGTCAGGTAACGGGCTGGAGCTGTCTTTGCCGCGCTCAGTTTTGCTAGCGCCGTTGGCTTTAGCTGCTGAACTCCGCTCACCATTCGGACTTTCAGTGCTCGTCGGTTTGGGTGTCCTTTGATCAGCTTGCTTCTGTGAAAGTGGCTGAAACTTCAAAAGCTGCGCACAGCGTTTACGAACAGCTTTAGGTATCTTGAGCTTGACTAGAAAACGTTTCCGCTCCGGCTTCGATGCTGCTAGTGTGGTTGTCGATCCAGTAGAGTCCTCCTTGTTAGCATGATGAGTGACACCATTTGGCAATGATTTGAAGCCTGCGGCTCCATTCGTGGTTGCATCTTTCTGCTCCTTTCTCTGGGCGTTAGGCAATGGCTTTAGGTGATCTATATCAGAGATCTTCGAAGGGTTTGATAGACCCTTCGTGAAAGACTTCGCAGCTTTAGGGCTGCCCTTCTGGATAACAGGCTTAGGGGAATTTGTCTTTTCCGGTTGATGTGTGACCTCAGGAAGGCTCGGCTTGTGGTCAATGGCATTCTTCTCTTCACGCATTTTCTTGAGTTGCTCCTCGATAATGGTGGGTAATGTGGGTGACAACAATGGCGGTAGGCTGAATACCGGAGGCTTCTCTGTGCTCAGATGTGCGGGTGATAGCAATGGTGGTAGAGTGAATAAAGGAGGCTTTTCACGGTCATCCCCCTTGCTTACAGCTCGAGTGGCACTGGGTGACGAGCGAGGCTTTTTCGATGGTGGGGAGTCTGGATGAGGATCATCTGGTTTCAACTCACTTGAATTAGTCATAGCATCAATGTTCCTACAATCTGTTAGCTCACGTACGCAATGTCAACTTGAGCGTAAAGCCTGCTACAAACTCTGCTTACCTTTTCAAGCCGTGAGACTCATCTTTAATCTTGTCAACCTTTGTCTCCCCCCGAGTCTCTGTAACGATAGGAAAGTTGGTAGGGTTCTGCAGAACCTCTGCTCCATTGTCGGGATTTGGCGGAGGTGTCTCCGTGACCGGCTGCCCCGCTGCCTTCTTCTTATAATCCCAAATGCTCATCTTTTTCTTAGCGATTTGTCCGGGGAGCGGAGAGTTAGTGCCACTTCTCTTGTCCTGTACGACCTTAAGGTTGCCCTTTCCATCATCCCAATCTCCATCGACCCGGAATATGTGGTCATCGTCGTACTGGCGAGCGTTGAATGTCATGTACTGCAGCGGTTCCTCGTGTAGACCGAAAGGAGAACCTCTTCGCCAGTCGTTGAATTGTTGCGATCCCAATCGATAATTCGTTGGGATTTGCAGAAGGTACGGCGCTGAAGGAAGGATATTCTCTTTGAGATGCCTAAGCCTTCTGTCAACGTCGCGAGCCAGGTCCGCGGCCCTTCGGTGTGAGTGTGAAGCTTGCGCTGAAGGTTGCTTGCTGGGGGAGCTCATTGTATGGGCTCAGCTCTGCATACAGATCGGGCGGTGTTCGTGTTATGGTGAATGGTGATGAATCGAGAGATCAGAATGCAGAGGTTAAAGAGGGCACTGTGAGGACATCCGATTCCAAAGCTTCAGCAATAAGGCCATTCGAGAACAGGAGGGTTTTGGAATGGCAAGCAATGTTCAACGCGCCTCCTAGAAGGCCTCCGTTGTGGTTCCCATCAATCGCTCTAGGGGGGCGGCGTCTGACTGAGGAGTCGAGTGCCCTTGTTAACGTATAATGGCGACAATGATAGTCGAGCTTATGTATAGGCCTTCTAAAGCGGTGTGTGGCGCAACTGCTCCGGCCGAAAGAAATCGAGAGAGATGTGTATCGAGTGTCTTGGACGGGGGCTAGAACAGAGGGCAGGGCGTCGCGGCGTTTGATGCTTTGGGAGAAGTAGGATTTTCTTTGTCGCCGTATTTCGTGGTCGAAGGCTATTGTCACCTTTGCGGAACAGTGAATATGATTTGTGAATTAGTATACTCAATTGCGCCTAGACGCACATGTGATATTGAAGTGAAGGCTGGTCAGCAAGCAGAAGGAGCGACAGGGCAAGCTAGAGCCAGCCGTAAAGTGACCGCGGGTACCTTAACAGGCAGTGGGGTCAATGCCACGCTAAGATTGGGCGGCGTTTCAGAGCGGCGCAGTCGCCGTCGATCACTTACTTTAGAGATGGAGATGCGAGGAATGGATTTCATCAATACGTCAGTGCGCGTGGCAGATGTCTTCACTCTTCAGTGGCAAGACCTAGCTGAAGGTGGTCATCGTGAGCTTGACCAGGCTGCGTATGTTTGTGCCACTGGCCTAAGGGACCTCGGCAATCCTCCTCTATCCAGTCGTTGAATTATCTACCAGCCGCGTAAAGTACATGTATGCATCAGTCGGCTACGGTCCCTGTGCCCCAAATGGGAAAGCATGACTTCATTGCACATCTTCCTACATCATGTGACCGTCTTCTTCCTGCTTTACCATATACCAAGTGCTGTCGGACACTTCTGGACGAAGCTCGTCTCGCCAGAACCTCGTTGAAGCACTGGAGATGATGCCTCCCCCAAACAAGTGCCCACGTATCGAGACAGCCACCTCTTCATCCGCACAAGCCTCATGGTCCTCATCGCGCAGAGGGAACTCCAGGCAGTGCGCCGTGCCAACCTCTTTATTGTCGATGAAGATCGCGAAGTGCGAAAATGGCCCCGTAGTCGCGCTCCACGGTATCCCATTGGGCCACTTCTCCTTGCTACCTTCCCACCGCCATACGAGCTGCGCCTCGACGTCATTGCCTGTCCCTGATCGAGAGACCATGACCCCTTTGACACAAAAGCTATTATCAGATTCGTCGTAAGGCCTGATAGTCAGCGACCTCAGTGTTAGAAGCAATTGGTCTTGCTCCTCAAAATAGCAACCTTGGCAGAAGACTCCAAACTCGACAAGTTGGTATTCGGTACCTGGGGCCTGGAGCCGGATCTCGTTGATGTTCATGTATCTCGTCGTCGACCTACATTTCGAAGTTGGTGGCCTTCTAAGAGAAATTGCGTGGTGAAGATATTCGAGCTTTCTACAGTCGATCCCTTGATATGCTGCATAAAATCCAACGGTACCCGAAATTTCTGCGCTTGCCGTTTCGATAATGGCACGAACATCACCGTCGCACGTCATGTTCAGCTTGAAAAGACAGAGGCGGATCGTCTCTAGGTGCGATGCAGCTGTGCCCTCGGGAACGTGAGCTGGAGTCAATTCGGGCCCCTTTTTGAGGCGAGCTGAAGAAGTCCCCCGAATGCATAGACAGTCTTCTTCGAAGCAGCTGTAGAGGATTTGCGTCAACGAGTCATCACACAGCGACTCTCTTCTCGTGTCTGCTATAATGTGGGGTAAAATTGTTTGAGAGCCGAGGCGAGAGCGAATTCCGTTTGAATCCTGGATAAAGGCTTTGGCGAAGTCGCTATGGAAGTAAGAGGATGATCCAGCAGGGTATTCGCGAGCATGACGTAGGATAGGATGCTTCTGGTACTCTTTGGTATGATGCGGCTTCCCCTTGCGACAATCGCAACCAACGTCTATTGGCAATGGAAGTCCCTCCCATACTGAGCGATCGACGGCTTTAGCCATGGTGGTCGCGGGGGCAGCGTCCGTTAAGTTGGGAAGAGAGGTATCGAAATGTTCGTAAGCCCAGCCGGGCGCAAATGCTGCGGTCGAGAATTCTGCTTGTTCAAGCGCGGCCATTGCCTAGCAGTATAATGATTAGATGTTGAACGAGATAATGACGTCCATATAGCACAATATTGAATATTGAATATGCAAACCAAGAGATTGTAGGATATGAGTTTGTGAAAGCTTGATACGGCGTTCTAGCATTGCCTGTGAATCTAATAAAACGACGGTGTCAAGAAGTGACTGAACAGAAGGAGAACATACGAAACCTGTATTTGTACCACCTCCGCCTTTCCCTGGATAGGTGACTCGTGGAGGACCTGGCATATTTGTATTCTGAGCCCACAAATCTATACCAAAGTATATTTGCGATGCTTCGAGGCCGTGCCATTGAGCCACGACTTTAGAATCAACCAACTTCTTCGGAGTCCATCTGTAATTTGTGAATAGCGCATCTGCAGCCCGCGCAAAAGCGGCGTTCTCTGACGACAAGCCATTTTGATACTCAACCTCATTTGCAGTGGTCAGGGCATCATACCAAATGACAAGACCATCAGGACCAAGATATGCCTTCAATCTTTCGATGAACCTTGTCAGCTTCGCTGTTAGATCCTTGACGTGATACGGAAACTCCTTTTCGATGTTCAACAGCCATCCATCGAACCCGAAAGTGCTTGCCATGGATGCTAGTCGCTTCGCAACAACGCATTCACCGTCAGCCTCTTCCAGCATTCGCTCGATACCCGGTGTTTGAGGCTCGATGATGAAAGTACCCAGAACCTTGACACCGTTGCGATGCAACAGATTGGTCCATGTTGGCGGTGGGCAGCAGACGAGCTTATGAGAAAAGTAGATGAATGTCTCCACATACTGTAGGTACTCGCAACTATAGAGCTCATTTTGCAAATGCTCGGAACGAACGCTTTCATAGTCATGATACCCACCCTCATAATCATGACATAGGATTAGCTTGGTTGACGGGGACTTTTGATCGTGAACCGCAGTGGCTGGTCTGACCAGTAAGGACGTGTTGGCTTGCTGCCTTGCAAACACATCTCCAGATGACCATCGTAGCACTTCGTCGAAGGTGTCAAAATATGCGAAGCCTCTACGCTGATCTCGGAGTCGCTGAGCCTCTCTTTCTTCCTTTGATGGGCCATCGTCTCGGGGAGGTCTCAATACATCCCTAAGCCTCTTACCGATATGTCGACCGACCTTGTTCCAGTCCGGAAAGCTGGATACGTTCATTACTCACAGCTTCAGAAGGGCAACCAATTGGCTGCCAGAAGGCTCTCGAATGCTTGAGATCCTAGCCTATGCGCACCCATGAAAGGCTGATTGGTAGGGACAGCGAAGAAGTGTGACCGTATGCGCGTAATGAGCGAAAGCGTGGATAGCATTCTCCAGGTTCCTGATCTACTTATGCATTCGTAATTCACCTCATCTTCAAAACCGCTCTGGGCTTTGATCGCGCTTGAAGGAGGGGAAACCACAGTACCAGCTAGTAAAAGTGTGATACGGGGAGGACAGACGTTCCCAACGGCGCGACAGCTCTACAAATCCCGTCTACCGCTCCAGATTACTATTATATGTACTATGCGCTGCAATTGCCATGATGGAGGTTACGGTACACAAGTCGTTAGCCGAAAGAATCGCCCTGCAGACGCTTGATCCGCTTCTTCAGGTATTGTCGCGCTTGTGGCGAATGCGACAAGTGATGTCAGAGCCTTGATGACGAAGTTGCTCAAAAGTTTCGATATGTGACGACAACCCTGCGACTGCCTTCCTTAGAAATTCCACAACTTCTCAAGGGATAGATATGACTTCTGTTTTCCAGCTTCAATGCTCATGCAATGTCAGTGTCTTGATCCAGGCCTCAATGATTCTCAATGCTAACATCTGACGCAGAATTACCCGTGGGGCAAGCAAGGAAAGACTTCGTTGGCAGCGATATTGTGCGCTGGAACGCCTGATACTGGTTTCGAGATAGAAGATGACAAATGCTATGCCGAGATGTGGATGGGGGACTACGTGAGACTCTGTCTTGCGGCGCTGGCAACGGCTGCTGACCGGACCAAAGCCAGTATTGCCCGCCAAGGACCTGAAGACAGGGGAGGAATTGCATAAGATCATAGACGAGCATAAAGAGAAGTTGCTCGGCAAGAAGGTCACCGAGAAGTTCGATGGCGTGCTTCCATTCCTGCCAAAAGTAGGCGATAATCACGCTGGACTGCAGACCACAACCGCTGATTGCACATTAGATACTGTCAATAGCAAAGGCATTGCCATTGCAGATCCACCCGAATAAGAAGCTGTCGGCAGAACTCCATGCCAAAGAGCCTGACAAGTTCACCGATGACAATCACAAACCTGAGATTGCCATTGCTCTGGGGAAGTTCGAAGTCTTTGGTGGATGGAAACCGAACAGCGATATTCAAGCTTTGTTCGACAACCTGGAGCCACTGAAGAAATTCCTGCCTGACAAAACCTCCGACATCACCAATGACTCGCTCAGGACGATCTGTACGAACATCTTCAAGGCTTCCGACGAGACCATAAAGGAGACGCAACAAAGCCTGCAAAAGATATCAAGGGAGACATACGGGAAACAAGCCTACATCTTGGACATCCTCCCACGTTTGCAAGAGCAGTACTCCATTGAAGATCCCGGAAATCTTGTTGCTTTATTGTAGGTCGCGCACCCTGCTGTTCGATGATCCTGAAAATATCTCTAATATTGCCTATAGGGCTATGAACTTCCTCACTCTATCGGCAGGAGACGCCATCTTCATACCCGCCGACTGCCCGCATGCCTATTTATCAGGAGATATCGTTGAATGTATGGCCAGGAGCAACAACGTCCTGAACACAGGATTCTGCCCGCGCGCCGACAGAGACAGCATTGATATCTTCACCCAGACCATGACCTTTGCTCCTCACAGTGCGGATGAGGTGCTTCTCAAGCCAAATCCGAGTAGTCGAGGAAAATCCGGCAAGACCGAAGAGTACAAGCCGGCGATGAGCGAGTTCAACATGATGAAGACAGTTCTGGGACGTGAAGACAAGGAAACGATCGAGGCCATTGACGGGCCCAGCATCTTATTTGTGACCACGGGCAGTGGCAAAATGACGGCTGAAAGTAAGTCCTATGAGGTCAAGGAGGGCTTCGTTTATTTCATCGGCCAGGGTGTGGAAACATCATATATGGCCAATCAACAGCTAGTCATCTATCGAGCGTACGCGGAGTAGATGAAAATGGGGTAGCTTGCGTCGTCCAGAGCAGGCTTGCTTGTTAAGGAAGGAGTCGACCATCAAGAGCTCTCATGTGATAGTTGTGTCGCGTTCGCGAGGTTGAATGGTGATGGTGTAATCACGATGGCCCAAGGTCCATAGCCCAGATACCCATCATGCACATCGATAAGCATGTGCCTTAGTCCGTTTTCACTCACGAGTGATCTGAGTGCTTGCAGTGCTGCCAAAGCGAGCCGAGTATTCAGGGACGAGAAGCCAGGGGCAGTTGTCCCGATGGCACGAAACGCCACACGAGTATCGGGTATGTGTATCTCGATATTTGGGCTTGGATAACCGGTAGGTATCAAGTTGTTCGCCTCGATAACGATGTTGAGGAGTCGCAAAAAAACATCGCGGTCTGCCTGTGATCGCTTTTTGTCAGCTTTCAATCTATCCTCGTTCTCTAGCTAGACCTAGAATCAATTTGCTCTGTGCTCCGGAACATCATGTTGACGAAATGGCGTTGGACTGAGTGTAATTTCACAGCCCATAGACCGAGCGGCAAAGAATCAAAGAAATACCAGTGAAATGATTCGAGGTCCTTAAGAGGAAGCAGAAGAAGAGTCCCCGCAAGGGTTGTAAAGCGGGTTAGCACCACTGATGCCACCAAATGGGATACAGTTGGGTTCAACGTCAGAGGGAGTGAGCACGTCGAGAATCATGTCTTTCGTGCTATGTGTGAGGACATGCGGAAAGACCTCAGAAATAGAAGGGAGCATGGTATCCTCGGAACATTCTTACCGTGCTGCCGTCTACGCCGTAATCGCGGAACATCAGAAATCCATCGTCGTAATTGAACAGTGGATATCGAGTGCTTGGTGCAGGCCAGTCGTGGACCTCATGAAGTGTTCCATTCAAACCTGAAGCCGGAACGGTGGGCAGCGCTGGCGGCAAGATGGCGCTTGGAGATGGCAAGTTGCTGGAGGGTAAGATCAAGGCCGCACGGCAGGTAGACATAAGAGACAGGCAACCAAGGGGTACAAGTAGATAGACCATGGCGTAGGGAGTTCGCAGACTGTCAGCTGCTTCGAGAATTGCGGCAGGGAGCGACATAAGTTGTGTACCGTTGGATTCAGGGCAGTCATCAGTCATATTGTTCGGACTTACCTGGTAGACCTTGAGACTCACATGTTCGAGAGGCGACAGCGGGTGCAATGGCGACAGCCCGCCAAGCGCCAATATATTGCAGATCCAAAGAAAATTTGTAGGTGGAACCGCACCACGAACGCGGCTTGATCAAGAAGGGTGGTAAGCGTACATCTTGTGTTTTGTGGCATTCGAGTAATATGTATTGATGATTCGAGAGTCAAGACTGACCACCGCCATAGTACGAGCAGTTGTAGTACACTCGAATTTTGTTCTCTGCAGGGACATTCACCCAGCGTCGTGAGCTCTCAGCCTCCACCAGCGCTCTCCACAGCAGCGCCATAGAGGTAACAGTTGTGTCACGACTTCCCTCGCAGCTTGCAAAGTATCAGGCTTTCGAGTCAACTCACCTCCAGACAGGCAGGTAGGACCTGTACAATGCGCATGAAACAGTAAATACGCAGAAGCATGGCCAAGATGCAGCCAAGGGCGCTGCAAAGCAAGAGAAGCCATCACAGCACCTGATACGGCTGTGCTACGTTGACTGATTAGACATGACACGTAAGGCATGATGCTTGATGTATTACATTGTGACGCTGCTGGGGTCAGCGGACGAGTGCACAGGAAGCTTGTCCTCATGATGCTGTCACAGCTGTTAGCTACATCGAAGGAGGAAGCGGAGGAGCGTCTGATATCTGTCAGCGAAGAGATGAATCTAGTCTCTGATAAGCTCAAGGGAAGGTTACAGGCTCATCGTGCGAGGAGATGAAAGGGAACGAGAAGGGTTTAAGCCGGCCAGTCGTTTCTTCATTGCATCAGGCTTTTTACCGCCAGTATTCTAATACATGCCAAGAATACTATTACTAGTATGCCAAGAATCTGGGCAGCCTAGCCCAATATAGCTAGCAGGGGAAAACTCCGTGGCGGTAGAAAGCCTGATCGCTGAATGCAAAAAACAGAGGCATCTCGGTCATCAGAGCCACTTATTGATCAACCCGTTCTTTTAAATTTCTACGCAACACCACGCACTTAATGTATATATGTAATGTATCTCGTCGCGAGTCCTATATGATATCTAGCGACGAACGTAGAGATAAATACATAAGTACTGTGTAATGTGATTGCGTGGTATGTCAACAGAAAGTTGACAAAATTACGACATGCAGTATTGCGTGGGCCGATCCCGGACGAATGTTTTGATGCCTACTAAAATTAGTAGTAACTCTCTATACTTACTAATTTAAAGAAAATTAAGACAAGCTCGCACGAATTGTTTGCAATTGATAGTTTTTATAATTGACGCAAAAGATCAAGTGACAACAACAACAACGTAGACCACTTACAACAAAAGTAACCTTGTTCGAATTCTAATATCTATATTAGGAAGATTGCGCAATCTTAATTGAATTAATTGATTTAATTAAACATTGTTCGATCAAGTTAGCGCTACTCTAAAGAGATAAGTAGATTTGGCGACTTAACGATGCAATTAAATTATTAATTTAATTTTTGTAACAATAATATAATTGCATCGCCTCTTGATTTAATTGCATCAATTGCTTGTCTAAACGTAGATCTTATAGCTTAATTGCATCTCTTTGTCGTCGTTCTTCTAATGTCTCGCGATGTGTTTAACAATTAATTGCATATTTTCGATTTAAACTCTTGAACTCGTTCGTAGCGACAAACATTGCAACAATCACATCTATCTTCGCAATTCTCGCAACAATTAGAGAATATACGACAATCACCTCGTAAATAAAAGAAGATCTTGATGTTTAATTCGCAATCTTTTTAGCGATCACTTGCGAAAAGAAGAAAACAAAGCGATAATGCGCGACAAATTAATAGTACATATAATTTGAAAAAGAAAGAAACAAATGCAAAGAACAACATCAATTTTGATTTCAATATATTATCGATTAATAGACAACGAGTGTCTATTTTTGCCTCGACTATTTTTGCAACTTCTAAAGAAGATTCTTCAATAACATTCTTTGCTTCTTAGAAGATCAATCGAACGAAAAATCGTCAATTAAATCAAAAAATAACCTATAATAGACTATTAACAAAGAAAGAAGACATTATATTAGTCAATGTTTGCATAATTAAATTCTCGAAGTACGACATCAAGTTTATGCGACAATTTTAAAGCAAAATTAGAAACAAATTCGAGACGACAATAGATTGCAAATACATTAAAGTTAATTAGCACATAAATAACTTAATAATTAAGAGAAAAGTCGATATTAAAGCTTTACATAAATTAGAGCATGCGACTCGAGACAACAATTATATTTAAACTATTAATAAATAGATATTAATTGTTTATAGATTGATCGCACTAACCTAGAAATGTCACGTGCAAATGCCAAGACTTGGGTCAAAAAAATTTCGAAGAATCGAATCGCTTAAAGTAGTTTAGTCGATTACTATAAGTAGTTTAGCGCAAAGCGCGCTAAATTACTTTGAGCGATTCAATTTCAAAAAATTGTCGCGACTTAATCTTGACGTCAAGTCGAGTTAGAGAAATGATATTATAACTTGATTCGACGATTAGTTTAATTGTTTAGACATATCAAAAAAGCAAAAATAAAAAGAGCTCTTTATAAAAGAAAAAGCTAAAGACAAATGCAAAGCACAAAAAGAGAAAAGATTGTCTTAGTTAGCAATTAAAGAATAAATTAAATTACGAACTCTTCTTCTTCTTCTTCTTCTTCGTTGTCTTCTCTACTAGTAACAATAATAGCTTCGAAAATTAAAACAATTCTAAAGATAATAGCTTAAATAATATATTCTTTAATGTAAAGAAAAATGCAAAGAAATCGAAAACTATTGCAAATCTTGTAACAAAAGCAAGCTCTTTTTCTAATAACGATGCAATAATAATAGAAAATTTAAATAATAACGATCAATATTATGCGATAAGAGTCTTTGCTTTAAAAGACAACGACAATTTTTTGTCTATTTTATCTTCTAAATCGTTTTTAAATAAATTTACATTGTTAAAGTTTATTAAACTCGAAAGAAGCAAGATCGCAAAACAATCTTAAAAATCTATTTCTTCTACAAAGTTCGCAAGAAATAAAAAGATTTCGAAGAAATTTAAACAAATACTTGTAAACGTAATAAACAACTTTAATTTAGACATTTTATAACAAATATTAAGCAAGTACTTTAAAGAGTAAACGCAATCAACGAAGAATATATCGAGACAACAATCTTTGCTAAAAAAGATAAACAATATACTTTAAAAAAATCTTGTCAAAATAAAGAAATTATATTAGACAAAAAAGCTAAAATTAAAAACTTATTTTTAAATTTTCTTTTAAAAGTATTACGAAAACAAAATGCGCTTTTACTTTAAGTACGTCTTTGAAAATCTACATTACTACGCGAAAAATGTAAATTATCTAACAAATTAAAACGACAAATTGAATTATTAAGTGCAACAAACGATAATTAACTATCTTTTAATCGACGAACGCGAATATTATGTATAATTAAAAAAGACAAATAAAAGTAGTAAAGAGAGAACGATAACAAGTAATGCGAAGACGCATTAAATGCGAAAAGAAGACATTTTTGCGAAAAATAAACTAATTGTCAAGTCGAATTATGATATTATCCCTCTAGTTCGACCTAGCGCCAAGATTGAGTCGCGACGATTTTTTGAAATCGAATCGCTCAAATTAGTTTAGCGCGCTTCGCGCTTCGCGCTTCGCGCTAAACTACTTATAGTAATTGACTAAACTACTTTAAGCGATTCGATTCCTCGAATTTTTTTTAACCTAGATCTTAACATTTGCACGTGACATTTCCGGGTCAACGCGACCAGTCTAGCGAAAAATATCTAAATATTTGAAAAAAAGACACTATTATCGAAATTTCTTTTTTAAATCTTAATAAATCTTATTTAAGAAAAAAAGCGACAACAAGATGTTCGATTACTAGACTTTCGTATACGATATTGTTTTTTTCGAAAATCTTAAATATTTAATAAAGAAATATAATGCGTAAGTTGCAATATAAACAAATGTAAATTGCATTTATTTTATTAATGTCTTGAAATTTGTTCTCTAAATAAACAAAACAATAAATTAACGTTTAATCGTATTTGCGTTAATAATGTCTCTAAAAAATTCTTAAGACAAATATATAAAATTTAGATCAAAAAATATTTATATTGATAACATTATTTATAAATATAACGCTTTGTTAAACTAACAAGAGCTTTTTAGTTATTAAAGATATATATATAAATATATAATTGCGAAGATTTAATGCGATAATAATAAAAAATAACGAAAGAAAAAAGAAAGAACGAAAATTGTCTTTGAAAACTTAGTTAAAGATTATTCTTTCTATTTTAACATTTAAATAATAACAACAAGATTTAGAACAACAAGATTTAGAACAACAAAATTTAGAACAACAAGCAATAAAAATTAGCATTAAAAAACTTAATCGAAGCTAAATATATATATAAACATAAAGAGAAAAATCTAATATTCTTATAATGTAGAGCTTTCGAGATTGCTAAAAATCTTATTAACTTGCAAATATTTCGAAAGACTAGAAGATCGCATCGCAAAGCGAGATTCTATTTAATTATCTCGTAAACATATACAACAATTAATTAGAAGAATTGTCGCTAAATAGAAATTTTCGATAGATTATAAATTTATTTTTATTTGCGTTTTAAAAGCATTAAATATTCACAAATTCTAAATTAAATCAAAGAAGTTTTCGACAACAATGCAAGCTTCTAACATTTGTTTATTAAAAAAAATCTATTGTTTGTTTGTATAATCTAAATAGAAAGACATAATATACAATTAATAAATATAGAATTTGTCGTTGTACAATCAAAGTTTTCTTCGATCTTTAAATAAATTCTTTAATCGATTTTGCAATCTTGACTTTTATAATATCGTAACGTCGTTTATCTTATCTTCGCAAAAGTCGTAGATCGATTCTATTAAATCGTTCGAATAAGTAATAGCTAGTCATATTATTTCGTGTGCTTTTTTATAGTTAAAGTAATAGAATTTTCGTCTTACATCTATGATCTAATTTGCAAAATCTCTAAAAAATTCTATTAATAAATCTTCATATAGTGCTTTTGCTTCTAATCTTTTCTACTCTTTTCATTGCTTTAACTAGATTGATCGCGTCGAGTTAAATCATCAAGTTCGAGCTAGATTCTCGACTCGCCAAGATCTAATTTGAGTTAAAAATCTTGATTCAAGTATTTGGGTCAAGTCAAAGGATAAATATGAAATACTTAGCGTATAACTTGGTTCAACTCGTCAAGACTCAAAAAATTTAGATTATTTTTAAAAAAGTGCATTAATTAACTTAATCAAGTTGATTAATTTAATTAATTTGTTTATAATATTATATAGTAATGCATTTAGATAATGCATTTGTACGTTATTTGTGCGTTATTATTTTTAAACTATTTTTAGTAATTTAAATAATGCGAATTTTTTTAAAAATAGAAAATCTTGACATTTTGACGTCATTTTCGATTGCTTGGCGAGTCGATTAAGTCGAGTCAAGAAATCGTTGACTTGAAGTCGATTTCGAGTCGAGTCAAGAGATTGATATCGAGTATTTGGATCAAGCTAGAATGTTAATATCGAAAACTAGCTCAACGATTAGTCTAGCTTTAACATATCTTCTAAGACGTATATAAATAAGCGTTGAATACTATTGTAAAATATTGTCGTAACAAATTTTCAAGTGTTTAAGAAAATTGTTAAGAACTTGAGAAAGATAGAAGAGAAAGCGATCAAATCGTTTTGTCAATTTAAACAATTAACAAGAACAAAATAATTTGTATAGAAGAAGACAAAGAGCGAGTTCGAAGAACGATTTCGCACAATTGCTTTACTTAATGATATCGATTGCGAAATAGTTAATAAGCAATCGAATTTTCTTCTTAGTAAATCGCATTATACGATAAAGTCGTTTACAAAAAATTTAATTTAAATCGAATTCGAACGCTTTGTACTTTACTACTTTAATGTATAAATGTCAAGAATCGTTAACGAGATATTAACTCAAAATAATAATAATAATAACGACAAAAGTGATAGTCGTAGATATGTCTTGATCGTCGTCGATCAATTGAATTAATTAAGACATAATAAGATAAATGTAATTAATATTATAATAAGAGAAAAGGAAAATTGATCAAATGCGATAATCATTAGGTTGCGAAGAATATTACCTGATCGAGTATAGCGTCATCGGGCTAGCGGTTCTAGGCCTCACTAGCCCCCGCAAAACCAATTGTATCACTGATTCAATTGAGGCTGCGCAACCTCCCTATTACAAAGCTCCGAGCCCTGTAATATGTAGATATTAGGCTGTGTCGTCGAGATATAAAATAAAACGCCTATACAAGCAAGCAAGCAAGCAAGTAAACAAGCAACAAGCAACAAGTAAGCAAGCAAGCAAGCAGACAAGAAGTAGATAAACAAGCAAAGAGGCAGGCAAGCAAGCAAGCAAGCAAACAAGCAGGCAAGCAAGCAAACAAGAAAGCAATTAACAAATAGGAGATATCTCTTACCTTCCTAACAACATAGAGTGATGACATAAGGAGAAACTCGCATGTCCTAGGTCTATCTTCAATGTTTGGTAATGTAAACAAGAGCAAAATCGGGCCCGGTGCAAAATTGGGCCAAGTGGTAATCGACAGGGATTAACGTGCATCTAGCGATCAGGCTCGCATCCGCGATCTGATCAAACAACGCTAAAACGTAGTGTCCTTGGCATTACGTGCTTGGCACGTTATGTAACGACACTCGCAAGCGGATTCGTGCCTATTGCCAATGAAGCAAGGCCAGTCGATCACCAACGCTTGTGAAACCGATTGCACAGATGCCGCGATAGCGTCCGGCCCAAGTCAGGGGCTAAGGGGCTTCAAAGAAGGAATTAAAGTTGTCGGAAAGCAACCAATCAAAGGAGGTGTACAACCTTAAGATCCTTGCCAAGATCGATGCGACGCTGATGACGCCAAAGAATTTGGGGGAAATGCGGGGCGCCAAAGTGACAAAGTCAGACCTCACCCCTATGTGTACTCCTTATGATGTCCAAGTACTTCACCTACTTACTTTGTCCGTACTCTTACGAGCCATACTGCTGAGCACGAAGTTCTCCCTTCAAGAGTTCTTACAGGACAGGCGCTCACGGACGATGGCCTAATATGAGTGGACAGAAAGTACAGTAGGTCAACTGTCACTCCTGCCAAAGTACTTCATAGAAGTAGGCCTCGGGCGATTGATGATTGGGGAATCTTTGACGCATTAGGGGCCTATTAATTGAATAGACAGCTAAAAGATACTCGGAGCTGTATCGTATGTGCTCGGTGCACTCGACTAATGGACGTGGTTGACTGTGGTCTGAAACCTCGAATGCATTCCAGCGTGGAATGGCCGGCAACGCCTCTCTGGCTATGTAAAAGATCTCGACCCTCCCTAAGCAATGATGGTTGAAGCAACTGGTATTACCCATAACGTTTGAAGTCAGATGTGTTGATCCCACGCAGTCCGAATCTAGCCTGAAAGGGGTTATCCCTGAAGATTCCCGTCTTTGGTGTTTCGAGCTGCTTGTCCTTAATCTTGCGCCCCTCACTCGTGTTAACATATCAAAGCTCGCCTCGCTCACCTCACCCCTCTCTCCTCTTTCCTTTGCTCACCCCTCGGTCTCCCACTTCCACATTCTTTTCTACAGAACATATTCTGTTCCACTGCATTCCCGGCTGCACGTACATCACTCTTTAAGTGTACAAAGCCATCCATTCTTTCCAAAGCCTCCCTGTTTCGCCAGTCGAAGCGCCTGTTCTCCCTCCTCAACTTGTTTCACACGACATCACCAGTCAACACGGCCAGCGCCCTTCGACTCAAAACGTTCGAACTGACACGACTTTGACGCCCATCCGAAGCTACTTCTCACGCTCAAGACCTCGGTGATCTGTGATCCCGGAGGAGTTTCTTTGCATCTTCTCGACCGAGCCAAGTTCAAATATTCAATATGCGTTCTTCGACCGTTGTCTCGGTGCTCTTCGCCGCTGCTGCTTTGGCAACTCCGCTTCTTGACCGTCGCGTCTTGGTGACCAAGGACATCGTCGTAACCGTTACCGACTATGTGACTGCAGGCGCGGTCCAGGTCCAGTCAACCTCTGCGACCTCAACCTCTACCGCCGCTTACCATCATCATCATCACCACCAACCTGCCTCATCCCAGGCAGAGGTCGTTGCACCCGTACTGTCCTCGTCCAGCAAGCCCTATGTTGCTCCTCCAGCAACACAAGAGACGACGACGAGCACGTCCCAGCCGTATGTTGCCCCTCCAGCGACAGAACAGACGACAACGAGTACGACCCAGCCTTATGTTGCTCCTCCAGCAACACAACAGACGACAACAAGCACGTCCCAGCTGTATGTGGCACCACCGAGGACAACCACGTCGCCTATACCATTACCCCCGACAACGTCCACTCCCACTCAGGTTCAATCAGCGAACAGCAATCTTCCCACCACTGCTGTCCCAAACCTTGATTCCGCTAGTGATATATACAAGGGTCTCGCCGCTCAGCATCACAACGTTCACCGTCAGAACCACAGCGCGTCTGACATGGCGTGGAATGAGACCTTGGCTGGCTACGCGGAGCAAGTTGCGAAGACCTGTGTCTATGGTCACGACCGGTTAGCCTGATTGATGCATGCTTGAAGATTTGTAGGCCCGCTAACGGAGAACAGTACACCGGGTGGAGGAGGTTATGGCCAGAACATTGCTGCTGGCGTTGAGCCTGGCAGGATCTCAGAGGTTGTTTCTAATATGTGGTACAATGGCGAGGTAACATTGTTCCCCACGCCCTACGGTAACAACTCTCCTGACATGACCGACTTTCACGCCTGGGGCCACTATACCCAGGTCGTCTGGTCTGATTCCGAGTCTGTTGGATGCTACACATCCACCTGTTTTCCTGCCGGTGTAGACCCACAAGGCTGCAAGTCCGACGGCACGTCATACTTGTCGGGTGCCGCATGTGGTGACGGCATCAATGGCCAAGCTATCGGCGTCCCTGCGTACTTCACCGTATGCAACTACTACCCTGCTGGTAAGCCCACCCCAACAATAAAGAAGCTCAGACGCGTGTTGATGAATCTACTAATAACAACGTAGGTAACTATTTGGGTGACTACAGCAAGGTCAAGCAGCCTGGCTCGATGGGAACCGTGTCGATTTCCAAACAAGGTCTCATCACCGGTCTCTAAATCTCTCCATCTTGCACCATCACAACCCCTGGCATTGTGTTGAACATAGGCGCTGGCTGGCTAGCACATGCTTGGACTCGGGGAGTCTGACGCATAGGCTTCATCGGATCCACAGCGCATTGTTGACATCGGAAAGACTTGTCTGGTACTCGGACTTTTCATGACTGTCAATGATTCATTGGGTGAGGTGGCCTTCACATTGTCGAGGAGGTCTCATCTGAGCCATTTTCACACGCTGTTCTCCAGCATCTAGCACGGCTTTGTCTGCAACACTGGTTTTATTTACTAATGGCAATTGTTGCCTGCGTGGAATGTGGTTGGTGAGGTAGCACAATGTCTGCGAGCTTGCGCAAATTTCACTTCTTTGTCGATACATGTTTATTAGCTGGCTGAGGTCGCTAGGAGTCCTTCATCACTGGCAAAACCATTCGCTTCTTCCCCTGCAATGTGGTATTCCACCAGATAGAAAAGCGTTGCATCTCCAAAAACTCAATGTGTCGTGCATGATGCTTCCATCTGCTGGTTTCCGCCTCCCTCGTTGCCAATCATGCTCGAATTATCACTGCTAACGTACCCTTACGATGCCAGGAATTTGCGTTGCCGATCCCGAGCTTTCCTGCGGTCGCAATTCCTATAATAACTAACATATAAAAGTCTACGATCCTTCCACGAAATGCCAACTCATCAAATTCGAAGAAGGCAAAAGTGATCTCAAGATGAGTATATCCCACATAGGTAATCCACAGCACACGGGACACAAAAACAACGTCCGAGGCGTGCAGCACCATAACGTACTGACTAAAACAGAAGCTTATTATTGGCCTTCCGTATACGGGCCAGCGCATTATATGGAGTGAAAACAAAACCTTCACCGCCTCGTGCGGGTACGACCCCATTCACGATGTCGGAACAGCAGAAGCGTACGACGTGAGCAACAGGACTGACGACGTGAGACAAGGAAACAGTAATCGATACCAGGGGCCCTAAAGAACGCACTCCTGTACACGTCGCGTTTGCTTTTACCTGGATATGGCTGTGATACTTCTTCGGAATGTTAACCCGAGAGGTACAGTCCACAAGGCGCACATGTATATCAGTGCGTTGAGTGCGGGCGCGAAAGTAGGTGATGTGAGATCCTTTTCGAACTACGATGCTCAAGAATTGCGAGACAGGACTTTGAGATCTTCGTTACAGGTAGCCTACGAAGTCGGACACTTCGATGTTGCACGATTGCTGCTATGGTATTCGAAGGTCAGACCTGAGGACATTGCTTGCCAAGCGCCTCTGTTCGTTGCGTTGGAAGTGGCAATGCCATTGTAGTGGAAGTGCTCTTCCAGAAGGGGGCATCGTTCAAGAGCCTTGGCTCTGATGCCTGCCACAATAGCGGCCAGAAGTGGTAGTCTTGGTATACTGGATCTTGTAATTGGGAAGAAATGCAAGATCTAGGAGAGGGATTCTAATGAATGGTCGGCTTCCACAATGCTGCACATCATGGGCATGTATTTGATCGTCGAAGAGATTCTAGCGAAACGATCTTTCGATCAAGGCAATCAAATCCATAACACCTAAGAAAGGCAAGCAGCGTTGAGGGCTTCTCTGCAACGAATAGAAGAACCTTCTGATGTATAGATAGAGAATACTTTTCCGGGGGTCTTAGAATAGCCGAATTCACGACTCTTGGTGTAGCGTCTTCTTCGGCGTCATTCTTTTGGACGACTTGATAGAGTAACGACTTCCATCTTTTGCTATGGATTACTGCTCATGGATCGATCTATTGTCAGGTTAATGAGCATAACGTTCATGATTGCTTCAATAACGGGCGCACCACCCCTCGCCAGCCGATGTAGTACTTCCTGATTTCATTGTTGCTTCTGTCTGGGTTTACCGTGCGATGCCAGCAATAATGATACTGACCATCGAATCCATACTTGTGGAGCTGTATTAAGGGGCTAGCGACACGCCATGAGGAGGAGGTGCGACCAAGTCTCTGAGTAGAGATAAACCACGCAGTGATTGTCATAATTGACCATGATAATCTCCCAGACCTCACTGCGCTGTATAGGATTGTGGCAGTTTTTGGTCCGAAGATTCGAGTGTGAGGTCCCCATTCGAGCCTACATTGAAAGACAGTGTATTTCAGCGAAAGTGCATCTCGATACCTGGTTTAAGATGTATGATTGGAACCCTACCGAGACGACTAGCGATGCCTTTCATCCCCCGCCTCGCACACATAGAGTTCAAAGCCACCATGCCTTCCCACAGCTGGAACCAACTTGCAGTTGCCGTCTGAGCAACCATGCTATCTATTCTGATCCAGCATTGACGGTCCTCTACGGGGTATTGCATTTTTAGTCAGAGGCGCCCGGATGTGTTATGTGGTACCATTGTCGGGATGGGGGGGACCTTACCAAAGGTTAGGTCTTGTGGCAGTTTTTCTTCAACGCGTGGATCCTGACGGCGGTCGCCGAAGTATTCAAGGTCTGTTCCTGCTGGCATACTTTGAGCCAGAGATGAACACGATAACGCCGCTGCCTTTGAAAGAGAACCTTCGCAACGAACATTGGGCTCGTAGTGGGCTAGGACCACCGCGAGCTTGTCATCGCCACCTATTACAGAGCCCGTGCTTTAGTGATTATTTCAACATGAGATACAAAATAAAGCCCTAGCAGACTGCTAAGGAAAGCACCGACCAATGTCCAGGGCTACTCCGCCTTTCCTACGACCGACCGCACAAGTCAAATATACGGCGTACGCAGCATCGTAAGCCTGGCGCAAGCTTGCGTAGGCCACGCCTGCGCCGGCCCGGAGATATAGACTCACACTACATTTTCCGCGAGCTATGTCTGTGTTCAGCAGATTCCTCCACGAACAGGGTCTGGAGACTATCATGATAGTCTCAACTCACAGCCCAACAGCCTGTAAGGAAGCGAGACAGAATGACCTGGCAATGAGCCATCCCCGCGATTTGTGAACGATCTCTCCGTATTGTCGTTGCGAGGCAACAAACTAATCGCATCTTCGCAGTCCCCAAAATCTAGATCACTGCCAAAACGGGCTCCATTGCAACTGACCCGAATGTCGTTGCCACTAGACAAGGTCACGCGAACCGTAGACTGACCAGATGTGGGTAAAGACGTTGCGCTATTACCCTGGTTCAGTGAGATGTCGGTAGCAGTCGCAGACCGGTTGGGTTCGAATGGCATTCCTGCAGACTGACTGAGTGGGAATTCTAGCACGCTCGGAACAATGGGAGAAGCTGGCCATGCACGTGCAGAACCCACAAGGACTTGCGAAGCGACCACCAGTGCGAGACCAGGAGAAAGGACCCTGCTCAGGCAGCGGACGATCAACAAGCACGACATCTTAACAGATAAATCTTATGAATGTACAGCGCGAAGGAGAAACAAAAAGTCCAAGGGACATTCTGAACAGATACTCGGTCTAGCTCGAGCTTTGAGGGCAGAGCGTGAAATAACTCGCCTCGATGTATTCGCGCCGATGCGAATTCTACGATTAAAGTAGACATATTGCTTGGTCTCGCGAATAACGCATGCCGCCTGTATGAAAAAGGCAGCATCGATCATCACCGGATAATAGCGCACTTCGCGTCTGGTGGCTTCTCTTGTAGTTTGCCAGTGGTATCCATGAAGCTACTGGCCCACTTCCCTCCTACTTCATGCTGCCGATATCTGGTCGAAAGAGCCACCTGCGTGAATTGAGATCGGCAGTTTCTGGATCAGCATCCTTGGAGTTCATTCATCTTCCCTTGGATATCTTCCCTTGGATATCTTCCCTTGGATATCTTCCCTTGGAAGTATGAGGATATTGGCGAAAGGTCTGGTTCAGAGCCTTGGGCTCTTCTGGCAACACACTCCGTTTGAGACTTGATATATGCTGGTCAAAATAGTTTAACGTGATTCTCTGTTCGCCAGCGATGCTTTGCTTCTCATTCGACGTGAGGCGCAATAATGCGCAACCCGACTGCTTTGGCTTGGTGGTGCTGTGAAGGAACTCCGGGGGATCCAACAGCAGGGCCAGAGAGCTCCAGGCTCAAATCAAATAATAGCATCTCAAGAACCGAGCTAGAGCCATGATAGAAGAGTGTAGTACTTCTACAGTAGGCACCCACAGCGGGCCTTTCCTGACCAAGGCAGCGTAGCGAGACTCTGACCAAGTAAACGTCACCGCTGATGCCAAGCTTAGGTCGATGCTAGCGGGCACCTTCCATCCGCTGTGGGTGCCTACTGTAAGAGACTGCGGAGGGAGTGAGACTCCGCGACGCGGAATTAGCCCCGTGTAATCCAGTGGGATGACCGACGTCATGCTTCACCATTATGATGCCACTTTATACAATTCCTAACAGTGTTTAGTTATGAGGCATTGTTTCTTCGAAACGCATGAAGCTGAGAGGCTTTCGGTCCGCCCTTCGAACAGTCACTTTGAACAGGACATCTCTCAGGCTCAATTACAGCTCCTACGGTCATCGCAAATTTCGAAGTTGCAGTCAGCATGGTCATCGATTGGGTTCTATAAATAGGCCAAGGAAGTTTTCGCCAGCTCAAAGATTAAGCGCTACTCTTCCCACAAGGGACCATCTCACGATGGCGGCCAGTGGACCGAATGGGCCGGAGAAGGGTGACGAGCTTCGTCTCTGCAACCGGCTCGGTGAGAGCAGAAGCCCTTATGTGAGCATCAGACATAGTCAGACTCACAGACAGATTCTGATTGTTGGATAGGTCCGAGCGCATATGGACAACCCTGTGGCGTGGCAGATTTGGAGCCCGGAGACTTTGGCTCTGGCCAAAACCCACAACCGTCTCCTCTTCCTCAGTATCGGCTACGCAGCATGTCACTGTATGCTCGCACCACTGGTGGAATGGCGTTACAATGAGGCCTAGCGCTTGCTGACGCACGAGAAGGGTGCCATGTAATGGCGAGAGAATCTTTCATGAGTCCGGAGATTGCACAGATCCTTAATTCCTCGTTCATTCCGATCAAGATGGATCGAGAGGAGCGTCCTGACGTCGACGCTATTTATATGAATTACGTTCAAGCCACGACAGGGTCGGGTGGCTGGCCCTTGAATGTGTTCGTGACTCCTGATCTAGAGCCGGTTTTTGGAGGAACATATTGGCCAGGTCCGGATTATTCCATGACGGCGTCGATCAGTGGCGCCGTGGGATTTATCGATATACTGCGAAAGATGAGAGACGTGTGGACACAACAAGAAGGTCGTTGCAGAGAAAGTGCTAAAGAGATTACAAGACAATTGAGAGAATTTGCGGAGGAAGGTGTGCATAGTCATCAAGAGAGGAGCGACGGAGATGGACTCGAACTGGACCTGTTGGAAGACGCATACCAGCAATTTCGCAGGAAGTACGATAGCGTGAACGGAGGATTTGCGATTGCACCAAAATTCCCAACCCCGGTCCATCTCAGCTTTCTCCTAAGACTCGGTCAGTGGCCAGATACCGTCAAGCACGTGATAGGAGAAGAAGAATGCGAACGCGCGGCAGCGATGGCTATCAACACATTACGGAACATGGCCAGGGGAGGCATCAGGGATCAGATTGGCTATGGTTTCTCACGATATTCGGTAACACGCGATTGGAGTTTACCACACTTCGAGAAGATGCTATACGATCAAGGGCAACTGTTGGATGTTTACCTCGATGCTTTCCTCGCCACTCGTGATCCTGAGATGCTAGGCGCAGTCTACGATATCGCCACTTACCTTACAAGCCCGCCCATTGCAGCACCGACTGGAGGCTTCTATTGCGCCGAAGATGCAGATTCCTATCCTTCTCGATCGGACACGGATAAGCGCGAGGGTGCTTATTACGTGTGGTCTATGAAGGAATTTACGAACGTGCTGGGCGCACACGATGCTGATGTCTGCGCACGCTTCTACGGTGTCACGGCTGACGGAAATGTTGCGAGAGAGAATGATCCACATGATGAGTTCATCAGCCAGAACGTCTTGAACATCAGTTCCACGCCGAAAACGCTCGCCAAGGAAATGGGCATGTCGGAAGATCAAGTCACAAATATACTCAAGGAGGGGCGAAGAAGACTTCGAGAGCATCGTGATCGAGAACGTCCACGGCCAGCGCTGGACGACAAGATAATCGTGGCCTGGAATGGGCTTGCCATAAGCGCTCTGGCGCGGACCAGCGCTGTGCTTGTAGACATAGATCCAGTTAAAGCCGAAGAATGCAGAACGGCCGCAGAGAAGGCCGTTGCCTTCATCAAGGAAGAACTGTATGACTCTAGCTCCAAAACGTTATGGCGTGTATATCGTGAAGGACGTGGTGACGCTCCAGGCTTCTGCGACGATTATGCATTCTTCACTCAAGGCCTGATCGACTTATATGAAGCAACATTCGATGATCAGTATTTGGAGTTTGCGGACACACTGCAAAGTATGTCTTGACCCGCCAACTCCTTCTTCTACTCTTGTGAAACCAAGCTTACAACAAGGCAGAAACGCAAATTGCCCTCTTCATCTCACCGCCCAGCCCAGGCTTCTATTCTACCCCATCACCCCATCCTCCAGACCTCTTACTCCGCCTCAAGAACGGTATGGACTCTGCCGAACCTTCATCTAACAACATCTCAGCGTCAAACCTGCATCGTCTGGCCAGTATGCTTGACGACGAAGGGTACGCTACGTGTGCGCGTGAGACGATGGCTGCCTTCGAAGCGGAGATCGAACAGTTTCCTTGGACTTTTACAGGACTCTTGGGTAGTCTGGTGAGATCACGATTGGGGAGTAAAGGTGTGGTTATTACGGGAGGAGCGAAGAAAGAGGTGATGCAGATGCTGAGGGAAAGTATCGGCGCGGGGAGGACAGTCACGAGGTTGGGGGACGGGAAAGGTGAGTGGTTGAAGAAACGGAATGCATTGGTCGGGGCATTGGATGGCTCAAGAAATGGAGTTTTTGTATGTGAAGGTCGTGCATGTAAAGAAGGACTACAGTATATATGAAGGTTTTGGTTTTGTGAAGATATCCTACGACGAAGCCTTATCATAGTCGAGATAAAGTATCATACCTGGTCTAGATAGAAGCACCTCGGAGCATATACTAGAAATACCAATGCTCAATATCATGCGGAAAAGAGCTTTTGGAGTATATGATCATCTTGCTTACCAAAGACTATCCCATGCCGAAAGTCCTTGGGGTATCAAGAAATCGACCAGGCAATCAAGCATCGGATGGGTTTATGCATCTCGTAGCGCTCTGCTCATTTCTTAGCTACAACCTGCTATTCTCGTCGAACTTTGCTTGCCAGAAGCCCCGATAATGTTTCAGCAACCCAGCATCGCTGATATCCCTCACCTCCTTCGGCGTCATCCTGAATGTCGTCGCTCTCAGATAACCCTGCAATCTCTCCTCTTTCCCACTTGTAGTGATTGCTGGAATCCCTTGGTCGATACACCACCTCAATGCAATCTCTCCCTCGCTGACGTAGTATTTATTCGACATTGCCTCCAGAAGCGTATCACAAGGCCCAGGCTTCGCTTTGGTGGCGGGTGTCAAGGGCCCATATGCGGTCGCAACGATGCCTTTGGATTTCATATAGGGCACGAGATCACCGTGCTGTAGATACGGATGGTATTCGATTTGATTGGCGCTGGGGGTGACTTTCGCGGTGGCAAGGGTGGCTTCGAGGTGTTTCTGTAAGTAGTTGGATACGCCGATGCTGCGGGCTTTGCCGGAAGCTTGAACGGATTCCATTGCTGCCCAGGCGTCTTGGAGGTCGCCGTCCGACTTCGCGAAGAAGGGCGAGTGAATCAGGTAGCTAGATCAAAGTTCTCAGCAACTTGTATGAAGCGATTGGAACGGACCGGTCGCTCTCGTAGCAAAATGGTATTGGGCTTACAGATCAACATAGTCCAACTGAAGTTTCTTCAGGCTAGCGTCAATGGCCTTCGGTATGTCCTTGATGTTTGTTATGACTTTCGTCGTTACGAACAGCTTCTCTCGCGCTACTTTGCTCTCCTTGATTGCAAGGCCCACCTCTTTCTCAGTATTGTAGAATTCGGCGGCATCGAGGTGGTAATATCCTAGCTTAATGGCAGTTTTGATAGAGTCGACAAGTGCGCGATCAGTGCTGCCGTCGTCTGATTTCTTGTACCATGCTGTACCGGCTATGAAGCTTGGTAAGCTCCATTATGTTCTCAGGGGCTAGGAGTAGGACGAACTGCCGTAGCCGATCTGTAGGAGCTTGTCAATTGCGGTGTCGACTGGAGTGGATAGGACTGCGTACTACGGGTATGGAACTGCCGTCATTGAGCTTGAGTGAGCCAATGCCTGCTGTGGGTATGTTCGACATCGTCCTCCGCCTGCTTGTCCTTTGAGCCTTCGGGTATCTCGGTCGTAAGCTCAATGAGCAACACGTATAAGGGAAATGGTGTAGGTGAAAGCAGCTGCTATCAACACCACTCAACGAAGAAGTCTACTGCCGTGCCCCAGAACTGGTTTTATCGACTGAAGGAAGTCGTTGCTCTAATAGAATTTGTGATGCCGGTCACGTAGAAGTAGATCATCCACGAGAACTTTATGACGTCATTAATCGAGCCTCCGGCCCCTGCTAGAGGCACTCCCCACAGCGGCGGCTGAGCTAGAAGGATCTAATCTCTGGGCGGACCCGGGTAAGGGTTTACATGCACGCCACCGCCAAACGTCATCCCGTTCATCGGTTCCTCTTTCGTGGTATGGGTACTTTAGACCCTCGATCGCGGGCATGACGAAACATCTGTTGGCCCTTGAGAAAGAGGTATGCTCATATCCTCTCAACCGAACCGCAGACCAATTCTACTTATAATACTGTACATGTTCCTCCGTACCCTCTCTCATCGTCCACTGAGCTCCTACCTGCGCCTTGGTCAAATCACTGCCCATATGTCGACAACAGTCAATGGCAGCACCGCCAGCGGCACCTTTGCTGGTACCTCCCTCTCTGATCTTCCGAAATCCAACACATTCACCGACTCCCTTCCCTCCGACCCTGCCTTTAAGACTCCTGCCGACTCTCATAATGCTGCTCGACACCAGCTTGGCCCTCGCATGGTCAAGGGGGCACTGTACACCTATGTCAGACCAGAAGAAGTCAAGGACCCAGAACTTCTGGCTGTTAGTCCGGCTGCTATGAAGGATATTGGCCTTAGGGAAGGGGAGGAGGACTCGGAAGAATTCAAGGCTACCGTGGCTGGGAATCATATATTTTGGGAGCAAGAAACAGGGTCAGGTGTGTACCCATGGGCACAATGCTACGGAGGCTATCAATTCGGCTCGTGGGCCAGCCAGCTGGGCGATGGCAGAGCAATATCTCTGTTCGAGTCGACCAACCCATCCACCCATACCCGATACGAAATTCAGCTCAAGGGAGCTGGTAAGACGCCGTACTCGCGGTTCGCCGATGGAAAAGCGGTGCTTCGATCGAGCGTACGAGAATTCATTGTCTCCGAAGCACTCAACGCTCTCCACATCCCTACTACCCGTGCCTTGTCCCTAACTCTGCTTCCGAACGCAAGAGTTCGCCGCGAACGTATCGAGCCAGGCGCAATAGTTTGCCGATTCGCTCAGTCATGGCTGAGAATTGGTACATTCGACATTCTTCGTGCCCGTGGCGATAGAGCTTTGACCCGCAAGCTAGCCAATTACGTCGCTGAGAATGTGTATGGAGGGCGGTCAGCACTTCCGGCTGCTTTGGACCACTCGCAGCCTGTCAATAAGACGGCCATTAGCCCGTCACGTTCTGTACCTGAATCGGAGGTACAAGGCGAGGCACCTGCCGAAGAGAACAGATTCGTCCGACTTTATCGTGAGATTGTACGGCGGAACGCGATGACCGTTGCGGCATGGCAAGCATATGCTTTCACCAACGGTGTTCTCAATACAGACAACACTTCACTCCTAGGCCTCTCTCTCGACTTCGGCCCTTTCGCATTTCTTGACAACTTCGACCCATCATACACCCCTAATCATGACGACCATGCTCTCCGCTACGCCTACAAGAACCAGCCTTCCATCATCTGGTGGAACCTTGTCCGTCTTGGCGAATCGTTGGGCGAGCTTATGGGAGCGGGCCCGAAAGTCGATGATGAGACTTTTGTCGAAAAGGGTGTGACCGAAGCGTTCGCCCCTGAGCTCATCAAACGTGCTGAGGCTATTATACCTCGTGTTGGAGAGGAGTACAAGGCTGTCTTTATGCACGAATACACGCGGTTAATGCGAGCCCGGCTGGGTCTGACCTCCGAACAAGAGTCAGATTTCGACGAGCTCTTTTCGGATCTGTTAGACACAATGGAAAAACTTGAGCTAGATTTCAACCACTTCTTCCGACGCCTGTCTTCTGTAAAGCTCGAGGACCTCGAGTCGGAAGATCACCGGAAGCACGTCGCAGGTCGTTTCTTCCACTCCGAGGGCGTTACTGGTCTCGGCAATACCGAGGAGAACGCTCGTGCGCGCATAGCGACTTGGCTCGAGAAGTGGCGGCAGAGAGTCATCGGCGACTGGGGCCAGGATGGAGACGCGGATAGAGAGAAAGCCATGAAAGCAGTAAACCCCAAGTTCATGCCTCGGTCTTGGGTTCTGGACGAGATCATCCAGCGTGTTGAGCAAGGTGGCGAGAGGGATATATTGAAAAGGGCTATGAACATGACGTTGCACCCGTTTGAGGAGGAGTGGGGAATGGATGCTGAGGAGGAGAAGCGATGGACGGGAGATGTTCCGAGGGGCAACAGGCAGATGATGTGTAGTTGCAGTTCTTGAACGATAGATGAAGCACCATCTATATATGACTGTAGGATATCCCATACTAGACGTGATAGATATTGACCTATAGTGACCACCGCACTGCCAACCCATGCGCGTGCGAGGTGCACCTTTCAAGGTCCAATTGATGTGGCCAGTCTCATCTTCCCAGATCGTGGTACTTCTTACATCGTCATCTACGACTTTTCAGTACTCAGTCAATGGCTTTGATGGATCAACGCTTTCCCGGTCTTGCTGTGGTCTATCCTTGGTCCCTCAATCCATCGCAATTTCGCCAAAACGTTCTTTCGAAAATTTGTGTACAGACTTTCAATTTTGATTTGTGTCCTTGCAACCAATGTGAGCTCATATTGTTCAATTAGAACACACGGACTTCTCAGGCTTTCTAAAAGCATTTTCGATCACTTACGTACAATCTGATTGAGTCTGAATTTCCACAACTTGGATACAAACGGCCGATTTAGCCACACATTCTGGCCAGTGGGCCTGAGATACCTACAGAACAATTTGGACACTGTACCAATTAGTGCGCTTCTCATCATGTCACCATCCATCTTCCAACTCAATGGCGCCTGTGCGTCGAGCTTCTGCTGCGATGCTGTCTCCTGCTCCCCAGCGAGCCGCCCGAGCCGCTCTGCTCCTCGCCCGTAACCTCCAGGTCCTTCCCATCAATCATGATGACCACAGCAATGCACGCTGCATATGCGTTCCTCACCGCACAAGCCACACACGTCTCCTTACCCTCAGCAACTACCGCCGATAGGCCCATGTAGGAACACCAGGCGCGTGCAAATACATCATTATCCGCTGCGCCAAAGGCGCGGATAACCAAAACGCTCTCCTCGTCGAAGAGCTCTGGATAACCGATACGATGTTTGCAGTTCGGGCCTTTGCGATCAAGACGACAGACGCAACCGCCACCCCAAAAGTTCAAGCGCCAGATCTGGTCGACCGGGGCGATCAGGTAGGCATACTCGTGGCATAGAACATGGGGACCATAGTTGCAGGGTGGGGTGGCAATGAAGCTGACGTTGTAGCGGAGACGGATGGGGATGCTGAAGGGAACGGGGCCGGTGATGGCGAAGATAACGCAGGAGTCGTAGACTGAGTTTTGTGCATTGTCCTTGCGCTTGAACTCGACACGCCGGAATTGTATGGTGGTGATTGGTTCGGAGTTTAGATGCGGCAAGCTGAAGTCCGAGACGGGGTAGTAGTCGGCGGTGGGCCCTAGAGGGTCGCTCCGCACTTCGATGGTCCGAACATCGCTGTGGTGAAGGCCGAGAGGAGGGGTGTACTGATTGATGGCAACGCACTGGGTTTTCGCAAGGCTGATCGAGTAATATACGGGGCCAACCCAACCATCCACTTGGTGCACACCTTCAGCAGCAGCCATGACCTTTGCAACAATGCATTCCCAGTGCCAGTAGCTCGAATCGTGGTATTGGAAGCCGAAATTCGGGACGAAGAGCATGAATTTCTTCAAGCTTCGCGTAAAGTCTCGATCGAAGTCGAGTAGGGCGGTCATGATGACCCATGATGAACAATCTCCTGGCATGGTCAGGCCGGAGAGCCAGGTCATCGACTCCTTGCTTCGCTTCTCCAGCACTATTGTTCGGTAGTGGTCGTCTCTGAGGTGGTTTTCCACGTGCGTCATGTGAGGCCATCTGAGAGCACGGCCGAACTTGATGAGTCTCTCCACCTGATCATACATACTGCGGAAGGTGACTGCATATGGTCCGAGCACCGGATCTTCCTGTCTGTTAGGAGGTTTCGTAAGTAGGCAATGCTTTCTCCATAGCTGAGCCAAAGCCACCGACCACGCAACCTTTTCAGGAAGTCCATTGAACAGATAGGCTTCGTCATCCCGGCTGAATCCTGAGTTGCGGACGTTGAGCAGTAGCTGCATGCTTAGCATGAGCTGATGGTAGAATATGCGTGCAAGAGTCGGGTCATCGCTGCGGAAGTAGAATGCAATAATCTGATCCTGCGCTCGTCTGAAGTCGATCCACCGCGGTGAATCTAATGCTTCAGCTAAAACCTGGATTTGGCGCTCAACATCCGGCTGATCGCTCAACTGCGCATCACGGTCAGAGACAAGAGTGTTATAGAGATACTGTTCAGCAAATACAGGCTAACCAACCACTTGTTAGTGGACGTGCAACTTCTCATATCAGGGAGTAACTCACATCAAGATCCAAGCCATGCTGAAGGCAAGCTAGACGATCCAATATATCTCGCATACTCATCTCTCTTCGCTCTATAAGAGAGTTTGACTCCTTATCCTTAAGTGGACGATTGACGCGGCCAACATAACGATTCAAACTTATCGAGCCAGGGATCTTACCGAAGCACATTGTCATGCTCGGCTGCTCCAGTGTGTCCCAAGGCTGATCCTTGTCAACACGGCCGCCGAGAACAAGAGAAAATCCTGGGGATAGCCTGCCAGAGCGAGACGAAAGGCTAGGATGGCCATCTTTGCCTATCACACCAGCGAATGCAAAGTATCTAGTGCGTGGCTGACTGGTATGATATGCTTGAAAATTGGAACCTTCGAAGTGCAGCGCCCCTTGGCCTATCAATATTACAGCATCCTCCGAAGTCAGATACGACCGCGCGTGCAAGCCATCTAGAGGCCAGATAGAGCCTTGGACAGAGGCATCTGGCTCTACAGTATCGTTGGTTCCAGAGCTGCTGTTATCTGGAGTATCGCGAAGCGAGTGCGGGGCACCAGCATGTTTGAAAAGGGTGTTGAGGCCCTCAGACTGATGATTCTTTCGTCTTAGCTCCCGATAGTCATGATTGCCACCGTTACTGACTCCAAGGCCCACCTAATGCTTTGTTAACGGTGTTCGACATTGATTCAGTGGGTTGGGTTTGGCTTTACTGGTGAAGCATGACGGTTCGACATCGTTGGTGATCGTAGGGCTAAGGTCAAGCAATGGAATTGCTTTGCGAATCGCACATGTTCTTGGGACTGTACAAGCTAAAGGAACGAATTCAAGATGAAAGCGAAGCTCAACTGAGTTGATGGCTAGCAGAAGCAAGCAGAGTCAGGTGTGCTGTCAGAAGATAAAGGGTTGAGGGACGAAGGAAGTATCTGGATGACCTCAAAGAAACTAAGGGGAGGCTAGTTCCACTAGACCAAGACCTTAGTTCTTATCTTCGGTCTATGCTAGCTCGGATCAAGGCGTTCATCTACCTTACTCATCAGGTACCTCGAGCTAAGGGCCTTGTTCTGTATCAGCGAGGCGGGTAAGAAGCCCAGCCCATTGACTCCCCAGTCCGGAGGCTTCATAATGCTGTTGCTCAACGTCTTGAGTATTCTAAGCGGATGAATTGTGCTTCAGACGGTCATTACACACTTTGGAACAATTCACCTTACAGAAAACGACCGCATCAACGGCAATAAGGTAGTATCTCTTAGTTGTATACTCGTGCGAGGGCAGCGGTTACGTTACGCATCGTGGCGCATAGCAATATGCGTTGGAATGCTTTCCGAGCTCACAGATAGTCGAAGCAGCGCGATTGTGCTATGCACATCCGGCTCAAGGAGTCTTTCGCCTCCGTACCCAATACTCTAAGCCGAATATTAGAACGCAATGGGCCTCCGGACTTGATCACTCACCACGAATTAACTCGACTCGCCATGCCCTTCAAGAGCCCGATGCACCAGCATCTCGCGCTCTTAACCCACATCACTACTTCGGTACCTGGACATGTGAGATCTGACTTCTCTTGGTGAGTGCAAACGCCCAACTAATGACCATGAGCACACGCCAACGTCTTCATGATCTAGTAAGAGGTCCGCTCAACCCAGTTCGTCTGACTTCTGCAACACGTATGTGCAGCTCCGATGGCAGGGTGCCGAGCCGGTTTTTATCTCAGTTCTTGCTGAACAACTGGCCGTTGATTTGACTCCCCCATGGAGGTTTGAAGGTAAGAAAAGTTAACCGGTGTGCCACGTCTGACTTCGGCCCTACTCATTGTCAAGCAATCATGATACTAGACAGAGGTCAGTGTGCTCTAAGAGAATCGGGGATATGTTTCACGTGCCTTGAACCCAAAGTTCAGGCATAGCGCAACAAAAAGCCCAACGCATACGACGATAGGCCCGACCACATTATCGAAGTCCTTGCCACTTCGGGCTCTAATCATACGATTACAGACTTGATAGATATACAGACCCCACAGTCCGGCGAAAGCTGCCACCAAGGTGTACACGATTGCAAGACCGCGAGCGATGTTGTTGGACTCGCCCGCGGCGTTGTAAAGACCTAGTGAGAGAGAGGCCAGTAGAACCGAAATGTGCTGCCACTTGATGAAGGTTCTCTGACTTGCGAGCCAGACCTTTGGCTCTACATGCACATCCCCAGAATCTTTGATTAACTGACCAAGCTGGCGGACGGCAGGCGGTAATTGTACGGACTGACGCCGACGCGCACGTGCATACTTGGAGTTCGAGAACGAGGGGAGAAACGACCGTAGGCCTCGAGTCTTGGAGAGATTCCCTGCTCTCTGGGCCAACTCGTCATCGAGATCTTGGTCATTGGCGGCCCTATCCGCCTTTTCTCGCACATCCGCCAAAAGTGCAATTTGTTTGCCGGCGGCTGAGCCAACAGCTGCTGTAAAATACGAAGCCGATTTGCCTCCAAGCAGACTGCCGACGTGCATGTCATCATCGACCTCTTTAGCCCTCTTCTCTTGCTCTTCTCGAAACGCATCTTCAGGATCTCTTCGAATATCTGTGTCCAGATCACTGAGCCAAAACGGAAAGCTGTTGACGTAGTCTTCAAACAGCTGCGCAACGCCATGTACAAATTTGGAGAACCTCGGAGCCTCCTTAACAAGGTGTGACGACATTAGGTCAGATATCCATTCAATTCTCCTTTTGCTTCCGTTATCTTTGACCTTGATTTCGAGTAAAGCGTACGGGAATCGAGCGATTTCCCCCTTCCGAATGTCTGTAAAGGGGTATTCCATCGCTACTCTATCAATATCCTTACGATGCCACTCTTCAGGAGCTCGACATGGTCTTTCCTGATCCAGACAGTCTTCACGAATGAAAGCCAGATTGGTATCAACTGATATGCGGACCCGGTCGTCTCCAGGGATCTGAAAGGCAGTGCGGGTGTAATTAGCGCGAAGCACGGGCTGAAGCTCATGCTCCCTGATGAAAGCTTGTATCTCTTCAACTTTCGCTTCCAGCTGAGCAACAGCGTCTGATTCTGGTCCATGTAGAGCGCGCATCTTATCTATGCTTTTCTCCATCCGGTATTGTCCCTTGATGAACGGTTGCACGTATTTATCTTTCATTGGAAGACGGAGCTCGCTACTACTGTCATCCTGAATAACCTTCTCCTCAAGTACGATTTCGGGTTTGTCTCTGAGCTGGCCAAACCACCGAAGCCGTAATGATTGAGCATCGGAGGCTTTTTCAATCTTCTTGTTATACAGTAAAAAGTCCTCGCTATCAAAATACAGTGAGTTGATGGTAGGATCAGACTGGCTTCCTTCCACAAGTTTCGCTGTCTGCGGATTGTAGACAAGCACTGGCAGGCGACGAAGTATATATGTCTTGACCTCCAGGATGTTCTCGGGATGAACCCAGACTACAACAACGATTCAGCACTGAACGCGGTTTGCAGGAAGCCAACCCACATTTGTATGACTTGTATACATCCTTACCACTCTTGAAGTCAATGCTCGAGGAGGTTTCCTCAAGATTTTCCCCTATTCTTTGCCTAATGAAGGAGTACATGACAGACAGGCTGGAAAGTCATTGCATTTCAGCTGCCAAAGATCTCAAGTCCAGTCAAGAAGTAGACTCACCGGTAGAGCAGTGGTGAGTAATCCTCTGAGTTGAATGGCAGTGCTGCTAATCTGACTTGCAACAGAGGACGAACCTTGTATCTGGAACCGCGCCGACGATCATGCTTCTTTGCGGCTTTGAGGAATCCCGCGTAGTTGAGGCGACTGTACTTTTCGAGCTCGTTAAGCTCCTTTGTAATAGAATCCAGCTCTCCTAGCACAGCGTGTAGATTTCCAACCAAATCATGTTGCTTGTCATCTTCACCGGTCGATGGCTCTGCTCGGGACTCCTCTGCGCGTCTGTACTTTTCAAGTGTAGCTTCACACTCAGCCGACCTCTCACGTAGATGCTTAATTTTCTCCGCATGGAACTTGTTGACGTTTTCCAATTGCACGTTCAGCAATTCCTCGGTAAAAGCACTCTCATCTATCTCTGACCACTCATGCGTCTTCTGACTGGGTCTGGTACTCGACGGGATGTCCTCAGCATCGTCTTCGCGCAACAACCTTTTTAGCTTTGCATAATCAATGTATTGGGATTTCCATGGCTCATATACTGAGTTGCGTAGAGTTCTGCCAAAACGCATTGTGACGAGCAAGGAGAATAACCGCTAGCTAACAGGGTATTGTCTATTCATGTAGCCTTAAACGTCACGCAGATGAACTTTCGAAGAACAGCTTCCACAATTGCCCCCCCACTGTCCGGCATCTCGGGCCTTGCCGCGCGCTTGCGCTAAGGATTGGTCTTGGCAGTGGCTTGTCTTTGGAGTACGAGCAGCAACAGCAAACCATTGCTTCTTTGGTCTTAACAGGTCGCAGCAACCGTTGCAAGACTTAGCTCCATGGATGCTCCGGACGGAGCAAGTGTCCCTGAGCCTTATCTGGACCCAATGCTGTGGCGTCAACTGAGAGGGGTCTTGCAATTCCTCCAAAGCAACAAATACCCCCATGTGCCAAATCCACCACCCTGCAAGAAGCGAGCATCTGTTGCGCTGATCGTGCGCTTCCGACCCCTAACACCCGATTCTGTGACATACGATTCAAATTTATGCGGTGCCACCGCTGCAACCTCCGAACAGCGCCTAGAGAACTTCTTCAACCAGCAATGGGTCCAGCAAGGGGAACCCGAGATCCTCTTCATTAAGCGTGCAACACGGACCGGCGATAGATGGACTGGGCAAATCGCGTTCCCAGGAGGTGGCAGAGAGCCGAATGATGGAGATGATTGTGCTACCGGTGTCAGAGAGACTCGAGAGGAAATAGGTCTAGACCTGAACGCGGATCACTGCATGCTGGTGGGCAACCTACCCGAGCAAGTCGTGACAACATGGTGGTCCAAAGTACCGTATGCCTAATCTCATCGAGGAATATTTCCACTATCTAGGCTGACGAGCATTGTAGGCTCATGGTACTGTGCCCCTATGTACATCTGGTGATGCGCTCAGATACCCATCCTCTAAAATTACAGTCGACTGAAGTGAGCTCTACCCATTGGGTGTCGCTACGTGCCTTGATGAGCCCCCATCTCAGAACTTTTGAGCGCAGTGACGTGTCAGACCGGTTTCTTCGCCGTGCCAATCGAGTGACCGGAAGCGTTCTGAGGGCCATGATCGGCCAATTACTGTTCACGGCCAGGAGGCTCGTTCCAACAGAGAGTGTCTACAGCCGCTCGACCTTGGACTACGCTTCCTCGGTCCATGCTGTTGAGCTTCAACAGGCAGGCTCAAGGTGTAACATGGTCAGTACATGGTGGCGCGGATCTCCGTCGGTAACTTCAACCCGCGAACCACCATTGATCCTCTGGGGATTAACTTACGGAATACTGGCCAACTTTCTTGGCCTCTTACCAACTGACAATCCCACAAAGATGTGGGACTGGCCGACGCTGAGCCCTTGGGACATTCGCTTTGTTATTTGGCTTACAACATACAAGTTCCGAGCCCACAAAATGAGAGTTTTAAGTACCTCTATGACTGCGCTAGGAGATCCAATCGAGCGGCACGAGAACGTAGTTCTCGGCGGACTCGACTCGGACACTTTTGCCACAACCACCACCAATGTTCGGCAACGTAGCAGACTCAGCTCGCTTGACACTGTGGGAGAGATGCTAGATGGCTATTTCGAGCGTCTGAAAACCGCCATGTGGATCGCACTGGCCTTGCGTCTTGGTTTCGGAACTATTGTCATTACCATACTTATTCATCGCTACCGACGCCGGCGTTACATGGCGCGCTTGTAGAGTGGGTTCGCCCATTAGAAGATTCTTACATGCAATGCAGGGGTATATACACAGCATTGATTCCCGGATCAGCCATCTGCATTAACATTCTGCACTCTAGCAATGTGATACATGACACGGTACCGTTCGGTCAGTCCAATATTCTTGTCTCCTCAATAGCAGGATTGAACTTGTCCAATCAACGTTCAGCTACAGAATTCACGGATCCATCCACCGAAACGCATGTATCATCCTGGTCTCAAGGTTCGACGTAGGACTATAAGAGAAGGAAGCCGCCCCACTGGAAGAATCCTGCCGTCAGGCAACGACGTCTCAAGCCATCGAAGTGGAGCAGGCTCGCGATTGAGAATTACCAAGTAAGGCAGCGCAGCCCTTTGACAGACTTGGTCATTGACATCCAGATTGCCTCTACAAACCGTTCGATAAGATTAAGTTGTTCTTTCGTCACATCGACGAACAAGAGCTGTCTGTAAACTCGGTCATATCCGAACCTCGGCTTTGGGGCATTGTAACAACGTGAGTGGGCACCTAATTCTCGTTGCAGCGTGTAGACCGTTCTCAAAATCTTCTGGGTGCAGTTTAAAGGTCCCATATGTGCGGAGTATCTGCCATACAGCAGAGGTACTAAGGGACATTGTCCACCCGCTGTGGGTTCTTGCCATAGCGCGTAAAGGTTAGTATCAGCGAGTCTGTCAAGACAAGCTATGTGATTTCAAGAAGCTTACCATGTACCTACTAATTGAACGGCCGTTTCATTCCTCAAAAGTAGGCCCTTTCTTCGCTTTCTCTGCCCCACGGAGACTTTCTTTGATACCGGAGTATCCCCATAACTTCTCCACATCTCCTAAACGATAATATTGGTGACCCAGATTTTGTCTGAGGTTTATTACTGACACAGAAGTCAACAAGTCTTTCTCTCACCAACAAGATGCATCTGCACACTGCATCTGTACACTGTATCCGTAAGCTTTGCTCCACTCATAAAGTCTATTTGTGTCGGTCGCCGGCGTTCCAAGGAGCTACGAGCGTCCAAGGTGATATCATGAACCTCATAACGATAATAATCGAGATCAGCCTCCTCTCTTCGGGAAAATGGTAGAACATTCACCAGCAAGTCTGGGGGGGCTCAGTTCAAATATGAGTCGTGCGGTGAGCAAATCAAGAATTTCGTCGGAAAGGTGGCATGTGTACTATGAACATCCTGTTCCCGATTCTAAATCTTCTCAGCCCTTGAAAAACACTCTGTTGAAGTCTTGCTTGTTCGAGCCTTGCTTTTTGAAACCTTTTTTATTTGTGGGTACACTCTGTGGGAATGCTCTTAGTTAGCGAAATGATTAGATGGGTCGTAAGATCCATCACTTCAATGCGAAGCATCCCGCCACCCATTGGTTTGAACCGCCATTCCTTCAATAATCCCACATCTTCAGATAGTCCCGATTACGAGTTGTTTGGATGAGGGTTTTGAGCTACCTTTCGAACCCTCAATTGATATGAACTATTTACTTTCTTTGATGATGAGGATCTTGCCAAAGATATTTAAAGGATTATCATTTTCGCGATCATCGTCTCTCTATCTTTTTTAGTGCTGGCTTTCAGCGTTTGGAAACCCTCAATCCGCCTAGATGATGGACCCTATTTTTATGGGAAAGAGTCCGATCATCTGTCTTTCTCCGGTATAGCTTTGATTGGACTGAAGAGAAGCTACCCTTTCTGATAGCAGGAGTAGAATGGACTAAACGGAAGGGATTAGTCAATGATGATAGCTCTCAATAGCACCAAAGTAAAAGAAGTAAACTCACTCTTGCTCGCCCCGCCATTCAACACATTTCCAACAGTCAAAGATATGATTTGGATCGTACTGGTTCTTGATCTCCAAAAGTTTATCGTAATTCTTACCAAAAAAGGTCTCTTGCCAGTCCGGCTCCCCGTAATGAGCCTCATTGAAATACTCTCCTCCACCTGGGCTCAATTGCTTGAGAGGATCCAACATTTGCAGAAAGCCAGCGGTGGCGCTTTCAAGCGTGGTAGGAGCCAGCGGCTTTACCCATTCCCCAACATGAATCACATGCCAGAGTGCGCTTCTCCAGGCTGGGAGAGCTGATGTCATCTGGTTGCTGTCGAGGTTACTGACTGGCCTTTCGAAAACCACTTGGGTTGCCGTGAAAGGAAGTAGAGTTCTAGCCTTTTCGATGCCGTAGACCACAGCTTCGACAAGTGAATCGACAGTTTCGGGGGTAGTAAAAAGATCGCGAGGGATAAGTCGGGAGGCGAGTAGCGAAAAGATACCGGCCGGTTCCGTTGCTCTGGTATCGATAGCGCTCACTGAAAGATAATTGGTGTAAGTGGCGTAGGAAGCATAGCTGTTTTCAACGATTATCATATCGGTCCTGTTGCTCACGAACTGAAAGAAAGCTGCAGTTGCAGATTTCAACCTGGAGCCATCGTCGCCGTATGGCAGGACCGCGCCAAATGACACTTTCTCTGGATAGTAGTCTACTGATCCCGTTACCAGCTGAGCAGACCATTCAATCTGATTGCTGGCATGTGCTGTAAGAATCTCGCGGAGGGTTTGGCTCTGAGTAGTATTATCCCCCGTGAAGTTTGCCACGAAGTTGTAAGTATGAATGGGTAAGGAAGGGTAAAGTTGGACTCGATACTTGGTAAGAACAGCATAGGTACCTCCACCACCACCTCGCATTGCCCAGAAGAGCTCCGCATCATTACATTCGTTGATAACATGTACTTCACCGCCGGCAGTGACCACTTCGAATTCCACTGCGTTGTCCACCATGAGGCCGTATGTAGTGGTGAAGTCGCCTACACCTCCTCCTTGGCCAAATCCGCCTGCGATACCAACAGATTCTTCATATCCCCCGGTTATATCCATACCATGCAAATTGAAAAAGCGATACGCATCTCCGGCGACGACTCCAGCTCCCATCTCACCAACATTCTGCCCATTAGCCGATGGACAATCATATGCAGTGAAGTTACGATGGAAGTCAAGACTGTTCAGATGGGGTCCAAATTGCCAGGGAGTTTGGTACCGATGAACGTCCGAAGAAATCATGGCCTGTATTCTTGACGCTGATGCGAATGTTGTGGACTTTGGCAAATTGGAGAGCCGCCGATATATGCGATGCGTTGCGCACAGCGACATAGTATGGCGCAAGCCTTCCCAGAGAACAAGTACTGAAGGGTGTTTCTTCTGGATCGGGCTCAAAGAGAGAACAGCCAGATGTGCCGCAAGCCTCCCAATTCAACCAGTATGTCTGTCCGTAGTATGATCCTCTGGAGATGCTATCGCTATAGTTGCCCTCCACGACGTCGCACGCCGCCACGTCGTAGTAGGGGGAATTATCATAGCAAGGAGCACCCATCGGAATGGTCTTATGCAAGTGACCATCGATAGTCTGGTTGAATTGTTGCCATTCTTGCCAAGATGGCCAGCATTTCTGCCCAGGTTGACAGTTGCAGCCCGGATCGGTGGCCGCAGATGCTGCTAAGACAAAGATGAACAAGGAAAATGAAGATGCAACGGAAAGCATCTTGCTTGTGGCTCGATTGTTTTGAGTAATGTCTAATCGTCTCATCCCCTATCAAAGGGAGGACAGGCAGCAGTGGAGTATGAATTATGTGATGGAGGAAGCACCCAAACCATCCACCCTGCAGTCCCTTTCCATATATCATTCTACAGTCCATTCCCAATGCTCACCGCAGTGCCAAGGCTCTGACCAGAAGGGGAACTCTCAGCGTTGAAGACGGTGAGAATACTCAGCAAGTGGAGCAGTGACTAATCGAATACGAAGTTGTCTTAGTCATTGTGGCTGTACAATAAACCTTGTTCATAAGCAGTCAGTATGCCATGTCCCTTGATTGCGTGTAAGACGACACTGCTGATATCAAGTCTCTGGGTACTTTTGCCGAGCCTTGGATTTGACTATTTCAAGACTTTGCAGGGGCCAGATTTAGTATTCGTGTCATATATTCAAGGTGAACGGATGCAGGATGTATACTCGCCATGACCCGGAAGCGCAACACCACCTGGAAGTGCAACATCACCTGGAAGTGCAACATTATCTGGAAGTGCAACACCACCTGGAAGTGCAATATTACCTGGAAGTGCAACACCACCTGGAAGTGCAACACCCCCGGCGCGCGTAAGCACCGGGTACCTCCGTTACTACAGAGTAAGTTGCAACCTCAGCGTCGTAGCATAGGGGTTAATTCGGCTTACCATCTTGGCAGTGAGTGGTTGGGTAAATCTGTTTGGAAACCCGGACGCGGCGGGAATTAAAGTACTTTAGTTATAAGCTGACTAGCGCCGGCACTTTCAGTTGGTGTTGCGCTTTCGGGTCGAGTAAGCAATGTAATTACTTTAACGATCGCCTCTGCTTATAGGTCGAAATCGGGATAACTATTGCCAAAATCGACGATTCCAGGCAAATTGACTGCGTCGAAGTCGATACTGTTTAATCGCGGGTTGATAACTAAATTCGTCTCTTACCGCCTCGTCTCTTGGCGGGTGTCACCTAGATTAATATATTATCTGCATTAATAAATTTAAGTAGATTTTACGTTTATCGGTTACAGCAACACAATTAATTGGCTAATTAACTAACATTCTATATATTGTTTGTAGAGTTAGATATAAATATTGATTTGAGCTATTAATATTGAGAATTGCTTACAAATCAATCCAGTTAGCAATACTAAACAATAATATATTTAAAAATAAAAATTTAATCTTTTTGAAAAATAGTAATAAGTAGCAACGCTAGCACTAAAATCTTTATAATTATAAAAATAATAGAAAAAACAATTAGAACTAAGATATTTTTATTTATAAAGTAAGTTAAAGCTATAATACTACAATCTACTATATACTATAACTAGAGGAATTTTATAATATATCAATATTTTACAAATATTCTTTTATATTATAAGTTTAGACTCTATTCTATTGCAATATCACTATTTATATATATAGATTTTAAAGCTTTAACGCTAGATTTCTATATAGTTCTATAGTAAATATTAAGATTTAATATCTTATATATTGTATAAAGAACAATTTCAAGCTAAAATAATATTTTAGAAAATTTATATTAAAAATAATATATTAAAGTTATAATTTAAACTTATATATATAATAATAAGTGCTTTTATTGTTGTAGAATTAGTATTCTTAGTAAATTGTTAATATTAAAACTCAAAATCTGTTATTTGCAAAACTTATATCTTTTTGTTAGTTAATCTAATTAATTAACTTTTGAGATATAACTTTTAGAGCATAGTTCTAGCTTTAATTTGATCTTTTTACACTTGAAATCGAGATTAATTTAATAATATTGTAATAATATGCATAGACTAATTGTCGATTCGATATTCGATTTCAACTTTGGAAACGAATCGAATCGATAATTTAACTTTAGAAATCGAATCGAAAATCAATTCGATTTCAATTATTTTGAAATTGAATTGAATCGAATCGAGTTGATTTTCGATTCCAATATTAGAAATCGAATCCAATCGTCAAGAATGTCAAGAATACTAAAAATAGTATAAATTAAGTATAAATTTAGATTTTTTATTAATTACTAGATAATGCTTAGTAGTAATGCATTTATAAAAAGAAATTTCTAATATATTTATTAATTAATTTAAATAAATTAACTATTTTTATTAAATTATTAATTGATTGTTACTAAAAACAATAGTCTTGACAATTCGATTCGATTTTTCGATTTAATTTTCGATTTCAATTTTAGAAATCGAATCGTCAAGACTTTCGATTCGATTCGATTTCTTGAATCGAACTTAGTTTCTCGAATCGACGCGATCAATCTAAATATGCAGGAAAATTATCTAAAAATTGTTAATATAGATAATATTAGTGTGACCGTCGAGTCGGGTTGACCCGCCCAACCCTGACCCTGGGGTCAGGCAAATTTCCTAGCCCAACAGGGTGGGGCGGGCGAAGAATGCGCGCCGAGTGTCTAACCCGACCCACCCGATCACGTGACGCCACGTGACGCGCTAACCCGATTGGGATAGCGCAGGGTCTACGCTAACCGCATATGATTAGCGTGGACCCTTGCGCTAGCCCAATCGAGTTAGCGCGTAGATAAGATAAGATAAGATAAGATAAGCGGATGCTAACGCGACGAAGTTAGCTTGAATTCTTGGCATTGGCCCGACGAAACCCAACCCTAGGGTCGGGTTCGCGCCTTAACCCTGGCCCAACCCTACGGGGCCCAAGAGGGTGGGTCGGGTTGAAAAAAAAGTGTTCGACCCAACCCAACGATCACACTAGATAATATATTAATCTAGATAACATTCGTCAAGAGACAAGACAATAAAAAACAAATTTAGTTATTAATTCGCAATTATTAAGCGACTGCTTATAAAGAATATTTATTGTACTTGCATTAATTGAATAGTAGCTTGCAGAAATTTCGTAAGCGATATATTGTCTCTTGCGAGTTTCTTGATAGATTTCGCAAAACATCAATACTTTGATGGCCCAATTATCCAAAAGTTGATAATTATCGAAAATAGCAATTAATATCTATTAAATCTCTACAATTATCTTCGCTTGTAAAGTTTTTCGTATATTTTAATTTTCTATATATTTTTCTAGTTATAACTCTTTCTTTGACAAACAAATAATAAGTTATTATTGTTGTCACTATTAATATTAGCTATTATACTATATATATAACTTTTAACAAAGATATATTAAAGTGTTAGATTTAAAGAATAAAACGCAATTTTCTTCTATATAATAATATTATTTTTTGACAATATTGTCAAAATTCCTCGCAATTAATTGATACAATAATAGCTAATTAGTTTATAAAACAAATCGAGTTTTATTACATTATTTATCTCGAGAAAATATGTATCTTTTTCTATATAATAAATTTAATATTGTTTTTAATATATTTGTTGTATCTAAACTTCTTAAAAAATAAGAATAATTTTATAAAAAGATCTTTTATTGTATTTTGCAACAAGATTTAGAATAGCGCAAAGTTTAGCAAAATAGACTATATAATTAATAAGTATATATTATCTTCTTCGGAAAAAATATTCTTATTTATTTTGTAGCGTTGAGTATATCTATGCAATCTAATTAATCGAAAATTGACAAAGATAATATTTGTATTAATTGAAGAAATTTTACTTAATTAGAAACTACAAGATAAGCTAATAAGTTCTATTAAACTTAATATACTAGAAGAATTACAACTTGCGATTGTATATATCTATATATTTACAATATAAATATATTATAACTTAATCTGTTAATAGAGTTTACTAAAATTATTCTATAAAGTCTATAATTACTTAATTTGATATAGTATTGCAAAAGTTATACTAGATTGAACTTTTTAATTTCTCAAAGTTAGAGGATTATTTACTAGATAGTCTATCAAAAGTATCTTAAATAGATCTCTAAAAATAGAAGAGTATTAACTTCTATAATTTAAACAACGCATATATTTACGTATATAATTTACTACTAAGTAGTTCTATTTAGAGATTTAAGTAAGAGAATAATAAGATTATTTTAGTTGCTTTAATCTATACAATATTATTAAAGTTATTGCAGATTAAATATTTATCTCCTATATTGCACTCGATAATTGTACTATTTATAGAAAACACTTGTTGTAGAGATACTTGTTTTAATTTTCGTTTATCTTAATATTGTTTTTCGCGTTTGCTTTATTAATTAAATAGGCGATTATTGTCTATATATTGTAACATTAATTAGATAAGCAATTATTATCTATCTATTGTATTTGCTAACAAGAATATAGAGAAAAATACGTATCTAAATAATATTTCTATAGATAGAAAACTAACTTTTCTCTTTTTTCTCTTTATTTGTTGTTTATTGTTTACAAGATTTTCTATATTAAATAGATAATTGTTGTCTATCTATTATATTTGCTAACAAGAATATAGAGAAGAATATATATCTAAATAGTATCTTACAAACAAAAAATTAGTTATTCTTTTTTCTCTCTTTGTCTATTATTTATTGTCTATAAGATCTCTTAAATTAGATAGCTAATTCTTGCATACTTTGTTTTAATAATTACTATATATATTTTTAATAAATATATACACAATCTAGTATTAACTCTTAAGATTAATCGACTAAAATTTTATCAAATTCGAATTACGCAAAATCTTCAAAGTTTTGTCTTAACTATTTTATATTTCTATCTTATTGTTATTAATATAGTAATGCAACTATTGTTTGCAACAAATTATTCTTTACTTAATATTCTTGTTAAAGCTATACAAGTATCTACAATAGTAAAAAAATATACTATTGTTAAGTTGCGATCGAAAACAAAACACAAATATAATATAGTAACAAAAGTCGATATAACTTGCAAATACAAACTATAATACAAGCTTAAAGTTAAATAAAAGAAGATTACTAATATTAAATACAATTATTTGTTTAAAGTAAACGTCTTATACAAATAGAATCTAAAAATATAGACAACAAATATACAAAATACAAAATATAATTATAAGAAAAACGAAATGTCAAACTTCTTTGCAATAGCTCAAAAAAAGAATAAAACAACAATATTACTAGAGTATATTAATATTGCAACTAGATTAAAAAACTTAGTTGCTATTTATTTAATTGCTTTGCTAATTATTCTTTAATAGATACAATTCTTTGCAAATTCTTAGCAAGTAATATTTATATTATTTCAAGTATCTTCTTATTATTTATTAATATATTTACAATCTTAAGAAGAAGCTTTGTTGCAATTGTCTAGATATATATATCTTTACTTAATTTTTTCTTTAAACTCTATATTGCAATTGCTAGTTTGTAAAGATTAAGTTAAGAAAAAAAAGTAAAAAAGATTTTTTTTGTATATAAAGAAATGCTAGAAACTCTTTGCAAAAATTTAAAGACACTTTCTATAAATTGTATATATAAAAGAAACAAATACAAGATATTGTTGCTTACTATTTGCGAGATTATTTTCTTAAATACAATATTTATTGTTAATTTAATTCTTTTAAACAAAAAGATTAAGAGCTAGTACAACTAAATTATTTTGTATTACTAAATATAATTATACAACAATTTAAAGTTATTTCTTTTTCGCGTTATTGTTATTAATTAAGAAGATCTAGCTTTAATAAAAACTATTAACAATTGTCTTTCTAAACAAGCAACAATTTACAATAAAGAAACAAATTATATCTTATATCTTTAATATTTTATTGTAATATAACAAAAAGTTGCAAGATCTTCTTTGCAATCAACAAGAAATAAAAAATCTTTCTAATTGTCTAATATGCAATAATCTATATTAATACTTATATTCTATTCGAGATAACTTAAATTTAATTTCTAATTAACTATTGCAAGAGTTATTGCAATAAAATTAACAATATTATCGATATTTAATTAGAGTTTTAAAGAGATTATTTTTGCAAATAGAAGACTAATAAGTTTAGATACTACAATGTTACTATTATCTCTTGTATAAAAGATATATATCAAGTCTTAAAAAGTAATTCAAAGTTTTCTATTAATAATCTATTACTAGTAATAGACTATATAGCATTTATACTAATAAAATAATTAAAGATTTATTGCACTAATCTTAGTTGCTAAAATAAAAAGAAGCCTTTTATACGTCTTTTTATATATAGTATATTAAAATCTAATCGATTAAGTTACTTTGTATACTCTTTGAATATTTTTTACTTAATACAAGCAATTAAACAAAATAACAACAAAGAATTCTTTGTTTTTATGCACAAAGATATTTACTAAAATAATAAGACTATCTTATAATTATATAATCAAAATTAGAATAAAAAAGATAAATAACAATCTAGAATGTATACTAATAAACAATATAGATTTGTATCAATACTTTACAAGATCTTTTAATTTATTAACAACAAACTTTACATTAGATTTGCTAGCAATCGATAAAGCAATTGCGAAGTTATTAGAATTAATAAAGAATTTTAATATTGATTTTAATTTTAATTAATCTTTTCTTGATATTAACAATATTATATACGACTTGCAAGCTAACAATCTAATTTAACAATCTACTTTTAAAGCTTCTAAGTTAATTACAAAACTTATTGACGACAATATTAATCTATTAGATATTAAAAAATCTTGCGTCGCTAAAGCTAAAAAACATCTTGTCGAAGCAAAAAACAAGAAAGATATTATAACTAGAGCAGAAAAAACAAAGACAAAGTCTATTAAAAAAAATTCTCTCTAACTTTAAGTACGTTGATATAGCTATTAAAGTTTTGCGCTATAGTAAAAACGCAATTGAAAAAGATAATTGTTGCAACAAAGCTAGACAAAGAAAGTCAAAAAAATTAAAAGCTAGTATTGTTGCTACAATAAATATAAATATAAAGATCTTTAACAAGAAAATAAAGAAAATTTACGAAAATATAAGATATAATTACTAAACAAACAATTAAAAAAGCAAAAAAAACAATAGTAATCTTTGCAATCTCTGCAATTTCTACAATTACTAGAGCTACTAGTAAAAAGTTATTTTAGTTAATAACAATAATAAATTTGATGCAAATAGTAACAATGTTATAGATTCTAATAAGAATTAAATATATAATCGAGATAATCAAGAAAAACTAGAGAAACTTATCTATTTACTATCTAAAACAAATACAATTCTAGAGATTAATATATGCTTTAAAAGATCGATTTGATCTCTTAATAGAATATTTAGATAAACTTTATTTAAAGCTTTAATAAAGATATAATTAGAGATTGTATAGAGATTAGAAAATATAGAAAATATAGAGAATATAGAGAATTTTTATGTATTTAAATTGGAAATCGATACTTTCTTAGATTATATTTTAGATTAGCAAAAGATATAAATTATTGCTAAAAAGATCTAAGAAACTTGATAATATTATATCAAGAAGATTAATCTATTCTATTGAATATATATTTATTGAAAATAGATATAGTATTTATCGAAACTAGATATACGTATACTAATTATCTTAAAAATCTATTAATCAAATTTGTTTTTGTTCTCTCTATAATATTAGTGTTTTTTATAATTCGCAAAATAAATACTTTTGTTATAATAATTTGTATATCTAGTATTTTTATATATAGTTTTTGCAAAATAAATAGTGTTTTTATAATAATTCGTGTATCTAATATTGTTATATATATATTTTTTTACTTTTTTCGATATATACTATACAATAGCTTTGTAACTAAGTAGAAATTGCATTATTATAAAATATATTTGCTTTTTTGTCGCTATTAATAAATCTTAAGTAAAGTTAATAATTGTTTGTATATAGATTGATTGTTCGATTCAATTTTTTCTTAAATCTAGAAATCGAACCGGATTTCTAATTGTATTAGACTATATTTTAGTCTAATATAGTTAGCATTTGCATAATATTTGTATTAGGAATCGAATTTGCATAAAATTCGATTTCCGACAGTTAGTTTATTTGTATAGTTTTTTATCTAGTTATTAGTTTTGTCTCGATATAATATATATAAGATATCTATCTTAGTTTGAAGTCTAACTAAATTTTTAATATTCTAATATTTGTTTTCGAATCTATTTAATATTTTGCTAGCGTTACGCTAGCGTTTGTATTAAATGATTTAGAAATTCTCGAAAAATAAATCAATTTATACTTTATTTTCGAGAAATTAGTATTGTGTATTTATGTTTATTATTTGTATCTATTGTATATTTTGTTTAAAATTCTACAATTTTGCTTTATCGATTTTTTGTATATTAGAATATTAATATTGTTTACAAACTTTATAAAACTAATTCTTAGCTTAATATTATTGTATATCTTTAACAAGTTTGCGTTATAGAACAAATATAGTATTAATAATAATAGAAAGTTTTGCAATATATTAATATTTATATTGCGTTCTATTGTTGTATAGCTATCGATTGTAATTATAATATATCGATTTTTTAAAAGATTTTTTACAATTTTAAAAAGCAATCTAAAAATTCTTCTCTTTTTTATATTATGTAGAAGTTTGTTGTGCGCTATATTATCGAACATACTTTTATTGTCCAAATTTAATAATAAGATTGCTTTTTTCTTGTATTATTCTATATTATATATGTTTTTTCAATAATAAGTTGCAAGATTATGTTTGTTAATCTATATTTGCAAACTTTTCTCTAGATATTTAATATTGTATCGCATGTCTTAACAACATTTTGTAGATAATTTAATACAATTAACTTTAATATATTAAGTAACGCAATTAATTTATATGTTTTTGCATTAAAGTAGTTTTTCTTGTCTAATTTTCGCAATACTATTGTAATTATATTTTTGGACTAAGTTAATTGTATTTTCTCTTAAAAATATCTTTTAAATAGCAAATATATTTGCTTTAATATATTATCAACAAATTTGCATATTATTTTGAAATCTTATTTAATAATATTTTGTATATAATTTGTCTAATTTTGCAATACATTAATAAGATATTGTCTTTAACTAATAGTATATACTCGAAATCTTTTGTATTTTATATAGAGATCTCGACAAATAGCAAAAAATAAACTTAAAATATTATTTTTGCTTTTTTTTTATATTATTGTAGCAATATTGAAACTTTCTTATTTAATAAAAGAGAGAATTGTTATTTAAATCAATATTTTTGCAATTGTATTTTTTGCTTATTTTGCAATTTTAAATAGTTTTTTTAAAGAATTGCTTTGCGTTTTGTATAGTTTTATATAGACTAATCGTCGGGCCAAGTTATGATACCACCCCTCTGGCCCGACCCGGCGCCAAGACCGGGTCGCGACGATTTTTTGGAATCGAATCACTCAAATTAGTTTAGCGCGCTTCGCGCTAAACTACTTATAGTAATCGACTAAACTACTTTGAGCGATTCGATTCCTCGATTTTTTTTTGACCCGGGTCTTGGCATTTGCACGTGACATTTCCGGGTCAGCGCGGCCAGTCTAGTTTTATAATATTCTTTTTGTTTTTGTTTTCTAATAATTTTGCTCTTTTTGTTGTATACTCTAATATATTTTGTTCAATTGTTAATAATACAATAGCTTCTTTTTATTTATTGTATCTTCTTATTAGCTTTTATATACTCTTTTGTTTATTTTGTCTTAATTATCTTATAGAATTTAGTCTATAACGTAAAAATCTTAATAGTCTTCTCTAACGTTTCGAGTAGTTGTTTAATATATTTATTATTATATTAATATTTTGCTTTCTAATTTAATAGCAACTCTAATACTTGTTTTTTTAATATATTGATAAACTTTTTTTATCTATTGTTTTTCAATTTTGGCGCAATTTTCTCGTTAACTTCTTTTGCGCTCTTAAATCTATAATTGTTGGCACTAATAAATAATCTAAAAAGTTTTTTATTTTTCTATTAATTTTATATTGTATTAATCGATTTGTAATATTGTTTATTATAAAAACTAGATTTATAGTTGTCTAGAATTTCTAATGGTTTTGCGTAATTGTGTCTTGTAATAGCGTTTGTTACTATATTAATTAGTTTATTAAACAATAGATACTCTCTTAAATAAAACAATTCTCTCTATATAAAATAGTGTAAATTGAAGTTTTTTATTAGAATGTTCTATTTTGATATTTGAGATACAACTAACTAAGATAATTACAATTAACTTAGGAATATTACTAATATTTGCGATCTTCTCTATCAAAATTTTCAAATATCTTACAAATATTTCGAGACAACTGATTTGCATATAATTTATATAGATATTTTGTATAGAGCTTATATTATATTTAGTAAACAATATTTAATACTAGAAATCTAGAATTAATTTTAGAGTTATTAACTTACTACTATTTGCATAAAAATTTCGCCTTCTCTTTTGCATCTTCGGTTTTTATCTTCTTTTACTTGTATTGTTTTATATAAATTTACAATCTTAATTAGTCTATAAATTAAGTCGACTCTTTGTTACAATAATTATCGATTGTATATAAATTAACTTGAACAACAATACAACAAATTTTTGAGCTCAACAAGCTGCTTTTGCTCTTATACAAATCTATTATTCTTAAAATATTAAAAAAATCTATTTATGCGTCGAAAAGAAATAACAAGCTTAATATCTAATTTATAGCTTCGACAATAATAATTTTGTGCATAAGACAAAGCTAATTCAATTTCGAGCAAAAAAAATTATTAATCGATTGCTCAAAAGCAATCTTAAAAAATATAAACAAAAAAAGAATTTCTTCTTGATAGAGATACAAAAAGAGAATCTCTTTTTATTAAATAATATTGATAAGAATATGTTGTTGCAAAGATTAACGTATTAAAGTATTTTAAACTACAAAACGAAACTAATAAATCTCTACTACTATTAAGTTGCTAGAGTTTTTAATTATTATTTTAATTCTAACAACGCAACACCTTAAAGTCTAATAAAAGTTTAGCGAATTACTTAGTATTAGAAAACTAAAAATTATTACAAGAAAATGCAACAAAGAAATTATTGTTAACAACTATAATTTGAAAAAACTAAAGCAAATATTCGACTTCTTCTAGCAATATTCGCAAATATTAAGTATATTATTTTTAATTGCTTTTTGCAAAGCAATTTAAACTTTCTTTTAGATTATTTTCTTTTTTTGTAAAAGAAGTTATATTAATATGCAAAGCTTTTTAATTTGCAACTATTATATTTCGACAACAAGAGTTCAACGTTAACTTTATATCTTCTCTATATTATAAGCAATAACAAGATTAATTAAAACAATTAAATCGAGTACTAGAAATTATTAAAATATTAAAATATACAATTTTGTATCTTTAACACAATAGTTAATTACTTTGTGTAGCGATAAAAGCAATTTAACAAGAATTTTCTCTTGTTTAAGATTAACAAAAACTAATACAATACTTAAATATTAATTAATAAGTAGATACTATTTATCGATTGATTTAAAGCTTCGAAACAAGTAGATTGATCGTTAGTTCGATATTCGATCTCAACTTTGAAATCGAATCAAATTGTCAAGAAATCAAATAGAATTGAATCGCTTAAAGAAGCTAGCTTATTGCTATAGTAAGTTTAGCTTAGTCGAAAAGTTACTATTTTAAGCAATTCGATTTCAAAAAAATTCAAGTAATCGAATCTTGACGTTTGCACGTAATATTTTCGGTTTCTTGCGATCAATCTAGAAACAAGTATATTTAGAGCTTTTAAATATTGTATTTAATTGCTCGAAGAAAACTTTTTCTATCTTTTCTTATATTGTTGCGTTTTATGCTTATATTATATTATATTTTTATCTTTTATAGCTTCAATATATATTTACTATTTTACAAAAACATATACTACTATTTCAAAGTCTTGTTTAGACTGGTCGCGCTAACCCGGAAATGTCACGTGCAAATGCTAAGACTTGGATCAAAAAAAATTCGAGGAATCGAATCGCTCAAAGTAGTTTAGTTGATTACTATAAGTAGTTTAGCGCGAAGCGCGCTAAACTAATTTGAGCGATTCGATTCCAAAAAATCGTCGCGACCCGGTCTTGGCGCCAGGTCGGACCAGAGGGGTGATATCATAACCTGGCTCGACGATCAGTCTAGTCTTGTTGTTAGAACTTCTATTGTCGAAGTAATTGTTTTATAAGTAATAATTTTTTAAGTTATAAGAAAATTTCAAAAGTAACTTCTTTCAAAAAAATTGTATCTAAGAGCGCAATTTCGAAACAACTATATTATATTTACAATATTGCTTTAATTTTTATTATAACTTTAGACAATAATTATAATAAAGCTATCTATTAAGTCTATAAATTATATATAATTAAATAGTATTACTGCTAATTTATATCTTATTGTTGCTTTTTATTTTTAAAGATCTCGCTTATTTTCCTTAGACTTCTCTTAATATATTATTAAAGAGATTTCGAATTCTATGTAACAAAATTAAATAAACAAGATTTACAATATTTTAGATATTAAGATCTCGAAGAAAATATATATTAAACAAAATCTTAAAGCAAAAGAGATCGAAAAACTAGATATAAATATCGATTAAGTTTAACAACAAGAGCAATAAATTAACAACTCTATATACAAAAACTATTTTATCTTCTTATCTTGTCAATTTATACGCAATATAATAGACTTTCTATTAGAGTATACAAACGCTTATTATATTGCAGAAGCGCAAATAAAGTCTTTAAAAAAGTTTGTTTAAATTATTTTTTCAAAGCTAGATTATTAATTGCAACAACAAATCGACAATATTGTTACAACATAATTTCTAAAGTTTCTAAACTATCTACGCGTTGTTTTTTTACAAAATTTTGTTATTCTTTGTAGTCGATATTCTATTTACTCTCTTTAATATTACAAAATCTTTAAGCATTTTTTATATCTTGTCTTTGTTGTCGACGTTGCTATTTATCTAGAGAACAAAGATCGCAATATTGATATATAGATTAAATTAACAATATTGCTACTAAAGCAACAAATATTTAATTTGAATATCTTGCTATTAAGCTTAATTTCTAATAGCTTTAATAAATAGTATAAGCAAGCAATAAAAATAGAGAGCAAATTAGACAACTTTTTGAACAATAAAATTGTCTTTAAATTTATTTCTATAAAAAGATAGAAGCTTCTCAATTTAACAACAAAAAATATATCTATATCTATAGATTTTCGACTTTAATTGTTTTTCAAATTTTTCTTATTACGATCTTTGTATTTTTTGTATTATTTTCGAAACAAATTGTTTTATTGTTTGCAATAGAGTATTAACAATTCTTTTTCTTTTTGTTGTTAAACTATTTTCTAAATTGTTAAATGCAAACAATTATCGATCTCTTTAAAAAGTAAATTGTAGATTTTGAAATTAATTCTTTTGTAGTTTTATTAAACAATTAATATAATTACGCTTAACATAAGAACTAAAGTAACAAAGATAAAAAGTTCTATTTTAAATACTATATTATTATTAAGACTATTTACACTAGAGCTCAAAGAGACTTTTTAGAGACTACAATAACAATAATAAAGACGAAAAAAGTTGTTAAAAAATCAACTTTAAATGCATTTGCATTTTATTAAGAAAAGCTTCGAAATTATAAATTGCAAACTAGAAAAAAATCGAGAAAAGTTATAAAAAAGATTTTGTTCTCGATTGTTTAAGAGCTAAAAACAACAAGATTTAAGCAATTTTCTTACAAACAAATAATTCTCTCGAGAGTATATTAGATATTTGTTGAAAAGCATTGCAAAAGATTCTAATTCAACGTCAATTTATGATTGCAAAAAAGTTAAGAAATAACTAAAAAAAAAATTGTTCTCGACAATTTTAAAATTAAAAACAAAAAAAATTAGACAATTTTCTTAATCTTAAACAAATCTTTTATACACGCAATAGATACAATTTATGTAAACTCGAAATCTAGATGCTTTAAACTAGTAATTTCTGTTTATACTATATACTTAATAGAGAATATAAAGAATTCTTATCGATTTAAATAATTTTTATATTAAAAATTTTAAGAATAGATTCTTATTTTAAGATTCTTATAAAAAGATAATATCTTGCTAGTTAACTATTTTAGCGCAATTAGTTGCTAATTACTTATCAAAAATTGCTTTAAATATTCTTCTAATATATGCAATGCTATTTCGATTATTAAAAAACTTCTTTTTTTGTAGAACATTTTATTAATTTCTAAAGAAAGAATTATATATTTTGTAAAGATATATTGTTTTGCAAATTGTTTGCATCTTATTGATCTATATTTGTAATATAATAGTATATTAAGTATTAAGTGTTATTGTCGATTTTTTTGTCAATATAGAAGTAGATTTTGTCTCTTTTGTTTTTTAACGTAAAGTTAACGTTTGCTAAACAATATATTTTGAAGCTTTCGTTATGTTGTTAGAGTTTATTTGCGTTTCGAGAGACAGATCGAGCTAATAGAAATTAAGATATTTACAAGATTCTGCAGATTTTACAGATCTATCTACTCTATCTACTCAAATTAGTATTGTCGAGATAGAATTTACTCGAAAAGCTTGTTTTGTTTTCTCTATATTTAACAAAGTTGCAAAATCTTTATTAAGTTAAATTATATTTTAATATATAAAGTTTTGATATTTGCAATGCGCATAATTGTTTGCAATTGCTTGCTAGTTGCATAATTATATCAAATTATTATGTTTTTCGATTTAAATATTAGATTTTTCGATTCGAGCAAATTTTACTTTTGAGACAAATCTAATAAATCAAGAGAATATATGCGCATTTTATGTAGACAAATTATAATTGCTATATAGAACAAACGCATCTACAAGCGCAATATTAAAAGATATTAAGATTTTCTCTTGCAAAACTTGTTTTAAATCTCTAGATTCTTGTAAGTAATACAAGATTCTAGTTTTGATTTTGCACAAAATCTAGATATTAGTAACACAGAATTGCAACTTTTGTTATAACAAATCTATATACATCTAGAACTAAAGTTAAAATTTATTAAATGCAAATGTTCTTATATTATTAAAGTATTATATTTTTTTATTTTTTTCTTGTATAACAATATTACTATTATTTTGTTTCTAGATTTGTAAACGTTATATTGTAGTATTCAAAACTTGCTTCGCTAAAATATTAAAGTTTTTTTTTAATTCTTCTTGTATTCTCTAAAGCACTTGCAAGACGTCTATTTTATCTATTAAGTTTTCGAGTAAGAAAGATATTAATATTGTTAATATCGAAACTAATATATTTAATCTTAATTTCTTAACTAAATAATCTAATATAGTATTTTCTTGTATTGCATCAACACTAAATAGACAATTTTTGTTTGTTAAATATTCTTGTTTTCTTTTTAAGTTGCTCTCTATTAGAAATTCTAAATTAATAGATATTTTTGTTTGTATTATAAATGCGACTATTTTAATTGCGTCTTTGTTGCGTACAATATAATATATTAGTTTATATTTCGTAATTCTCTTAATTCTTTTTTTCTTAACTTGTTGTTTATAGTATTAAGAGTTAAAAACTCTATATATATTTCGATACATTTTGCACTTTTATATATTGCAAATTTGTTTATATAAATAAAGCTTCAAGCAATAATTTTATATACAATAGACACTATTTTAACTATTCTTGTATCTATATATTTTGTAATTGTATATTTAATATTTTAGATAAATAGTAATATACTTTGTAGCTTAAATTATAGAATTGTATAGTCTTACATCGACAATTCGAGAAAGCGATTCGTTAACTTCAAGATACGAACATCGCTATTATAATTCGAAATCAACTAATAGTTAGTTTTTGATCACAATAGCGATATTCTTTTATTAACAACTTTATAGTTTATATTTACTTTGTTTCGTTAAAACATATATTTAGTATTACGAATGAAATTTTTGTTGTAACTCTAGTAATGTATATTGTAATTCTAATTGTTTCGCTTGACTATTACATCGCGCATTCTAGACAATTCTTTATGAATATACATTGTTTATAGATTATTTTTAAGTTAGAACTTGCTTATATTAGTTTAAGTTAGTTTAGATCTAATTTATATATATGTTTTAACATGTTTTTCGCAAATAAATAGATTTATAACTTGACAATTTAATTTATTGCTTTTTAGATTTTGCTTTACGTAACTTGATTTGCTCGAACTTTATCTATATATATATAACGATTTCTTTGTTAATATAAATATCGTAATTCGACAATTTGATGTTTTTTTTGTTTTTATATTTAGAAAACTAACTTAAATTTGACTCAAATTTGATCGAGATCTTGTTCAAATATACAAATCACATAATAGCGTGTCGTAAATTACTATTATTAAATTAAATTCGACACGCATGCATTTTGCGTCAATAAGCTCTTAGATTTTTGATAATAATCTTAAATGTTATTGTTTGCTTCTCTCTTTCTTATTATCTTTTTGTTAGTTTAATTATTAAGAACTTATTTATCAAGAACTTACAATAATATTTTATTTACTTGTCTTTAATTTTAATTATAATAGAATTTAAAAAGTCTAAACGCAAGCGTAAGTATGCGAAGAAAGTGTACTCTTTTAATTACTTAAACGTTATTAAGAACTTCTTCGACAAAGTTTTACAACTTGTTTGTCAATACAATGTTACTTCAAAAGCGTATTAAGCGCATTCTTATTTTAAAACAACACTTACTCAAAAGCGAACAAAGATTAATTGTATTTTGCAAGAGAAATTTCGAAATTTAATAAAAATCGTCAATTATCTTACATTTATCGAATGTCTTAGTAGAAATGCAATTACTTATGTCGATAATTTCGATATTAAAGTCGTAATAAGAGAAGAATTCGCAAAAAAAATAAAAAGATAAAATTACAACACTAATCTTTAAGAACTTTTTACGTTAACAAATTTCTTTTTTGCTTCTTTTAACTTCTTTTTCGTTTCTTTATTCTTTTTCTTTTTGTTCTCTTTTTATTAGCTCGCTTTATAGTTTGTGTTAAGCGAATTCGAATTCAAATGCATTTTGTTTCAAATAAAAATATTTATAATTTTATGTAAGCTTACGATTAAATAGCTCTTTATAGTTGTTTTTGATATCGACTTGCAATTTAATAACTTTTTTTCAAGTTCTCTTGTTGTTTAATTGCAAACGCGCAATATCTTTATAAACGAAATAAATCAAATTTTAATGTATATTACATTAAAAAGATTATATAAGCTAGTCGAAAACAATAATTTGCGCAATAAAGTTTGTCAAACTCAACGAATAAATAATAATTATTTTCGAATTCTAATTTAAATATAAAACAACATAGATAAGTTAATTTCTCGCTTTTGTATTGTAATCTAATCAAAGAACAAAAGAAATACAAAGACTTTTTATTAATGTTAATTTTAAAAATAATTCGTTCGATCTTCTTTCTTTTGACGTCTTCGAATTAAAGAAAATTCTATTATATCGTTTAACAAAGTTATCGAAGAAAATTAATAAAGCTAATTAATATATTACAATATTCTTTACATTTTATATTTTTAAAACTAATATTGTATTATTCTAGATTTGAAGCGCTTCGCGTTTAAATATCTAGAACTCAACAATAAAAAAAAATCAACAATCTTTTTATCTTTATCGAAGAAAATCAAGAAAGATAAAGCCAAAAAAAAAAATTAACGATATTTTAGATAAGAAGAAGAATTAATTATTTAGATTTAAGACTTTAATTGAAAAAGTTTATTAAAAAGTCGAAATCGAATAATAAGAATTTGCAAGACAAAAATATCGAAAAAAACAATAATTAACTCAAGAATATAAACGTCGAGTTAATGTATTGTTCTCTTGTTTGTGCATAAAGATTAACGCAAATCTTAGATTTAAAACAACTTAAGATTTTTAATTATATAAGTATCTAATTGATAATATTTAATTATGCGTTGCTTAATTTGTGTTTATAGTTTCAATTGCAATTAATAATAAAGTCAAGTATTATTTGTCGAACATATTACTACTTATATTTTATTAACAATAATTGATTGCTTTTTTTATCGTAATAATTAACGCAAATAAAGATAATTTATATAAAGAACTCGTAAAAGACGAAATAAATTTAGTAAAAATAATTTTTATTAATTTAATAAACAACTTGAAGATTAATAATACTTACGTGCAAACTATAAAAATTATCGTCGCTATTGTCTTTCAATATTAATTATAATTTCGATAATAAAATTTTTTAAAATAAGTAAAAGCAAAAGTTTACTATTCGTCTTTATTGTTCTCTTAAAGTATCGAAATTTTCTCTTTGTTTTTTAACAAACATTTCTTATTCTTAATTAAATGTATGCTTTTGTTAATCGAATTTCGAATTTTACAAAGTTTGTTTTATTAGCGATCTTACTGTCTTTCAGGTTTTAAAAATTAACATTAATAATTAACATCAAATTATAATCAAGTTTGTTAATTTCAAAAATCTCGACATTATACTTATAAAATTTTACAAATTTTTTAAGAATTTCGACGTGCAATTATCGCAAATATTAAAAGATAAACTTAAGATTGTTCGAGATTTCAACATCAAGTTATCGAAACAAACATTTATTAATTAATTAAATTAACATAAAATTTTATTTTTAACAAATATCTCTATCTAATTGTTAATAATCTAAAACTTATAAAAGTCGCGTCTAAAAAATAAATTTATAAAATTACACATATATAGCTTTTAGAAAAAGAAAGAGACAATTACAAAGATAAAGAAATTTGTTCGTTTATATAGTAAATTTTTTATAATTGACGAATCGCATAATGTAAAGAATCTTCGAAAAAAATTATAAAAAATAATCGATTTTATAAAGAATATTAAATTAACATATTAATTTTGATTTGCAATTTTGTTAGAAATAATTATTAATTTTAATTCTATTAATATTGCAACTTTTCTTAAAATTGCAAGCTTAAGTCTTGAAATTTTTTCGAATATCTTTATTACAATCTTTGATTAATTAATTTACAATTTATATTGAAAATTATTGAAAAATATCAAGATATTAAGACAAAGAAATTAACAAAAAAAGTAAACGAAATAATTCAAGTTTTCGCAAAGCTTTTGTCTTATATTTTAATTCGATATTATAATAAGAATTTTTAAAACAAAGAATGTCTTATAAATCTTAAGAATTTTATACAATTATCAATTATTGCAAAATTCTTAAAAGAGCATCTTGCAATATATAATTCGATAATCGACTCTTAATTTAAGACGAGAATAAAACAACTTAAAGATTTACAAATCGAATAAAATTAAAATTAGCACATTTAAATTTATCTTCGATAGCATTCGACAATATTAGAATTGTTAAAAATTAAGAGCATTTTTAATACAACTCGTTTTCTTTGCGTTTGTAACAATCTTTCGTATTTAATCTTTGTTGTCTTTATTGTTTTTAAAAATATAATAAAGTAAATTAATGCGAACATCGAGAAAATTTACATAAATTCAATTATTAATTAATTAAAAGATAAGTGTTCTTTAATAGACTTTTATTTACGAATTATATATAGTATATTAAAACTCGACGTAATTAAAATACTTTTTAAAAGATATCTTAATGCTTTAAATCTTATAATGTTTTTTTTTCTAAAATAACTTTTGTAATAAAACGCGTAAATCAATATTTTTTTTTAATTTTTTTTTTCTTAAAATCAAAGTCTTCTTTATCTTATATATTAAGCATATTGTTTAATATACTTTGTAATCAACAAATATTAATCTCTTTTACATAGTATATTTGTAAGCATTATATATTAAATTGCAAGTCTTAAATATGTTATAACAATTTATCGAAACGCAAATTAACAATAAATGCTTTTATATTAAAGAAAAAAGTAAAAATCAAGAAGCTTCTAAATTAAAGTTAATCGAATATTTTTATTAAAATAATAAAAATAATAAAAATAAACTTGAATTTGTAGCAAGTTACAATAAGTATTTTATGCAAGTTACTTTAGAATCTTAAGCTTAACAAACAAATACTTAAACGTAATTATTGTTAAAATAATATTAATCAATTAACTTATTGCATTATTTATGCGAAAACGAGAATCGAACGCATAATTAGTTGGAAATAGAAAATTAAGACAAGTTTTATTGTTAAGACGTTTAAGACAATAGATGTAATAAAAAGTCGAAGAAGTAAGAATGTTAATAAAATTAATAATACAACAAATGCGTCTATCGATTTACAAGAAAAGTTAAAAATCTAAAAAAGATAAAAATTAATTCGAAATAAAGTAAATGTGTTCTCTTTAGCTTAAACAATAATAATTGATTTTATTAATTGTATTTAATATTGTTACTTTAAGCTTTTTTTGTTTATAATGTAATTGTAAACAAAACTTATTATTAAATGTTACGTTTTAAATACATTTATAAGATAAATTATATTATTAAAATTACGTCGAATTAGCAAGAAGAAGTTCGAATACAACTTAGTAAAATAATTCTAAAAACTAGACATTAAAGCTTTATCGCTCAAATAGTAGCTTTAACAATAAAAAACGCAATTTTTTCGATATTTAAAATTAATTTTTTTCGATTTTAAAAAGATTTACGTTTATAGCGCGTTTTTCGAAATTCAAATATACGATCTTCGAACATTTATAAACACTTAAATTTACATATTGTCTTAACAATTTTAATTAAATTCTTCAAAAAGTCTAAATTTGCTACTTAAATTAATATTATTTTGTAAGTATTTCTTATTTGTAATCAAGATTTAAGTTAAATTTAAATCAAATCTTAATCGATTTAATTTCGATTATTTATTTTGCGTTTTAGCGCATTAAAGTATTTTTATAAACATATTCTTGTTTTGATTTGCTATTTAAATTTTTTTTGTAACTTAACTTCTTATTATCTAATATCTAATTCGAAGTCTTTATTATTTGCGTTAATTCTAAGAAGACTTATAATAAATAGTAGGTTTTTTAATATTATTACTTTGCTAATATTTAACGTCTTGCAACAAGTTAATACTTAAATAATAAATTGTTATTTTTGCGTTAACTCTAATGCGTATATATTTTATTTTAGTAAATTTACAATTATTTAATTATAATTTTGATATTTATAGTTTGTTCGTACTTTTTTTGTTATTATATTTCTTGAAAAATTATTTATTAACAATTTATTATAACATTACTTGTAATAATTCTTAACTTCGTTAACAAAAATAATATATATATTTAAACTAAAATATTTATTAAGCGAGTTTTTTTTACAAGTATATTGTCAAAAAATTTCTTATTTAAGTATTAAAGCTTGTTTAATAAAATAATGTTCTTTTAAAGTCTAGAAAAACAACGCTTATCTCAAAATAACATTCGAGTTAAAATGTGTAAATTTTGTTCGTATTTTGCAACAAAAATCTTAGAATTTTATAAAGATTTCTAAGCATTTTATATTTATTAAATGTATTAATAAAAATACAATTATTTATGTTAATAATTTCGATATTAAAATTGTAATAAAAGAAAAACTCGCAAAAAAAATAAAATAATAAAATTACAATGTTGATCTTTGAAAGCATTCTTTATTAACAAATTTCTTTTTCGCTTCTCTTAATTCTTTCTTTGTTTTACTTCTCTTTTTTATTTTGTTCTCTTTTTATTTGTTTGTTTTTAAGTTCGCGTTAAGCGAATTTGCAATCAATTGCATTTTATTTCGAATAAAATTGTATATATTTTTGTGTAAACTTAAGACTAAATAGTTCTTTACAATTATATCTAGAATTTGTTCGCAATTTAGCAACTTTTGTTTAAGTTTTCTTTAAACTTAATTTCGAATGCGCAACATTTTTTGCGACAAAATTAATTAAGTTTTAAGATATTATATATTAAACAATTTTATTATTTTATTTAAGAACGACAATTTGCGCAACGAAATCGTTACAATCAATATATATATCAAAATTATATTGAAATTTTAATGTTAATTACAAGACAATACAAGTAAATTAATCTCTCGCTTTTGTATTATAGTTTACTCGAAGAACAAAAAAACGCAAAAATATTCGATTAATATTAATTTTAAAAATAATTCGTTCGATCTTCTTTCTTTTAACGTCTTCAAATTAATAAAAATTCTATCATATTGTTTAGCAAAGTTGTTGCAAAAAATTAATAAAACTAATTAGTACATTATAATATTCTTTTTATTTTACATCTTTAAAATTAACGTTGCATTGCTTTAGATTCGAAGCTATTTATCTTTAAAATTTTAAAATTTTAAACAACGAATAATTAACAATTATTTCGTCTCTATTTAAAAGAATTAAGCAAAAAATACATTAAGAAATGTCGTTAACAATATTTCGAATAATCGAAATAACAATTAATTTAAGCTCAAGATTGCAATCGAAATTAATAAAAGAAAAATAAAGATTGTTTTTGTTATGTCGTTAGATACAAAATAAAAGAACAAAAGTAACAAGAAAATTAAGAAAAACAAGAACAATAAAGCGCAAAACAAAGATTTATACGTCGAGTTAAAATATTACTTTTTTACTTGCGCATTAAGATTAACTTAATTATTAAAATTAAGACAACGCAAGTTTATTAATTTTATAAACATTTTGTCGACAATATATAAGAACGCGTTACACATTTTATAAAATCAATTTTTGCAAAAATTGGTAAAAAAGTTATATAATTATTGTTAAATATGTTGTTGCTTATCTTTATTAACAATATTCGATTATCTAATTTATAATTAAAGCACATATAAGCATTTAAAATCTTTGTAACATTTCTATAAAAAACAAGATAAATTTAAAAAAAATAACATATATTGACTTAATTAATAATATTTATTTACAAACAATTAAAGCGATTGTTATTGTTATTTTTCAAATTTATATATAGCGTCAATTGAAAGATATTTTATTTAAGTAAAAAGCGAAGTTCGTTGTTTATTGTTATTATTTCTACTAAGCATTCAAGATTTTTACTTGTTTTTTAATTAATATTTTCGATATTTAATTAAACATCTATTCGTGCAAATTCGACTTCAATTATTATAATTATTGTCTTATTAAAAAATCAATTTTATTTGTAATTTTGAACGTTAATATTAACAATTAATATTGAGTTATTATTAAGATTATCGATTTAACAAAGTTAAATATTACGCTTCTATATTTTTATAAGTTATTCAAAAAACTTAAAATAAGACTTTTAATCAAGTTAAAAAATCGACTTTAAATAATTCGAGATTTTTATATTTACTTATTTAAAAGTTTAACAATTAATTATTTTAAATAGAAAGAAATTTTAATCTCGACAAGTATTACAATATAATTGTCAATACTATATTATAACAATAAATTATTTAGAGCTTCTAAAGATTTTATGTTTACAACAAGATTACTAATATTTATAGCTATTTCTTATAAAAGAATACAAAAAAACAAGAAAAATATAATAAACTAATCGTCTTCTTTACGACTTTTTCAATGTTAATAAATTTTATAATGTCAAGATTTCGAAAAAATAATTTAAAAAGTTTAACAACAAATAAAGAACGACAAATTGAAGTTTCGATTTTAACAAACGCTTTTGTTCAAAATTAATTAACACTTTGTTTCTATTATTGTTGTTAATTATAATAATATTGCGAGTTCTTGAACGCACTAGAGTCTCGAAGCATTTGCATTACGTTTCTTAGTCAATTATAATAAAAACAATAAAGAAGATTATTAAAAAGCATCAAGTAATTATTAACAAAAAAATCAAAAAAAGACAAACATATTTAATTAATTCTTTGCAAAGATTGTGTTTCGCATTATGATTTAATATTACAAAAAAAATTGTTAGTTTAAGAATTACTTAATCGAGCTTAAAAAATTGCATCGAAGATTGTTTTTACTTTATTCTCGAATAATTTTATATTAGCTATAAATAATTAATAATTAAGTAAAAGAATATGCGTTTACAATAACTTAAAGAATTGCAATTTATCTAAAATTAGAAATATTATAAACAAATTTATTCTTAACAACATTTAAAGAAATTAATAATATTAGACTTCGAAAGAATTTATAAAGAAATTAGCTCGCTTTACGTTTGTAGCAATGTATTGTTTGTAATCGAACGCAATATTAATTTTTTTAAGTAAAAAATAAAATAAACGAACGTTAAAGTAAAGAGTGTATATATAAACTCAACTATTAATCGAACAAGAAATTATTGCTTTTTAACAAACTTTTATTTACGTTTTATTTAAAACGTCTTAAAATTAAAAGCTATCAAATTGTTTTTTAAGTTATATCTTAACACTTTAAGTCAAATATTAATTAGATTTCGATCAAATTTAACAAATCTAATTCTAAATATAAGTTCGTGTTTGTTCAATGTATTTTTTTCTAATTTATAATATAATCTTGTATTTGAATTAAATCTCGATTAGATTTCGATCAAATTTAACAAATCTAATTCTAAATATAAGTTTGTGCTTGTTTAATGTCTTTTCTTCTAATTTATAGTATAAATTTGTATTTAAATTAAATCTCGATTAAATCTCGATTACATTTAATAAATTTAATTCTAAATATAAGTTTGTGCTTGCTTAATATCTTTTCTTTTGATTTATAACATAATTTTGTATTTGAGTCAAATTTGAGTTATTTAATTTAGAGAACTTAACATTTATAAACATTAAACATTGAGCAATAATAAAGCGTATTTTCTTACTTTAACATTAATTTCTTGTTAATATTAAGAATTGCTTTAAAGTCTAGAATACAAATAATTGTTTTGAACGCGTTTGAGCTCCAGCACTAATACAAATAAAAACAATACTACTATTAGAAAGAGACGATTGTTAATAATAGAGATTATATCTTATATAGCTAATTAAATGTTGTCTAATTAGCACTTTAGTCGATTATAAATTATAGTAATCTAATTGTTAAATTCAATTTATATAAGAACATTATAATAATAATTATCGATATTCGTCTTAATATTTAATTGAACGTAAATAAAAATTAGTATCTCTCTTACATTATAAGTAAAGCAATAAGATAAATATATGTTATGTCTTCTTGTATATTACAAGTCTTCTTATGTCTTTTTAAAATATTAATCTATATATATTGTTATTAATTGCAATCTTGTAAGATTAACGACACTTTTTTTCTATAAAATTTAGTATTAGACTTAAGATTTTGTAATGTAATTTGTTGTTTTTGTTTGCGATTATCGATACATAATACGCAAATTATTTTAAAACGTCTTTCTTTTTGCTATATTAATAATTTATATATAGTCGAAAGTATTATTAGAACTAATAATCAAAGTATTATGTTATATATTTGCAATGTTTGCGACTTCGAAACAAAGAACAACAATAAGCTAACGCGACATCTTAACAAGTACTTAATAACTTAAAAAAAAAAGCGTCGAAGAGAATCTAGATTTAAGATAAAAATAAAAGATAAATCGATGAACAAAAAGTTATATTAATTACGCAATAGTCTTCTTAAACTTAAGCAAATTGCAACGAAAACTAAAATATTAAATTTGTTAAATAAAATAATATACGACAAAGTTTTACAATCTTTTAAGTTAAATCAAAATTAAAAGAATTATTGTAACACGCATTTTACGAAGATTACAATTTGCTATTTTGTAATTTTACAATAAAACAATATTATTAACGAATATTAAACTTTTAAGATTAGTGTGATCGTTGAATCGAATCGAACATTTTTTTCTCAACTCGACCCACCCTCTTGGGCCCCGTAGGGTTGGGCCAGGGTTAAGGCGCGAACCCAACCCTAGGGTCGAGTTTTGTCGAGCTAATGCCAAGAACTTAAGCTAACTTCGTCGCGTTAGCATTTGCTTATCTTATCTTATCTTATCTTATCTTATCTTATCTTATCTTATCTTATCTTATCTTATCTTATCTTATCTTATCTTATCTTATCTTATCTTATCTTATCTTATCTATGCGCTAACCCGATTGACCTAGCGTAGGGTTCACTCTAATTGCATATGGTTAGCGCGTCACGTGACGTCACGTGATCGAGTAAATTGAGTTGAACACTCGACGCACATTCTTCGTTCGTCCCACCCTGTTGGGCTAGGAAATTTGCCTGACCCTAGGGTTAGGGTTGGGCGAGTTAACCCGATCGGGTTGAAACCCGACCCGACGATCACGCTATTTAAGATATTTGATAATTTGACAAAAAGCAATTTTGCGATAAATTTGAAATCTATTGTCTTCTCTCTAATAATAGAGAAGTATAATAAAGAGAAAGGAATTGAAGAACTTAACAAATCTATAATTAGAGAAAATAATCGTCTTCGCTAATTCGAAGAAAGTATAACAATATATTTCGAAATTTCTTGTACAATATATAAGTTTTTTCGAGATATTACAAACTAAAAGTTCGCGCAATAATTAATAAATTACAAAATTACAAAAGTACTATTAACGTTTTTTTTCGAAATGCGAATTTGAAATACGTACGCAAGCAATGCAATTATTACAATATTAAAAAAATATATACGCAAATACATTGCATATTATACGAGATTTAAAATAACAATTAAATAAACAAGAATTTTATTGTTAAGAACACAATAAGTAATCTTGTTATTGTTAAATATATTATATATTATCGAAATGTAAAAAATGTAATACATTTTCTACTAGAACACAAATTCTTTTAAGAAAATCTAACGTACGCGTTTATCTAAATTAGAACGACAAACAATATATGCATTTATACGAAAATGCATACAAGAAATTAATAATAAAGTACGCAAAATTAAGTATTAACAAAGACAACTATTGTTTCGATTCTTATATTTATAGATAAGACGTAAATAACACATTATTATAACAATTAAAACTTATAATTGATTTATCTTATTATTGATAATTTTAATTGCACGACTAAACGAAGTCAAATTCGATTAAAAATAATGTTAATAAAGTTAATTTCAATTGTAAAGATTTAAAAAAAAACATCAATTACATTTATAAGCGAAAGTATATTATTAAGTTATAAAAATAATATTTAAATATATATATCTTAATTATAACGTATATATTCTTTGTATTAATTTAATAAAGATTTCGAAAAATTTAAGAAATTCGATGTTAATATTTGATATACAAATAACTTTACAAGAAGTTGTTATTTAATTATTGAAAAAATAATAATAAATTACGAAGAGCAAATACTTATTATTAATATTAAAAAGAACAAGTATTGCAATATTTACGAAATCTCTTTTAACAAACGAAAGAATCTTACGAAAAAATAAAAATATTAAATTTCTAAATACACTTAGATTAAGTTTGTTAAACAAAATTTTAATTCAAAAAAAAGCAAAACAAATATAAAGATTTATTTCGTAAAAAATTAAATATAAAATTACAAATATTGCAACGTTTATATTTTAATAAATTTGAACATTCTTTATCAATTGTTCAAAAATATAATTATAAGATTAATTAATTAATTTGTTACTTTAATTAACGATATTATTTTTTATATTTGTTTTAAAAGATTAGCAAAGTGCAAAAAGAAGAAAAAAACAATTATTAAATCGACAAATTTAATTTAATTTAACGAACGTTTTTATTAGATTTTTAAATTTATTAATTTAAAGAAATTCAAGTATTTTAACAAGATTTAACAATAAAGCGAAATCGAACAAAAGATAATAATATCGCAACTCGTTTCTACAATAATATTTTTATTATTAAAAAAGCGAAATACAACAATATATTGTGTTCGAACAATTATAAACTTTGTTATGTTTGCTTAATACATTTTATATAATAAGAACACATTAAGTTACTTAAAGCATATATTATATTAAATTAACAATCTAGAAATAATTTTCGTCAAATATCGATTACAAAATATTACGCACAATAAAAATAACAAAAATAAAACTTATTTTAATATTTTTAAGCTTTATGTCTTAACACACTATGTAACTTTTATTTAATTATTTGACAATACTTAAAATTTTAATATTTTTTACAAAAAAGCGACATATAAGTTCTTGTTAAAGCAATTCTTTTCAAGAACAAACAAAACAAAAAACTAAAATACGCAAATATTAATATATAACATTCGACATCTTAATATCGTCGTTATAAAAGGTATAATATTATATCTAAAAACTTAAGCAATATTTGTTGCAAAATAAAAATCGAAAATAAATATTATAATATTAAATCGAAATTTAATAAATTTGTTAATAATGTTTAATTTTAACAATTACAATAATGCACAATTTATTAATCTAGATTAAAACGACTAACATTAACGAAAAGTTAAAAGACTTATTATTAAGAATTAATTTAAATACTCTAACTTTATAAAGATTTTAGCAATATTTATTCGAGAAAAACGCAAAAGAAAATGCGACATTACTAATTCGAATATTTGAGAACAAACTTTGTTTTAAGCAAAGAATTACTTTGTTAAAATTTATAAGTCTTTAACATGTTAAAAATAAAACAAGAAAAATTATATTAATTTAAATCGATTGCGAAAGAATATAATTCGATGCATTTTTTATTAACGTAATAGAAGCAATTGACGAAGAGATTGCGTATAAGTGCAAAATAAAGAGTTAAATAAGAAATATTGAAACGACAAATTAGCAATAAATAATAACAAATATATAAAAAGCGTACAACTTATTATTTTTGTACTTAATTACAAGAGATTAAAGCGTAATAAGCGATTACAAAGATATACAAAAACGTTTGTTAACTTAAAGTGCTAAATTAACAAAGAAATTACTTACAAGATATATAAAATGTACAAAATAATAAATTATTCAAAGAATATAAATAAGAATTTTAAACGTTTGTAATTTTGACGTTTCTATAATATGTTACATATTATTCGCAACATTGATCTTGTATTAACAAATTAAGAATGCACAAAGTACTACGTTAACAACTTTATTAACTAAAATTAATACAATACAATATATAATTCTTAATTTAAGACTAAGAAGATTCGAATTACAAACAAATAAACGAGACATTATTAAATATAGAACGAGATTTGAAGACGCAATTGTTAATTCGAATTGCATTTAATCTAAGTTAATTTTTGTTAAAAAAAATAAAAGTAAAAAGTAAATAACGAAAACATTATACAAGATCAAAAAGTCAAAAATAAAAAAAAGAAATATTAATAAAAAAAAAGATTTCGTTAGATTAAAAATAATAAAACGAAGAAGTAAGTTACTCTTAAGTATAATAATGTTGTCTTTTTACTTTTTTACAAGTCTTTATCGATTAACGTTAGAATATATTACAACGAGATGTTTGCGATTATAATTTCGAAAATAAAGAAAATAATTAACTTCTTTAATGCTATACTAACTTTTTATTTATAATGTTGAGAATTTTGTCTTTTAGCAAAACTTTTTAACAAATTTTTAAAAATTGCTTAAAAAGACTAGCGAAATTATCGACAAAAACAACAAAAGTTAAATATTAAGAAATTTTTCAAATACGATTTTTAACTTATTGTTAAACATTACATCATATAATGTATCAAGAAAAAAAAATGTTATTAAAATAAAAAAAGTAAAGACGCAATTAAAACGTCTTTTTAGTATTGTTTATCGAACAAACGAAAGCAAAGAATTAAAACGTCTTGCACTAAATTACTTGAACTAGTTCGTAAACGCGACAAACATTCGAAAAAACAAAATTAAAATTAAAATACTTTTTAATCGATTGTTATTAATATCGATAAAAAGATTATTGTATTATTGTCGTCTAAACGTTTAAATCTAAATTAGCTTAATTTTCGAATATTAAAAATTTTGTCTCTAAGAAGCAACTATTCAATATTAAATTTAAATTAGATTGATTTTCGAATATTAACAATCTTTTCTTTAAGAAGCAATTGTTCTAAGTTAAATTTAAATTAGATTTGACTTAGATTTGATTTAGATTGTTCTTCGAATATTAAGAATCTTCTCTTTGAGAAACAACTATTTTAAATCAAATCTAATTTAGATTTAAATCAAATTAATTTTCGAATGTTAAAGATCTTTTTTTTAAGAAGCAATTGTTCTAAATTAGATTTAAGTCAAATCTAAATTAGATTTTTCTTCGAATGTTAAAAATCTTCTCTTTGAGAAGCAATTGTTCTAAATTAAATCTAATTTAAATTTGATTTAAATTAATCTTCAAATATTAAGATCTTTTTTATAAGAAAATTAGATCTAATTTAAATTTGAGTTATCTTGATTTTCAAATATTAAGAGTCTAATTTTTGAGAACATCTATTCTAGATTAGATTCGAATTAAATATTCAAATTTTTGTCTTTAAAAACATTTACTTTACGCAAGACCTTAATTAATATTGCTAGCGTTCGAATTAAAGAAAAAGATAAATTCTCGAAACGCGAAATTTAAAATACAATTTTTATATTTCTTAATAATACTAGTTATAAGAGCAATTGCGCAAAAAAAGATTGCTTCTTTCTTATTGTTATCGTTTTCGTTCGTAGCAAAGAAATTAACATAAATTGAAACACATTTAATATTTTTGATTGCGCTAATAGTAAAATTCTTAATATAAACATTAAAAACGAGAGCAAAGACGCAAGTTTTAATTATATTATCAAGATTTTTTTTACAAAGCAACAAAGTTTCAAAATTAATCAATTTCTCAATTTTAAAGATTTATAATTTTCGAAAGCTTAAGATTTGATCAAGATTTAAACAAGACAATTATAAGATAATTAATCAAGAAAACAATAAATAAGACTAGACATTCGTCGAATAATACTTAACATATAATTCTTAAAATTTACATATTTTTTTAGAAGTTTTTGTAGTCTCGCATTTGAATTATTTACCCAATTTGTAATAATAACAATTCGCTCAAGTATTGCAGAACTTAAAAAATAACAATCTTAAATAAAAAGAAATTAATAAAGAAATTAAGATGCGTATATTTTAACAAAATTAAAAAGAAGAATTAATTATAATATAATGCGAATGTTCGAATACAAAAATCGACAAATTATTAGCTTTGTTATTATTAAAATTAATATTATTGCTTGTTTTAATATATAATTGAGTTTCTTTTACAAAACATAATAATTTAAATATATTGTTGTTAACAATAATGTAATTTTACGATTTAATTTTATTTAATGTTGAGTTGTTGTTATTGAATTTTTAAAAAAACAATTTAATTAAAGTCTTATTTATTAAACTATATAACAATAATTAACTTAACGTTCGTCTCTTTTTATTTTATTCTTTCGCATAGTATTTACTTAAAATAGAATCTTTGTGCACAAAAAACGAAGACAAAGAGAGTAAATTTAACGAAAATAATAAAATCGAATTACAAAATATCGCTCTACTTTATACATAAGAAAGAGACAATAACAACTCTATTTGTGCTTTTTTTATTATTGCTATAAGCGAGAAAGAAAACGACAAATAAGTCGACAATCGAAATTGTTGTTTGAAAAATAAGTTATTATTAACAACGAATAATACAAAATCTTTAAAGCACAAAAGAGCGACAATTAATTTAAATAACAAGAACGACAATTCTATATTATTATTTGTTAGTCGTGTAAGCGATATTTCGATTTAATTATCTAATATTGTAGATAATAAGAGCGACGATTTTATATAAACAATAAAATGTCGCTTGACTTATTAATTGTATCAAGAGATTAAAGACATTAAGTCTAACATCTTTTTTGTGTTTTTAAATATAAAGATGCATTTGACGACGTCTTTTAATGTCTATTAAATATATAACATGTACGAACATTCTTAATTGTTATAAATTTAATAATTGAACGTAATTTATAAATGTCAAGTTTGTCGAACTTATACTTATTGCTTACGATTTTATTCTTATTTTAATAATGCGATTCAATTAATTTTATAAAAGAACAACAATTCTAAATAAAAAGCGATAATTATAAAGAAGACACAAATTCGATTTTTCAATAATTTAAAATTCGAAAGTTAGTTTTTATTAACATGAGATACATTTTTATAATAGTCGAAGCAACAAAATAAATTTCGATTAAATTAGCAAAACTTGAATTATTCTTAATAAATATATTAATATTATCAAAGACAATAAGTAATGTTTTGCTATAATTTATTACAAGTAAATTAATGCTAAAAGAGTAAAATCTATTGTTTGGAATTATATAATTCTCTTTTTCAATACTTTTTTGTTTGTTTTTATCTTCTCGATCTTTACTTTTTTCGCTATCGCTATTACTATTATTGTTTAGCTCGATTTCTATGCTAGTTTTCTTTTAACTATTATCATCTTTCTCGCTATTGTCGCTACTATTATTGTTTAACTTAATATTTGTAACAATCGTCTTATTATTGCTTAAATCGCTACTTTTGACGTTGTTATAAAAATTATTCGCATTGTTGCTATTATCAAGTTGCATACAATTGAACTCAAAATTATTAAATTGTGTGTAATTATTTAGATCAATAATGTTAGATAAAGTTGTAAAAAATATAAAGAAGACTTTGACAAATAAACGAAAGCAAAGCATTTTCAAGTAACCAATAAGTGTTATCTTTTTTGTTCGAATAAAAATTGTTAAGATTTAAGTTAAATCTTAATCAAATCTTGATCAAATCTTAATTAAATATAATTTAAATTTAAAACTAGCGTATCTCGATGCGTTACAATAACTTCTTTCGTTTGTTTTTCTTTTTAATACAATTTTATCTTTGCGCTTTTTATTCATCTTTTAATTTTTAACGAGCTTACGCTATTCTAAATATAATATTTTATTAATTTATTCGAATATTTAATTTCGTATTACAAATAATTCTTAAACAAACTTCGCATATATAAACAATAAACGCAATTATCATTTATTAAATTCTTAAAGACATATATTAATTTTTTTGTAAAAGAATAATAACAATTCGATTAATAAGATAGAATTCGAGATTTTCGAAGCATTGTGTGATTCTCTTAAGTGTAGAAGAAAGATATTATTACTCGACAATTAAAAAAATAATATAATAAAAATGTTATTATTATAAATACAACACAATGTAAGTCTATTTTTAGTTACAAAAATGTCTATTAATTGAATGCAATTTACTATTAATTTTGCGTTTGTTAAGAGCGAATCTCGAAGTCAAAAAACGCGTCTTTTACATTTGTTTTAATTTCTTAACGTCGAACTTAATATTACGTTTTTAGAAATTAATTGTACGAAATTTACATTACAAATTTTCGAATTTGTAAATAGACGAAAAAATGCAATGTTATTACGCAAGACTTGATATTGTATCAATATTCTCATTTTATAAAACAAAATAAAACAACGTTCGAAATATATTTTTATGTTAGAACATAAAATTGTTATACGCAAGATATATATCTTTTTGCAAGTTACGTTTGTTACTAAGTACGACGTCAAAACCTATAAATCTTGAGCTAATTCTTAACAAAAATTCAAACTATTAATGCTAATAAAACATGTGTAAGAGAGAATAATTGATCGTATAAAAAGTGTCAAAAATTAGCATAATAACAATGTAGAAAATGTTCTCGTATTAAAGAAGGTAAGAAAAATATTGCTTTTGTCTCTTTCTATTGTAAATAAAAGTATATTCAATTATAACTCTATAACGCGATAAAGAACTATTGATCTTATATAATAAAGCAAGTTCGCGATATAATCAAAAATTATTACAATTTTATCAATAATAAAAAGTCGCGTAGTTACGTTCAAATCTTATTATTAAAATCGACTTTTCTAAGCAAGAATATTTAAGATATAAGTTTGTTTATTTTTATTAATTTCTCGCTAAATTACAATTAAAAAAAGCAACTTAAGTTATTTGTAAATTCGATAATAATTAAGACTTTTACGTCTTTATTTTTTAACAATAATCGAAAAAGTTTTGAAATTAATTCTTTGATTAAACATATATTCAATTCTATAATCTTAAAGACAATTAAAATTATAAAAATTATAATTTGTTATTGCATCGAGAAGTTTAAACACGAAACGCAAATATTCATTTATTTTGAAAAACAATATATCGAAGATATGTATTTTACTTTGTTAACAATTACGATCTTTATACTTATAATATATTAACAAATATTTATAAGAAAATACAACAAAAATAAGACGATTAACTCGTAATATAAAGAGAAAAATGTACACAAAAATTGCGACAAAAAATTGTATTTTACAACAAAGAAGCTATTAACAAGTTCGACAACAACAAGATCTTGCATGTTTTTTTTTCGAAAATCTTTCTCGAATTTGAATATTAATAAATCGAAATTCAAGTATTTATTAAAGCGACGTAATCGATAAAACAATAACAAGAATTCGATAAATGCTTCGAATAAAGAATTTGTAATTAAAAGTTTAAGAAATAGCAAAATACGTAAAAATAAATTAATTTAAACAATCAATTAACAATTTTAATAAAGAAAAAGCGTCGAACATATAAGCAATAATTGTATAAATTTAAGTTATTTAGAGAAAATCTAACTTAGTTCTAACGAATAATTACGAAAATGTTAATTGATTGCGAGAATGCTTGTAAAAGAGAATTAATAAATAAAACAACATAAAAGTAAGTATTCTTAATCGAAGAAACAAATATAAATTAAATTTAAATCAAATCTTGTTTAAATTTGACAAATAACAAGTGCTATGTAAACTAATTGCAAGAAGTGCTTACAAAAAAAATCTTAAAAAAACAACAACATTTAAATAGACTTGTTTATATATAAAGAAGAAGATCTAAATCAAATCTTGTCTAGATTTAACAAATAACAATAAATAAATTAACTAACTAAGAGCGTATTTACAAAAAGAAATCGTTATACAAAGTAACGTTCAAATAGACATTCTTAAATAAAAATGTAAATTTAAGTTAAATTTTGTTTAGATTTAACGAATAATAACATACGTATTAATTAACGATAAGAATGCTTATAAAGAGAATCTAAAAAAAAAAATGTCGAAGTAAATTTTTTCGATAAAAGATATTTTGTAAAGATTACATTAAGTTGAATGTCAAAAACTTACGTTTATTTGCAATTTAACAATTACAACTTCTCGAAAAACATAACGAAAAATGTAAGTTATCTTTAATAATTGTAATCAAATTTTAAATCAATCGAGACTAACTAAAGAACGACAAACAAAATATACTAAAAAAAAGAAGTGTGAATATAATAAGTTGCGTTCGTTATCTTTATATTATTATTTGTGCTAATATAATTTGCGAGCAAGTTAATCGTTAAGTCGAAAATTAACATCAAAAATAATCTTTAATAAAATAAATATAAAACTCGAATTAAGAAACGAGAAAAAAATATATTATTAAAATTGACATTTAATTAAATTGTTTAAAGAAAAAAGCTAAATATCAAAAATAAAACGAATACAATTTGATATATAAAAAGAAAAAGAATTTTCTTATTAATTGTAAATAATGCAAAAAGATACAAGAGATTCGTTGCTTATGCGAAAGAGTATTCGTACGTAAATATTTTTATAAATAATAAGAAGAAAAACTTTTACTTCTTGTAAAAGTATAACGCATATATAAAAAAAATACATTTAATGTTAGAAGTATCGAGCATTTTTATAAGCGCAAATGCATTCAATATTATAATATAAATCAAACAAATTATATTAAAAATTGTAATACTATTGTGCATGTAAGTTGCGATCGAATAATAATTTAAATAATTATAGATGTTGAAGACGTTATGCTTTTTATAATTTATGTTGTAAACATATATTAAAATATCGCAAAATAAATTAAGAAAAACATTATAGTTTATAACAATGTTGTTTTGCAAAGATAAATATTTTAATTCGAAACAAATTCTAAAGCAACTTTATGTTGTTAATGTAACTTTAAAGCTAAGACATAGACACAACGATCTTGAGAGTCTCAAATTGCTAATAGAGTTTCTAGAGAATTATCTTGAATTGTCAATGTAATATCGAATTTGTAATATAATTTGTTGTCAATTAGCTTCTTTATTATCTTTTCGTTAGCTATACGTACAATTAATAATATATGTTTTTTATATTGATTATTCTTTGTAAGTTACTCGACTTTTTCGATTATTATTTTCGAATATATATTTTTGTTAATTTTAATAAGTATTTTTGCTTCCTTTTTCTCTATATTTTTGAATATTTCTTTTACTCTAATTTTGTATATTATTACACTACAATTACTTTCGCGCAAGCTTACGTTCAATAATATTTTTTTAATTTAAAAATTGTTTTTCTTTAATATTTTTTTATTGTTTTTTGTTTTAACTCTAAATATAAGTAGCTTTAAATATCTCTTTATAGTTTCGATATTTTTGCGCATTAATAAGATCTTTTCGATATTTATTTTTCTTGTTTGATTAACTATATTTTTGTTGTTGTTATTGCTATAATTCTTTTTATCTTCTTCTTGTCTTTGATAAAGACTTTTATTTCGAATTCTTTGCAAACGCTTTGTATTAATAGCACTATATCAATATTAATACTAAAATAGTAGCGTGATTGTTAGGTCGAATTTCAATCCAATCGAATTAACTCGCCCAATCCTAATTCTAAGATTAGGCAAATTTCCTAGTTTAATAGAATAAAACGAGCGAAGAATTCGCGTCGAATGTTCAACTTAATCTACTCTATTACGTGACGTCACGTGACGCGCTAATTATATGCGATTAGCATGAACTCTACGCTAGCTTAATCGAGTTAGCGTATAGATAAGATAAGATAAGATAAGCGAATGCTAATGCGACAAAGTTAGCTTGAATTCTTAACATTGACTCGACGAAACCCAACTCTAAGATTGGGTTCGCATCTTAAATCTAACTTAATTCTACAAGATTTAAGAGAATAAATTAAGTTAAGAAACAAGTGTTCGATTCAACTCAACGATCACACTATAAAATAGCTTCGAAAAGATATTGTTAGTTTTTTGTTTGCTCTTTTAATTTAGGATAATTGTCTATTTGTTTCTTTTCTTTTACTAATTTTTTCTAATCTTTTTAATTAATTCTTTATATACTAATTGTTTGCTATCAAAGCAATGCGTTAACGCGTTAGTTTCTCTATTAATCTTATTAGTTTTTTCAACTCTTTTTAGAATGTCAATTTGTTAATCTTTTGTCTATTAAATCTATAGAGTACGCGCAACTTGTTCAACTTCTTATATATATTTTTCGCTTTAATTAAATTTCTCTACAAGAGTGCAATACTTGTATCTCGCTTATTTGCTAGCGTTGCATCGATAACGCTTATAATTTGATTTCGACAATCAAAATAAAACGCGAACGTTATAACGATAATTTTCTTTGTCTCTCGATAGATAATAGATAATATAATAGTTTATCAATTTAATTGAATGTATTTGTATTCTATTAAAAATGTTCGATTATATATTTACAAAAGCAAATAGTTCGATATATATTAAAATTTGTTTGTAAATTATAAGATTAAAATATCTATATTAAAATCTAAGTATCTCGAAATTAACAAGCAAAAGTTAGAAAGATCTCGAAAAAGTGCATTTTTGCAATTTTTTAAAAGATTAACTACTATAAAATCTTGTAAGTTATTATTAATATTATAGTATTCTATATTGCAAATTATCAAACAAATCCAATATATTATATAATTAACTTTGTCTATTTATAGACAAACTATAATATATACTTAATATATAAAGTTTAAGACTTATGTTACTCTAATATTGTTTAAAAATAATTCTAGAACTAATTAATAGTCTCGAAAGAAACAAAACAAATATTCGAGATATTAGAAAAAAGTAATAGAGATTTTCTCTAATTAATATAATTTGTTCTATAGACTCGCTTATATAATTTAAGTACTAAGATACTAATATATTGTTTAGCAATATAGAAGAGAAAGAATTAGTCGATATTAATTAAAAGCTAGCACAATAGTTTTCTAGATAGTTAAAATATATAAACAATGTTAATAATTAATTTGCAACTAACAATTTGTTTAAATATAGAAACAAGAACTAAGAACTTTTGCAACTCTAAAAGCCTTTAACAAACTAATATTATCGAGCAATCTAAGAATTCTTAGTGCTTCAAAAATTCTTAACATTCTTAAGCTCGAAATTAAACAATATAATATATTTAACAAATGTTTTTCTTTAATTCTAGTTAGTCTATTTAGATACAAATAGTATTAAGAAATCTATTGCAATCTTAATAGAAATAGTTAATCTATTAAGTCTTTCAAGTTAAATATAAAATAGTAATTGTTGCAATATTAGATTATAAAGTACATATTAGCACTAGAGCAAACAATTTTATAGATTTTTTTGAATAGTATTAATTATTGTTTTCGACATCGTTCTTTCTTTGAACACAACATAAAATTATAATATTCTATAATTTTATCTTTAAATTTAAAACTTAATTGTGTAAAACTTCTATTTATATATTGCAATAAAAGTAGATTAGTTGTTTACGCTAATCTATTATCAATTAACTAAGCGCGCGTTATATCTAATTCTATATTATCTAGTTTAGAACAATTATATAATTTGATCGATAATAATATATAACAATCTAAAATATTGTAAATTAAAAAAAAAATTGTTTAGAAAATAAACTTTAGTATTACAGTATAAATCTTAATTAGATATATAGTATTATCGCTAGCAAAATATTTCTAACTTTATTTTCTTATTGTATCTTCTCGATTATATTTTACTAAATTTAGAATCGAATATTCATCGGCAATTCGGGGAAGCGATCCCTGTAACACAATGGCTCTACTGAGTTGACATCGGCCCGAGAGAGTCTCGTGACACCTCGCGCTAGCCTATTAGAGTAATTTAAACTCTCTTTTAATATTTAAATTGTTTTGTAATTTATTTGAAATCTTTAGCCTAATCGTGTTAGTATTACGTATAGAATTAGTATTTGAAAACGAATCTTTTTAGAATTTTTTTCGATTTCAAATATTAATTCTATACGTAATACTAACACGATTAGGCTAAAAATTTCAAATAAATTACAAAAAAATTTAAATATTAAAAGACAGTTTAAATTACTCTAATAGGCTAGCGCGAGATATCACGAGACTCTCTTGGGCCGATGTCAACTCAGTGGAGCCATTGTGTCACAGGGGTCGCTTCTCCGAATTGCCGATGTTCTTCTTAATATTTAAATACTTAATTTATTTATTTCTTTTCCGACAATATATATTTCTTCAATTTTTTAGTTGTTAATATGTTTTATTTCTTATTTTTTACTAATTTGCAACTATAGTTTGTAATATAATAGATATTAGATCTCTAGTCGAAATAGAAACTCGAGCAAATATACTTTTTATACTTTATATAATATTTTTAATATTTTTAAGTTGCTTAAGTTTTGTTGCAAATTTGCTAGACTTGTCTTTTTATACTTTTTATACTTTCTATACTTTCTATACTTTCTATAGTTCTATTAAATTTATAATTATTGTTTAAATACTAATTTATATACTTGTTTTTATATTGTATAATACTTTATATTTAAAAGATTTACTCTACTTCTATAATTTCTTGATATACTGAAAATTCTTAATTAAGTATTGACTAACATTATTTTATATTAGTATAATTATATTTTGTTTTTTGCTTCTTATATAGATTTATTTATTTTTTTACAAGTTTTTTCTTAAGTTATATTTTTGGCTTGCTATACTTATAATCGTTGCACTTTGACGTTATTTAACAATTAAATCTACTTTTACAAAATTCTATATTATTATTAATACTTCGATTTTTGTTATAACATTCTTGCTACAATATAGTCGACTATTATTTTCTTAATTCTTTTAGAGTTGTTTATATACAATATTACAAATTGTTTAGATCTATAAAGCTAATAACGCAATCTATTTCGAAATCGATATTTGTTAACTATAGAATACACTTGCAAAACAATATATCTATACATAGATATTTCTTTGTAGTTTTTAGTCTATCTTTCAAAGTTGTTTCTTTATAATTATATAGTAGAACTAGAACTTATATAATTAAACTAAAAAGATTTATCTACTTATTAAATTTAGATACAAATTTACTTGAAAGTTTTTTAAATATTTAAATATTTCTGCTTTGTATATATAAATAGACAATCTATTTAATAAAACTAAGAATTTTGACAATTTCGAAAATATTTTATTATTTGCGAATAATATTGATATAGCTGCACAAACTCTTTATATTAAGAAACTTCTTGCAAATATTAAAAGATTTAAGATTTACGTACAAAGTATACTACTAGTATAGCAGCTTAAACAATAAGAGTAAATATTTTTCTTTATTATTATTTCTAAAATTAATATCTTAGACAATTAAAAATAAATACAAAAATAAATAGATTATTTTCTAAACAAAAATAAAAATTAATATATTAGTTAACTTAATTTCTATAAATTAGCTTGCTAACAAGTATTAGATTTTGCGCATTGTATTATATATTCTATATAGCTTTAAAAGTATAGAGACTTTTTTTGACACTTTTAAGAATATAGTTAATAGTTAAGTATATATAAATATTATAGAAAATTGTATCTTATAAAGCTAATTGAATACGAGATTGTAGATAGACATAATTAATTGCTTGTTACAAGTATATATATCTCTATTATATTTATCAAAAATCTTACTCTTAAATAGCTTCGATTAAAAGCAATATACAAAATTGGATTTAAGAACTAGTTACTAAATATTTTAATTGAGACGTTAAACTTGTATCTCTAGTATTTTGTTTCAGAGAATATTAAGAATTTTAAATATTTAAAAGAATAGAAATAAAATACTAAGATCTTGTTTAGATACTTGTATTTCTATATTAGATATTAGAGTAATTAAATAGTTTTTGATATATATAATAATAATAGAATCTAAATTACAATCGAATATTTATTAAAAAAATCGAGTTTTTAAACAAGCTTTAGAATGAGAATTATATATATAATTCTTGATTATAGATTCTCTATCTTAATTGTTTTGTCTCTATTGTTGCAATCAAAAAAAAATTATTTTTTAAGCAAAATTAATCGATAATAAGTAATTTATTTATTCTTTTAAAAGAGTTTAAGAAGCTTATTAAATATTGTTGTAGATTTAAACTATTACTCGAAAAATTATTATTGTATCTATTCTGTTAATTCTAGTTGTTTTATCGAGAATTATTTTGTTAAAGAGCAAACATTCGAAATCTTATACAACAACAAAAATAAAATTTTGCTTTACAATAAAGTAAATAAATAAAAAGAGATACTTCTCTCGATAATAAATACAGTTAAATATCTAAAAAGAAAATTTCGAGTATTTAGATATTTTGCAAAAAAATGTGAATCTTGCTATAATAGATTAAACAATATATTACAATATATTAGAAGCTTAAATAATAATAAATACAAATATATAGCAAGTAAAATAAAAAGCAAATTCTGCAATAGATTTAACAAAATTTTGAGCAAACAATACAATTATATATACTATATACGTAGCAGATATCTAAATATAGATTTAAACGCTTAAAAACATTAATAGTATACATTTCTATTTCTATTTCTATTTTTTATTTTTGTCTTATTTATATAGAATTTAAGACTATACTTTGTTAAGTAGCAAGCAATTGTTGAAACATAATAAAGTTATAACTCTTATATATAGCAATCTTCTCGAATCTCTATATTTAGCCATTAAGAATTAAGAAGATATTCTCGATATTAATATATTTCTAACGTTGCAAAACTTAAAATATTAAGTAGCTTCTTATAGAAAAGAAATGTATTTAGTCTATTATAGTAATTGTTTCTTTAACAATTTATCTAAAAAGCTTTTTCAAGAGTTTATTTTGTTAGAATTGAGAGAAAACTTTTTCTCTAATTAAATAATAAGAATATATAATTTTAGTTAACTGACATTGTAAAAATTCGATTTTATACTATAAAGATCTGCTCTTTAACGCAATCTTAATTTGTTGTCTCGAATATAGTAAATATATATCTTTCGATTTAGAGTTTTTTCTAGTCTATATAGCTTTTGAACAAATGTTATATAACAGTTATATATATGTATTGAGAAAATATCTTTTGTAATTAAAAAACTGTTTGTTCTAGTCAGTAAATGCAGAAAAAGCTATACAAATAATTATTATATTGTTGTGTTAACTAAAATAAGTCTTTTGTATATTATTTCTATTTGTTCGAATCTTTTTTGTAATATCTATATACTTGTCTTTAAGATCTTAATCTACTTTAATTAACTTTATTATTGTAGAATTGCTATTAAGATATATATAACTAAGGTTTGCAAACTTTAAAATATTTGCTTTTATTCTTTGTTGCTTACCTTTTTTGCTATACGTTAGACGTATATCTTTTCTTATTAATAGATAAGCAATAATAAAAAAGTTGTTATATATCAAAAAGAGTAGATTAATTGTTGATTCGATTTCCGGTTCCAACTTTTAGAATCGAATCGAATTGTCGATTCCAACTATAGAAATCGAATCAAAAATCAATTCGATCTATATATTTTGGAATCGAATCGAATTGTTAGGAAATCGAAGATTACGTTATTATGTTAAGAGTTACTATTTTTGAAATCAAATTATCAAAATTATTATAGATTTTCTTATTAATTTTCTATTAATTTATGGTTAATTTTGTATTTCATAGACTCTATAGATGCTATTTACTAGTATGATATATTATTTGCACTCTATAGACTCTATAGACTCTATAAATGCTATTTAAAGTGTTTCTTTTTTTAAATAGTAATATATTACTATTATGTATTACTTGCTCTCTATAGATTTTATAGATGCTATTTAATGTTTTTCTCTTGATAAGTAGTAATACATTATCAAATTGCATTATCAAATTTGAAATAGAAAACTAAGATTTTAAACAGATTAATTATAATCTATAATAGAACTAATATCTTAACAATTCGAGTCGATTTTTCGATTTAATTTTCAATTTCCATTTTTGGAATCGAATCGAATTGTTAAGACTTTCGATTTAATTCGAATCGAATTGCTAAGATTTGATTCGATTAATCGAATAGATGCGATCAGTCTAGAAAAGAGAACAGATTTAATAGACTTTATTCTATCTTGTTAGTCAATCGCTTAAGATATTGCGTAGTAAACAAATTATATCTTGTTATATACAATATCTTTAATAATAGATACAAATAACTTTAAATTATTAAACAAAATAGAATTAAGTATTTGAAAATTAGTTGTCTACTTTAGTAATAAATTACTCTCTTTTTGTAAAATCTATATCATATTGTTGTTTTTCTTGAAACTTGATAATTTATTATGAAGATATATAGCTCGAAGTAATCTATAATCTATTAATTGCTATTGTTTGTTAAATAGAATATCAACTTAATAGAGTGCTTCTTAGAAATTAGTTGCGTAATAATAAACGTTGATTTTACAAATATTTACAGTTTAATCTCTAAAATATAGAATAAAGTATATAATTAAAAGACAAACAATAAGACACTCTACAATAAAAGTAATTTAAAATAACTTATAGTTTTTTCGATCAAATAAAAGTGCTAAACTATTTATTAGTAAGTTTTAAGCTATATCTAGAAGTTGTTTCTCGATTCTATTAAAGTTTTTGCACACTTTTCTTTCAAGAGTTAAATACAATCTTAAATTCTTAAATCTATTTAAACAATTTTATTGTTAAAAAACTTATTTTGCTTTTATTTTTGTTGAGAAAAAGAATTGTAAGTTAATCTATCTTTATAAATATTATTGTTTAGAGTTTATCTATACAAGCAATTTCTATTTGTATTTATTGTCGAGTATATATCTTGTTTGTCAATCGATTTCTATTTTTGTATATTTTTTACGTCTTTAATATTTATTCTAATTGTACAAAAAACAAATATAGAAGTTTGTAGAACTTTTTCTAAAATACTTATAAAAGTTTTAGTAATATCGATCGATTAATATCTCTTTGTAGTAATTGCTAGTTAAAACAGTTATTTAAAACAGTTATTTAAAACAAATTTTTCTATTATTATATATTTTTTTTTAATCTCTTCTCTGCTATTAGAGATATAAAACAAATATTCTTCTTTTCGAGTATTTTCTTTCGATTGTTACAAAATTATAATGTATTAAATTACTTATAGAAACTAGTTCTTTATTTACTCTTAATAAATTTTTCTAATCTAATTTTCTCTAAATCTTATTGCAAGAGCATTTTAGCTTGTATATTCTAAAAGAATAGAAACAACAAATTGTTGTTTAGTCTACACAATCTAATTTCGAATTAAACAATCTAGACTTTTGTATTTTCTAATCAAAATTTAATAAAAACTTATTTTATTTAATAAATCGAAAAAATAGCAATATAAAGAACAATATAATTTATCGATTGTTTTTCTATACAATTTTTACAAATCTTAGATGCAAGACTAGCTTCGTAATAGATTAAAAATAACAATATTTAAAATAACTCTAAAAAAGCAATAGTTGATAGACAAATTTTAATACTTTTATTGAAAATTACGCATTGTTTTACAATTAGTTATTGTTCGAACAATTAGATCTACAGATTGCTGCAAAACTTAATAAGAAAAATAAGCTTTATAAGCAAATTTAGTTAAATTTGTTAGCAAAATCTATAAGAACATCTGCTATTATACTAATTAGTATTAAATAAGATACAATTTTACTATATTGGATTCTTTTTGTTATATTAAGCAATATTTTCAAATTTCTCAAATTAAGTTATATTTATTAGATTTTCGTTTTTGCAATTTTTATATAAGAGAAGAAGCACTAAAATATATTGATAAAGAGATTCAATTACAATATATATCTCTTAAGCAAAAAATGATGTTTTTAAAAACTTTGTATTAAACTTTTTTGTATTGTATTTTAGAATTTATCTCTATATAGATATAGAAACAATTATATTTTTGCTATTTTGTTCTACAAGTATTATTAAATAAATATAATTATTTTTAAAAAAATAAAAACTTTTATTAACTTGTTGCGTTTGTAGTTTACAAGATTTTGTATTAAAAAATCAAAAATTTAAGCAATATTTTCTATCTTTTATAAGCAAATTAATACTATTTTGATTAATTTCGAAAAGGTTTGTTAGACTTATAATAGTAGATTTTTCATATAATAGTTATCTATTCGAAATAATAGAAAATATATCTCGAGATATATTTAGTAATTGCACTAGTTAAAGTTAAAATCGAACAAATATTAAAATTACGTATATAGTTTCTTCTACTATATAAATTGTGTTAAAGCGCAATAATATAGTGTTGTAATTAACATTAATATCGAGTAACAATTTTTGCAAAAAGTCTCGATTAATATATCGAACTAAATATCGAAATCTTATTTCTTAAAAGTTTGTTTAAGTGAAAAGAGCCTTCGTTTGCGACGTTGTCTATCGTCGCTTTTTGCTTCTCTTGCATCGCCCTAAATCTAGATTGCTTTGACATTTTATCTCTTCCATACTTTTTTCGTAGCGATCGAGTAATTTATTCTTGTTCATATTTATTATTACGATTAATTTAATTGTCTTAAGATCAACAATTAACTAATTAGCGAGATTGTTATCTAAGATAATTGAGATCAAATAAAAGATCGCTTGTTGCTCATCGTTTCCAATTATAAAAATCTAGTATCTCTTGTCTAGAGCATGAATTCAAATATCTTTAACTCCTCGCTATATTGCTACACTTTTGCATTGACAATGTTCTCTCATTCGCATTTGCTTACTAGAAATGACTCGTCGCAAAGCTTGTCGTTTGAAAGAAACGTCGCAAAATGCTTTTAATTAATTCGACTTTTTACAATAGCGTTTCGAAGACGCAAAGAAAGCATCGCATTAAATTAACTTCTACATAAATACAACGCAATGTCACATCGATCGAATGATTAAATTGTGAAAGAAGTAAGCAACATTTAGACAAAATTAACAAGAGAGCTTACTAAGATTTTACCCAAACAAGTATTGTTACTTTTGTCGCTCTTCTCTTGACTTTTATGCGAAAATGCGCAATTGCGATTCGACTTGTATGCAAAACTTTCTATTATAAATATTAAAAAAATACGAAATTAAAAAGATCAACTTGATTTTAATCTATTGACGTCAATTAAGTTAAGTATATATTATCTAGACGAACACGCGCATAGAATTCAAGATGTTAAAAAATATCTTTGTGATTAATTTTGTTGTTATGATTTTTTGTCGCTATTGTTAACTAGCTTGCAATTTATCGAAATTAACTTAACTTAAAAGTATTAACTTAATGATTTTGAAAAAATTAAATCTACCTTGAACGCTTAAGATTTTCTCGAGTTTCTTCAATATTATTGGCTTAATAATACAAATATGTTTGCTACAAAGTTGCAACGCGTGCAATTAATATCTATACTTCTAGCAACTACTTTTATAGACTTTAAATCTTTAGCTCTTTTGACGATCAAGTATTGTAATTTAGATTTATTTTTGTTGTGCGATCTTATTAGTAAACTTCCCACTATAATGCTTCAAGTAACATTGATCAAGATTAAAGATTAAACGAAAAGAAAAAAATCGTAAGTTTCTTCAAAATATTATATTTGACGTTAATTACTAAATTTTGTGTTAGTAAATTATACATCTTTAATTTGAACAATAATTTAGCATTCTATATTGTGTCTCACTTTATTGCGTTCGCCTTTCACGATAACGTCTTCGCAACTCAAGACTTAACGTCTTCGAATCTTCTCTTCGATTTAAATTTTATTAACAACAAGTGTACGTCAATCTCGTAAAAAGAGAAGAAGCTCTTAACTCTAATTTTTTGCTCTATTGAGAAATTCGAAAATAAGGCTTATGTCTTTGTAAACGAAAGCTTGTTTTATCAAATCTATTATGTTTAAATAAAGCGTTTCGACGAAGACTTAAGCTTTTCGAAGATACTCACAATCTATTGTTTGCGTTGAGCGACCAGCAACGCTATTAACAATATTTCATTTTGCTTTATCTTCTTTTTAAGCTATTAACAAACGTCTTAAACGACAATAGATTCAACGATGCTATTCGTAATCTTGTAATGAATTATAGCAATTTCAAGATATTCGAACGAAGTTATTTGTTACGTCAAATTTGTTACGATATTTAAGTTGCTTATTTTGGACGTAATCTTAACTAATTGCTTATTTAAACAAATAATCGTATAAGTCGTTTGTAGAATTCGCATCAATCTAGAAAGCTTAATAATCAACAACAAGAACAAGTAAGACGTAACAAAATTATTCAAGATTTGTATGTCGTTTAACAAAGCTTGTCTCAAGAAATTTATAATAGCTTCGACACTCTCAAAGAGACAAAAATGAAGAATTCGTCGCTTCACGTAAAGTATCTTCAAATTTAACGTCTTTTTGTGATTATTATTTGTATTAAAGAACGCTCTCTTCTTAAAGTAACGCGACAAAAATACGACAAATAGATTCTAATTAATAATATCGAACAATAGCTTAGTGACGCGATAGTTAGAACAAACATTTCATTAATTATTTATGAGCGATCGCAACTTGCATTTTTGAAGAAATCTCAAATAGAAAAGACATTGTTTTTCGAGAAGTTATCTATGCTTCTTTTCGAAAAAGATTTAAATTAACAAGTTTTATTTATAAATGACTTGATCGCTCTATGTGAGCAACGCAAACGTTGTACTTCAAGTAGACGTCGCAAAGACCAAAATATTAAAAGTAAAAGCGATAAATTAAAAGAAAAGAAATTTGCGACGTTCGAGTTATATCTTGTGCGATGTAAATCGTATTAATGTCTCTTTTATCTAGATAATATTAACTTAACGAACGACAATCGTTGTTATAATTTTGTTATTCGCTATTTGCTTAAACGACATTTGCAACGCTATTATGTCAAACGATTGCAAAGAAGCAATAACATATATTGCTTACATCTTTATGTCAATTGCGTTAAATTAATTTTTAAAGATTTAAAACATTTTAAGAATTATGTCGCCCAAGTACACTTTGTGAAAATGTAATAGTTTGCTATTAAGCGCTCTATATATCTTCATTGTTTCTAGTTTATTAATGATAGATTTTTATTAATTTTTTGCGAGAACAAATTCTCAATATAATGCGTCAATTGTGTGCTAGACATGTCACTTTTAATGTACGCGCCCACAAATAACTTCCTCGAACCCAAAAAAAACATCTTCTTTTATAAATCTTTTCTCGACTTATCTTTGCTTGATTAGATTATATTATCTTCTATAATAGCATAAATTAGACGCATTCTATAAGATTAGCACACATAACATTCTTATATAAAATTAATCACTTATTAATAGTTTTAGAAGCAATAATACTTTGCATAATTATTATTTTTTTTGCTTTAAACTTAATACTTCTATTAAGTCTACTTCGTCTATATTATATCGAGGTGTGTTGTGTTCGCTTAACAATTACTTTGCTATTTCTAAATACGATTTCGTCTTAATAGAAGAATTAGAATTGCTTATTAAATCATGTTCTTAATTTAAAAATTAAATCGATCTAAGACGAAGAATGAATTGCGACAAGCTATAACACGACGTTTTAAAATTAAGTAACGAAGAAACGTACAAGAAATATATCGAAAACGAAAAATTATCTTAATAAAGAAGATTCACGAATTAGAAAAGTTATGCGAAGTTAATATTGCAATCATTATTTGTCGAAATAATTAATATTTTATTTATTGCTTAATGAATTAACAATTATAGTCGTCGTTAATGAATTAAATCGTAAGTGAGATGCTAGCCTTATAGTTATCGTTAAAGCTAACTAGAAGTAAAAGATTTTATATTTATTGTCTAAGAATTTGCTATTTTAAGACTTAAAGAAAGAACGACTTACGTTTGTCACAAAGAAATTAGACAATGTTAAGAACAAAGAAGCAACGAAGAGACACTTCAATTAAATTGCGAAGATTGTCGAAAAATGTTTTGATTACTATGATTTTTACTTATGTTATCACATAAACTTGTAATAACAACAATCTTTTCGCACAATACAATAAAAACATCATATCTTTTTTTATTTCTTTCAATCTTATTTTATTCGTTGTTGTTCTCTCTTTTATTGTCGCTATATTTTGCTCTAAATTAACAAACTAAGTTGCGAAAGTCTTGAACGTTTACTTTATAACTTATTTTAATGCAATCGAAAAAGAACGCAAACTTGAACATAAATAACTAAAAAAAGAAGCGCACGAAAAAGACTCACAAATTAATAAAAAAAAGATAAGAAACAAGTTTTGCAAGTTTTAAGATGCAATCTTATTGTTATTATTCTATTATTCTTCGCAATTAAATACAAAGCTATCTAAACTATAACAACGTTAAGACACGTCGTATACATCTAAATCTTGTTAAATGAAAAGTCTAATGTGCTAAAAGCTATAAATCAATTTTATATCTAGTATAGCGTATATATATTGCTAGAAACAAGATTAAACGACAAAATCATTACAATTGCACATCACAAATTCTACTCTTAAAGTAAATCGAAAGCATAAGAGTATTATTACTAACGTTCTCTTAACAAGGAATTATTATTAATCTAATAGTATTGTTTATTATCGAAATTTTGTCAAGAAAATAATTTTTCTCTTTTGTCTTCGTCTTGACTTGCACTATCTTACATATCATGAATCTTTAGCATCGTATCTTAAAATCGTAAAACTATCGTTTCATAAATCGAAATCGTATTCGATAACAATTTGTTCGAAGAATTGTTTTGCGTTAAAATAATATAATTGTTCTCTTAATAACGAAGCGCAACATAAGCTCTAATCGACGTTCGCAAAATTAAATTGCTCTTCGTCTAATTATAAATTTGTTAAAACATCATGCAAATTAAATTTGTAAATAGAATCTCTTGCGTTAATCTATCGTTAAAGAGAAGAAAATAAGTCATATTTTTGTCGTCAAATTCGAACGAGATGCGAAGAATTGTTCTAATTAGCTTACGTTTAATACTAGTCTACAAGTGGATAAATCGTTGTTACGAGAAAATCTTGCAATCTAATTGACTTGATCATTTTAATCAATTATAAAGATCTACTTTATTTAAGAGTAACTAATAACGTAGCTAAGCGAAGCTAGACACGTAAATATAATAAATTTAAGATTAAACATAATAGTGTATAGCACAAAGATAAAGAGCGAAAACACTTCTTTTTTATATTATATTATTGTCTATTTAGCAAATTGAAGCGTGCGCATTGTCTACAACTAAAAATGAATAAATCATTAAATATGTGTTGCAAGTTAGATAGAATTGAATCTTCTTATTAAAAATTAGTTTGCTCTAGAAATCTAACGTGTGAAAATACTAACAAAGTTTGATCTCGTAAAGTTCTTAGACTCTTGAATTTCTTAAATCTTTTTTATTCTTAATCTTTAACAACGTTTATAATTATTATAGTCTTACGAGAAACAACTTTTTGTACGATCGCAATACTTGATCTCTACGAACGTTCAAAACATTTAATTTTCTAAGAATTATAAAATTACAATCATTATTCGTTTCTAAAAAATTACTTCTTTTAGCAAAACGACAATTCTATTCTCTTTAAAGACAAATTAAGATAACTCAATTTACTTTTCGTATTTTTACTCATTGTTAACATCTTGTTTGCGTGAGAGATTAAATAAGATTTTTGATAAATTATGAAGACTAAAGTTGCACTTTGTTCTACAATACAATAAAATCATTATTATTATTGTTATTTAAGTTTATGTTTTAGTACTCGAAAATCTTTCTCTTTAACAAAGTCATTTTCTCAAAAAGCACATTTGTCGCACGTTGCATAATCTAAAATGCTTTTATTACTTTGTTGTGAAATTTAAACATGACGTTGCGTAACTCTTTATAATAGACAATTTCTTAACATAAATATTTATTCTCTTGTATTAAATTATCGACAAATCTTTAAGATTTGCGACGACAAAAATCTTTTATTTCGTAAAGATTAACAAGAAGCAAATTTAAATTAAAGAAGATTTTGTCGCTCTTCGTAATGCGCACATTAAGATCAATGATTTTAAGAGAACTTTAATTTCGATATTAACGACTTATAATAAAGAAGAATTTATAGTTAGCAAAAAGAAATTATTTATAATTAAGATTAACTTGAAATTGCTAGCAATTAAAGAACACTAAAGTATTCTTAAAATTAAGTTGAGATATTTACATAAAAAAGAATAATACATGCTTTAAAATATTTTGTTAATAAGAAAGCGCTTAAAGCGTACACAAATTTAAGAAAAAGAAAGAAGAGAAACTAAATGTTCAATTTTAAATTTAGATCTCTAGACAAACGATTATTATCTTAATTTGACGCTTTCATTGTTGCATTTTAGTAGCGATGTACTTGAAATTCTTAATCGTCTTTTTATTGTTTACTAATATTTTTTTTAAACTTTTTATATTCGCGACAATGAAGAGATGACTTACAAAATTTTTTGAAAGCGCTAATCAAAATATCTTTAGCAAAAGACTTAACGACGTAAACACTTAAGAGCCACGATCTATACGCGATGTTTTTAATATTCTTAATTATGCTTATATTAATTTTAGATTACGTTTATTAATTTTCTCGCTAAAAGCAAATCTTAATTCATAGCAATATTAGCTAGTCTCGCTTCTTAAACGATCTAGAAATTCGACATATTACTTAAAGAGCTTATGAAAAAGTCATTACGTTATTTTTATTATAACGTACATAAACGAGAACAATCGCATAATTGTAGCACATTAGAACGAGTCGCATTACACAATTGTAGCGATCAAAAAACATTAATTAAAGACTAGCGAATTAGTGAAACGATTTATTTTATGCAATTATACAAACATTGTAAATCTACTAAAGATCTTTTATAATAATGATTTCGTTCATATAATATACGAATGAACGAACGTTACTTTGATTAAAATTTAGTCTACATCTCTTAGAAAGTTATTTAATTTTTATATTGTTATTATTTGCAAAGAGATAAAGTTGTTCGCAATACAAAGTTTTGATCAAGAATTAATAACTTGTGTCTAAATTCTTCAAAATCTTTAATACATTTATGAGACGCTTCATATTATGCATAATGCACTAGATGTTTATAATGTTATAATTAATAAAACTAATTAAATCAAAATTTGCAAAACAATTATAATTAAAAGATCGTACATTAATTAACATCGTATAGTAAACATTAAACACAACATATTATAAAATATCGCAATAAAGAATAATAAGCGCCTAGATCTTGACGCTATAAATTGACTAATAATTTGATTAATAAAAATTAAGACAAATTTTAAGCATTTCCAAGCTTAACGTCTAACTAATTTTAATGCTTGGAATTTGTTAATTAAACAATTTTTTAAAATAATTTTGGTCTCGACATTGCAAATACTCTTAAGTGTATAATATTTTCTTAGAAAAGATTTTATTTTATTAAGCTAATTATCTTAGAATCTTTTTTTAAAATCTTCGCCAAACAATTATTGTTTAAAGTCGCTAGTGTTAATTACGAAAAAATCGATACAAAAAGACTAGAACATTTGTATAAAATAGAGACGAATTATATTAAATTAAATTAATAAACGAGAAATTAGATTTAACTTTATTCTTAATTTAAAATCGTAATTTGTACGATCAAGTAATATGTTATACATAAAGATATTAAGAGAAGTAGAGTTGTCGAAATTTTTTTTTGAATTTTTTGCAAAGTAAACAATAAGATCGATTTTAATTGTTTATACAATTTGCGCAATATAAGTAATCACATCTTAGAGACGTATTAACATCGTTAATTATATATATAGAACATTGTGATACGCGAAAAGCAAAATTGTTAATGATAAAATCTTGAAGAATTTAGTATCTTTTATCTTGCTTAACTTTGTGTTTGGCTTCTAAGTTTATCACAACTTGTAATCTAACTTAATTTTGCTAACAATTTATTTTGATCTTGCCAAGATTACGTTTAAGTCTACGCTTTTCTCGTTGCGTCAAGATTGTCGCTTTGTATAGAAGCTATACAAGATTAAAAGTTTAATCGTTGCTTAATCGTCTTAGTTTACTTCATTAAACTTGTTGCGTATTAACAAATTAATTAAACAAATACAAATTCTAATAAGTGACTTTATTACTAAAATAAGATGATCGACAATAGAGAAGAGAATAGTTTAAGCAAAGATTTAGCTTCATATTCGAGATATTAGATTTGTTATAATTGCAATTGTTGTGATTTAAATTGTCGTCATGTTGTTAAACGTTATTGCGAGTGTTATAATGTTTAATCATAGTGTCTTAATTCTAAACTTTAGCGTCAATATCTATTACGTCTTTCTCGATTTTCATAGCACTCTTTGACATCATTGTTAGAGATTAATAATAAAAGTGATGCAATTATCTCACTTGTTAAGTTGCTTGAACTAGAAAGATTAGAAGATTATCTAAAGATAGAAGCGTCATCTTTTAAATCACTAAGTATTATCGACATAATAGAGATTCTTACAAGAATTTCAAGAAGATCAAGAGATTAAGCTTAATTAAATAGAAGTTATAAGACAAAAGACAATGCAATTGCTTTTTAGCAAGAGAGCACACTTGTTCTTATACTTACAATGTAGAACATAGTTCGTTAACTAGCTTTTTAAGAACTAATTCGTACAAAATCTAATTCGAACATCGATCGATTTTCTCGAGTTTTGACGCTAGTTAGTTGTGTCGAAGCATTGTTGACGCAATAACTTCAATAATAATTGTTAAATTGCTAATTTTAACATAGTTAACAATGCATAGCTTCCTTAAATCGTATAGTTTAATAACATCGTTTATTTAAAGCTTCTTTAATATTATTTGTAAAAAAATTTACGCATTGATAATCTAGTTGTTACGAACGTTTTGTCGCTTCGTGCGTTTTATGCTTGCAAGACACTAGACTATTACGATTAATCAACGCTTCATAAAGTTTATATGCATTGATAATTTCGTCATTACAAGCGTCTTAATATGTCGAACGTTTTAGACAAGAAAGATATCTTGACGTTACAATTAATAACAATTTTCTAAAAGTTATATATATAAACGATCTCGTTGTTACAAACGTTTTGTTAACTTGAATGTTACATTTATGCAAAACATTAAGTTATTACAATTGATCGACGTTTCTAGAAAGTTATGCGCGTTAATAATCTCGTCATTATGAGCGTATTTGTACGTTAAGTGTTTTAAGCAAAAGAAATATCTTAACGTTACGATTAACAATAGTGTCTTGAAATTTGTGTGCATTAATGATTTTATCATTACGAACGTTTCATAAATTAGAGACGCAAAATTGTCACAATTAGCTAAGATCTTTTAAAAGTTTGTAAGCATTAAGAGTTTCGTTACTTTAAACGTCTCGCTAAAGAAGACTCTTTATATTCGAAGAAACGAAACTCTTTTAACATTAAATGATTCGTTAGAAAACATTCTAGAGTGTTAGTAGTAAAGAAATGCGAACAAATTCGACAAAGAAAACTAAGTTATGTTATTGACTTTGCGATAATGCTTCTCGCATCATTCTATTTCTAGTTAATTTTTATTTGTTTCTATAAATTCGTTTACTATAGTATAAAGAGACATGTCGTTTCGTTATTGTTTACTCATTTCTAGTCTTTTTACTTTTAATGTGTAGTAATATTATGACGAAGATTCTACGTTTATGTGCAATATAAAAGCGTCATATCTCGAATGTTCGTAAACGTCACATTAAATCTAAAAAAATCTTTTTAACTTAAATAAAATAACGTCTTCTCGCAATTGAAGCTAAATCGCAAAGTTCGCTATAACTCTTCTTCTTATTTCTAAATCATTAGTAAAATTAATTGAACATTGTGAGAAATATCTTAAGAACGAAGAAAAAGATTGTAATTTTTAACGACGTTAACATTTTTATAAACTTTGAAAATATATTACGATGTTAACGTTTTTAATTATTAACGCTTATATATTTTATAATTCTTGTCTTTAAACAATGAATGCGAAACGTTTTCGACATCTTTATCTTTAACATAGAAAATTCTACGCGTCGTTTTCTCGCAATAGTCATGAAATTATAATAGCAATGTTCGTCAATTACTACAAGTCTTTTTTATCGTTATATTAATTATCTTGCTTAGTAAGATTGTCTTGTACGTTAATATTCGCAAAACGTGAACTAAATTAAGAATTAACTTTTCTCGCTATCTATTGTCAAAAAACCCTAAACTTAAAATTTGAAAAAAAATAATTCAAAAATGCAAATTAAAGAATCGTAATTTTCGACAATTTATTTTCATAATTAATTAGATCTTATGCGTTATCACAAGTGTAACGCATTATTTTTCACAATCGCAAAGCTCTTGCAAAACTTAATTCTTTCTTTGTGTTTAACTTATTATCAAGTTAACGAATATCGTCTTATTTAAGACAAACGAGCACTAAGTTTTGATTAACTACAACTCGATATTCTATTATATAAGAAAAAGAGCTTAAATTAGAACGTTATTAAACGTGTTTGCGCAAATAATATTCGCGCCAAAATTAATGCGATGCTAGTCGTTAAAACAAGAATAAAGATTCTTAAGACGAAAAAACTTGCAATCAAGTTGTGTCAATTGATCAAAACTTCGTCAATTAGAAGAGCGACGATCTAGATTAGCAAAAATTTATCGCTAAGTATATATTAGCATTTATTCGATGTTGTTTTGATAAAAGATTGCGATAATGTTGTAGATATAAGTGTCTTTAACAATTCGAGAGCAAAGAAATTGTTTAGTAAGTTCGCCATCAAGTAATGCGATAGACGTTAAATAATTTAAAGTACTACGTTAACTAAAGTATTAACGCAAGATATAACGCAAATAAAATCTATTACAACAATGTAGCGTTTAAGAAAAGTTAATTTAAGCTCACATAATTTATTTTTAATTAATATAGTAAGTCGTATACTTGTACTTTTTAATCACTACATATATTAAAATTTGATCTCTTCAACTCTATAAAAAGAAATGTCTAATAACATTATTTAAGAAAATGCTTAAAAACACTTTAAAGAGCATTTATAATAACAACAATAATAAGTTTATTATTAACTTAAGACTTACAATGTTGTTAATAATGTTTCTTAAATTAATGTAATTTTGACAATTACTTTTTCGATTTTGTAAAGTTAAGACAAAACAATATAAAATTAAAAATTAAAAATTAAAGAATAATGTTCTCATTTTATTGTGATTATTATTATTGTAGAATTTAAGTCTTGTTAATAAGAATGAAAAATTATTTTTTACGAGAACATAGAACAATTATGTAATAAAAAAATAAATAGCTCTTTATTGTTCGCTTACTAGTTTAGAATTACGAAACTAACATAATTTAAACGAGTTGTCGCTTCAACTAAGACTACGAAGATTACTTTATAAATAATAAGCTTGTTTCTTAAGTTCTAAACACAATCGACTATTATTTTAAAAATAGTCTTTCGCTTTTACGAAACTCTCGTTCGTCGCAATAAAACTTTCAAATCTTAAGACTTATTATGTTAGAATACTTGTCAATTAATTTATCGTTTCTAGGCGAAATTCGAAACAAAATCTATTAGTATTTGCTATCTTCGTTCTTCTTAACAAACTTAAACGATCATTATTATAACATTTGTGAAATTCTTAAAGTCTTTAAAGAAACTCGACTAAAGACACGTTCGATATACTATAATTAAACGACATAAAAATTCGCAAACGTAAAGATTGTTATTAGATTCTTCGTTAACTTAATTTTTAATTTGTTTTCGCATATTTGCACTCTAGTTTTATAACGTTATTTTTTAACTTATAGTCTCGAAAGACAATTGAGCAACTAATTAAAAAAATGCTAAAATCTAAAAAACTTAAAAGTTTGCGTCTTAAAGACTTTTATATGTAGCAAACTTCGTTTGCGAGAAAACACTTATTATTAAAATGCAACAAATTTAGAACTTGAACGTCTTTAAGATTTACAAGCATTTAACATTTGTATTTACGATAATTTAAACGACAATTATAAATGAAAGTAACGATTTACGAAACTCGATCTATCTTTGTTTCTCTCTAAATTATTTATTTTCGATTTTTAGTTTGCTTCGTTAAGAGTAGTTATATTATCGTTAATTATATTGTCGAATCGTCAATTAATTCAAAGACAACAACAAAACTTGACAAAATAACATATATAACAATAGAATGTTGCTCAAAGAATTAAATTCTATCGAAAAAGATTTAGAATTAGTCATATTATAATATATTTTAGATGCAAGTCTTTAATCTATTAATAACTAATAAATGTAATTAACTAAAATACAACGAATGCCCATGTTTAATTCCAACAACATTATTCTCTTCGCTTATAGAAATCAATTATATTAAGCAATTAGCTTATAGTTACTTTTCTTTTTATGATCGCGTCTAGATCTCTTTTTTAACACGTTATACATCGCTTGATCTTCTAAGTAGTTCTACGTTAATACAATAATGCAAAACTCTTTTGATGTTAAGCAAGAATTAAGAGATAATTGTTGTCGACAATTCGATCAATAAGCTTGTAAAAAAACGTCTTAAGTTGATTTTTGTTATCAAATTAATATTGAAGAAAAACAAGATTTATGTTGCGTGCGTTTTTTAGTTTTTGTGAAAGATCGCAGGCTTCTAGCACATATGATCAAAGATTTTGTTTTATTTATTTGATAACGCGTTTAACAAATCAAAACTTCAAGTGTTTAACAAATGCTCTTTATCTTTTAATAAAAGTATAATTTCTCTCTTTTATAAATTTAAAGCTACAATGATACGATTGTTAATTATGAACAATATTTTTAGCGCTTTATTACTTACAACTTCTAATGTTTCTTTAAGAATTAATCGAAGACAATTGATTGCAATCTAAGAAATAATTGTTTGTAATAAAAAAGATTTTGAGAAGATATAAAGCGACAAACAAACACGCTAGAGATATAATAACATGAGATGATCTCTCGTCTCTAAGCGATCAATTTAATTCTTTTTGTTTTAAGCTAAAAAACAATACTTGGGCTTTAATTTAGAATAAGTATAAACTTATAAATTATGATTTAAAACATAACGCATTCTTATTGCTTCTAAATTAGTAAAATTCACGCTATAAAGAATTCTAGACTCTACTAGATTTAGAAGAGAGATTAAATAGAATTTAAAAGCGATTTTGTCAAACGAAGATATTAAAATTGAAGCGATAATTCTTTCTTACATTTTTATAAGTCTAGTAAGTGGCAAAAACGATTACGATTGCTCTATCGAGATCGTGTTCGCATTTAAAATTCGTTAAACACAATAAATAACAATTAGAGTCGACTAGATATATCTTAAACGTCACAAAGATTGTAGCAAAATTAATTAACGATCTACGACATACTAAATCGTGCGCGTTTCTTAAGTTAATGAATTTTTTATCTTGAGCATTCTACTCTAAGAAACATATAGATTGCAACATTAAGTTGCTAAAGAATTTAATTATTAAATTTTACAATTATCTACTTTGCGACATGTTTATCTCGAAAAATCTACTTTATTTTCTCATAATATTAGCTTAATCTCTTATTTATTAATAATTGTTTATGCTAGATTAAATAATAATTATGTAGAGATTTATGACAAAATCTTTTTAATGCTTAACAAACGTCACGAGCAAATTGTTGAACACGCGTTGTTTCGTAAGTCTACGTAGAAGCGCTAAAAGTTTTCTTTAATTTTTGTACACGTATTGAATAATAAGCTAAGATATAACTTGTTCGTAAATAGTTATAATTCGTTCGTAAATCGTTGTGAAATCGCAAACGTTAAGCAAATGACGTCAAAGAATTTCTTAAATTTCGAAAATAATCGATGTAATTAATTTAATTTGTTCTATTTTATAATGTAAAAGATCTTTGAACAAAAAATGCTTAATAAATTTTATATGTTAAAAGACTTCTTAAATAAAAATCAAGATTACTTGTTTCTTAATATTGTACTTCGTCGCTTTTAGAATGTACATAATTAAACAATTGTTAATTAGAATTTCGTTAACTCGTATCTTTGCAAATGCAATAATCTTAACAACGTTGCTTAAAACATAATATTAATTAATTAAAAAATCTAGAAAATTAAGAATGTCTTTGTGTCTCTTTAGATTAATGTCGCTCTACAATTGTTACAACATTAGTATAAGAAAGTCTTACTAATTTTAGATAACTTAATTAGTTCTTTTATATTGTACGTTCTAGAACAAAATTAAATTCGAAAAGCTAAAATAACAATTTCTTAACTAGATAAATATTCTTGTGCCTTATATAGATTTGCAACAAATGTGCGTTTTAAGATGTTAATTGCTAATAATTTTTAAAGTCAATTATATTATTTAATCTTAACGTCGCTAGATGTTAATAAAATTAGCTTCATTTGTAGCAATCTATGAAGCAACGCATGATTAAAAGAGTTAAGATCAACTAAATGAAAAGACTAAGCACAAAGCGTCGAATGCAAAAAGAAAGAAACTTTACGTTATTTATTTCGTAACAAGACTAATCTATAACTTTTTGTATAATTAAAATTATTTTAATCTTTAATTACTACGAAGATTTATTGAAGAAAAATGTTTAAGAAGTCAAATCAATATTGTTAAATAATTGCGAAATATCTATGAGAACAAAGCAACTTAACGTGTCGTTTAATGAAACAAGACCTTCTATGTCTTGTACAAATAGTCATAATAAAACACTCTTAAGACTAGAAACCAATAAATCTTTAATCTAACATAACGATTAGAAATCATTCGTTACATTAATCGAAAATCGTCGTATTATAATTCTACTTATTAGTTAAAAATGTTGCGTCAATTTACGAGAACTTGCTTATTATTTAAACTATTGTCGAAGAAAAAATAAATAGAGAAAGATCGTCGTAGCGATTGCAAGTTACTTTAATTGAATTATGACGCTATTATTTAACAATATTATACAAAGTCTTAATTTGTTAACGCAATACATTGTTACTTCGCTAAAGAACGCGATAGTATTGCTAGTAATAAAGAAAAATGTAACATTACATATAAGAGCGAAAAGATATAAAGTAGCAAATATTTATGTCAAGTAATGCATGTTTATGAAATGAATTAATCTTCAAATTATTGTCAAGAAATTGCGAAAAAGAATTGCACGAAACAAAAATCAAATTAACAAGATTTTCTTATTACTTTATTGCGATCTTTATAGTTTCCTTAGTTGCAATTATTAACATTACGCTAGCAAGACATTTTCGACAAATGCTATTTAAATTTATTGAAAGCTAGCGCTTTAAGTGCAAATAGAATTAATCTTAGACATGAAATTAAAAGTTAAAATAAAAAAATTAAGACAACGACTTAAACGTCAATTGCACAATGTCTCTCTAGAAATAGAATTATCTAAACTTCTCTATTCTAATTGTTTTCTTTTGTATAATTTAAGATAATGTCGTATTTTAATTGCGTAGCTCATACACAAAAATCGCTTAATTATTTTTTTTAAAAACATTAATTCTTTTAGCATTCGATTATCATTAGACGACAAACGATCTTGCAAAAATGACGTTCTTCTTAAATAACAAATAAATTGTTAATAAAATCTTAATTGTGATTCATAGTCTAAGCGCTTAGTTTAACGACATCATTAGCAACAATTACGAGTCTATATATCTCTTTGTGATTAACGATATCTCGATTCGCATAAATATAAGAGTTGAGCTTAAAAACTTATTAAATTATTTGAAGTAAAACTCGTTAAACTACGCACTCATTAATTTAGCTATTAACTACTAAGATTATCAAACAAGAATCGACATTATCGTTGACGCTATATATCGTCTAATTTACTAGAGATATTGCGACAATTACTTTATGTTAAATTAAAGCTTTAACTATGGTTAGTAAATGTAAATGTTATGTTCTCATTGCTTTGCAAGATTTCTACTTATTACTTATTAATTTAGTTATGTGATAATAAATAATTTTGCAAAGAAGAGATCGCTAAGTCTAGCTACAACAACAACGTTAAATATGACAAAAAACACGTTTGCGTCTTCGCAATCGAACTCATTAGTTACGTCACAAACTTCTTCATCGACTTTAATACGTAGATTTGTTAAGATTAGAAGCTATATAATTAACAATAAGTTTTATTACACGTGAAATCTTAACGATTAAATCGAACGCAATTATGTTACAAATTAAAGAGTTAACGTCAATATTAAAGAAATAATGATTTTACTTCACAAGACGAAGCTATTAATAGCTCGCTATTCTTGATTGTTAATAGAGCGAAGTACAAAGATTGCAATTCATGTTCGCCTAACTCGTATATCGAAGCGTTAAGAACGTGTGTTAAGAAAATTGTTAAGTCTTTTTTATAACACTTTAGTACTACGTATCTCTTGTTATTGATTGTTTCTTTACGTATAATGACAACATTAATTAATTACATCATTGCCTCTTATAAAGCACTAATTATTTAATGTTTAAAATTAGATCGTTAGAATTTAGAAAAATCGCTCTACAAATAAGATGATTCAAATGTTCGATAAAACAATTATTAAATTGAAGAATGCATATTTTATTCGCAAGATAATCGATGTGTTTGCGCAACTTAACTACGTATTATAACAAAAATAATAATCTTTACACAATTTTATAAAGAACGTAAAAAGCTTTTTTACAAATTGATTAAACTATGTTGATATTGTGCTTAATCTTATTAATCTTTTCTTTATTTTTTGTCTTCTTAATTAAAAGTTAACGAGATTTTATTCTAGATTATTGAAAGAATGTAAACAATAAGCATCGAGCTTTTATTAAGATCTTAACTACATAAAGAGTCTAACAACGTATAAGAAAAAACAAGTGAATTTGTTCTTATAAGTTTATCACAATATAAAATTTGTACAACTCTCACAATTAAAGAAGTCAATATTGAACGACTTTTATTATAGTTTATCGTAGATATTATTAACTTCAATTTAATCTTGACTTCGTCATTATTATTTAAGCAATTAGCTACGTTCTTTGTTCGCTTAATGCTATCAATTATGTACATGATCTTACTTTTATTCTACGTCACACATACGCATGTAGCTAGAAAAAATATTTAACTTAGAAACTTTTTGCAAATTCTTCTCTCTAAAAGTTCTAAATATTAGAACTTGACATTTTGTCGTTTAACTCTAACATTATACTTTTAAAAATTAGCTTTTAACGACATTCATAAAAAAAATTATATTATGTACTATTTTTGCTAATTTTGTTGTTTCGAATGTATTTGTCTCTTAAACTCTTTCATTGCTATTGTAACATTTATTAACAATTAAAAGACAAAAGTTTTTTCAATTCAAGATGCTTAGCGTTTAAGAAGTTTTCAACTTTTGTCATTTTATTTTTGAAAAAATTATGTTACGTTCGATCTAAAAACAAATTGTTTTAAACTATTTGCTTAATTAAGATTTGTCACTTCAATTTGTATTTTAAGATTAAGATAAAATTCTTGCAATCTATACGCAATTGCTAAAGCTATTAAGATTAATTCTAGTTATTACATTTAAAAGTCTTTTTTAATTTCGCATTTAAATCTTTTCTTTTGTTGAATTTCGATTTCGATTTCGACTTATTAATTGTTATTTTACGATGCTAACGTTATGCTTACGATGAAGCGAGTAAAATGATAAAATTATTTTGAAAATTCTAGAAGATAACGTATTAATACTTATTTGCTTTTAGACTTGATCGTAATTCACGCAACTAACGTGACATATATAGTAGAATTTTATTATGCATTGCAATCTTATTATGCGTCGCAATCATCTCTAGTATCGCAATCACATTATGCATCTTTATTACATTATGCATTAATTGTTTTATGCTTTTTAGCTTCATTCAATACCTTGATTTCTTACTAAACAACATAGAATTTAGTGCAAGATTTAATCGCTTAATTTAGCTTTGATAACAATATTAAAAATGTTAGAAATTATACACATTACTTAATTAAGATCTAGAATTGTTTAGAAACTTGCTTAAAATTCTTGACATCTAATTCTTAAAAGCAAAAACTATTGTTGTTTGTGCACTCTCTCTAATTAATACATTTGTCGTAAGAGATACTTCGAGCAATTGATAAAAACTTGTATGCATTAGTTGTTTGTTTATTCGATGCCTTGTTACACTTTTAATAACGATAACGTTCAAGATCGTTCTTAGTTGATTTTTGTAAATATTTAAGTTTATTACTTCGATAATGCTTAATAAGATTTAAGAGCGAGAGAACTACTTCGAACATATAACTTAAAAATCGTTAAACGTATATTTTATTTTTAGTTATAATTAAATTAACAATTATTATAGCAAAGTTTATTAAAACGTTTCTTGTCGCAAATAGACGCTTTCTTAAACGAGTTCGACGTTAGCGTTAGAGATCGAACGTACGTCAAAAAGATCTTAAGAATTATTAATGAACTCAAAGATAATACTAGTGATTTTAATGATAACTTTAAGAATAACGACTTCAAGAATAACAACTTCAAGAATGACGACTTCAAGAATGACAACTTCAAGAACGACGACGTCAAAAATAACAACGTAAGAGATAACAATATCGAAAATAATAAGATTAAAAATGTCAAAAAAGACAAGATATTAAACAATATTTTTTAATCGTTAGATAAGAAGATAGTTGTAAAGTTTCTTGTGAACATTATATCGTCAAAATTTGCTCAAATTCGCTTCAAGAATCTAGTACAATGCATAACGCAAACATATAATAAAAGAGTGATTCACAATGTTTTAATTCAATTTTTGTGCGTTCGTTTACGTGAACGTTTAGATCATAGATTTAGATGTAATTGACTCAAAAAATTTAAACTTAAATGAGCAATTCTCTCGTTACTTGTTAATTTTTGTAGTTACTTTTATTTAATAACTTAACTTTGTGAGTTATATGTACAAGTTTAAAGTCATTTTAATTCGTTTAAAACTTAAGAAACTTTAACTTCTTTAACAACAATAATTTTAAGTTTTTTTCGAACAACGATTACTTTTTACAAGCATTTCGAACGTATTTTTATAACAACTCGCAAGACATATATAATCTATTAAATTAACTTTGTTCTCTAAAGAGAATCTACAATGAATTGTTTCTACAAGTTGAGATCATTAACTAAACTATATCGTTCGCAATTTTAAAATGAATGATTTTTCTAACGTTTAGAAAGCTCTTATACAAGAGTTTTAAAAGAGCTTTTACTTGATCAAGCGAGTATAATTCTAGCATTAATAGCATCATCTTAAGTTATGCTTTTAGATCTACTCTTAACGTCGCAAATGCCATAGCTAAGAAGAAACAAATTTATCGACAATCGAAATGAGCTTTTGTTATCTCTCTTAGAAGTTCCAATTGTTGATCTAGATCTATTACGATCATCGAATCATTCTTAAGTTCTAACATCGTTCAATTGTTATCTTGTCACTTTATTCGTCAATCGCGACGCGAGTGTATCTTAAAGAGATAAGCTTCTTCTATCTCTTTTAGAAGTTCGAATTGTTAATTTAGATCTATTACAATCATCGAATCATTCCTAAGTTCTAACATCGTTTAATCGTTATCTTGCCACTTCATTCGTCAATCGCGACGCGAATGTATCTTGAAAAGATAAGTTTCTTTTATCTCTTTTAGAAATTCGAATTGTTAATTTAGATCTATTACGATCATTAAATCATTCTTGAGTTCTAACATCGTTCAATCGTCACGAGAATGTATCTTGATAAGATGAACTCAAACATAAAGTTAGCATTGTAGAGAATTAAATAAAGAACTAGGCGAAAAGTCGTCATTGTGACGTCAAAAACAACAATGTTAGATATACGTTAATTTGTACAAGTATGTGTGAAGAACGTTCAATAAGATAAGAGTACTTGCATAGCAAGAATTCTACTTAGCTAATTATAATATAGTTGTAACAACTATAAAGAGCAAAGAAATCAAAGAAAACAAAAAGTTTAATCGATTAATAACATTGCTTTCTTATTACTTCTTATCGAAATTCTTATCTTCTAAATAAATTTCGTAAATCATAACAAGTTTCGCTATCTTTTTCGTGATATTAATGTTTAGCAAGGCGTCTTGCATTAATTTTATAAACTTAAATAACGACATTTTGACGTTTTAGAACTTTAGAGATTTTTCGTTTTAAGATCTTGTTAAGTTGTTTTAATTTACGCTTTTTTTCAAAAGTGCTTTGCTTACATTTTGAAACTCTTTAACTTTTGCTAAGACAACAAACCTTAATAATAAAATTAATGATCTTGAACGTAAGATTATATTGACACTCAATGTTAACAATTTGCTCAAAGCGAGTCGCTCTTCTCGCTTAATTTTCGCATATTAATTAATTGTGAGCTTAGCGTTCTTTAGAATCTTTTTGTTATTAATTTTGTTATCAAATTCGAATAAATGTCTTATAGTGATTCGAGTTTTTTACGTTTTTGTATTGTTTATTTATATAATCTTGCAAAGTGTATGCGAGAACTTTTGATACGTAACTCATTTTATGTAATTAATAAAATCTAGCTCGTAAGAATTTTTCTCGATGTTAACGTAATTATTTTTATCTTAATTTTAATAAATTTCTTGTAGCGCCTTGACTTGACGATCGATTCAACTTCACTTAATATTGTTTTTATTCTCTTTTTATTAATCTTCAAGATTGTTGTTTTTTGTCTTTTTTATTTCTTTAATCGTATTATATCTTTATCGATAATACAAAACGTTTCTTGTTTTATAACGAATAATTTTTATCTTTTCGTGTTTCGATTATTCTTTAAATACGTCTTTCTTGTTGTTAGAATCTTTAGACACAACTTTGCGCAAAGTTATAGATTCTTCGTTATCGTTGTTATTATTGTTCGCCTTAACGACGCTTTCGCTATCGTTATTATTGTAGTAATTTTCGTTTAAAAAATCAAAGTTGACGTCGTTATTGTTAGATTCTTGTTTTACGTTTTTCTCAAATAAGATAGTTTTGTCTTTCGAAGTTTGCACGCTAAAGAAAGAACTATTTTGTGTCAAGTCTACGATCTTCGACTTAAAGTAATTAGAAAAAAAAATTGATTCAATGACTTAAGAAGAGTTGTTATAAAGAGAAATTAAGTCATAGCTTTTAAATCGTTTCTTTAAAGATAACAAAAGTCGCGTTTATTTCTTAAAATAATTAACTTGTTTCGTCTTTTGTTTGATCAAATTGAAAAAACTTTGCAACTTGTTTATGATATTTTTGTTATTTAAGTTCTACATTAATTTCGATCGAAACGATCGCGAAAATACAATATTGATCGCAAAGAACAAGACGTCAATAATGTCTTAATTTTCGTTCATTTTGTCAATTTTGTTTTAAGCAATAATTTGTTAATTGAGCTTAATTAATTCGCTTTTAATCCTCGCGCTCTCTAGATTTTGCATCAACTACTTTAATTAAAATTCAACTTAATAATACAATCTAACGCGAAGAGACGAAAACAATTGTGCCTTAACTTTAGTAATAGCGTAGATAACGTCATCTTTTATATTCGTATCTTCGTTAACGTTATTTGCAAACGAATTAAGATCTTTCTTTGCTTGCGCAATTTCTAGTCATAATTAATTTAATCGTTATAATAAATAAAGATTCTTACTCTTTGCGATCTTTGTCGCATCGTCAATACTTAAGTATTTAATTAAATTAAGCTTGTTAAGCAACATCTTAACTTTTGTTTCTACTTTAGTTTTCGTTTTAATATTGTAAAGTAGCAAGACAATCAAGAATTTACTTTAATCTACTTTTAATATGTTATTTATTATTGTTTATCGTATTGTTCGAATTTTTTTAAATAATTTCTTAGATTTTGACTCGATCATTGTAGAAGCTCGTTCGTCTTGTGTTACAATAAAATAAAAAAGAAACTTGTTTAAACAAAAAATAAAAATTTAATTAATTAATTTTCGAATGTTGTTTAAATCTTTTGCTATGTTATTTTATAATAAAGACGTGCTTTTTTATTTGTATTTGTTCGATAATTTGTTAACGTCGTTTATTAAAATATTCTTAAAATTGTTTTCAATAATACAATTTAGCACTCTAGAGAGCTCGTCTAGATTGTGAATTTCTCTTCTTTTTTATTTGATTTTTGTTAAGCGTTCTCGAATTTCACTTAACTATTTTTAGATAATTTATATTAAAAAGCTCACAAATACTCGATTTCTATCTTTAGTGTTGCTCTAAATTTATAATCTACATTTTATTATATAAGCAATTTTTATTTGAACAACTTTCTACATCGCTATTAATTATTATCGAATTAATTTTCGATTATGTCGTTGCTTCTCTTTCTAGTCGTTATATTTTCTCTATTGAGCTTTATCTTAATTAAGAACGTTATTTTCGCTCAATTCTTAAAAAAATAGACGCGAAATCAACTTATAAAAGACTAAGCTAAGACACTTTGTAATGATGAAATCAACTTTGAAACTTTTAATCAAGAGAGCGTCTTCGTGAGCCTTATTATAGATTTGTTCTCTAATGACGCTAGTATTACTTTCACTATTTAACTTATCATTTACTATAGCGTAACTTAGACTATATTAGTTACAATCGCATTGCTAAACTCTTTTCTTCTAAAAAGTGTTTTATCGATGTAAGACTTAAGCTTTGAGTTAATTTCGCTCAACTCTAACTAATTCTCGTTAGTTATTAAAACTTAATTTACGAGAACAAACATATACGACAACTTTAATAAAAAAGCTTAATCAATTAGAATAAATTCGATTTACGACTCTAAAATAACTATGAGAAGCGCTTAAAGAAATGCGTCAAAAATGTGAGCAATTGAAACAAGTTAAGAAAGCACTAGACGATCTTTAAACACGATGCTAAATTACTTGAACGCTACATCTTGAACGCATCAAAAGTTTAATATAATTATTGCATCGACTTAAACATCTAGTGATTCAATTACAACAATTCGAAAATCTTAATTTTCTTAAAGTTTTTTAAGCATTTTTTGAATTTTCGAGTTTATTAGATATGCAATCGCTAAATTGACGTTATCTAACGAAGCAATAATAATTGTATCGTTAGTCAAAGATATATTGATAACAACTTGCATAATTTTCGATCTTTTTTTATTAGAAATCGATCGTTAATATTATTGACAAAAAGTACGTTACGAACGAACGATTATAGCAATAAGTTTTATCTTAGCTAGCTTAGATCTTAAATTAAATATAGCGTATTTAATTAAATGTCGAGTTCTTTAATTTACGTTCATTGCTTAACAAAAATCGTAATGATTAATTCTTAACATTGTTATAAAATGTAAGATCAACGTTTATTAAACGATGTTCGCATAATTTGCAACTAAATTTAGGCGTTAAAGATCGTAAAGAGAGAAGAAAGAAAATAGATAAATAAGAAATCTAGAAAGACAACGAAAGAAAAGTCTAGATTTTGCTAATATTATTCTTAGACAACTAATATACAATAAAGTACGATGTGACAACTATTAAACTTTAACATCAATTCTCTTCGATCTTTAAAAATTAATCTTACATATTAAATTTTGATTCTTACTCTTCGCATAGTGTTAAACATAGTTAACTTTAATATCTCTTATATACGATTAACAACACTTAACATTAACAATTGCTAATAGAATTTCACATGCATTTTATCGTTATTGTGCGAATTAAACGCGACATTCTAATTATATATTTTTAAATGAAGCGAGTACAAGCTTGAATGCGACAACGCTTTACGATCAAATTCCAAAAAAGCTTGAACGAAAAAACTAGAAACGAATACAATTGTGTTAAAAACGCAAATTCGTCACTTTACGAAAAAAGATCATTAAATTAAAACAATGCGATAAAGTTTAGCGATCTAGAGTATAAGCGAACTTGCGAGAATATTTGATCGAGACAAGAAATAAAAGAGTAGCAATCGTGATGTTGTTATTAAGAACTTATACTAGTAATTTCATAAAATGACTCTTTGTTTATAGAATATTTAAAGATGACGAGATAAATTGTTTTCAAATAATCTTTAATACATACAAGTAATTCTTTGACTTCTAGCTTAAGAATTGCTTTGACAAAATCTAGTCTAATATATATTTTATTTAATGTGTCGATATAAAAGTTCACGTTTAACATACGAAGCTAATGCATTGCTTTACAATAATTAATTGATTTACACATTTAAGTCGATTAAGATTAATGATCGCAAAAAGTGAGCGAATGTAATTAATCTTAATTCAAGTTAACATAGCGAGCAATTTGACGTCTCGCTAATTTTGTAAGAACTTCATATTATTGTCGAGTTTTTTTGTGAAAATTGCGATTAAGAAGCAATTAATCATCAACGTCGTACTTTAATTAATTGAAAAACGAGCTTTAAAATTATTTACTAACATGACTTTAGTCGCCTAAGCTAGTCGCTTCTAATTAGAACGAACAATTCGATCATTTTAAGACAATGCTTAAGTTTATCTTGCGACAATGTTGTCGAACATGTTATCAAATCGTAATAAAAAGCTTGCGAATAAACAAAAATCTAGTATAACAATATTAAACGCCCATATATTCATTGTCTTGTCGTAGAGTTGTACGATAACAAAGTTTAAAATCTTTAACGTCATAAAAAAATCTATATCACAACGAGTTTTCAATTACTTATTGTTTATCAATTTAAAATCGTTTATCTTCGTCAATAATAATAACTTTAAAATTACAAGAATATTAATAAATTTAATGTCGCGATAAGTTTAATCGTTGTTATAAAGATAAAAGATTGCATCGAAGATTTATTAAAATGCTACAATTATCTTATTGATCGTAATTCGTTTTAGATTCTTTAATATTTTATACTTAACAAATTTTATAGTTAAAATCGACGTTACAATATTTTTGAGAAATTTACTTAGAAAGATAATTACGATGTGAGATTAATTGTTGTCGTTAATACAATTTTGTATAATTGATGATCTAAGAACTACGTACATGATTGATGCTTTTAAGATATTTATTTTTACGATATATATATTTATTAAGTTGCTTAACGATGTAGAAATTCTTTCGATAATCTACGATCTTTAACATTGTTTTGTCAAATCTCTAATAAAATTAATTTATTAAATTAAGTTTTTTTGTCTTTAAAGAGATTTAAGACGCTTAATATTAATAAGCTAATTGTTCAAGACTCTTGGCGCGAGTTGAATTTCGTTCGAAACAATAGTTTTTCTAGTTTCGTTCGAAATCGTTTTGACAAAACTCTTAGAATAAAATCAATAAACAAAATGTAATTAAATCGATTTAAATGTTGTTATAAGCAAAGATAGAAGTTAACGCTTTGCGCAATATTAGCTTTTCGAATTAGCAAAACGTAATAACAATGTTATGAGTAGACTTGTTATTAACGATAAACATTCTCGTATTTGTATTTATTGTAATGCGAAAATGCTTTCAACTAATGTTATCTTTAAAAAATTTGTTATGTAGTAGAACATTATATGTTTCTTTATTATTGTTAAACATAAACTTTAAGCTCTAATTGTTTAAAAGTTGATCAAGACTAAATGTAATACGTATAAGAGATCAAGTTTCTAGAGTTAACGTAATTTGACGTTGTTGCTTTATCGTTCTTGAAAAAGAAGAAAAGAGAGCAAGATATTATTTATTGTGTAATAATAGTAACGCGTCAATTGTTGCTTTTGACGTTAATACTAGCTTCGCAATAGATTGTAACAAATTCGAAACTTAAATTGCGCTAGAAGTTATAATGTTAACGAAATTACTTTCTTGCTAGAAAATAAGACGCGACATCATGTTAAGTGAACACTTGTTCTAGATATTCGTTTATTCAAGTTAAGAAATTCTTGTTATTAATTTTTTGCAAATCTTTACTTTGTTATTTAATAATTATTATTAAGTCAAGATGCGTTTCTCGACGAGTCTTAATTGCTTTTACTTTGGACATTTGATCTCAAATCTTAACATTGTGTCTCAAAGACTTATTAATCTTTAACAATGATCGAATTTCTAAGTTTTTTATCAATTAAACTCGATTTCTTATCGAATCGTTCAAGACATCGCTATATTTAAATTCTTTAAATTTTCTTAAATATTAACAAATCTAATTATAAATAAAAGCGTAGCAACTTTATCTTCTAAACAAGTGCAATAATTATCGATCGCTTATCGCTAATTTCGAATATTAAAAAATTGAGACGAAGTTCTTAATCTTTAGAGCGATGCATTGCGAGAAGCGACAACTACAAATTCGCGACGTTAACTATTAAAAAATTGAGTCATTGTATTTGTTTAACGTTTAAATAAGAAAAAATATGTTTGTGCAACAACAAAATATTAACGATCTAGTTTATTAAAGATATGAGATCGCATTCTAAACACAAACTACTAATTTTATACAAGAGAATATCGTTAATGCAAAATACTAGTAGACGAAAATCGACTATTACAATCTACGATTAAATAGTTTCGTTGTTAATACAACATCATTATCGCAACTTACTACATTTTCGAAAATAAACAAAACGTTTATCGCATTTTTCTTAAGATCATTTATAAGAACGCTCTTCTTAATAGAAGCAATGCAATCTTTAAATCTAAGCATGCAATAGAGACGAAATAGTAGACTTCGTCGTCGAATAACAAGAACGCAACGAGCAAAAAATGCAAAATTTAATAAGCACAAAATCTTATTCAAACGTCGAAAAAGAAAGGTTAAATAAATTGATTTAATATAAGATGTGCAAGTATTTAGTTTTCTTAAAGTTATTTCTTCACTTTAAAAGTAATTCTTCTTAATTGTTTTGTCGAAAACGAATTACTAGCGCTTTCTATCGTATTTTTAATAGCGACAAGTAGTGTCTTCGTATTTTGATCACAAACTCGAACGACATCTTTGTTTCTTAACGATATATCGTACTTATATACGCTAATAGTAATATTTGAGTCGATCATTTCGCGTTAATGATTCGTTAATTATCGTTAAAGCTTGTGTTTAATGTAAAGATTAAACGAAATCATTTTTGAGATCATCTTTAATGCTAGCATGAGCGACAAAAAGAGCACTATATTAATACAAATAAACTCGATCATTAGACTTGCAAGTAATGACGTTCGTAAAAGTAAAATATGTTGTTGCTAAATAGACGAAGCTCTTGCATCGATCAAATTCGTAGAAAAAGACACTTGAAAAAAATGCTTTTATAGAGTCTCTTAATGTGTAATTATACGATTGTAATCTCGAAAATTTAAATTTATTATCTCGACAAAAATCTTTAAGCAAAGACGAATAAAGTAAGAAGTTCGAATCTTAAACAACTTATAAAGATATTTAATTAAAACGTCAATTGCCTAAACTTTAAATTTATCGATCGCAATAACTTGACAATGTGTAACATTAAACAATCAATTGCGAAAAATCTTCGAAAGCACGATTATCTTTTGCACTACGAGAGAAATTAAACTAGATATATTTGAGATTTACTAAGCTTGTTCTATCGAATTATAAGAAAAGTGTAAAGATAACAAAGAAATCGTACAATATAACAAGAGAAATATAAGTTTGTGATCGTTTATTTTGTTAAAATGATATACAATAAACTTAATATAACGACTTCACAAGAATAAAAAGAAATTATATTATATAATTAGCAAGTTCGTCTAACACTAAGTTATGTGAACTTGTAGAAATAGAAATGTGAAAAAGCTCTTGTCGTTTGTGCGAAATAAAGTGCAATTTGAATCTTTAGTGCGTCTTGTTGTTTTAAAGAATCAAAGATTTTCGTTTCGTTTAACGCTACGCTAATAGAAACTACAATAGAACTTAAAATCAAATTATTCTAACGCGAACGACGTAATAAAGATTTCACTTAAGTAAAACTAGTAGTGCGTCAAGACTAGCTTCGAATCGTAGACTAATTCGTAGCATTAATTCAAAAAGTGAACTTATTAAAAGAATAATAAGTGCATCGTTTAACAAATTTCTTAAGCACATAAATCGAAGAACGCGTAATAAGAGCTCGAACGACGTAGAGCGATTTATATGTTTAAGTTTATTTTAATTGTTGTGCGTTCGATCAACTTGCGTTGCAAGCAAGTTCTTTCACTTTTTTAAAATAAAAATATAATGATTCGAACGTCGCGACTCGCGAGATAAAAGAATTGTTATAAACTACAATTTCAAGTTGCAATCTAATTAGATTGTTGAAATCGTTTAGTCTCTTTAAAGTGCAAAAAGACAAAATCGATTAACTTTTAACTAACTTAATGTTATATTGTTAATGCGAGAAACTACGATTTTAATTCGAATGTAAATCGTATTTTAAGATGTTGTAACTCGATCGAGCTTTTAGCAAAAGTATTGAAGTTATTGTTGCTAACTATTTATTGCAATCATGCGTTCATTTTCGTGATAAAATTGATCGTAAATCGAAGTTGTTTGCGAGAAACAATAACACGATCTAGCTTTCGTTTTCGCGTCAAATTTAGCTTGCGCTAATTGATACACACTAAACATTGTAATCAACTAGAAAAGTTATAATTTTCTCGATTAAATTCGAATGCTAGTTGTTGTTGTTAAATAAATCATGACATGTTGTGAGAAAATTCATTGATTTTTCGACGCTTCGTGACATCGTATTTGATATATAAATTAATAATATCTTCTAAATAACGTATTTGCACAATGATTTTTTTGCGATAAAGTTAACACGTCTTGCAAATATTATCTTGCGACACTTTTTTTAAAGTCGCTATGTTTGTACTAAGCTCTAAATGAAATTCTAAAAGTCGAAAGAGAGCAACGATTATCGTTTGATTGTCATTTCAACAACGAACAAAATCTTGACACTCATAATATTTCGACTTTAACAAAGAAACATTCTCTAAATCGAAGAAAAAGCTCGTCGTAAAAAGTGCAACAACGATTTTGACTCTAACGTCGTAATCGTTCGATTGCAATTGCACATATTAACGAAATTTCTTCATTTATTTAATGTCGTCAATTCTTGTCTTATCTTCGTTAATAAAAATGTTAAAACAAAAATAATTAGTTTTTGCGTTATTATTCAAGCGATTGCCAAGCTCTCTTTATATACGTTTGCTATTAAGAGAGAACATAAATGAGCGACACAAACGTGAAATGAAGTTGTCGTTAAACACGTGACGAAAATAAGATGCTTTAAAGAACTTTACATTCTTTTTTAAATCAATTCCCAAAAATAGTATTACGTCTAAAATAATAAAAGAACATTATAGCTTGCAACTTTCTCACAAAATAAGATCGATCAAATTGTTATACTTTAAATTGTCATTTTAAAATAAATTAATGTCGTTGATTTTCGCTAAGTAGAAGAGTCTATAACTTGTAAGTAATTAAAAGATTATAAATAAAAGATAATTCTTTTACATTGAAGCGATCAATGTAATTCGAACATTACAAAGTGTGTAAATTGACGATCTTATCTTTAAGTTGCAAACAAAAGATCTACGTCTTTCACAAAAATAATTTATTTTTGATTTTTTCTAGTCGCACATATTTGTATTTTATTAATAAGTTAATTTAACAAAGTCTTTTTAAGAAATTATTCAAAACAAATCGCAATTTCTTTCTCTAATATTGTTATCGTTATAATTGATAAATAAGTACGCGAAGACGTCTAATAAAGTTGTTGCTATTATTGTTATCTTGCAATCCAAGACACGTTGAATTTTGATATCGAATATTCGTTGCTTCGCTTCAAAGATACTTTTAAGCATCTTTTTTAAAACAACGACGTTGTAACATTTATTGCTAAGCTAACATTAAAAGTAGTCTCGCATTTGTAAAAGAAAGTCTCGCTCTTTAATAAAATAAACGTTAAAGAATTGTCGAATAAAAGTGTTAAAAATCTTTGTGCAATAATTAATATTTCAAAGCTTAATAAATATATTAAGTACAATAAGATTATTTACAACATTAATTAGCGTATAATGTGAGAAATATGCATCAATGCTTATTTGAATTCGTATCAAATGTCTAGTCGAAAAAATCTTAAATAAAAAGAATTAATTTAATAATATCTTGTAAAAGTTGAAGAAACTTCAAAGATACGACGTCTCAAATGTTATTATCGTTAATACTAAGAATCTTGAAATTAGTCGTCATAGATTTGACTCTTCTAATAACGAATATTTTTTAAGAATAGATAACACATTCGTTGACGCAAAAGCATAATTCTTAATTCTTTAAATTTGATTCTAAGATCTAAAGACAAATGTTATAGATTGCATATCTATAGCTTAATATGTGTTTAAATCTTCTTCGCAAACAATTTAAACATGTAAAATGCGTTCGCAATTGCTTCAAATACTTAGAGTCTAATTTAAAAGTTTCTACACGTAGCAAAGTCGAATTTTGTAAATTCATTTCGATAGTTTAAAATTGCGTAACTAATGTTTCTTCAAACATAAAGCAACGAAGTATAATTTAATTGTTAAATTCGAAAATCTTTCAAAAGACACAAAAGAAATGTTGTCTATATAACGATCGAAAGAGACGTTAAAAATCGAAAATTGCGAAACAAATCAACATAATATAATTTGAACAAACGAAGCGTCTACAATGCATTTTTGATAAATAGAAGTTCATAATAATGCTAGAGATAAAGAATTTATTCATAGTAATCATTAAGAGAAAGTAGCGTCTAGTTAAGTTAAGAAAAACACAAACATAAGTTTTATAATTTTGTCGAAATTCGTTATTTAACTTGCTCTTAACAATGAAATCGAATAACTTAATAACAAATAATGTTATATGCTAAATAGCTTAATGTAAAAAACATTAGATATATTTCGTTAAGAACAAAACTTTTTTCTTAAGTTGTATTGCTCGTACTTTATTTACTTCTTTCAAAATAACTTTCTTTAATTGTCGAAATCGTATTAATGAAAAGATTTAAGTTTTAACAAGGCGCATAAATGTAATTGAAACGAAGATCTCGCTACGTCGAACAATATTCTTTTGCTATAAATCGAGTCGCAAATCTTTTAAATCTAGAAAACTATAAATTATCGAATTCATTTTTTTTTCGCAACAATAATGACACGTAATTAAACAATTTTAGATAAAAAGAATGCGCTTCGAATGCGAAGTCATAATTGAAATAAACATGCAATTTAGAGCAATTCGTCAAAATTTTTAGCAAAGAGACAAATAACGTTACAAAACAAAAATATTAAACGATCGTAAAACGTATCGATCGTACTATGTTTTCAACTATTTGATTAACTAATAAATAAAACGTTTTTATGATAACAAGTTAACGAATGTATTAATTGACGAATAAGTAACATTAAATCATTGTTTAACAACAACAAAGAAAAGTCTAATTTAATAGTAGCGAAGTCGAGTCGAAGATTAACGAAATTGTCACGATAATTGCGCTTAAAATTGTTGTAAAAAAAGAGCTCGCGCATAGCAATTATCTTGTGTTTGCGCTTAAAAAAGCAAATCATAGAAGAATATTGCAACTAAGTAGTTGTTAATTGATTGAAGACTTTAACAACGCGATCGACATAATAAATAAAAGTCTTCTCTTAATCATTAATTTGAAGTCAAGATATATAATTATAAAAATTCATAATAATAAGAGTAAAGATAAGGTTTGTTTTGACATCTTAAATTGAATTGTGACTTATATTAATTACAAAATGTCAACGAGATAGATAGCTTAAGAGAATTAATTTTAATTTAGATTTTATATTTCATGACGACTACTAAAAACAATGACAAAAAGAAAAAAGATCAAAATCGAAAGCTAGAAGAGAGCGTTAAGAAATAAACTTCAAGACATTAAGCTTTTCGTTACAATTTATACTAAGACATTAAACAATTCTTTGACTATTATTAATATACTTGAGGCATAAAGAACAAGATTCGATGACTAAGGAATAAGTTCTCAAGTTTTCGAGACAATGTTAAAATTTATTTTAAACACTTATTGTTTGAAGAGCTTAAAGACGTGTCGTTGAGTTTGCATTTAAATTCCAAAAACGTAACGCATTTGATCAAAATATTCGAGCTAAAAAGTTGTTTAAAATTAGAGAAAAAATATCGAGTTTTAACAATTATTAACGATGCGATACTTTAGAAGACTTTAAGTTTGTCGTCGTTAATTAATGCGAAACTCTTAATCATTAAAGTTTTGTCGAAGCTTCAACTATTACAATCTACGAGACTAAATTGTTTGCACGAAAGACATCGCATCGTCGTAGTTTAACAAATTCTTTTATTTGAAAACAAATAATAAATCGTCGATTTATATATTAAGAGTTTGTCAATGTCTTAATCTTCAACGAACAATTGCTAAATCTTGAAGAATAGATTTAAACAAATCTATATATCGCGATCTACAAGAGAAATATGCAAACGAACGCAACTTTTGCAATGAAAACATTTATTGCCACTTGCGTCAAAGTTAACTTAAAGAAGACTCGAATGAAGAAAAGTAATAACTAATTAAATTCTTGAAGTGCAAGAGAAAGAATGTTAAGCAATTGCAAAGAAGATTAAAGTTAAGATCACTAACGAATACGTTAAATAATTTATTGTTTTTCTTAGACTTTTGATTTGCATTGCAAATCGAAACGTTTTACAAATTATTAAGTCTTAAATGTCTTAAAATAAGTTTGTATTTAAGTACAAATATCACAATCACTTATTGTGTTCGCTAGAAGCTAGAATGCTATTTTCGTCACATTTAGACACAATGAGACTTAATACTTGAAGAAAATTACAACTACAAATGTTTAGTAAATTTCAAAACTATCTAGTTGTTGCGAATACGAAATTCGTTCTTGTTGTATTTGAATCTCGATTTTGTACAAGAACAAATAAATAAGAAGATGCTATTTTCTATTATTACGAACGCAACGTTGCGCTAGAAGATTTTGTGTCAATTGAAAAAAATTACATGCATTATCTTATCTTTATTTATCTTTCTTAAGAATACGAAGTAACTAAAATCTAGCGTAAAAATGATGCGCAATATACTTTCGCCCAATTGTCGTAAATCTATATACATCGTCTTCTTCAAAATATTTCTTAATTAAAATTAATAAAATAATACAATTTTAATTCTTAATTGCGATTAATGTTAATTTAGCGTCAAAGACAACGAAAAAGCTACGATTAATTATAAGTATTGCTAGCTTTAAATGTTCTTGTGACGTCATTTTCTAAATATGATTGCTATAGTTTCTCGAAAGAATTCTAATAAGACAAAGTTGTTAATTAAATCGTTGAATAAATAGTGTCTACATAGATTGACTTAATTAATTAATAAGCTTGACTTTAACTCTTCGCAACTAAAGAGACTTATTGCGCAAAATTTAAACGTTAAAATAATCTTAACATTTTTGCAACAAACTCGTTTTATTAAATATTATTTTATATTTATCAATATTTTTATTAGCTTCGTAACACAAATTTGCAACATACTTCAAGATATTACATTAAAAAGAATCTTTAAAATGATTAATATTAAACTTACTTTAAACGAAGAGCTTGCAACGAAGTATTAATGCGAAAGACTCTATAAAGATTCTTACTTATTTATTAAAAGCTAGTTTTTTCTCTTTAATATATATAAGATTAATTCGTCGAAAATCTTATACTTTATTGTTAATTATAATATCTTTCGTGTCTTCTTTGATTTTAGTATGTTTATTGATTTGAATATTGCGCAAAGCAAATCTATTGTTCTTAATATTAGTTCGAAAACGTTCGACTTCTCGTTTTATTTCTCTTTATGCGTTATGAAGTTCATTAAAAGATTTGCGAAACGCTAACGCCTTATTATCAAGAACAATTGAAACAATTTAACGAATGTTTTACTAAAAATAATAAACGAAATTGCGTTCGATAAATTAATAAACATAGACATTCTAGAAGAAGCAAACGTCGAAAATTGATTAATAACGAATAAGAATTTGAATGAAGTTTAAATGAATAACTCGAGTTAAAACAATGCGCATTATAATAAAAACAACGAAGTTAATAAGTCTTCGTCGTCGCAAGTTTGTAAGTCTCTTTTGTTATTACAAGTTTGTAAGTCTTTTTCGTTGTCACAAGTTTATAAGTCTTTTTTGTCGTCGTTAGTTCGTAAGTCTTTTTCGTCGTCGCAAGTTTATAAGTCTTTTTTGTCGTTACTAGTTTGTGAATCTTCTTCGTCGCAAGAGATACCTTAGCTAAATTTGTCAAACGTCTTAGAATGTTTAAATTCATTAATTAATTTAGTTTTCGATGTTGTTCATAAAAATCTCGTTGCTAAATACAATGTTAATGTCGCGTACAACAATCTATTTTTCGTTAATGTCGAAGAGACAACGTGTCAAGTATTTCACTTAAAATCTAGTAATGTGAAAAATATTTAAACATGTCTTCATAACTACGTGAGTTCTTGCGTCATTGCACAATTTAATCTTGATTTTAATAAATGAAAAACATTTACTCTCGAAATGATGCCAAGTATAACAATGAAAAAGAATAGAGATAAGATTGTTGTTATCTTTTGAACTCGAGATAAGAACAACAAAACCAAGCTTATATTAACATTTAAGACTATTTTTTCGAAGTTTAGGCAATCGTCGATCGTAGAACGATTGCAAGTCATTAAAGATCAATGATGTTTAAAACGAAAGAAAAGTTTAAGCTATTAAATTATTGAAATACGATCAATTGATATAGATAAGCGACAAAGAATGCAAACAACAAAGATAAATAACATACAACTCGCAATATCGAAAGAGAAATTATAAGATAATTAAGACGTATTTGTATTATTTTGTGCGTATTAAAAAGTATCTTAAAAGTTAAATCGTAATATTACGCCTTAATATTACATAAGATAAAAGAACAAACATTGAAACGCTAGACTTATAATACGACGATGCGACATAAATCTTAACTAAGCATTCTTTATCTTCATTGTAGTACTAGCTTGTTCGTTCGTATTTTCGCTCAAAATGTGTTTTAATAAGTTGTTATTGTTGTTCTTTGTTGTTGATCGAAGTCTTTGTGAGCGTTTTCGTCGATCGAACTTTTTCTTTGTCGATTTAATGTTAAACGTTATGTGTATTCTAAAAAGACTTGAATTGATCTTTATTTATTAAATGTTTAATTGTTCGTTCAACTTGTTAATCTTTGTTTATGCGAGTCTTAACTTAAATTGCGATTCATTTGATGTAGTCTTTAGCTTAGCAATTTTAACTCTTTTGATCTTCAACTTTAGCAACAAGTTAACAATATTTTAGAAGACAACATTCTCTTATGTAAAGTCTTCAAAGTTTTGACTAAAAATTCGAGATAAAATTTCTCTCAAACGAGCGTAAGCACTTCAAGCTTATTTTAAATTTCTTTCGATTTCTTTCGCGTAATGTCGTTTTTAGCTAAAAGCTTCTTCGATTAAGCGATGTTCTTAACGCTCTTCGTACAATTAATTTTTACATTTGACTTTTGTAGCTTTCGATACATTATAGTTGTACTAAAGTTCTTAAAGATAATTATGTGATTTATTAAGAACTATTCGATTGCTTTGCGCGTTGCTATTAGTATGCTAAAGAACTTCATGAAGTCAAATTACTTAAGCTTGAAGTTTCTTAATTTGCAAACGTGTTGCTTTCTTACGACGATAAAATTCGTGAAAAACATTTTAATTAAATTGTTAAACACATTTTTAACAATTTAATGCGTAATTGTTTTAAAACAATCTCACAATTATTATCTTAAGAAACATAAGAAATTCAAGTAACTTATTATAATTTTTAAAGAAACGTAACGTAAAAGCGAAAGCAAAATTTTTTACGAATAAATGTTGATTGCGAATTAAAAACAAGATTGCGAGTTAATAATCTAAAGCAACGAAACAAATGTTAAAAAAATAAATTGTTCTTGAAGCAATAAAGAAACGAAACGAGAATCTAAAGAGTGTAAAATTGTAAATAATGATATAATTGTTAACAAGTTTTACTTCTTATATATTTGACTTCTTACTAGAATTGAATAATTATTATCGCGCGTCTTGTTTAATGATTCATTGTTTTAGCTCTTGTCTTTTCTCTCTTATCGTTTAACTAAAAAGCATAAAAGTGTTAAATTGAGCTTTCCACTATATAATAGCTAAAACATAAAGACTAAAGTCTAAGATTATTTAAAATAAAAAAAAACATTATACGTTGTCTTTGTTGTTATAGTTACTATTTGCTTCTATATCTTTGCGATTGAAGCAAAGTACTTATTTACTTAGAGCATTTGATTTATTTTAGTTAAAATTATATTTACAACGATTCATTGCTCTTAATAAGTAATATCACATTTTAACAAATTGATCTATTAATCGTAAGCGAATTCGTTTAATATTAGAGTTTTGAAGCATACGTAGTTATCAATTTAAGAGAGAACTTCTTCGTTAATTTCTTCGTTTAACGATGACGAAACAAAACTTCTATTCTTGAGTTTCATATATTTTAGCTTCTTTTACTTCGATAAAATCGAATCTACAATGCGTTGTTAAGACGAAAGAAGCTTCTAATTAAGAAAATCAATAATAGTTAACATTTGTGCGTATAAATTGACTTCATAAACATATTTTAAAATGCGTTCGTCGTTATAATTCTTAGTTCGCTACAAAATGCAACGTTTTTTAGTCTTAGATTTGCCTATTATATCTATCAAGTAATTCGAGTTAATAATTATGACATTTGAAATTTAAAAGTAAATGTGAAGCGTAAGACTCTAACTTTAAATATTGAATTTTTCGAAAAATAAGTTTTGAGCGAATTTAGATTTATTATCTTCGTGCTTGTTGTTTAAACGTCTTAGAACGACAATGTGTTATTAAAGAAGCGTATTTTAATAATAAGCGACAAATTCGAAGAATTGATAAACTAAATTTACGACATTATTACATTCGCTAAATTAGCGTAGTGTTTGCTTTAAATTACTTCAAGTAGTCGCGAACGATAATTAACAAACGCTAGATAAACTAAGACATAATATTGTTAAATAACTCGCAACGAACTTGTTTAGAGTTGCATTAAGATGCGATTCTTACAACGTAATTTTCTATTATTTTTGATTAACTCGTGATCGTAAGACTTGATGCACATTTTATGATTTAACATTGACACAATGATTACTCTTAATAATAGTCGTCGTAAAAGATTAAACAAGAATGAATCGTCTTATATATAAGAAAGAATCAAAGTATAAGAAACGTAAAACGCAAGACATCGCAATGAAGAGATACGAGATAGATTAACAAGAAATGTAGCGAATCGTAGTTAATAATGCCTTTAATCAAAACGCTTTCATTATTAGCTACGACTTAATTAAAGAAGATCTCGCCTATTAGTTAAACACAAACAATTAATTAAGTCAAACTTAGTTTAATAGCAATCGTTTAAGTCTTTCGAATGTCGATAGATTAATTCATTTTTTCTCATTGTTGTCTTTACGTTCGCAATGTGAAACTAATATTAAAGTCGAAGTTGAAGCTATGTTTAACATGAGCGTTCGTAACGATGTTAGCACCTTGTTCATAAATAATTTTTGTTAAAGAATTGACGCGTTAGAAGTCTAGTAAATTCTTTAATCTAAAATAGTTTATAGTGAATGCTAACATGTGATGCTAGAATAAAAAAAAGAAATAAATTTGTCGAAGTAAAGCGCTTTCATGCACGAGCTAATTATTTAACTAAATACATTAATTAATTTTAAATGTTTTTCGAAGAAATGCAATTCTAGTCGAATTAGATAACGAAATGTTTATACGATGTGTATTTAAGTCGATGTCTCAATTACGTTCTTGTTATTTCGTTCGCTCAAGTAAATTCATAATAGCTATAAAATGGCGCTTCTAACGTGTGACATATTAAACAAATAATAACATTCTTTTCGTTAATTATGTTTTAGACTACGTAATCTTAATTAAAGCGTAATTGCTTTATGTGTAATGTTTTTAAAGTCGATTGTCTTACACATTGTATTTTGCATTCCTATATGTAGTCTTCGATACATTAAACTTCTAAAATCAATTTTCTTATACGTTAAATTTTGCAACTTCTTTTTTGTTAGTCTCTAATAACTAGTATGTCGATACAACGTTAAAATGACGTAGAAATCGCAATTGCAATCTACTTTGTCTTTAGAAACGCTAGTTATAAAGTTTGTGTCAAAATCATTTTTCACAAGACAAAGAAAATAAATTTAGAGTCTTAAATTAGTCTAAGTGTACGCAACAAGCTTCACGATATTTGTATAACAAAAGATCTATAAAGATTATAAACGAGCTAAAATCTAGAAGTTGTTAACGACTACTTAATTAGTTTAAATGTATATAATCTTAAGAAACTAATAAGTGCGAATAAGACGAAGCTTGTTATAATTCTAGAGATACAATTCGAAACTAACGTAATATCTTAACGTTAACATAGTAATAAATTAATCATAATGTGTTTCGTACAATCATACTTTATGCTAGCAAAATTTTCGAATAAAATGATTTATTGCTACACGATTCTTAATTAGCTTCTCGTTATATTGTTGAGATTTAATAAGAACAATAACTTTAATATTATACGATATTACGTTTAAGATTTGATGTTATATCTTTATAAAAATTAAATTTTAAAAGAGACAATAGACTTCACGATCTTTATAAGAATTTTCGTCTTTAACTTTAGTTAAAGATGACGAACATTGTATTTAAATATTATTATTGCGTATATAAAAGAAAGAAGAAAAGAGCAAGAATAAAGATATTTATAGAAGCTAAATCGAACAATATTACGACGAGACAATTTAATAAATTAGTAATGCAATAGAATTACGTTACTATCTTAAATAAGATTGCGACGCTTAGATTAGCATCATGTTTTATATTTATTTTAATCTTTAAGAAACAAGTTTATCGAAAATATACTTAGAATTACTTGTTTATACAAGTGTTTAAAAGCGAATTTGTCTATTTGTTCGAATTAATTGATCGCAAATAAAATAGCTTTACAATCATTGCTAAGAACTATTTGACTTAAATCTACATAAAAGATTAACGTTATTAAAGATTTAATGTGACAATCTTTTACAATTCTTAACGATCTTAAAAAATAACTAAAAAATCAATTATCGTAACGCAATATTTAACAACGTCTCACATATTATTCTTTCGTATATCTAGTATTTTCTTCAAATTATATAAGTTAACAAGAGCGATCAATGTCAAATAACATTTTGTCGCTCGAAGATAATACTTAAACTCGTCGACGCTAATAGATTCTTTTAGTTTAGCTCGATTTCATAGAGTAGATGTAAGACGCGTAAAAACTTCGATAATCGTAATAAGCTTATTGCTTCGATTTCTCATTACAAGACGAAAATATTCTTGTCTTTTTAAGAGTGTTAAAGCTTGAAGTAGCTAATTATATGTAAGACGAAGATATTTATCTAAAAATAATTGATCTCTAGTAAAGCGAATAAACGTAAATAGAAGATTTTGATGTTATTATATTTAATTTTTTTATATGAATTTTAATTCGCAATCTTGCATCAATTTTTGCGTCATTGTTTTTAAAAGATTTAGTCGTTAAGTTGTTTCGTCGACTTGTAATAAACGTTCTTCGATTCGATTAAATGCAACTATAGACTTCTTAAGAGTTAATAAATTAGTGTAAAGATCTTTAGATACAATGTGCGTTATAAGTTTTAACTATATTATTTAAATTAAATTTTAATTATACATCGTAGACGATGCACGTGTTTAGACGAGATCATAATAGTTATTAATGATTCATAAGACGTTTACTTTTGTTAAAATACTTCTAGTACTCGAAAAACTTAGATTATCGAATTAAGCTTTTTTTTTCTTGCAAATTGTTTGCTTTTTAACATTACAATTAGAAATTAATACGTCAAATCTAGCTTTAAACAATCTTTAAGATGTTTGCGATTTAGTTCTTAAGAACATGTTTAAATCTTCATAAAATAATTGTTTTCTCTTTAGCTTTTGTACGTATTGTTGCGTATACAATGTAGAGTCTTCTTTGTTTCTTAGATCGACAACAATAATAATATGTTAATGTTTTTCGCTAAAGAGTCTAAATTTTTCTTGTAGAATTTTCGTATTTTAAGAATTTTAACTTGTTGCGTTGTAGTAATTTTTCGTACAATTAAGTTTAATAATTTTTAGTAAAATTAAAGTTTTAATTTCATTATTGTCACAAGAATCTTTATCACGTAAATTGATTTTCAATGCTTCGTCTAAAATACTTAAGAATATAAACGCATTTTTATTAATATTTAAGAGTGTTATCTAAATAGAGAAGACGTAATTAATACTATTTGAATCGTTGCTTCGATTGCGTGATGTATCAACAAAGAAGAGCAAATAAGCAATGCTTATTTGTCAAGTTATAACTTTATAAGAAATTCTATACTAAAAAGAAATAAGCTTTAATCAAGTAAAAGTAACGAGAAATAATGTATTGATGCAAAGAACAAGTAGACAATTGTATTTAAATTGCAAAAGAAGTTTCAAATCTTTTAAACAAAAAACTTAGCTAAATATTTATAAATTATTAGACTAGAAAATTCGCTTTTGAAAGCGAGCTTAAAGCGACTAAATTACATTGTGAAGATCTTCGAAACAATTATTTAATAATACATAAGCAACTCTTGAGAGCTCTAGAGCACTCATTTAGCGTATTCTAATACGTGCTAGCACAAATATGCTATCTTGCGTATGCATGTTCGCTAAAAAGCTAATATGTAATAAGTTAATCAATTAATTGTAATTAAGATAATTAGCTTGTCTAAAGTCTAATCCTTAACTAATTCTTAATAAAACTTCGACATTTATCTCGATGCACTAATTGAGATTCTTTGCAAGAGTTGTTATCTAACATTATTGTTAACTACGATGCTATATCATTGTGCTTTAACATAGTTCATGCAATGAAAGAAATTATACGTATAATTTTAACATTTGTTTTATTTTAACTTTAACTAGTGCAATTGCTAAGCGTATCTTAGAATGTGCTTCTTATTATCCTAAGTAAATAGTTATTATGTCAAGAATCTACTATTGTAAGCTTAACGAATCTTTTCGAAATTAATTGAAATAATGTCGATCTACTTATAAAAGACAAGAAATTGTCGTTCGAATTTCTAATCTTTAATACGAAATCTTATAAGTTATAAACGCAACAAGTTAACAAAAGTCTTTACTTTTTCAAGAACGATCAAATTCATTCAATAATGCTCGTAGAACAAGATAACGAAGACGTAATCATTTTTATATTAACGTAGAAGTAAACTTTGAAGTGCAATGCGAGAGAGTTCGACGCAAAACTTTCAAAAGCGATTTTCTTCATTCGAGAGATATATATTGTAATTGTATCTCTTTATTAACATCTCTTAGTGCTTCTTCTCTTGTGAGAAAATTGCAAGAACGAGAATCTAATAAATATAACTTAATTTAAGAAATTTGAAAACATTGCTTAATGCAATAGAAAGAATACAACATAGTAAAACTACATTTTGTTTAACACTAGTTAGCGTAGTAACAAATGCTTTTACGATTTTTGTTAACAAGACCTAGCTAAACTTGCTTATGAAGCTTGCTTTTCTTATTAAACTTTGCAACGATTCGTAGATTTAATTGCTTAAACAAAAATTAATCGTAACGTAACGCGTAATCTTAAATAAAAGTATTAGAACTTCGTCTATTAATTATTGCTTTCTTATAGTTGTTTCAATTGTCATTATTTCTTATTTATCTTGAAGTTGATCTCGCATCTAAGACTTGTAAAAATTGCATAAAAAGACGATTAATAAGCTATGTCGTTCTTCACATTGTCATTCTTTTAATTCATTAAACAAAAAAAAGTTTTTATTAAGCTTTAACTAAAAGATACAAGAGTTTAAATTGTTTAATTCGAAGTTAAATTGCGTAGACTAAATAACAATTTGTTGTCTCTACTCTCTTAAAACATATAAGCTAAAGTGCTCTTATAACAAGATTTAGAGAAGATTAGATTAAAAGAGTTCATTAAGAGTGAGTGAAAAACTAGTTATTATAAGTGATCGATAAATAATAATCTCGTAACAATCGAAAAAAAATACTCGAAAAAAAGAACATTCGCTTTGTATCTTTAATAGCGAAAAAGAAATCAAAGAAAATAACATAATGATAAGAACATTTGTCTTCAAATAATTGTTTTAACTAGCAATTATTGCGAAGAAACATTAATCGATCGACACTATTAAAATTTTTATAAGTGTTCTAGAAAAAGTTTTACAAACTTTCACGTTTATTTCTTGTACAATTAGAATAAATATTAAAGACGCGAAAGCTATGCGAAAATAAAAATTAATTAACAAACAAAATGCGCATTCGACAATAAGCACAAATAGAAATTGCTCGTATAAATAAACTCTAAATAATTACACTTATATAAACAAATTAATTTATAATTCTTTTTCTTAACAAAGACAAAAGCAATACAAGTCTTTTAACAATAAGATTGCTTAAACAAGTTTAAGAATTTAAGTTTGTACTTAACTCTTAAAAGAAAAACGTACGAAAACTTTAATTAAGTTAAGAAGCGACTTCTAGATGTAACTTGAAACTTATTAATAAATAATTTGACGCTTTCATTTAGTTAAAAAGAATTATAAGTCGTTCTAAATCAATTCTATTATAAAGTGTCTCATTGTTCGTCTTTTAATTATGTATTTTATTCTATGTTTTGAAGATTAAATCGTAAGTGTTTGTAGAATTGACGCTTATTATTACGCGACTAATTTCTAAAGATGCACTTTATTAAATCGACATTCTACTTAACACGCGATAGCGATCAATAAATCATAGATTACTTCGAATCGTACGTCTTAATAATAAATTATCGAATTTCGAGAAAAACAACGATATAGTACAAATCTTACAAGAAGAAAGTGATTTATTACTAAAGTAGACGACTAATCTTTAAACGTTTAATTTTATTTTATTCGATAACTTGAAGTTACTCGCATTTGTTACTAGAGATGTTATGTTTAACGAGATATAATCTATTTATTACGCGATATCTTGAGCGACTAGCTAATAAAACAAAATAAAGACTATTAAATTCGTTCTCTTCTTAACACATGATAACTTTTTCATTATTGCTTATTTATTAATGAGAGAAAACGTACGTTTGACGCATAGCGAAAGAGACAAACAATGAAGAACAATGATAAACGCTTTAGAGCTCGCAAAACTTAATTGTATACATCTTAATAACAATTCTATAATAACTTAATTAATTAAAGTGAATTAAAATCTTAAAGACGAATACACAAATATTATAAAAAAGATTCGAACGAATAAAGACAATATATAAGAGATTCTTCTTAGTTGTTGCAACAATATGCTAATTATTTGCATAACTTTGTTTGCATTTACTAGCTAAAACAAACGATCTCTTAATTAAAAAAGAGATCTTCTTAAGACGTATATGCAATTGTTATACAATATTTGTTTAAAAACTATGTAAATCGAGACAAACTCTAATTCGAAAGATATACATTTAATATACTTAAGACAACAAGTTAAAATTGCATCAAAGAAGAAGTTTTTATAGTGTAAAATCGAATCTTCGCAACGCTAATTAATTGAAATTCTACATTTTTATTATTTAATTAAAGAGACTTTTTCTAAAGTTTAACGAAACAAGTTCTTGAAAAAGCTTTCTAAATAAGACGTTAAAGAAATAGTTGTTATAGTAAACTAAATACGTTTCTTTTCTATAAAAGACGATTTAATGTCTTAGGTTTTGCAACGTTAAAAGTACGTTAACATCGAGAATGTCTTCTTGATTCTTAATTGTTAAGTGTAAAGATTTAAGAAGATTGCGATACGTAAAAGTTGTAACTATATTATTTTTCAATAACTGCTTGCTACTTGACGAAGTATAATTTTAATCTCTATATAAATAAGGCAAAAACAATGATTAAAGATGAAAGAGCGTATTGTTTGCGTTCTTAAGCGCCCAAATTCACATCTAGATGTTTGCTACGCATATGACGTATATAGTCGCATTATTTGCTCAAGATCTTATCGCATTTGCTGCAAAATTTGCTCTTTATTTTGCTTGTTACATGTTTGTGTTCATTATTATCTAAGCTTCTAATATGTTATAATAGATTGTTTAACTTGTTATAGCGAGACTTACATTCTTTCGCAAAGCATCTAAATATTCAAGACTTTCTCTCTAGGCGTTTAATTGTATTTAGTATAGAGAGAAGCAACTTCTCTTGTAGATCTACTTTATCGTAAAGCGAAGTTTCATTCTCGTTGTTATACAAGACTTCGAACGTTTGCTTTCTAACAAGATAATTCTTGATAAAACGACTAGAATTAATGAGATAAATACGATAAAAATCTTTCGAATAACAATTTAAGTTTACAACAATGTTTAGTAAGTTTCTTAGATTCTTTTAACATAATAAAAGTAATACTTATTATTGATTGATCTTTGTTTAAAAGATTGAACTCATTTGATTACGATAACAAAGACAAGAACAATAATCGTACGTTTGTCGATTAACTAAGATAAGAGATCTACGATCAAGAATTACGTGTACGACGCTCATTAAAAAGCTCGCTTAAAAATCGATTTTATTCATAGACGCATTCGATTGTGATTTAGATTCTATCATTATATACATCTATAATTACTAGATTACTCTAATATTTAATATAGAAATATAAATATTTAAACAAGATTTTAATGTCTTATTTCTAGTCTTTTAAGTGTTTAAAATTCTTAATGTTCTTTAGAACGAAATGCTAAATATATAAGTCTAACGTCTTAACTAAGATATCTAGTGATTAGCGTTCAAATTTGATCTTGCATATCGCTTTCGATCGAAGTTGTTTAAAAGTAAAAATTTTGTTAATTATAATAAAGATATACGTACTTATAACAAGCAACTAATTACGTCTATTTACAATTTTACGTTTAATTAGCTTCTTAAGATGCGATTTCTCGTAATATTTACGTATATTCGAGTGTTAATTATATTTTTAAGAAGCGTTATAAAAAGTCTTTGCACTTTTAAAGTTATGCAAAACATATAATGTAATGCGCAAAATTTAATGCTTGTTAGCAAGCTAACTTGTAGAAATCAAATTAATTAACATATTAACTTTTGTCTTCGTTTAAAAGATAATTTATTTACTCTTGCATTCATTTTTAATCGTTTAAGATATTTAGTTTTAGAAGTAACAATAAAGAGAAATACTTACTCTTATTGTTAAGTTGTCACACTAATAGTATACTTCGTATTCGAATCTTAAATCTCTTAATATTTGCAAGAAGCTTCTTGATGTAGAAAATTTATGCAACTATGTTAATGTCATTTGCGAACATTAAGATGCTTTCGAAGTCGTCAAAATTCTTAGCTTTATTTTACAAGTTGTTTACTCATATACGCAAAATAGAAGCATTTAAATATCTAAGAAGCTTTCGAGTAAACTCGTATTTAAATTTAATGAGTAGATAAATCTTTTTAGTTTAATCATATAAGTCTTGATTTTATTATATAATTATAAAGAAATAACTTTGAAAAAGAGATTAAAAGTTGCAAAAAAGTATTCATATATAAATGTATTGTCTCGCGCGTACATTTTATGATTAATAAACATCGATTTTGAGACAAATTGCGTCATTAGCTTTGTGAATCTAAACAACTCGTAATGTTGCATATGAGCGACTTCAAGAAAATTAACAAAATAAGAGTCGATTATATTGTAGCAAGATTGTGGCAACAAAGATCGAAGTGTTAATAATAACATAAAATTTTGTGAAAGTAGACTTAATCATTAAGTGACGCCAAAGTGCGATTATTATAAGTATGGCGAACAAGAAATGTAACTTAAAAAAAACTTGTAAAGAGATAAACGAACTTATATAAGAAGCAAAAGACAAAACATAACTATGTTAATCTAAGATAATGTTAGTTAATACTTGATCAAGAATTTTTAACGTATTAAGAAATTATAGAAGTGAAGCGAATTTCTTAAACGTAAAGCGTTATGCAACACAAAAACAAGCACATAAATTAATGCTTAAACGACAATTATAAAGTTAATAAAATCATAAAGAGCATAGAAAGTATAAAGAGATAAATTAAGCAAATTCGCGACGAAGCTCAAACGACTTAAGAACATTAAGAAAATTATATAAAGCGTAAAGAGCATATTTGTTCGAGTTTTTGTCTTGATCAAAGATTTTACATCTATTAGATTACAAATCGTAGTTGCAAATCAATAAAGAATAAGAAGTAAAAAACGTCAACAACTAAAGAATTGAAGAAATGTGCGTCGTTAAAAAAGAAATAAATAAATCAAGTACTTAAGCATTAAGAAGAATGTTCGATCTTAAATTTAATAAGATATAATTAAGAAGATGCGATAAAAAAGCAAAGCTAAAAGTATAATATTAACGATAATATTATATATTTGAGTGAAATTCATGTTATAATACTAAAGTTAAATGATTTTTAAGCAATCTCTTTTAATTGATCTACGATATCTTAGATCGTTATATATTATTATTAATTAAATCATGTAATTGTTCTAAGATTAAATAATATAAAATTAAATATAACGCGCGTTTAGTTGATCGATAATGAGTTAACGTAAACAACTAATCTATTCTCGTTGCAACATACAAATAAAAGTCTTACACAATTAAGTTTTAATTCTTAAGACAAGATTATAAAACATCACAATTTATCGCATTCAAAGAAAGAATTGTTTCGAAAATAACAATTAACGTTGTTTAAAAAAGTTTACGAAGTCGTTCGCTCTAGCGCTAATGTCTACTTAATGATTTGACGTTGCAACAATTATTATTTTGTATTCAATTTAGAAGATTCGATAAACTAGTCTTCTTCTATTAAGATCGCGATAAATTGCTCAATATCATTTGTATCTAAATAGATTAACTAAGATTAAAAAGATAAATTTATCAAATATATCGTATTGTTCGATTTCGAGTTCGAGAACATTAAGAATCTTCAAAGCACTAAGAATTCTTAGATCGCTTAATAACGTTAATTTTTCAAAGACTTTTAGAGTTGCAAAAGCTCTCAATTATCGTTTTTACATTTAAACGAATCGTCAATTGCGAGTTAATTATTAACGTCGTTCACGTATTTCAATTATTTAGAAGACTATCGCGCTAACTCTTATTCGACGTCGATTACATTTTCTTATCTTGTGTCGCTAAACAACACGTCAATATCTTAGCACTCAAATTGTATGAGCGAGTCTATAAAACAAACTACGTCAATTAAAGAAAATCTTCATTACTCTTCTCTAGTATTTCGAATGTTTGTTTTTTCTATTTCGAGATCATTAGTTCTAGAGATATCTTTTAGCGACGTCAAAGTTGCACAAGTCTTAAACTTTATGTATTAAGCATACATTACGACTTGTCTTTAAATAAATAAAGTTAATTATACGACGTATCGCGATCTTGATGCGAACAACTATATCTCTTAACTTAATCGTTATAGTAAGTGCATAAAAATCAAACTTTAATTTAATTTATTGATCAATAATTAAGACAATCTTATTTAATAATTAACTCTATTAAGTGATATGCTTTAATACAAGATAACTTTGATGCTAAAGAGTATTGTATTTCGCGCAATCTTTATTTGCATTAATTTGTTCAACAATTTGCGATATAAAATGCTACAATATCTATGATGATTTTCGAGATTTTATGATAATTAATTTCTTGAAGAATTGCGAAAACGCACTTTTTCGAAATCTTTCTAATTTTCGTTTGCTAACTTCGAAATGCTTAGATTTTAACATAAACGTTTTAATCTCGTAATTTACGAACAAATTCTAATGTATATCAAATGTTTCGCTCTCGTAAATGTATAATCTTTTTTATTTTATTATTTAATACTTTTTATTATCAAGTACAATAGACTTTCTTTCTCTAATTGCAAGATTAATGTTAATCGAAATTTAAAATGTCTTGCAAGCATCTTTAGACATTAATAATTTATAGAATAAAATATTATTATTTATTGTGTTCGTCGCTAATGTGTTTCATGTTAATGATCGCACAATTCTTTAATTGAATTCGAATTAAGATCAAGACAAGATATTGATGCTATTTAATTTATTGTCAATAAACTTTCTTAAACTATAATTAAGGCATTGATCAATAAATTGCTTCGCATTAATTGTGCTAATTAATAAAGAAAAGATACTTTCTATCTTAAAGTCAATATTCTCTATAAATTCTTTACATCGATCTTGACATTTCGTATCGCTATTATTGTCTTGTTTTGTATTAATTATTGGGATTGTACTTGTATAGACGACGTCGAATTTATTCTTAACTTCTTAAATTATTGATGAGTTACTATCATTGCAAGTCGCTAAAAATAGTGATTGTACACTATAAAAACTAACATAGATCTTGATGAAAATTAAGAACTTCAATGATTAAAAAATTGATTAAAATGATAAAATAACGCTAGAAGTCGTTATGACTAATCGTATTAATAAAAAGATTAAGTTCGATTTAAAAATCGTATTACAAGATTAATATACAAAATGATTATCATTTAAAATGAAAGACTATTACTTAAGAATAACATTAATCGAAAGAAAGATAAAGTAGATTGCTTAATGTTGTTGTCTTTTTTAATTTAATTTTTGTGCTTAGCTTTTTCTTTTTTGTTGTTTATAGTTAATCGTTTTTATTTGCTTAGTTAGTTCTAAATCTAGAGTTAATTGCATTATGCTAGACAAACTTCGTCATCTTCTATTGCTTCAAGATTAAGAACTTAAGAGTTTTAATATTAATCGATTAAAAACATAGAATAAGACGCACATTGTTACGATCTTCGTCGTTTTACTTGATTCGACGTCTTCTTGTCTTAACATTTAAACTTTATTATTTCTTATCAAAATATAAACTTGAAGCAAATCACGTTATGCATAAGAATAAGATAAAAACGTCACTTGTTATTGCTTTCAAATCGCAAGCTTCTAGCTTAATTGTTTCTTATTACTTATGAGCGAGATTACAAGATGTATTTAATCTTGATCGTAGTTAACAAACTTAATAGATAACAATAAACGCGTTACGACTTCGTCGCATTAACGTTAAACTAAAACTTTGTTATAATTCTTCTAATGCATTCAAATTGCACGCTTTAGACTTAATCGCTTTTTATTGTTTGTAAGTAAGATTTTAAGATGTGTTAGATCTTGATCGCAATCAATAAACTTAATAGATAACAATAAATACGTCACGACTTTGTCGCATTAATGTTTAACTAAAGCTTTGTTATAACTCTTTGAATGCATTTAGATTGCACGCTTTAGACTTAATCGCTTTTTATTGTTCGTAAACAAGATTTTAAAGTGTGTTAAATCTTGATCGCAATTAACAAACTTAATAGATAACAATAAATACGTTACGACTTCGTCGCATTAATATTTGATTAAAGCTTTATTATAATTTTTTTAATGCATTTAGTTTGTAGACTTCAAGTTTAATTGCTTCGTATCGTTAATGAGCGAGTTTCTTTTGTTTATTAAATATTATTAAAGTTAATAGAAGCAATAGCTATAAAGGATGTCGATTAAATGAAAAGCGCAAATCGTTTGATTTTCGCTAGAAAATACGAGATAAAACATATTCGTTCCAATTGTAAAGTCGCATAAGAACGAATTTGTCAATAGTGTCAAAAACTAATTATTGTTTGACGTCGAAACAATTTCATAAAAGAATTGTGCATAGTTGACGATGCAAGAGGCACAAAATCATGTTAAAGAATTGCATAATAGTAAGATTATGATCTTTAAAAAATAGAACGACGAGAGATTTATATTGTAGTTGAAAAGCTAAATTGCTCGCTAGATTAAGCGACTATCTTGTAGCGAGACGCTAAACTTTAAATAGCAAGCAATCTTTTCGAATGCGCAAGCATCAAGATCGATATTATTAGAAATTAGTTAAAAGTTAGATTCTAGACAAACTAATTAGTTTAACTACAATTAATTGATTGATTTATTAGATATTAACTTTTTAGTAAATATATATACGTAAGATAGTATATCTATACTAGTATATATTAGAATACGCTAAATAAGTATTCTAAAACTCTTAAAAGTTGCTTATATATTATTAAATAATTGTTTCGAAAATTTCTACAATATAATTTAGTCGCTTTAAGCTTATTTTAAAAACAAATTTTCTAATTTAGCAATATATAGATATTTGACTTAACTTTTTGTTTAAAAAATTCAAAACTTCTTTTCCAATTTAAGTACAATTGTCTATCTATTTTCTATACTAGTACGCTATTTCTTATTACTCTTACTTAATCGAAATTTATTTTTTCTTAATATAAAATTTTCTATAAAATTATAACTTGACAAATAAATATTGCTTATTTACTTCTTTCTATTGATATATTACGTAGTCGAAACAACAATTCGAATAGTACTAATTATGTTTTCTCTACTTAGATAATATTCTTAAATATTGATAAAAATATATTTATATTTTTAAGTATTTTAGATAGAATATTAAAGATCGATTTATATAGTAAAATTCTTATTTTAATAATAAAGTCGAAATTTTAATTTTACTAAAAGCTATTAAGTTCGATTGTATAAAAGATTACTACAATATAGCAAGTTAGACTTTTAAGATACAAAGATTCTATCAAAAAAAATTAGAATTTTTGATAAAAAATATTAATACATTATTATTGCTATCGATTTAAGAGATAAAAAAACTCTATATTGTATACGCAGTAATATATATAGAAACTCTAAAACCAAAAATTATTCTATAAAAATCTAGATATATTCTCGAGAACTAAATTGCAAATATTTTAAAAACTATTTAAAACTAAATTTAATATGTTAATTTTTAGCTATAATATTAAAAAGCAAACAATCTACAAAAAAAAACTCGATTTAATAATTTAAGTTTCTCGAGTACTAAAGGTATTCTAACAAAAGTAGATATCTTACAAAATATTAATAGCTATCATAATGTTGTTTAAATATATATATTGTTTATAATATACAATTACAATTTAATTCAAATAATATAGTCGAAACTTGCAATATAAATTGTATCTATATTTGTCTTTCGAGAGATAGATTAAATCTAATAGATTAAGATTCTTTTAGGATTTTGCAAATCTTATAGATCTAACTACTCTACGTACTCAAAATAGTATTGTCGAGACAAAATCTACTCGAAGAGCTTGTTTTGTTTTCTTTATATTTAACAAAGTTGCAAAATTCTAATCGAGTTAGACTATATTTTGACGAGTAAAGTTTTAATATTTGCAATATATATAGATGTTTGCAATTGCTCGCTAGTTGCACAATTAACTTAAACTACTATATTTTTCGATTTAAACGTCAAAATTTAATCGATTCGAACAAAGTTTATTTTGAAAACAAATATAATAAATTATAAGAATAGATACGCACTTACGTAGACAAATTATAATTGTTATATAGAACAAACGCATTTATAGACGCAATATTAAGAGATATTAAGATTGTCTCTCGCAAAACTTAATTTAAATCTAGATTCTTACAAATAATGCAAGATTTATTAAATCTAATCTTGATTTCGTACGAAGTTTAAATATTAGTAATACAAAATTGCAACTTTTGTTATAGCAAATCTGTGTCTATCTAGAACTAAAGTTAGAATTTACCAAATACAAATATAGAAATCTTTATACTAATCTATCGATTCTTGAAAAGTCTATAGTTGTATTTAATTGAATCAAAAAATATCTATTGCAAGTCAACAAAACAATTTAACAACTAAATCTTCTAAAAACAATAATATTAAGATTAACGCAAAACTATAGATTAAAATATATATAGAAGAATCGAATACAATAGTATTAGAATCTTCTATCTATATTTATATATTTTACTAAAAAATAATTATTTTTAGACAAATATTTTTGTCTTATATATAATGAACTACTTCAAGCTCTAATATTTTCGAAAAGATAAAATTATCTTTATTTTGTAATAAAAAATTGAAGCAATAAACTTGCGACAACTATTAAAGTTTCTATATATTTTATATCTACTCTATAAAATTAAGCTAAATTAAAAGATTTTATCAATATCGACAAGTTTAAGTATTATCTTCGAACAATAGTTTATTTTTCGATATTAATTGCTTTTGTCAATTTATATAATCTAAAAAAAATACTAGATATAAAAAGAAATAGTATATAAAATATTATTAGATATTACGCTATAGTTATTAGCTTTTATTCGCGTTTCGAGAGACAGATCGAGCTAATAGAGAATAAGATATTTACAAGATTTTGCAAATCTTATAGATCTATCTAATCTATATACTTAAATTAGTATTGTCGAGATAGAATTTGCTTAAAGAGCTTGTTTTGTTTCCTCTATATTCGACAAAGTTGCAAAATTTCTATCGAATTAGACTATGTTTTAATATGTAAAATTTTAATATTTGCAATACGCACAAACGTTTGCAGTTGCTCGCTAGTTGTACAATTGTGTTAAATTATTACATTTTTCGATTTAAATATTAGATTTTATTAATTCGAACAAATTTTACTTTTGAGACAAATCTAATAAATTAAGAGAACGTATGCGTTTTTTACGCAAATAGTCTATAATTATTATATAGAACAAACGTATCTACAAGCGCAATATTAAGAGATATTAAGATTGTCTTTTGCAAAACTTGACTTAAATCTCTAGATTTTTGCAAGTAATGCAAGATTCTAATTTTAATCTTGCACAAAGTCTAGATATTAGTAATACAAAATTGCAACTTTTGTTATAGCAAATCTATATATATCTAGAACTAAAGTTAGAATTTATTAAATGCAAATATTTTAGCTATTTCTTAAGATTGTTAAGAATTGTAAGAGATTGTTAAATCAAGTATTCAATAGTATAAATCTTCTATATAGACTTAAATTGTATAGTTCTCGACAATAATTGTAAAGTTATTCTATTCGCAATTAATTAATTTAAGTAAGCAAATAACTTTGCTTTTAAGTACTTGTATAAATAGATAATTTTTAATATATTCTTAATAAATTTATCTTTTAGAGATTAAAATAAATATAGAATATAATACTAATCTAAGTATTGCAATTTAATTAAATATAATAATATAATTCTATTGTATTATTAATCTATTAGATTATCTTGTTGTAATATTGTTTAATCTAGTTTCTATAAATATTTTTATTTCTACTCTCTTCTTCTTTTTTCTATATATGCAACAATAGTATTTAAATATAATATTTGCTATCTTTAGTTAAAGCTAAAAATAAAGATTCTTGTAGAAATTGTAGAATCTACTATCTTTTTTAAAATCTAATTTTTATAGAGATATAATATCGAATTTGAAATATAATATTGTATAGTATTAAAACTATTGTCTTTGTTAAATTCTAACAATACAATAAAAGATTAATTAAGAACTATATAGCAGTAAATTATTTTGTTCAAAAAATTTGCTAAAATAAAATATAGTTGTATAAAATATATTATAGTTAATTTATTATTATATTAATGTTAAAATATTATATTAATATAAAATTATATCTCTAAAATTATAACAAACTTTGTTTTATTTGTACTTATTATCTTTTTAAGATTATATGTATTTAAACTAATTGAATAGTTGTTAACAATTTTTAGATTTTAGTCTATTTGTAGTCTTTATAGATTTTCTAATATTAAAATATCATAAAGCTTGTTGCATATATTTAGTCTAGTTCGAAACTCTAGATTTACTCTCTCTATCTTGTAGAAGATAAATTTAATATAAATTTTATAGCTAGCATTTCTAAAATCAAAATAAACTGCAATTGCAGTTTTTGCATTATTTTAATATTGTATCGATATACTAGCTATTAGAGACTAACAAAAAAGAAGTTGCAAAATTTAATATACAAAAAAATTAATTTTAGAAGTTTAAAGCATCGAAGACTATATATAGAAATACAAAATACAATATATAAGACAATTGACTTTAGAAATACTATATATAAATATGTCGCGAAATTGATCGAATTGAAGCGAATTCTGCTTCTAGAGAATTTGTTCTAAGTTGAAGTCTTAGTTAGAAAATCCGTCCCGAATAAATCTTTAGATAAAAAATCGCGATCTACGCGAGTAGAACGATCGCTAGAAATAGACTGGCGTGAATTCTTGACGCCAAGTCCTATACAAAATAGATAACAAATTGGGATTCGCGAATTGTTTTGCTTCTAAATTTCGACTTGTGCGAGTTTTTAATCTAATTCGCACATTCTAGATTAGATTCTTAGAGGCAAAACTGGTCTCTAATCTGTCTCGCAAACAAGTTAGAACAGGTTGGATTCGAATTAATTCAACCCATTCCACAAAGTATTAATATAATGCTAGAATAAAAAGGAGAGATAGATTTGTCAAAGTAAAATATTTTTATATACAAGCTAACTATTCGACTAGATATATCGATTGACTTCGAATATTTCTCGAAGAGATACAATTTTAATTAAATTAGATGAAAAAAAAAAGGTTGTACACAATATATCTAAATCGATATTCTAATTATATCCTTGCTACTTTTTTTTATTTAAGTAGATATTTAGTAATTTTAAAATATCGCTTCTAGTATATAATATATTAAATAAATAATAACATTTTTTTGTTGACTATATTTTAGACTACATAATTTTAAATAGAGCGTAATTGCTTTATATATATATTAGTATTTACTATATACTATTTCGGATTAAAAATTTTACTAAATTTCTAACGTCTTAATTCTTCGATAGAGATTATCTATAAACAAAATACTAACGTTATTACAAATATTTATATCAAATATAGTTTCGATTTCGACTTCGATATTAGCTCTATATTGCAAGTATAAAAATAACAATAGAAGAAAATAGATCGATTTATTAATATTCAAAATACTTAAGCAATTATTGTTGAACTAAGTTTAACTTAGCTAGTTATTTATATTTAACTAATAGACAAAATTTTCTTTAATCGAGTTGTAACTAATAATGAAAGTATTTTAATTAAAAATACTATTAATTACAATCTATTGTATTTCTTACTAGTCTATCTTGTATCTCTCTATTGCAATATCTTGTCTTCTGCGTTTCCTATATTCTAATTCTTTTTATATATAAGACAATCTATTTTTGTCTAATCTTTTATAGCAACTATTAATAAAAGTAACTATTGTATTAGTATTAATTTACAGAATATATATTAAGCTCTACAATAATAAGCTAACTAGATATAATAGAGAACTATATTGCAAGAACTATATCTTAATATAGCTCTAAATAAGTTTGCTACGAGTTATTTAACAATATTATATCTAAAAAGCTACTAGAATTTTTGCAGATATTCTTAGCTTATTTAGTGTTTGTAGATAATTGCTTGCAACTACTTAAAACAATTTAAAGCACATACTATACTAATTTAGCAAATATAATAATATTGTAAGTTTAATCTATCGATTCTTCGAATTTGCTATCTGTTATCGAAATATGTTTTGTTAGTAATATATTGTTGCTTTAAGACATTTAAATAGCAAATACAAAAATACTAAATCTAGATCTACTTATAATTTATTTTTCGAAAAATTTAATATTTAAAATTAGAGTCTTACGCTCTATATTTGTTCTCGAATTCTAAATACTATTGTTGTTAACTTAAATTATCTAACAAACATAATAGATAAATCTAAGACTAAAAAATATTGTATTTTCTAACAAATTAAGAACTACAATAACAAATATATTTATAAAATATATTTGTCAAATTAACATATATACAAATATTAATTATTTTCTATCTTCTTAATTAGAAACTCTCTCTATCTCGACAATATACTATAGATTCGATTTTATCGAAATAAAAGAAGCTAAAATTTATAAAGTTCGAGAATAGATATTTTGTTTTGTTATTGTTAAACCAAAAAATTGACAAAGAAGTTCTCTTCTAAATTAATATCTATATATATTTTAAAATCTTAATATTAAACAAACTTGTTTACAATTGATAGATAAATTTATTGAAATACAATATTCCTTATTAAGAGCAATAGATTGCTATTAATATAATTTTAATAAAAATAAAATAAAGATAACTACTAGAGCTATATTACCTCTCTTTGCTTCTACGTTATCTATACTTTGCTATTACATTATTCTTTCTTACTAAGTCTAATTAGGTAATTTTCAAGATCTATTGCGTTTTTTGTTTACATTGTTGTTGTTGTCTATTGTTGTTACTATATTGAGAGCTTTATTAACAATAAAGTAGCTATAGAACTAAAGTTATTGTCTAATGTCTATTACAATAACATAACAATAGAATTGCTTATTAAAAACTTAAATAGATACGCAATAACGCAAAACTATACAATAGTTCTAGATCGCAACAAGATGCAAAAGACAACAATCAAAAAAATATATAAGAGAGTTAACAACAAAATAGACGACAAGATTGCAAAAAACACTATTGCAAAGAATTAAATTATAGTTGTTTTAGCTCTCTATATAGATCGTTTTCAAATGTAAATTAGAGAAGCAATTAGAGATAAATTCTAAGCATACGAAAAGATATATTTTAGATTCGAATATGCATCGAAAGATCAATAAGAAGATATATCGAATATAGTAGTACACAAACGCAAAACTATATATCTTTATTGTCTCTATCTAATCTTATTAACGTTGTTTTTTTATCTAATTAGACTTAGTAGAAAGAGATAGTATAATAGCAAAGTATAGATAATGTAAGAGCAAAGAGAAGTAATATAACTCTAGTAATTATCAAATTAAAAACTTTAAATAAACAAATATTTTATTTCGACTATAGAAATATAGAAGCGAATAGCATTTATAGCAACAAAAACAATATACAATGTTCTTTTCTATTCTAAATAGTCTTATTTTAGTCTCTATATTTTAGCTATTATACAATAGAAAATTCAATTTAATACTTCTATACTTCTTAGTTAAACATTGAAAGAGAAGAGACAAAAAGTAAAACAATAAATTAATAAGCAAAATGCACAATAATAGTTATTTAGTTCTATAAAAATTCGAATATATAAGAAATAAGACTTGTTAACAACTATTTTATTAGTTACAATTCTATACTCTCTATATTCTTGTTTTATTTTTCTATTGCTTTAAAAACAATCTATTTTCCTAATATTTATTTTGCTTCTCTAGACTATTAATTCGCAACTTTGTTTTTAATTTGCAATTAATATTTATCTATAAGATTTTTTGCTTTTGCTTTTGCTTTTATATTTCTTTAGAAACTATAGCAAGTTGCTCGAATTCTTTATATCTTAAGTAATTGTAAAGCTATTTTAGAACAATTATATATTAAATTGTCGAGAATTGTATTACAAGATTTATATCTAATACTCTTGTCAAATAGCAAGAGAACGTTTGACATCTATTAATAACGTCTGCTCTTAAACAATCAAGTATAACTTAATTGTTAATTTAGTTCTTAGAGAATTATCTTTACAACTATTATAGATATTTATCTTGTTTACTTACGTGTCTTTTTATCTTGTCTAATTGTCTTGTCTAATTGCTTTGTCTATCTAACTATTATTCTTTATCTAGCAAATAATAGTATTAATATACAATTCAAATTAATTGTCTATCTAATTTAGACAAACAATATTGATTGTTAGTTCTTTTACTTAGTCTTATATTTATTACTAGATACTAAGTTATTGTATTAGAGTTAATATTTGTCTGCGTTTTGCAAATATCAAATACTAAATTATTGTATTAAAGTTAATATTTGTCTATTTTTAGTAATTATCAAATACTAAGTTATTGTATTAGAATTAGTATTTGTCTATCTTTTGCAATTATTAGATATTAAATTATTATATTAGAGTCAATACTTGTCTATCTTTTGTAGATATTTGCTTAATTGTATTGAGATATCTTTCTTAGTTAAACTAACTAATATTGTTCTTTCTACTCTTACTTATTAAATTCTGTAGTTCTGCATTACTAAATATCAATATATTTCTTATATTAGTAAGTTAACTAAACTAAAAGTTAAGAAGCTCTTCAAACTTTTGTCTTGCTTTTTTTTACTCAAATTAACAGACAAAACTTGTTGTTCTATTTAGTCTACTTAATTTAGTAAAGATAAACAAATTTGATTATATTCGTATTTGTTCTGCTTGGATAATTCTTACTAATACTACTAACAATACTTAAAAAAGTAGACTTTTGTTAAAATTTGAATATCTTTGGATAAACTAGTCCAAATCGGGTAATTTCAAACAATTTTGAATTTTTTAGTATAATCTAATTTTATTACGAAAAAATACTATAAATAGTCTTTATATTACTCGATCTAGACTAGTTTAATTATAAATATCTTAATTCAAATTAATAAACTTCAAGCTAGTCTAGATCGATTAAAATACAATCGACAAAACAATCTTATTTTACTTATATTTTGTTCAAATAAGTAAAATTTTTAAGAAAAGATTTCTTGAGATATATATTAAATTTATTAAATAAATAGAAATTCTAACAATAATTCGAAAATTATCTATATTTTCTAATATTTAGTTTTTTGAAAAAGACAATTTATTCTATTTTATAGACTATACAAATTGCAAAAGACTATACTTGTTCAAGAAATTTAAGAAAAAAATCTTTTACTAAATATACAATGTAAATAGTTATACTAATGTTACTTGTATTTATAAAACAATAATTGTTAACTTTTATTTTCGCAAGCTTGTCTCTTAATTGTATTAATATATTTCTTATTATTAAGAATACAATTTTTATTAAATTAAGCAATTTTAATTGTATAAAAATTTTAACTTAATTCTAAGTTCTTTTATATCTTTTTATATTATATTATATATATCGATTTTATTTTAAAAGTATTATTATATTAAAGCTTCGATATTATTTTAACAACAATTTGAAATTTTTTCAAGGAAATAATTATTTTAAACAACAAGACAATTTATATTGCAATAAAGTAAACAAATATTCTTTTTAACAATTTTATTAATTAAGAAATTTTAAAAGCGTTTGTATACAATAGAAATTGCAAATTTATATTTAAATTCTAAACAACTATATTTTAAAAGTTAAAAGTTTAGTTTCTAATTTTAACAATACACTATTTACAAATAAACAAACAAAATAAACAGACAAATTAGATAGTTAAAATAGTTTTGCAATATATAGCAATTAGCAATTCTAATCTAAATTAAATATTTTTTTTGCTTGTATTTTGTGTTTGTCTTAATAATTTGTTTAGTGCATCTATCGAACTATTATTAAATAAAATAATTATAAACTTCAAAATATATAATTTTTCATCTCTTTTTAGATTTAACAATTTTTAGACAACTTAATTGCAAAAGAAGATTATTAATATTTTCGAGATAGAAACAACAATTGTATAGACTAATATAATAGTTAAAAAAATATATGATAAATATTACAAATCTATCGAGTCTTTAATAGACAATATAGTATATTTTTATCTTTACAAAAATTACTTTTTGCTATTTATTAAATTGTTTAAATTGTCGATTTAACATATCGTATTTCTTAAGATTCTCGAGCAAAAAAACAATCTAATATATAAATTAAATCTTTCGACAAATTGAAAAATTTATTTAGTTATATCTATTGTCTATTTTAAGTTAGTATTAAATAGTAAAAATCTATACAATAGTTTAAAATTAGATTATTCGAAGATTGTTATTAAGTTAAATATCGAATAGGATTTTTACAAAATTAAAACTCTTATTAAATATTGCGTTTGTTAATATAAGCAAGATTGTTCTATCTCGAAATATCTTATTCGATAAAAAAGCTATAGTGCTAAATAGAATTAATAGTATAGCAAGAATCTACTAAACAATTTTGCAAATCTTGTTAACAACTACAAAATAAAACACAAAATATATATTATTTCTACTATAAGATACTGTACTGCCAATTTATATAGTTATTTATCCGGAATTTATCCGGAATTTATCCGGAATTTACTAGCAATTTTCCGGTTGACTAACTTCTACCCAACTGGTCGAAATCTACTTTTCAACTGGCAAAAATCTGTTAAATTCCGATTAAATTTCGGTTAAATTTTGGGTTTGCTTGAAATTAACCACACGCGAGTTGATAATCAAAATAGCAATATTTCGAGTAAATTTTGGGTAATTTCCGGGTATAAATATTACTAGTAATAATTTTTCAAAAAATTTCTAAATTTTTTAGTTAAGTAGATTAACTAATATTAGCAATATAAGAAATGTAGTACGTACACGCTAGTAGGGGGGTCTAACGCGCGTATA